>OFLU01000001.1_pt1 | contig 483044 bp, 438 predicted proteins | sample 1540841 | NCBI WGS metagenome assembly OFLU01 (sample SAMEA4413044, study PRJEB24355) | metagenome | biome: human; feature: gut; material: faeces | place: United Kingdom | collected 2010 | reverse complement strand
TCGTCCACCTGTACTCCCAGGGCGTGGAAGAGGTTCTCGGCGCTGGCGCGATCACGATGGGTGGCGACGAGGTTGAGGCCACCACCGCGCCGCACGGCCGCCATGACCTCCGCTGCTCCAGCCATCAGCGGAGCGGGATCGTGCGCCCACTTCTTCTTCAACAAGGTGTAGGCGTCGTCGAGCAGCCCGGAAGAGACGTCATATTGTTTCGCCAAGACCTCGATGGCGTGAGCTATCGACTCCGACCTCAGATGCGCGACTTCGTAGAGCTGCTGCTCGGTCGGTTCAGGCCACACGGCCTCTGCGAGGGTCTGATCGACCTCCGGGTAGGTGTCAACCAGCGTTCCGCCCATGTCCCAGATAATGCTCCGCACGTCGTCGAGTCTTGCAGATGCGCGGCGGTCGCAGCGAACCATCCTCGCGTCTCGTCGAGGCAGGCGGGTAGCCTGCCCCGAGTGACCACACCCGACCGCGAACCTGACCCTTGGGCTATGCAGCTGGTATTGCTTCGTGACAAACGTTTTCCGGCGCGCGAAGTGGATGCCTGCGAGGCGGCTGCCCGCGCCGTCGTCTCTCTCCTTGACGACCCTCGGACGGCACCAGGCGGCCCGTGGCACGACGCCGTCCAGCAATGGTCCGACAAGCGCATCCGTAAGATCGTCCGGCGAGCTTCCGGGAAGAGATGGGACGACGTCCAGGCCCTCGACGGCGTCACCGTCAGTCAGTATCCACCGGCCGATGCCGCTCCCGGAACCGGGCCGGCAATGGTTCGGGCCTTCGTTCCGGCCCCTGTCCATCCGCAGCCCAAACAGATCGACAAGCTGCAGGTCGCCGGCACGAATCTGCCCGCAGACGGTCAGTCCGCCACCTCGGATTCCGTCGTCACCATCGAGATCAATCCCCGCACCAACATGACGACCGGCAAGGCCTGCGCCCAATGCGGCCATGCCGCCCAGCTCGCCCACGAGGCCATGAGCACCGGCACTGACGATGACCGACGAGCGCTGGAGAACTGGCGTCGAGACGGCTTCCGTGTTCGCGTCGTCACCCCGACCGTCGCGCACTGGGATGCCGACATCGCTCGAGTGAGGGTCGTCGATGCCGGGTTCACGGAATTTGATGGCCCCACCGCGACCACCCGGGCACGGTGGTGACCCGGGTCACGTAGACTCGTGCCATGTCTCAGCTCTTGCTCACCGCGGTCGGCGCGGATCGCGCCGGACTCGTCTCCGACTTGTCCGGAATCATTGCCAGTCACGGCGCGAACTGGCTTGACAGTCGCATGGCACGGCTTGCCGGTGCCTTCGCCGGAATCGTCCTCGTCGGCATCGAGGACTTCAAGGTCGAGGCTCTCAAGGACGATCTCGGAACCCTCGAGGCCAAGGGGCTGCGGGTCACCGTCACCGACACGACCGCACAGGATGACGAGGACGAGGCCGTCCTCGTGGTCCACCTCGTTGGCCACGACCATCCCGGCATCATCCACAGGGTGACGGTCACCATGGCCCGTCTCGGTGTCACCATCGACGACTTGTCCACCGGCCTACGCGAGGCTCCGATGGGTGACGGCATCCTCTTCGAGGCCGAGGTGCAGTGCCGGATCACGAACGCGACGACCCTTGAGGATCTACGCTCGGAACTGGAATCCATTGCCACCGAGATCATGGTCGACATCGATCTGGTCGACCGTTCCTGATCCCGGGGCCGACGAGGAGGCCTCATGACGCGCATCCCTGGCACCGATCTGGACATCAGGCCGCTGGTGTTGGGAGCCAATACCTTCGGCTGGACTGCCGACGAGCACGAGTCCCACGCCATCCTGGACGCCTTCCTCGGCGCCGGGGGATCGCTGGTCGACACCGCTGACGGCTATTCCCACTGGGCCGAGGGGAATGTGGGCGGTGAATCGGAGACGATCATCGGATCATGGCTCGAGAAGGGCGGCCGTCGCGACGACATCCTCATCGCGACGAAGGTGGCCACCCACCCCGAGTTCAGGGGGCTGTCCGCTGAGAACATCTCGGCTGCTGTCGATGCCTCCCTGGCACGGCTCCACACCGACCACATCGATCTCTACTACGCCCATTACGACGACGACAACCAGCAGATCGAGGACATGGCCGTAGCTTTCGACAAGCTCGTCAAGGCAGGCAAGGTGCGTTGGGTCGGTCTGTCGAACTTCTCGGTGACCCGGGAGCAGAAGTGGCTCGAGGTGGCCGAGCACGAGGGGCTGGCGAGTCCGATCGCCCTGCAGCCTCAGTACAACCTGCTGCACCGCGCCGACGTCGAGGATCCCCAGGGGTACGGCCAGCTGGCCAGTGAGTACAACCTGGCCCTCTTCCCGTACTTCTCGCTGGCATCGGGCTTCCTGACCGGCAAGTACGCCACCCGTGACGACCTCCATGGTGTTGCCAGGGAATCGATGATGGCGGCGTACCTGCCTGACGACGAGCACGAAAAGGCGGCCTTCACGGTTCTCGACCAGCTGAGGGAGATCGCCGATGACCACGGCGTCGAGGTGACGTCGGTCTCGCTGGCGTGGCTGATGGCCAAGGGTGTCACTGCACCGATCGCCTCGGCGCGCACCGTGGATCAGCTCGGTCCGCTGCTCGCCGCCACCGATCTGACCTTGTCCCATGACGAGGTGCGTGCCCTGGACGCGGCTTCGAAGCTGTTCACTCGCGACTGAAAGCCGACCAGATCCTCGTGGTTGGAGGCTGTATCCGCATAAAGTGTGAATATGGCCACTACTGCTTTCAAGGGACAAACCGTCAACACCGTCGCCGACCTGCCCCAGGTTGGATCCGATCTTCCGTCATTCACCCTCGTCAAGACCGATCTGTCGGAGCTGACCAGCGACGAGCTCAAGGGTGAGAAGCTCGTCCTCAACATCTTCCCGAGCCTCGACACCGGTGTCTGCGCGAAGAGCGTGCGCACCTTCAACGAGAAGGCTGCCGGACTCGACGACACCACCGTACTGTGCGTTTCCCGTGACCTTCCCTTCGCTCAGGCCCGCTTCTGCGGCGCCGAGGGCATCGAGAACGTCGTCGTCGCCTCGGCCTTCCGCTCCCACTTCGGCAAGGATCTCGGCGTCACCCTCGCCGACGGCCCGATGCAGCACCTGCTGGCTCGCGCCGTCATCGTCGTGGACGCCGAGGGCAAGGTGACCTACACCCAGTTGGTCGACGAGATCACCACCGAGCCCGACTACGACGCTGCTCTCGAGGCCGTCAAGAAGGCCTGATTCACAGCGCATTCCAGGGGCGTTCCGACGACATGCCGGGGCGCCCCTGCCTTCTGCCCTGGTTGACATACGGGGTATGGGCGAGGGGGTGTCCTGGGACGGTAGAGTGACCAGAACCGCGTCCAGAAGGGCGGGGCGCTCCTATCTGAGGACCACCATGGACGGCGAATTGAAGCGCGGGCTCTCCTCGCGCCACATGAACATGATCGCGATCGGCGGTGCCATCGGGACCGGCCTCTTCGTGGCATCCGGCGCCACCATCTCCCAGGCCGGACCAGGCGGAGCCCTGGTGGCCTACCTGGCCATGGGACTCATGGTCTTCCTGCTCATGCAGTCCCTGGGGGAGATGAGCTCCTATCTCCCGGTACCGGGGGCCTTCGAAACCTACGCGACCAGATTCGTCTCCCCGTCCTTCGGCTTCGCGCTGGGCTGGAATTATTGGTTCAACTGGGCCATCACGGTGGCCGCTGAGCTCGCTGCCGCCTCGATCGTCATGGCCTACTGGTGGCCAAGTGTGCCGTCATGGATATGGTCAGCCGGATTCCTGGCCCTACTGTTCTTGCTGAACGTGTTGTCCGCGCGGGCCTATGGCGAGGGAGAGTTCTGGTTCGCCATCATCAAGGTGGCTGCCGTCCTCGTCTTCCTGGTCCTCGGCATCCTCATGATCGCTGGCATCATGGGCAGCTCCCCGGGGGTCTCCAACTGGCATCACGGCGATGCTCCCTTCGTCAAAGGCTTCGGCGGCATCATGACGGTCTTCCTCATCGCCGGATTCTCATTCCAGGGCACCGAGCTCATCGGCATCGCGGCGGGGGAGTCGAAGGATCCTGGCACGGCCATTCCCAAGGCCACCAAGCAGATCTTCTGGCGGATCATGATCTTCTACATCGGCGCCATCGCGGTCATCGGGCTGTTGTTGCCCTACACGGACCCGAACCTGCTTGCTGGCGAGGTGACCGACGTCGCCGTCAGTCCCTTCACCCTGGTCCTGAGGCGAGCCGGAGTGGCCGCGGCCGCAGCCGTCATGAATGCTGTCATCCTCACCTCGGTGCTCTCAGCCGGCAACTCAGGTCTCTACGCGTCCACCCGGATGCTCTACGCCCTCGCGCGGGAGGGCAAGGCCCCCAGTATCCTCGGCACCACCAACCGACGCGGTGTCCCGGTGCCGGCACTCATCGTCACCACCCTCGTCGGTGCAGCCTGCTTCGCCGCGTCCTTGGTCGGTTCTGGCCAGGCCTACACCTGGTTGGTCAACATCTCCGGACTGTGTGGGTTCATCGCCTGGATCGGCATTGCGATATGTCACATCCAGTTCAGGCGCGCCTTCCTGACACAGGGGCATGATTTGTCCGAATTGCCATATCGGGCGCGCTGGTACCCGGCCGGGCCAATCGTGGCCGGCGTCCTGTGCGTCATCGTCACCCTGGGGCAGGGCCGTGACGCCGTTCTCAGCGGTGACGTCACCGGCATGGTCGTCGCGTACATCACCATTCCGGTCTTCCTGGCACTGTGGCTCGGTCACAAACTCGTCACCAAGGCGCCTCGTGCGGATCTTTCTACCGCGGACCTTTCCACCGCAAACCTCGACCACGACTGACATGATGGAAGGGTTGCAGCGGAACGGCTGTGGCGACGGTGAAAGGAGGCATCATGGTTCGACGTCCGGGATGGGTTGATCATCTCATCGGTTGGCACGTCTATCCCCTGGGATTCGTGGGAGCTCCCAAGCGGCTCGAATCCGGCGAGGTCAGCCATCGCCTCGGACATCTGGAGGCCTGGCTTGATCACGCGGTTTCCCTCGGGTGCTCAGGCCTGGCACTGGGGCCGATCTTCGCCTCGGCCAGCCATGGTTACGACACCTTGGACTACTTCGCCGTCGATCCTCGCCTCGGCGACGACACCGACTTCGACCACCTTGTCCATGCCGCTCACTCCCGTGGCCTTTCGGTACTGCTTGACGGGGTGTTCAACCACGTCTCGAGTCGTAACCAGGTCGTGCAGGATGCCCTGGCGGCCGGGCCAGAGACCGATGCCGGACGGATGGTCCGCTGGCGTGACGGTCAGCTCGACGTCTTCGAGGGCCACGGTGACCTCGTCTCCCTCAACCATGACGACCCCGCCGTTCGTGACCTCGTCACCCGGGTCATGAACCACTGGTCCGACCGCGGTGTCGACGGTTGGCGATTCGACGCCGCCTACTCCGTCAATCCGGAGTTCTGGGCTGCGGTCCTGCCTTCGGTGCGTGCGGAGCACCCCGACGTGTGGGTCTTCGGCGAGGTCATCCACGGCGATTATGCAGGAATCGTCAAGGCCTCCGGTATGGACTCGGTGACCCAGTACGAACTGTGGAAGGCAATCTGGTCGTCCATCGAATCCCGTAATTTCTTCGAGCTCGATCACGCCTTGGGGCGTCACAACGAGTTCTCCGATGCCTTCACCCCGATGACCTTCGTCGGCAACCACGACGTCACCCGCATCGCCTCGAAGGTGGGGCAGGATGGTGCGATGGTCGCGACCGCGGTGCTGGCCACCATTGGCGGCGTCCCGCTCATCTACTACGGGGATGAGTTGGCATATCGCGGGATCAAGGAGGAGAGGTTCGGGGGCGACGACGACATCCGTCCGGTGTTCCCGGCCAGCCCGGCGGAGCTGTCCAACCTGGGCGCCGAAACTCTGCGTACTCACCAGGATCTGCTCGGTCTACGGCGACGTCACCCCTGGCTCGTCGACGCCCGTACCGAGTCCCTCGACCTGACCAACGAGCGCTATGTCTACCGCAGTGGTGTCCCCGGGGTGGAGCCCCTCATCGTCGAGCTCGACGTGCGCGACGGATGCTCGGCCCTCATCCGCGAGGCCGGTCAGGTCATCTGGTCCAGCCGGACCTGAGACTCAGTCGCCGCCGAAGAGGTCTCGGGTGTAGACCTTCTCGGCGACGTCAGCCAGCTCGGGGGACATCCGATTGGCGATGATGACGTCGCAGTCAGCCTTGAAGGAGTCAAGGTCTCTGGTGACCTTCGACCGGAAGAACTCATCCCCCTCGAAGGTTGGCTCGTAGACGATGACCTCGATGCCTTTGGCCTTGATGCGCTTCATGACCCCTTGGATCGAGGAGGAGCGGAAGTTGTCCGAGCCGGCCTTCATGACCAGCCGGAAGATACCCACTCGCTTCGGATTCCTGGCGATGATGTCGGAGGCGATGAAGTCCTTGCGCACCGTGTTGGAGTCGACGATGGCTTGGATGAGGGTCTGGGGGACATCCTGGTAGTTGGCCAGTAGCTGACGGGTGTCCTTGGGCAGACAGTAACCGCCGTAACCGAAGGACGGGTTGTTGTAGTGGTTGCCGATGCGCGGATCCAGGCACACCCCGTCGATGACCTGACGGGTGGACAGCCCACGCTGGGAGGCGTAGGTGTCGAGCTCGTTGAAGAAGGAGACCCGCATCGCCAGGTAGGTGTTGGCGAACAGCTTGATGGCCTCTGCCTCGGTGGCCCCGACGAAGAGTACGGGGATGTCGGTGTCGACGGCCCCGGCAGTCATGAGGTCGGCGAAGAGATGGGCCTTGGCCGAGTCCGACCCGACGACGATCCGTGACGGATGGACGTTGTCGTAGAGAGCCTTGCCCTCGCGGAGGAACTCGGGGGAGAAGATGACGTCGAGTCCGGGGCGCTCCTTGCGAACCCCCTCGACGAATCCCACCGGAATTGTCGACTTGATGACGATCGTCGCCTCGGGGGCGAGTTCCTGTACCAGGTCGAGGACTCCGTCGACGCTCGAAGTGTCGAAATAATTCTGGTCAGGGTCATAGTTCGTCGGGGTGGCGATGATGACGAAGTCCGCACCCCGGTACGCGTCCTGCGGATCAGTGGTGGCACGCAGGTCCAAGTCGTGGTGAGCCAGGTACTCCGCGATCAGGGGATCGACGATCGTCGTCTGTCCGTTGTTGACCATCGAGACGCGTTCGGCGTCGATGTCGACTGCAACGACACGGTTGTGCTGGGCGAGCAACACTGCATTGGCCATGCCGACATAGCCCAGTCCTGCGACGGCGATTTTCACGGGCACTCCCAGGTAGCTGTGTGCGACGGCGTGAATGCTGGCCGTCGCACATGGACCACCATCATCTTAGACGTGTGCGTTGTGGTGTTTGGAGGTTGCCCGTCGAGGAATGCTCTTACTCCCTGACGTCTCCTGTTTCTGGGGTGTCGGCTGTGAAGCTGTGGCGGGTGATGACGAGTAGTCGCTGTCGTATTTCGTGTATCCGTAGCCGTACGCCGATTCGCCGTATCGCAGATGTGACAGTTTTGAGGAGTCGGCACGGTTCAGGACGATGCCCGAGACCATGCCTCCTGCGTTCTCGATGGAGGAAACTGCGCTTTTAACCTGGTCGACGGTCGTGTGTCCGACCTGGGCCACAACGATGACGGTGTCTGCCAACCGGGAGAGAATCACGGAGTCAGTGACGGGCAGCACTGGCGGGGCATCCACGATGACGACGTGGTCTTGTGCCAAGAACGACAGCAGTTCGGACATGTGCTCCGAACCCAGCAGTTCGGAGGGGTTCGGAGGAGTGTCAGTACAGGGCAAAACACTCAGACCAGTTGTCGGTGTAGTTCGCAGTGCCTGGTCCAGAGGCGCCGCTCCGATGAGGACTTCTGGAAGCCCCAGACCGTCGTCAAGATCGAAGTTTTTCTGCACCTTGGGCCGTCGTAGATCAGCATCGATGAGGATGACGTCGTCTCCTGCGAGGGCCATCACCTTGGCTAGATTCCCCGCCACTGATGACTTTCCCTCCCCCCATTACTGACGACGTAACAAGAATGACTTTCGACGTGTTGTCAATCATGGCATAGCGAAGATTCGTGCGAAGCTTCCGGATGGCCTCAGCAGCCTTGAAATCATCGGTCAAGTCAGTCGAAAGGGTTTCGATGGTCGACGACGTGGGGATAGTAGCGAGAATGGGTTTTTCGATACGGTCAGTAATGTCGTCTGTGGTGTGAATGCGGCGATCAGCGAGGTGTCGGATGAGAGCTATGGCGTAACCCAGGATGATTCCTGCCAAGAGGCCCGCGATAATGTACTTCGCTGGCGAGGGTGCCTTCTTCGCCTGGGAAAGATCAGCAGGGGTCATCATGACCACCTGTACTGGAGAGTTCTTTCCCTCGAGGCTTTTCACCTGCTTGGATGATTCGGAGATGACGGAATTAGCGATATTTCTGGCTATGGTGGTGGCAGGGTCCCGGAAAAGTCGGTAGGAGTGTGCTGTGGCTAGGGGTTGAGTCGGGTCCAGCGTGTTAGATGGGTGGGCGAGGCCGTCCCGGATGGGATGGAAGTAGCCATGCAATCTACCGATCCCGAGGACCCCGCCCGCGATGCCATCTTCCCCCACCGCGCCGCCCAGGACCATTCCTGACACGCCCCTACCTGATGCCCGACTGGCCGATCATCTGTCCAGGGTCCCCGACCCCCGCCAGGCCCGAGGCAAGCGTTACCCCGTGCCGGGGGTGCTTCTGGTCGCGGTCTCGGCGGCGATGGCCGGCTGCCGGGGCTTCACCGCCACCGGCGAGTGGGCAGCCAGACTCACCGACAAGAACCTGAACGAATTCGCGCTGAGATCGGCCCCCGGCGAATCCACCCTGCGGAAACTCGTCGCCCGCATCACCGCCGCCCTGGACGGGCACCTGTGTCTGTACGCCTGGACCCGCACCACCCTCGCCGGCGCGCCACGTGATCGCCGTAGACGGGAAAACGCTACCGGGCTCCCGCTCGGCCACCGAGCGGGCCCGCCACCTGGTCGCCGGCCTCGACCACATGTCGGGGACGGTGATGGCCCCACCGGAGGTCGAGGCCAAGTCCACCGAGATACCGGCGCTGCCCGCCGTGATCAAGGCGCTGGGCGAGCGCGCGGCCGGTGCAGTCATCACCGCCGACGCCCTCCACACCCAGACCGCTAGTGCTACCGCGATCCTCGCCGCCGGTGTCGACTACGTGTTCACCGTCAAATCCAACCAGCCCACCCTGCACAAGAACCTGGCCGGCCAGCCGTAGAAGAAGGTCCCCGCCGGCCACGTCGACGTGGAGAAGGCCCATGGCCGCCTCACCCGGCGCACCCTGAAAGTCCTCCAGGCCCCCACCGGCCTGGGATTCCCCGGCGCCGCGCAGATCGTCCACCGGCGCTGGGTGGCCACCCGGGCCGGGAAGAAGACCACCGAGATCGTCTACCTCATCACCTCGGTCACGCTACCTGAAGGCTCTGCGGCCCGGATCGCGGCCTGGACCCGCGGCCACTGTGGTGTAGAGAACCGGCTCCACTGGGTCCGAGACGTCACGCTCGACGAGGATCGTAGCCAGATCCGCACCGCATCGGCCCCCACGTGATGGCCACGATCAGGAATCTGGCCATCAGTATCCACCACCTAGCCGGGGCCACGAACATCGCGAGAGCCACCCGGCAAGCCGCCTGGGACCCACCCGCCACCTGCACACTCCTCCTCACACTCTGACCACACCACCACCACAGAAAGAAAGCACGACTCTTCCGGGGCCCTGGGTAGGCACACAGGATCTGTTCAGAGGAGGGCCATCGTGTCCCGGCGTGTAGGCAGTGTTCTTGTCTGACAATGATTATCAGCTATCCGGCGATAACTGAGCGTGCTCCGACGGGATCGTGTGTGGTGATGAGGAGGGATGCGCTCTCTGCAAGAGCGGCGCATTCGGCTGGCGAGTTGGGTAGGGTCCCCTCGTAAAGAGTGATTCGTACCGAGGCGGTATCTTCGTCGACGGTTGCCCGTACGCCGTGGCACCGCGGGTTCCCCATGTAGAAGAACACACGTACCGAGTGATCCGAAACCACGTCGTATCGACTCCAGGAGGATGCGTGCTCGTCATGAAGATCGGTACGCTGCCGTATATCGTTTGCGGATTGCGTTGGCGGCTTCACCGTGGGATCGTATCTGGTCTTTGTATTAGGGGAACTGGGGGGAACCTCACTTCCGCCGACGGCGCATCCTGTCATGGCAGCAACAGTCAAGACGATTGCGAACATCACAGCTGAGAGTCGGCGGGAACGAGTCCAATCATCCATGATTGTGTGTTTTCCAGTCGTTGTTAGCTGCGACAAACAGATCATTGACACGACTGTCGAAATATGGTCCCTGGATGTAGGCGGTACTCTTGGCGGGGCCATGCGAGGTGACGCTACGAACGTACCCGAGGCCACTGGTGTTGCTGTACCGATTGAGCCATGGGCCTCCAGATGAACCCCCACCAAAGTTGCAACCGGAAATGCGGTTAAACCTGTAGGTACCTGTCCAGCCGGTACCGCTTGTCCCCCAGCAGGCCCACATAATTTGGCCCCCGTTACGGTTTGCCGGATAACCGAAGATGCTGACGTCGAAACCAAATCCTCCGCCCCACTCGAAGCCGTGGCCTCCAACCGCATTTACGACTGCGGCCCTCGAAGTACTTCCGTTGTACGTGGTGACGAAGGCGACGTCTGAGTTGAAACCGCGCCCAGATTCGCCATAGCTGATCCAGTCGGTGAACGTACGCAATACGGCAGCTTGGTAGCTTCCATATGCAGCGCCTTTGCTGTAACCCGGCATGAACACCCAATTGCTGTGCCACTTATTCCCGGGGGCGCCATAGACACAGTGTCCGGCGGTGACAACGAGACGCTTTGAGCTGCTATTTATAGAGGATCCGGAGCAGACGTAATCCTTGCCGTCACTTTGATTATGGAAGAATACCTTTCCGTTGGTCTTCGAGAAATTCGTGACTGGAGGTGCAGCCTGCGGTGTGATCTTGGTTGACGTTGCCGCGACAGGAGAGGAGCCAATGGTGAGGGGCTTGTCCGATGAGGCTCGTCGTTCCAGCTCGTTGACTTGCTTGTTTACTCTGGCCGTGCTTGCTGGGGTATCGGCGGGGATGGCGTTCTTGAGGCGCTCGGGAGTCCAATAGGCAGTGACTGCCGGGTCGCCGCCCGTCGCGGTGAGCTTAGCTGTGTTGGTGGTGCTGGTAGGGGCGTAAGTCCGGCCCGTCGCTGGGTTCGTCACCGGTGCACGGACCGCTGTCGTAGTGGACGACAGAGGCGGACCACTCGGCGTGGTCGGTGCAGCCGATGCTGGCGTCGTAGCCGAGGCCGCCAGGAAGGCCGCCGAGGCGAGACCTGCGAGAGTGACAAGTGTGGTTATTCGGTATTTTTTCATGTCGATTCCTCCTGGGACGCCATTTTTTGTGCTGCAGGTTACCCCTGACGAGACCGTCCTCGGCAGGCACAACGTGTGAGGCATTCGTGGTATCTGCCAAGAACGATGATCATCCAAACCCCAGCAAAACGGTAGCTCCTTTGGGCCCCATCCGGAAGACAGGGTCCCGGAAAAGTCGGTAGGAGTGTGCTGTGGCTAGGGGTTGAGTCGGGTCCAGCGTGTTAGATGGGTGGGCGAGGCCGTCCCGGATGGGATGGAAGTAGCCATGCAATCTACCGATCCCGAGGACCCCGCCCGCGATGCCATCTTCCCCCACCGCGCCGCCCAGGACCATTCCTGACACGCCCCTACCTGATGCCCGACTGGCCGATCATCTGTCCAGGGTCCCCGACCCCCGCCAGGCCCGAGGCAAGCGTTACCCCGTGCCGGGGGTGCTTCTGGTCGCGGTCTCGGCGGCGATGGCCGGCTGCCGGGGCTTCACCGCCACCGGCGAGTGGGCAGCCAGACTCACCGACAAGAACCTGAACGAATTCGCGCTGAGATCGGCCCCCGGCGAATCCACCCTGCGGAAACTCGTCGCCCGCATCACCGCCGCCCTGGACGGGCACCTGTGTCTGTACGCCTGGACCCGCACCACCCTCGCCGGCGCGCCACGTGATCGCCGTAGACGGGAAAACGCTACCGGGCTCCCGCTCGGCCACCGAGCGGGCCCGCCACCTGGTCGCCGGCCTCGACCACATGTCGGGGACGGTGATGGCCCCACCGGAGGTCGAGGCCAAGTCCACCGAGATACCGGCGCTGCCCGCCGTGATCAAGGCGCTGGGCGAGCGCGCGGCCGGTGCAGTCATCACCGCCGACGCCCTCCACACCCAGACCGCTAGTGCTACCGCGATCCTCGCCGCCGGTGTCGACTACGTGTTCACCGTCAAATCCAACCAGCCCACCCTGCACAAGAACCTGGCCGGCCAGCCGTAGAAGAAGGTCCCCGCCGGCCACGTCGACGTGGAGAAGGCCCATGGCCGCCTCACCCGGCGCACCCTGAAAGTCCTCCAGGCCCCCACCGGCCTGGGATTCCCCGGCGCCGCGCAGATCGTCCACCGGCGCTGGGTGGCCACCCGGGCCGGGAAGAAGACCACCGAGATCGTCTACCTCATCACCTCGGTCACGCTACCTGAAGGCTCTGCGGCCCGGATCGCGGCCTGGACCCGCGGCCACTGTGGTGTAGAGAACCGGCTCCACTGGGTCCGAGACGTCACGCTCGACGAGGATCGTAGCCAGATCCGCACCGCATCGGCCCCCACGTGATGGCCACGATCAGGAATCTGGCCATCAGTATCCACCACCTAGCCGGGGCCACGAACATCGCGAGAGCCACCCGGCAAGCCGCCTGGGACCCACCCGCCACCTGCACACTCCTCCTCACACTCTGACCACACCACCACCACAGAAAGAAAGCACGACTCTTCCGGGGTCCTGGACGAGGAACAAGGATCGGGAGACCGACAGCTTGAACAGATAACTGAAAATTGCCAGAGAACCGAAGGCCCACAGAGTCCCCCGCGCCACGAGCTGATACTCCTGTAATCCCGAACTCAACAGCCGGATTCGATGGCTGTCGTTGGTTGAAAGAATGAGGAGCCACACCAGGCCGAAGACCACTGCCAATGCCGAATAGGTGATGTGCCGGGTGCCGGCAATCGTCTGGCTGTCTGGGCTTGGCCAACGGATATATATCGTTGTGATGAGCGCTACGGCTATCGCCAGCGCGTCAGAGAGGGTAAGTCCGAAACGTATGCGCGTCGGCCAGTGAAGGCGTCCGGCGGCCTTGCGGGCAACTTCGGTACTAATAGCGGTGCCTTTCGAATGTGAGAGCACTCTCAAGCTGAAGTCATTCCGGGCCATTCATATCATGAGACAGTCCCTGGCGAGGTCGCCCCTGCCGGGGTGCGACCATCGCGGATGCTTGGCGGGTTGATCGCCTCTACGGCAAGGCACAATGCAGTGTCAGACTCGTCCGGGCGACGGGTGAGCGCTCCGGTACGTTCTCTCGCGGCCAGGCTGTGTGATAGCCGCGATGAAGACGTCGGTATGGTTGAAACGGTTTTGTCCGGGGTGAGCTGTCTGGGAGGAACTATGGACACCATCACCATCACCGCTGATGACGGAGCCGACGTCGACGTCCTTGTCTGGCGTCCCGAGGCTGCGTCGGGGCGCCCCATCAAGGGCTTGGTGCAGTTCTGCCACGGTATGGCCGAGTACGCGGCTCGCTATGACGAGGTCGCCCGGGTACTTGCAGCCGACGGCTGGCTCGTCGTGGCGAACGACCACCGTGGCCACGGGCCGCGTGCTGCTGCCATAGGAGAACTCGGAACCACGTCTGATCGTGGCTACCACCAGCTGCTCGACGACCTGTCCGCCGTCGCTGACCACTTCATGGCCAAGCTGGAGGGGAAGCCGTGGTTCCTCGTCGGACACTCGATGGGGTCGTTCCTTGCCCGTGTCCTGGCCGTTCGTCGGGGACGCGAGATGGCCGGCCTGGTCATCATCGGCACCGGCTCCTCCCTGGGGCCGTTGAGCACTGTCGCCACCGGGCTGGCCCAGGCCCAGGTGCTCATGGTGGGGGAGGACTCCCGCAGCCCGCTGCTCAACACGCTGTCCTTTGGGTCCTTCAACCGAGCCTTCCTGCCGGCCCGCACCGACTATGACTGGTTGTCCCGAGACGCTCACGTCGTGGACGCCTACAACGACGACCCGCTGTGCGGTTTCGTCTGCACCGCAGCCTTCTACCGCGAACTCGTCCGACTCATCGAACTCGCCAACTCCACCGAGATCTTCCGAGCGACTCCACCGGCACTGCCCATTTTGCTGATGTCGGGCGCCAAGGACCCGGTGGGGGACTCCGGCAGGGGAGTGCGCCAGGTCGCGCGTCAGTTGCGCGACTCGGGCTCGCGTGAGGTGGACCTCGTTCTCTACCCCGGGGCGCGCCACGAGATCCTCAATGAGGTGAACCGTCGACATGTCCACGCCCACCTGCGCGACTGGATTGATGCCGTCGCTGCCCGGCCCCGGACCTTGCAGGTTCGGAAAGCACGGTGAAAGGCCGCTCACGTTCGTTTCGCACAATCGTGCACATGCACCCCCGCTGCGTGAAGGCGATTGTGCGCAGCCTAGTATCGTAGGTGCTGGTGCCGAGGAATCCCATCCGGGGTTTCAAGGCGGTAAGAGGGAATCCGGTGAAACTCCGGAACTGCCCCGCAGCGGTGAGTGGGAACGACATCACCATCGTCGCCCATCTGGTTCTCGGACCGGGTGGACGTCGATCAAGCACTGGGCTTCGGTCTGGGAAGCGGTGACGTAGGACTCGTCGGCAGACGAGGTGCCCATGAGTCCGAATACCTGCCAGAGCGTGTGGTGCACTCCGCGTGTGCCACAGCGTCCGAGGTCTCGAGGGCCGGCCGAGGTCGTCCAACCATCCACAGCGGAGCAGGAGTCTGACGAATGACTGATCCTGACAACCTCGCATCCAAGCCCGTCGAGGACAGGATGCCCGAGGAGTTGAGCCTGGCCGGGGACTTCCCGAAGGTCACCCACGAACAGTGGGAGGACGCGGTCCTCAAAGTCTTGAACCGGGGTCGCCCCGAGGGCAAGGAACTCAACATCGAGCAGGGAATGAAGCGCCTCGAGCCGACCACGGTCGACGGCATCCAGATCGAGCCGATGTACCGGCGTCAGGATGCCTCCGAGAAGCTCGGCGCTCCGGGCGTACCGCCCTTTACCCGCGGCACGACGATCCGTGACGGCAGCATGGACGCGTGGGACGTCCGAGCCCTTCACGAGGATCCCGACGTCGAGTTCACCAAGAAGGCCGTCATCGCTGACCTCGAGCGTGGCGTGACGTCCCTGTGGCTGCGGGTCGGTGCCGACGCCATCAACCCCGAGGACATTGCCGGCGATCTCAAGGACGTGCTGCTGGACCTGGCCAAGGTCGAGGTCTCCAGCCGCGACGACCAGGAGGCTGCCGCCGAGGCCCTCCTCAAGGTCTACGCCGATTCCAAGATCGAGCCCGACAAACTGTCGTTCAACCTCGGTCTGGACCCGATCGGTTTCGCCGCCCTCAACGGTGGCACCCCGGATCTGTCCGGCATGGGCGAGTGGGTCAGGAAGATCGAGAAGTACAAGAACTCCCGCGCCTTCGTCGTTGACGCCACGATCTACCACAACGCTGGTGCCGGCGACGTGCACGAGCTCGCCTGGGCCATCGCCACCGGCGTCGAGTACATCCGCGCTCTCATGGAGCAGGGACTGACCGCCGAGCAGGCGTTCGACGCCATCAACTTCCGGGTGTCCGCCACCCACGACCAGTTCCTGACCATCTGCCGTCTACGCGCCCTGCGCACCCTGTGGAACCGCGTCGGTGAGGTCTTCGAGGTGCCGGCCGCCAAGCGTGGTGCCCGCCAGGAGGCCGTCACCAGCTGGCGTGAGCTGACCCGTGACGATCCCTACGTCAACATCCTGCGAGGCACCATCTCGACCTTCGGTGCTGCTGTCGGTGGTGCCGAGGCCGTCACGACCCTGCCCTTCGACGCCGCCATCGGCCTGCCGAAGAGCGACTTCTCGCGTCGTATCGCCCGCAACACCGGCATCATCCTCGCCGAGGAGTCCAACATTGGTCGCGCTAATGACCCGGCTGGTGGCTCCTTCTACGTCGAGGCCCTGACCAAGAAGCTGGAGGAGGCCGCCTGGGCCGAGTTCCAGGCTGTCCAGGCTGCCGGTGGCATGGCCGCCGCCCTGACCGGCGACCACGTCCGCGCCGAGCTCGACGAGCTGAACGCCGAGCGCGCCAAGCGTCTGGCGACCCGCAAGCAGCCGATCACGGCCGTCAGCGAGTTCCCACTGCTCGACGCCAAGACCGTCGAGACCAAGCCGTACCCCGAAACTGCCGAGCGCAAGGGGCTGGAGTGGCGCCGCGACGCCGAGATCTTCGAGGCCCTCGTTGATCGTTCCGCCACCTGCTCCGAGCGTCCGAAGGTCTTCCTGGCTTGCCTGGGAACCCGTCGTGACTTCGGTCCTCGCGAGGGATTCTCCGCCCCGGTGTGGCACATCGCCGGCATGGAGACCCCGGAGTGCGAGGGAGGCACCACTGAAGAGGTCGTCAAGGCCTTCAAGGAGTCCGGTGCTGAGGTCGCTGATCTGTGTTCGAACGCCAAGACCTACGCGGCCCAGGGCCTCGAGGTCGCCAAGGCCCTCAAGGAGGCTGGCGCCAAGCTGGTCTACCTGTCGGGTGCTTTCAAGGAATTCGGTGATGACGCTGCCGAGGCCGAGAAGGTCATCGACGGGCGCATCTACCTCGGGATGGACGTCGTTGACGTCCTGACCACCACTCTGGACACGTTGGGAGTTGCCAAGTGACCACCCTGCCTCGTTTCGATTCCATCAACCTCGGAGACTCTCCGGTCCCCGCGGACGCGCAGGAGCAGTTCGCCAAGCTGGCCGCCGCCGCTGGTGAGCAGGAGCCCTGGACCACTCCGGAGCAGATTCCGGTTGGCCACCTGTATTCGGAGGACGTCTACGCCGACATGGACTGGCTGGACACCTACGCCGGTCTGCCGCCATTCACTCACGGCCCGTACGCCACCATGTACGCCTTCCGTCCGTGGACGATTCGTCAGTACGCCGGATTCTCCACCGCCAAGGAGTCCAACGCGTTCTACCGCCGTAACCTGGCCGCTGGTCAGAAGGGTCTGTCGGTCGCCTTCGACCTGCCGACCCACCGTGGTTACGACTCCGACAATCCGCGTGTTCCCGGTGACGTCGGCATGGCCGGTGTGGCCGTGGACTCCATCCTGGACATGCGTGAGCTCTTCGCGGGTATTCCGCTGGACCGCATGTCGGTGTCCATGACGATGAACGGCGCCGTGCTGCCGATTCTCGCCCTGTACGTCGTGACCGCCGAGGAGCAGGGCGCCAAGCCCGAGCAGCTCGCCGGAACGATCCAGAACGACATCCTCAAGGAGTTCATGGTTCGTAACACGTACATCTACCCGCCGCTGCCCTCGATGCGGATCATCTCCGACATCTTCGCCTTCACCAGCGCGAACATGCCGAAGTGGAACTCCATCTCCATCTCCGGCTACCACATGCAGGAGGCCGGCGCGACCGCCGACATCGAGATGGCCTACACCCTGGCCGACGGTGTCGACTACATCCGCGCTGGCGAGTCGGTGGGCCTGAAGGTCGACCAGTTCGCACCGCGTCTGTCCTTCTTCTGGGCCATTGGCACCAACTTCTTCATGGAGGTCGCCAAGATGCGCGCGGCCCGCATGCTGTGGGCCAAGCTGGTCAACCAGTTCGGACCGAAGAACCCGAAGTCCATGAGCCTGCGTACCCACTCGCAGACCTCTGGCTGGTCGTTGACCGCTCAGGACGTGTACAACAACGTCATCCGTACCTGCGTGGAGGCCATGGGAGCCACCCAGGGACACACCCAGTCCCTGCACACCAACTCCCTCGACGAGGCCATCGCCCTGCCGACAGACTTCTCCGCTCGTATCGCTCGAAACACCCAGCTGTTCATCCAGCAGGAGTCGGGCACCTGCCGCGTCATCGATCCCTGGAGCGGTTCCGCCTACGTCGAGAAGCTCACCCTCGAGCTGGCTCGCAAGGCCTGGGCCCACATCCAGGAGGTCGAGAAGGCCGGCGGTATGGCCAAGGCCATCGAGAAGGGCATCCCGAAGATGCGTATCGAGGAGGCCGCCGCTCGTACCCAGGCCCGTATCGACTCCGGTCGTCAGCCCCTCATCGGCGTCAACAAGTACCGTCTCGACGAGGAAGAGGATCTCGAGGTCCTCAAGGTCGACAACACCCAGGTGCTCAAGGAGCAGAAGGCCAAGCTCGAGCAGCTTCGCGCCAACCGTGACGAGGAGGCCTGCCAGGCTGCTCTGGAGAAGCTCACCTGGGCTGCTGCCAACCCGGACCCGAGCGATCCCGACCGCAACCTGCTCAAGCTGTGCATCGACGCCGGTCGCGCCAACGCCTCCGTCGGCGAGATGTCCGACGCAATGGAGAAGGTCTTCGGGCGCTACACCGCTCAGATCCGTACCATTGAGGGCGTGTACAGCAAGGCAGCCGGTAGCACCGAGTCGACCAAGAAGGTCCACGACCTCATCAAGAAGTTCGAGGAGAAGGAAGGCCGTCGTCCTCGCATCATGATCGCGAAGATGGGTCAGGACGGTCATGACCGTGGCCAGAAGGTCGTCGCGACCGCCTACGCGGACCTCGGCATGGACGTCGACGTCGGCCCGCTGTTCCAGACCCCTGAGGAGACCGCTCGCCAGGCTGTCGAGGGCGACGTCCACGTCGTCGGTGTCTCCTCGTTGGCCGCCGGACACCTCACCCTGGTGCCGGCCCTGCGCAAGGAACTGGACAAGCTCGGCCGCTCCGACATCATGATCGTTGTCGGTGGCGTCATCCCGACCCAGGACTTCCAGGAGCTCAAGGATGACGGTGCAGCCGCCATCTACCCGCCTGGCACCGTCATCCCGGACGCTGCCATCGAGCTGATGGAGAAGCTCCTCGCCGCTCACAGCGACGACTGAGTCTGGATCGGTCCACGAGACTGAAGGATTGGCCCCTGGAACCCCGCGAGGTTCCAGGGGCCACCGTCATACGGACCTGAAAGCCACTGGGTATGAGCCCTCAGCCATGAACGTTGTCCGTGGGCGGTACGGTAGACGTACCCACCCGATGAAGGAAATGGTGATCATGCCGATCGACGTCCCCGAACTGGTTGAGCAAGTCCTGGCCGGGAGCCGCCAGCACATTGCCAAAGCGCTGACTCTGGTGGAGTCGAGCAAACCGGCACATCGCGAGAAGGCGCGCGAGATGTTGCGCCTGCTGGCTCCTCACACTGGTGACGCCATCCGTGTCGGTATTTCGGGTGTTCCCGGCGCCGGTAAGTCGACCTTCATCAATGCCATGGGCACCAAGCTCATCGACGAGTTCAACTACAAGGTTGCCGTTCTGGCCGTCGATCCGTCATCGACTCGCACCGGCGGTTCGATCCTCGGTGACCGCACCCGCATGGGGGATCTGTGCAACCGTGACGAGGCATTCGTGCGCCCGTCACCCTCCGGCGGTCACCTGGGTGGCGTCGCCCGGGCCACACGCGAGGCCATGATCGTCATGGAGGCAGCTGGTTACAACGTGGTGCTCGTCGAGACCGTCGGTGTCGGACAGTCCGAGGTCGCCGTGGCAGGCATGGTCGACACCTTCCTCATGCTCTCCGTCGCGGGTACCGGCGACCAGCTGCAGGGCATCAAGAAGGGCATCCTGGAACTGGCGGACGTCGTTGCGGTCAACAAGGCCGATGGCGACAATGCCGGCAACGCGCGTGTCTCCGCTCGTGACCTGTCCATCGCCATGAAGCTCGTCTCCTCCGATGCCGACAAGCGGCGTGTTCCGGTGCTGACCTGCTCCTCGTACACCAAGGAGGGGCTCGACGACGTCTGGCAGGCCATCGTCGACCATCGTGCGTACCTCGAGACGGACGGCTCCTTGCAGGTCCGCCGTATCGAGCAGCAGCGTGAGTGGCTGTGGAACATGGTCCGAAACGAGATCCTCGAGTCCTTGGACACCGATCCCTCCGTCCAGCAGGTCGCAGAGCAGATCGAGGCAGGACTGGGTACCGAGGCCACCAACGCCTTGGAAGGCGCCGAGCAGATCCTGCGCGCCTTCGCCCATGCCGTCCCCAGTCTGCCGTGGGCGCAGGGGGAGATGGCCAGCACTTCGTGATTTGAGGTCGCCTCAGAATTGACCGGCCGGGGGTGCCAAGCGCTCCCGGCCTTGTCATGCCCGGGTCGACGGTCCATACCAGGCAAAAGCTAAGACGACTTTGTTTCAGGAAGATTTCTCAGTCATCATGTGAGAGTTTCCAGGTCGTGGCCGGGAAGTGACCCCTTGCCACCTTAGGTTCATTCCACCTTCAACAAACTGAGAGGAATGGACATGGCATCACGTCGTACGTCAACCTTGCTGCTTTGTGCGATCACTGGCGCATCCCTTGCCGCGGCCGCCGTCCCCTGCAACGCCGCTCCTGGTTTCACCACCTCACCGCTGCGCACTTCCGCATCCGCGCAGACCACCAGCGGCTTCGTCGTCCATTTCAAGGACAACTCGACTTCCGCTCAGGGTGTGTCTCGTGCGGCTCGTACCAGTTCCGCCATGTGGGCGAGCTCGACGTCCCTGCGAGAAGTCGTCGATCATGCCGCCAAGGCACGTGGTGCCCGTGTGGCGGCTTCCCTGGCTCGAGCCAATGACTCGATGTCGGTCCAGGTCTCCAAGGGTCTCGACGAGAAGTCCGCCAAGGCCTTCATGTCGGAGATTGAGAGCAACCCCGAGGTGGCGTCCGTCGAACCGGTCATCCACATGACGATCAACGAGCAGACCGGCAAGAAGGTTCGCACCACTGCAGCGGCGTCCGCCCCGAACGACGAGTACTGGAACCGTCAGTGGGGCCTGAACTCCGAGAAGGGCATCGACGCCCCGGGAGCGTGGTCGACCAGCACCGGTTCCGGCGTGACGGTGGCCGTCATCGACTCCGGCATCACCCAGCATCCTGACCTGGCTGGCAAGATCCTGCCGGGTTACGACTTCATCTCTGACGGTCGCATTGCGGGTGACGGAGACGGCCGAGACAACGATCCTTCCGACGAAGGCGACTGGACCCTCGCCGGTCAGTGCGGACCCCGCGCCCGCGACTCGTCCTGGCACGGCAGCCACGTTGCCGGAATTATCGGGGCTTCGACGAATAACGGCAGGGGAATCGCTGGTGCCGCCCCTAATTCCAAGGTCCTTCCGGTGCGCGCTCTGGGACACTGCGGTGGAACTGACGTCGACATCGCTGACGCCATCACCTGGTCCTCGGGTGGCCGGGTTCCGGGCGTTCCCACCAACACCCACCCGGCCAAGGTCATCAACATGAGCCTGGGTGGCCCGAGCTCCTACTGCCCGACGAGCTACCAGCGCGCCATTGACAACGCCAGGTCTCGTGGTGCCACGATCGTTGTCGCCGCTGGTAACGAGTCGATGGATGCCAGCCGTTCGACCCCCGGTAACTGCCGTGGCGTCGTCGTCGTGGGTGCGACCGGCCAGACTGGCTCCCAGTCCTACTTCTCGAACTACGGTTCGACCGTTGATGTCTCCGCTCCCGGCGGTGACGACCGCACCGGTGACCTGATCCTGTCGACGGTCAACAGTGGTAGGAGGACGCCGCAGTCCCCGGCCTACGGCTACATGGAGGGCACCTCTCAGGCCACCCCGCACGTGGCTGCGATCGCCGCTCTCATGCTGTCCGCCAACCCGAATCTCACCTCGTCCCAGATTGAGTCGATCCTCAAGCAGTCGGTGAAGCCGGCTCGCTGCTATTCAGGATGTGGGACCGGCATCGTCGATGCCCGCAAGGCTGTTCAGACAGCCAGATACGCCTGATCCTCAGCGTCCACTGAGAACAGAACGTGGCCCGGACCATGTGGTCCGGGCCACGTGCCGTGTTGGGGGCGTGATCACCAAGGGACGTCGGGTTCAGTGAGGTCGACGGTCTCGGTGACGGTCTGGCCGCCGCTGGTCACGGTCACCTCGTCGCCGGGGTGAAGCTGGCGTCCGCGTCGAGTCTCGACCTCGCCGTTGACGCTGACCTGCCCCGACGCGATGAGTTCGCGAGCCTGACCGCCAGTGTCGGCGAGGTTGGCGAACTTGAGGTACTGGCCGAGCCGGATCATCTGGTCGTCATGCACATGGTCAGTGTGGCACCTGGCCCCGACACCTCACAGCACGGAGTTGATGAATCCCTGCAGCCGCTCCGACTTCGGGTGATTGATGACGTCATCGGGAGAACCGGCCTCGACGACGACGCCGCCGTCCATGAAGACGACGTGGTCGGCGACCTCGCGGGCAAATCCCATCTCGTGGGTGACGACGATCATCGTCATGCCCTCGCGGGCGAGGTCCTTGAGGACGCTGAGCACCTCCCCGACGAGTTCGGGGTCGAGGGCTGAGGTTGGCTCGTCGAAGAGCATGAGTTCGGGTTTCATGGCCATCGCACGTGCGATGGCGACGCGCTGCTGCTGGCCGCCGGAAAGTTCGGCGGGGTAGTGGTCGGCGCGGTCAGCCATGCCAACTCGCTCCAACAAGGACACGGCCAGCGGCTCGGCCTCTTCCTTGGACAAGCCCGATACCTTGATCGGCGCTTCCATGACGTTGCCCAGGGCGGTCATGTGAGGAAAGAGATTGAACCGTTGGAAGACCATGCCGACTCGTGCCCGCTGGGCGGCGATTTCCTTGTCGGAAAGCCGCTTGAGGCGTCCGTCCGGCAAGGGATCGTGCTCGTAGCCCACGCGCTCGCCGCCGACCCAGATCTCACCGGCCTCGAAGGTCTCCAACTGGTTGATGCATCGCAACAACGTGGACTTTCCGGAGCCTGAGGGGCCGAGGAGGACGCACACTTCGCCAGGGGCGACGTCGAGGTCGATTCCCTTGAGGATGTGGAGCGGTCCGAACTCCTTGTGCAATCCCTTGATGCGCACCATCGGCTCGGTGCGTGCAGACTCTGCTGCGGATGTGCTCACTGCTCGACCTCCAGGGCGATGTTCTTGTGCGTGGTGCCGGCTGCCTGGATGGCGGCCTGGCGTCGCAGTCGCTTCGACGAGGACTTTCCGTTGAAACCACGTCCAAAGTACTGCTCGAGGAAATGCTGCCCGATCATGAGGACACTCGTCATGACGAGGTACCAGAAGGCGGCGACGATGAGCAGCGGAATCGGCGCGTAGATGCGGTTGGCGATGGCGTTCGTGGCGTACTGCAGGTCGAGGGTGAAGGGCACGGCCAACACGAGGGAGGTCGTCTTGAGCATGCCGATGGTCTCGTTGCCCAGCGGCGGGATGATCACCCTCATGGCCTGGGGGATGATGATGCGGCGCATGATGAGGGACGGCTTCATGCCCAGGGCCTTGGCCGCCTCCCGCTGTCCGGTGTCGACGGATTCCAGGCCAGAACGGATGATCTCGGCCAGGTATGCCCCCTCGTTGAGCCCCAGACCGATGATGGCGGCTGCCAGGGCGGTGACGACTTTCTCAGTCTCGACGCTGGCCAGCTGAGGACCCCCGAGAGGCACGCCGATGGACAGGGTTGGGTACAGCACCGCGAGCAGTCCCCAGAACACCAGCTGGGTGTAGACCGGGACGCCGCGGAATACGAAGATGTAGGCCCAGGAAACGCCGCGCAACACGGGATTGCTTGACTGCCTCATGATGGCCATGAGGAGGGCGACCGCGGTTCCCAGCAGCATCGCCGCGAAAGTCAGCAGGATGGTGTAGCCGATGCCGGTGATGATCTTGACGTCACGCAGGTACAGCCACACCACCGACCACTGGTAGTTGGGGTTCGTGACGAGCCCGTGGACGAACATCAGTACCAGGAGGGCGACGATGACAGCCGCAACCCAGGTGCCCGGATGAGCGACGTCGCGGGCCCGGATGCGATTCGGGATGTTGGCGTGGTGGTTGGCCACCGTAAATGCCTTTCAGTTAGGTGTGATCACGACTCAGGGTTGATTTGGGACGTCTTGACCAGACCGTCCTCGGTGCCCCATGAGGCCAGCAGCTTCTTCATGGTTCCGTCGTCGATGAGCTTCTGGGTTGCGGCCTGGATGGCCTTCGAGAGTCCGCCGTCATTCTTGGCGGTGACGACGCCGAGCTTGGAGGCGTCAGTAATTCCTCCGAGAGCCTCGAGTTGGGAGGTCTGCTTGATGGCGTAGGCGGTGATGACCGAGTCGGCGTAGAGGACGTCAGCCTTGCCACCGACGACGTTCGTCGTGGCATCGGACTGGGACTCGTAGGACAGCAGGTCAATGGGTTTCTTGCCGGCCTTGGTGCACTCTTTCAACTTCTGCTGGGCTGCAGTCTCCTGGGCAGTACCGGTCTGCACCGCCACGGAGTGTCCGCACAGGTCGTCCGGGGAGACTTTCTTGGGGTTTCCCTTCGGGACGGCCATCGAGAACCCGGCCTTGAAGTAGGTGGTCATGGTGACCTGCTTCTGACGCTCCGGGGTGGTGGTGAAGGAGGAGACGCTGACGTCGTACTTGGAGCCGATCGCTGGTATGAGGGTGGGGAAGGCCGCATTGGCGGTCGTCACCTTGAGCCCCATGAGCTTGCCGACGGCGGTGATGTAGTCGACGTCGTAGCCCACGACGGTTGACCCGTCAGTATCGATGAACTCGGCGGGTGCGTAATTGGCGGCTGCGCCGTTGCGAAGGGTGCCGGATTTCTTGATGTCGTCGGGAACCATCGCGGCGATGGTGGGGTCAGTCTTGATGGAGTCGATGATCTGGGCATTCGACGCAGTATCGGCCTTGCTGGAGTCCGCCTTGGGGGTCTCAGACTCCTCGGAAGCGTAGGTGCATCCGCTGACGGCAAGGGCAACAACGGCCAGGGTGGCACCGGCGGCGTGGCGCAGAGTTTTCATGTGGTGTTCCTTCGCTGCTGCGGCGCCGGGTGACACCGCGAGGTAAATAATTATGCACTACGGGGCATAAACACAAATTGGCGCGCCTTTGGGTACGCAAGAACAAGCGCCCGGACGAATCGTCCGGGCGCTTGGCGTGGGGGATCAGGCTCCGGTGTGCGGCAGACCGCTACCGGCGTGGGTAGTCGAGGCTGACGTGCCCGGTGCCGTTGCGTTAGCTGCAGTGGTGTTGGGCGCAGTGCTGTTGGGCGCGGCGGGGCTCGACGAGGCGGCGCTCGGGGCGGGCGTGATCGGAGTCGTCGGGGCTGACGGGCCCGCCTTCACCGTGACCGAGGCAACCGTGGACTCGGCCAAGGACAGGGTCACCTCGTGGTCACCAGCAGCCAGGGCTGACACGTCGAGAGATCCCGAACCGTTGGCGTCGGTCATCAAGGTACCGACCTTGGTGCCGTCAACAGCCACGTCGTAGCCGGTGTCAGGTTCGAGGTTCTTGCCGTTCACGACATTGCCGTCAGCGGTGAACTCAGCTTTACGGTATGCCGGACCGCGCAGGTCGGCGGGCAGGGAGTTCATGCGCACCTTCAGTGACTCGCCGATGTCCTGGCGGGACTCGTCCGTGCCGAAGTGCTTGGAGACGAGCTGGAAGGGGTTCTTGGATCCCTTGACGATGCCGTTGATGCCGAAGTCGGAGTCGTTCGACAGCGCGACGGTCGCTCCGCCGTGGGTCACTGCGACCCCTTCGACCTTGTCGTGGGGGAAGGTGTTGCCGGACGGGTCAGCGGTCCACACCAGCTTGGTGACGTCGAGGTACAGCTCACCAATGGCTGGTTTGACGCCGTGGGAGGTGAGGATCTCGGTGGCCTTCGTCTCGTCATTCTTGGCGGCCTTGTCAGCCGAGACGAGACCCTCGAGGGATTTGCCCTCGACGAGCAGACCGCCTTTCTCGGCGTCGTAAGTCGCTCCCGGCACGGACTTCTCGTCATTGATGTTGGTGGCCTTGGACAGGTCGATCTTGTAGAGACGCTTGAAGGTGTCCTTGCCCGGGTCGCCGTCGCGCTCGTCGACAAGCAGGGTGTGGTTGCCCAGGGCAGTGATCTCGGAGACCGACGTCTTGGCCTCGCTCAGACGCAGCTGGTACAGGTACTGGCCGGTGGTCTTTCCGCTCTCGACATCGATGGTGACGATGCGCACGAAGGGGACCTTCTTGGAGCTGCCCGTCAGGTCCGGGGTCTCCAGCGCCGACTGCATGATGCCGACCAAGGTCTTTCCGTCCGGGGTCAGGGTGAGCCCTTCCATGCCACGGTTCGGGGTGCGGAAGGCCAGTTCGCGGGGGAGGGTGCCGTCGAAGGGCTTGAGGCGGGAGATCTCGTGGCCCTGGGCGTCGAAATGGACGACATAGGGGCCGTATTCGTCGGAGACCCAGAAGGTGCCGTCAGGGGCGACGACGAGCCCCTCCGAGTCGATGCCGGCCGTCGACGGCGCGATCGTTTTGCCGTTGATGTCGACGATCGTCTCACCGGTGGAGGCCTCCGGATTGACGGCACCGTTCATCGGTGTGCCGTCCTTGGTCACCAGACCAATCCTCTTGACGGGGTCCAAGTGGCCGTTGACCAGACGGAACTTGGCAATCGAGGGCTGGAACTTGACCGGCTCGATCTTCTCGTTGTCGGCATCGGAGTCAGTGTTCGGGCCGCGGTCGGTCAGACCGTAGTAGACGTCGTCAGGATCGCCGCTGCGATGGGCAAAGGCCGAACCGAATCCGCTGTCGGTGATCTTGACGCCATTCGGCGCGGTGGACAGCACCGGAGCCCCTCCGGTGTACACCTCGATGGCGTCCGTGATCGGTCCGGCGGAAGCAACCCCTGGTGCCAGCGGGCAGATCAGGGCAGCGGCACAGGCGGTGGCGGCCAGGCCTCGGGTCAGGTGGCGATGCATGAATCATCCTCTCAACGGCGTATCGCACCAGTTCACAGTGCCCAGTTGACATCCCGGTGACGTCGAGATGACAGCACAACGTCCTGTCGACAACAGTCGTCGACAGGACGTTGTGCGAGAAATGACGGTTCAGGAGACCCGACGGCTCCAACCGCGGCGCTGACGAATCGCGCCGAGGACAAGGCACACCAGATAGATGAGGAAGCTCACCGTCGTCACGTAGGGGCTGATCGGCAAGCCGGGCCCCAGGGACAGCAGGATGCCGCCCACCGCGGAGACCGTCGCGAAGATGATCGACAGCAGGGACATGGCCAGCGGATGTGCCGTCACCTTGGCGGCGGCGGCCGTCGGAGTGATGAGCAGGCTCAGCACCAGCAGGGCGCCGACGAGCTGCACAGCCATGGCCGTGGTCAGACCGAGAAGTAGCATGAAGACAATTGAGAGGAACCGCATCGGAACCCCGCGAGCCTTGGCTGCCTCGGGATCCACTGACGCGAAGAACAGTGGTCTCCATATGATGGCCAGACATACCGCGACGAAGATCGAGACGACGACCAGCGTGCCCAGCTCGGTGGTGTCGACGGCGACGATCTGTCCGGTCAGCAGGCCGAACTTGTTGGACGATCTTCCCTTGTAGAGGCTCAGGAAGAGCACACCGATTCCCATGCCGAAGGGCAGCATGATGCCGATGGAGGCGTTGCGCTCGGCGGCCTTGACGCCCAACAGACCCAGGATGAGGGCAGCCACCAGAGATCCGACGACGGCCCCTCTGGTGACCGATGCACCGAAGAACAGGGCCACTGCGGCACCCGCGAAGGAGAGCTCCGAGGTGCCGTGAATCGCGAAGGCCAGGTCGCGGGCATGGACCATCGGTCCGATGAGGCCTGCCAGAACCCCGAGGATGATTCCGGCAATGATCGAGCCGTGGACCAGGGGAACGAGCTGGCTGAAGCTGTCGAAGTTGATGATGGTGGAGAAATCCATGTCAGACCATCTCCTCGCCCTCGGCGATCTGCGGGCCGTGCAGATGCGACGGTCTCTCGTCGTCGGCCAGCACGATGATCCGGTCGTCATGACGGAAGACCTCGACGGGGGACCCGTAGAGATCGGTGAGGACCTCAGAACGCAGCACCTCGTCGGTGGTGCCGACGCGAACCTTGCCGCCAGCGACGTACACCACCCGATCGACATAGGGCAGAACCGGGTTGATTTCGTGGGTGACGAAGAGCACCCCGAGATTTCGGGTCCGACGTGCAGTGTCGATGAGCTTGGTGACCTCCTGCTGGTGGCGCAGGTCAAGGCTGGACAACGGCTCATCGCACAGCAACAACTCAGGGTCGGTGACGAGGGCTTGGGCGATGCGCAGGCGCTGCTGCTCACCACCGGAGGTCATCGTCAGCGGGGCGTCGGCGAAGGCGGTGGCACCCACGGAGGCGATGGCCTCGTCAATGCGACGACGTCGAGAGCGGCTGAACAAGCCGAATCCCCACTTGTGACCGTCGATCCCCATGCCCACCAGATCGCGGCCGCGAATCGGGGCCGTCGTCTCCAAGGAGCGTTGCTGCGGGATGTAACCGATGTGGGTCGAGCCACGACGCACCGGCCGGCCGGCCACCATGGCGGTGCCGGCCGTCAGCGGAGTCTGCCCGAGCAGGACCCTCAGCAGGGTGGTCTTTCCCACCCCGTTGGGTCCCAGAACGGCGATGAACTCGCCGGGTTCCACGACGAGATCGAGCCCCGACCACAGCACCCGGTCCCCGAAGGCGACCTTGGCGCTGGTGAGTCTGGCAGGATCGATCCTCGTGGTCGCCCCGGAGCTGTCAGAGCAATGTGAGGCCACAAGTGTCAGGCCAGGCCATTGTCAATGTCGGTGATGGCCTTGCCGATGAAGTCCTGGTAGGTGTCGACACCCTTCGGGAAGGTTTCCCACACGCCGACCTGCTTGATCCCGGCGCCCTTGGCAGCCTTCTGCAGCTCCTTGGTGACGGCGTCACTGGTCTGGCCGTTGACGAGGAGGATGGAGGCCTTCTTGGCAGCGATCAGCTTGGTGGTCTCGTGGACGACCTTGGTCGACGGGCCGGCCTCGGTCTCGGACTGCTCGACGAACTCCTCAGGGGTGATGTTCTTGACCTTCATGTCTTCGAGCAGGTAGCCGACCACCGGCTCGGTGGCAATGGCGGTGCTGTTCGGGTGCTTCTCACCGACCTTGGCGGCGTGGGCCTTGAGGTCATCCAGCTTGGACTCGAAGTCCTTGAGGTTCGACTCGAAGGCGGCCTTGTTGTCCGGGGAGGCCTTGGCCAGATCGGACTCGACTACCTTGGCAACCTTGCGAGCACTGTCGATCGAGAAGAAGACGTGCTCGTTGAACTCCTCCTGACCGGGCTTCTTGAGGCCGGAGGTCTCGACGGCGTCGATGAGGGTGGCCTTGGAAGCGGTGCTCTTGACGAGCTTCGGAGCCCAGTCGTCGTAGCCGCCACCGTTGGCAATGGCGATCTTGGCCTTCGAGAAGGCGAGCTTGTCCTTGGCGGTGGCCTCGTAGTCGTGCGGGTCCTGATCGGGGCTGTCGATGACGGAGTGGACGTTGACCTTGTCCCCACCGATGGCCTCGGCGACCGAGCCCCAGACGTTGGTCGAGGCGACGACGTCAACCTTGTCCGTCGCAGCGGCGGCGGAGGACGCACCCGAGGCGGAGGAGCCGGAATCAGAGTTGCCGGAGCAACCAACCATTCCCAGGGCACAGGCGCTGACGGTTGCAATGGCCAGAAGGCGACGATGCATGTGGTGTTCCCTTTCCAGTTCGCAAGTGAGAACCATTGTCGTCTCCGTATTGTGAATTAACAAGGCAGGGTGACCAAAGAAACAGCCAATGCACAGCCTCAACGGAGGGCATAAATCGCCTCAGGGCTGGCACCCTTCCTGCGTGAGCAGCCAGTCCCGGTGACGGCTCGCCGATTCGGCAACCCTGGCACCAGCCTCTCTCCTGGGGTCCTCTCCCGGTGAAGCTGCGAGGTGATGCGGCTCAGCGCCGGGGGTCGATCGCGATCTTCACCCCGGCGTGGCTGCGCACCGCGTCGACGGCCTCGGTCCACTGGGACAGGCCGAAGGTGTGGGTGACGATCGGGATTTCGTCGATGTCCCCGTGTCCCAGCATCTCGACTGCCCGGTGGACCTCCGCGCGACGGGCGTTCGATCCTCCCGAGACGGTGAGCTCCTGGTAATGCACAGTATTGGGGGTGATTGTCGCCGTCGATCCCTTGGGGAAGCCGGCAAACCAGCTCACCCGTCCGCCGGGGGCGGCAAGGTCGAGGGACTGCTCGGCCAGTTCATTGCGTCCGATGGCGACGATGACGAGGTCGGCACCGAAACCGTCGGTGTGTTCGGCGACGACCTCGACCAAGTGGTCGGGGGAGGTCGTCACGGCTCCCATCGCAGCGGCCCGGTCGCGTCGGTCGGCGTGCTTCTCGCAGAGGATGACCTGTCCGGCTCCGCACGCCAGGTTGAGCTGGGCGTGAAGCAGGCCGATGGCCCCGCCGCCGATGATGACGACCGTCTCCCCAGGATTCACCCCGCCATGGCGACGGTGCCCGTTGAGAACGCAGGATAGGGGCTCGGCCAGAGCCAGCCGGTTGGCCGGCATCTCGGAAGCCACCGGGATGACGTTGCCGTGAGCGACGGCTCGGGCCGGCACACACAACCAGGGAGCCAGTCCACCGTCAATCCCGTAGCCGATGAGCTCGCAATGGCTGCACAGATGCTCGCGGCCTGCCAGGCAGGCTCGGCAGGTGCCGCAAGAGACGACGATGGAGACGGTCGCCTGCTGCCCGACGGTCAGTCCTTCCACTCCTTCGCCGAGGGAGGCGATCCGTCCGGCGATCTCGTGGCCGAGGGTGACGCCGGGGTGTACCCCGGTGGTCTTCTCACCGGAGATGATCCGTAGATCGGTGCCGCAAATCGTCGTCGCCTCGACGGCCAGGACCACTTCGCCGGGCTCCGGCTCGGGAATGGGTTTTTCGGCCAGCTGAACGTCTCCGGGGCCGTTGAGGACCAGTGCTGACATGGTGTGCGTCATGTGATCTCCTTCGTCGGCTCCAGTGTCCCATTTTCGGCACGCCGGGTGCGCTGTGGCGACATCAATTATCATGGGATGTGGGAATAACACCATCAACGATGATGAGATGACAGGAGAGTCCCAGCCATGACCCGACTCGTGAACAGCCCGGATGATTTTCCGTCCCAGGCAGTCGCTGGGCTCGCCAGCGCCTTCCCGAACCATCTGAGGCCGGTGTTCGGTGGAGTCGTTCGTGCCGCCCGCACCGATCACAAGATCGCCCTCGTCGTGGGCGGTGGATCAGGTCACTACCCGGCTTTCGCCGGCTGGGTTGGCCCGGGATTCGCTGACGGTGCCGTCTGCGGCAACATCTTCTCCTCGCCCTCCGCCTCCCAGGCCTATTCAGTCTGCAAGGCGGCGGATCGGGGAGCTGGAGTCCTCATCGGATTCGGCAACTATGCCGGCGACGTCCTGCACTTCGGGCAAGCGGCCCAACGGTTGCGCAGCGAGGGCATCGACACCCGCTGTCTGCTCGTCACCGACGACATCGCCTCGGCTGGTCCGGGGGAGCACCTCAAACGTCGTGGCATCGCCGGAGATCTCCCGGTCTTCAAGGTGACAGCAGCTGCATGCGAGGAAGGCTGCGACATCGACGAGGTCGTCAAGGTCTTCGATCGCGTCAACGAACGTACCCGCTCCTTCGGAGTGGCCTTCGCAGGTTGTACCTTGCCGGGAGCTGACGAGCCGCTGTTCCGTGTCGAGCCGGGACAAGTGGGTGTCGGTATGGGTATTCATGGTGAGCCGGGTATTCATGACGAGGCACTCGGTACGGCCGACGACGTGGCCGCCATGCTCGTCGACGGCTTGCTGGCCGACCGCCCCGAGAACCCCGGAACCCGGGTCGTCCCGATCGTCAACGGCCTCGGATCCACCAAGTACGAGGAACTCTTCGTGCTGTGGAATGACATCAGCCGTCGTCTCGAGGCGGCTGGACTGACGATCGTCGATCCGCAGGTCGGGGAGTTCGTCACTAGTCTCGACATGGCAGGCGTCTCCCTGACCCTGGTGTGGCTCGACGAGGTCATCGAACCGCTGTGGCTGGCTGCGTGCGACACCCCCGCCTACCGTCGTGGGGCTGTCGGTCAGGTCGATCTCGACACCACTCCGCTGCCCCAGGAGGCAGAACACGTGTCGGTTGCCGCTACCGGATCGCAAGCGTCCCAGGACCTTGCCGACGTCGTCGTCAGGGGGTTGGAAGAAGTGGTGAAGACCTTGTCGGAGCGCGCCAATGAGCTCGGCCGACTCGACTCAGTGGCAGGTGACGGTGACCATGGCATCGGCATGACGCGTGGATCCCAGGCTGCACTCGCCGAGGCGAAGCGGGTGAGAGGAGACGGCGCCGGCGCGGCGACCACCCTCAACGCCGCCGGTTCAGCCTGGTCCGAGCAGGCTGGTGGTACCTCAGGTGCGTTGTGGGGAGCGGTGCTGACCGCATTCGGTGCGGTACTGGGTGACGAGGACCCGGCCAGCGACGACGCCATTCGGAAGGCTGCCCGCGCTGCCCTCGATGCCGTCACCAGGCTGGGCGGGGCGACGGTCGGCGACAAGACCATGGTTGACGCCATGGATCCCTTCGTGACGACCTTGGAATCGTCAGCGGATCCGTTGCTACAGGCGTGGGAATCAGCATGCCAGGCCGCGGAGAAAGGGACTCGGGCAACCTCTGAGATGACTGCCAAGGTCGGTCGAGCCCGCCCGTTGGGTGAGAAGTCCCTGGGCACGCCCGATCCGGGAGCGGTGTCCTTCCACGACGTGGTCGTCGCGGTCGGGTCGGTGCTGCCGTAAGTCAGCGCTGACCGACGGGAGGCTTCGCACTCCACGGGAACACGATCCACTTGTCAGTGGCCTTCCAGACGAAGTCCGGATTGATGACAGTGGTGGGCTTGGCGTAGAGCACAGCCGAGCGAACGTCGGCACCGAATCCGCGCAGCAGCTTGAGCACGAGTGCCAGGGTGCGGCCGGAATCGGCGACGTCGTCGACGACGAGGATTCGCTTGCCGCGGATGGAATCAGTGTCGAGCATCGGGGCCAGCAGCACCGGATCAGGCAGGGTCTCCTCGACATCGGTGTAGAACTCGACGTTGATGGCGTCAGTGAGCTTGACGCCAAGGGAGTAGGTGAGGGCTCCGCCCGGGATCATGCCGCCGCGAGCCACCGCGATCACGATCTCGGGATCGAAGCCCGAATTGTGGATCTGGGTGGCGAGTTCGTCGGTGGCGGCACCGAAGGTTTCCCAGGTGAGGATTTCCTTGCCCTCAAGGCCACTGGCGTCAGCATGGTAGGCGGTCATGGGCCAACACTAGCGACCTCGTGAATCCCATATCGGTTGTGTTCGAATACAGGCTGAAGGTGCGGACTCGACCGGAGGAGCCATCATGGTCAGCGTGGGCTGTCCACCCGCTCCCGTGACCGTCGAGGGGCTGGCTGATCAGCCCAGCACAAACTGCATGATGATCGCAGTGCGCCAGCTGTCCATCTTGTGTGCGATGTGAGGCAGCCGGCCCACCTCGGTGAATCCCATCGCGGAGTGGAATCCGAGACTGCCGACGTTGTCGGAGTCGATGACTGACACCAGGCTGTGCAGACCGTCGCGGCGAGCCTGCCGCATGAGTTCGGTCATGAGTTTGCGTCCGACCCCTCGACCGCGAGCAGGGGTGTCCAACCAGATCGACACCTCCGCGGTGACGTCGTATCCCTCACCGTCTCGGAAGTGATGGTAGGTCGCGTATCCGCCGAAAAGCCCGTCGACCTCCGCCACCAGGACCGGTCTGCCATCGTCGACCAGGTTGCGCCACCAGGTACGGCGGTCGGACACCTGTGAGTGGCTCACGGTGTATGAGGACGGGGTGCCCACTGCGTGGTCATTGTGGACACGCGTTGCCGCCGGCAGATCCTGTTCTTGCATCGCTCGGATGATGACGTCCATGACCGGAACAGTAACGAGCCTTGAGCGGGATTCCCGTTGGCTGTTTGCCCAGTGGGACGCCGCCATGAAGGTCACCGGCGTGCCCCCGCTCTCGGTGATTGCTGACAACCAGGAACGAGGTTGAAGGATGGCTGAGGAAACACCGCCGCAAGGCCCGCGTCAGGGGAACTGAGTCCAGTTTCACGACGGGGCGGGATGTTACCGCGGGTAGTGTCCCGTTTTTCTCATGGATGTGGGTGGACGTGGGGAAACGTGCAACCCCGGTGTCGTAGTCAGGGACGTTTGGCCGTAAAGTCACCATCATGATCATCGGAATCCCACGGGAGTCACTCCCGGGTGAGAATCGGGTCGCCGCGACTCCGACGACTGTTCCCGCCCTACTCAAACTCGGCTACGAGGTGGTCGTCGAGTCCGGAGCTGGCGAACACGCCGCTCTGCCTGACCACGCGTACGAAGAGGCCGGAGCCAGGATCGTCGGACTGGGGGAGGCGTGGAAGGCCGACCTCGTGCTGGCCGTCAATGAACCCACCGACGACCAGATCGCCCTCATGCGTTCCGGCGCTGTCCTCGTCACTTTCCTTCATCCGCGTCAGGATCTTGCCCTCACCGAGAAACTGGCTGCCGCCGGCATCACCGGTCTGAGTATGGACATGGTTCCGCGTATCTCGCGTGCTCAGTCCATGGATGCTCTGTCCTCGATGGCCAACATCTCGGGTTACCGGGCTGTCGTGGAGGCTGCATTCGCGTACGGTCGAACCTTTGGCGGCCAGGTCACGGCTGCTGGCAAGGTTGCGCCGGCCAAGGTCTTCGTCATCGGTACCGGTGTCGCCGGCCTGGCCGCGCTGGGTGCCGCCAACTCGATGGGGGCCGAGGTCTACGCCACCGACGTCCGTCCGGAGACCGCCGAGCAGGTGCAGTCGATGGGTGCCACTTTCCTGCACGTGCGCACCGGTGACTCCGATCAGGGCGTCAGCTCCGATGGCTACGCCAAGGAGGCCAGCGACGATTACAACGCCCGCGCTGCTGAGCTCTACATGGAGCAGGCGGGTAAGGATGACGTCATCATCACCACGGCCGCCATCCCGGGCAAGCCGTCCCCGAAGCTCATCACCGCCGAGATGGTCGCTGCCATGAAGCCCGGCAGCGTCATCGTCGACCTCGCTGCCCTGGGTGGTGGCAACTGTGAGCTCACCCGTCCAGGTGAGTCCTACGTCACCGACAACGGCGTGACGATCATCGGCTACACCGACCTGCCGTCCCGTCTGCCGGGTCAGGCCAGTCAGCTCTACGGCACCAACCTCGTCAACCTGCTGAAGCTGGCCACCCCCGAGAAGAACGGAGAGCTCGTCCTCAACTTCGACGACGAGGTCATCCGCACCATGACGGTGTGCCACGAGAGCCAGGTGGCGTTCCCGCCGCCACCGGTCCAGGTCGCTGCTGCTCCCCAGCCGGTCGCCAAGGCCGAAACCGAGACCCCGGTTGTCCCCGAGAAGAATCCGCGTCCGTGGCCCCAGACCTTCGGCATCGTCGCTGTGCTGTCGATCGCACTCATCGCCCTGCTGACCTTCTCCCCGACGGAGTTCGTCGCCCTCTTCGGCACCTTCGCGATCGCCGTGGTCGTCGGCTACTACGTGGTGTGGAACGTCACCCATGCCCTCCACACCCCGCTGATGAGTGTCACCAACGCCATCAGCGGCATCATCATCGTCGGTGCCATCACCCAGCTCGGCAGTGAATCGTGGGGTATCCGGATCGTCGCCGCGTTGACCGTGCTCATCGCCAGTATCAACATCTTCGGCGGTTTCACGGTCACCCAGCGCATGCTCAAGATGTTCAGGAAGGCCTGATCCATGACGTCAACACTTCTCATTGCCCCGATGGCCGGGTCGTTGGTGAACTTCGTCAACGCCTCCTTCATCATCTCGGGCCTGCTGTTCATCTTCGCCCTCGCTGGTCTGTCCAAGTTCGAAACCTCGAAGAAGGGGAACGCCTACGGCATTCTCGGCATGGTCATCGCGATCATCGCCACGATCGTCGCCCTGGTGAAGCTGCCCGGATACTCCCCGGTGTCCATGGTCCTGCTCTTCATCCCGATGCTCATCGGTGGCGCCTTCGGTGTGTGGAAGGCCCTCAAGGTCGAGATGACCGGGATGCCTGAGCTCATCGCTCAGCTGCACTCCTTCGTCGGTCTTGCTGCCGTTCTCATCGGTTTCAACGCCTTCGCCGAGGAGGGGACCGGTGCCAGCACCTTCCAGCTCTCCGAGATCTGGATCGGCATCTTCATCGGTGCTCTGACCTTCACCGGGTCCCTGGTGGCCTGGGGCAAGCTGTCGGGCAAGGTTCCTTCGAAGCCGCTGACCCTGCCCGGGCGCAACTGGATCAACCTCGGCCTGTTGGTCGTTATCATCGGCTGCGGCATCTGGTTCTCCAACGTTTCCGGAGGCATCGCCTGGCTGCCGCTGGTCCTCCTGACGCTGGCCTCCCTGTTCCTCGGCTTCCACCTGGTTGCTGCCATCGGTGGTGCTGACATGCCGGTCGTCATCTCGATGCTGAACAGCTACTCCGGTTGGGCAGCCGCCTTCTCCGGATTCAGCCTCCACATCCCGGTGCTCATCGTCACGGGCGCCCTGGTGGGCTTCTCCGGCGCCATCCTGTCCTACATCATGTGCAAGGCCATGAACCGCTCCTTCGTGTCGGTCATCCTGGGTGGCTTCGGCGATGCCCCGGCCGTTGAGGGTGACGGTCCGGACGGTGAGATAACCGAGATCAAGGCTGATGAGCTGGCCTCCCAGCTGTCCGACGCGTCCTCGGTCATCATCGCTCCCGGATACGGCATGGCCGTGGCCCAGGCCCAGTACCCGGTGGCCGAGCTGGCCAAGAAGCTGCGCGACAAGGGAGTGGACGTCAAGTTCGCGATCCACCCGGTCGCCGGTCGTCTGCCCGGCCACATGAACGTGCTGCTCGCCGAGGCCCATGTGCCTTACGACATCGTCATGGAGATGGACGAGATCAACGACGACTTCGCAGACGCCGACATCGTCCTGGTCATCGGAGCCAACGACACCGTCAACCCGGCCGCCATGGATCCTGGTACCCCGATCTCGGGCATGCCGGTTCTCCACGTGTGGGAGGGCCACGAGGTCGTCGTCTTCAAGCGGTCCATGAAGCCCGGTTACGCCGGCGTCGAGAACCCGCTGTTCTTCGCCGACAACACCCGGATGCTCTTCGGTGATGCCAAGGCCAGTGTTGATGCCTTGGTCGCCGCTCTCTGAGGCACGCTGACACCCTGATTCCGACGCCCATGACCGTCCGACGGTCATGGGCGTCGGTGCATCCCCGAAGACGGATGTCATGGCGCGGCACTATGATGACGGTGAATGTCTATCAGGCCCCTTGTCAGGGCCGGAACAAGGAGAAGACGTGAGCTACGTCATCGGTCTGCCCTGCGTGGACGTCAAGGATCGTGCCTGCGTCGAGGAGTGCCCCGTCGACTGCATCTACGAGGGTGAGCGCAGCCTCTACATCCATCCTGAGGAGTGCGTCGACTGCGGTGCATGTGAGCCCGTCTGCCCCGTCGAGGCCATCTACTACGAGGATGACCTGCCCGGCGATCAGGAGAAGTTCCTCGACATCAACGCCGAGTTCTTCAACGAGCTGGGTTCCCCGGGCGGTGCCGCCCGCCTCGGCCCGACCCACAAGGACCACCCGGCCGTCGAGGCCCTGCCCCCGCAGGGCGAATGAGTCGCCGTATCGTCTCAGCCAGTCTGCCCGCCTTCCCGTGGGACACCATCGCTGACGCCAAGGCCAAGGCACAGTCCCACCCCGGTGGCATCGTCGACCTGTCGGTGGGCACCCCGGTTGACCCGACTCCCCAGGTCGTCACCGAGGCCCTGACGGCGTTCAGCGACGCTCACGGTTACCCGCAGGTGTGGGGGACCCCTGCCCTGCGAGCCGGCATCCTGGACCACATGAAGCAGGTCTGGGGTGCGCCGGCACATCTCGACGAGAACAGCGTCCTGCCGGTCGTCGGAACCAAGGAATTGGTGGCCTCGCTGCCCAGCCAGCTTGGCTTGGGCCCGGACTCGAGGGTCGTCATTCCAGCCTGCGCCTACCCGACCTACCGGGTTGGTGCCCAGCTCGCCGGTGCCACCGTTCAGGCCGTTGACGAGCCCGATGAGGTCAAGGGCACCCCTGACCTCATCTGGATCAATTCGCCGGCCAACCCGTCGGGTCGCATCCTCGACCTCGACGAGATGAAGGCCTGGGTTGAACTAGCTCGCAGCACCGGAGCCGTGCTGGCCTCCGACGAGTGCTACGGCGAATTCGTCTGGGAAAGGAATTCCATCTCCGTCCTCGACGAAAGAGTCAACGGCGGTGACGTCACCGGTCTGCTCGCCTGTCTGTCGATGTCCAAGCGCTCGAACATGGCCGGATACCGTGCGGGCTTCGTCGTCGGTGACGCCGACCTCACCCAAGAGTTGCTCACCTTGCGCAAGCACTCCGGTCTCATGGTTCCGGCCCCGGTCGCCGAGGCCATGCAGGCTGCTCTGTCGGACCGATCCCACGTGTTGGAACAGGCGAAGCGCTACCAGCTGCGCCGGGACGTCCTCAAGCCCGCCCTCGAGCAGGCTGGTTTCCGGGTCGATCACTCCGAGGGATCTCTCTACCTGTGGGCGACTCATGGCGAGGACTGCCGAGCCACCCTGGACAGGCTGGCTGATCTGGGCATTCTCTGCTCACCAGGGGATTTCTACGTCGACGGTGGCTCCGACCACGTCCGCATTGGACTGACGGCCACTGACGAGAGGATCAACACCGCGGCCGAGAGGCTGTCCGAGTCTCACTGAGAGTCAGCTGCGGGCGGTGACGGTGCCGGTGACTCGGCCTGTTCCGCTGGCAGCAGGGCTCGCTGACGGGCCGGAGGCTGCACTCCATGAGGCGTGGTGCTCGGGGTCAGCACTCCAACTCGTCGTCGCGACGGTGGCGCGATCGATCGGCCCCAGATTCGTGCTCGCCATCGTCAAGGCCACCGCTGCCCGGGTCGAGACCAGGTCCGTGGCGGTGAAGGTCGCCGTCGCCCCTGTGGTCTGGATGGAGATCTTGGCGGCCATCCCCTTGCGCACCGTCTGGGTGAGCTTGTCAATCGTGGTCGTCTCGGAGGACCTGTTGACACACGACAAGGCCGAGGGGGAGTGGCCGGTCAGCGCTGACGCCCACGCCTGGGCCAGCGGCTCATGCTGGCGGTACGCCTCCGGGTATCCGGAGCGCTGCACCTGCTGGGCGGCGTCGTTGACGCTGATGTCCTTCCAGTTTCCGAACTTCACCAGCTCCTCATAGAACTTCCCGGAGGAGTACCACGGGTCCATGATCTGCTTGGAAGTTCCCCATCCCTGGGAGGGGCGCTGCTGGAAGAGACCCAAGGAGTCACGATCGCCATAGTCGATGTTGCGCAGCTTCGACTCCTGCATGGCGGTCGCCAGGGCGACGGTGGCTGCATGGGCCGACAGGCCGCGTCGAATCGACTCGGCAGTGATGATGGCGGCGTTCTGGGACTGTTCCAGGTCGAGGTCGTAAGACTGACCGGACACCGTCACCCGGCAACCCTCCGGCTCGACGGTGCCGAACGGGTCGACGGTCTTCCACACCTTGTAGCTTCCCCAGCCCAGCCCCGCCAGGATCGCCAACACCACGACGAGGGCAGCTATCGACCTGGCGGGATTGGTGGAACGGCGCCTGCGTCGACCCTGGGGTCGTCGCGTGGTGGCAGGGCGGGCCCGGTGGGATGAGGACTTCGTCATGTCAGTTCTGGTGCAGATCCGTGTTGAGCTCGATCTTGTGGTCGCCACGTCCGAGAGCCTTGACGACACCGGTCGTCGAGTCGCGGATGTAGAGGATGTCGTCGGCGCCGGACAGCTCCGAGGCCTTGACGACCTTGCCGTCGGGCAGGGTCACCTTGGTGCCGGCAGTGACGTAGAGGCCCGCCTCGACGACGCAGTTGTCGCCCAGGGAGATCCCGATTCCGGCCTCGGCGCCCAGCAGGCAGCCCTCTCCGATCGTCACCTGCTCCTTGCCGCCTCCTGACAGGGTCCCCATGATGGAGGCGCCGCCGCCGATGTCGGTGCCGTCACCGACGACGACACCCTGGCTGATGCGTCCCTCGACCATGGAGTGCCCCAGGGTGCCGGCATTGAAATTGACGAACCCCTCGTGCATGACGGTGGTTCCCTCGGCCAGATGGGCTCCCAGACGGACGCGATCGGCGTCACCAATGCGCACCCCGGTGGGAATGACGAAGTCGACCATGCGCGGGAACTTGTCGACGAGCAGGACGGTGAAGGGGGCATGGGCGATGCGCGCCTCCATGCGTGCCTTCTCCAGATCGGCCATCCGGATCGGGCCGATGGTCGTCCACGCGTTGTTGGGCAGCACACCGAAGATGCCGTCGAGGTTGATGGTGCGGGGCTGAGCCATGCGCGATGACAGCAGGTGCAGACGCAGGTAGGCGTCGGGGACGTCACCTGGTGCCTCGTCGAGATTGATGACGGTGCGCACCACCTCGGTGTGCACGTTGCGGATGGCGTCACGACCGGCTTCGGTGACCCGGTACAGGTCGTCAGGGACTTCGGATTCATCGGGGGCGCCCAGTTTGGGCTCGGGGTACCAGGTGTCCAGGACATCGCCGTCCTCATGGACGGTGGCCAGTCCCCAACCCCAGGCCTGACGGTCGGTCGGGGCGGTTTGTGAAGTCGTCGTCTGCGTCATGACCACGAGTCTAGTTGCAGGTTGGGACGACCTGACGGTGTCGGTGCCGTCACTAGGTTGAGCGGTCGTGGAAACGTGCCGCCCATGTCCTGGCCCTCCGAGAGATTCGTCATCAACGTGGACGATTCGCCCTCATCGTTGCCGTCATCGCGCTGATTGCGTACCTGGCTTTCTTCCTGGTATCTCTGGCGACCGGACTCGCCCACTCCATACCGCTCAGCCATCGATGATTGGGACGCCACGTCGGTGGCTCTCACGAACGGTTCCAATGAGTCGGTGACGGCCTCGTGCCTGTCGAGGGACCAGGTCGAGGTGGGGACAGGCCCCTTGCTGCGGGCAGCTGCCAAGTCCCTGTGGAACCGGCATTGAGGTGGTCGAGAGCCTGGTGCCAGACGGTTCAGTACAGTGAAGATCATGCAACTCGACCTCGCTGGTGACCTCCATGACCTGTTTCGCGACATCGTGGACATTCGCTCCGAAAGTCTCCATGAGGATCAGCTCGCTGACACCGTCGAGGAATCCCTGCGAGGTTGTGACCATCTGACGGTCACGAGGATCGGAAACTCGATCGTGGCGGCCACCAACCTGGGCCGGGATTCCCGTGTCCTCGTCGCTGGTCACCTGGACACCGTTCCGGTGGCTGACAATCTCCCCAGCCACGTCGAGACCCGCGACGACGGTGACTACCTGGTCGGCAGGGGAACCTGCGACATGAAGGGGGGAGTGGCCGTCGCACTGCATCTGGCAGCGACCCTGGCCGCGCCCAGTCGCGACATCACCTGGGTGTTCTACGAAGCGGAGGAGATCGCCGCCGAACACAACGGGCTGCTCAAGGTGCGATCTCACGACGAGAGCTTGCTCGACTGCGACCTGGCCATCCTCATGGAGCCCACCGATGCCATCATCGAGGGAGGCTGTCAGGGGACGATGAGGTTCACCCTGACGACCGAGGGGCAGGCTGCCCATTCCGCCCGATCCTGGGCTGGTCACAATGCCATTCATGACCTATTGCCGATCCTCCAGATCCTGCAGGACTGGCAGGCTGACGGCGACCACCTCGTCGAGGTCGATGGGCTGACTTATCATGAAGGACTCAACGCGACGATGGTGCAGGGTGGACTGGCCGGCAACGTCGTCCCCCCAACTGCCACGGTCCAGATCAACTACCGGTTCGCCCCTGACAAGACCGCTCAGCAGGCCGAACAGATGATGCGCACCATGTTCGCCGACTGGACGATGGAGATCCTCGATCTGTCCTCCCCGGCGCGGCCGGGCCTCGACAAGCCGCTGGCTCGGTCCTTCGCCCGATCGGTCGGAACGACCCCGATGCCGAAATACGGCTGGACGGACGTGGCTCGGTTCTTCGAGATGGGACGTCCAGCCCTCAATTTCGGGCCTGGCGACGCGATGTACGCCCACAAGGCCGATGAGTGTTGCAAGTTGTCCAGCCTCGACGATTGCGCCCGAGCGCTGGAGTCGTGGCTTCGTGAGCGTTCGGAAGGAGATCACTGATGGTGTGGGCGTTGTGTGGGCTTGTCATCGTCATCATCGGACTGGCGGTGCTGGCAGCTTCTGGCAAGTTTGGGCAGGTGCCGGCGGTCGTCGATGATCGTCCGGTCCCTGACCTGCCCGAGGGCGATCTGAGCGCCGATGACCTGCGTTCGGCCCACTTCGCGGTGGTGCCGAGAGGCTATTCCATGCGCCAGGTGGATCAGCTGCTCGACCGTATGGCAGCCCAGTTGGAGGCAGCCCCAAAGGAGGGTTTCGCGGACACTGCGGAGCACGCCCCTAACGGAAAGGGCCTGGATACGGAATAATGGGGGTTGCACCACTGCCCAGTGATTGAGGAAGAGTGACATGGCAGCTATGAAGCCCCGTACCGGAGACGGTCCCATGGAGGTCACGAAGGAGGGCCGTGGCATCATCATGCGCGTTCCAGTCGAAGGTGGCGGTCGGCTAGTTGTTGAACTCAACGCTGACGAAGCCCAGGAACTGCTCGAGTGCCTCCAGAGTGTCGTTGGCTGACGCAGACGGCTGAGAGACGGTCGTGCCCGGCTCCGAGGAGCTGGGCACGACTGCATTCATACGGATCTCTCAGGCGTTGTGACGATTGATGGCAGTCTTGTAGACCTCAACGGTCTGCTCGGCGATCCGTGCCCAGGAGAACTCATCGATGCAGCGTTGACGACCAGCGGTTCCGAAAGCCTTGGCGCGCTCCGGATCGCGGGTGAGGTTGTTGATCGCTGCGGCGAAGGCCGACTCGAAGCCGGCCACCTGCTCGGGGGTCGAAGAGTCGGTCGGGACCCCACTGACCAGATGGCCAGTCGTCCCGTCGACGACGACCTCCGGAATGCCACCGGCTCGGGAGGCGACCACCGGGGTGGCGCAGGCCATGGCCTCGAGATTGACGATGCCCAGCGGCTCGTAGACCGAGGGGCACGCGAAGACCGTGGCGGCCGAGAGCACCTGACGGACCGACGGACGCGGCAGCATCTCCTGGACCCAGATGACCGGGGCCTTGCGGGAAGCCCGCACCTCGTCGAAAGCTGTCTTGAACTCCTCACCGATCTCGGGGGTGTCCGGCGCTCCTGCCAGCAGGACGAGCTGAGTGTCGGGATCGAGGTCGGCAGCGGCGCGCACCAGATGAATCAGACCCTTCTGACGGGTGATGCGTCCCACGAAGACCACCGACGGGCGCTCCGGATCCATGCCGATCTCGCGGCAGACGTCGGTCTCGGTGACGGGGTGGAACTCCCCGGTGTCCACGCCGTTGCGCACCACGTGTACCTTGTCCGGGTCGAGTTCCGGGTAGGCGCGCAGCACGTCCTTCCGCATACCATCTGAGACCGCGATGATGGCGTCGGCGGCATCGTAGGCCGTCTTCTCGGCCCATGAGGACAGCCGGTATCCGCCACCGAGTTGTTCGGCCTTCCACGGCCTGTCGGGTTCCAGGGAATGGGCGCTGATGACATGCGGGACGTCATGGAAGACGCCGGCCAGTAGACCAGCGAGATTGGCGTACCAGGTGTGGGAATGGACGAGATCGATCTCGTCAGGGATCGCATTGACCATGGACAGGTCAGCTCCGAAGGCCCGCAGCGCGCCGTTGGCGCCCTCCGGGTAGTTCTCGGCATGGGCGGTGGCTCCCTCGCGTGGCTCTCCCATGCACTGCACATCGACGTCGATGAGGTTGCGGAGATGGGGGACGAGTTGCGCGACGTGGACGCCGGCGCCTCCGTAGATGGTAGGAGGGTATTCGCGGGTCATGACGGACACGTACATGGCTTGATCGTCCCACAAAGACGGCGCCGACAGGTCAATAGGGTGGCCTTGTCGTCAACGAATCAGAAACTCTCCACGACAGTGACCGTTTGGGGTCGTAATCATCGCCCCTTAGAGGCTCGGTGACGGTAGATTGAGGGCCATGGCAAAGACGCGTCCCAAGGTTCTGTCCATCGTCCTCGCTGGCGGCGAGGGCAAACGCCTCATGCCCCTCACGATGGACCGTGCCAAACCAGCCGTTCCGTTCGGCGGTACCTATCGGCTCATCGACTTCGTGCTGTCGAACTTGGCGAACTCGGGCCTCACCCAGATCGCGGTGCTGACCCAGTACAAGTCGCACTCCCTCGACCGTCACATCTCCATCACGTGGAGGATGTCGACGATGCTGGGGTCGTACGTGACCCCGGTCCCGGCCCAGCAGCGTCTCGGACCCCGTTGGTACCAGGGCAGCGCCGACGCCATCTACCAGTCCCTCAACCTCATCAACGACCAGAACCCCGATTACGTCGTGGTGTTTGGTGCCGACAACATCTATCGGATGGACGTCGACGCCATGCTGCAGTACCACATCGATTCCGGTCTGGGATGCACCGTCGCCGGGATCCGGGTGCCTCGCAAGGAAGCCTCTGCCTTCGGAATCATCGATGCCGACGAGAACCACAAGATCACCGAGTTCCTCGAGAAGCCCGCTGATCCGCCTGGCCTGCCGGATTCTCCGGACGAGTCCTTCGCTTCCATGGGTAATTACATCTTCAGCCGCGAGGCTCTGGTACAGGCCCTGCACGACGACTCCCACACTGCCGATTCGCGCCATGACATGGGCGGCGACATCATCCCCAGGTTCGTCAACGCCTCCGATGCCCAGGTCTACGACTTCCGCGACAACGAGGTTCCGGGCAACACCGACAAGGACGCTGACTACTGGCGAGACGTGGGCACCATCGATGCCTACCACGACGCGCACATGGACCTGGTGTCGGTCGAGCCGGAGTTCAACCTGTACAACTCTGACTGGCCCATCTGGACCATGCAGGAACAGGCTCCTGGCGCCAAGTTCGTGATGCGTGGCTCCTGCGATGACACCCTGGTCTCGGCCGGGTGCATCATCTCCGGAACTGACATTTACCGCACGGTGCTGGGTCCGCGCGCCCGCATCGAGAGGTGGGCTCGTGTCGACGAGTCGATCGTCATGAACAACGTGACGATCGGGTCCAACGCCACCGTCCACCGCGCCATCCTTGACAAGAACGTCGTCGTTCCCGACGGGGCCCAGGTGGGCGTCGACCACGACCACGACCGCGCTCGCGGATTCACCGTCTCTCCAGGCGGTGTGACGGTGGTCGGCAAGGGAATCACCGTCCCCTACTGATCGGACGATTCACAGGACGCACGAAGCGGCTCCCCGGGTCACCGGGGAGCCGCTTCGTCGTGGCTGGCCGGGATCAGCCCTTCGTCGCCAGCAGCAGACCGTCGCCCACCGGCAGCAGGACGGGGGTGAACTCCTCGGTCTCCAGCACCGAGTCGAGGGTCTCGCGGATGATGAGGGTGTCGTCGTCCTCGTTGTCAGGGTCCGCGACGTGGTTGTTGGCCAGTGCGGCATTGGCGATGACGACTCCGCCCCGACGCAGCAGACGCAGTGCCTGGGAGACGTACTCGACGTACTCCAGCCGGTCACCGTTGATGAGGACCATGTCGTAGGCGTCGTCGCGCAGCTTGGGCAGCACGTCCAGTGGGGTGCCGGTGATGAGGCGCACCCGGTTGGAGCGGATTCGTGCCAGGGAGAGGACCTTGCGGGCGGCAGCCTGACGCTCGGCATCGGGATCGATGCTGGTCAGCACGCCTTTGTCGGTCATGCCCTCCAACAGGGCCAGGGCTGAGACGCCCGCGTCAGTACCAACAGTGACGACGTTGCTGGCCTGCATGGTGCGTGCGAGGAAGGTCAGCAGGGCAGTGGTGCCGTTGCCGAGCACCTCCCACTGATCGGCACGCGCGGCCTCGCGGGCCTCCTGCAGGGCCGGCGAGGGGGCGACGAAGCCGTCGGCGTACTCCCACGACCGGGCGTCTGGGGCTTGATGTCTGGGCTGTGCTGGACTCACACGGACAGCCTAGCCCGCCGAGGGCATCTCGTGGCTACCATGGGCACCAGGTATACAAGGAGGTCTCGCATGTCTGCTCCCGTTTTCGGCCGTTTGCTCACGGCCATGGTGACTCCGATGACGTCCGAAGGGGTGGTCGACCTGCGTCGGGCCGGCGAATTGGCGCACAGACTCGTCGATGAGCAGCGCAATGACGGCATCGTCGTCAATGGCACGACCGGCGAGTCCCCGACGACCACTGATGCCGAGAAGGTTGACATGGTCAGGGCCGCCGTCGATGCCGTCGGGTCGGACGCTGCGATCGTCGCCGGTGTCGGGACCAATGACACCGCCCACACCGTCGAGCTGGCCCGTCAGGCTGCCGATGCCGGGGCGGACGGACTGCTGGTCGTCACCCCGTACTACTCCAAGCCCTCTCAGGCTGGCTTGATCGAGCACTTCACCACCGTCGCCGATGCCACCGATCTGCCGATCATGCTCTACGACATTCCCGGGCGCAGCGGAACCCCGATCGAGACGAAGACCCTCATCGAGCTGGCCGACCATCCCAACATCGTGGCCGTCAAGGACGCCAAGGGGCAGGTTGTCGAGTCGGCCACGGTGATGGCCAACACCACCCTGGCCTATTACTCCGGCGATGACGCCATCACACCGGCCCTGTTGTCGGTCGGTGGGGTCGGACTCATCGGGACGTCGACCCACTTCACCGGCAGGCGAATGCATGAGGTCATCGACGCCTACGTCGAAGGGCGGATTGACGAGGCCCTGGCGATCTACCGCGAAATCCTGCCGGTTCTCACCGGAGTCTTTGCCGCCCAGGGCGTCACCATGGTCAAGGCCGGGCTGGCGCACCAAGGATTTGACGTCGGCGGGGTTCGTCTTCCGCAAACCATGCCGACGCCCGAGCACACCGAGCCCTTCTTCGATCTGCTGGATCGTACTCAGCTGTGACAACCCTGCAGTGACATGGGGAGGCCGAATTCCGGGGTAGCATATGGGGCATGTCCACAGCAGGTCCAGCGGAAATCGCGGTACTCATCATCATTGCTGTGCTCATGTTTGGGCCGGACAAGTTGCCCGAGATGGCCCGCAAGGCGGCGCGCGTCTATCACTACCTCAAGAACATCGCGAACAACACGAGGGACCAGCTCCGCAGCGAGCTGGGACCGCAGTTCGCTGATCTCGACTACCAGGACCTCAAGCCGCAGAACTTCGTGCGGAAGTACGTCCTGGATGGTCTGCAGGATGACATTGACGAGATCAAGTCTGACCTGTCCGACGTTCGATCCGACCTCGACCTGGGCCTGGCAGACATCCGCAACTCGGAAGGGTTGCCGGAGGTGCCGTCGGAATCGAGTCCGGAGTCAGCGCACGACTCCAGCCAGCCGGTGCCCTTCGACACCGAGGCGACCTGATTCGTCTCGCAGACGATCCAGAGAAGCACTGGTCCCCGGTCAGTACTGACCGGGGACCAGTGCTTCGTAATGGTTGATCAGACCGGGGAGACTCCCAGGTTCATCCCGGCCAGTCCGCGCGGGCGGGAGTCGATGGTGCTCGCCAGTGCGTGGATGGCCTTGGCAGCCGGGGACTCCGGGTGGGCGAGGACGATGGGGTCCCCCTCGTCGCCGCCGCTGCGCAGATCGGCGTCCAGCGGGATCTGGCCCAGCAGCGGGATCTCGGTGCCCAGGCGCTCTGACAGGGCATCGGCGGCCTTCTGACCACCGCCAGTGCCGAAGAGGTCGACGCGGAAGGTCTCGCCCGACTTCGGGGCGGTGACCTCCAGCCACGACATGTTCTCGACGACGCCCATGACACGCTGCTGCATGATCCCGGCCATCGTTCCGGCACGCTCGGCGACCTCGGAGGCAGCCTGCTGCGGGGTGGTGACGACGAGGACCTCGGCGTTGGGCAGCTTCTGGCCCAGGCTCATGGCGATGTCGCCGGTGCCGGGCGGAAGGTCGATGAGGAGGTAGTCGAGGTCGCCCCAGTGGACGTCAGCCAGCAGTTGGGTGAGAGCACGGTCGAGGATCGGGCCGCGCCAGGCGATGACGTCGGACTTGTTGGGCTTCATCATGCCGATGCTGATCGACTTGATGCCCAGACCAGGGACCGGCAACAGCATGTCATCGAGGGGAGTGGGGTGGGCGTCACCCAGGCCGAGCATGTCAGGCACCGAGTGGCCGTAGATGTCAGCGTCCAGCAGGCCGACCTCGCGACCCAACTGAGCCAGGGCCAGAGCCAGGTTGACGGTCACCGAGGACTTGCCGACGCCACCCTTGCCGGAGGACACCGCGATGACCTTGGTGGTGTTTCCGGGCTGGGCGAAGGGGATGACGCGTTCGGGGACGCCCTCGCGCAGCTGCACCTTGAGGGCATCACGCTGCTCGTCAGTCATGGTGCCGAGCTCGACGGAAACGCTGGTGACCCCATCGACACCGCGGACGGCCTCGGTCACCTGCTCGCGCAACTCAGTCTTGAGGGGGCATCCGGACACGGTCAGCAGGACGCGGACGAAGGCGCGTCCCTGGTCATCAACGGTGATCTCATCAACCATGTTGAGATCGGTGATGGGGCGTTTGATCTCGGGGTCATTGACGTGCGTGAGAGCTTCGGCAACGGCCTCGACCAACGGGTTATCGGTGCTCATGCTGACTTGTCTACACACCGTTGGGCCCCTCGGACAACTCGCCGATCGCGAACCGACTCCGATCAGCGCGATCCGGAGGGCGCCGGAGAGGCCTCAATCTCCTCCAGAAGGGAGCGCAATTCGTCTCGCAGCTCGGAGCGCAGGTAGTCACGGGTCGCCAGTTCACCCATCTGCATCCGGATGGAGGCGACCTCCCTGGCCAGGAACTCCATGTCAGCACGGGACTGGGCAGCCACTCGGCGGTCCTCGGCCATCGACACCCGGTCACGGTCTTCCTGACGGTTCTGGGCCAGCAGGATGAGGGGAGCCGAGTAGGAGGCCTGGGTGGAGAAGAACAGGTTGAGCAGGATGAACGGGTACGGGTCGAAGCGCAGCTTGTAGATCGCGACGAGGTTCCAGATGATCCAGGCGAGAACGACGACCGTCATGTACGCGAGGAATTTCGCGGTTCCCATGAACCTGGCGGTGGCCTCGGCGAACTGGCCGAACTTCTCGGAGTCCAGCTGCACCTTGGGGCGTCTGGCCTTGCGCGGTCCCGGGATGTCGAGACGATCGGCGTCGTGGATCCTCTGATCGCCGTCAGCCATGGTTCACCTCCAGAAGTTCGCCGTCCATCTGGTCGCCCCGCCAGTCGGCGGGCAGCAGGTGGTCGAGTAGGTCGTCAACGGCCACCGCCCCGACGAGCTGGTTCGCCTCATTGACGACCGGGACCGCGACGAGGTTGTAGGTGGCGAAATAGCGGCTCACCGCACCCACCGGGGCGTCCGTGCGCATGGGCTCGAGATCAGTGTCGATGATGGCCGAGACCATCGTCGAGGGCGGTTCGCGCAGCAGACGCTGGACGTGCACCGCTCCCAGGTATCGACCGGTCGGGGTCTCGGTGGGAGGACGACACACGAAGACCATGGAGGCCTCGGCAGGGGTGATGTCCTCGTTGCGGACCAGGGCCAGCGCGTCGGCGACGGTGGCATCGGGGGCGACGATGACGGGCTCCGGGGTCATCATGGCACCGGCAGTGAACTCGGCATAGGCCATCAGGGATCGGACGTCCGCGGCGTCGTCAGGCTCCATGCGGGCCAGCAGCTGATGGGCGGTGGTGTCCGGCAACTCCTTGATGAGGTCCGCGGCGTCGTCGGGGTCCATCTCCTCGAGGATGTCGGCGGCGCGGTCAGGATCGAGGACGGTGATGAGGGAGACCTGCTCGCCCTCCGGCAGCTCCTCGATGGCGTTGGCGAGTTGGTCGTCGTCAAGGGCCATGGCCACCTCGGCGCGACGATGGGGATTCATGTCATGCAACTCGCGGGCCATGTCGGCCGGTTTCATCTCGTGCATCTCGGCGATGGTGCGCTCGGTGGACTGCCGGGAGGCCAGCACCAGGGAGGGTACTTCGCGCCAGTCGACGATGGTCGGGTTGCTGGGGGTCTTGCGGATGAATCGGCCCCGTCCGGACTCGGCCAGGGCCACCTCGTTGATCTCCCACTCGCGGCTGCGCACCGGGGCCATCGAGACGTCCATCACCCACACCTGCTTGCCATCGCGGGTGAAGGTACGGTCGAAGAGGTCCTCGACGACGAGGGTCTCGGAGACGCGGCGGGAGAACACCTGGGTGTTGACGGTTCCCGAGATCATGATCTGCACCGCGTCGATGGCGTGCACCCGGACCATGGGCACGAATATCCGCCGACGTGCGAAGAGCTCGACGACGAGGCCGCGCACGAGTGGGGCGCGGCCGGGGGTACGCATCTGGACGACGACGTCCCTGACCTTGCCGACCTGATCGCCGTTGGCATCCATGACGGGAAGGCCACGAATCCGGGAGATGAATACCGACTGGGACCTGTTCACCTCGCACAATCTACCCGGAGGGCCAGTAACGATGCCGTGACCGATGACGGAGGACTGTCGGTGGCTGTCCGTATACTGTGGTCCAGACCAAGGAGGTAGCCGTGACGATGAGTGTGATGCCGGGCAGGGCAGATGCCATGATCAATCTTGAGTACCCGCAGTCAGTCGTTGTGGTCGACGATTACGAGACGGCCCAGAAGATTGTCGACGAGCTGTCCGACAAGGAGTTCCCGGTCGAGAACCTGTGCATCGTCGGAACTGACCTCAAGACGATGGAGAGAGTCACCGGTCGTCGTACCTGGGGCTCGGTGCTCGGCCAGGGGGCCGTCTCCGGACTCGGCATGGGTCTGCTGGTCGGCCTCATGATGATGTTCTTCACCACCGGCGAGGCCATTTTCGTGGTGTTGCTGACAGGGCTGCTCGTGGGCGTCATCATCGGCATGATCACGGCTGCCATCACGTATGCGATGTCGGGTGGGGAGCGCGACTTCAACTCTGTCCAGCAGGTTGTCGCCACCCATTACGAGGTGCTGGCTGAGCACAAGGTGGCTGCCAAGGCCCGTGAGATGGTTGCCGAGATGCCCTTCATGAGGGCCAAGGCTTTCCAGGGCTGATCCTCTCCGGGTAGACCCGCCGACAAGTCCGGGCGGTGGTGGTGGCAGGATCGTGGCCATTCGAGCCCAGGTCCATGACTGACGGCAATCACCACCAGCGAGGATTTTCATGACCAACACCGTCGCCACCAGAAACGCCGTGCCGAAAGGGGTGACGATCCTCTTCGGGATCACCGCCGTCGTCATCACTGTCACTCTGGCCCTGGGATCAACGGTGTGTGCCACCGATGCGTCAGCATCCTGCCCGAACTGGCCCGGCTGCTATGTCGGACGCCTGACTCCGATGGATGCGACCCAGCCATGGGTGGAGTTCATTCACCGCGTCATCTCGGCCTCGGTCGGCATCTTCGCGGTCGCGAGCGTCATTGTCGGAATCGTGTATCGGCGGGCCGACAAGCTGCTCGTCGCCCTGCCGATCGTCGCCCTGCTGGGCGCACTGACTTCCGGGATCTTCGGCATGATGACGATCAAGTGGGGGATCAACGCCGTCGAGGCGTCCTTCGACCTGCTGGCCGCCATCATCTCGATGGGTGCGATGTGGCGGGCCTTCTTCGTCTCCCGTAGGTCGCGCTCCCCGTGGATCTGGAATGGGCGTACCAAGCTCGGCGTCGGTGCCGTGGTCTTCCTCGTCGTCGGTCACTTCTTCGCCATCCAGGTTGCTGGCCCCGGGTCGCTCACCCGTTGCATGGGCTGGGCCATGTTCGTGCGCGGTGCCGGCGATGGACCGTTGGCCGGCTGGGTGGCTCAGCAGGCCATTGCGGGCATCGGGATGATCCTGGCCATCGTCTTCCTGCTGGCTCGCTGGGGGCGTCGCAATGGTTGGGACATCCTGTGCGCCGTGCTCATCGTCATCGAGATCGTCGCTGGGATCCTCATCGCCGTCAATGGGTCGAACCACGGCCTGGGAACCCTGCACGCCGTCCCGGCCGTCCTCATCCTGTGCCTCACCATGACGGCGACGATGCGCAGCGCCAGGGGCTGAAACCCCCGGGCGCTGCGCATCGGCAGTGCTTGTGATCAGCGGGTGCTGATGATCAGTGGGAGGTGCGTCCCCAGATGTCGGCCATCCAGGCCTCGACCTCGTCGATCTGACGTGGGCAGTCCTTGGACAGCCACTCGGGTTCACCGTCAGTGATGCACAGGTCGTCCTCGATGCGGACACCGATGCCACGGAACTCCTCGGGGACCAAGAGGTCCGTCTCCTTGAAGTAGATGCCCGGCTCGTCGGAGACGCACATGCCCTTCTTGAGCGGTCCGGAGTAGTCCTGACGACGTGCCTGGTTGCAGTCGTGGACGTCCATGCCGAGGTGATGGGAGGTGCCGTGGACCATCCAACGACGGTGCTGGCCGCCCTCCGGGGAGAGGCATTCCTCGACGCTGACTGGCAGGATGCCCCACTCGTGCAGGTACTCGCAGATGACGCGGATGGCCGCCTGGTGGATCTCTGCGTGGTCGTGTCCGACCTTGGCGACGGCAGCGGCGGCGTCCTGGGCCTCTAGGACGGCTTGGTAGACCCGACGCTGGGCCGGGGAGAACGTGCCCGAGATCGGCAGGGTACGCGTGATGTCGGCGGTGTAGAGGGAATCGACCTCGACACCGGCATCGATGAGGATGAGCTCCCCGGGACGCAGGTCCCCGTCGTTGCGCACCCAGTGCAGGGTGTTGGCGTGGTCACCGGCGGCACAAATCGAGCCGTAGCCGACCTCATTACCGAGGTGACGGGCGACCCGTCCGAAGGTGCCCTCCATCCAGCGCTCACCGCGTCCCTTGCGCACGGCCTCCGGGATCTCGGCGATCATGGACTCGAAGCCGACCTTGGACTTGAGGCAGGCGTCGCGCAGCTGCTCGACCTCCCAGTCGTCCTTGCAGAAACGCGCGGCTGAGGAAAACTCGTAGAGCTCCTCGTCGGCCTCCTCGGAGCCCTCGGGGCGTAGGGAGTCGACGGTCGCGGTGACGTTCTCATCGGCGTCACGGATGACACGAACCGTCACGTCGCCGGCTGCCAAGGCACTGTTGAGCTGAGAGATGTCGCGGCAGGTGAGCCCCGTCATGGCCGACATCTCCTCCAAGGACTCACGCTTGCCGACCCACATCTCGCCGTAGGTCGGGTCGGCGTAGAACTCTCGGTCCGTGCGCGGGGCACGCGGCTTGAAGTACAGCACGTCTCGGGTCTCGGCGGTGGTGTCGACGACGAGCACCGCATTGGGTTCTCGGTCGGTGCCTAGGCCCGAGTAGTAGGCGAAGGCGGTATTGGGACGGAAGGGGTAGTCGCAGTCGTTGTTGCGGCGCATGAGATGCCCAGCCGGAATGACGAGTCGGTCCCCGTCGAAGCGGGCGGCCAGGGCGTCACGGTGAGCAGTCGCCGAGGGCACGGAGCCCAGCGGCTCAGGAAGCTCGTCGGGGTAGGGGGCCCAGTCCGTGGGGATGAACTCGACGAAGGCCTTGGAGAACGGGGTCTGACGCTTGGGGACCTTCTGCTCCTCGGCCTGCTTCATCTGTTCGTTCAGATCTGACGACCTCGTCTCGGTCATATGTGTCAGGACCTCCGTTGGTTGATGGTGTGACTCCCAGTGTAGGTGCCGATGACATGGAAGTACTGGCAGACGACGACTGGCTCGTCAGTGGTGTCCTTGAGGGGAACGAGGTCGATGTCGGTGTGTTCGATCAGGCAGGATGCCGTCTACGCGCATCACCCTACCGACGGGAGGTAGGCTGAACCCCACATGTCAACAGGGCCTGCTCAACGGGGCCAGAAACGCAGGAGGTCAGCGTGAAAGCCGCGGCACAGGATCAGTGGAAGCTTCTCGATCTTGCACGGACTGACCGTCTGATCGCCCGTGCCCAGCACCGTCGTCAGACCCTGCCCGAGCTGGCCGAGCTCAAGGACCTCGCGGTCCAGCGCAGGACCCTTGCCGAGGAGGTCGTCGCCAAGTCGACCGCGCTGTCGGACGCCAAGATGGAACAGGAGCGCATCGAGGGCGACCTCGAGCCGGCCCGTGCCCGCATGGAGCGCAATCAGAAGACCGTCGATTCCGGTTCCGTCACCGACCACAAGGCCTTGAAGGGTCTGACCGAGGAGATCGAGCATCTCGGGCGACGCATCAGCCTGCTGGAGGACGCCGAGCTCGATGCCATGCAGGCCGTCGAGGACGCCGAAGCCGCTCACTCCGACGCGGATCGTCGTCGTATCGAGCTGGATGGCCACATCCGCACCGTCCTCGCGTCTCGCGATGCCGGTCTCAAGGGGATCGACGACGAGCTGGTCGAGTTGTGCCGGTCTCGCGAGACCCAGGCGGGTGGTGTCCCGGTTGATCTCCTCAAGCTCTACGAGATGCTGCGCGAGCGCACCGGGATGGGGTGTGCCAAGCTCGTCCACGGGGTGTGTGAGGGATGTGGCATTGCTGCGAATCCGGCTGACCTGCGCACCTATGTCGCAGCCGCCGAGGACGACGTCGTGCGTTGCGAGGAGTGCGACCGGATTCTGGTGCGCACCGAGGAGTCTCTCTGAGAATTGCGCCGTTGCCCGTGTGGCGACGATGCGGCAATGACCGTAGAATCGACGGTCGGACGAGCCATCCGGGTGATCGCGGCAGTCTTGAGCTGTCGAGGAAAGTCCGGGCTCCACAGAGCAGGGTGGTGGGTAACGCCCACCCGGGGTGACCCGCGGGACAGTGCCACAGAAAACAAACTGCCGGCTTTCGGGCCGGTGAGGGTGAAACGGCGGGGTAAGGGCCCACCGCGTCATCGGTGACGGTGACGGCACGGCAAACCCCACTCGGAGCAAGGCCAAGAAGACCACGAGGTCGCGGACGTGTTCGAGGGCTGCTCGCCTGAGCGTCCGGGTAGGCTGCACAGCCGAAAGGCTGGAGGATGCCAGTAATGGCGTTCACAGATGGATGATCACCGGCCCTGAGGGGCCACAGAACCCGGCTTACAGGATGGCTCGTCCCTTCTATCATCGGGTCCATGAAGTTCGGAATTCGTACTCCCAGCCTGTCCAGAACCATCTCGGCCAGGACGCGTGGTCGAGTCACGAGGACTGTCAAGCGCACCCTCATTCCCGGTTATGGCCGTAAGGGAATGGGTTGGCTGCGAGATCCACGTCGAGCCGCCTACAACAAGGTTTACCGGAAGACGACGATGCGTTTCGGTGACCTGTTCAAGTGAGGTAACTCCTTGGAGGAGGGCATACGAAGCGGATGCTAACATGCTCACGTCAGGTTGCTGGTGACCCCACCAGCGCTGGAATCCGGTGAGAAGCCGGAGCTGACGCGCAGCGGTATGACTGATCTGCCCCGGCGAACGCCACTGGTGCCATGAGCACTGGGAAGGAGCCGGGAACGGAGACGAGGTCGAGCCCGAAGACCACCTGACGCCGTCCTGTCGGTACCCGGTCGCGCACGCCGAACACAGAAAGCTGGCTTACTCATGCCCGTCACCCCGTCATCCCTTCGCCGCGTCCTCGTGGCATCGGTGCTTCCCGCCGTCCTGCTCGCCGGCTGTGCCGGTGCCCCCAAGGACTCCGCGTCATCGTCGTCTTCCTCGGTCTCAGCGTCGGCTTCTGGTCCGATCACCATCACCAACTGCGGACAGCAGGTCACCCTCGACAAGCCCGCCACGAGGGCAGTGACCCTCAATCAGGGAGCCACTGAGGACGTGCTGGCCATCGGCGGGGAGTCCAAACTCGTCGGCACCGCCTACCTTGACAGTGAGATCCCGGCGAAGTGGAAGAAGGCCTATGACTCGGTCAAGGTGCTCTCCAAGGAGTACCCGTCCAAGGAGACCTTCCTGGCCGCCAAGCCTGATCTGGCGCTGTCCTCGTATTCCAGCGCTTTTACGGACAAGGCCGTCGGCACGCGTGATGAGCTGAAGAAACAGGGAATTGCCACCTACATCAGCCCCTTCGGTTGCCCCAAGGGCACGCCCTCGGCCGAAACCACCTGGGAAAACGTCTGGAAGGAAATGACCGAGGTGGGGACTCTCATCGGCGTCAAGAATGCGGCTGACAAGGCCATTTCCAAGCAGCGAGATGCCCTCAAGGAGGTCACCGGGAACAAGCACGGCACCGGGACGTCGATCGTCTGGTTCGACTCGGGAGACAAGACTCCGTTCATTGGCGCCGGACATGGCGGACCCCAGCTCCTCATGGACGCTGTCGGTGCCAAGAACCTCTTTGCCCATCTCGACGGCGGTTGGGCAGACGGCTCCTGGGAGAAGATTGTCGCATCCAACCCTGACGTCATCGTGGTCGCCGATGCCAGTTGGTCCACGGCGACGTCGAAGATCGACTATATGAGGAAGGACCCCGTCCTCAGCCAGATGAAGGCCGTCAAGGAGAACAAATTCGTCACCGTGCCGTTCTCCCAGAGCACCCCTGGTGCCGAACTCGTGGACGGTGCGAAGACCCTCAATGACGGTCTGGCGAAGATCACCGGCAAGTGAGTCGTCAGCGTAGTTGGCTGATCACCGGCGTTCTCGCGATGGCCTTGGTCGGCAGTGTCCTCGTGGTGCTCGGGACCGGGGCGGTACACGTTCCTGTCCATGATGTCGCGAGGGTGGTGGCCCGGCGACTCCGTCTCATCGAGGGCACCGACGTCACCGTTCTCGATGATCAGATCGTGTGGCAGCTGCGGGCTCCGCGCGTCATCGGATCGATGGCCGTCGGCGCTTTGCTGGCGATGTGCGGCGCGGTACTGCAGACCCTGACCGGTAATGACCTGGCCGACCCCTATCTGCTCGGCATCTCCAGTGGAGCCTCGGTAGGTGCGGTCTTCATCCTCATCATCGGAATCTCCAGCACTCTGGGGCAGTCCGTCCTCATGACACTGGCCTCCTTCGGCGGGGCGGTCGGGGCCCTGGTCATGGTGCTGGCCATGGCCACTGGCAAGTCCGGGGAGTTACCCGCCAGCCGGACCATCCTGGCCGGGGTGGCCGTCGGACAGTTATGCGGCGCGGCGGTGTCCATGATGATCATGGTGTGTGGTGAGTCGAACGCAGCTCGATCAGCCCTGTCGTGGACCCTCGGGTCGTTCACCGGTGTGAGATGGGGATCGACGATCACCCTGGCCGTCGCCACCGTTCCGGCCCTCATCGCCGGGATGGCATTGTGCCACACCCTTGACGCCTTCGCCTTCGGTGACGTCAGCGCGATGTCCCTGGGAGTACCGGTCAACACCGTGCGTTGGATGATCATGGTTGGCACCGCCCTGCTGACCGCTCTCAGCGTGGCCTTCGTCGGCCCCATCGGATTCGTCGGGCTGACGGTCCCACACATCGTGAGGTTCTGGACCGGGCCGCGACACGCCCGGCTGCTACCGGTGTCGGCCCTCGTCGGGGCCCTGCTCATGGTGTGGTCCGACACCGCAGCGAGGTGCTTGCGCCCTGACACCGAGATTCCCGTCGGGGTCATCACTGCGGCCGTCGGAGCCCCGGTGCTGGTCGTCCTGCTGCGTCGACAGGCGTCTCGATCATGAGTGCCGGGACAGCAGCAACGTTGCGAGCTGAGGATCTTGGTTGGACGGTCGACGGGACGACGATCTTGTCCGGGGTCGACGTGGAGATTCGGCCAAAGGTCATGACGATGGTCATCGGGCTGAACGGATCCGGGAAGACGACCCTGTTGCACCTGCTGGCCGGGTTGCGGACGCCCAGCGCGGGGCGGGTGTGGTTGGGGGAGCGTGATCTCTCCGGGATCGGGGCCAAGGAGCGCTCCCGGGTGATGGCCCTTCTCGAGCAGAGTCCTTCGGCTCACGTGGAACTGACGGTGCGTGACGTCGTCCAGCTCGGACGCATTCCCCATCTGGGAGGCTGGGGGATCGGCAATCTCAGTCGCCGAAGAGGGCGTGACGGAGATGCCGTCGAGAACGCGATGGCGTCAACCGGAGTTGCTGATCTTGCTGACCGGGCATGGTCGTCCCTCTCGGGAGGGGAGAGGCAGCGTGTTCAGTTGGCCCGAGCTCTCGCCCAGGATCCTGAGATCCTGCTCCTGGACGAACCCACGAATCATCTCGACCTGCGTCACCAGATTGACCTGTTGGAGAGAGTGCGTGGTCTTGGTCTGACAACGGTGACCGTCATCCATGATCTTGACCTGGCCGCCGCCTACGCGGATGACCTCGTCGTGCTGGACTCGGGCCGGATGGTCGCAGCAGGGTCGGCCTCCGAGGTACTGACTCCTGACCTCGTCCGTGAACATTTCGGAGTCGACGGCGAGGTTTGGTCAGATTTCAGACGTGGATTCACCTGGCGGGGATTGCAGCCATGACGACGCGCATCGCGGTCTCGCTGCGCTGGGAGGATTCCTCTGACGCGGTCAGCGCAGAAGCAGTGGCCCGTCACGTGGATGCCGACCGGAACGCATGTCTGCAGGGTCCTGGACCGGCGCTCGTAGATGTCCTCGACGCCGCTGACGACGACCGGGTCGAGCTCGTCGGATGGAGTTGCGATGACGGACCGGTGCCGCTGTCCTGGCTTCGTCGCGTCGCCGGCCAGTGGGTCCGTGTCCATGAGAACGGACCAACCGTCGTCGTGCATGTCGGGGTTGTACGTCCCGACCAGGAGTTTGCCGGCGAGTGGCGAACCGTGACCGGGGCCGAAGCGCCGTTGCACAACCCTGCCTGGCGGGAATTCCCCTCCTTCCGACACCATCTGCTCACCTGTCGAGGACCTCGCTGCAGCGCAGTCGGCGCCGCCGACCTGCATGCACGCCTGCAGGAGAAGCTGGCCCAGTCACACGCCTTGGACACAGAGGTTCTCGTCACGGTGACGGGGTGCATGTATCCGTGCAACCACGCCCCACTCATCGTGGTCTGGCCGGACGGCAAGTGCATTCAGTTGACCGAGGACAACCTTGACCGCATCGTGTCAGAACTGACCGGGCCATCCCGTCAGTGACGGGAAGGTCCGGTGGTAAGGATCAGCAGCATCGTGCCTGGGGGTTGCGGTCCTGACGGTCGCACTGGTCGCGCCAGAACGCCTTCTCCGGCATCGGCTCATGACCCGTGTGTCGACACCACTCGAGGTAGTTGTCGTAGGCGTCAGCTCCGGTGACCCCGCGCACCCACCACCGCAGTGACGACCACCATCGTCGCGACAGTGGATCGGTGGGCAGATGCCGTGGTGCGGCGCTCACGCGTGTTCCTTGTGAACGTGCTCCAGGTCAAGCTCGGGATGGGTCTCGTAGAACTCGTCCCACTCGGCCTGAAGATCTTTCTCGGCCTTGCTGGCGATGAGGCCACTGGGGGCGAAGAGGTGCGACGGCTTGGCCGGATCCTCGGTGTTGATGATGTTGTGGCCTCGCAGCGCCTGAACGGTGCGGATGCAGGCCGCGATCATGACGATGAGGGCACAGACGACGAAGATAATCGACATCGTCCCCTGAATGGCGGTGTTGCCGACGACGGTGTGCATCTCGTCGATGTCCTTGGCCTGGCCCAGCGAGGTCTTGCCAGCGGCGATGGCCCGCTTGTACGTCATGTGGTTGGCCCAGTAACCGATCTTCGGGTCGGGGGAGAAGATCTTCAGCCAGGATCCGTACACCGTGATGACGGCGGTGAAGAGCATCGGCACGAAGATGATGAGCAACCGCCATTTGTGACCGGCTCGGGCGAAGACCACCAGGCAGATCGACAGGGCGACGGCCGCCAACAACTGGTTCGCGATGCCGAACAGCGGGAAGAGGGTGTTGATGCCGCCCAGCGGGTCATTGACACCCATGAGCAGAATCGATCCCCAACCGGCAACCATGATCGCGGTGGTGAGCCAGGATCCGACCTTCCAGGAGTGGTCCGTGAGGCGGGGCCAGAAGTTGCCCAGGGCGTCCGAGAGCATGAACCGGGCGACGCGAGTTCCCGCGTCGACCGAGGTGAGGATGAACAGCGCCTCGAACATGATCGCGAAGTGGTACCAGAAGCTCATCATGGCCTGACCACCGAAGAGCTGATGCATGATCGTCGCGAGGCCCACGGCGAGGGTTGGTGCGCCACCGGTGCGGCTGATGATTGACGTCTCGCCGACAAGTTTGGCCGTCGTCGTCAGGGCGTTGGCGTCGGTGTGCACACCGGACAAACCGAGTGAGTTGACGTAGGCTACTGCGCTCTGGACGGTGCTGCCCGTCGCCCCGGCGGGGGAGTTCATGGCGAAGTAGATGCCACGGTCCACTGACAGGGCAGCAACCAGAGCCATGATCGCGACGAAGGATTCCATGAGCATGCCGCCGTAACCGATGAGGCGGGCCTGGGACTCCTTCTCGATGAGTTTCGGGGTGGTGCCCGAGGAGATTGTCGCGTGGAATCCCGACAAGGCGCCACATGCGATCGTCACGAAGAGGAAGGGGAACAACTTTCCGGAGAAGACTGGACCAGTACCGGTGTGTGCGTAGACCGTCATGGCCGGGACGGTGATGACCGGACGGACGATGACGATAGAGACAGCCAGCATCGCGATGACGCCAACCTTCATGAAGGTTGACAGGTAATCACGGGGAGCCAGCAGCATCCAGACGGGAAGCACTGCAGCGATGAATCCGTAAAGGATGATGGCCCAGGCCAGGAACGGCTTGCTCAGATGGAGTGCGCTGGAGATGGCGGTGTTCTCGATCCAGGCTCCCGAGGCGATGGCCAGCACCAGCAGAACGATGCCGATGAGGGAGACCTCGAGCACCTTGCCAGGGCACAGGTAACGCAGGTAGAAGCCCATGAGAAGCGCGATCGGAATCGTCAGACCGACGCTCCACACTCCCCAGGACGAGGCGGCCAGGGAGTTGACGACCACCATGGCCAGGATGGCCACGATGATGAGCATGATCGTCAGGGTGGCGACGAGGGCGGCGATGCCACCGAAGCGTCCCAGTTCGTCCTTGGCCATCTGACCGAGGGATCGTCCGCCCCGTCGCATGGAGATGACGAGGACGAGGTAGTCCTGCACAGCCCCAGCAAGGATGACGCCCACGATGATCCAGATCGTGCTCGGCAGGTAACCCATCTGGGCCGACAACACCGGCCCGACGAGAGGGCCGGCGCCCGCGATGGCGGCGAAGTGATGGCCGTAGAGGATGCGGCGATCCGTGGGCACGAAGTCACGGCCGTTGTAGTCATACTCGGCCGGGGTGGCCCGGTCGTCGTCGGGACGGACGAGTTTGTCCTGGATGTACGTGGCGTAGAACCGGTAGCCGATGAAGTACGAGCCGACGGCGGCGAAGACGAACCAGATGCCGTTGACGGTTTCACCCCGTCGCACGGCTAGCATCCACCAACCGAGGCCGGCAATCGCAGAGATGAATATCCAGACGACCACGCGCAGTGGCGTCCATTGCTGCTGGCGTGACCGCTCTTCGGCAGACAGACTGACGGCTGGCATACCTTCGGGAATATCTGATTGTTGATGAGGTGGGACGGTTCCCATGGTGACCTCCAGTTGTCATTCAGTCCGATCGCGCGGCGCGACAATGCGGTGAAACCGTGCGACGAGGCCGCGGGATGGTGAGGACAGTGCCGCCTGCCCCTTGGCTCGGCGCATCCGTTGGCGTGGCTACGCCCACCATCTTCTGCTACCGCGGGGTCACTCCGGGACTGGAAACGACAACTAGCTGGTGGCGTCGTCCTGTGTCATGGCCGAGAGCGCCTTCAGACAAGGTGGCATTTGAGACCCAATCTCACAGTGTGGTACCTTCTGCTAAGACTCGCAGGTGCGGGCTGCATCAAACCTTGGAGAAGAGGGCCCATGCGCATGCGAATGTGTTGTTGTCGCTGAGACGCGATTCCAACCCACGTATGTCTGTTCCTGTCCCTTCCTAACCACCAAGGAGTATCCGTGAGCATGTCCGAAACGGACGCCGCGCCTGATGTCCCTGTCGCCGGTGATCTTCTGCCGGGCGATAGGCTCTCCCCGATCGGCGACGAGACCACTTCGGCCCCGGTGACTGCCATCGATCCCGATAGCGGACGGGTTGTTCCCGACGGGGCGAGCGCCGCTAGGTCTGAAACCAGTGATGAGCCGGGAACCGTTGAGGTCGTCGGCCCGGCGATCCCTCACGCGACGAGCCGAGAGCTGGACCCACCACTAGTTGAGGTTACCGACCTCGACGTCGTCCACCGTGCGCGACGACGCAAGTCTGTGCACGCGGTCCGCGGCGTGAGTCTGGCCATCGCGCCGGGGGAGGTTCTGGGACTCGTGGGGGAGTCCGGGTCGGGAAAATCCACGATCGCTGGCACCCTCACAGGGTTGGTGCCGGTGACCTCCGGGTCGGTGCGAGTGGCTGGGGTCGAGGTCGCCGGGGCCTCTCGGCGTGCGATGCTCCCCGTCCGGCGTAACACCGGAGTCGTGTATCAGAATCCGGCCTCGGCCCTTAATCCCAGGCGCACTGTCGGTGCGTCAATTGCTGAACCCTTGATGCTGCATTCCCCCTCGACTCGTCGCGGAGGCGCGCCCGGGTGCGTCAACTCCTCGAGCAGGTCGAGCTGCCGGAATCGATGGCTGATCGGTACCCACATCAAATGAGCGGTGGTCAGCGTCAGCGGGTTGCTATCGCTCGTGCCCTGGCCTTGGACCCCCGGCTGGTGGTTGCCGATGAACCTACCAGCGCGCTCGATGTGTCGGTGCAGGCCAAGGTGCTCAGGCTCCTGACGGGTCTGCAAGCTGAACTGGGGTTTGCGTGCTTGTTCGTCTCGCATGATCTTGCGGTCATCGAGCAGTTTGCAGCCCGAACAGTGGTGCTCAGCAAAGGTCGCATCGTCGAGGAAGGACCGACGACGGAGGTGCTTTCGCATCCGCGGGAGGAATACACCCGTGCTCTGGTGAGTGCCGTTCCCATCCCTGACCCGGCGATACAGCGAACCCGCCGAGCCCGGGTGGTAGTTCAACGGTGAGGCCTGTCAGTCCAGGGTCGTGATGATGCGCGCCCCGCCCTTCTCGATGACGAGGGTTTGCTCGAACTGGGCACACCGTGAACCATCGTTGGTGAGGACCGTCCAGCCGTCGTCCCACTGATGATTGGACTGGTCACCGAGAGTGAGCATCGGCTCGATGGTCAGCGTCATGCCCTCCTCGAGGGTGACGTCGTAACGCGGCTCGTCGTAATGGAAGACGACAAGGCCGGAGTGGAAGGCACTGTGGACCCCGTGCCCGGTGTAGTCGCGCACCACGCCGTACCCGAATCGCTTGGCGTAGTTCTCGATGATGCGTCCGATAATGGAGATCGAACGACCAGGCTTGACGGCCTTGATGGCCCGGTTCATGGACTCCTCGGTGCGCTTGATGAGGTCGAGGGACTCCTGATCGACGTTGCCGCACGGGAAGGTGTAGCAATTGTCGCCGTGCACGCCGTTCTTGTAGGCGGTGACGTCGATTTTGACGATGTCGCCGTCCTCCAGCGGGCGAGCGTCCGGGATGCCGTGGCAGATGACCTCGTTGACGCTGGTGCAGCAGGACTTGGGGTAGTTGCGGTAGTCGAGGGTCGACGGGTAGGCGCTGTGATCGCACATGTACTCGTGAGCGATGCGGTCGAGCTCGTCGGTGGTGACTCCAGGTGCCACAGCCTTGCCGGCCTCGTGCATGGCGCCGCACGCGATCCGACCGGCTTCCTCCATGGCGGCAATCGTCTCGGGAGTCTGCACGTGGGAACCGTCGTAGGTCTCCGGGACGTCTCCCAAACCGACATAGGGAGGGCGAGCAATGCTGCCGGGAACGTGGCGACGAGGGCTCTGGGGATACGGCTTGATGGCACTCACGTCGGCCTAGTCTAGGTCGTCAGTGTCAAGGCGCCGGATTGGTTCACGTGCGTGTGCCGATGTGCAACGGTCCGGATCAGTGCATGGTCTCGAAGAGTTCCTCGGCGGTCGGGTGGATCAGGACCCGGTCATGACGACCATTCGCGAGAATGATGACGCGATCTGCGGTGGCTGCGATGTCCAGATCATGGGTGATCATGACCAAAGAGGTGCTGTCGGTCACGGTCTCGCGAAGCAGATCGAGGACGGTCTCCCGAGAGGCGACGTCGAGAGACCCGGTCGGCTCGTCAGCGAAGAGCACTTGGGGAGCCCGGACCAGGGACCGCGCTATCGCCACCCGTTGACGCTGTCCGCCGGACAGGTGGTTCGGGTACTTGTCGGCGCAGGCGGCCAGCCCGACGGTCTCCAGGGCGTGCATGACATCACGTCGGCGCGGCCTCATCCCTGCCAGTCGCGCAGGCAGGCGGACGTTGTCACGGACGTTGAGGGAACTGATGAGGTTGAGGTCCTGGAAGATAACCCCGACGTGATCGCGTCGTATCCGTGCGAGTTCAGAACGACTAGCCGGACCGAGGTCGTTGCCGGCCAGGGTGATACTCCCGCCATCGGCGGCGAGGAGACCGCACAAGCAATACAGCAGCGTCGACTTGCCTGCCCCCGAGGACCCGACGATGGCAACGAACTCGCCAGGATCAACCTCGAGATCGACCCCCTTGAGCACTTCGATCCGCTGGGATCCTTTTCCAAAACCTTTGCGTACCCCGACAGCACTGATCAACGGCGACATCAACGGCCTCCCATGACGATGGTGATGGGGTCCTTCCGCATGCCACTGCGGGTGACGACGAGAAGGAGGATCAAGGTGAGGGTGAACCCAAAGCCGACCACTGCACAGGCCGACCACCCAGGTGGCGTGGCCCTGACATCGGGGACCGGTCCTGCCGACAGCGCAGCCACCATGGCCAGGTCGTTGACCGTGACAATGGTATAGGAACACGCCAGGCAGACGGCTGCGTACACCAAGGCCTCCAGGACGGTCTTGGCGCGTACCAGACCCGGCGTCGATCCTGACACCAGCAACAGGGCATTGTCCTCGCGGCGGTGTGATGAAGTGGCCAGCACGATGGCGGACGCGCACACGCAGGCGACAATGACCGGACCCCCCAGCAACAAGGCCATCTGGCGTGGCGGGGCCGACACCGATCCGGATCCGGGGGCGCGGGCTGCCATCACCGTCGTCACCAGGTGGATCCAGCTCGTCATCATTCCGATCGCGGCTGCTGCCAGACTGATGGGCATGACGAGGGCCTGGGTCAATCGCGGCCTGGCCGCTGCCTCACGGCTCGCCAGGAATCCGGGGGTGCCGCCGAGGCCAATGGCTCTGATGAGCGCGACAAGGCCACGGACGACCGGCCCGCAGATCATTGCGAAAACCAGACAGACGAGGAGCCCCATCCCCGGATACGCGGAGAGGACTCCGACGAGGTCGTCTGCGTCGGTGACTGGACTGACGTGGCCAATCGTGAAGTACAGGGTCACGGTTCCCGCGATGAGAAGCACTGTGACGACCACGAAGAGGACGCGGGAATGACGCGGTGAGGACTGTGTCGTCTCCGATGGGCGGACTGCAGTGACGACGTCAGCCCGTGCGATCTGTCGCGCCGAGCCCAGACCAGACATCAGACTGACGACGGCCGTCGTCGCGACTCCCGTGATCATCGCCACGACGGGAATCGGATGGGTCAGCACATCACTGCGAGGCAGCCCGCTGGTGGCCACGAAGCCGGCGTACCACGGCCACACGGCCTCCGAGACAAGCGCACCAAGCAGTGCGGACAGGGCCGTGACGAGGAGGATCTCGACAATGAGGATCAAGCGTGCAGTCCGTGGCAGCACACCGACGATTTGCCACAAGGCGACGTCACGTCGTTGCAGGCGCACACAGGTGCCCACGACCAGTCGGAAGGAGGCAAATCCGGTCAACACCGTGAATCCCAGGGCCACCCCGCCCATGGACGCGTAGGCCTGCTGCGCGTCGCCGCCGGCAGCCACCCCGGCGACTATTAGACCGATGCTCAGGGTGACCACCACCATGAGCACGACCGAGGCGACAATGAGGGAGAGCCAGGAGGATGCGCCCCGAATGACGGAGTTGACGGCGATCTTGAGAGTCATGGTTCAGGGTTTCACAGCGCGGATGGAAAAACGGGACGATCACTGACATCTAGGATGTGAGTCACGATACTGGAGGGGATCACATGGCTGACAAGACCGAATACTTCTGGTGTCTCAAACACCACACCGTCGAGACTGCCGATGACTGCAAGGCGGCCGATCACCTTGGCCCGTACCCGTCTCCTCAGTCAGCGGCGGAGGCTCTTGACACGGTGGCCGCGCGCAACGACTTCTGGGAGAACGATCCTCGTTTCAATGACGAGGAGGACGACGACTGAGCCGTCAGTCCACCTTGAGGGATTCGCGCGCGTGGTCGACGAGGGCCTGACGTGCTGAGTCCCCGATCGTGGCGGAGTTGAAGTACATCCCGAGGAAATCCGTCTGCCCGGTGTTGACCACGACGACGTCGACGACGTCGCCACGCACCTTCGGCAGGTTGGGCAGCGTCACGTAGATCTCGCTGCGCTTCCACCAGGCAGGATGCCCGTCAACGGTGAGGGCCTCCGAGCGAATCTCCTTCTCGCCGGTGTAGCCCATGTAGTAGTCGGAGCTGGCGAAGCAGGACATCATCATCGATGCCGCGGTCTGCGGATCGGAGAATCCTTCCGCGACCGGCAGACCACCCACTCCTGACACACTCATCCACCCGGGGTAGACGTCGTCAATCTGAGCCGACTGACCCATCACCCACGGCAAGGTGAGGTTCTGGCGGCGCCAGTTGGGAATGGATTCCACCGAGACGCCACCGCCATGCAACCGGTCGTCAGCGGTGTCCAGGTTGCCGGGACGCTGGCCTTGCGGGCACCTGACGGCCGATGAACTGGCCGACGGGGTGCTCGATTTCTCGTTCCAGGCAGAGACGGTCGGCGAGGAGGAGTTGAGATCGGGTTCCGCGTGGTGATCGGATGCGGTGCGCTGGCGCAGGCCGAGAGCAGCGATGACGGCGACGACGAGCACCACGGCGATGATCGCCCACACCCATCCGGAACCGTGGCCGCCGTTGTTGCCACGAGGACCCTTTCCGCCTCGCTGTGGAGAGGGCTCTGGGGAGGTGACGGTACGGTCCGTCCAGCGCTCGCCGTCGAACCAGCGATAGCGGTCCGGTGTGTCGTCGGGATCTGGATACCACCCTGCCTGAGGACCCGAAGCCATGTCGGCAGTCTACCGAGGTGATCCAGGGCGCTTGTTACTCACTCGAAACACGCGCCATGCACACTGGAAGGGTGAGCAGGCAGACTGATTTTGTCCTGCGTTCCATGGAGGAACGCAATATTCGTTTCGTGAGGCTGTGGTTCACCGACGTCCTGGGATCACTCAAGTCCGTCGCGATCGCCCCCGCTGAGGTCGAGGGTGCTTTTGCCGAAGGCGTCGGTTTCGACGGTTCGGCTATTGAGGGTTACGCCCGCGTCTACGAGGCAGACATGGTGGCCCATCCTGACCCGGCCACCTTCCAGGTGCTGCCGTGGCGCTCGGGCACCGGCACCGCTCGGATGTTCTGCGATATCACCAATCCCGACGGCACGGCCTCGGCAGCAGATCCGCGTCACGTCCTCAAGAAGACGATGGCCCGGGCCGCTGACATGGGGTTCACCTTCTACGTGCATCCGGAGATCGAGTTCTACCTGCTCAAGGAGGAACACCAGCCCGGTGGAGCACCTGTCTCCCTCGACAATGGCGGCTATTTCGACCACACCACCCTGGGGGCGGGTACCGATTTCCGTCGTGACGCCATCAACGTCTTGGAGCAGATGGGTATCTCGGTGGAGTTCAGCCACCACGAGGCCGCTCCCGGCCAGCACGAGATCGACCTGCGTTACGCCGATGCGTTGACGATGGCCGACAACATCATGACCTTCCGCGTGGTCATTCGGGAGATCGCCTCCCTCAAGGGCATCAAAGCCACCTTCATGCCCAAGCCCTTCACCAACCACGCCGGATCGGGAATGCACGCCCACGTCTCCCTGTTCGAGGGCGACACCAATGCCTTCTACGACGTGGCTGACGAGTTCCGCATGTCGCCGGTGGCCAAGCACTTCGTGGCGGGCCTGCTTCACCACGCTCCGGAGATCACCGCCGTCACGAATCAGTGGGTGAACTCGTATCGACGGCTCTCGGGCGGGGGGGAGGCCCCCAACTACATCTGCTGGGGTCGCAACAACCGCTCGGCCCTCGTCCGGATACCGATGTACAAGCCGGACAAGGCCTCGTCAGCTCGGGTGGAACTGCGTTCCATCGACTCGGCTGCCAACCCGTACCTGGCCTACTCTTTGGTGCTGGCCGCTGGTCTGGACGGCATCGAGAAGGAGCTGCCGCTGCCCGAGGAGGCCTCCGACGACGTGTGGCAGCTGTCGGCCCGGGAACGTCACGCTCTCGGTATCAAACGCCTGCCGCAGAGCCTGGGTGCCGCCATCCGGTGCATGGAGGAGTCGGAGTTGGTGGCCGAGACCCTCGGTGAGCACGTCTACGACTTCTTCCTGCGCAACAAGCGGGCGGAGTTCGAGGAATACAACCGGCAGGTCAGCCAGTTCGAGTTGGATCGTTACCTTCCCCATCTGTGAGCGGTTGACCGGTCAAGTCCCCGAGGCCACTGGTGCAAGCTAACTGTGTCAAAGCACCATCGCTGCCTTGCCGGGGACACAAGGGGTCGAGCCCGATGATCGTGGTGATCGGGTCCAGCCGATCAGTCCTCGGCGAGGATCTCGCGGAGGGCTCCGGCCATGTCCACCACGGGCAGAAGGTTGGCGACGTCGTCGACGTGGGATCCAGACGCCTGGACCCATCCCGCCTCGCGCATCTCCTCCCAGGAGGAGAAGCCGGTGGCCAGCTGCAGGAAGGTGACGGGATCCATCTCGGCCACATTGGGCGGGGTGCCACGGTGATGGCTGGGTCCTGACTCGGTGGCTGCCAGCTGGACTGCACATGCGGGCGGCACCCGCAGTTCGATGGTGCGTCCGCCATGGGCATCGTCAAGGATGGCCGATAGTGTCCGGCAGCTCTCAGTGATGGCTGGCGACGGAACGTCGACGCCGTCGTGGAGACCCATGGCCACCATGGCGAGCAGGGTTGCCCGAAGGTGATCAGTCATGCGAACCGGACCGATGAGGGATTCCACCGTCGCCGAGGGGCCAGGAGTGGCCAGCAGGACCGACTCGACCTCGCTGAGGAGACGCTGCGCCTGGCTGGCCAGACGGGTGGCAGTGTCATCGGCGATGACCTCGTGGCCGATCGCCGCCAGGGTCCCGGTCGCCTTGCTGCGCTCATCGATCACCCTGGCGAGGGTCATCGGCCTGATCGTCGTCGGGGCGGTGACGGTCTGCAGGGTGTCGGTGAGGATGACCATGAGGTGGGCGATGTGGTGGCGTCCCCACAACCGTGTATCGGCCGACCCGAGGGTGGTGCTCCTGGCCGGGGGCAGCAACGAGCGAGCGGTGGCCCCCCATGTCGTCGCCAACCGCCTCACGCCGCGTTCTGCGCGTGCCGCCATAATCGTCACCTCAAGAACACTAGGGGAAACTAGTTGCTGGGACCGTACACCCATTCGACACCGACGTGACGACTGAGCAACACGTCGGTGGCCCTCGTCGGCTAATGTGCCGTCGAGGGGGTGGTCACAGTGGATCGCAAGTCGAGCGTCACGGTGGACCTACTGCGGCTGGGAGTGATGGACACTGAAGCGGCCCTGGCCCACCATCAGCGGATTGCAGAGACGATCGGGGCTGACCCAAGCAGACTGGCCGGGTGGGAACATCACCTGGAAATGTCGTGTGACCCTGATCTGGCCCTCGACACCTTGGCAGATCTCTCACAGAGATCCCCACAGCTTGTCGTCGGCCTCCTTGATGACGACGACTCGGCATGCCGGCTCGTTCGGCTCCTGGGCGCCTCCAGCGAGCTGGGCCGTCACCTCGTCGCCCATCCCGACGACCTGGCCGAGATCGCCCACGATCCCGTGCGTCGCAGCCGTGACGAGATTCGCAACGACCTGCTCGAGGTCGTCGGAGCTCATGAGGATGGTGAGTTCCTGGTGGCCGAGAGGCCCACCGGCCCGGCAGCGGATCGGCTGAGGCTGGCCAATCGGCGTCATCTGGTGCGGATCGCTTCCCGAGATGTCGGCGCGGACGATCCGACCGAGGTCGTCGAGGACATCGCGGGAGAACTGGCAGACCTTGCCGACGCCGTCGTCGCCGCTGCCCTGGCCCTGACCCGCGCAGACTGTCCGGATCATGCCGACGCACGGCTCGCCGTCATCGCAATGGGAAAGTGCGGGGCTCAGGAACTCAACTACATCTCTGACGTCGACGTCGTCCATGTTGCCGAGCCGGCCCGGGAGGACGTTTCAGCGGCTCGGGCTGTCGACATTGCCACGAAATTGGCAGCCTCGGTGGCGCGGATCTGTTCGGCCCACTCCGGGGCAGGGTCCATCTGGCAGGTCGACGCTGCGCTGCGTCCTGAGGGCAATGCCGGACCCCTGGTGCGAACCATGGACTCGATGCGCACCTACTACGAGAAGTGGGCGAAGAACTGGGAGTTCCAGGCCCTCCTTAAGGCTCGTCCGATGGCCGGCGACCTTGATTTGGGGCAGAGATTTGTCGAGATGGTCTCACCCATGGTGTGGCAGGTGGGAGAGGCGGAGGGCTTCGTCCCGGAAACCCGCGCTATGCGAACCCGGGTCGTCTGCCACATCGCCACCAAGGAGAAGGGCCGTGAGATCAAGCTGGGTGCCGGGGGGTTGCGAGACGTCGAATTCACCGCCCAGTTGCTGCAACTGGTTCACGGACGCCAGGACGAGTCGCTGCGGGTACGAGCCACTCTGCCGGCCCTGCGCGCGTTGGCCGCTGGCGGTTATATCTCCCGAGGTGCGGCCGAACGTCTCGAGGAGGCGTACCGACTGCAACGAGTGATGGAACATCGGGTGCAGATGTTCCGGTTGCGTCGTACCCACCTCCTTCCCGACGACGAGCCAGGTTTGCGCAGGCTGGCACGGGCAGTGGGCCTGCACACCCCCGACGAGGTGCGAGGTGTGTGGACGGCGACCTCGAAGGCCGTCCTGCGGGCTCATGGCCAGGTGTTCTACTCGCCTGTGGTCGAGGCTGTGGCTCGCATCCCCACCGAGGACCTGCGGATGGGCCCGGAGGCAGCCAAGGTTCGGCTCGGGGCGCTGGGATTCCACGACGAGGACGCCGGCCTGCGTCACATCGAGGCCCTCACCAGCGGTACCAGCCGAGCAGTGCGTATCCAGACCGCTCTCATGCCGGCCATGCTCGCCTGGCTGGCCGACGGCCCCAGCCCCGACAATGGTTTGCTGGCCTTCCGCCAGGTCTCCGAGGCATTGGGGGAGTCTCCTTGGTACCTGCGCGCGATGCGTGACGAGGGGGCCATGGCTCAGCGGCTGGCAACGGTGCTGTCGACGTCGAGATATGCCGTAGACGTCCTCACCCGAGCCCCCGAGACCGTCCAGGTCCTCGTCGACGACGATCTGACTCCGCTGGACCGCGATGACCTCACTCGCCAGATGTACGCCGTTGCCAGGCGGCACCGTGACGTCGAGGAGGCGGTCGAGGCGATCCGTGCGGTGCGGCGTCGTGAACTGTTCCGGATCCTCGTCGCGAACATCCTCAATGTCACCGACACGTTGCGCATCGGCCGGGCCCTCACCGACCTGACAGGAGCGACGATCGACGCTGCGCTGTCCGCAGTGTCGCGCGGTGTTGAGGACGCCCCACCAATTGGCATCGTCGCGATGGGCCGATGGGGCGGCCAGGAGCTGTCCTACGGTTCTGACGCCGACTGTCTCTTCGTCGTCGGTGACGGACCAGGTGCCGGTGAGAAGGCATCGCGCATCGTCACCAAGCTGCGGAACCTGCTCGGCAGGAACGGTGCCGATCCCGCGCTGATCTTGGATGCCGACCTGCGTCCGGAAGGACGATCGGGACCGATGGTGCGCAGCCTGGAGAGTTATCGCAAGTACTACGGGAAGTGGTCGAGCACCTGGGAGTCCCAGGCCCTCTTGCGGGCGAGCCACGGAGCCGGTGATCGAGACCTGACGACTGCGTTGCTCGAGTGCGTCGACAACCTGCGCTACCCGGCCGACGGCCTGACGGCTGGTCAGTTGGCCGAGATCCGCATGCTCAAGGCACGAATGGAGTCCGAGCGAATTCCGCGCGGTGTCGATCCCAGGCGTCATCTCAAGCTCGGGCCCGGAGGCCTGTCCGACATCGAATGGACTGCCCAGGTCATTCAGTTGCAGCATGCCGGCAAGGAGCCCGCTCTGCGCACGACCTCGACGATCAAGGCCCTTGACGCTGCTCTGGCAGCCGATCACGTCGACGAGGAACAGCACCAGGAGCTGTGCGATTCCTGGTTGGCTGCCAGCCGGCTGCGCAATGTGATCATGGTGGTGCGGGGCCGTCCCAGTGACGTCATACCCTCCGACTCAATTGATCTTGACGTCATTGCCCGGGCTCTCGGGATGGGCCGTGGGGCATCTGAGCAGTTGATTGAGGACCATCTGCGGCACGGGCGACGTGCCTCCAAGGTGGTCGATGCCGTCTTCTGGAACCAGTGATCAGTCCTCCTCGGAGAACTTGAAGGCGTGTGGGCTGGGGATGGGGAGGTTGTGTGCCCACGCCGGGTCGGTGCACATCCGGGCCACCGCCAATCCGCAGGCGATGAGGACCAGGGTGAGAACGGCGTCGGCACCGAAGGTCAGCGCCTTCGTCATGTCCTGGGCGTTGAGCCAGTACACAGTGCGGTACATGGAGGCACCGGGCACCATGATGACGCAGGCGGGGACCGTCAGGGTGATGCGGGGCAGCTTGGTCCTGACCGACAACGGGCTGGCCAGGAATCCGATCGCGAGGCCGCCGACCCCGGCTGCCAACTGCGCTGGCAGGTTGGCACCGACCAGGGCCAGGCGACAGAGGTTTCCCACCACTCCCAGAGCGACCGCCCATGCCAGCATCCGCGGCGACGAGTTGAAGATGATGGCGAATCCGGCGACCCCACATGCCGTCGCTGCGGCGTAAGCCAGCCACGCCCAGGGATTCGGCAGCACCGTCTGCGCGGGTAGTGGTAACAGTCCGGTGGCAACCGAGAACACCCAGGCCGACAACGTCGCGGCAAGGATGAGACCAACCGAGTACATTGCGCGGCTCAGACCCGCTGTGAAGTCCATCCGGACCATGTCGAGGATGGAGGTGATCATCGGAAAACCAGGTACCAGGAAGAGCAGGGAGGCCACGTATCCGGGGCCGTGGATCGTGTGAAGCCCAGTGTTCGTAAGGAGGTCGGCGACCACCAGGTAGATGAGACAGGCCGCTGCAGATGCGAGCGCCGCGACACCGAACTGGTTGAGCCAGCGACGGTTGAGTCGACCACGTACGAACTGGCCGGCACTTGCCGCCAGCAGCACGACGAGTGAGTCGGCCAGCGAGAACTTGTTGAGGATGGCGAATCCGGCGCAGGCAAAACCACCGGCGAGAATGGTCTGCCATTCCTTCCACTGTGGGCGGACGGTCCGGGAGATGTTGTCGAGTCTGGCCTCGACATCGCGGCCTGTCATCCCCTCGGGAAGGTTGTGGGCAAGCTCCTCGAGAGCGGAGATGCGAGAGGAGTCGACGCGCACTCGGTACACCTCCCGGGCCACAGTGCGGAAGTTGTCGCCCCGGTGCGCGGTGACCGTGATCTCGGTGAGACCGACGGTGGCGTCGAGGCGATCCATGCCGAGGGCGTCCCCCGTGTCCGTCATGGCCCTCTTCACCCGATAGGACCCGGTACCCGACGACAGCAGCATTGATCCCAGACGGATGACGGCCTCGGTGTCGTTGACGAATTCGTGGTCGTGGCGCAGGTCGTCGTCGGAATTCACGGAATCAGTGCTTGTCACGTCCTGCTATTGTGCCACTGCAGCTCCGAGGGTCCACGGGTCGGTTCGGATGCCCAGATCTCGGCAGGGCAGACCGAGTTCCTCGTGAAGTCGGCGGGCCACGTCAGCACACCAGGGTGATTCGGAGGCCCAGTGAGCCGTGTCGACGAGGGCTGGTCCGCCGGCCCGAAGATGTTCGTCGGCAGGATGATGGCGCAGGTCACTGGTGAGGTAGACGTCGGCGTTGCTGGCTGCTGCGGCATCCAGCAGGGAATCTCCGGCTCCGGAGCACAGCGCGACGGTGTTGACCGGTTGGTCCGGGTCGCCAGCAGCCCGCACTCCCCAGACGGTACGGGGGAGTCGTTCGGAGACTCGCCGGGTGAAGGACCGCAGTGTCATCGGTTCGTCGAGATGGCCGACACGACCGATACCCGGGGTGGTGGGGCCGGGGCGAGCTCCCGAGTCAATGGTCGTCACGTCGTAGGCGGGCACCTCGTAGGGATGGGCGGCGACGAGAGCCGATCGCACTGCGGAGCGTGCCCAGGTCGGGGCGACGACGTGAATGCGCGCTTCCTCAACGGTCTCCACCTCATGGGCTGTGCCGATGGTGGGATGGGAGCCATCGAGAGGCCGGAACTGGCCGCGCCCGACGGTCTCGAAACTGCACTGGTCATAACCGTCGAACCGTCCGGCCCCGGCATCGAAGAGGGCATTGCGAAGCGCCTCCGAGGAGTCGAGGGGCACCTGGACTCCCCACAGATCCACGGCTTGGGTGACGGGTTCGAGGGGACGCTCGACGACGACGCCCAGGAGCCTCGCGAGGACGTCATTGACACCACCGACCGCAGCGTCGGCATTGGTGTGGGCACTCATGAGGGCAATGCGATGACGGATGAGCTGGTGAATGATGCGTCCCTTGGCGGTGTCAGCTGCCACCGAGCTGACCCCACGCATGAGAAGTGGGTGGTGGACGACGAGCATGTCCGCGTGCGCCGCGATCGCGGCGTCGACGACGTCGTCGGTGGCTTCCAGAGCGCACACGATGTGACTGACGGTGTCGTCAGGGTCACCGCACACCAGACCCGGGGCATCCCACGACTCCGCCAGGGATGGCGGGTACCACTCATCGAGGATGTCGCGAACCCGACTGACGGTGACGAGGTCGTCGGCGGGTGAGGGGATGGCGGTGTGGGATGTATCAGCTGCCATGGGTTCACGGTAACTTGAGGGTATGACTGTTCGCCGACCAGTGACGATGTTTGTGTGCCTGGCTGCCGTCGTGGCCGTAGCAGGGTGCGCCGAGAAGACTCCGACCGTCGCCGACATGGCGAACCAGCCCGGGGCGACTCCGATCGCCAATTCCGTTCCGCCCCAGCCGGTGCGGCCGAGACCGTCAAAAGGTGCTTCTGGTGCCAGTACTCCGGCCATGCCGACGTGCAAGGGGTCGACCCCGGCCCTTGAGATGTCTTCGATGAAGACGGGAGACGCGGGTAGCTCTGTCGAGCTGATCGTCCGGAACTGCACCGAGAAACCGTTGACCCTGCCTGCCGTGCCGACGATCAAGGTGACGTCCGCAGGCTCGCCCGTCAAGATCGCATGGGAATCGCGCGGTGTCGTCCCGGGAGAACTGCTCAGCGGAATGGGGCGCAAGGTCACCTTGTCATGGCCTGGGCAAGGTGGTTGTGGTTCCCACAGTCAAGTGATGTCGGTTGAGATTGCCGGAGGGGTCGTGAGCGACGAAGGATGCTTCATCCCCACGGTGAAGCGATCGGCCACGCCGAAGCCCGGGGAAGCCGAGAATCCCGAACAGCTGGAATCTCCCAAACCAATCCAAGGATCGGTCGTGTGGTCAGGATGATGTCTTTTCCCAGTCACCGCAAGGACGCGACGGCGGACCGCGTGAATGATGGTCGTCCGTTCCTCATCGGCATCATGGGGACTCTCTTGTCGACCTTTCGGACGGGCATGGCAGTGGCTCGGGTGAGGAGCCGGCGAGCGGTTGCCGCTGCGATTGCAGCCACAGCGATGGCGTCCGGTTGTTCACGGCCGATCCCAGCGGTGCCTGAGGCCGTCGTACCGACCTCCTCAATGACCGCGACGCCGAGGTACACGCCCCGTCCTCGCCCCGAGCCGAGCACGTCCCCACAGCGAGTGACCAGCGTTGGCGGCGGTCGGGGCGCCTTGACGTGCCGGCCAGGCGAGAAACTGGCGATGGGGTTTGGTGACGTCGAGGAAGCGCTGGGGGCACGCGTCGCCCGGCTCATGATCCGCAACTGCGGCACGTCGACGACGACGGTGCCCGTCATGCCGAAACTCCAGCAGAGTTCTGAGTCTGGGGTGCCCGTGTCGGTGACTTGGAAGCCCTACGACCCCAAGGCCACACCCAAGCGTCTGGCCCCCGGAGGGTTCTCCGGCTGGGAATTGAGCTGGCATAGCAATGGCGATTGCGAGCACCGCGGAGCACGACGACTTGTCGCAACAGAGGGGACGACGACGGCCGCCCTGGAGGGGTGTCTGGATCTGGGAGGCTCCTATGCACTGACCGGCGAATCTTCCACTGGGCCGGATGGTTCTGACGCCGTGCCCACACCTGAGGCGGCCGTGCGGTTGCTGGATTGAGGCGAATCAGCCCCAAGTTCACACAATCGTCGCATTCCTCGCTCGACTGGCCACGACGCGACGAGGGGGACGACCGAAGTCCCCCCCACGGAATCACGTCAGATCGACTCAGATGTCGTAGTACAGGTCGAACTCGTAGGGATGCGGACGCTGCTGCAGAGCATTCAGGTCACCACGCTTGAGCTCGATCCAGGTCTCGATGAGATCCGGGGTGAACACGTCACCGGCAAGGAGGAACTCATGATCGTCCTCAAGGTGGTCGAGGACGGCTCCGAGGCTGCCAGGAACGTGATCCATGGCGGCGTGCTCCTCCGGGGGCAGCTCGTAGATGTCCTTGTCGACCGGGGCCGGCGGCTCAATCTTGTTCTGGATGCCGTCCAGGCCAGCGAGCAGCAGGGCAGCGAAGGCCATGTACGGGTTGGCCGAGGGATCGGGGCAGCGGAACTCGACACGCTTGGCCTTCGGGTTCGGACCGGTGATCGGGATACGCATGCAGGCGGAGCGGTTGCGCTGGGAGTACACCAGGTTGACCGGGGCCTCGAAGCCAGGAACGAGACGATGGTAGGAGTTGGCCGACGGGTTGGTGAAGGCCAGCAGCGACGGGGCGTGCTTGAGGATGCCGCCGATGTAGTAACGAGCCATGTCGGACAGCTGTGCGTAACCGGACTCGTCAAAGAAGAGTGGATCGCCGTTCCTCCACAGCGAGGAGTGGACGTGCATGCCCGAACCGTTGTCACCAAAGATCGGTTTCGGCATGAAGGTCGCTGTCTTGCCGTGCTGCCAGGCAACGTTCTTGACGATGTACTTGAACTTCATGACGTCGTCAGCTGCGCGGGACAAGGTATTGAAGCGCCAGTTGATCTCGGCCTGGCCAGCGGTGCCGACCTCGTGGTGGGCCCGCTCGACCTTCATGTCGAGGCCCTCCATGATGGTGACGATCTCGTCACGCAGATCACCGAAGTGGTCGGTGGGGGCCACCGGGAAGTAACCGCCCTTGTACTTCACCTTGTAACCGCGGTTGCCGCCGTCCTCGGTGCGTCCGGTGTTCCAGGCACCAGCCTCGGAGTCGATGGAGTAGTACGAGGTGTTCTGGCGAGTGTCGAAGCGAATGTCGTCGAAGACGTAGAACTCGGCCTCGGGGGCGAAGAAGGCAGTGTCGCCGATGCCGGTGGAGGTGAGGTAGGCCTCGGCCTTGCGTGCGATGTTGCGCGGGTCGCGGCTGTAGGCCTCCTTGGTGATCGGGTCGTGGACGTTGAAGTTCACGATGAGCGTCTTGCACTCGCGGAACGGGTCGATCCAGGCGGTCGTCGGGTCAGGCAGCAGGGCCATGTCCGACTCGTTGATCTTCTGGAAGCCCCGGATGGAGGATCCGTCGAAGGCCAGACCGTTCTCGTACTGGTCCTTGTCGAACTCTCGGGCGGGGACGGTGAAGTGCTGCATGACACCGATGAGGTCGCAGAAGCGGACATCGATCATCTCGATGCCTTCCTTCTTGACATAGGCGAGCAGGTCGTCGGGACCTTCGAACATCTTTCCTCCATCAACACGGCTGGTGATGTGTTCACGGTAGTCCGTGCGGGTTGCTTAGCCGTCACCGTTGTGTTTCGAGCGTGTAACAGGTACTACCGGTAGGATTCCCTGGGTGAGTGGAACCGAGGCAGTGCCAGGCACCTCGATCGGGCTGCCCACGGAAGGGCGCGGATCGCTGGCGAGTTGGGGCAAACGCATTGGTGCTCTCATCATTGACTGGGGAGCATCCATGGTGCTGGCCAGCACCATCGTCGGGCCGGCAGTGATCCGCGGTGGAGGCTGGAAGATGTGGATGCCGATGGCGGTCTTCTTCGTCGAGTCGGTCCTCTTCACCGCGATGGCAGGCGGATCCTTCGGCCAGATCGTCGCCCGAGTGGCCGTGGTCCGACTCGATGGCCTCGGCCCCATCGGATGGTGGCGAGCGGCCGCCCGCACAGCGATGAAGTGCCTCGTCATTCCGGCCCTCGTCATCGGTGCAGAAAGGCGAGGTCTCGACGATCTCGTACTGGGCACCGTCGTCGTCAATCGCAAGTGAGTGATATGCGCGTCATGGTTTTGTCTCGGGGTACTCCGAGCCCGGAAGCTCCGCTGCGGGGGATCTTCGAGTACGACCAGGCGGTGGCGCTGCGCCGACAGGCCCATGAGGTGGTACTGGCCGTCCTCGACGCACGCTCGGCCCGGCACTGGCGGAAGTTCGGAACTCGTGTCGAGCACGCCGTGGAACGCGATGACGGCATCACGGTGGTGAGACTGGATGTCCCGGTGGGGGCCGTTTCCGCGCGGACTGATCATCGTGTTCACGCCTGGGCTGCGCGACGACTCCATCGAACCGTGACCTCCGAGTGGGGAACGCCTGACGTCATCCATGCTCACTTCGCGCGATTCGCGGCCGCTGCGACCCGCGCCGAGTTTCCGGAGCCACTGGCGTGGACAGAGCATGACTCCCACCTGGCGAATCCTGATCGGCGCCTGACCGAGGACATCTCGGTCGCTGGAGACAGGGCCGACGCGGTCGTCAGTGTCTCCCAGGGGCTGAGTTCGCGGCTGGCAGGGCATGGGATCACCTCGACGGTGATTCCCAACATCGTCGATGTCGATCTCTTTGACCGTCCTGCCCGCCGTCATGAGGGAACGGTGGTGGTCAGCGTCGCCACCCTCAACCCAGGCAAAGGAATGGTCGAACTGGCCCATGCCGTCGAGCAGGTGCCCGGAGTTCAGCTGCGCATCATCGGGGACGGACCACAACGGGGGTCGTTGGAGACCATCGCTGCCAACAACCCGAATATCGTCCTGCTGGGTACCCAGCCGCGTGAGCGCATCGCGGAGGAGCTCGCGGGTGCCGACGCCTTCGCCCTGGCCTCCCACGCCGAGACCTTCGGGGTGGTCTGCGCCGAAGCGTTGGCGGCAGGCCTACCAGTCCTGACGACGGCGTGTGGTGGTCCACAGGAGTTCATCGACGACAGCAACGGCATGGTCGTCCCGGTGGGGGACGTCGACGCGCTGGCAGATGGCCTGCAACAGGTGCTTGGTCGGCCGTGGGACCGAGCGGCGATCGCATGGCAGGCTCGCTCCCGATTCGCGGCCGGGCCCGTCGTCGATCAGTTGGAGACGGTCTACCGACAGGCGATCTCCAGCCATGTGACGACCGGTTGAGCCTGGGTGGAAGACTGGCAGGTATGGATCTGACCGCATGGATGGCGAGCGTCAACGGCGTCATCGCGGCCAATGCCTCCCATCCCTGGGTCATTGCGGCGTTGGGGGGACTATGCGTCATCGACGGGTTCTTCCCGCCCGTCCCCAGCGAATCCCTCGTCGTCGCCCTGGCAGCAGTAGGACACCCGCCGTGGTGGATCATCGTCCCGGTGGCAGCACTCGGTGCGATGTGTGGGGACAACATCGCATATTGGATTGGGCATCAGCTCGGCCACACCAAGCTTTTCAACGGTGGACCGAAACGGCAGAAGACCGTCGCCTGGGCCACTCACCAGTTGCTGGTGCGCGGGCCGCTGTGCATCCTGGTCGCCCGATACATCCCTGGCGGACGTGTCATCGTCAACGCCATGGCGGGGGCCACTCGCTTTTCCTATCGCGTCTTCCTCCCCATCGACGCGTTGGCCGGGGTCCTGTGGGCTGGATATGCCACTGGGATTGGTGCCGGTGCGGCAAGTTTCCTGGGCAATAACCACATCCTCGCCGCGACGGTCGGGATCATCGGTGCAATTGTCATCGGCGTCATCCTGGACCAGGTTCTGCGGCGAGTGATGCCCGCTCCGCAGAACGACTGAGGGCAATTGCGGACGGCGCCCCGGCTTGCTTGTGCCGGGGGCGCCGTCATGAGGTGGGGGAGGGGCGGGATCAGGCTCGGCCCTCCTTCTGGGCGTTCTCCTTGCCGGTGGACTTGTTGGCGGCGAGCTGAGCCTCGTCGAAGACGCTGGCCCCGGCGTTGGACTCGTCACCCTCCTCCTCGCGGCCAGGGGTGCGCAGGTTCCACTTCGTGATGACGAATCGGAACACCACGTAGTAGATGACGGCATAGACGAGACCGATGAGGAGGAGCAGCAGGACCTTTCCTGCACCGCCGGACAGCTCAGCAGCTCGTCCGAAGTTGATGATGTAGTCGGTCAGACCGGCCGAGAATCCGAACCCGTCCTTGATGCCCAGAGCGTTGCACAGGGCCAGGGAAGAGCCGGTGAGCAGGGCGTGCACGAGGTACAGCGGGAAGGCCACGTAAGCGAAGGCGTACTCGAGGGGCTCGGTGATACCGGTGAGGAAGGCGGTCAGGCCGACCGAGAGCATGACGCCACCGGTGATCTTCTTACGCTCCGGCTTGGCGGTGTGGTAAATGGCCAGGGCAGCACCGGGCAGGGCAAACATCATGATCGGGAAGAAGCCGGTCATGAAGGAGCCGGTCCAGGCATTGGTGCCGGCCGTGCCGCTGAAGAAGCAGGTGATGTCGCCGTGCAAGGTCTCGCCAGCAGCGTTGGTGCAGTTACCGAGCTGGAACCACGGCAAGGAGTTGAGCAGGTGGTGCAGGCCGAAGGGGATGAGCAGACGGTTGATGGTGCCGAAGACGAATCCGGTGGCCGGGTTCGACCCGTGGGCCATGATGAATCCGCCGACCTGCTTGTTGAACAGCCAGTCGAAGGCAGGGTAGATGAGGGCCATGATCACACCGGCGACCACCGAGGCCGCAGCGGTGACGATCGGCACGAAGCGACGTCCACCGAAGAAGGCCAGGTAGGTCGGCAGCTTGGTGCGGCGGTACTTCTCGTACATCTTGGCGGCGATGATGCCGATGACGATGCCGCCGAGGACGCCGTAGTTGATGACTCCGGTGTCCTTGGCGAAGTACGGGGCCAGTGCGTGCAGGACGCCACCCTGGGTCTTGTCGGAGGTGCCTGCGCCTGTGAAGGTGAGATAGCCGATGAGGGCGGCCAGTGCGGTGGAGCCGTCGGCCTTCTTGGCGTAACCGACGGCCACGCCGAGGGCGAAGATGAGGGGCAGGTTGTCGAAGATCGCGCCACCGGCGCCAGCGAGTACGTCAGCGACTGGCTGCATCCAGGATGCGTGCTTGGCCACGCCGTCCGCGCCCAGCACGTCGGCCGCTCCGAATCGCATGAGCAGGGCCGCGACCGGCAGGGATGCGATGGGCAGCATGAGGGAGCGTCCGATGCGTTGCATCTGGGAGAACCCGGGTATCTGCCGTTTCTTCTTCGTGCTGGTGGCAACAGCGTCTTTCGCCATGGAGTTCCTCCGCAGTGAGTTCTCATGTCCGACGCCTTCGCCCACGTCGGTTCGGCATCAGGTGGTCCGCGGGGTGGTATGGACCACTTGCGGAAGTATAGGTCACCGGTACTGCCATCACAAGAGGGCGCGCAGAATGTGTGAACGTGAACATTCCGGTCGGGTTCGATCCCCAACCGGTGGTCAGCCCTGCACCCGGGGCATAATTCACGCATGAAGTACGTGACCGTGCGGGACTATCTCGTCGAGCTCATCGACACCCGTCTGTCGGTCGGGGATGTCGTTCCCAGTGAGCGTGAGCTTGCCGAGCGTTTCGGAGTCTCGCGGATGACGGTCCGCCAGGCAGTGGACTCGCTGGTCAGTAGCGGACGGCTGGAACGTCGCCGGGGGAGTGGAACCTATGTCCGGGCTCCGAAGGTTGACGTCCAGTCTCGGATCTCGTCCTTCAGCGAGGAGATGCGTCAACGTGGGATGATTCCCGATACCAGGGTGCTGCGCGGAGAGGAACTGCCGGCAACCCCGGACGTGGCTGTCTGGCTGGGGATTGAGCCTGGTGAATCCGTCCACTTCATCTACCGGGTGCGGCTGGCCGACGGGATTCCGATGGCAGTCGAAAGAACTTGGATCTCCACGCGAGTGATGCCGGATCTGCTGGCGAATGGCGTACCCACGAGCATTTACGGAGCTTTGGCTGACGCTGGACTGGTCCCCACCTGGGGGGAGGATGCCATCGAGGCCCTCAGTGGCGATGCGGTGATCTGTGAGCTGTTGCACATCCCGGTGGGATCTCCCCTGCTGGCCATCAACCGCCGTACCTATGCCGACGATCTTGCTGTCTCGTACTCCCGGTCCTGGTACCGGGGAGACCGTTACAAACTGTGGGTGCCGATCTCCGGGCCACGTAGGACCCTGTATCCACCTCGAGGAGGTTCGCGATGAAGCGTGTTGAACACATCTTGGCGGCGTTGGGGGGAGTCGACAACGTGGTGTCGATCGAGCCGTGCGTGACCCGCCTGCGCTGCCAGGTCCGAAACTGCGAGCAGGTTGATGAGCAGGCTCTGCGTCGTGCTGGCGTCCATGGTGTGACGGTGCAGGGGCAAAGCGTGCAGGTGATCGTCGGGCCTGATGCGGACCTGCTCGCCTCCGACCTGGAGGATTTGTGGGGAGAGGATCACGAGACCTGACCGCTTCTTGACCCTGACCGTCTCTTGACACCGGGCGGCCCGATGGAGTTCAGTGTTAGTTGTCTGGACCACTTGGAAGGTGGGCCAGTATTTGTTCGAGGATCCTCCATGGCGGAGTTCATCTCGAACCAGGACAAGGAGACATCATGAGCAAGGCAGAACAGATCCTGGCGGCCCTCGGTGGCGACGACAACATTGACGACCTCGAGGCCTGCATCACCCGGCTGCGCGTCGAGGTTGACGACCCCGACCTCGTCGACGAGGCCGCCCTCAAGGCAGCCGGTGCATTCGGCGTCGTACAGCAGGGAACTTCCGTCCAGGTGGTCGTCGGCCCCGAGGCTGACACCCTCGCCGAGGACATCGAGGACCTGCGCTGATGCCCTCGATCCTTTCCCCCCTCGACGGCACCCTGATGACGTTGTCCGAGGTTCCTGATCCGGTGTTTGCACAGGGGCTGGTGGGCCCCGGCGTCGCCCTGCAGCCCACCGGCGACGGTGATGTCACCGCCGTGGCCCCGGTGGCGGGACGCATCGTCAAGCTGCACCCGCATGCCTTCGTCCTTCAGGCGGACGGTTTCGGGGTGCTGGTGCATCTGGGCATCGACACCGTCCAGCTGGAGGGGGAGGGATTCACCCTCCACACCGAGGAGGGGGCAGAGGTTTCCGTCGGGGACAAGCTCATCACGTGGAACCCTGCCCGTATTGCCGAAGGCGGTCGCAGTGCGGTCTGCCCGATCATCATCCTCGACACGACTCCTGACAAGCTCGGTGGTGTCGCCGCTGCCGGCACGTCGGTGAACAGCGGTGATCAGTTGTTCACGGTGGCGTGATTGAGCGTTACGGGTATGGGGCGGGCCGGAGACGGTCCGCCCGCCTCATGTCGTGCGACGGATGCATGGTTGTTTCGGGCCAAGGAGAGGAGAGACCCGATACCAAGGATCTCGTAAGGGTCGGTGAGGACTTTCTGCCACCACGGCGCAGCAATTTCTAGGTCATTACCTGCTGGGAACCACCAGACCATCCATGTCAGGGTGGCGAAGGCCCAGAGCAGGGCGAGAACGTGCCGGCCGTGGCGTCGGTCTGCCAGCCCTGCGACGATGAGTAGCGGTGCCCACACCCAGTGATGAGACCATGACACCGGGCTCACCAGACATCCGCAGAGTCCGGCACACAGCAGGGACCACACCTGGTCAGCATCGCCCTGCTGCCACAGCCGACGTGAGGAAATCCCAGCGAACAGGCAGCAGACGGCGACGAGAACGAGCCAGATCAGCGTGAGGTCTCCCAGCCCCAGTCGCAACAACATCCCCGAGAGGGATTGGTTGCCGGCCCAGGTGAGTCCGCCCAGCCGCTTCGGGGTGATCATGTAATGGGTCCAGTACTGCCACGATGCCGTGGGTGCGATGGCGAAGCCGAGAGCAATCGTTGCCACTCCGGTGCCAGCGGCTCGCAAGGCTGCTTTGAACTGGCCGGTGACGAGGTACCAGAGTGCGAAGATGCCGGGAGTGAGCTTGAACCCGGTGGCTACACCAACGCCGACACCGCGCCACTTTCGGGGAAGAACGAAGACGTCAAGGACGACCAGGAGAGCCAGCTGAAGATTGACCTGGCCGCAGGCAAAGCTCTTGCCGATCGGTTCGCTGGCCACCAGGATCACGGCGACGACAGCCGTCAGGATGCCCGAAGGTCGACGTCCGCAGCGGCGCCACACCACGTCGATCATGACGACGAGAGCAGTCGCGCTGACGGCATGGTGAAGGATCGTCGCGGCGCGCAACGGCAGGAGGGTCAGCGGGATGAGGGCGATCGCGGCGAAGGGTGGATAGGTGAATCCCAGACCGATGACCGAGGTGGCGGTGTACAGCGTCTCCGGGTCGTGCAGCATCGCTCGCACGCAGTCCCGGTAGATCCTGAGGTCGATCGGGTCGGGAATGATGAGCATCCACGCGACCGTGATGACGAGGGTAGCAATCGTTGGCCACAGCATGGCCAAGGATCTGCGGGGCCGGGAAACGTTGGTGTCATCGTCTTGCAGTGTCACGAATTCTCCACGATGTCGGCGGCCTCCAGCCATTGCTCCTCGAGGTCGGACATCCGTTCGTCGAGGTCATTGGCCTTCATCTGCAAATCGGCGAGGGCCTGGTAGTCGTCGGCCTTGGCAGCCATCTCCTCGTGCAACGAGGCGAGTTTGTCGCGGACCTTGCCCATCTGGCGGTCAATCCGGTCCATGTCCTTGCGAGCCTGACGCAGGGCCGCAGTGTTGACCTTCTGCCGGGACCCCTCGGTGCCCACTCGACTCGACTTCGACGGACCGGTCTCACGATTGCGACGGTGCTCCAGGTACTGGGAAATGCCTCCTGGCAGGAGGGCAACCGTGCCGTCTCCCACGAGGGCCCACACCACGTCGCAGACCCGCTCCAGGAACCACCGGTCGTGCGAGACGACGATCAACGTCCCCGGCCAGGAGTCGAGGTAGTCCTCGAGCAAGCGCAGGGTGTCGATGTCGAGATCGTTGGTCGGCTCGTCTAGCAACAACACGTTCGGCTCGTCCATGAGGAGGCGCAACAGCTGCAGACGACGACGCTCCCCACCGGAAAGATCGCCGACACGGGTGACGAGCTTCTGCCCGGTGAATCCGAATCCTTCCAGCAGGTCCGCGGCGGAGGCGTCCCGGCCGGTGGCCAGTTTCGTCCTGGCCTTGACGTCGTTGACTGACTCCAGCACCGTCACCGTGGTGTCGAGGTCGTCAACCTCCTGACGCAGATGGGCAAGTCGCAGGGTCTTTCCCTGCTTAACGCGGCCCGAGTCGGGCTGCCGGGATCCATCGAAGAGATTGAGCAGGGTCGTCTTGCCGGCACCATTGACGCCGACCAGACCGATTCGGTCACCTGGGCCGATCGACCATGTCACCTTGTCAAGCAGGGTGCGCTCACCCAGCTCGTCGGAGGTCACGGTGACGGTGACGTCCTTGAGATCGAGCACGTCCTTGCCCAGACGGGTAGCGGAGAAGCGCGCCAACTCCAACTTGTCGCGAGGCTCGGGGACATTGGTGATGAGGGCGTTCGCGGCCTCGACGCGGTAACGAGGCTTGGAGCTGCGGGCAGGGGCGCCGCGACGCAGCCATGCCAACTCCTTGCGCGCCAGGTTCTGACGCTTGGCCTCGTTGCTGGCAGCGATGCGGGCGCGTTCCACCCGGGCGAGGGTGTAGGCGGAGTATCCGCCCTCATAAGCCTCGACGGTGGCGTCGTGAACCTCCCAGATGTCGGTGCAGATCTCGTCGAGGAACCAGCGGTCGTGGGAGACGACGAGCATTGCGACGCCACGCTCCTGGAGGTGGCGGAGGTGGCCTGCCAACCAAGCGACGGCCTCCACGTCAAGGTGGTTGGTGGGCTCGTCGAGGACGAGCAGGTCATGGTCTGCCAGCATGATTGAGACCAAGGCAGCACGTCGCCGTTCACCACCGGACAAATCGGTCATGGGGCGATCGAGGTCGATGTCGGAGAGCATGTCCTCGACGATGGGGCGAGCTTCGCGATCCGCCGCCCAGACATGATCGGGACGGCCACCGACGACGAGGTCACGGACGGTCTCGTCACCCTTGGGGGTCTCGGCCTGGGCGAGTACCCCGATGGAAACCCCATTGGTGCGCGTCACGACCCCGGAATCGGGCTCCAACGAGCCCGTGAGAAGGGCCAGGAGGGTCGATTTTCCGTCCCCGTTGCGACCCACGACGCCGATGACATCTCCCGTCAAGAGTCCCAGGGACACCTCTGAGAGGACCGTCCGAGTGCCCCAGGACTTCGAGATGTGATCGGCGTTGACGAGGTTTGTGCCGGCCAACGGAGGCTCAGCGTCCTCGCATGGCGGCGCGGGCGCCCTTCATGGAGCTGGGCATCGGGCCCTTGGGCAGTGGCACCTTCGGACGCATCGCGTCGAGGGCCTTGAGGCGGTTGATGACCTCGTCCACCTGGGCGGTGTTGAGAGCCTTGGGCAGCTTCTTGATGTGCTTGTCGAGGTCCTCCAGCGGAACCTCACCCTTGCCGTCGCCCATGATGATGGAGGTCACCGGAGTGCCATAGGCGACCTGCTCATGACGCTTGGTCTCGGTGGCCAGCAGATTGCGCAGACCGTTGCCGTGTCCCTCGCCGATGAGGACAATTCCGGCCGGTCCGACGGCGCGGTGCACGACGTCCTGCTGGCGGGTGAAGGCAATCGCCGGGGTGGAGGTCCACTTCTTCTTGTCGAGCAGGGAGAGAGCGACCTCGGCCGATCCGGTCTGGCCCTTGAACCGGGCGTACATGGAATGCTTGGCGCGCCACTGGAACACCCACATGGCGGCAGCAGCACCGGCAAAGATGCCGACGATGAGCCATGCCCACCACAGATCGGTCAGGATGAGACCGAGGACGGTGAACACCACGACGCCCAGGACGAAGGCGCCAATGACCCACCAGAGGAGCTGGGGATCAACCTGGCGAGTCAGCTTGAAGGTCTCGACGAGCTGCTTGCCGGTGCTCCAGTCCTTGGGATTGTCGGAGTTCTTGCGACGCTCCTTCTCGGCCTTGGCCTGCGCCTTCTGCTTGGCGGCGAGTTCCTTGGCTGCCTGGCTCTTGGGCATTGACACGCTCCCGACGAGGTTAGTGGACGGACTCCGCGGCATTCTACCGGTTTCGCGACGGTGGCCCTACTTTGGCATGGTTTCGGTGTATGTACCTCGGGGCGCCGCTGGAATCCTCCTCGTCAAGCTGATCAGGTGTCCCTGATCATTCCTTGGTCGCGAATGGAGCCGGCTTCTCCCCGTCTCGGTACCCGGTGACGATGGTGACCGGCTTCTCCCCGCGAGCCTCCATGGCCTGACGGTAGAGACGTCCGGCGCGGTAGGAGGAGCGCACCAGCGGGCCACTCATGACACCGACGAATCCGATCTCGCGGGCCTCCTCGGCCAGCTCATCGAACTCCTGCGGGGTCACCCAGCGGTCGATGGGGTGCAGGTAGGCATTCGGACGAAGGTACTGGGTGATCGTCAGCAGGTCGGTGTTGGCGTCATGCAGGGCCTGCATGGCCTCCGAGATCTCCTCACGAGTCTCTCCCATGCCGAGTATGAGGTTCGACTTGGTGATGAGTCCCGCCTCGTGGGCCGAGTTGAGGACGGCCAGCGAACGGTCGTAGCGGAATCCGGGGCGGATGCGCTTGAAGATACGGGGGACCGTCTCGAGGTTGTGCCCGAAGACTTCCGGGCGTGCCCCGAAGACGACGTCGAGGAGATCCTGCTTGCCGGAGAAGTCCTGAGCCAGCATCTCGACGCCGACTCCCGGATTCACCTGGTGGATCTGGCGGATGGTCTCGGCGCACAGCCAGGCTCCCTCGTCTTCGAGGTCGTCACGGCAGACCGAGGTGACGGTGGCATAGCGCAGTCCCATCTGCTTGACGGACTCGGCGACGCGGCGGGGTTCGTCCCGGTCGTAGTCCTCCGGCTTGGCCGACTCGATCTGGCAGAAGTCGCACCGACGGGTGCAGTGGTCACCGCCGATGAGGAAGGTGGCCTCGCGATCCTCCCAGCACTCGAAGATGTTGGGGCAACCAGCCTCCTGGCACACCGTGTGAAGATCACCGTCGATCATGCGGCGTCGCATGTCACGGTACTCAGGGCCCATCGTGGCCCGGGTGCGGATCCAGCGGGGTTTGTCCTCGATGGGGGTCTGGGAGTTCTTGACCTCGACTCGGAGGAGCTTTCTACCGTCTGCTTCGACACTCACGTCGGTCAGTTTAACTGTGTGCACCGAAGTTGCGAAGTCTCAGTGAATGGGTGACGACGAAGAGGCTCGACAGGCTCATGGCTAGCCCGGATATCAGTGGGTTGAGGAGCCCGGCGGCTGCGATCGGGATAGCTGCGATGTTGTAGATGAAGGCCCATGCGAGGTTGCCACGGATGGTGCGCAGAGTGCGTCGTGACAGCCCGATGGCGTCTGGGACGACCCCGAGATGGTGACGCACACAGATGATGTCCGCGCTGCGCATCGCGATGTCGGTGCCGGTGACCATCGCCAGGCCGAGATCAGAGCTGGCCAGGGCCGCGGCGTCGTTGATGCCGTCCCCGACCATGGCGACGACGCGTCCCCCGGCCCGTAGTTCGTCGATGATCTTGGCCTTCTCGGTGGGCAGGACGTCTGCGAGTACCTCGTCGGTACCGAGTTGGGAGGCGACGGCGTCCGCAGCGGCCTTCGAATCACCGGTGAGGAGGACGGTTCGCAGCCCCATCCCCTTGAGCTGAGCGATGACCGCAGGAGCCTCGGGCTTGACGGTGTCGGAAATGACGAGTGCTGCCGTGGCCCGGCCATCGATCGCGACGAGGACGGTGGAACGACCAGTACTGGCGGCCTGATCGACGGCGTCGGTGAGTTCGCCGGGAATGGTGATGCCGGCCTCGGTGAGGAAGACGGGATTGCCGACCATGACGTCGTGCCCGTCGACCTCGCCCGCAGAGCCGCGACCGGCGACGGTGAGCGGGCTGGGGCACTCCGGAATCGTGCCCTCGACAGCGGCGACGATGGCCGTGGCCACCGGGTGGGTGGAGTGCTGATCCAGGGCGGCGGCGTAGCGGTGGGCTCGGTCGATGTCCTCTCCGTCGGCGGCGATCCGTTCGGTCAGGGTCATGTCGCCGGTGGTGACGGTACCGGTCTTGTCGAGGACGACGGTGTCGATGCGTCCTGACGCCTCCAGCGCTTCCGGGCCCTTGATGAGGATTCCCAGTTGACCGCCGCGTCCCACCCCGACCATGAGCGCGGTGGGGGTGGCCAGACCCAGGGCGCAGGGACAGGCGATGACGAGCACGGAGAGAGCCGCTGACAAGGCATGACGGATGCCTGCCCCGGCGATCCACCACCCGAAGAAGGTGAGGACGACCACGGCTAGCACGGCCGGCACGAAGATCTCGACGACCTTGTCGACCAGACGCTGGACGTTGGCTTTGCGGGCCTGGGCCTCCTCGGCCATGACCGCCATCTGGGCGAGTTGACTGTGGGCTCCCACGCCGATGGCTCGCGCCACGATGCGTCCGGTGAGGTTCATCGTTCCGCCCAGAACCGTTGATCCGACGGTGGTGTCGACCGGCATCGGCTCGCCAGTCATCATCGAGGTGTCAACACTCGACGACCCTTCGACGATCTCCCCGTCGGCGGCGAGGGTTTCACCAGCCAAGGTGACGAAGAGGTCACTCTTGTGCAACTTCTCGATGGGCACGAGGGTCTCGACCCCGTCGCGCAGCACGCGCGCATTCCTGGCCGCCAACTGGCCCAGGGCCGTCAGCACCGAGCGAGCCGACCTCTTGGCCCGGGCTTCGAAATAGCGCCCGGCCAGCAGGAAACAGGTCACCCCGGCAGCGACGTCGAGGTAGAGGGTGTCGGCGCCAGCAGGGGTGATGCCGTAGCCCAGCCAGTACCCCTCCTCGTCCTGGGCGCCGATGAGGATGGAGACGAAGGACCATCCGAAGGAGGACAACACGCCCAGTGAGACCAGGGTGTCCATGGAGGTCATGCCATGGCGCAGGTTTGACCATGTCGCCTTGTGAAAGGGCCACGCCGACCAGAACACCACTGGCAGGGAGAGCACGACGAGCAGCCAGTCCCAGGCGGGGAAGCGCAGCTGTGGCTCGAGGGCCAGTACCAACCCGATGTCCATGAGGGGCAACGTCAGCAGGACGGCGACGATGAGACGGCGTCGCAGCATCGTGATGCGTCGCTCTGCCTCGACGGCCAGATCGACGTCAGACAGCGGAGCGGCGGTGTAGCCGACATCCTTGACGGCCGCGATGGCGTCCTCGACGTCGATACCAGTGACCGTCGCTCGCTCGGAGGCGAAGTTGACGCTTGCATGCACGCCGTCAATACGGGCCAGGCGCTTCTCGATGGTGTTGGCGCACGCCGAGCAGGTCATCCCGCCGATCTGGAGCTGGACCGGGGAATGGAGGACCGGCTCGTCGTCATCCTGCTCATCGGTTGTCACCGCGGTCATGACCGGTTCTCCGGGTCCTGCGGCTTGATCTCCTGGCCAGCCATCCGAGCCAACATGTCATTGTAGGCGGCGAGGGACTCGTCGAGGCTGGCATCCTCGGAGGCGTCGACCCGGCGCTGGTCCCGCCGATCGGAGACGAACCACTGCACGCACAGGGCGATGAGCACCAGGGCCATCGGAATCTCGCCGGTTGCCCAGGTGATCTGGCCGCCGAGGTTCTGGTCGTCGCGCAGGTTGGTCACCCACGGGATCGACAGGGCCTGATAGAAGTCCTTGCCAATGATCTGGTGGGCATTCATCGTGATGACGGCGAAGAAGGAGTGGAAGGGCATCGCAGTGATGACGAAGCCCAGCCGACCGATGTGAGGCAGGGAGGCGGGCAGGTCGTCCAGGCCGATGACGTACTCGAAGAGCATGAACCCGGCCATCAGGAAGTGCAGCAACATCCACTGGTGTCCCCAGTGGTAGCGCATCAGGTAGCCAAAGATCGGGGTGAAGTACACCACGTAGAAGCTGGCGATGAAGACAATCCATGCTGCGAATGGGCCGAATAGGATCTTGGTGGGACGCCATTCCAGAGCGGCCACGAGGCAGTCGTGGGGGCCGTTGAGGCCGTCGTCGATGCCATCGCCGGTACGGAAGACCTCCCTCATGAGAGTTACCGGCGCTCCCAGCACCAGCAAGGCGGGAACCAGCATGTTGAAGGTCATGTGGACCAACATGTGCCAGCTGAACTGCATCGAGGAGTACTCCCACAGGCCAACGCTGGCCAGGTAGATCACGACGACCCATGCCCCGATCCAGGACCCGATGCGAGCGCCGGACCATTTTTCGCCGCGGCGCTTGATGATGCTCACCGCGAAGAGGTATCCCGCGATTCCCAGGATCGACAGGGTCCAGAAACCGATGTTGGGACGGCCCGGGGCCAGCAGGACACCAGTGCTGGGCGCCGGTGGCAGTTCGTAACCGAGGTAGTTGACGGCGGGGGTCTGCCCGATGAGGTAGCGCGGGGGCACCAGCTGGCTGCTGGCTCCCAGGACGGTCAGGACGATGGTGACCATCCCGAGACGAAGCCACCCACGTACCCGAGATTGAGGCAACCAGCTGAGGATCACCCAGACCGTTGATGCGATCAACAGGACGACCCGGGCCACCCCCCATCGGTCCGACAGCCAGGAATGCCCGGCCTGACCCTGCCAGGTGACGACGATTCCGCCGGCAAGGGTGATGATGGCCCCGACGCGTTCCAGCCAGGACAACCGACAGGTGACAGCGGAATCAGGCCCATCGAGGACCTCGACGAGAACGCACGCCGCTGCAATCGTCATACCGATGGCGGCAAGAGCCCCGGAGTCGGTGGCGAAGTCGTGGTTGAGACCCACCGAGATGGCTCCGGTCACCGGTATTGGCAGGGCAGCTAGAACCGTCACCAACGTCGCCATGACGAGGCCACCAAGATGCGTGGCGAGCAGGGCGAGTAGCGCCACCACCAGGCCCAGCACGGCGACGACGAGCCAGGCCGTCACAGAAGTGGTCGAGGTGATGTAGGTCGGCAGGTCGACGATGGTCTGTTCGAAGGTCAGACCGGCGGAGTCGGCGGACTCCAGCGGGATCATGAGCAGGGCCAGCAACGCCCACATCTGGGCTGCCAGCCAGGCCCGGCGCCCGCGGGTATGGGTGGGATCGACGACATCCCGGTGGGGAGAGCAGAGGGTGGCGCGAATGAGTTCGGCCAGGGTCCACACCAGAGCTGTCCAGAACAGGGTCCCGACGACGGCATGGAGGACGCTGGTGAGGACGTCCGGATTTTCCCTACCCAGCAGACGAGGCTCCAGGGTCCGGAGCCGACCGGTCACGGCGGCGATGACGGTCATGACGACACCCGTGACCGCCAGCAGCGGTCCAGTGGCGCGGGCACGGGTGGGATGCGTCACCAACATCTCCTTTGGGGTGGGGTAGGGGGAACTGTAGCCGGGATGGCGGACAGACTCACGACACCGGGTGGAGGAACGCCGGGTGCCCCCGACGCGGGATGTCCGGGCTCATCTCGTAGGGCTGAAAGGACATCATCTCGGTGAGGATGGGCTCGAGCCTGTCCGCCACCTCCAGCATGGACGGCACCTCGGCGTCGGGGCCATGCAGGCGTCGCAGCTCGCGTCCCATGCTGGTGACGTCAGCATCGGAGATACCACAGGGGATGATGTTGTCGAACCCTGCGGTGTCGGGGTCGATGTTGAGGGCGAATCCGTGCATCGCCGTCTGACGAGAGACCCGGATACCGATGGCGCAGACCTTGCGCTCCGGTCCGACGCCGTCGGAGGGGAACCAGACTCCGGTGCGTCCGGGGACGCGACCGGCCTTCAACCCGTACTCGGCGACGAGGCGGATGACCGATTCCTCGACGCGACGCACGTAGTCCACGACACCGATGCCGCGCTGCAGGAAGACGATGGGGTATCCGACCAGCTGTCCCGGACCGTGCCAGGTGATCTCACCGCCACGATCCACCGGGACGACAGGGGTGCCATCGAAGGGGTAGGCTTCCGGACGGGTCCGTCGCCCGGCGGTGTAGACGGGGTCGTGCTCGACGTAGATGACCGTGCTGGGACGCTGATGGCTGGAGACCTCGGCGTGGACCTCACGCTGGTGGGCCCAGCACTCGTTGTACTCGGTGCGTACCGGGGGGTTGTCCGCGATGCCCAGATATTCGAATTCCAAGCCAGCGGGATGGTCCACCCATCCCTTCGGGGCCACCCCGGCAACGACCTGGGGTGTGGTGGGCTGTGGGGTCGCCTGGGCGTCGTCGCGATCGCAGGAGTGATTCTGGGCGTCTGTCACGCTGACCCATGGTAGTCCGGACACGCGACGGGGTCCGGTGTGGAATTCCACACCGGACCCCGTCATGAGGTTCGAATCAGAACTCTCCGGCGAAGTCACCCTCCTCCAGACGGGCCTTGATGCCCGACAGGAAGCGGGCCGCCACGGCACCGTCGATGAGGCGGTGATCGTAGGACAGCGACAGGTACATCATGTCGCGAATGGCGATGGTGTCCTCACCGAACTCGTTGGTGACGACGACCGGGCGCTTCACCAGGGCACCGGTGCCGAGGATGGCAACCTCGGGCTGATTGACGATCGGGGTGTCGAAGAGAGCACCGGCCGAACCGTAGTTGGTGATGGTGAAGGTGCCACCGGCCAGCTCATCGGGAGTGACCTTGTTGTCACGGGTGCGAGCAGCGAGGTCGCCGATCTGGTGAGCCAGTCCAGCGATGTTGAGGTCGCCGGCGTTCTTGATGACCGGAACCAGCAGGCCACGCGGGGTGTCGACGGCGATGCCGATGTTCTCGGAGGCGCCGTAGGTGATCGTCCCGGCCTCGGTGTCAATGTTCGCGTTGAACTTCGGGTTGGCCTTGAGAGCCTCGACGACAGCCTTGGTGATGAACGGCAGGTAGGACAGGCCGACTCCCTCGCGAGCCTTGAAGGCGGCCTTCTCGGCCTTGCGGATACGGGAGATGGCGGTCATGTCCACTTCGACGGTGGCAGTGAGCTGGGCGGACACCTGCAGGGACTCCACCATGCGGGAGGCGATGACCTTGCGAAGACGGCTCATCTTCTCGGTGGTGCCACGCAGGGCGGCAGCCTCCGGAGAGACTTCCTGAGAGGCCTTGCGAGCCGAACCAGTGGGCTTCGGGGAGGCCGGAGCCGGAGTGGCGGAGGGAGCCGGAGCGGGGGCCGGGGCCTCCTCGGACTTGGCAGCGGCCAGCACGTCCTGCTTGCGGATGCGACCACCGACACCGGTTCCGGTGATGGTGGACAGGTCTACGTTGTTCTCCTTGGCCAGCTTGCGGACCAGCGGGGTGACATAGACGTCGGAGGACGGGTTGGTGGCGCGCGGGGCGACCTCGTTGGTGCCAGTCGGCATCGGGGCCTCAGGGGGCTTCGGGGCAGCCGGGGCGGGGGCCGGGGCCTTCTCGGCCTTGCTCTTCACCGGCTCGGGCTCGGCCTTCTCGGCGGGCTCAGGAGCCGACTCGGCGGTGGAGGGGTCGCCGATGATGGCCAGCACGGCGCCGACCTCGGCGTCTTCGTCCTCGGGGACCTTGATCTCGAGCAGGGTGCCGGAGGCGGGGGAGGGGACCTCGGTGTCTACCTTGTCGGTGGACACCTCGAGTAGGGGCTCGTCAGCCTCGACGGTGTCTCCGACGGCCTTGAGCCAGCGGGACACGGTGCCTTCGGTGACGGACTCGCCCAGGGCCGGCAGGGTGACCTCAACGCCCTTGGCCGCACCACCAGCAGCCGGAGCAAGCTTCTCCTCGGCGGCGGGTTCGGGCTCAGGCTCCGACTCGGGGGTCTCGTCATTTCCGCTGGGGGCCTCAGCTGGAGTCGACTCGGCGGTGGAGGGGTCGCCGATGATGGCCAGCACGGCGCCGACCTCGGCGTCTTCGTCCTCGGGGACCTTGATCTCGAGCAGGGTGCCGGAGGCGGGGGAGGGGACCTCGGTGTCTACCTTGTCGGTGGACACCTCGAGTAGGGGCTCGTCAGCCTCGACGGTGTCTCCGACGGCCTTGAGCCAGCGGGACACGGTGCCTTCGGTGACGGACTCGCCCAGGGCGGGAAGAGTGACTTCGGTCGACATGTGTTGGAGCTCCTTTGCAAGCCGCGACGGATTCGTTGCAAGCCTAGCCGGACTATGGGCAAATGTGCAGTTGGTCCCATTTCTGAAGTCAGAAAAATCTCATCCGAACGTGGCGGAGGGCAGGGCCTGTGGACCCTGCCCTCCCGACGATCGAGTTGATCAGTCAGCCAGATTGGCGGCGAGCTGCACCAAGGTGCGCACCCCGAATCCGGTTCCCTGGATCGGGGTGTAGTCGTGCGGTGTGGCGTTGTTGTAGGCCGGGCCGGCGATGTCGAGATGGGCCCAGTCGATTCCAGGGGCCACGAAGCTTTGCAGGAAGGCGGCGGCGAGCATCGCGCCACCTTCGCGACCACCGGAGGACTTGACGTCGGCGACGTCAGAGTGCAGGTGCTCGCGGACCTCGTCCGTGATGGGAAGTTCCCAGAAGTCCTCGCCGGCGGCCTCGGAGGCGTCCAGCAGGGTGTCGGCAGCCTGTGCTCCGGAGGTCATGACTCCGGCAGTGTGGTTGCCGAGGGCGACCATGCAGGCGCCGGTGAGGGTGGAGATGTCGACGAGGTAGTCCGGTTCGTCCTCACAGGCACGAGCCAGGCCGTCAGCCATGACGATGCGGCCCTCGGCGTCGGAGTTGCCGTTCTCGACGGTCTTGCCGCCATACATGGTGACGACGTCGGAAGGGCGCCATGCCGATCCGGACGGCATGTTCTCAGCCATGCAGCCGTAGGCGATGACGCGGACGTTGAGGCCCAGACGCGCGACCGCGCCCACGGTGGCGAGCACCGCAGCAGCACCGCCCATGTCGCACTTCATGGTGTACATGCCGGCAGCAGTCTTGATGTCGAGGCCGCCGGAGTCGAAGGTGATGCCCTTGCCCACCAGGGCCAGGGTGGTGGTGGCACCTTCCGGGGCGTACTCGACGCGGACCAGACGCGGGGAACGGGCCGAGCCGCCGCCGACGGCCAGGATGCCCCCGAATCCGCCACGGACGAGAGCCTTCTCGTCGAGAACCTCGACGTTGACGTCCTTGAGGTCCTTGCACCACGACTGCACTGAGGCGGCGAAGGTCTTCGGGTAGAGCAGGTTGGCCGGGGCATCCACCCAGTCACGAGCGGTATAGACGGCATCGGCGAGGATCCGGGCCTTGTCGAGCTCGGGCTTGGCGCCACGAGCATTGGAGACGATGGTCACGGTGGAGACCTCGGGGACATCCGGGTTCGCGGTGACGACAGGCACCTTGTAGCAACCGAGCAGGGCCCCCTCGGCAGCGATACGAACCTGCTCAGCCGAGCCGGTTCCCATGTCGACGGCGACCTTGAGGCTGGTTCCGTGCGACAGGGCCGCGGCGGCACGGGCGCCGGCACCGGCAGCCTTGCGTAGGGCCTCACCGTCAAATCCTTCAGCTCCGCAGCCGACCAGAACGAGGTTGTTCCCGGACCAGGGCAGCACCGCGGTGGACCCAAGCTTCGTCGAGCCGCCAGCGCGAATGGCAACCTCGGCCAGTGAAGCGCCGAAGGTCTCCTCGGCCTCCTTCACGGCTCGCGGTGCAAGTCCCTGGACGACGGGGCCCTGGGAGCCCTCGACCAGGCCGGCAATCACGACGTCGGCGCCGTTGGCATTGCGGGAGACCTTGAGATCGGGACGCGGACGGATGGGTAGCTCGGTGCTCTTGGCCACGAGGATTCCTCTCATTCGGGGGGTCGGTTCAGGATGGGCCCGGTCAGACTCGGGCCGACGCCTCGTCTGAAGCCTAGTCGAGGTGCGTCGAGCGCGGGACGGTGCGGTACGAATGACGCGCCGTTATGGTGTGCTCGTGAACTCAACCACCCCGGCCAGCCAGGACACGGCGCCTTCTCGTCGTGCCAGCCATTCCACGTTGCGGATGGCCTTGGACATCGTCACCGTCATGGCCGGAATTGCCCTGCTCGTGTGGGGCATCGTCGTGATGGCCTCGCCGACGATCTCGTGCCGTGGCGTCGAGATGCATCCGGGAGACACCTGCCACAAGGCCACCTACACCGCCACCCGCACGGACACGGTGCAGACATACGAGCAACGACGTCAGTCCATTGCCCAGTCTCGCCCCACGGTCACAGGTCTTGGGGTTGCAGTAACGGTTTTCGGGGTCGTGATGAGCTGGCAGACCGTCAAGGTCCGCCGCCAGGATCACTCCTCGGACAGCCCCATCGGGCCGTAAACGACATCCTCGTCCTGCATGAGAGTGACCTCGTCGACACCGGCATCCTGCAGCTCGGGCCAGGTCTCGGAGAGCCATGCCTCGGCTTCCTCCTGAGATTCGAACTGCTGGCCAGCGCCAATTTCGCCGAGGTGCTCAGCTCCCTTGACGGTGACGCGAGACTGTTTGAAAACCCACGAGTAACTCATACCTACAAGACAACCACGTCCGTGCCACGGAAGGGATACGGACGTGGCAACGACGCAGAGTTTGGTCTGGAGATCAGTGTCAGTCGATCTTCTCACCACGCTCGATGCGCGGTTCCGGGTTGCGCCACCGGCGCACGGTCATCGCCCGGTTGTTGAGATAGGCCCACAGACCGCGCAGAGGAGCGTTGGGGTAGCGGGCACGGATGCCCTTCTTGGCCCCGTGCCACAGTCGCCAGGAGTCGACCAGCCACAACAGCATGACCATCAGCATGCCCAAGGACATGGCGTTGATGGCGCCGACCGCGGTGGGGGCGATGAAGAGCATGGCCAACCAGATCACCATGACGGCCAGGAAGATCGGCATGATGAACTCGCTGAACGTCCAGCGCGAGTCGACGTAATCGCGGATGTAACCGCGCTCGGGTCGTCGTTCGGCAGCCTCCATGGCGGCGGCCTGACGCTCTCGCTTGGCCAGACGCTCGCGCTTTCGGGCTTCCTTCTTGCTCAGGGTCGGGTTGAGGCGCTCACGGCGGGCAGCCTCGGCCTTGGCGCGGGTCGGGGTCGGACCCTTCTTCGCGATGTGGCGAGGCTTGGGCTGTGCCGCGGGTGTTGCCTGTGCAGCTGCGCGGTGTTCCTTGGCAGCGCCGTTGCTCTTGTCAGCGTGACGCCTCTTCTCGGGCTGCTTCTCCTGCTTGGTGTTCGCCGCATCAGAGGTGGGCCTTGGAGCAGCGGTGGCCGAGGACGGGGAGGACTCGGTGCTGGACACCGGCTCTGCCGTGACGGTCTCGTCCGTCGATTCGGCCTTCTTGCTGTCTCCCTGCTCGTAGGGGCGGAACAGTCCCACGATCCATCCTCTTTTTGTGCCGTACTCGTGCCCGCGGTGGCCAGTTCCAGCCGGGGCGCCCCTGTCTGGGCTGAGAAGATTGTACGGGTATTGCTCTGGGTTGTTGTTGCGCGGTCCCGTACTCTGATGGTCAGGCAACCGCAATGCTGACGACTTCCCGGAGTCATCAAGCACCGAAGGGGAAGGATACGACTCCACCTATGGCTGGCATATTTGCACGACTTTCGACGGTTTTCCGTTCCAAGGCGAACAAGGCCCTCGACAAGGTTGAGGACCCGCGCGAAACCCTCGACTACTCCTACCAGCGTCAGCTCGACATGTTGCAAAAGGTGCGCAGGGGCGTTGCCGACGTCGCCACGAGCCGCAAGCGAGTCGAGTTGCAGATGAACCAGCTGCAGGCCGACGTCGACAAGATGCAGAATGCGGCTGCTCGCGCCCTCGAACAGGGCCGCGAGGATCTGGCTCGCGAGGCACTGACCCGCAAGGCCACCCTGCAGGCCCAGCTCAACGACCTGCAGACTCAGCACGCCACCTTGCAGGCTGAGGAGGAGAAGCTCATCCGCGGTTCCCAGCGTCTCCAGGCTCGTGTGGATGCCTTCCGCACGAGGAAGGAGACCGTCAAGGCCACCTACTCGGCGGCTGAGGCTCAGACTCGTATCAATGAGGCCTTCACCGGTCTGAACGAGGAGATGGGCGACATCGGCATGGCGATCACGCGTGCCGAGGACAAGACCATGGAGCTTCAGGCCCGTGCAGGAGCCGTTGACGAACTCATGGCCAGTGGAGCCATCGAGGATCCCACCCGTAGCTATGGCGACGACATCACTCGCGAGCTCGACAACCTTGCCAGTGACCATTCCATCGACGCCGAGCTGTCCGCCCTCAAGGCACAACTGGATACCGGCCACGACAATTCCACTCCGGAGCTCGAGTCCGGTTCCGACACGGGGATGAACCCGGAAACCGGATCGCGTGCTGTGCGACGTCAGGAGGGCCAGTCATGATCATTCGTATCGTTGGTGAGGGCCAGTGGCAGGTGCCCGACACCGAGATGAACCATCTCAACCGTATCGATTCCCGCGTCGAACACGCCATCGAGACCACCTCGCAGAGTGAGCTCACCGAGGCCCTCTCTGAGCTGGTGACGACCGTCCGCACGATAGGTACCCCGATCGCCGACGACAACATTGTCGACTCGGACCTCATCGTCCCCGACGTCTCGGCGACGATCGAGGAGGTCTCGGTCTGGCTCTCGGAAAACCCTGCCGGAGACGGTCTCATCCCCGGCTGACAGAGGTGAAGCACCCCTGTTCCGCTGCGCGCTTAATCGGCCCAGTTCGATGTCGGCGGTGCGCTGCGGATACAGTGGACGACGCGACGGGACGACATACCCGCCCGATCCACCAGGATCGAACACCCGGGTCACCCCCCGGGACCGTCCATCACACGTTCTTGGAGTCCACATGACCGACACCGTCAACGCCCCCACCACCGATGGAATCGTCCTCACCGATGCCGCTGCGGCCAAGGTGAAGTCCTTGCTCGATCAGGAGGGACGCGACGACCTCGCCTTGCGTCTGGCCGTGCAACCCGGCGGTTGCTCGGGTCTGCGTTACCAGCTCTTCTTCGACGAGCGCCACCTCGACGGTGACGTCGTCAAGACCTACGGCGGGGTCAATGTGGTCACCGACCGAATGAGCGCTCCCTACCTCGCCGGTGCCACGATCGACTTCATGGACACCATCGAGAAGCAGGGTTTCACCATCGACAACCCCAACGCGACCAGCACTTGCGCTTGTGGGGATTCCTTCCACTGAGCCGATTCTGACTACCGGGATCACTTCCCCGACAGACCTTCTGGGGTCATTGAGGCGTTTCGTCCGTCCGACTGGGCGGACGAGGCGCCTCGTTTTCGCTATTGTTCGGTGTGACAGACACAACAGTCACCTGTCCCCGCCGTCGGGTCGGGGCGGGCTTGCAATGTGGAAGGGTGAGCCGTGGGACGCAGACTCAGCTGGCGACACGACCTAGACCGGGACGTGCCCCGAAGTGGCAGCGGTGTTGCCGGGAAGGTCGGTGGTGCCTGTGCGGCGACGGTTGCGGTACTGGCACTGAGCGGCTGCGGCGACACCGGACCTGGGCGTGCAGCTCGTCTCGGTCTCGTTGATCCGGCGTCCGACCGTGCCGCGCACATGGGAAGCATGTGGATCGGTGCATGGGTCGCGGCGCTCGTCATCGGCGTGTTCGTGTGGGGCCTCATCGGATACGCAGCCTTCAAGTTCCGTCGTAAGGACGGAGATCCGGTGATTCCACGGCAGTCGCGGTACCACCTTCCGCTTGAGGTGCTGTACACCATCGTTCCGTTCCTCGTCATCGGCGTGCTGTTCTTCTACACCGTCCGTACTGAGAACAAGGTGCTCGAGAAGGATCCCGAGCCTCAGCACGTCGTCAACGTCGTCGGACAGAAGTGGTCCTGGACGTTCAACTACATGGAACAGAAGAACCCGGATGTCGGCGGTGCCGTCACCCATGAGGTGGGCACCATCGAGAAGATCCCGGATCTTTACCTTCCCGTCAATGAGTCGGTGCGCTTCCACCTCAATTCCGCCGATGTCATCCACTCCTTCTGGGTGCCGGCCTTCTACTTCAAGATGGACGTCATCCCAGGTCATCCCAACCAGTTCGACCTCACCCCGACGAAGATCGGCGTTTACGACGGCAAGTGCGCAGAGTTGTGTGGTACCTACCACGCCAACATGATCTTCAAGGTGCACGTGGTGTCGGTCGAGGACTACAACAAGCACCTCCGGCAGCTCAAGGCTCAGGGCGACACCGGTGAGGTCAAGCCTCCGAACTCCGTCGCCGCCCTCACCACCGCCGAATCGAAGGAGGGGGAGAAGAAGTGACCAGCGCATCTATCGCCCAGCGAACCGCGGTGCGTCCTGCGGTGACACGCGAGGAGCGTCGCAAGACGAGCTTCGGCGCTCTCGTCTGGGATTACATGACGACCACCGACCACAAGAAGATCGGACGGCTGTACTTCGGCACGTCGCTGTTCTTCTTCGCTTTCGGTGGCATCCTCGCCCTGCTCATCCGAGCCGAGCTGGCCTATCCCGGCATGCAGTTCATGCACCAGGAGACCTTCAACCAGCTCTTCACGATGCACGGCACGATCATGCTGTTGATGTTCGCCACCCCGCTGTTCTCCGGGTTCGCGAACTTCTTCATGCCTCTCCAGATCGGTGCCCCCGACGTTGCCTTCCCTCGTATCAACCAGTTCGCGTACTGGCTATACCTCTTCGGCTCGTTGATGGCCTGTGGCGGCTTCATCACCCCCGGCGGCGCTGCCAGCTTCGGTTGGTTCGCCTACGCCCCGCTCTCGGACGCCATCAACTCCCCGGGAGTCGGCGGTGATCTGTGGGTTATGGGCCTGTACCTGCTGGGCCTGTCATCCATCCTGGGTGCCGTCAACTTCGTGACGACGATCATCCTTATGCGTACTCCGGGTATGACGATGTTCCGGATGCCGATCTTCTCCTGGAACATTCTCATCACCTCGATCATGATCCTGGTCGTCTTCCCGGTGCTGTCCGCCGGTCTGCTCGTCCTCGAGGCTGACCGAGCTCTGGGAGCCCACATCTTCGATGCCGCGAATGGCGGACCGATCCTGTGGCAGCACCTCTTCTGGTTCTTCGGACACCCTGAGGTTTACGTCATCGCCCTGCCGTTCTTCGGCATCATCACCGAGGTCCTCCCGGTCTTCAGTCGCAAGCCGGTGTTCGGTTATGTCGGTCTGGTGTTCGCCACCCTGGCCATCGGCGGTCTGTCGGTGTCCGTGTGGGCCCACCACATGTTCGTGACCGGTGCGGTCTCCCTGCCGTTCTTCTCCTTCATGACCTTCACCATCGCCGTTCCTACGGGCGTGAAGTTCTTCAACTGGATCGGCACGATGTGGGGCGGGTCGTTGAGTTTCGACACACCGATGCTCTTCGCCATCGGCTTCCTGACGACCTTCCTCTTCGGTGGTCTGACCGGCGTCATGCTCGCCAGCCCGCCGATGGACTTCAACGTCTCAGACACTTACTTCGTGGTGGCCCACTTCCACTACGTGCTGTTCGGCACCGTGGTGTTCGCGATGTTCGCCGGCTTCTACTACTGGTGGCCGAAGATCACCGGGCACATGCTCAACGAGACCTGGGGCAAGATTCACTTCTGGACCCTCTTCGTCGGATTCCACACCACCTTCCTCGTCCAGCACTGGCTCGGTGTCGAGGGCATGCAGCGTCGTATCGCCGACTATGGCTCCTGGGAGGGCTTCACCCTCCTGAACCAGGTGTCGACCTTCGGTGCCTTCCTGCTGGCCATCTCGATGCTGCCGTTCGCCTGGAACGTCTGGATCACCCGTCATGACCCGAACATCGAGGTCGATGATCCGTGGGGTTGGGGCCGTACCCTCGAGTGGGCCACCTCGTGTCCGCCGCCTGCCCACAACTTCACCAAGATGATTCGCGTTCGTTCCACTTCCCCGGCCTTTGACATCAACCATCCGGAGGCCGCCCTGGCTCCCGAGACCGAGGAAGCTAACCCGCGTGAACTCGTCCACTCCGGCAAGGAGGATGCCTGATGAAACCGGAACGTTGGGTCTTTGGCGGGCTTGGTCTGTTCTACCTCGTCGTCACCCCGATCTACTGGTTCACCGCCCATGAGGTCGCCGGCACCTGGGTGCTGGGGCTGTCGGGGGCCATGGCCCTGATGGTGTTCTTCTACGTCCAGGTCGTCGCCAAGAAGATCAACCCGCGTCCCTCCGATGAGAAGGATGCTGAGGTGATCGACGGAGCTGGACCAGTGGGATTCTTCCCGCCGCAGAGCATCTGGCCCTTCTGGTGTGCTCTTGTCGTGGCAATCATGTGCCTCGGTCCGGTCTTCGGGTGGTGGATCTCGCTGCTCGGTCTGGGCATCGGCATCTGGGCTGCTTCGGGTTGGGCATTCGAGTACTACCGCGGGGACTACCAGCACTGACCGCGTCTCACCGACAATGTGAAGGCCGGGACCGTCATGATGACGGTCCCGGCCTTTTCTGTTTTTTCGTCGGAGGATACTGCTGCGTGGTCCTGGCTCAGATGGCCTCTGCAATGTGCTGAGAACCGTCACGGAAGCGAATGAACCGGCCAACCGTGGTCTCGTCATCCAGACAAGCCAGAGCCGCCTGAGCGACGGCCTCACGGGACACAGTGGCGTCCTTGTAGTCCTCGCCCTCCTCCAACACATGGATGCCGGTGGCGGGATCGTGGCTGAGGGTCACCGGGCCGAGGATCGTCCATTGAACCGTCGAGCGCATGGTGTGGCGGTCGGCATCGGCCTTTGCGTCGGCATAGGGGAAGAAGTCGTTGTCGGAGGGGACACCGTGGTCGGGGCTTCCGCACCACGAGATGAGCACGAACCGCGGTCCGTGGGGGGAACGCGCAATGGCGTCGACGAGGTGCTTGCAGGCATCGCGATCGACGGCGTAGGTGTCCTCGGGGCTGCCCTTACCACCGGCCCCGGCCGACCACACCACGGCGTCATGGCTGTTGACGAGGTCGTCCCACTGGGAAGGCCGCAAGGAGGTCGCATCAGCGACGATGGGATTGCCGCCCCACTTGACGACGTCAGCAGCCTGGTCCTCACGCCGGATGACGGAATCGACGTGGCGTCCCTTCTCGGTGGCGTGCTGAGTGAAGTGCTTGGCCACGTGCCCGTGGCCACCAATGATGAGGATTCGATCTGCTGTCATGTCCCTCACCCTAGAACCGACCGAGGTCGGCAAGGGTGAGTGACGTGGACAGTTCGCCAGCAGCTCAGGTCCAACTGCGCTGCAGAGGACGTCCCTCCTCGTACCCCGAGGGGGACTGCACGCCGATGACGGCCTTCTCGTGGAACTCCTCGAGGTTGGCTGCGCCGGCGTAGGTGCAGGAGGATCGCACTCCGGAGGTGATGAAGTCGACGAGGTCCTCAACTCCAGGACGCTGGGGATCCAGGTACATCTTCGACTGGGAGATCCCTTCCTCGAACAGGGCAGCGCGGGCCCTCTCGAAGGCGCTGCGCTGGCGGGTGCGGTGACGCACTGCCCGGGCCGAGGCCATTCCGAAGGACTCCTTGTACAGGAGGCCATCGTGATCGACGAGCATAGCTCCGGTGGACTCGTGGGTGCCGGCGAACCACGAGCCGATCATGACCGATCCGGCTCCGGCCGCCAGGGCGAGGGCGACGTCACGGGGGTGACGGACGCCTCCATCAGCCCAGATGGCCCCGTCGGCCTCGGCTGCTGCCTCAGCGCACTCCAGAACCGCGGAGAACTGAGGACGCCCGACGCCGGTCTGCATACGGGTGGTGCACATGGCGCCCGGCCCAACACCGACCTTGATGATGTCCGCCCCGGCCTCCAGCAGGTCCAGGGTGCCGCGCCGGGTGACGATGTTGCCAGCCACGATAGGGATACGGCGTCCGGTTTTCTCCTGGAAGGCGGTGCGAACCTCGTCTGCCACGCCAATGGCCCGGATCATGGGGTCCTGGTGGCCGTGAGCGGTGTCCATGACGAGGACGTCGGAACCGGAGTCCAGAGCGCTACGAGCGCGACCGGCGACGTCGCCGTTGATGCCGATGGCAGTGCCGATCATGAGGTGACCGTCGGGATCGACGGCAGGGCGGTAGATCTCGGTGCGCAGCGCGCCACGGGACGTCATGATGCCGACGAGGACGCCGGTCTCGTCGACGGCCACAGCGACCTTCTGGTGACGCTCTGCGAGGGCCTGGAAGACGTCGTCCGGACTGGCGCCAGGGCCGACCAGGGTGAGGTCGGTGGTCATGACCTCATGGCACTGGGCGAAGCGGTCGACGCCCTCCGCCTCGGCAGGGGAGACCAGTCCGACCGGGCGATGGTCCTCGATGACGAGGACGACGCCGTGGGCGCGCTTGTTGAGCAGACTCATGGCCTCGCCGACGGTCGTCGTGGGATTGACGGTGACCGGGGTGTCGAAGCGGGTGTGGGCACCCTTGACCCGACGTATGGACCTCGCGACGAAGTCAGCGGGGATGTCCTGGGGCAGGATGGCGATGCCGCCGCGGCGGGCGATCGTCTCGGCCATCCGTCGTCCGGAGATCGCGGTCATGTTGGCCACGACGAGGGGCAGGGGAGTGCCTAGCCCGTCGGTCGACGTCAGATCGACATTCATCCGAGATCCGACCGAGGAACGGTTCGGGGCCATGAAGACGTCGTTGTACGTCAGGTCGTAGTTCGGCTGCTCGTTGAGAAAACGCACGTCCCTATTCTCCCACGTCGTCATTCTCCAGTCATGTCCTGACGGGTCGCGGCACACTGGTGTCGTGAGCTCGATCATCGATGACGTATTGGCCGCGGTGGAAGCCCTGCCGCCGAGAACGGTGGTGTCCTACTCCGACCTTGCCGAGCTCGTCGGAACCTCCCCACGACGGGTCGGCACGATCATGGCCGGTCACGGTCATGAGGTGGAGTGGTGGCGAGTCACCAATGTGCGTGGGACCTTGCCCGATCACCTCATGGAAGAGGCTCGCCGTCACTGGGACGACGAAGGGTTGGGTGGAGGAGTCGATATGCTGCGCGCCCATGCCCCCGATCCGCAGGAGTGGGAGCTCAACTGGCAGAGATTGCGCATCCAGGCATGACGAAGGCCCCTCGGTCGAGGGGCCTTCGTACGGGTTCAGAAGGGATCAGTTGGTGATCTCGGCATTGCCCGCGGAGTGACCGGAACCGATCTCGGTGTGGTGGCGAGCGGCCTCCAACTCCTCACGGGTGACCTTGGGAACGTTGTCACCGAGGAACCACTTCATCCAGCGAGCGCGCTTCTTACTGACGCGACGGCCACGGTCGTCAATGGAACCAGCGGTGAGGACTGGGTAAGTCTTCTGCTGGGTAAGGGTCCAGGCCTCCTCCTCGCTCACCGGCACGTGAGCCTCGTGGAAGGCGCCCTCGGGCTCGCGGATGATCTCACCCGAGGGCGACCCGTGCAGCAGGCGCTGACGGTCAGCACGCTGCAGGGACACGCAGATCCGCTTGGTGATCTGGTAGGTGATGATCGGGACGATGAAGATCGCACCACGCATGAAGTACGTGATCGAGTTCAGCGACGGGTGGAAGTGGGTGGCGATGATGTCGTTGGCACCCGACAACCAGAACATGGCGTAGCAGCTCATGGCAGCGACACCGAGGGCGGTACGCGTCGGGACGTTGCGCGGACGGTCGAGCAGGTGATGCTCCGACTCGTCACCGGTGATCCACTTCTCGACGAAGGGCCATGCCACCAAGAGGGTGAACAGCACACCCATGAGGCACACACCGGGCAGGAAGATGTTCCAGCTCCAAGTGGTGTGACCGATGTGCCACTCCCAGTTCGGTGTGATACGGACAGCACCCTCGAGCCAACCCATGTACCAGTCAGGCTGGGATCCAGCGGTGACCTCGCCCGGGTTGTAGGGGCCGAACTTCCAGACCGGGTTGATCTGCATGAAGGTGCCCATGAGGGTCAGGACGCCGAAGACCACGAAGAAGAAGCCACCGGCCTTGGCGGCATACACCGGGAACAGCGGGTAGCCCACGACGTTCTTCTCCGTCCGTCCGGGGCCCGGGTACTGGGTGTGCTTGTGGTACACGACCAGGGCGAGGTGCGCGGCCACCAGGCCCAGCAGCAGGGCCGGGATCAACAGGATGTGCACCATGTAGAGACGGGGCACGATCGCGGTGCCGGGGAACTCGCCGTTGAAGACGAAGAACTCAACCCACGTGCCCACCAGCGGGATGGCACGCATCAGACCGTCGGCGAAGCGGAGACCGGTGCCCGAGAGCAGGTCGTCAGGCAGCGAGTACCCGGCGAAGCCCTCAACCATGGCCAGCATGAAGAGCCCCAGGCCGATCAGCCAGTTGATCTCACGAGGCTTGCGGAAGGCACCCGTGAAGAAGATGCGCAGCATGTGGACGGTGGCTGCTGCCACGAAGAGGATGGCTGCCCAGTGGTGGATCTGGCGGACCAGTAGGCCACCACGCACCTCGAAGGAGAGGTCCAGGGTGGAGGCGAACGCCTCCGACATGGGCGTTCCCTTGAGCAACTGGTACGGACCGTTGTAGTCGACCTCGGCCATCGACGGCTTGAACCAGATGGTGAGGAAGACACCCGTGAGCAGTAGGACGACGAAGGAGTAGAGAGCAATCTCGCCCAGCAGGAAGGACCAGTGGTCAGGGAAGACCTTGCGCAGGTTCTCCTTGCCCATTTTGGCAAGACCCAAACGGTCGTCGTGCCAGTTGACGATCCGCATCCCGCGGCCCGAGGGCTTGTCGTCAGCCGTCGCAGTGCGCAGGGTGGGTGATTCCTCGGCGATGCCAGTTGGCCGGGCCATCAGTTGTCACCCTTCTTGTAGTCGTGACGAGAATCTCGTTCGAAGTAGGACGGGCCCACCGGAACGGTGAAGTCGCTGCGAGCGACCAGGTAACCCTTGTCGTCGACGGTGATGGGCAGCTGCGGCAGCGAGCGTCCGGCAGGACCGAAGACGACGACACCGGAGTCACCGAGATCGAAGGTCGACTGGTGGCAGGGGCACAGCAGATGGTGGGTCTGCTGCTCCCACAGGTTGACGGGGCAACCGACGTGGGTGCAGATCTTGGAATAGGACAGGATACCGCCGACCTGCCAGTCCTTGCGGGACTCGGGGATCTTGATGGAATCAGGATCCATCCTGACGATGAGGATGGCGGCCTTGGCCTTCTGACGCTGGAACTCAGCGCCCTCGAGATCCTTGAGGTTCTCGGGTTCCGCGTTGACCAGCTGGCCGATCTCGAGGTCGGAGGCCTTGATCGGCTGGAAGGTGATGTCGTTGACGAGTCGGACGCCCTCGGCCCAGATGGTGCGCTCGATGGTGGCGCGACGCATTCCGGGGCCGGGCTTCGGACCGAGGTCAGCAAGGGTGACGATGGCCGGGACAGCCATGATGCCGATGGCACCACCAAGGGCGCTGCCGATGAGCTTGCGTCGGGAGAGCCCGGACTGCTCGGCGCCGATGCGCCACTGCTTGGCGAACTCCTCGCGATCAGCGGTATCGGAATTGACCGGGTGCCGCTCCTGAACGATCTCTTCGTCGCCCATGATCTGCTTGGCCCAGTGGATGCAGGCGATGCCGATGAACAGCACCGCGAGGCCGGCACACAGACCCAGCGCGAAGGTCGAGGCGTTCATGTGGAGCGGCCCGATCTCGATGGTGGCGTCGCGGGGGATCGCGAAGTAGAAGACGACGAAGGCGATGGCGAGAACGGGGACCAGTCCCAGCAGGGTGATCACCTGGAGGTAGGCCCGGTTTCCGGCCTTCGGATTGGCGTCGGTGTACCGCTCGACGTGGGGCTCGACGCCCGGGTTCTCGACCGGCAGGTCGCTGCGTTCGGTGTACTTGTCGCTCACTTCGCGCGAGCCCCCTTCCGTGCCAGCCATCCGGCGACCAGGACGAGGCCGCCAATGCCGATGATCCAACCGAACAGGCCCTCAGTGACCGGGCCGATGCCGCCGAGGGCGAATCCGCCGTTGTTGGGCTCAGAGTGTGCGGTCTGGAGGTAGCCAATGATCTCGCGGGCGTCCTGGTCGGTGATGACCGACTTGGAGAACACCGGCATCTGCTGCGGGCCGGTGCGCATGGCCTCGTAGATGTGCTTGTCGGACGTCTTCATGAGGGAAGGCGCGTAAGCACCTTCCGGGAGCGCGCCACCGCGTCCCTCAATGTTGTGGCAGGCTGAGCAGTTGGTCTTGAACAGCTCAGCGCCCCGAGCCAGCTCCCCAGCACTCAATCCCGAGGTGTTGAGGGTCTGGGAGGAGGGGACCTCCGGACCGGGGGTCAGAGAGGCGACGTAGGCGCCGACCGAAGCGATTTCCTCATCGGTGAACTTCGTGTTCTTGGAGGGGGCCTGAGCCTCGGGACGAGCCATCGGCATGCGGCCGGTGCCCATCTGGAAGTCGACCGCAGCCGCGCCGACACCGGCCAAGGACGGCCCCTGGGTGGTTCCCTCGCCGTTGAGGCCATGACAGGAGGAGCAGTTCTGCTGGAAGATCTCCTTGCCCTGGGCCATCTGGGTCGACGCATTGGTGTCAGCCTGCCCAGAAGCCGAGGGGCTGACGAAGGCGTACACACACCCCACCAGGATCAAGGCCAAGAGCAGCAGCACGGGTTTGGCTGCCCGGCTGTGCCGTTTCGTGGAGAGGACTCTCATCACCACAGTCACCTTTCTCGGGTTGGGGGTCAGCGCACGATGTAGATCACCGAAAACAGGATGATCCACACGACGTCAACGAAGTGCCAGTAGTAGGAAACGACCATTGCCGTGACCGCCTGCTCGTGGGTGAACCGACGAGCCATGTAGGTGCGGGCAAGGGTGAACAGGAACAGGACCAGGCCGCCGGTCACGTGCAGGCCGTGGAAGCCGGTTGCCAAGAAGAAGGCCGAGAAATAGACGCTCGAGGAGATGGTGTGACCCTCGCCGATGAGGGTGATGTACTCCGCGACCTGTCCAGCGATGAACACCGCGCCCATGATGAAGGTCAGGGTGTACCACTCGCGCATGCCCCAGGAGGTGATGGCGCCGAGGCCCTTGGTCCGCTTGACCTGGCCATGCTCCGCGGCGTGAACACCCATCTGACAGGTCACCGACGACACCACCAGGATGAGGGTGTTGATGGCGGCGGCACCGACGGCCAGGTGACCGGATTCGGTCTGCCAGAGGGTCTGCTGCCCAGCCGTTGCCAAGTCGCTCGTCGTCTGGCGAATCATGAAGTAGGCCGCGAAGAGAGCCGCGAAGAACATGAGCTCGCTCGCCAGCCACACCCAGACACCCATGGGTAGGGCATCGGGACGACCTGCCGGCGCGTTGAGTCGCGTCGGCGCGATCGGATGGATGGCGCCCGTCGGTCGTTGTGAAGTCTGCGCTGAAGTGGCCACGGCCTCATTATGGCCGGAAATGTGTCATTGGTCATGTCGTTTCGCCGTTCCAGTTCGATTCGAGGTTGATTCTCTGGGGTCAGATGGCAAAATGCAGCGCTTTGTCCGAAGGTGTGATACTGGTCGTCTCAGTAGTCAGGATGGTCTCAGACCCAATGAGGCGCCGCAGGCTGTAGCATCACCCATGTTGCATCCGGCCTATTGGTGGCCGGCAGCTCAGTCAGTCCCACACAGTCGAGGGAAAGGGCCGCTCATGGGTGACAAGCACGGGGAGCCGTCGGGCGCTCTCAAGATTCTCGTTTACTCCGATGATCGCACTGTTCGTGAGCAGGTAAAGGTCGCGTTGAGCGGGACGATCGCCTCGGACCTTCCGCGTGCCGAGGTCATCGAGACAGCTACCCAGGCCTCGGTCGTCGATGCCGTGAGCAGCGGTCACTATGACGTCCTGGTCGCTGATGGTGAATCGACTCCGTATGGCGGGATGGGGGTGTGTCATCAGCTTAAGGACGAGGTTGAGGATTGTCCCCCGGTCGTCCTCCTGGTGGCTCGCATCGCCGATGCGTGGTTGGCGTCCTGGTCCCATGCTGACGCCGTCGCCACCCGTCCTGTCGATCCGGTGGCCCTGCCCCAGACGGTGGCGTCAGTGGTTCGTGTTTCCCGTGGCGAGACTGCGAAGCCCGCCGCACAGACCATCTGACTCGAAGGAGTTCTGTGTCCGAGGATCACATCGACGAATTCACCTGGGCCGACCTGCTGACCGATCTGGTCGCGAGGCGCGACATGGATCGTGGCACCGCTGCCGCAGCGATGGAGAGGGTCCTGTCCGGAGAACTGACTCCAGTACAGGTTGCGGGCTTCGCAGTGTCACTGCGGGCCAAGGGCGAAACCGCCGATGAGATCGCGGGTATGGCAGAGGGAATGATGGGCCAGGCCACACCGGTGGAATTGGATCGCGATGCCGTTGACATCGTCGGTACCGGTGGCGACCGTGCCAATACTGTCAACATCTCGACGATGGCGGCCCTCGTTGCCGCTGGCGCCGGGGCCAAGGTCGTCAAGCACGGCAATCGCGCCGCCAGCTCCGCCTGCGGAACGGCAGACTGCTTGGAGGCTCTTGGCGTTGGAGTCGACATTGATCCGGAGCGCCAGGCGGATGTTCTTGACGAGGTGGGCCTGGTCTTCCTCTTCGCCCCGCGCTACCACGCTTCCTTGCGTCACGCCGCCCCGGCCCGCAAGGAGCTCGGCATCCAGACCACCTTCAACCTCCTCGGCCCGCTGACGAACCCGGCCCGCCCGCACGCTGCGGCGATCGGTATCGCAGATGGTGCCATGGCTCCGCTGGTCGCCGACGCCTTGGCGGCGCGAGGCACTCGCGGACTGGTCTTCCATGGCGAGGATGGTCTCGATGAGCTGACGACCACGACGACGTCGCAGGTCTGGGTAATCTCCGACGGCAAGGTTGCCGAGACCGCGATCGATCCGGCCGCCTTGGGCCTGACTCCGGCTGCTCCGGCTGACCTGGTGGGTGGGGACCCACAGTTCAACGCTGGCGTCGTTCGCAAGGTCTTGGCGGGGGAGCGCGGCCCGGTGCGCGACATCGTCCTGCTGAACGCGGCGGTAGCCTTGCTGGCCCATGACGGGCCGACGATTGACGAGGAGCTCGTCCCGCAGCTGGCTCAGGAGCTGGAACGTGCGGTCCAGTCCATTGATTCCGGGGCTGCCAGTGGTCGCCTCGATCGCTGGATCGCTGTTACCTCAGACTGATTGCAAGCGCTATCCACGGCCCGGCCCACAAGGCCGGGCCGTATGCAAATGCTGATCCCCATGGTGAGGGTCGGCGTCGGCGGATGAGTGTCGTCACGATCGCCATTACCGCTCCCAGCACGGTTGAGGCAAGCAAAGTCGTCATGCCAGCCTGGAAGATGTCTGGGTGAGGGGCAAGAGCGCCCGTGGTCGCACCGAGAAACCCCGTCCCGGCTGACAGCCTGACGTCCCCATACCCAAGGGAGGAGCTCAGCCGCCACATCAGCCAGAAGAAACCTGTTGATACCGCTGCCACGGCAACGCACCCGACCAGGGCTGGTAAGTACGGTGGATCCGTGACAGCCAGACCTGCGACGAGTGCGACTGCTGATTCGGCGACACATCGACGCCACAACTTCACCGGCAGGAAGGTGGTTGCTTGATCGACGGCCGCCAGGGTCGCGACCGATCCGGACCAGACCCACCAGGGTCCCCAGCTCCACCGTGGAGCAAGGGTTGAGGATAATCCGCATACGGCGGCTGTTGCGGTGACGATGAGGGTCCGGGTCGGTGTGGCCAGGGAGTCATATCGCGGCTTGATGGCCAGGATCTCGTCACCCACCACCTCGACAGTTGGTTCTGCCAGCCGGGGGACGGTGACGAGAAGATGCCACAACGCGAGCCCGCAGGAGATTGCAATCCCGATGACGGCCCACATGAGGATGGCTCACAAGGACGTGATGGGCTCGGGGGTGGCGAGCAGACCACGGGCCTCGCATGCCGCTCGACCCCGAAGTCGCGTCATCTCGGTGCACATGTCTTCCTCTCCGTCGAGGAGGGCCTGAGCCTGGGGGATCGTCACGTCGAGCATGGCGGCGATGTCCTCGACGTCACAACCAGTTTTCTGAAGGGCGAGAGCCCTGGTCTGGGTACTTCTGGCTGGTACGACCCTGTCGCGTGCTGCCTCGACATCGTCGACACTGACCGTGAGGATACGCATGGCATCGATAACACGAATCCGTTTCAGGGGCCGGTCACCCTGCCCGGCGAGCCGTCGGACGGTCTGGCTTGGGACGTGAGCGAGGAGGGCGATGACTCGCCATGGGATACGACATTCATGAACGAGGGAACGGACGTGGAGGGAGAAGTAGCGGGCGTCGACCCATGCTGTCGACGTTGCCGAGGACTGTAGATCGGGTCCAATCATGTGACAGGCCTTTCTGTCGGTGGGGTGTCCCGAGGGGTGTTGAACACTCATCTAATGGGCATAAGTGCCACCACAGAAGCCCAATGTGACATCAAAACTGTGTTGTTACATGACTGTTACATTGCGGACCATACAACGACACTGGATTACACAAATGGGAATCGGGCACGTGAGTGGAGCCGTTTCACCTCCGCGAAATGTTCGATACACACGACAACGGGGCCCGTCGAGTGACGAGCCCCGTTGAAATCGTGGAGTGAGAACTCAGCGCTGGGCCTTGGTGAACCCGGCAGCCTGGGCGGCCTCCTCAGTGGCGAACCACACGTCGGCGATGGTGCGGTCATAACCGCCGGAACCGGGGACATGGTACTTCATCGAGCGGTCATTGCCCTTGATGACGTAGCCTTCCGGCGGGTTCTCACCGACGTACGAGGTGACCTTAGACTCCTCGTCCTTCTTGCTCTCCTCGGGAGCCTTGGTGGCGCCGTCCTTGGTGGTCGTCTCAGAGCGAGCGCCCTCGTCGACGAAGACGGTGGTCTCAGCGGTCGTCTCGGGAGCAGCGGCTGCGGGACCACCCTCGTCAGCCATGGCGGCGACAGGGTCGGCCGGAACCGACTTGTCCTCCTTCTTCTTCGACTCGGGCTTGGCAACCGGCTTGGAACCGTGGCTGGCCCCAGCCTTCTCGGCAGACTTGTCCTGAGTCTTCTCCTCGGCTTTGGCGGCCGGCTTCGGAGCGGGCTTGTCGGCCACCTCATCCTTGTCTCCTGGAGTCCAGGAGTAGGTGGCCTTGGGCTCATGGGCCGTCCAGCCATCGTCGGAGGAGCTCATGAAGCGCCGGCTGGCGACGATGGCAGCAGCTGAGATTCCGCCGAGAATGGCGAGAGTGCCGAGCACCTTGCCGAACTTGCCGCGGCGCTTGGCCTTCTTGACCGACTTCGTCTCGATGCCAGCCTTGGTGGCCAGCTCAGTCGACTCGCCCTTGAGGGCGGAGACGGCGGCCTGTCCACGACGGGTGGCCTCCTCGACGGCGGGCAGGGCAGTGACCTTCTCGGCACGCTCCTCGAGTCCGGGCAGGACGTCTTTCTGGAAGGTGTCATAAGCCTGGTGGAGAGCCGGGACAACCTTCTCCTGGGTGTACTCCTTCGAGACGTCAAGGGCCTTCTTGCCAGCCTCGACGGCCTGGCCGGAAATGGGTCCGAGCTTCTCGGAGATGGGGCCAATCTTGTCCGAGAGCTGATCGGTCAGCGGCCCGATCTTGTCATTGACCTGCGCGGCCAGCGGAGCAGCCTTGTCCTGGGCGGCTGTGAGGTATGCGGCGGCGATCTCCAGCGCCTGTGCACGCTGCTCCTTGAGCGTGCTGGGGCTGCTTGCGGCGGCGGTCTTGCGGGAAGCCTTCTTCTTGCAGGACACGGTTCCTCCAATTCGTATGGGATAAAGCTCGTGATCGAGCACTCCCCACGGTATCCATCAAATGGCCCTCAGACCAGGGAACCGCAGTTCCTGGTGTTCACTGGAGGGTCAATTCCGGTCAGTCCAGTGTGAGACTCAGTAGTCTGGAATCGACCACATCGTTTCTCATAGGAAGGCAGGCAGGTGGCCTCTACCGCGACTCTGCACACCAACCACGGCGACATCGTCCTCAATCTCTTTGCCGATCAGGCTCCCAAGACCGTCGAGAATTTCGTCGGCCTGGCTGGCGGCACCAAAGAGTACGTCGACCCGCACACTGGTCAGCCGACCACTGGCAAGTTCTACGACGGCTTGACCTTCCACCGTGTCATCGACGGGTTCATGATCCAGGGCGGTTGCCCCCTCGGTACCGGAACTGGCGGCCCCGGCTACCAGTTCGCTGACGAGTTCCACCCCGAGCTCGCCTTCTCCAAGCCCTACCTGCTGGCCATGGCCAATGCGGGCCCGGGCACCAACGGTTCCCAGTTCTTCATCACCGTCGCCCCGACCCCGCACCTGAACCGTCGTCACACCATCTTCGGTGAGGTCGCGAACGAGGAGTCCCGCAAGGTCGTCGACGAGATCGCTCAGGTTCGTACTGGCCGTATGGATCGTCCGGTCGAGCCGGTCGTCATCGAGAGCGTCGAGCTGTCCTGACGCCTTGTGCCCTGGTCCTCGCGGGCTTGTTCGCGAGAACCAGGGTGTCTGCCCCGAGGTGGCCGCACCTCGGGGCATTTCCACCACTGTCGCTTTTCCCCGTCATCGACGGCTCTGGACCGGAGGAGATTTATGCCTGACCGATGGAGTGAGCACCCCGTCCGCCCCGCCCCGGCACTGTGTCCGGCGTCGCTGGCCCTGGCCGTCGTGACCGTGCTGGTGACTATTGCGGCACGATTCACCCCCTTGTCGTCGATGTTGGCCTCTGGAGCCGTGAAGGCCTATGACTTCCAGATCTGGCGGCCGCTGGTCTTCTCCTTGACGACGTCGTCCATCTTCGGTGCCGTCCTGAGCGGTTTGCTCTTGGTGCTCATCGGCCATCAGATCGAGCCGATGACCGGTTCGGTGCAGTTCGCCTTCCTGTACCTGCTGTGTGGGGTCGGTGGATCGACGGCGATCAGCCTTGCGGGGGCGTCGTACTGCTTCGAAGGATCCCTGTGTGGCTTGTTTGGCTTGATGGCGGCATCGGCGGTCGTCAAGTACGTCCAGAAACAGGACGTTCGCGCGGACGTTGTGTTGCTGACGATGTTCATCATCTGGGCCATCGTGATTGGGTCGTACACCTGGATCGCCGATATCGGCGCAGTTGTCGTTGGAGCGGTGTCTGGCTGGGCATGGCTGCAGACCCGGTGGTCCTCACACCGTCGCCAGCTCGGGGCGGGATTGGCAATCCTCGCGGTCTGTCTCGCCGCCCTCGTCGTCACCTGGGTGGTGTGAGGCGGCTACTCGCACGGCGAGTTCTTCCGTGGACATCCAACAGTGGGCTGGCCATGACCATTCCCCGGTGATGTCAACGAGCCGGACCCCAGGTTCTTCAAACCATGATGCAACCAACTCGGCTTCCTCGATGGTGCATGCCGGTAGACCTGCTGGGGGAGGGGCGACGCTCTCCGCCGTTGCGCAGATCGCATCGATGGTGGGCATGGGGTCGGTTCCTGTGCGGCATCGTCCTGCTCCAGCCAGTCGGCCATGTCGGACGACGTGAATCTCCCAGAAAGCGCCTTCCCGCCGAGCCGCCACGATCTGGCGACAGGACGCCAAGGACGTCAACCGGGCACGTCGTCGGGTTGCCCTCAGCGCTTCTCGGGCGTCCTCGGTGTATTCTGCGGCCTCCTCGAAGCGCTCGGCGTCGGACAGGTGGGCGATTCGTTCCGCAAGCCGATCTGTGAGATCACGGACGTCCGAGGTCATGGCCGTGCGAGTGCGGTCGACGATTGCTGAGTAGTCGGTGGCAGGATTCAGGCAAGGGGCTGAGCACCGTCCCATCTCCGCCAACGGGCACCCGTCAGGATGACGTGACAGTGATCCGCTGCACTGTCGAAGGCCAAACGCTTCAGCGAGGACGATGGCGGCGCGAGTTGCCGCTCGACGACTCGTGAACGGTCCCCACGGCGGCTGTGAACCGCGATGGGCCCGTTGCATCACAGAGGGGCGGGGATGAGCTTCGTCAGTGAGGGTGACCCACCACACCGACCCTTGGCGACGCGAACGACGGTTGTACCGCGGCCGGTGGGCGTCAATGAGACGTAGCTCTCGCACTCCCGCCTCAAGACGAGTCGAGCATTCTCGGGCTTTCACCCCTGTTGCGACCCGGACCATCTCGTCCATCCGGCGCCGCGTCTCGGAGGCTGTGAAGTACTGCGACACCCGTCGTCGAATATTGACCGACGTGCCCACGTAAAGTACCTCGGGCGGGGAGGGCGCTGGTTTGTCGAGGCAGAACCAGTACACGCCAGGTCCTTCCGGGAGGCCCTTGGCCCACACCCGGCGGCGTCGCCGAGCTTGAGGGACCCGGTGAGTCATCTCCAGCAGGTCTTCCAAGGTGGTGACGCCGAGGTTTCCCACTCGTTCGATGAGACCGTGCAGGACGTCGACAGTCGCCCGAGCATCAGCCAGTGCGCGATGAGACGGCGTCGTCGTGGTCCGAAACAACTGGGACAGGGTGCCCAACCTGTAGTTGCGAACCTCGTCACGGGGGAGCACGGAGCGAGCCAGCGCGAGGGTGTCCACGACAGCAGGGTTCTCCCACGAGTAGTCATGCTCGGCATAGGCGCGCTTGAGGAAGCCGACGTCGAAGCGGGCGTTGTGGGCCACCAGCACCGTGCCCCGACTGAATTCTGACCAACTCGGCAGGACGGCGTCCAGTGGTGGTGCAGGCCGGACCATGGTGTCCGTGATACCGGTGAGGACCTGGACGGAAGCCGGAATTGGCTCGGACGGGCGGACGAGGGTCTGGAACTCACCTTCGACGTGACCTCCGCACACCTTGACCGCCCCGATCTCGGTGATCTGGGCGTTGTCGCCAGTGCCGGTGGTCTCGAGGTCGACGACGCAGAAGGTGACGTCGGGCAGAGGAGTGCCCAGATCGTCGAAGGAGGGCTGGAGAGGTGCGGCACTCATGATCGGGACGGTAGACACTCCCTGTGACAGGATGTGTTGGACATGGGCGAGACCGATGGAGAACAGCCGTGTCAGAGCCGTGGCGCGCACGGATATCGACGATGGACGCGCACTGGTGTGAGCGTTTTCCCTGAGGAGTTGCCCAGCTCCTGAGGACCACATAAGATTCTCTCAGTCGGCAAGGATGGTCCGGGCTCGACGGCCAAATCACAGTTGGACGGATGATTCGGTCCCACCGCGTCATGGTGCGGTCGGACTGGTCAGGTGATGGTGAAGGGTAGACAGTGGAGCGCAGATTTGGAGCTTCTCAGATGAGTGGTGGCACCCCTCGACGTGGACGGGGCGTCGCAGTAGCTGCGATGACGGGAGCAATCATCCTCGGCACGGTGGCATCGGTTGAGCTGGGAGCTCAGGCTGCTCCTGACCCCATCGATCAGGCGAAGACCCGCCTGGCTCAGCTCGACGAGCAGACCGCCAAGGTGCAGGAGGACTACACCAAGGCCCAGGCTGCTCTCGACAAGACTCAGAAGGATCTCAATCGTTCGCAGAAGGACCTCGGCGCACAGTCTGCCAAGGTGGCGACCATGCGCAAGGCCCTCGGTCGTGTTGCTCTGAGCGACTACCAGAGCGGTCGCGGCGTCTCGACGACCACCCAGCTCGTGACCAGTGGTGACTCCGGCCAGTTCCTGTCCAAGCTGGCAACCGTCCAGAACGTCACCGATCGCACCACTGAACAGTTCCAGGATTTTCAGGCTCAGCAGGCCCGGTTGGCTTCCCTGGAGTCGCAGGCCCAGGCTGACCGAGCCACCATCAAGGCTCAGCGTGACCAGCAGGCCAAGCTGCTGGCTGACGCCAAGAAGAAGGAGCAAGAGGCCAAGGAGGTCGTCGAACGCCTCTCCGCACAGCAGCGTGCCGAGCTCGAGCGTCGTCAGGCCGCCGAAGCGGCTGCTTCGACCGCCAACGTCGTGTCCCGGGCTGCGGGACGTTCTGCTGCCCCGTCAACTCCCCAGTCCGCTCAGAACGCGAAGGGTGATCAGGTCTCGATCCCCGCTCCTTCGGAAAGTGTCTCTTCCCGTGCTCAGGCCGCTCTCAGTTTCGCGATGGCCCAGCTCGGCAAGCCCTACATCTGGGGCGGAACTGGACCGTCCGGGTATGACTGCTCCGGTCTCATGATGGCCGCGTGGGGCAAGGCCGGCGTCGGTCTGCCGCGAACCGCAGCCGCTCAGTACGCGGCAGGTCGCCCAGTGGCGACATCCGACTTGCAGCCGGGTGACCTCGTCTTCTTCTACCCGGGCATCACCCACGTCGGCATGTACATCGGTGGCGGCAAGTTCGTTCACGCATCCAATCCGCGAACCGGCATCAAGATCTCCACCCTGACGTACCAGACCTCGTACCAGGGTGCGCGCCGCTTCGGCTGACCTTCCTTGCTTAGCGTCGGTATAGACATCGGCGGCACGAAAGTCGCCGCTGGTGTCGTGGATGAAAATGGCCAGATCGTTCAGCGTATCCAGTGCCCGACCCCCTCTCGCAGTCCGGAGGCCGTCGAGGACGCGATCGTCGAATCAGTTCGCGAGCTGTCCCACGACCTCCCGATATGCGCAGTCGGCATCGGAGCTGCGGGGTGGATAGACACCGAACAGGCGCTCGTGCGATTTTCCCCGCACTTGGCATGGCGTAACGAGCCGCTGCGAGATCGTCTTTCCGAGCGCATCACCGTCCCCGTTCTCGTCGACAATGACGCCAACGCAGCCGCTTGGGCCGAGTTCCGCTTCGGAGCTGGCAAGGGATCGCGTGTCATGGTGTGTCTCACCCTGGGAACCGGCATCGGTGGGGCGCTGGTCATCAATGGGCGGATGTTCCGTGGTCGTTATGGCATGGCCGGTGAATTCGGCCACATGACGGTTGTTCCAGACGGTCACTGGTGCCCGTGCGGCAACCGTGGCTGCTGGGAGCAGTACGCGTCCGGAAACTCTCTCGTGAGGGATGCTCGCGCCCTCCTGGCAGAAGGAGCTCCCGGGGTTCAGGATCTGTTGTCCTATGTCACCGATCGCGATCCTGATAACCTCGTCGGCCCTGATGTCACCCGCGCGGCCGTGGACGGCGACCGGTTGGCCATCGAACTCATTGCAGACATCGGTATCTGGCTGGGTCGTGGCATGGCCAATCTTGCCGCTGCCCTCGACCCTGACCTCTTCGTCGTTGGCGGGGGCGTCAGTGCTGCCGGGGACCTGCTGCTCGAGCCTGCCCGCACGGTGTACGCCCGCACCCTCACCGGTCGCGGTTTCCGGCCCATGGCCGACATCCAAAAGGCTCATTTCGGCAATGACGCAGGGTTGATCGGTGCTGCCGATCTCGCCCGGCACTCCATCAATGAGCCTCCGGGCCTGGCGCGCGGTTTCTGGCCGCGTCGACGTACTGCCGTCCGCAAACCACGTCGCACACTGCGTCAAAGTCTCACTGAGACCCTTACCGGGCCCGTCGTCCGGGACAGATGAGCGGCTACAGCCGAGAATGATTGCCCCACGGGCCGGCGTCGTCGCGTTCCCATCGGGTGATGGCTTGCCAGATGAGTAGGCTCACTCCGGCTCCTCCTGACGTCATCGCCAGAATGAGCGCTGTATCGGGGACGTTGATCCCTCCCATGGACAGCAACACCGTGACGATGCAGATTGCCACCAGGATGAGTCCGACCTTTGTGACCGGGCTCGTCGGGGATGGTGATTCGACGGGTGATGGCCCATCGATCTCATCGGGATCGGGTGCCGGCTCCGGGGGAATGGGAGCCGGGGCACGCCGTGCCGGTCGGTCCTGGGGAGGAGGGCGCCCCGGGGCGGTGACAACCTCCCCGAATTCGCGACCAATGAGCTCCTCGAATGCGGCATCGACATCGTTGTCGTCGCTGTCCATCATCCCTCCACCCGTCAGGGAACTCGAGGTGCCGCTAGGCTTGGTCGCCGAGGAGGCCCCATGTGGTACGAGTTCTTCAAGTATGCGCTCTTCGGACCAGGAGTGCGAGCCCTGTGGCACCCCCGTGTCATCGGTGAGGAAAACATACCCGCCGAGGGTGGGGTGATCCTGGCCTGTAACCACATTGCGGCCCTGGACCCCATCATCGTGGCGTCCATGATTGATCGGAAACTCACCTACCCGGCCAAGAAGGAGCTCTTTGCCGGGGACCGCGGATTCTGGTCGAAGGTGGTTGCGTGGTTCCTGCGCGCGGTTGATCAGGTGCCGCTGGATCGCTCAGGTGGCCGCACCAGCGTCAATGCCATGGGGCCGGTGGAACGCCGACTCGCCGAGGGCGGCCTGGTCGGCATCTTCCCGGAAGGAACTCGCTCTCCTGATGGCCGACTCTACAAGGGTAAGACGGGTGTTGCCCGGATGACCCTGGGCTCGGGAGCTCCGGTCGTGCCGGTGGGCATCAGCGGTACCACGGTGAGGCGCAAGGTTCTCGGCATCCCGTTGCTGGAGCACCCGACCATCGTCTTCGGCAAGCCCATGCACTTCGACGTGCTGGCTGATCGTACCGAGGAGACTGCGGTACTGCGCTGGGTTACCGACGAGGTGATGGGAGCGATCAGCGATCTCACCGGCCAAGGATATGTCGACGTGTATGGCTTCCGGGTGAAGCACGGCAATCTCCGGGGCAAGGATGTCTCGAAGTTCGTCAAACCCCGACCAGGCGGTAAGCCCGTGCCGCCGCCCCGCGTGGCGAAGGCCTGATGGTATGAACTGGTTGCGTCGATCCCATGGCGAGGTGACAGGCCAACCCTTGCCCGCTCAACCAGTGATCGTTGCGGTTCATCTGCGTCGTCGCGGAGATCTGGCGACGGCCGAGCAGTGCCTGTCAGGAGCGAAACGCAAGGTCCACCGGATGTCCGGGCGTCGGTCCAGGGGCGAGCAATCCCATGGCGAGGTACGAGAACACCTGTCTCAGGGTTGCGTCGTCGTCATGGCACCTGAGGGGGTACACAGCTGGGCAGGGCAGATCCATCGGGTTGACGTCGAGGTTGCCCGGTTGGCGCTTGCTGCCGGGGCCCTCGTCGTGCCAGCTCAGGTCACCGACGGAGGGCTTGTCCTCGGTGATCCTGTCGACCTGTCTCGCCATGCCGCCACGCCGCACTCCCACGCGGTCCTGAGAGCGGCTGCCGACGACATCGCTCTGGCTCTGTGTGATCTCACGGGACTGACCTACCAGGACCATCCGGCGGTGAGGGGAGATCTTCGGCCGCGCCCACTCATCTGGATCTCACGTATGCACAAGCTGAGGCGGGATCGCAAGAGGCGCCGTCAGGCCGAGGAGGAACAGTTGAGCCAGGAGAACGCCCGCGACGCCGAGGAGCTTGCCCGCGAGGAGGAGAAGGCCCGACTGGCTGCTCAGCTTCAGGCCCGCAAGGCCTCGCTGGCTGATCGGTTGGCAGAACACGGCATTCACCCGGGCCGGTGAGAGCCGGGTCGAGCACGGGCCTGAGTGAGACTGTCAAGTCCCTCACTGTGCGGAACGGAAGCAATGATGGCGGTGAGGGGAAGTAGACTCCCGGCCATGTCCCAGAGCGTTCCCAGTCTTGAGGCCCTTAACGCCTTGCCCCGGGTCCAGCAACCGAGTTACCCCGATCCCCAGGCGACTGGCGAGGTGATCGAACAGCTTCGCGCTCTGCCTCCACTGGTGTTCGCAGGGGAGTGCGATGACCTTCGCGCCCATCTGGCAGCGGTTGCCAATCGCGAGGCCTTCCTACTGCAAGGTGGCGACTGCGCGGAGACCTTCGCCGGCGTCAATGCCGCCAATATCAAAGGAAAACTCCGTGTGCTGCTGTCCATGGCAGTCGTCATGACCTATGCCGGTCAGCTCCCGGTGGTCAAGGTTGGCCGGATCGCCGGACAGTACGCCAAGCCGCGCTCCAAGGACACCGAGACCCGACGCGGCCTCACGCTGCCCAGCTACCGGGGTGACGCCGTCAATGGGTTTGAGTTCACCCCGGAGGCACGCGTGCACGATCCCAAACGTCTGGTCGGGGTGTACAACGCGTCAGCAGCGACCCTGAACCTGGTGCGGGCGTTTGCCACCGGTGGCTTCGCCGACCTGCGTGGCATCCATGCGTGGAATGCCGACTTCGTGCGTAACTCCAACGTCGAGGCCCGGTACGAGGCGTTGGCATCGGAGATTGAGCGGGCACTGGTCTTCATGATGGCCTGTGGAGTCGAGGACGATCAGCTGTCCACCGTCGACTTCTACGCCAGCCACGAGGCCCTGCTGCTCGACTACGAGCACGCCATGACGAGGATCGACTCACGCTCCCAGCTGCCCTACGACTGCTCGGGTCACCTGCTGTGGATCGGCGAGCGGACCCGTCAGCTCGACGGCGCCCATGTCGAGTTCCTGCGTCATGTACGCAACCCATTGGGAATCAAGCTCGGCCCGACGACGACAGAGGAGGATGCCGTCGCCATCGCAGATTCTCTTGACCCGGACCACGAGCCCGGACGTCTCACCTTCATCACCCGGATGGGCAGCAAGGCAGTACGCACCAACCTGCCGAAGGTCATCGAGGCGGTCGAGACCACCGGCCGCAAGGTGGTGTGGAGCTGTGACCCGATGCACGGCAACACCTTCGAGACCGACAACGGTTACAAGACGCGGTCGTTCGCTGATGTCTGCGACGAGGTCAATGGCTTCTTCGACGTCCACGAAGAGCTGGGCACCTGGCCAGGGGGCGTGCACATCGAGTTGACCGGTGACGACGTCACGGAGTGTCTGGGCGGCATCGACATGCTCGCCGAGGCTGACCTGGCAAATCGGTACGAAACCGCGTGCGACCCGCGTCTGAACCGAAACCAGTCCTTGGAACTGGCTTTCATGATTGCCGAGAGGCTGGCTGACGGTCGTCTCAAGCGCAATGCCGTCAGCCCGCTGGCGAGGTTCCGCGGCATCGATCTGTGATGAGTCAGGTGGGCGAGTTCAGCGGCGAATGTCGCTGAACTGGTTGCCGTCGGCTGGTGGCGGCGGAACACTAGAGACATGAGAATCACGCATCTGGGGCACTCCTGCATCCTCGTCGAAGCAGCCGGGCAGCGGATCCTCGTCGACCCTGGCAACTTCAGCCAGGCTTGGCACGGGCTGACCGGCCTGGACGCCATCCTCGTCACCCATCGCCACCCCGATCACGTTGATCCTGATCACGTTGGTGCTCTGGTCGACGCCAACTCCGGGGCCGTCGTCCGTGCTGAGGAGGGTGCGTGCCACGAGGTCCCTGCCCTTGACGCCGATCCCATCTCTCCAGGTGACGTGTTGCAGCTCGGTGAGGTAAGGATCGAGGCTGTGGGTGGTCATCACGCGATCATCCATCGGGATCTCGAGCCGATCGGCAACGTCGGGTACCTCATCGGTGAGGGACTCGGCACGATCCTCTTCCATCCCGGTGACGAGCTGGACGAGACTCCGCGCGGAGTTGACGTTCTGGCTTGCCCGGCCCACGGTCCGTGGGCGGCCATGAAGGAGACCCTCGACTTCGCGAGGTCGGTGGGAGCCCGTCATGGGTTCCTCATTCATGAGGGCTTGCTCAACGAGCGAGGCTGGCAGCTGTCCTTCGATCGTCACCAAGAGATGGTCCCGACGACGTTCCATGATCTACGCGGTGGCCAGCCCTGGGAAGTTCCTGCGGACTGACCCCTTCCGCACAGGACTCAGAGCATTCGGTCCATGCCGAGCCTCGGAGCCCAGGCCGGATTGACCTGGGGCGCCGGAGGCTCGGTGTGGTGCTGTGGTGCACCGCGACGACGACGAGGCGGGCGGACGACGAGGGCCATGGCGGCCAAGATGGCGATACCGCCGATCGTGATGCGGCCGGTAAGGGCCTCACCGCCGAGCCCAATGGCGAAGATCGCTCCCCACAGCGGCTCGGTGCACATGATGACGGCGGCACGGGTGGACTCCACGCGGGCCTGTCCCCAGCTCTGCATGAAGGTCGTCAAGGTGCCGCAGATGATGGCGAGATAGGCCAGGGCGAGCCAATCCTCCATCTGGGCGGGGGCGCTGAGGCCACCGGGCAACGCTGCCATGGTGCAGACGATGGCGACGGTGATGGTCTGGTAGAGGCCCAGCGAGGCGACATTGGACGGGTTGGCGAACCGCCCGGTCGCGACGATGTGGCCGGCGTAGGCCAGGGCGGAGGCCAAGGTCAGCAGTTGACCGATGCCACCGAACCCGCTCCCGAGGGAGGACGGGTCGAGGGCCAGCACCCCCATGCCGACGGTCGCCAGTGCGACAGCTCCCCAGACGGCGTTGGACACCTTCTTGCGGAAGATGACAGCCGCAATCAGCGGGGTGAAGACGACGTACAGGCTGGCGATGAAACCGTTCGTGGCGGCTTGGGTGCTCCCCAGCCCAACGCCCTGAAGCAGCTGGCCGAGAGCGAAGAGGACACCAAGGATCGCTCCCTTGGCAATGGTGCGCATGTCAGCACGCCAAGCCTTTGGGAAGAGGATTCCGAAAGCAGCGGCTGCAAGGGTAAAACGACACGCGAGAAGGTTCTCGGGGCTCATGTGGGCGTAAACGCCCTTCATGACCACCAGAGTCGACCCCCAGAGAGCAGCCATGAGAAGAAGAGCGGGCACAGCAAGGCGCGAAGAACGAAAACCAACCACGAATCAGATGATACGCGGGATAATCTTCGCTCTGCAACCCAAAATGACGTCAAATATTTTGTGAGACGGTGTGCACTCCGGATGATTCGTTGTGAACGGCTGTTCGAGCGACCGAACTTGTTCCTGGAAGCCCGCTCGCGGAGTACTGGGAGGACGCGAAGTGGAAGACCAGATATGCGCACAGCACCGCCACCAGGACGATGAAGACGGTGGCGATGACCCCGCGACGACGGCGATGGACGGCGTCCTGCGCCAATCGGGATTGCGGGGTTGGCTGGTTGGTTGGTCGATGTGCAGGACGCGGTCGACCACGGTTGACGAGTGCGGCGGGCCGGCTTGGTCGGGGAGCGGGGCGCCGATCCATCGGTGACGATGGAGAATCCGGTGTCGAGACGGGAGTGCGCGGGGACACCGGTGTGGCGTTGCTGCGTGACCACGGCGGTACCGACGCCGTCCCGGGGTGAATCGGCTCACCACGACGGCGGGTGGAACGATCAGTGGATCCCTGGGGAGCATGTGCCACGGGATCGGTGATGACGACACTGGGCCGGGATGCGCGTGCCTGCAGGGCAGCCAGAGCCGGGTCGTCACTTCGCCCCGTCGAGAGGGCGTGGCGAACACGACGCATCAGGTCGAGAAGGGCTCGTCCATCGGAAGGACGCTTGGCTGGGTCGCGCGATGTGCATGCCCGCACCAAGCCGTCGAGGTAGCCCGGAATGAGCCAGGCGATGTCTCGCTCAGCACGGGTGCCATTGGCCAGGTACTGGGAGGGGGCGGGCACGTCCTTGTTGACGTGCGCCCATGCCACCTGAATGGGGGAGTCCCCGGTATGGGGTTTGTGGCCGGTGAGCATCTCGAAGAGCACGATGCCGGCGGAGTAGATGTCCGAGCGTTCGTCGGAACTGCCTCGCGTCACCCTTTCGGGAGGAATGTAGGACACCGTCCCGATCAGCTGCCCGGAGGTCGCCGACATCGTCTGGTTGCCGACGGCACGTGCCAGACCGAAGTCAGCGACCTTGATCTGGCCGCGGTCGGAGATGAGGACGTTCTCGGGCTTGACGTCGCGATGCACCAGCCCGTCTTCATGGGCGCTGGCCAAGGCAGACACCACCGGCTCGAGGAGATCAAGGGCCCGCACTGGGGTGAGGGGCGCCTCCTGGGTGATGATGTGGCGCAAGGTGCACCCAGGCACGTATTCCATGACGATGAACGGGCGATCCCCATCCATCCCCTGGTCGAAGACCGACACCACATGAGGGTTGACGAGCCGGGCTGCCGCTTTGGCCTCGGAGTCGAATCGTTCCGCAAGTTCCGCATCGAGTCCCTCGTGCATGACCTTGACTGCGACAATGCGAGGAAGGCACAAATCCTGGGCTCGATAAACGGTTGCCATCCCGCCACGAGCGATTTTGGACACGATCTCGTAGCGACCCTCGAGGATGTGGCCCACCAAGGGGTCAGTGCTCATGGTCATGCTCACGATTACGCCTCACGCACGGTCGGGGAAGAAGGGGGTGCGGCCCACCTCGAAGTGTATGCGCAGTCCCCATGAGGGGATCGGAGGATGACCCGGCGAGTCCTTAGGCTGAACTTATGTCTGTCGCGCATTGGCTTCGTTCCTGCCGTTGGTCCGTCTGGCTCGTCGCTCTGCTGTCTGCCGTAGTCATGGGCTGTTCTGCCCCCTCCAGTCCAGCTTCGGTGAGTTCCACGCCAATCTCTTCGCGGGCGACCATCTCGGCGACCGCACGGTCCTCTGACGGTCTTCCCACCATCAGGGAGGACCAGCTCCCATCGGAGGCTCAGCACACCCTTAATCTCATCGATGCCGGCGGACCGTTCCCATTTCGACGTGACGGCATCGTCTATCACAACAACAGCGGGGCGTTGCTCCATCACGAGGATGGGTGGTATCACGAGTACACCGTCGTCACCCCGGGAGTCAGCGGTCGCGGCCCGCGTCGCGTCGTCTGTGGCTCTGACGCGGCATGCTTCTGGACCGCCGACCACTACTCAACGTTCCGGAGGATCGTCCGATGACAATCGAGAATGACGACCAGGCAGGTCCGCAGGCCGGAGGCCCCGTTGGGCCCGGGATCGTGCTCCTCGACCCGGCAAGTGCTTCTGATCCATCCGAGGTCGTACGAGTATGGCGCAACGCGGGATGGCGAATCTTCCACATGGCCGGAGGGGCAGACCTTGACGCCGTCCTGACGGGCTTCGGTAACACTCTGTCCTTTCCGAGCTGGTACGGCCACAACCTCGACGCGTTGCGTGACTGTCTGGCTGATGTCGAGGGCGACACCGCCGTGTTGTGGACGGGCTGGCAGCCCTTCCAGCGTGACAACCCCCAGGATTGGGGACGGCTGGTCGACGTCATCGGGCAGCGGCTCGACGAGGACGAACTCGACGGCTTCGCCTTGTTGCTGGTCTGAGTCAGAAACGACGCTCGACGCACTGACGGGCCAGTTCGCGCAGAGCGACCCTTCCTGGCTCTGTCATCTCAGCGCCGTCGAGTGCTGCCACGGCGCGACGGTGACATTCGTCAATGGTGGACTCGACGGCGTCCTTGGCTCCGCTGGTCTCGATGATGCGGCGGGCGGTGGCGACATCGGAGTCGTCGAGGTCGGGGCGACCGAGGAATCTTTCCAATCGGGCGGCGTCCTTGGCGTCAGCCTGGTTGAGGGCATGGGCGACGAGTACTGTGCGCTTGCCTTCTCGCAGATCGTCCCCGGCTGGCTTGCCGGTGAGCACGGCGTCACCGAAGATGCCGAGCAGGTCATCGCGGTACTGGAAGGCCCGCCCGATGGGGGAGCCGAAATCGGCCATCGTCTGCTGGAGGCGATCTGAACCTCCTGCCAGGGCCACCCCGATCTGGCAAGGACGCACCACGGTGTAAGAGGCACACTTGTACTCCACGACCCGGCCGACGAGATCAAGGGCTGACTCGGAGTCCGCCCCTGCCATTCCTGACTGGGAGGTGACGTCGAGGACCTGGCCGCAGGTGACTTCGGTGCGCATGGCGTCCAGGAGAGGCGTGGCGGCAGCGAGCTTGCTGGCCTCCAGGGATGCAGAGGTGAACATCTGGGCTGACCACATCAGCAGCAGGTCACCGAGCAGGATGGCGATGTCGAACCCGAATTGTTCGGAGGGGCCGTCACCCTTGGCCCTGGCATGAGCGGCCTCGAAGCGACGATGAACCGACGGGAGACCGCGCCGGGTGTCGGAGTGGTCCATGAGGTCGTCATGCACCAGGGCCGACACGTGCAGCAGCTCGAGGCTGGCGGCGGCCTGCAGCAGCCCGCTCGGTTCCGCGGGCTGTCCTGCGGCAGCCACATGGCCCCAGTAGCAGAAGGCGGGACGAAGCCTCTTGCCGCCACCGGTATAGTCGCGGGCAGCGTCAAGAACAGGGGACAGCTCGGCACCGATCGCGTCGACAACCCCCTTCTCGCCGTCGAGGAAGGTGGCGATTCTCGCACTCACAGACTCTCGGAAATCGGCGCTGACCGGAGCGGACGGGTCAAAGGGGAACATGAAGCCAGCATAGGGCGGTCTGACGGCTGCAGACGAGTCCGCAGGCTGGACAGGAGGCTCATCGGATGGACGCGCCGCCTAGCCTGACGCCATGCAGACCCAGAAGCCGACCATTGCCGACCTGCTGGCCGCGGGGGATCGCCCCCTGCACTCGTTTGAGTTCATGCCACCGCGCAGCGAGGACGATGTCTATCGGCTCTGGAGCGCCACCGACGCTCTCGTCCCGATGGCTCCTGACTTCATCTCGGTGACCTATGGGGCAAACGGGTCACGACGTGATCGCACTCTCCGCTGCACCCAGCACATGGTCTCGACGGGGTTGCGAACCGTCGGTCACCTCACCTGTGTCGTCCAGTCGGTGTCCGACCTCGAGCAGATGGTCGCTGACTATGCCGAGTCGGGGGTCAACCACATCCTTGCCGTCCGAGGAGACATGCCCGGTGGGGCAGGGCAGCCCTGGGTCGCCCATCCCGAGGGCCTGCCCAACGCCACCGAGCTCGTCCGGCTCGTCAAACGGGTTCACCCCGAGGCATGCGTCGGAGTCGGGGCCTTCCCGGACGGTCATCCGGAGTCCGCCGACATCGACCTCGACGCGCGCATCCTCGTCGACAAGGCCGAGGCGGGGGCATCCTTCGCCATCACCCAGCTGTTCTTCCTCCCCTCCCACTACCAGCGACTCGTGGATCGGGTGCGCGCAATGGGCTGTGACATCCCGATCATCCCGGGAATAATGCCGATCACCTCGTACGGCCAGATTCGTCGCTTCGCCGAATTGTCCGGCACCGACGTCCCGGCTGAGCTGGTGGCCAGGATCGAGGCCGTCAAGGAGGACAAGGCAGCCGTGCGGCGCATTGGTCTGGAGGCCGCCGTCGACATGTGCTGTGAGCTCCTCGACAGCGGCGCTCCCGGTCTGCACTACTACACGCTTAACAGGTCTCGTGCGACCACAGAGCTTCGGACCATGCTCGCCCGGCGTCGGCCGCAACTGGCTGATCTGCCTGCAGATTTCGAGGCGACTCCAGCTGCTTGAGCCCGACGACTGCCAGACGCTGGGTCGGACGGGTGAGGGCGACATAGAGCACCCGGACGCCGCTCGTGGGGTTCCCCGTCTCGGAGACGATGCGTTCCGGATCGACGACGACTGCGCCGTCATACTCGAGTCCCTTGGCCTGCATCGTCGTCACCGGGATGATGCGTGGATTCGTGGCGAGGTCGCCAGCCTGGTCGACCAGGCTCGCCGGGCAGACCAGACCAATCGTCCCGTCAACCTCCTGAAGCATATCGTCGAGCTGGGAGCGCACTTCGGCCCACAGGGCATCGGTACGCACCACGGTTGGCTGCACCCCCACCGAGCGCACCGCCTGAGGAAGGTCGGCATCGGGCTGGACGGTGACGACGACCTCCGCGGCAAGGTCGAAGACCTCCGTCGGGGATCGGTAGTTCTTCGTCAGCGTGAAGGTTCGTGAGGGAGCATTGCCCACCAGTTCGTCGAGGGCAGACCGGGTCTGCTCCGGGTGGGGGAAGGCCGACTGGGCCGGATCCCCGACGATCGTCCAGGAGGCTTGCGGGCCACGTCGCCCAATCATTCGCCACTGCATCGGCGAGATGTCCTGGGCCTCGTCGACGAGGACGTGGGCGTAGGTGTCTCGCGGCTCGTCCTCATCGATCTGACGAGCATCATGGAGGCGGTCGCTCAGGGTGACGAGCTCCTCGGCGTCCCCGCCCTCGATGAAGACTGGGTCCTCCGCATCAGGCTCGGGCGGAACTGGACCCAGCAGAGCGGCCAGTTCATCCAGCAGGGCCATGTCTGCCACCGACCAGTCACGGCGTCCACGCCGGTCCACCTCGGTGGGGATGGAGTTGACGACGAGCTGACAGGTCTCGTCATCCCAGTCCGGAGCAACCGCCTTGACGACCGCCGGGTCAGCCAGCCGGGCTAGGACGTCCGTGGCCGACAGGGTCGGCCACCAGGCATTGAGGAACATTCGCCAGGACGCCTGGGAGGAGACCAGGTCGTCGAATTGCTCCTTGCTCAGGTCATGGGCGGAGCTGACGTCTTCAGGAAGGATGTTCCACAGCTGATCCTTGAGCGAGGCCTCAACAGCTTCGCGACCGTCGTTGTATCGGTTGCGTTTGAGGATGTGATGGCGGGTGGCGGCCAGGGCGTGAGAACCCAGGGTGAGCACCTCACCCTTGACTGTGACTCGAAGGCGCATCGAATCCGGTTCGGCCGACATCGGTAGATTGACCAGTCGGGTGAGCACATCGACCATGTCAAGGCTGCCCTTGATGTTGGCCGTGCGGGGCTCGTCGAGGCGATCGGAGGAGAACCTCAGGATGTCAGAGGGTACCTGGCCGACGGAGCGGAGGGTGACGGAGTCCTCGCCGAGACTGGGGAGCACCCGCTCGATGTAACTCATGAAGACCGAGGACGGTCCGATGACGAGCACCCCGCCGTTCTCCAGCCGGGCTCGATGGGAGTACAGCAGGAAGGCGGCACGATGCAGGGCGACGACCGTCTTGCCGGTTCCAGGCCCGCCCATGATCGTCGTCACGCCCTGGTAAGGGGCACGAATGGCCTCATCCTGTTCTGCCTGGATGGTCGAGACGATGGAGTGCATCTGGGTGTCGCGAGCCCGTGAGAGGGCGGCCATGAGGGCTCCCTCCCCGACGATCGGCAGGTCGGCCTGCGAGGTGGAGTCCAGCAGGTCGTCTTCGATGCCAAGGACCTTGTCGTCCCGGCAGCGCAGCACACGACGACGGATCACACCCATCGGATCGGACGGGGTGGCGCGATAAAAGGGCTCGGCGGCGCGGGCGCGCCAGTCGATGACGAGGGGCTCGTAATCAGCGTCACGCACGCCGATGCGCCCAATGTGACGCACCTCGTCATCGTCAGCGAGGTCAAGTCGACCGAAGACCAAACCCTCGTGTTCGGCATCGAGGATTGCCAACCTCTTGGCCGCGTTGTAGGAGAAGGCATCGCGTTCGAACATCGCCGTACCGTCCTCTTCGCGGACCCAACTGGTGCGATCGGAGCGGTACATGTCCTGGCCAGCCGTGGCCAGCATGCGAGCCTTGTTCTCGTCGATCTCCAGTTGAGCGCGGACCCGGTCGACATGGGCCTGTTCCTTGGCGATCTCAGCTTTCACAACGCGAGGATCAGTGGTCGAAGTGCCGTGTTCGGTCAAAGTCGTCCTTCACGAGAGTCTGCCTCGGACTCGGTGTCGCGGGGCTAACGGGCAAGTTTACGCGCGGAGGCCCCATTGGTGGAACCATGCCCTCGCCGCGGACGACCCGCCGCACCGATGGCCTTGTTGGTGGGGCGAATGTCCTCTCCGGTGAGACGTTCGTGGGTGAGATAGGCCGCCAGAGCCCCGGTCAACAGTTGCGCCCAGGGTTCCGGGCCGCCATGGGAGGCGGCAGAGGCGGGCAGGGTTGGAACTGATCCGTGCAGACTCCATGCCATGGGGGGACGATCCCGCCACGCCGACCACACGGTGCCCATGCCAGGGTCGGCGACCGGGTGGGTGTGGTCGTGGCGGATCCGGTGCGTTTGGGTGCCGTCCCACCAGGTCCATGTCTCGACGAGTCCCTCGGGCCGCCACTCCATCCTGTGATCCATGTTGTCGTGAGCGGGCTGCTCGTCATTGGTGGTGACGGTGACGGTGGGGGATGACCAGGGACGAGGCGCGCGACGCCACCAGGAACGGCGAGGGGGTGGGGGGATGGTGTCGATGATGGCGTCCGGGGTCGGTGTCGGGGCCGGATCGATCTTCACTCCGCGTCTGATCAGCCTCTGGTCGAGGAGGTCCAACAAGGGCTGAAGGTCGGTGGGACCCTGGGGGCCGACGAGATTCCAGCATCCGAAGACGCGCATGACGGCGAGCTGGGTCTCATCTGCGGACAGTTCGGCAAGAGGCGAGCACAGATCGACATGGATGGGCTCCGGGAGAGGGGTGGGTCTTGAGGTCACTGCGTCCTCGACTCCGTTGCGACGGCGAGCTTGCCAGACGTCATCGGCGTGGTCGAGGACCTCACGCCATTTGTTCGCCGTGCACTCGCCGTAACGGTCCCGGACGGTGTGGATCTGCGCTCCCCGTTCCGTCGGCATCGTCACCGTCTCATCTCCTGCCAGGACGTGGCGATCAGGTTCCTCGACCAGATCGATGTCGATCCCAGCCAGTTCTGCCTCCATCGCGCGTCCAGATTTTGCGAAGAGGTCCCGCCACGCGGAGGGCAACTCCAGGGTGGCGCCAATCTCGGGCGCCAATGGACGTTCGGCGTCAGCTCGCCACCGCGGTGAGGAGGTGACGACGGTGACGTCGTGTCCGACCCGGGCCAATCTCAAGGCGGCGGCCAGAGCCACGAGTCCGTCCCCGGGGATGTGAACCGTTCCCATGTGCCTGTGCCTCCTGTGGTTGTGGGGTCGAAATACCGGCCGCAGGTATCGTGCCAGAGGTGAACACGGATCTTCCTGTCGTCGCTGTCCATGGAATCACCAGTTCGCCAACCACCTGGGGCGGGTTGGTGCTGGCATTCAACGTCGAGAGAGTTCCCGTCCATCAGTTGTCCCTGCTGGGCCACGGACCCATCGACACTCGTCGGGGAGTGGGAACTGACTATCCTCTCGAGGCCTTCGCGACCGACATCATCGAGCAGATGGACGCCCGCAAGATCGAAAGGTGTGCCCTGGTTGGCCACTCCCTGGGGGCTCTGGTGGCGTCAATGGTTGCCCAACGTCAGCCTGAACGATTCGATCGCGTGCTGCTGGAGGACATGCCGGTGCTGCGACGGGTTCGACAGGATCCTCCGCCCATGAGGAGATACGCAGACGCTCTGATCATGGAGGTGGCGGCTCTGGCTGGACGCAAGAAGTTCGATCCCAAGATGGTGTGGAAGGTCAGCCGCGAATTACTCAAACCTAATCCGCAGTGGTGGAACGGATGTGCCCGAATGGCGATGCCGGTTCTCATCATCGGGGGAGGGAAGTCGTCATACCTGCGTCAGGACAGGCTGCGGGACGTGGCGAAGGCTCTACCGGATGCCAGATTGACCACCATTGAGGGAGGCCACCGCACCCACATCACCAAGGCGGACGAGTTCTGCGACGTCGCAGTTCCCTTCCTCACCAACGGTCGACACATCAATCGAAGGCACAACGGAGTTCAGGACATGTGAGCCTTGAGCGAACTACACGCAACCCTCTTGTTGAGTCTGAGTGACTCATGGTTAAACTTGAGTCATCACGACTCAGACTGAGTCGATGCAGGAAACTGCTGAATCCACAGGAGTGTTGACATGGCTCGTACCTTTGACCCGTTCCGTGAGATGGATCGTCTGCTCTCCGACGTCACCAGGACGCCGGCGGCCGTGGCGGTTCCCATGGATCTTTACCGAGACGGCGACAACTACATGGTGGCTGTGGACCTTCCGGGAGTGGACCCGGCGTCCATTGACATCGACGTCGACGATCGCACCTTGACCATCCGCGCCGAGCGCGCCGCCAAGGTGTCCCAGGAGGTGCAGTGGCTCTCCCGAGAGCGCGCCATGGGCACCTTCGCCCGCCAGCTCACCCTTGGGCATGGATTGGCCACTGATCAGATCACGGCCGAGTACACCGATGGTGTGCTGACCTTGACGATCCCGGTTGCTGAGACCGCCAAGCCGCGCAAGGTGGAGGTCAAGCATGGATCGACCACCATCGACGCCGCGGTCGACCAGGCTCAGGTCGGCTCGGGTGATCATCAGGAGCAGTGAGTCCTCGAGGACTGACACGGCGGCCGGTTCCCGCGTTGGGGGCCGGCCGTCGTGTGTTGTCGCGCAGGTGTGGTCAGATGATGACGGAGACCAGCAGTACGAGCAGCAGGCCACAGACCGACAGCACCGTCTCCATGAGGGACCAGCTCTTGATGTTCTCGCCCACGGAGATGCCGAAGTACTCCTTGATGAGCCAGAAGCCGGCGTCATTGACGTGGGAGAAGAAGACCGAACCACAGCCGATGGCGAGCACCAGCAGGGCGGCATGGGTGGACGGCATGGTGGCGGCCACCGGCTCGAGGATGCCCGCAGCGGTGACGGTTGCGACGGTTGCCGACCCGGTCGCCAACCGAATGACGACAGCCACCAACCAGGCCATCAGCAGCGGCGAGACGGAGGATCCGGTGATGCCATTGGCCAGTAGCTTGGCAATGCCGGTGTCGACGAGGATCTGCTTGAAACCGCCGCCGGCGGCGACGATGAGGAGGATGCCGGCGATCGGAGGAAGGGAGGCTCCGATGCTGACGCTGATGGCCTCCTTGTCCATCCCGGATGCCTTGCCCAAGGTGAAGATCGCCAGCAGGGTGGTCAGCAGCAGGGCGAACATCGGTTGGCCCAGGAAGTCCAGGATGTTGCGGACGACGGTGCTCTTGTTGGCAAGGATGTCCGCGAGGGCCTTGCCCATCATGAGGATCACGGGCAACAAGACGGTCATGAGGGTGACCGAGAATTTCGGGTGACCGGGGGCAATACCGGAGCGTCCGTTCTCATCGGAATTGAGGAAGAGGTCAGGGGCATCGACGGGCACCCAGCGGGCAGCCAGCCGAGAGAAGAGCGGACCGGCGACGACGACCGTCGGGATGGCGATGAGGACGCCCAGACCCAGAGTCACTCCGAGGTCAGCCTTCAGCAGGCCGATGGCAGCCAACGGGCCAGGGTGCGGCGGAACCAGGGCGTGCATCGTCGACAGGCCGGCCAGGGCCGGGATGGCGACCCTCATGAGGGGCAACTTGGACCGGCGAGTCACCAGCAGGATGACGGGGACGAGCAGCACCAAGCCAATCTCGAAGAACATCGGCAGGCCAATGACGGCGCCGATGAGGGCCATCGCCCACGGCAGGGTGGCTGGGGATGCCTTGGACACCAGCGTGTCGACGATTTCGTCGGCGCCGCCGGAATCGGCGAGCAACTTGCCGATGATCGCGCCGAGGGCGATGAGGACGCCGACTGACGCCACCGTCGATCCCACACCCGTGGAGTAGGACTCCAGCATTTCCGTGAGGGAGAGCTGGGCGATGGCTCCGACAGTCAGCGCACCGATCGTCAGGGAGAGGAAGGGGTGGAGCTTGAACTTGGTGATGAGGGCGATGATGATGGCAAAGCCGATGATGGCTGCCGCGATCAACTGGCCGGTGCCGGCCGTTGTCTCGAGGATGACGGGCATTGACTCCTCCTTGAGTCCGGGGGTAGTGATGTCAGTCGAGGTTGGCCAGCCAGGCGGCTGCCTCGTTGGTGAGTTCTTCTCGGGAAGCGTCGAAATTGAGCGTGATGCCGGCCTCGTCGGCGGCGAGGGGTTCGAGGGTGGCGTACTGGGAGTCAACGAGGCTGGCTGGCATGAAGTGGCCGGCCCGAGCCTTCACCCGTTCAATGACGACCTCCCGATCGCCTGCCAAGTGGACGAATACGAGGTCGAGGCAGGCTTGCCTCAGCTGATCGCGGTAGATGCGCTTGAGAGCCGAGCACGCCACGACAGCGCCGTCACTACTGCGCTCTGCCAGCCAGGCGGCGATATTTGCCAACCAGGGGCGCCGATCGTCGTCGCTGAGGGGGTGTCCAGAAGCCATCTTGTCGATGTTGGCCTGGGGATGGAGATCGTCGCCGTCCATGAATTCCACGTCCAGGCGTGTGGCGAGCATGGCTCCGATGTCCGTCTTGCCAGCTCCAGCCACACCCATGACAACGATTGGTGGCACGCGGTGGCGCGATTGGATGACGCTCATGAAGGTCCCCTCGGAAGTCTCGGTCATCGTTGACGGCATCGAGTGTACGCGTTGAGATCAGATCTGTACAGGGAATTAGGGTTTGAAATCACATCCCGAAAAGAGGGTCATGACGTCGTTGTGTGCCAGGTGTGCGCGGGTTGGTATCGCTAGGGTTGTGGCCATGTCAGATTCCTCTATGGCCATCACGGTCTCGAACGTCATCGGGGCTCGGATCGTCAGTGGCCACGCCGCTCCTGGAACAGCCATGAGGCTCGAGGAACTTGACGCAGAATTCGGAGTTTCCAGGTCTGTCACCCGAGAAGCGGTCAAGCTTCTCGAGGCCCTTCACATGGTGCGTGCCCGGCGACGGGTTGGCATTGTCGTCACGGATGAATCAGAGTGGGACGTCAGTTCCCCCGCCGTCATTGAGTGGTTCCTGGCTGGTCCCAGAAGGGACGAGGAGATCACCTGGATCAGTGAGCTGAGGTCGGCCGTCGAGCCGCTGGCGGCCGAGTTGGCCGCCAAGCGCGCCACCCGAGACGAATCGGCGACGATGTCTCTGGCCGTCACTGGGATGATCGCGGCCGCCGCTGATGGTGATCTTGACGAGTATCTGCACTGCGACATAGGTTTTCACACCGCCCTACTTCAGGCTTCTCACAATCCGCTCGTCGCCTCTCACGTCAAGATTGTCGCCGCCGTCCTGAAAGGACGTACTCACCTCATGCCCTTCGAGCCCAAGCAAGAGGCGATTGGATTCCATCGCAGCATTGCGGATGCGGTGGCCGCCCGTGATCCAGGGGCTGCTGCGGACGCCATGAGGGAGATCGTCACGGAGGCTCACCAGGCAATGAGTTCGCAGTGATCACTGCCTCTAAAAACCTCAAAGGATCCCAGGAAAGGCACAGCTCGAAGAAATCCCGCGTCGGCGGGGTGTAAATATCCTATGTGTGTAAACATCTTATGAGGGGAGGAAAACCGTTGTTACGCGGCACTGTCGATACCAATTGGTGAGCTTTCCCAAGGGGAATCGGGCCGTGTTGGGAGACATGCGTTATCGCTCCTTTCATGCCTCAGGAATTCCTCGCTTCATCGGTCGCGAGCCGCTTGGGCGCACGCTGGGGGTGTAGAGCACGGTGCGGCTCCGGTTCAAGGCGGCGTAGATCTTGGCGTCGTTGTCGGAGCGCGGCCCCCAGTAGGTCAGCAGGTCGTGAGCCTTCTCGTAGTGTGCGTAGCGGCGCGCGGAGAGTGTCTCTCCTACGCCGGCTGATCCGAAGCACAAACCGATGGTGTGCCCGCGGCGCACGGCGCCGGCGAACTCGGTGAAGCGGCGGTGCTCCTTGGTGACGATGAAGCGCTGGCTCACCTGAAGTCCTCCTTGTAGATCTTCAACGCCGACCTCGGCGCCGGAGTCGGTGCTTCGGTGATCCGTGGTGTCTCGGTAGGTGCGACCACGAGGGCGATGCGTTCGTTGATGCCGGCTCGCAGCGCGCGGCGGCGGCCGTTGCGCGCGGCCTGGATCTCCTTGAGGCTGACCTTCTGGTCGTGGTGTTCTTGGTTGACGGCCTTGCAGACGAATTCGTCGTGATCGAAGACGCGGATTTCGGTGATGTCGCGGGGGTCGTAGCGGATCACGACCGAGCGTCCGACGTAGCCGGCCAGAGTTGGCGAGACGTAGCGCAGGCCCTGGAAGCGGATGCCATCGCGGCGCACGACGCGGGTCTTGGCGACGGTCAACAGCAGTCTGTCGAGGTCTTCCAGGGTCTTGGGCATTCGGGGCAGCCAGCCATCGGCAATCCACGCGCTGCGCGGGGAGGTTCCGAGCTCGCTGTGCGTGCGGTCGTTGTAGGTGGCCACGAACGCGTCCAGGGCGCTATCGAGGGCGGCCAGGGACAGTTTCGGTGTCGGCCAGGGGTGCCCTTCGGTGATGTGTCCGGGCAGGGTGGCGAGTAGCTCGGTGTTGATGGTGCCGAAGAACCGCTCGATCTTGCCCCGTCCCTGGGGTCGGGCGACGGTGGAGTGGATCAGTCGGATGTGGAGGTCGATGGCGGTGTGGGCGAGCTGGTCACTGGTGAAGTCGCTGCCGTGGTCGACGTAGAGCACGTCGGGCAGGCCGCACATCGGCCAGGCCGGGTCGGTCTTGTGCCAGATCGCTTGGCGCAGCGCCAGGACGGTGTTCATCGCCGACGGTGCGCCCAGGAAGACTGTGTAGCCGCAGACCGCCCGGGAGCAGTCGTCGAGGATCGTTGTCAGCCATGGCCGTGCGGGCTTGCCGTCGGTGCCCACCACCAGGATGTCGAGCATGGTGTGATCGGATTGCCACATCGCGTTGGGCAGCTCTGCTTGCCGGCGGAGTACCAGCTCGTGCTTGTCGCGGTAGGACGCTGCGCCCTCCAGGGCGAGGGTGACCATGCCGGGATCCAGGGTCCGCACGATGTCCCACACCACGGAGTAGGAGGGGACCGGCCACCTCCGGGCGGCGCAGATGCCGGTGACTTTGCGGTGGATGGTGGCGATGGCCGGCCGCGGCTTGCTCAGTGCCAGGCCCTGGATCAGGTGGACGAGGTCGGGCGGAAGGCGGCGGGAGCCGGTGTCCGCTCGTGAGGCTGTCTCCAGTCCGGCGTAGCCGTCGGCGCGGTAGCGGGCGTGCCAGCGCTCCAGGGCCCGCAGCCCTACATCGGTCTCGCGAGCTAAGCGCGCGAGGGGCACCTGGTCCTCGACGTGGAGCCTGAGGATTCGCCACCGCGCTCGAGCGTCCACGACGCACCTACTGCAAGGCGTTCTCGCGCCCGCGCTCGGCGCGCTGAAGGGCGCGGTAGACCGTGGAGCGACCCACGCTGAACAGTCCAGCCAGCTCGCCCCCGGTGTGCTCGTCGGCAGCATGTAGCTGGAGGAGGTGAGCTTCTTGCCGGGGGTGAGTTTCGGTGACTTCCCGCGCAGCCGGCCCTTGGCCTTGGCGACCTTCATCCCCTCGCGGGTGCGGGCACGGATGAGGTCGGCTTCGAACTCGGCGACCATCGCCAGCACGTTGAACAACAGTTTCCCCATCGGGTCGGTTGGGTCGTACACCGATCCGGCGATGCTCAGCTTCACTTCCCGCGCCGCGAGGTCGTCGGCGATCTGGTGGGCACCACGGACTGAACGCGCCAGCCGATCGAGCTTGGTGACCACGAACGTATCGCCGTCCCGACAGGCAGCCAGCGCCTGCCGCAGGCCCTCACGGTCGGCGTTGCGGCCCGTGAGCCCGTGCGACGTAGATGCGCTTGGGATCGACACCGAACGCCGCGAGTCCGTTACGCTGCGCGGTCAGGTCCTACTCGTCGGTGGAGACTCGGGCATAGCCGACCTTCGAGGGGGACATGCTCCCCAGCGTGTCATATAGCCTCCCTTCACCGGACAGTTCACCGGACGGGTCTTACGGGACAGCCCGCCAGGCGTGCCGTCGTTCCTCTCGATAAGTAGCGGTGGTGTCCGGTGAGGGCTCCCCTTACGGGCATGCGATCTGGGCTGACGCCTGTGACCGAGTGTTCAGTGCGCGTTGTATAGTTCAGTCCATGCTGACTATTGCTTCGCGTCTCGACGTGATGAACCGCCTGGGTCGTGCACTGGCCGACCCCACTCGATCCCGGATCATCTTGACCCTGCTCGACCATCCCGCTTACCCGGCGGAACTGGCCCGAGATCTGGACCTGACACGCCCGAACGTGTCCAACCACCTGGCATGCCTGCGCGATTGCGGGATCGTCGTCTCCGAGCCCGAGGGTCGTCGGACACGATATGAGATCGCCGATTCGCACCTGGCGCAGGCGCTGACGGCACTGGTCGATGCCACCCTGGCAGTGGACGAAGACGCCCCGTGCATCGATCTCGCCTGCTCGCTTCCCGGATGCGACGCAGCTGGGGAGAGCGCATGATCCTCACCTCGGTCTTGCAGGCGATGGGCCTGTTCGCAGCGACCAACATCGACGACATCATCGTGCTCTCCCTCTTCTTCGCGCGAGGGGCAGGCCAGCGCGGCACTACCGCCCGCATTCTGGCCGGCCAGTATCTCGGATTCGCCGGCATCCTCGGTGCCGCGGTCCTGGTGACCATCGGTGCCGGAGCATTCCTGCCCTCGGCAGCCATCCCGTACTTCGGTCTCATCCCCCTGGGCCTCGGCCTCTGGGCCGCATGGCAGGCCTGGCACGGAGACGGTGACGACGATGACGACGAGGCCAAGGTTGCCGGCAAGAAGGTCGGCATGTGGACAGTCGCAGGCGTCACCCTTGCCAACGGCGGCGACAACATCGGCGTCTACACCCCTGTCTTCTTCAGCGTGGAACCTCTCGCAGTAGTCGCCTACTGCATCGTCTTCCTCGCGCTCGTCGCGGTCCTGGTGGCCCTGGCAAAGTTCGTCGCCACCCGCCCCCCGATCGCCGAAGTGCTCGAACGCTGGGAGCACATCCTTTTCCCCATCGTTCTCATCGGCCTCGGCATCGTGATCCTCGTCAGCGGCGGAGCCTTCGGACTCTGACGTAGCGGCAGCGATCCAAACGGCCCCGACCGGGCGCACCCCTCTCGGTTCAGACCGCGACACCTACCTGCAGCCAGTCCTGCGTGATCGCGGCAACAAGACCGCCACGGAGCGCTGCAAAAACCCCGCCACCAAGCGAACGAAGCCACATATTGCGCTGGAACCCACTGCGGCTCGACTCGCTGCCGAGCGTGCTGACGGGGCCGACCTCAAGTTGTTGCAGGACGCCGTGTCCGGCATGACAGAGGCCATTCGTAATGGTGATTCCAAGGGCCTCGCCCATCACGACCATGTTTTCCACCGTGGCCTTCTCGCGGCGACTCGCAATCCGTTGTATGTCGCTCACGTCCCGATGATGCTCAGGTACCTTGCTGAGCAGTACGAGGACCGAGAGCTGACCGAGGAGGATCGCGCCAACCTGGTCCAGCATCGTGACATTCTCGATGCCATCACGATGAGCGATCTCGCGCTGCCGAGCGTGCCACCCGCGCCCTCGTCCTGGGGAGTGGCAGGGTCATCTCGCAGGCAGCTTTCTGACCCACCCCGAGCCGCGAGGCTGCTCCGCACCCTGACGAGCAACTGGCCGGGGCCCGATCCACATGGATCGGGCCCCGGCCAGTTGTGATTCTGATCGGTCCTCCGACGAATCAGTCCTCAAATGCCTCGGGAGGCGGACAGGTGCACACCAGGTGGCGGTCTCCGTAGGTGTTGTCGACTCGGCCCACCGGAGGCCAGTACTTGGCCTGGATCCGGGTGAAGGCGCTGACGTCCAGCCCGCGTTCCTGATCGCGCTGCACGCCCAGACGCATGCCGGGATAGCAGCCCAACTCGCGAGAGTAAGGATGGTTCCACTCGACGGCCACTAGGCGGGCGGCCGGATGCGGAGCATTGACGAGCGGGTTGTCGTCGGCAGGCCAGTGACCTGATTGCACCATTCGAGCCTCCTCCACAATCGCTAGCATCGCGTCGCAGAAGCGGTCCAGCTCGGCGAGGTCCTCCGACTCGGTCGGCTCGACCATGAGGGTTCCGGCAACCGGGAAGCTCATCGTCGGGGCGTGGAAACCGTAGTCGATGAGACGCTTGGCGACGTCGTCAACGGTGATACCCGTCTCGGCCGTCAGCGGGCGCAGATCGAGGATGCACTCATGAGCCACGTAACCGTTCTGGCCGGTGTAGAGGACCGGGATCTTGTCCTGAACACGATGCGCGATGTAGTTGGCGTTGAGGACTGCCACCTCCGTCGCGAACTGCAGGCCCTCGAGACCCATGAGTCGCAGGTACGCCCAGGAGATGGGCAGAACTGACACCGATCCATAGGGGGCTGCGGACACCGCGTGACCGTCATGGGTCACCGACCCTCCGCCATTGAGTGGGTGCTCGTTGCGCGGGTTGAGCGGGTGACCTGGCAGGAACGGAGCCAGGTGTGCCTTGGCCGCCACCGGACCAACACCAGGACCGCCGCCACCATGGGGGATGGCGAAGGTCTTGTGCAGGTTGAGGTGACTCACGTCGCCGCCGATGCGGCCGAACTGTCCCCATCCGACCAGGGCGTTGAAGTTCGCCCCGTCGATGTAGACCTGTCCGCCGGCCTGGTGGACCATGTCACAGACCTGACGCACACCGTCCTCGTAGACGCCGTGGGTCGACGGGTAGGTGATCATGATCGCGGCGACGCGACCCTCGTTCTCGGCGATCTTGGCAGCCAGGTCGTCCCGGTCGATGGTGCCATCGTCATTGGACTTGACGACGACGACCTTGAGACCGGCCAGAGCCGCCGACGCAGCGTTGGTGCCGTGTGCCGAGGCCGGGACGAGGCACACATTGCGTTCGGTGTCCCCGCGGGACAGGTGATAGCCACGAATAGCTGCCAGACCGGTGTACTCACCCTGGGAACCCGCGTTGGGCTGCAGGGAGACGGTGTCGTAGCCGGTGAGTTCGGCGAGCCAGATCTCCAGGTCACGGATGAGTCGCAGGCTTCCGGCCTGGTCCTCCACCGGAGCGAACGGATGCATCTGGCCGAATGCCGGCCAGGTCATGGCATCCATCTCGGCTGCCGCGTTGAGCTTCATGGTGCACGAGCCGAGCGGAATCATGCCACGGTCCAGGCCGTAGTCACGATCTGCCAACCTCTTGAGGTAACGCATCATGGCGGTCTCGGTGTGGTAGCTCGAGAATACCGGGTGAGTCATGAAGTCGGTCGTGCGGCGCAGATCCTCCGGCCAGATGTCGTCCGTCGGTGACTCGAGGCTGTCGCTGTCGCCGCCCAACAGTTGGGCGAGCTCGCGCAGCTCGTCAGGAGTGACCGTCTCGTCCACGGCGATCTGGACGGTGTCTTCGTCGACGAAATCGAGGGTGTATCCGCCTTCACGTGCTCTGTTCCACAGCTTCTTGGCACCACCCTTGGCGGTGATGCGGATGGTGTCGAAGAACAGCTCGTCTGAGAGGTCGAGGCCCCCGGCACGCAGGGCCGAGGCGAGCTGCTGAGCGCGATCTCGTACCTGCGTGGCGATCCGGGTGAGTCCCTTCGGACCGTGCCAGATGGCGAAGGCGGCAGCGACGACGGCAAGGAGCACCTGGGCAGTACAGATGTTGCTGGTGGCCTTGTCGCGCCTGATGTGCTGCTCGCGAGTCTGGAGGGCCAGACGGTAGGCAGGATTGCCGTCGGCATCCGTGGAAACACCCACCAGACGTCCGGGGATCTGACGCTCCAGGCCAGTGCGCACCGACATGAATGCCGCGTGCGGTCCGCCATTGCCCATCGGAACTCCGAAGCGCTGCGAGGAACCAACGGCGACGTCTGCGCCGAGTTCTCCGGGAGGAGTCATGAGGGTCAGGGCCAGTACGTCGCACTCGGCGATGGCGATACCGCCAGCCTGATGGACGGCCTCGAAAACCTCGGAGGGGTTCCACAGTGCACCAGTGCTGTCCGGGTAGGGGGCCAGCACGCCGAAACAGCCAGCCTCGACCTCGGGTCGCCAGGATTCCGGGTTGCGCAGGTCCGTCTCGACGACCTCAATGCCCGCCGCCTCAGCATGTCCGAGGACGACGTCTCGAACCTGGTCGAAGACGTGGGTGTGGACGAGGAAACGGTTGGACTTCACCTTGCGGGACGCGCGGCGGGCCAACAGCATTCCCTCGGAGGCTGCAGTGGCCTCGTCGAGCAAAGAGGAGTTCGCCAGAGCCAGACCGGTGAGATCTGTGATGAGCTGCTGGTAGATCGTCAGGATCTCGAGACGACCCTGGGAGATTTCCGGCTGGTATGGGGTGTAGGCGGTGTACCAGGAGGGGTTCTCCAGGATGTTTCGACGGATGACCGGCGGGGTCAGGGTTCCGTAGTAGCCACGTCCGATGAGGGCGCGGGTGACACGGTTACCCTTTGCGATGTCAACGAGCTCGGCCCGGGCGGTTGCCTCATCGGCGGTGGGCGGCAGGCTCGGGGTGTGGACGGAGGAGCCATTCCTGTCGGAGTTGAGGACGGAAGCCGGGATGGCGTCGCGAACGATCTGTTCGCAGCTGGTCACACCGACCGTCTCGGCGATGTGACGCAGGTCGTCGACAACGGATCCGACGTGGCGGCTCGAGAAGGGACGCGGCCCCTCGAGGCCGCGTCGATCCCCAGCGTGGTCTGTCATCGTCATCACTTGGTGGTGAGCTTGAGGTAGGCGTCGCGGTCCATGAGGTCATCGGCGAGCTGTCCGTCGGAGACCTTGAACAGCCATCCTTGGCCGAAGGGGTCAGAGTTGACGAGTTCGGGCGACTCGGAAATGGCCTCGTTGACCTCGGAGACGGTACCGGACACCGGGCTGAAGAGGTCTGATACCGATTTGGTGGACTCGACCTCGCCGATGGCCGATCCGGCCTGGACCTCGTTGCCGGCCTCGGGAATGTCGACGAAGACGACGTCGCCCAAGGCCTCGGCGGCGTAGTCGGTGATGCCGACGGTTACGGTGTCGCCGTCAACGGCGACCCACTCGTGCTCGGCGGAGTACTTGAGATCGGACAGTTCCATGTCTGCTCCTAAAGGGTTGTCTGGGGGCGGGTTGGTGGACGGTGTCAGGAACGCTTGTAGAAGGGCAGCTCGACGACGGTGACGTCGAGGGCCTTGCCTCGCACGTCGACGCTGAGCGAAGTGCCAACCGCGGCGACACCGGGATCTACGAAAGCCATTGCGATCGGGTGGCCCAGGGTGGGGGAGAGGATGCCGGAGGTGATGGACCCGACCTCCTTGCCCTCATTCATGACGGCGTAGCCAGCGCGCGCCGCGCGCCGTCCCTCGCCAGCCAGACCGACGAGAACACGGTCATCAGTCGTCTCGCGGTTCTCGAGGGCAGAGCGACCGACGAAGTCACCCTCCTTCTTGAAGTTGACGACTCGCCCAAGGCCGGCCTGGGAGGGATGGATGTCGGTTCCCAGCTCATGCCCGTAGAGGGGCATGCCGGCTTCCAGACGCAGGGTGTCGCGACAGGCGAGCCCACACGGGGTGAGGTCATCGCCGCCGGCCTCCATGAGAAGATTCCAGAGGTGTTCGGCGGCCTCGGCCGGTACATAGAGCTCGTAACCGTCCTCACCGGTGTATCCAGTACGGGCGACGAGCGTGGGGGAGCCGTCGAGCTGTCCGGTCAGGCAGCGGTAGTACTTGACGTCGCGGACCTCGTCGGAATCGAGGGTGGTGTCGGCCTTCGCCAGGGCCGCCAGCACGATCTCGACGGCCTTGGGTCCCTGCACTGCGACGAGGGCCGTCTGAGCTGACTCGTCGGAGACGGTGACGTCGAAGCTGGCACACCTCTTGGAGAACTCGGTCAGATCGGTTTCGGTGTTGGCAGCGTTGGCAACGACGAGATAATCACCGTCAGGCAGGTGGTAGGTCACGAGATCATCGACGACGCCCCCGTCCTCGGCGAGCATGAGGGAGTATTTCGCGCGGCCCTCCGCGACGGCTGAGAGTTTGCCTGCCAGGGCGTAGTCGAGAGCTGCCCCGGCATCGGGCCCGGAGACCCTGATCTCGCCCATGTGAGACAGGTCGAAGATGCCGGCATTCTTGCGGACGGCGTGGTGTTCAGCCAGGTCTGAGGAGTACCGCACGGGCATGTCCCAGCCCGCGAAATCGGTGAAGGATGCTCCGAGACTCTCGTATACGGCCGCCAGTGGTGTACGTCGAAGCGTGGTCATGCTTGGAAGTATGGCATGACGCGGGACCGCGTGCTTGCCCGCAGCCAGAACTGAGGAAGTAGACTTGGTGACGTACGACGGAGTTCACCCCGCAAGCTCCGTGGCAGGTCAGGTAGGAGTTCGAGATGCCCTTGTCAGCAGAGGAGCAGCGGCGCCTTGCCGAGCTCGAGGAATATCTGTCCACCGACGATCCTGACTTTGCCCGATCGTTCTCGCGGAAGGCCTCGGCGACCCGTCGTCCCCATCCCGCCGGGGATGCCCTGGAGCAGCGGCGGAGACGGCATCGTCAAGCCCGTCGCCGTCAGATCCTCCTTGGCTCAGGCATGATGGTGCTGGGTCTGGCAGGGGTCGTCGGCGGGGTCGTGATGAGCAGTGGCCTCCTCGCCGTCGTCGGTTTCGTGATCATGGCCGTTGCGGTCGGAATGCTGCTGTCCACGGGCCAAGGCACGATGCCGGGCAGCAATGGAATTCGGCCGCGTGGTGGGGGCCGTGAGAGCAATCCGGACTCCTTCACCGCTCGGATGGAGGAGAGGTGGCGTCGACGTCAGTCGCGATGAGACACGGTCGTCAGCCGTGGTGATTCTCACCTCATGAAGAGGGATGTCGGCATCCAGACAGCCAACCAGTGTGGTTTGGGGGTGTGCATCTTTCCGAGCCAGTCCTTGGCCGTCATGAGGTCGGAAGCCATCGAGTCGTAACGACCTTCCCTGCCCGACCAGCGGTCCCTTTCCTCGGCCAAGGCCAGCCGATTCACCGCCTGCGCAGTGGACTCGTCCATGTCCTGGGTCAAGGCGGTCGCCTGGTGACGAGGCGTGCCATCGGGCCAGGGCAATCCATGGTCAATCCACAGTCCGCGTAGCTCCTGCCAGGTGTCGGCTGCCGACCCGCTCAAGATTCGGCGCCGCGAGATGAGGATGCGGGTGAGCATCGGCACGACGAGCAGGAGCAGGACGATCAGCGCTCCGAGGAGGAGCGGCCAGTTAACGCCGCCGTGTTCAGTGCTGTTGACGGGAATCGGGCTGCTCGACGCTGTCGGGGTGCCGGACGCCGTGGGAGGCGGCGTCGATGACGTCGATGCGGATGACTGGGCCGAGGGAATCGGGCTGGCCGACGGGGTCGGAGTGGGAGACTGTGTGGCTGCGGCCTTACGGGTCCAGGCCGGTGCCGGGGCCACCGCGGCAGTCGGCTCGAACCTCACCCATCCGTAGTCCTGGAAGTACAGTTCCGGCCACGCGTGCATCTGGTTGGCACGCACCTTCCAGCTGTCGCCCTTGTGACTCCCGGGGAGGAATCCGATGGAAACCCGTGATGGAATCCCCTCGATGCGGGCCATGAGAGCCATCGACGCGGCGAAGTGAATGCAGTATCCCCGGTGGGTCCGCAGCAAGAAGGTCTCGAGCACCTGGAAGCCATTACCCTCGGGGGCGTTGATGTCGTAATGGAACCGGGAGTCGTCACGTAACCAGTTCTGGACGGCGATGGCCTTGGCCACCGGGGCGGTCTTCCCCCTGACGATTCGGTGTGTCAGCTCCTTGATGTCAGTAGGCGCTGCGTCCGGGACATCGGTGTAGACCGTGCCGTCAGGAATGCCGGCCTTCGCCTCGTCGAAGGTCGCTGGATCAGGGTCCGGCTCCTGGGCGGAGATGCTGTACTGCATGTCGTCAGTCGCGTGGTCGCGATCGGCAGAGGTCGAGACGATCGTCAGACTGTCGGGGTCCCAGGCCCAGGTCTGGTCGACGTCAGCATCAATCGGACCGTAAGGAGCCGGAAGGTACTGCGATGAGAAGCCGTTGACGGTGACGTCGACGGTGCGGGTCTGCGAATGACCGGTCAGTCCCGGAACCTTTCCGGGAGCAGAGTGCTCCAGGTTGACCGGGACGAGTCCCCACCCTCGATCCGTCATCTTGGGCAGAGAGGTCATGCGCAGGTACTCGCCGTCACGACTGTTGGTGATGTAGTCGATCACCGACGCCGTTGACTTGTTGTGGAGGTTTCGGCGCAGATCGATGGTGGGATCACTCATGTGCACCGGGGCCGAGGAGGCTCCTGACGGGCGAGCCAGGTCGACGTGGCCCCACACCGGGGCGATGGTCGCGAGAACCGTCGCGAGGGCGATGGTGATGGCTCCGACGATGACCGCTGACGGTCCGGTCAGTCGGCCGCCGTCGCGCAGTGCGTGATCGACGGCGAGGATGAGGAGCCAGCTGGCTGCGACCAAGGTGAAACTCCACCACGGGGCATCGCTGGTGGCTGTCAGGACAGCGGGGAGGTGTGTTGCCAACAGCGGGGCGAGGGACCAGCCCGGGCTCTCCAAGGTGATGGTGAGCAGATCCGTCACGACGGTGAGGACGCCGACCACTGTCGTCACCAACCAGATGACGCCGATCGACGGGGGCAGCGGGCCGTCGGTTGTCTGGATGAGGGTGATGGTGTCTCGGTAGAGATGCAGGAAGTTGAACGGGAAACTGCCTGACGAACCGGCAGTGGATGCGCAGATTCCTCCCATCACGGCGGCGATGACGAGGACGAGGACGGCTTGTACGCCTTGCACCTCGGCGTGGTCCCAACGATGACGTCGGCACAGCAGGGCTACGGCTTCGATGACGACGATGATGGCCGTCGGTCCGACCCAGTACCAGGGGTCGGCGGTGAGATCCGACAGCGACAGGGTTGCCAGAATCATGGCTAGCGCGTCCGCAAGATGGATCGCCACCCCGTGGGAGTACTCGGGTGGCTGCTCGACCGGTCCGAGGAATTCCGAGAGCCGGGATTCAGGCTGGGCAGCGCGACGTGGATTGCTCATGAGATAGCCGTCCTCCCGTCGTGGAGCAGCTGGCGCCATGCTGTCTCGACGGAGGTGCGGGAATTGACGGGGACAACCGTCCACCCGGCGTCGGACAGCTCGGTCAGGGCTCGTTCGTGTTCCGCGGCCTGCTCGACGGTTCCTCGGAACCGCCGGGCCGTGAAGGTGTCGGCGTCGAGGACAAGAGCGAGTCCAGCAACGCGGTCTCGTCTCAGGTCCACGAGATCCGCGACGTCAGCCGATTCCAGCCTGCCGAGGATCGCGATGGCTGGGCCGTCAATTCCACGGCAGGATTCGACCGCCTCATCAAGAGTGATGTCAGGACGTAGCGGTTCGTCGACGAGTGCCTCGAGGAGATCACCGGTGAGAGGACCGGACGAATCGCAGACGTGAGTGACGTATCCGTCCGTCTTGAGCCGAGCGGCTATGGACGCCACTGAGTTGACGGCCCACTCGAAGGAGGCGTTGGGGCCGGCGCCGGCGTGGTGATGAGCACGGGAGTCCAGCACGACCACCACCGACGGATTCCAGGCCTGTTCCTCACGACGAACCATGAGGTCGCCGCGGTGTGCCGTGGATCGCCAGTGGATACGTCGCACCGAGTCCCCGGTGTGCCAATCGCGCACCATGGCGTCGTCGGGACCACGCCTACCGGCATTGACGGCGGAGGATCTGGCGGCGAAGCCCTGGCTACCGAGCTCTCCAGAAGTGCCCAGATCGACGATTCTCGGTGTCACGACGACTTCCGCTGTCTCCCCGAGGTCGGAGTGGCGACAGGCCATGCCGAAGGGGTCGACGGTACGCATCATGACGGGCCCGATGGTGAATCGGCCACGAGTGGTGGGCACGACGGGCGTCTGAATCATTCCGGCTGACCACCGAGCCTGGCCCAGGGCAGCGGGCAGAGTGTCAGTGAATCGTGCCGCTCCCAGCGGCAATCCTCCACGACGCTCCACCGTCACCGTCTCGACGGCCTCGGACCCCAACGGTATCTGCACCGGAGCCAGACTCCGCGCGGTTCGGACCCGTGGACAAAACCATGCCACGACAGCAATGGCGACCAAGAGCAGCAGGATGAGGAGTATGCCGATCCGGGCCAGGTCCCGTTGATCAATGCTCAAGCCGATGACCGCCAGGACGATGCCGACGATTCCGACGGCACGACCCCGTGCGGTGAGAATCCCCCGGCGGCGAGGGGAGTTGGACGCTGACGAGGAATTCATCGGTCCTGATGGGTTCGCTCGGGCAACGGCACCTGACGCATGATCGAGTTGACGAGGGACTCGGCTGCCCGGGCAGTGTCGTGGCTCGCAGCCCCGCTGCGTCCTGAGAGCACCAGACGGTGAGCCAGGACCAGGGCGGCGAGGGCCTGGACGTCGTCAGGAATGACGTAGTCACGACCATTCATGGCAGCGCGAGCTCGACAGGCCCGAACCAGGTGGAGGGCCGCGCGTGGAGACGCCCCCAACCGAATGGACTCGTGACTGCGGGTCGCAGCGACAATGTCCAGGACGTACTCATGGATGTCGGTTGCCACGTGGACTCCGAGAACAGCCGAGATGAGACCCCGAACCGTCACGGCGTCGGTGACCGGGGTGACCTCGTCGAGAGGTGAGGCTGCACCGTGGTGTTCGAGCATGGCGAGCTCGGCGGGGCGAGTCGGGTAGCCCATGGTGATGCGGGCCATGAAGCGGTCTCGCTGAGCCTCCGGCAGGCGGTAGGTGCCCTCCATCTCGAGGGGGTTCTGGGTGGCCACCACCATGAAGGGGGCGTCAAGGACGTGAGTCTGACTATCCGCCGAGACCTGACGCTCGGCCATCGCCTCGAGGAGAGCGGACTGGGTCTTGGGGGAAGCCCGGTTGATCTCGTCACCGACGACGATGTTGGCGAAGATTCCGCCGGGTTTGAAGACGAACTCCCTCTTCTCCTGGTCATAGACGCTGACGCCGGTGATGTCGGAGGGCAGCAGGTCCGGAGTGAACTGGATGCGGTGCACGGTGCAGTCAATGGCGCGGCCGAGCGCACGGGCAAGCATCGTCTTGCCGACACCGGGTACGTCCTCCACCAGGAGATGGCCTTGGGCGAGCAGCACCACGAGGGCGGTGTCGATGCGTCCGTCCTTGCCCTCGATGACCCCGGCCACAGCCGAGCGGATGGCATTCGTGACGGCCACCACGTCGTCAATCGTCGCTGTTGGGGCTGCGACGTCGCCGAGGGGTTGGGCATGGGCCGGATGGACCGGCTGCGGTTCTTCGTGGCTCAACGGAATCCTCCTTGCGTGCACGGCAGTGACCGGAGCCCATGCTATCTGGGCCTTCTGACGGTGATGCCCCTCTCGCTGTCGCGGTCCTCTGAACAGGGGCGAACGACCTTCTCGGACTCACATTGACATTTCTGACACCCACTTCACCGCGTCATCACGCGGTGGGAGTGGTGGGAAGTGGAGGTCGAGGAGTCGGGATGGTGACTTAGTGGAGCATTGTGGAGTATGGTGGAGGCAAGTGGAGGAGATCGCCCCGATCGTGGAGCAAGGAGGTGCCCGGTGTTCCTGGGTACGCACACTCCAAAGCTCGACGAAAAAGGCCGCTTCTTCCTACCGGCGAAGTTCCGCGACGAGTTGGACGACGGGTTGGTCATCACCAGGGGCCAGGACAGGTGTCTGGCGATCTACCCGACCGAAACCTTCGTGGAGACGACCCGGGAGATCGCTAAGGGTTCGGTGAGTGTCAAGAAGGTTCGTGACTACCAGCGCATGTTGGCAGCCGGTGCCAGCGACACCACTCCGGACAAGCAAGGGCGGGTCATGATTCCGTCGATGCTGAGGCGCTACGCCGGTCTCGACAAGGAGATCGTCGTGGTGGGTGCGATCACCCGTGTCGAGGTGTGGGACGCCACCGAGTGGGAGAAGTACTCCGAAGCCCAGGAGGAGATCTTCGCCGACATGAACGAGGAGGTCTTCGCCGAACAGTGATCGCGTGATCCGCGGCTCCGGTCCGACCGGGCCCCCTGACACAACTTCCCCTGTGCCAGGTGGTTCAGCCGGAACGGAACCCCGGACCACGGGTCGTCGACACCGGTCGAAGACGTTGCTGGCAGACCATGCCGGGGAGGGGATGCTCATGGCGACCGATGCCATTGCCGGCGATGCCGTTCACATCCCTGTCATGCGCACCCGCATTCTCGACCTTCTCTCCCCGGCCCTCGAGGGCGAGAACCCCGTTCACCTTGATGGCACCCTTGGTATGGGAGGTCACGCCGAAGCTGTTCTGAACCGGTTCCCTCGCGTACAGCTCGTCGGTATCGACCGGGATAAGCAGGCCCTGGCCATGGCGGGTGCGCGACTCGAGTCGTTCGGGGATCGCGTCCATCTCGTCCATGCCGTCCATGACGAGCTCCCCGATGTCCTCGATGGCCTTGGGTTGGGAAACGTGAATTCGGTGCTGCTCGATCTGGGGCTGTCCTCCTTGCAGATTGACGAGGTGGGCCGCGGGTTCTCATACTCCGTCGATTCCCGGCTGGACATGCGCATGGACCAGTCTGGTGGACGTACTGCCGCCGAGATCGTCAACGCGTCCGCCCCAGGCGACCTGGTGCGGATCCTGCGCGAGTACGGCGAGGAGAAGTTCGCCGATCGCATCGTGCGGGCCATCGTCGCAGAGCGGGATCGTCAACCCATTGAGACCTCCGGACGCCTCGTCGACATCATCTCCGAGGCGATCCCCGCCGCTGTTCGGCACAAGCGTTCGGGGCATCCCGCCAAGCGCACCTTTCAGGCACTGCGTATTGCCGTCAACCGCGAGATGGAGACCCTTCCAGCGGTACTTCCCCGAGCACTCGACCGGCTCGCCGTCGGCGGCCGGATGGCAGTTCTCGCCTACCACTCCCTGGAGGATCGGCCAGTCAAGGAAGTCTTCCGGGACGCTTGCGCCGACACCGCTCCAGCGGGTCTGCCGATGGTTCCAGAATCAATGGCAGCCAAGTTCAGCCCTGTCACTCGAGGAGCTGAACGTCCTGACGCCGATGAGGTGTCCACGAATCCACGATCCGCGTCAGCACGGTTGCGGATCATCGAGCGGATCCGCCCAGGATCCGTCAGTTCTCAGCATGCGACGAAGGAGAGCCGATGAGCGCCGAACCAGCACCGCGTCCCCACCCGGCCAAGGTTGCCGCAGCGCGTACCGCCCCGTTACGTCCGGTGCTGCGGGCCCTGCCACGGCGGGTTCAGCAGCAGAGGATGGGACGGCTCGGCTTCGCCATCCTCATCGTCGTCATGCTGGCTGCCGGGTTGGCCGGTCTCCTGGTGCTCAACACCACAATCCAGGCACAGTCCATGCAGATTGCCCAGGAGACGCGCAATCTCAACGTCCTGCAGCACCAGCAGGCCGTGCTCGGGGCTGAGGTCGACCACTTGCGAGGACCGCAGAACCTGCAGGAAGAGGCCAAGAAGCTCGGCATGAGGCCGAATCCCTACGGCTCTTACATCGACCTGCGCACTGGCACGGTGATGGGAACCCAGACGAGGGTTGACGGCAAGGAAGCACCAGGACTCATCGGTGAGACGGCCAAGCCAGAGCTGGGTCAGCCGTGAGCGATTCCCGGCGTTCCACGGATCCAACCCGGCGTCCCGGTTCCGCCCGACCGCCTGCGTCCGGGCGTGGATCCGCGCCATTGCGCCCCGGTTACCGTCCGGGTCGTCCTGCGTCGAGCGCGAGGCCAGCCCCACGGATGGCCTCCCAACGAGGCCGTCTGACGATCATCATGGCGGCATTCCTCGTGCTCGCGATCGGTCTGGCCAGCCGCGCTCTGCAGTTGCAGGCCATCGAGGCTCCTGCGTACGCGGCCTCGGCGGCCGCGCGGATGAAGTACACATACGACCTGCAGCCCGACCGCGGACGGCTCACTGATCGCAATGGCACCGTCATGGCGCAGACTCAGCCGGCCGTGTTGGTATTCGTCGACCCTCGCATGATCTCGCGCAATGGCGTTGACGAGCGGGTCACCATGAGTCGTACCCAGCGGGAGAAAGCCGCTGCAGCCCCCAAGGCGATTGCCAAGATCCTGGCCAAGCACCTCGGCGGACGTCCGGAGGATTACCGCAAGGCTCTCACGGCCACCGACTCCAAGGGCAATCTCAGCCGCTACTCGGTGGTGCGTCACCACGTCGACAGCTACACCTTCGACCTCATCAAGAAGGACATGAAGGAGGGGGAATGGTACGGGATCTTCAGCTCGAATGACCCGATCCGCACCTATCCCTCCGGGAAGGTGGCGTCCAATGTCGTCGGATTCGTCAATGCCGAGGGCAAGGGCGCTGGCGGCTTCGAACACAGCCACGACAAGGCCTTGGCAGGTGTGCCCGGAAAGGAGTCCTACGAAGCTTCGACGTGGGGACGCATCCCGCTGGGATCCAACACCCTCGTTCCTGCCGTCAATGGCACCAGTTACGCCCTGACCCTTGACGCACAGCTGCAGCTCATGGCCCAGCAGGCACTGGGCACGGCCATCAAGAACGCCAAGGCCAAGAGTGGCGAGATCATCATGATGGACGTGACGAATGGCGAGGTACTCGCCATGGTGTCGATGCCCACCTTCGACTCGAACAAGCCGGGGAAGGCCAAGGAGAGCCAGACCCGCAATCGGACCATCCAGGATGCCTACGAGCCGGGGTCGGTCCAGAAGGTACTGACGATGGCCGCCCTCACCGACCAGGGAGTCCTCACTCCCGATACCCACATCGTCGTTCCTCCGGCCTTGTCCTCCGGGGGCGGCAAGATCACGGATGCCGAGCCCCACGGCACCGAGCACCTGACCGCTCGCGGTGTTTTCGTGCACTCCTCGAACATCGGGACGACCCTCTTCGCCCGAAACCTCGACAAGGGGACCATGGCCTCCTACCTCAAGTCCTTCGGCCTAGGGGCACCTACCGGGATCGGTCTTCCCGGCGAGGCCCACGGCCAGATTCCCAAACCGGACATGCCCGACTACACCCGTGACCAGGTGGCCTTTGGCCAGGGGTTGTCGGTGACCGCGATCCAGGAGGCTGCTGCGGTGGCTGGCATCGTCAACGGTGGTGTATACCACTCCCCGACGATCATCAAATCAGCTGTCGACGGTCACGGTGAACCTGCTGAGATCCCCGACACGACGACCCGCCGAGTGATCTCCCAGCAGGCTTCCGAGCAGGTCCGCGACATGATGGAGAACGTCGTCTCGACGGCCAAGGGCCGACCGATCCCGGATTACCGAATGGGGGGAAAGACGGGTACTGCGCAACGTGTTGACCCGCAATGCCACTGCTATCGCGGTTACATCTCCTCATTCATCGCCGTCGCTCCCATCGAGAAGCCGCGTATTCTCACCTATGTCGTCATCAACCAGCCCACCAACGGACACACAGGTACGGAGGTGGCGCAGCCGGCGGCGCGGCAACTGATGTCCGTCGCCCTGCCGCGCTACGGTGTGCAACCGTCCACCGACAAAGCGCGCAAGGAACCCTTGGAGTACCAGCCGTGAGCCCTGAACCCACTCCCACCCCCACATCACCTGCAGACACCGCCCTGCGGCCCTCGGAGGTGAATTCCATTGCGTGGGGTGATCTGGTGGCCGAGCTCGACGGGTGTCGGGCTGATGAGAACGGTCCTGCGATCAGCGGGATCACCCTGGACTCCCGTCAGGTACGTCACGGCGACTTGTACGTCGGTCTGCACGGTCTCCACGCCCATGGGGCTCGATTCGCTGGCTCGGCAGCACAGTCCGGTGCGGTGGCAGTCCTCACTGACGACGAGGGTGCGACCCTCGCTGCGGATGCCGGTGTGCCGATCATCGTCGTCCCGGATCCCCGGGCTGCGATGGCGGTCGCGGCTGCCAAGATCTTCGGCCATCCCGCTGATGCCATGACGATGTTCGGTGTCACTGGTACCAATGGCAAGACGACGACGGCCTTCCTGGTGGAGGCAGGTCTACGAGCTGCTGGACGCCACGTCGGGACGATCGGGACGATTGGATTCCAGCTCGACGGTGTCGAGTTGCCGAGCGCTCGTACCACAGTGACGACCCCGGAAGCTCCGGATCTCCAAGGTCTCTTCGGCGCCATGGCTGAGAGGGGAGCGACCGACGTCGTCATGGAGGTCTCCTCCCACGCCCTCGCCCTGCAACGGGTCGACGCCACCCGTTTCGATGTCGCTGCCTTCACCAACCTCGGTCGCGATCATCTTGACTTCCACAAGACCCTCGATGATTACTTCGAGGCCAAGGCTCGTCTGTTCACCTCGAACCTGGCCCGGCTCGGCGTCATCAACGTTGACGACCCGCGCGGACGTCAACTCGTCGAGAGGATGCAGGCCAGTGGCGTCACAGCCGTGACGACGTCGATCCACGAACCCTCCGACTATCAGGTGACGTCGTGGCATCCGGGACCGCACGGGGCCGTCCTCGAGGTCACGACCCCGTCGGGGGAGCGCACTCTCGAATTGTCCCTGCCCGGTGAGTTCAACGTCCGCAACGCGGTCATGGCCCTGGCAATGCTGGAAGCCGCAGGGCTCTCCTTCGACGAGGTTGCGCATGGATTGTCGTCTGCTCAGGTGCCAGGTCGGATGGAGCGCGTCGACCTCGGCCCTGACTCACCGACCGCTCTGGTCGACTTCGCGCACACTCCGCAGGCGATTGCCTCCGCCCTTGATGCGGCACGGTCCTCGGTCGACGGGGGGCGTCTCATCGCCGTCCTGGGCGCTGGGGGAGACCGTGACGCCGCCAAGCGTGGCCCCATGGGTGATGTTGCGGCTGAGAGGGCCGACGTCGTCATCATCACCGACGACAACCCACGTACTGAGGATCCGGCAACGATCCGCGCAGCGGTGTTGGAGGGTGCCCACGAGGCCGCCGAGGACGGTGTCATCGTCGTCGATGGCGGACGCCGTCGTGAGGCGATCAACGAGGCCTTGAGAATGGCCGAGGTCGGAGACGTCATCTGCGTGCTCGGCAAGGGGCACGAGACCGGACAACATGTTGGCGGCGAGGTGCTGCCATTCGACGATCGTGAGGTCATCCGAGCTGAATGGCACACCATGGCTCGGCAGGCCGAGGAGGATCAGACACGATGAGAGTTGTCGACATTGCCACCCTTTCCCCATGGGTCGGGGCCGAACCGGTTGACGGCTCTGCACAGGTGGGCCCCGACGTCGTCATCGACACCCGTGAGGTGACTCCGGGGGCTCTCTTCGTCGCTCTGCCTGGCGCCCGGGCGGACGGACACGACTTCACGAAGGCTGCTCAGGAAGCTGGCGCGGCTGCCGTGATGGGTACGCGCGCCACCGACGCCCAGTTGCCGCACCTCATCGTTGACGACGGCCAGGCCGGACTGTCTCGATTGGCCCGTCACGCCGTGGACACCGAGCGATGCCGTGGTCTGCGGACTATTGCTCTCACTGGGTCCAGTGGCAAGACGAGCACCAAGGACATGCTGGCCCAGGTTCTCGAGGCCTTTGGCCCGACGGTGGCTCCGGTGGGGTCGTTCAACAATGAGATCGGCGTGCCCCTGACGGCATGCCGCGTCAACGAGGAGACCGCATTCCTCGTCTCCGAGATGGGGGCTCGCGGACTCGGCCACATTTCGTGGCTGACCTCCATCGTCACCCCTGACGTCGCCATGGTCCTCAACATCGGGACCGCCCACCTGGGCGAGTTCGGATCCCGTGAGGTCATCGCCCAGGCCAAGGGCGAAATCGTCGAGGCTCTCAGCTCTGACGGCTGGGCTGTCCTCAATGCTGCCGATGACCTGGTGGCTGGGATGGCCCTGCGGACCAGTGGCCACATCGCATGGTTCAGCCCTGATGCCGATCACCGGCGCCCGGATGCCGAGGTCGAGGTGTGGGCGGAGTCGATCACTTCTGACGATCTGGATCGTCACTCCTTCACCCTGGGGGTTCGCAGGGGCGAGTCGACCTGGGCCAGCCAGGTCCGGTTGACGACGATGGGGGCCCACCAGGTCGCCAATGCTGTTGCCGCCACGGCTGCAGCGCTGGCAGCTCTGGAGCTCAATGGCGCTGTCGACGGGGACACCGTCGGTCGCATTGCCGATGCCCTGAGCAAGGCTGTGTCGCGGTCTGCCATGAGGATGCAGTTGCGTGAGCGAGCTGATGGCCTGGTGCTGGTTGAGGACTGTTACAACGCCAACCCTGACTCGATGGCTGCTTCCTTGAAAGCTATGGGTCACGTCCTCGCGACTCGCCGGGCCGCTGATCCCCAAACCCGTGGAATCGCTGTGCTTGGCGACATGCTTGAGCTCGGCAAGGATTCCCCTGAACTCAATGCCGAATCAGGTCGACGTGCTGCTCAGGCCGGGTTTGACGTCGTCATCGCGGTCGGTGACGAGGCCGAGAACATTGCTGCCGGCGCGTGCGCCGAAGGCGCACATGTGTTCGTCACCACCGTGGAAGAGGCTGCTGAGTCGCTAAGTTGGACCTCGCACGATGTCGTTCTCCTCAAAGCATCCCGAGGCCTGGCGCTGGAACGGGTGGGGCGCGCTGTGTTCGAGGATAGGGAGGCTCAGGCGTGAAGAACATCCTGCTCGCCGGCGCGGTGTCGATGATCGGCACCCTTGTCGGCACGCGGTGGTTCATCCACTGGCTCGCCGCAAGAGGATACGGTCAGTTCATTCGCGACGACGGCCCGACCACCCACAAGACGAAGAAGGGCACCCCGACCATGGGCGGTGCCGTCATCATTGTGTCGGTCCTGTTGGCCTACATCGTCGCGCATCTGGTGACCTGGACCCACCCGACTCTCTCAGCCGTAATGGTCCTCTGGCTCTTCGCCGGTCTGGGATTCATCGGATTCCTCGATGACTGGACGAAGATCTCCAAACAGCGCTCATTGGGCCTCAAACCCAGGGGAAAACTGCTTGGACAGGCGTTTGTTGCCATCACCTTCGCCATCGGAGTGATGTACTTCCCGGATACCCACGGGGTCACTCCGGGGTCCTCGGCGATCTCATTCCTGCGCGACATCTCCTGGCTTCATCTGCCTGTCTGGTTGGGCATCATCTGGGTGATCCTGCTCATTGCTGGTAGTTCCAATGCGGTAAACCTCACCGACGGCCTGGATGGGTTGGCGACGGGGGCCACCACCATGGTCTTCGGCGCCTACACCTTGCTGAGCATCTGGCAGTTCAACCAGTGGTGTTCGCGTCCGACCACTGCCGGCAACCATTGCTACGCAGTGCGTGATCCGCACGACATCGCCGTGGTGGCCATTGCCATCGCAGGAGCCTGTTTCGGTTTCCTGTGGTGGAATGCGAAGCCGGCCAAGATCTTCCTTGGTGACACCGGGTCCCTGGCTCTCGGTGGCGCTGTTGCGGGTATGGCTGTCGTCAGCCGTACCGAATTGCTGTTGGTCATCATCGGCGCACTGTTCGTCATCGAGACGATCTCGGTGATGCTCCAGGTGAGTGTGTTCAAACTCACCGGTGGAAAACGAGTTTTCAAGATGGCCCCGTTGCATCACCACTTCGAGTTGAAGGGGTGGGCTGAGGTGACCGTGGTCATCAGGTTCTGGATCATTTGCGGTCTGGCCGTGTCGGCCGGCCTGGGAATCTTCTACGCAGAATGGGTGGCAGGACAGTGACGTTCTCCGGAAAGGTTGATCTGAGCTCGGCCGACCGGCTGTTCGACTGGTCGGGAGTACACGTCGTCGTCGCCGGTCTGGGTACTTCTGGTTACGCCGCTGCCGACGCCCTGCTCGAGCTCGATGCCACGGTGCTCGTGCTCGACGACTCCGACGACGATGGTCATCGCGACAAAGGCGGGCTGCTCGAGGTGCTCGGTGCCGAGGTGCGACTGGGGGCCGGGGCGGCAGCTGAACTTCCTGAGGGCACCGACCTCGTCATCGTGTCCCCGGGGTGGCGTCCGACCCAGTCCTTGGTGGCCAGTGCTCTACTCCAGGGGATTCCAGTCTGGGGAGAGCCAGAACTGGCCTGGCGTCTCATGCATCCGGACCGCGTCGTCCCGTGGCTTGCCACCACTGGCACCAATGGCAAGACGACGACCACCCAGATGACCGAGTCGATTCTCAACGCGGCGGGGTTGCGAGCCTGCGCCGTCGGTAACATCGGTCGGCCCATCCTGGAGGCGATGGCCGACGAGATCGACTACGACGTCTTCGCCGTGGAGCTCTCCAGCTTCCAGCTACACTGGTCGAATTCCCTCTCCCTGCACTCGGTTGCCGTCCTGAATCTGCAGCAGGATCATTTGGAGTGGTATGCCCACGAGGATGACCCCTTCGCCTCCTATGCGGCTGACAAGGCTCGGATCTATCACCAGGTGACGAATTCCTGCGTCTACAATGTCGCCGACCCCGCGACCGAGCACATGGTCGAGGAGGCAGATGTCGTCGAGGGAGCTCGCGCCATCGGCTTCACTACCGGAATCCCCGGCCCCTCCATGATCGGTGTCGTCGATGATCTCATCGTCGACCGTGCCTTCGTCGACCAGCGGGCGACCTCCGCCATGGAGCTGGCCCACCTCGATGACGTCCGTCCTTTCGCCCCACACAATGTCGAGAACGCCTTGGCGGCAGCTGCCCTGACTCGCTCCTTCGGCGTGCCGGCCCGCGCCGTGGGTCAGGGTCTGCGCGACCTCCACCTTGGCGGGCATCGTATCGAGACCGTCCATAAAGCTGGTGGCATCACCTGGGTCGACGACTCCAAGGCCACCAACCCTCACGCCGCGAACTCCTCGATGCGCGCCTTCGAGCACATCGTGTGGATCGCCGGAGGCCAGGCCAAGGGCACCAACTTTGACGACCTGGTCACCACCCACGCCGAGAAGCTGCGCGGAGCCATCGTGCTGGGAACCGACCGTGACGTCGTCGCCAAGTCCTTGGCCGAGCACGCCCCGCATGTCCCCGTCGTCGTCATCGATGACATGTCGCGAGAATGCATGGCCAAGGCAGTTCGCGAGGCTGCCGAGATGGCCCGCCCCGGCGACACCGTCTTGATGGCTCCGGGGTGCGCGAGCCTCGACATTTGGCCTGGATATGCTGCCCGCGGTGACGATTTCGTCAGCGCGGCACGACAAATTGACGGGCCGGATGCCGATGGCTGAGAAGTCGGTCGACACCCGGACTCCTCGGCAGATGAATGGAGCCCGACGCCGGACCCCCGCCAGCTGGCTGACACACTTCCTGCGACTCGACAGCGGTGACGGATCCTCAGGTGGCTTGCTGACTCAACCCTTCCTGGATTACTACGTCATCCTCGCCACCACCGTGCTGCTGTGCGGCATCGGAGCGTTGATGGGGTTGTCCTCGTCCTCGGTGTACTCCCAGTCGCTCGGACGCGGGCCCTACCACTTCGCCATTCGCCAGATCCTCTTCCTCGTCGTCGGAGCGATTGCCTCAGCGGTGGTGTCCCGGTTGTCGGAAGCACATCTGCGCCAACTCGGCGGGCTGACCTACGCCGTCGTCTGCCTGATGCTCGTAATGGTGCTGACCCCCCTGGGATCTGACGCTGGCAAGGGGAACCAGTCGTGGCTGGCTCTCGGCCCGGTCAGCCTGCAGCCCTCGGAGTTCGCGAAGTTCGCGCTGGTCCTCATCGGGGCCAGCTACATGGCGTCGCGTCGAGACGAGATGGCGACGTCCAAAGGCGTGGGCATTTATCTTGCGCTGTATGGGGTCATCGGGTTGCTGGTCATCGCTCAGGGAGACCTTGGGACGACGATGATCATCGGACTCATCATGTTGGCGCAGATGTGGGGATTCGGCGTGCCGAAACGTTATTTGGGCGCTCTCATCGGTCTGGGCCTGCTGGCGATCCTGATGCTCATCGCGATCACTCCCTACCGAGCTCAGCGCGTGCTGTCCTTCCTGCATCCTGACAATGGCGCGACGACCTCCCAGCAGCCGCTCTCGGCGATCTACGCCCTGGCGACCGGTGGCTGGTGGGGGGTCGGCATCGGTGCGTCCCGTCAGAAGTGGGGAGGACTCTACGACGGTGCGCAGAACGACTTCGTCTTCGCCGTCCTCGGTGAGGAGATGGGTCTGCTCGGCACCCTCGGCGTCATCCTGCTGTTCACCCTGCTCGTGTGGGCAGGAGTGAGGACGGCGATGCGCCAGGACTCTCTCTTCCGTCGTTCGGCCGCATCGACGGCCACCGCATGGATTGCGGTCCAGGCGATCATCAACATGTCTGTCTCACTGAATCTGTTGCCGGTCGTCGGCGTGCCGCTTCCTTTCATCTCTATCGGTGGATCGGCCTTGGTGTCGGTGTTGTTGGCGGTCGGCATCATCTTGGCGTGTGCCCGTACCGAGCCAGACGCTCGGCGCAGTACTGAGGCTTCCCGACGCACCGAGCCCGCCCGTGTGACGAGTGTCGTCGACGGAGGTAATCGTGGCTGATCTCGACGCCATATCCCATTCCCCCGAGGAGTACCCATGGTGAACGTTGTTCTGGCTGGCGGAGGAACGGCTGGCCACACATCTCCCCTTATTGCCACCGCGAAGGCTCTGCAGGAGCGTGGCGTCACGGTCTCCTGCATCGGGACGCCGAAGGGTCTTGAGGGACGAGTGATCCCCGAGGCCGGTCTCGAGCTCGACATGATTCCTCCGGTGCCGCTGCCGCGCACGGTGAACGCGGATCTGTTCAAGGTTCCTGGTCGGTTGGCCGGAGCGGTACGGAAGGCAGGTGCGGTGCTCAAGCAGCGCCGGGCTGATGTGGTCGTCGGCTTCGGCGGTTACGTCTCGTTGCCTGCATACCTGGCTGCCAGGAAAGCCAGGATCCCCGTCGTCATTCACGAGCAGAACGCTGTTCCCGGGCTGGCGAACAAGATCGCCGCACGGTTTGCGGTTTTCGTCGGTACGGCGTTCCCCGACACCCCGTTGCCGAAGGGCACCTTCGTCGGTATGCCGCTGCGCACGCAGATCACTGACCTGGCAGACTCCAGCGACGCGGATCGAGCCGGGCGTTGTGCCCGCGCTCGCGCCGATCTGGGACTGGACACCGACCGTCCCACCCTGCTTGTCTCCGGAGGATCTCAGGGAGCGGTCGCCATCAATGACGCCGTCGTCGCAGCACGTGACACCCTCCTTGCCGACGGTGTGCAAATCCTCCACGTCGTGGGCCCGAAGAACATCAAGGGCAACACCAAGATCGTTGATGAAACGACGGGAGCTGCCTGGCTGCCGGTCGGATATGTTGACGACATGGCCAGTGCGTACGCGGCTGCCGACCTGATGGTGGCTCGTTCCGGAGCTGGAACAGTGGTGGAGACCGCGACCGTCGGCCTGCCGACGATCTACGTTCCATTGCCACACGGCAATGGCGAACAGGCGCGCAATGCCACCTCGGCCGTTGACGCCGGGGCTGGTGTCGTCGTCACGAACGCGGAACTGGATGCCCAGCGGCTCCTCGCCGAGACCGCGCGCATTCATGACGCCGATGCGCTGGCCAGAATGTCAGCTGCCGGACGGGGACTCATGCCTGCCCATGCCGCTGAGGAGATGGCGGCACGGGTGATCTCGGCCACCAATTCGAAGTGATCGACCCGACGACTGTTCGAGGAGAAAACTCATGTCATTGCGGGAACCTGTCGAGCTGCTCGGCCCCAGCACCATTGGGCCGGTTCACTTCATCGCCATCGGCGGAGCCGGAATGAGCGGTGTGGCGCGGATCTACCACGACATGGGAGTGGACGTTCGCGGCTCCGACCAGGTCGATTCAGCCAACCTGCGTGATCTGGCAGCTGCTGGGGTCCAGACCTGGGTGGGCCATGACCCTGCCCATCTGGCCGGGGCTCGCACGGTCGTGGTCTCCTCGGCGATCCGTCCTGACAATCCGGAGCTGGTGGAGGCCAATCGTCTCGGCCTGCGCGTCTGGCACCGCTCGGCCGCTCTGGCTGCCCTCATGTTGGGTCGTGAGGGTGTCTCGATCGCCGGTACCCATGGCAAGACGACGACCACCGGAATGGTCGCCACCATGCTCGATCATGCCGGAGCTGATCCGTCCTACGTCATCGGTTCACCGCTGGCATCCACCGGAGAGTCGGCCCACCTGGGTGGGGGGGAGGTCTTCGTCGTCGAGGCTGACGAGTCCGACGGCTCCTTCCTGCAGTACCCCAGCCAGATCGTCGTCGTCACCAATGTGGAAGCTGACCACCTCGACAACTGGGGCACCCCGCAGGCATACTTCGATGGCTTCGTCTCGATGGCAACCCGCCCCGAGGTGCGCTATGTCGTCACCAATGTCGATGATCCGGGGGCGGCCGAGCTGGCGGCTCGCCTGGAGAGCACCGGAACGGTCAAGGTGGTCACCTACGGTGAGTCGGAGCAGGCAGAGGTCCAGCTCGTCGACCTCGACCTGGCGGGCACGACGGCCTCGGCCACCCTCGTCCACGGGTCCACCCGGGGTCGCATCGAACTCCAGGTTCCCGGGCGCTACAACGTCTCCAACGCTGCTGCCGCCTACTGCGTCGGCTCCCTGTTGGGGATTGACCATGACGAACTCCTGACGGGAATTGGCGCCTTCACAGGTACTCTGCGGCGCTTCCAGCTGGTGGGACGCGTCGGTGGCGTGGCAGTCTTCGACGACTACGCCCACCATCCGACCGAGCTGCGCGCCACTCTCGGGGCTGCGCGCCGCGCAGTGACCGGGCAGGGGAGGGTCATAGCCTGTTTCCAGCCTCATCTGTTCTCCCGTACCCGGGACTTCGCCGAGGAGTTCGGCCAGGCCCTCACCCTGGCTGACCGCGTCATCATCTCTGACGTGTACCCCGCCCGGGAGGACCCGATTCCTGGGGTCACGGGCGAGATGGTGCACGATGCGGTCATCGCGGCAGGTGGTGATTCCCGCTACGTTCCTGACAAGCAGGACCTCCCGGAGGCTCTTGCCGAAGAGGTGCGGCCCGGCGACCTCGTCATCACCCTGGGAGCTGGAGACGTCACCTTGGTGGGTCCGGTCCTGGTGGGATTGCTGGAGGACAAGTCCTGATGCCGGTTTCCGACATCAACGTTGCCATCGAGTTGCGACGCCGACGCCGCCGACGTCGCAACCAGATCATCGCAGGGATCGTCGCTGCGGTGGTGGTCCTCATCCTGGTGGCGATCTGGGTGGTGCGCAGTTCCTCCGTGTTCAGCGTCGACACCGTCGAGGTACACGGAACGCATCTGGTCACGGTCTCCCAGGTCGAGCAGGCCGCCAAGGTGCAGAAAGGCCAGCCCCTGGCGCGGGTCAACACTGACGAGGTCGTTGCTCGCGTCACCGCGATGGACATCGTCCACCAGGCTGAGGTGCACCGGAAGTGGCCTCACACCCTCGTCATCGACGTCACCGAGTTGAAGGTCTCGTACCAGGTGAAGACTCCTGGGGGATACCTGTGGATTGACCCCACCGGGGCGATCTTCAACCGGACGTCCAAGCCGACCCCGAAGGCGGTGTGGGCCACGACGTCGTCGGGCAACCGTGCCCTGCTGCGCGACGTCGCAACCGTGGCTGATTCCTTCCCCGTCGAGCTGAGGCGACAGGTCGACCACGTCGAGGCCAAATCCCGTGACGCCATCGTCGTGGTGCTGTCCGGTAAACGGACGGTGGTGTGGGGATCGGCGGATCAGTCCGAGCTCAAGGGCAAGGTCACCGCCGCGATGCTCAATGTCAAGGCAACCCGTTTCGACGTCTCATCCCCGGAGCATCCGACCTCTCGGTGAGCAGTCTCAAGCCGGGGTTGAGGGTCGAGGTCAAGGTGGGCCTACGGCGTTGGACACCCTTCTGACGTGCTCATACCCTTGCCCTAGACCGGTCCGTCAGACAAGAGTGAGGCAGAACTCCAGTGGCTATTCCATCCCAGAACTACCTCGCCGTGATCAAGGTCGTGGGGGTAGGCGGTGGCGGCTGCAATGCCGTTAACCGCATGATCGAGGCGGGACTCAAGGGAGTTGAGTTCCTCGCTGTCAACACCGATGCCCAGGCCCTCCTCACGAGCGATGCCGACGTCAAGCTCGACATCGGCAGGGACCTCACCCGAGGACTGGGTGCAGGTGCGGACCCTGACAAGGGACGTCAGGCTGCCGAGGATCACGCTGACGAGATCGAGGAGTCCCTCAAGGGCGCCGACATGGTCTTCGTCACCGCCGGTGAGGGCGGTGGGACTGGCACAGGTGCTGCTCCCGTCGTCGCCAAGATTGCTCGTTCCCTCGGGGCCCTGACCATTGGTGTCGTGACCCGCCCGTTCTCCTTCGAGGGCCACCGCCGTTCGTCCCAGGCCGAGTCCGGTATCGGCAATCTGCGCGACGAGGTCGACACCCTCATCGTCATTCCCAACGACAAGTTGTTGGACATGACGGACCAGCAGATCGCCATCCTGGACGCCTTCAAACAGGCCGACCAGGTGCTGATGCAAGGTGTTTCCGGCATTACCGACCTCATCACGACGCCGGGTCAGATCAACTTGGACTTCGCCGACGTCAAGTCGGTCATGTCGAACGCCGGATCGGCCCTCATGGGCATCGGACGTGCCTCTGGCGAGGACCGCGCCCGTGCTGCCGCCGAGATGGCCATCTCGTCCCCGCTGCTCGAGGTGTCCATCGACGGTGCTCGCGGCGTACTGCTGTCCATCGCCGGTGGCTCCGACCTCGGTCTGTTCGAGGTCGCCAGTGCGGCCAATCTCATCGAGGCCGCCGCTCACGACGAGGCCAACATCATCTTCGGCACCATCATCGACGATGCCCTCGGCGATGAGGTGCGCGTCACGGTCATCGCGGCCGGGTTCGAGAATGGCCAGCCCACCAGCACCAAGCAACCTGGCATCAGCCAGCGTCCGGCCTCCCGTCCGGCAATGAGCAATCGTTCCTCGGCAGGAGTCTTTGGTACCGGGGCAGCCCCGTCCGGATCTTCCTCCAGCGCGAACCGTCAGGGCAGCGGCAACCAGCAGCCGACCCCGATTCGTCCGCAGACCCAGGGCAGCCCGTTCGGTCATCGTCCCTCCCAGCCGGAGCAGTTGAACCAGCCGGTCCAGCAGCAGGACGAGCGTCCGCAGGTCGATGAGCCCGAGGATGATCTGGATATCCCCGACTTCTTGAAGTGACGTGCTGAGATTCGTCATCGACCCCGACGCCAACAATGGCGTTGGGGTCGCCTTCACGGATCGCGTCGACCCTGCCGGCCGGGGCCTGGGTGGTCACGGTTTCGACGGGTTCAATCTCGGACGCACTGACGAGGATCCCGCCGTTCTCGAGCACCTGGAGGCGCTGCGTGCCCGCCTCGGCCTTGGTCCGGTGATGGTCTGTCATCAGGTGCACGGCAAGGACGTGTGGCGAGTCGGGGCTGACGACGTCGAGGGGTGGACTCCGCAACGCTATCTTGGAGACCGCGTCGCAGGCCAGCGGAAACTCCCCGTCGCTGATGCCATGGTCACCGTCCTCCCCGGGGTCGCACTGGCCATTCGGGTCGCCGATTGCATGCCCGTCGTGCTGGCTGACCCGAAAACTGGTGTCATCGGGGTTGCTCACGCCGGTCGAGTGGGATTCCTGGCGGGGGTCCTTCCGGCCACCGTCAGCGCCATGCGAGACATGGGAGCCACTGACCTGCTGGCATGGGTGGGGCCTCATATTTGCGGCAACTGTTATGAGGTCCCCGCTGACATGGCAGAGCAGGTGTGGGCCGAGTACCCGGCAACCCGGGCCGTGACTCGTCGAGGGACTCCGGCCCTTGATCTGGGTGCCGGAGCCCTGGTCCAGCTGGAGTCCCTGGGCGTGGCAGCAGTCGGGCTTGACCCCTGTACCTTTGAGGGACAAGATCTGTTCTCCCACCGGAGGGATCACGGTGCGGGACGTCTTGCCGGTCTGGTGTGGAGGACTTCCAACCCTCGATGAGGACGGATCCCGCCGGTCCATGATGTGTCAGCAGTTCGCGTGTCTCGTCAAACCGTGGCAATATCCGTGGCAGGCTTGAATGGTGAGATCCCCGTCTTGGGGACGCACCCACGAGAAGGAGCTCCAGATGGCAGGAATCGGCAGGAAGATCGCCTCGTATGTCGGCATTGTCGACGATCGTCGCTACGACGAGGAGGATCTTCCGGACGAGGAGCTCACCACGGAGGTCTACTCCGACGACGGGTACGAGCCATCTTCGGAGGTGACCCAGTTGCATCATCACGACTCCACCGGGCAGCGCGGCAGGGAACACAAGGCGGTCCAGCAGCGTCGCCCGGAGCTCGACGAGCCGAGCATCGCCGACATCAACCGCATCCTGACCGTCCATCCGCGCAATTACAACGAGGCTCGGACGATTGGCGAGCAGTTCCGTGATGGCATTCCCGTCATCATGAACCTCACCGAGATGGACGACGCCGACGCCAAGCGCCTGGTCGATTTCGCTGCCGGTCTCATCTTCGGTCTGCGAGGAACCATCGAGCGGGTGACGAGCAAGGTCTTCCTGCTGTGCCCGCGCAATGTCAATGTCACCCCGGAGGACAAGGCCCGCATCGCCAGTGGCGGGTTCTTCAACCAGTCCTGACGGAGTCAGCCATGATCCTGGCCGGGACCGTTCTCACGTGGCTCATTCAGATTTACACGGTGTTGCTCATCGTGCGGATGCTCATGTCTTGGGTGCCGTTGCTGGTGCGCGATTTCGAGCCGCACGGCGCATTGGCAGTGGTGTTTGAGATCGTCTACACGATCACGGATCCGCCGATCAAGTTCTTTGATCGACTTGTGCCGCCGGTGAGGTTCGGCAATGTCGGATTCTCGGTCGGGTTCATCATCGTTTTCGTCCTGCTGGCCGTCCTTCAGAGGCTGGTTGTCGCCGTCTTCTGGTGAGGGGGTATTGGCCATACCCCGAAGGTGAGGTTGAGCCTCCCGAGTGACGCGAGCGCCGCGGTGGAGTAACCTTGTCGACATCTCGTGTCCACCCCGGACCATACGGTCCGCCTCACGGGTCCTGACTGTTCCCGACATCTTGGAGTGCACAATGACGCTGACCCTCGAAGAGGTGCGCAAGGTTCGTTTCCCGATGGTCAAACGCCCCGGCGAGGGCTACCGCGCCATTGAAGTCGATGATTTCGTCGACAAGGTTGAAGCGGCGTTCATGACCCTCACCGACGAGAATGAGCGTCTCAAGGCCCAGGTCGAGGCCCTTAGGTCCGGTGACCAGGGTGAGCAGAAGGCCGATCAGGAGCTCGTCGACGAGAACGAGCACCTCCGTGCCCAGATCGAGGAGCTGCGCTCCCAACAGAATGATCGTCCGGCGGTTGATTCCGGTGAGGTTGATCGTGCCAAGGCCGCCCAGCAGGAGGCCGAGAACCGCGCCCACCAGATCGAGCAGGAGAAGGCTTCCCTGCAGTCCGAGATCGAGGAGCTGCGTCGGGCCACCCAGCGCCCGGGCCAGGACATCGACCCGGCCGAGGTTGCCCGCCTGCGCAGCGAGAACGAGCGTCTTGGCGCCCAGCTGCGTGATGCCCATGCCCTTGCTGCCCGTAGCCGTACTTCCTCGGTCGCCCAACAGCAGCCGACGACCACCGAGGATGGCGTCCAGAAGCTTGTCGTGACCACCAGCGCCGAGGCCTCTCCGGCCGTTGTCCGCATGGTTGAGCTGGCCCTCGCCGACGCCGAGCGTGTCGTCCACGAGGCTGAGGAGGAGGCCGGTCGCAAGGTTCAGGCTGCCGAGACCAAGGCTCACGAGCTCACCATCGATGCCCAGACCCGTGCCGAGCGCATCGAGTCCAGCGCCCGCGTCAATGCCGAGAAGATGACCTCGGACGCCAAGAGCAACGCTGACAAGGTCAATGCCGATGCCCAGACCCGCCGCACCGAGCTCTTCCGCGAGCTCGAGGCCGAGCGTGACACCTTGGCAGGCGATGTCGACCACCTGCGCTCCTTCGAGGCGAGCTACCGCGATGCTCTCACCTCCCACCTGCGTGCTCAGGCTGACAACTTGGAGAATGGCGTCTTCGAGCCCGCCGAGCTGCCCGAGCTGCTCAAGTCGGAGAACCGCGTTGCTCCGGGTGATTCGTCCACCCCGCGTCTCGACGCTCTCATTGGCCGCGGCCAGCAGCAGAACTGACGCGACACACTTTCCAAGACGCCGTGCCCTGGTCACATGACCGGGGCACGGCGTCGTTCATCTGGTGGCCAATCTCGGAGCCGGCGACGAGGATGACGGGTGAGTGGCATGGGTGTAATGTCTGCCCACAGTTCATGCACCTCCCACGTAGGTGATGACATGAGCGGCACACACCACCAAGCCGGGGACGATCCCCGCATGACGATGGAGAGTTCCATGTCAGATCATGATGCCGAGGCCATCGCCGCCTCCCTGCCGGTGCGCGACGGCGATGAGCCATGGACGGCCGATGAGGTTCGCGAGATCATCGACGCCCTGGAGTCGGACGTCCACAGGATGGGTACCGCCCTTGCCAAGGCCGAGAATGACCTTGCCGATCTCATGAAGCAGGGCAACGACGGTGCCGGCATGGACACCATCGACGTCGGTTCCTCCCAGTTCGAGCGTGACCAGGAGATCTCCGTCACGCGCAACGCCCGTGCCGTCTACGACCAGTCGAAGCTCGCTCTCCAGCTGCTCGACGAGGGTACCTGGGGTACCTGCGAGTCCTGTGGCAAGGCCGTTGGAAAGGCTCGTCTGCAGGCCTTCCCGCGAGCCACCATGTGCGTCAAGTGCAAGCAGCGCGAAGAGCGCCGGTGATCTCTCCCACTGATCCGACTGCGCTGACAGGAGCGCAGCTCAGGCGTTGGCGTCTGGTGATGGTCGTCATCGCGGTGGCTGGCTATGGCCTTGACCAATGGACCAAGGCGGAGGCCGTCGCTCATCTTGATCCCGACGATCCGCCGAGCTGGCTTGGTGGTTTCTTCACGCTGCGGTTGTTGCGTAATCCGGGTGCTGCCTTTTCCATGGGATCGACGGCGACCGTCCTCATCAGCCTCTTCGCCGTCGCGATGCTCATCGTCGTGTGCACGTGGGGGGTCCCGAAGGCTCGTCATCGTTGGTCCCTCATCGCCTGCGGAATGCTCATTGCTGGTATCTGCGGCAACCTCACTGATCGCATCTTCCGGGAGCCTGGGCCATTGCGTGGCCATGTCGTCGACTTCATCAGCCTGCCGCATTTCGCGGTCTTCAACGTCGCCGACATCTTCATCACCTGTACGGCGATCCTCGTCGTGCTGGTGTCGATCTTCGGGCGCCACGACGGTGAAGGTCATGCGACGGATGACAATGTGCGAGGGGAGCGCGACGAGAAGGAGGAGATGTGAGCGTCCTGCTGGTACCTGATGGTCTTGACGGAGAGAGGGTTGATGTCGCTGCTGCTCGGATGAGCGGGGTGTCGCGATCCCGGATTGCCGATCTCATCGAGGAAGGGTTGGTCTTCCTGGACGGGCAGAAGGTGTCCCGGGCGTCTGTTCGCGTCGCCATGGGGCAGATGCTCGACATCGATCTGTCCGATCCCGTCGCCACCCCGTCGATCACCCCTCAGATCGTCGAGGGGATGAGAATCGTTCACGATGACTCTGACATCGTCGTCGTCGACAAGCCGGCTGGTGTGGCCGCTCACCCGTCTCTGGGCTGGGACGGTCCCAGCGTCGTCGAGCATCTGGCGGCCGCTGGATTCGCGATCTCCACGAGTGGGGCGCCGGAGCGTCAGGGCATTGTGCAGCGCCTCGACGTCGGAACCTCCGGTCTCATGGTGGTCGCCAAGAGTGAGCACGCCTACACCTTGTTGAAGCAGGCCTTTCGGGACCGAACCGTTGACAAGGTGTATCTCGCCCTTGTCCAGGGACATCCCGATCCTTTCACGGGAACGATCGATGCCCCCATCGGTCGTGATCATCGTCACGACTGGAAGATGGCGATCGTCGACGGCGGGCGTCACTCCGTCACCCACTACGAGACGATCGAGGCCTTCCGTCACGCGACCCTGCTCAAGGTGCATCTCGAGACCGGTCGAACCCACCAGATCCGGGTGCACATGGCAGCCGTCAAACATCCCTGCTGTGGAGATCCGCTCTACGGGTGTGATCCGGTGCTGGCCAAGGAACTGGGACTGGAGCGGCAGTGGTTGCATGCCGCGGAACTGTCATTCACCCATCCAGGACGTGGCGAATGGGTGACGTTCCGCTCGGACCCGTCCGAGGATCTTCAGCACGCGTTGGATGTGGTGAGGCAAGCCTGAACAGTCGCTCAGTCGGCTGTGGTCATCCGTGCATCATGGATGAACGTCTGATGTACATCCGGCGCTGAGAGGCTCATTGAGTCGGGTTCCCGCGATGTCGGGCGGTATCGTGAGGGGTGTGCGTAGAGCTAAGATTGTGAACACCCTTGGACCCGCTGTGTCCAGCCACGACGCCATGAAGGAGCTCATGGAGGCTGGCATGAACATCGCCCGCCTCAACATGAGCCACGGCGACTACACCGAACACCAGGAGCGTCTTGACCTGGTTCGCTCGGTTTCGAAAGAGCTCGGGCTCAACGTGGCAGCCCTGGCCGACCTGCAGGGCCCGAAGATCCGTACCGGCCTGTTCGAGAAGGCCGAGGGAGAGTCGAACGGCAAGATCGACCTCGAGATTGGTGACAAGTTCACCATCACCACCGACGACATCATGGGCAACCAGGAGCGCGTCTCCACCACCTTCAAGGGACTGCCCGAGGACTGCAAGGCTGGCGACGTCATCCTCATCGACGACGGCAAGACCGTCCTGCAGGTTGACTCCGTCAGCGGCAACGACGTCAACTGCCACTGCACCGTCGCCGGTCCGGTCGGTGACCACAAGGGCATCAACCTTCCCGGTGTCGCCGTGTCCATCCCGGCCCTGACCGAGAAGGACGAGGAGAACCTGCGCTGGGCCCTCAAGGCCGGCATCGATCTCGTCGCGCTGTCCTTCGTCCGTCATGGTTCCGACATCGACCGCGTCCACGAGATCATGGACGAGGAGGGACGCACCGTCCCGGTCATCGCCAAGCTCGAGAAGCCGCAGGCCATCGAGAACCTCGACGAGATCATCGACGCCTTCGACGCCGTCATGGTTGCCCGTGGCGACATGGCCGTCGAGTGTCCGCTCGAGGAGGTCCCGCTGATTCAGAAGCAGATCATCGAGAAGGCTCGTCTGCAGGCCAAGCCCGCCATCGTGGCCACTCAGATGCTCGAGTCGATGATCCACGCTCCCCGTCCGACTCGCGCCGAGGCCGCCGACGTGGCCAACGCCATCCTGGACGGTGCCGACGGCGTCATGACCTCCGCTGAGACCAGCGTTGGCGACTTCCCGGGCGAGACCGTCCGCACCATGGCCAAGATCGTGGAGTCCACCGAGGCTCACGGTCTGGACAAGATCGCCAAGATCGACTGGGACCCGCACACCACCGGCGGCATCATGTCGAAGGCTGCTGCCGAGATCGCCGAACGTGCCGAGGCCAAGTTCATCGTGGCCTTCACCAAGTCCGGTGACACCGCTCGCCGTATCGCCCGTCTGCGTCCGAGCACCCCGCTCATCGTCTTCACCCCTGATGAGACCACCACCAAGGATCTCGCCTGGGTGTGGGGCGCCCACGCCGTCGTCACCCCGGTCTTCAAGACCGCTGAGGAGCTGTACCGCTGGGTCAACGCCTACCTGCGTGACAAGGGCTTCGTGCCGGTCGGCGACCGCGTCGTCGTGCTGTCCGGCTCCCCGATGGACATCCCCAGCAAGACCAACGATCTGCGCATCCTTCGCATCAAGGAGGACGACTGATCGGCGGGTGAACCTCGATTGTCGCGACGTCCCTCACCCCTTCCGGGATGGGGGACGTCCGCCTTTTCCGGACGGGGAGAGCGACGCCGCCCGCACCGCGGAAGGATTCGACGAGGTGGGGGGACGGGGCTGGTAAGGTCCGTGACGGCGATGGATCCCGCCTGGCCGATGCCGAACTGCCGATCTGGCTGATGGTTCCTACCCCGTCATGCGTGGGTGGGAATCTGCCCTCGCACCAATGAATGAGCGAGATGACGATGGATCCCGTGCAGTCGCGTGGCCCCCAATGCGGGGGACGATCATGAGTGGACACATGGCGGTGAAAGATGGCGCAGTGCCTCAGCCGCACCCCTCCCGAATGGTCGAGTTTCGCGGTCACCCCATCGTCGTCGCGGTGGTTCCGTGGCAATCGAGTCTGGTGGCCCTGACGGCTGCCTCACTGGCCCGTGCGACCAAGGCCTCCCAAATTGTCTTCGCCCACGTTGATCAGCGGCGCTGTGTCGTCGAGGAGAACACAGATGGGTCGGTGGTGTCTGTACCCATCGACCCGGACGCCATGGATGGTGACGTCGAGACCGTCCGTCAGGGTCTGACCGAGGAAATCTCGACAGTCTTGGGAGACGGCGATGTCCCGTGGCGGCTGGAATACCTCGCTGGTCGGCCAGATCGTGCCTTGACCCACCTCGCTCGAGCCATTGACGCTGCGGCCTTCGTCGTGGGAGCCAGAACGCATCGCCGGCGTCGGGTCCAGGAATTCGTGAGTGGATCGATTGCGACCAATCTGTCTCACCATCAGCACCGTCCGGTACTTGTGGTGCCCACCGCCGTCGTCGACTGGAAGGATTCCTCGCCATGGCAGTGAGATCGGGATTTCTCGATCGTCGTCCGGTACTGGTGGGGTTGGTCTTCCTGGGGGGATGCCTGGGTACCCTCATGCGAGCCGAAATAGCCCACGCCTGGCCGGCTCCTGCCGACGGTGTGCCCTGGGCGACCCTGGTGACCAATCTCGTCGGGGCCTTCGTGCTCGCGACCCTGCTCGAAGTTCTCGTCCATGCTGGCCCTGACGAGGGGATTCGCCGAGCGGTTCGGCTCTGCCTTGGTACCGGTCTGCTTGGCGGGTTCACGACCTATTCCACCCTCGCAGTGGAGACCGGGCAGCGTGTCATGTCTGGGCACTGGCTGTTGGGCATTACCTACCTCTTGACGAGTGTCGCGGCAGGTGCCTTCCTGGCCTGGGCCATGATTACCACGGTGCGTGCTGCAGTTCGCCGGAGGTCGTCATGATGATGCTGTGGGTCTGCCTGGCTGGTGGCCTTGGTGCGGTCACGCGGTTCTTGCTCGACTCGCGCATCAACTCTCGTTTCCCGGCCCCAGTGCCGGTGGGAACCCTCGTCATCAATGTGCTGGGATCCCTGCTGTTGGGATTCATCATCGCGGTGGCTCTCAATCATGTGGGATTCTCACAGAGTCTCAAGGGTCCGCTGGGAACCGGATTCTGCGGTGGCTTCACGACTTTCAGCACGGCGTCAGTGGAGACCTCGCGCACCGCGTCTAGCCGTGGGATGAACGTGGGAGCTCTGCACTGTCTGGGGATGGCCATTGCGGGAGCGCTGGCAGCGATCCTGGGCCTGTCCCTGGGATCACTGGTGTAAGCCGACGGTGCCCGAGAGGGGAGTCGAACCCCTACGCCCGCAAGGACAGCGCATTTTGAGTGCGCCGCGTCTACCATTCCGCCACTCGGGCCGGCTCGCCCATTGTGCCACAGTTGCGCCGGTATGCCGATTTTGCGGCCACTGGGTGTTGCCGTTGATCGACCATTCGGTCGTCACTGAGGGAGATGCCGTCACGATCGGGCACGCCTGCAGGTGCGTCAAGGCCTGTCAACCATTAGGATTGAATCGAGTTGTCAACGATCGACATGCAAGGAACCACCGTGAGCAAGCCACAGGACCCCACCCGGTCGACCTCTGATTCGGGGGTGGAGAAGGAACATCCGCGCGTCGTGGTGGCCGAGGACGAGGCTCTCATCCGCCTTGATCTCGTCGAGCTTCTCGAGGAGCACGGTTACGAGATCGTCGGCCAGGCCAGTGATGGCGAAGAAGCTGTCCGTCTCGCCAATGAGCTCGAACCTGACTTGGTCGTCATGGACGTCAAGATGCCGAAGATGGACGGCATCACTGCAGCCGACAAGATCGCCGAGGACCGCATCTGTGCGGTCGTCATGCTGACCGCCTTCTCCCAGCGCGACCTCATTAAACGTGCCAAGGAGGCCGGTGCGATGGCCTACGTCGTCAAGCCCTTCGATGCCTCGGACGTCATTCCGGCCATCGAGATCGCCATGGCCCGCTTCGCCGAGATCCGCGGCGTGGAGGACGAGGTCATGGACTTGGAGGAGCGCCTGGAGTCGCGCAAGATCGTCGACCAGGCCAAAGGCATCCTGCAGGCCAGCCTTGACCTCACCGAGCCGGAGGCCTTCCGGTGGATCCAGAAGACCGCCATGGACCTGCGCAAGTCGATGCGCGAGGTGGCTCAGGGAGTCATTGACCACGCCGAGAACGAGAAGTGATCTCGGCGTAGTCCCATTTTCAAATGACCTGACAGGTCATCCTTCCAACAGCACAGATACGGCCCTCATCGTCGACAATCTCGACGGTGTGGGTCGTTGTGTGTCTGCCCAGATGCACCGCCGTCGCGGTCGCGATGACCTGATGGCCGTGGGGTGGGCGCAGATGCGATACCGAGAGTTCAGTACCGACGGCAGAATGCTCGAAGGTGCGCGCGTGGGCCATGGCAGCCAGGGAGCCGGCTGTCTCCACGAGGACGCCAGAGCCGCCGCCGTGCCACAGACCCATGGGCTGGGTGTTGCCGTCGAGCGGTGCGGTGACGACACAGCGGGTGGGAGAGATCTCACGTACCTTGACGCCGAGTTTGTCGTCAAGGGGGCTGACGAGCTCGGCCAGCCACTCGGGAAGCGGATGTTCAGGGATGGAATAGCTCACAGGTGAAGCATGCCACTGTGTGCCATGCCGATCCCTTAATACTGTCCGTGGTGTCCTCTAGAGTCGAGGGCATGAGCGAGACGACGCAGCCCACCCTCATGGTCCTCGACGGGCATTCCATGGCCTTCCGGGCTTTCTATGCCTTGCCGGTGGAGAACTTCATCACCTCGACGGGCCAGCACACCAATGCGGTGCACGGTTTTGTCGCCATGCTCATCAACCTGCTGCGCAACGAAAAGCCCACGCACATCGCGGTGGCATGGGACCTTGCCGGCGGTACCTTCCGAACCACTGAGTACTCCGAGTACAAGGCGGGACGAGCCGCCACTCCGCCGGAGTTCCCCGGCCAGATCGACCTCATCAAGGAGGTCCTCGACGCCCTCCACATCGTTCATCTGTCCAAGGAGAACTACGAGGCCGATGACATTCTCGCCACCCTGTCCACCCGAGCGACCGCTGAGGGGTTTAAGTCCCTGCTCGTCTCAGGAGACCGGGACGCCATGCAGCTCGTCAATGACCAGGTGACGGTTCTCTATCCGCGCAAGGGTGTCTCGGACCTCGCCCGTATGACACCGGAAGGCGTCGAGGAGAAGTACCTCGTGCCCCCCGCCCGCTACCCTGAGCTGGCGGCCTTGGTGGGGGAGAGCGCTGACCATCTTCCCGGCGTTCCCGGGGTTGGCCCCAAGACGGCTGTGAAGTGGCTCAACACCTATGACGGTCTGGAGAACCTCATTCGGGAGGCTGACACCGTCAGGGGCAAGGCAGGCCAGTCCTTCCGTGATCATCTCGACGACGTCATTCGTAACCGCAAGCTCAACGCCTTGGTCCGTGACCTCGACCTCGACGTCACCCTGGCCGACCTTGCTCGTCAGCCCTGGGATCCCAAGGCCACCCGCGCAGTCTTCGACACCCTCGAGTTCCGCACCCTGTGGGATCGTGTGCGTGCGCTGGCATCCGAGTCGGATGCCGACGAGGTCGTCGAGATTGACGAGGCCCTAGACGTCTCCGGCGCGGTGCTCGAGCCGGGCACCTTGGGAGACTGGCTCTCCACGGCGGAAGGCCGGATCGGTGTTGACGTCACGGGCACCTGGGGCAGTGGGTCCGGTGACGTGGAGGCCGTGGCGTTGGGAGCCGGAGACGGCACTGCGGTGTGGTTCGACACAGCTGATCTCGGCCCGGGTGACGAGAAGGCCTTTGCACAATGGCTGGCAGACGAGGCCCACGCGAAGGCGATGCATTCGGCCAAGGGGCCGGTGGAGGCGTTGGCCGAGCGCGGCTGGGAGGTCAAAGGGCTCACCTGTGACACCGAGCTTGCCTCGTACCTGCTGCACCCGGATCGCCGCACTCACAAGTTCGACGACGCGGTGCGCACCCACCTCAACGTCACCTTGGGTGAGGGGGAGGAACAGTCCGACCAGGGGATGCTCGATTTCGGGGACGACCGGTCCGCCGAAACCATGGAGGGGGCGGTGGCGGTCACCAAGTTGGCCGACGTCATGGAGAAGGAGGTCGAGGCTCGCGGCGGGTCCGAGCTGCTCCACGACGTCGAGATGAGGGTGCAGCGGTGCCTCATCTCGATGGAACGGGCCGGTATCGCCGTCGACACCGACGTCCTGGAAGGGCTGCGATCCGAATTCGACGAGCGTGTCACTCGCGCCCAGGAGGCTGCCTGGGAGGCGGCTGGTGAGAAGATCAATCTGTCCTCTCCCAAGCAGTTGCAGGGGATACTCTTCGACAAGCTCGACATGCCGAAGACCCGGCGCACCAAGTCCGGATACACCACCGACGCCGATGCGCTGGCTGGTCTGTACGAGAAGACCGAGCATCCCTTCCTGGCCCATCTGCTGGAGCATCGCGATGCCATCAAGTTGCGTCAGACCGTCGACGGACTACTCAAGGAAGTTCGTGACGACGGCCGGGTCCACACCACCTACATGCAGACGATCGCCGCGACCGGACGCCTGTCGAGCAAGGATCCGAACCTGCAGAACATCCCCATGCGCACCGAGGAGGGACGACGCATTCGGGAAGGATTCGTCGTCGGTGAGGGGTATGGGTCCCTCATGAGTGCCGACTATTCCCAGATCGAGATGCGGATCATGGCTCACGTCTCGGGGGATCAGTCCCTCATCGATGCCTTCCGGTCTGGGCAGGATTTCCACACGGTGACGGCCTCGCACGTCTTCGGAGTGGCTCCTGAGGATGTCAGTGTCGCCCAACGTTCCAAGATCAAGGCCATGAACTACGGTCTGGCCTACGGCCTGAGCGCTTATGGGCTGTCCAACCAGCTCAAGGTGAGCGTCGGCGAGGCCAAGGAACTCATGGCTGATTACTTCAGCATTTTCGGGAAAGTTCACGAATATCTCGAGGAGGTCGTCGACCAAGCCCGTCGTCAGGGATACACCGAGACCCTGCTGGGACGCCGTCGCTACCTTCCTGACCTCACCTCGACCAATCGCCAGCGTCGCGAGATGGCGGAACGCGCCGCCCTCAACGCACCCATCCAGGGATCGGCCGCAGATCTCATCAAACTCGCCATGCTCGCCACCGACGAGAAACTTGACGAGGCTGGTCTGACGAGTCGCGTCCTGCTGCAGGTCCATGACGAACTTATCCTCGAGGTCGCCAATGGCGAGGAGGAGAGGGTCCGCGAGATCGTCACCGACGCGATGGTCCACGCCATGGAATTGTCGGTGCCGCTGACGGTGTCGATTGGCGTCGGACGGTCGTGGTTCGACGCTGCGCACTGAGCCCGGCTAACGAGATGAGGGGCATCCCAACCGGGACGCCCCTCATCTCGTCATCAGTTGTGACGATCACTCCATGTCGAACCAGACTGGGTTGAGGTGTCCGTTCTGGACGCGGAAGTCGTAGGCGGAGTCGGGCCAGATGGCCGTCAACTGACCAGTGCGCGGTCGTCGACGTACCAGGCAGATTCCGCCGCCGGTGATGATGACCTCGGCGTGGTCGCCGATGGGCACCGATTCGCCGAAATCAACCTTGGTGATGAACTTCGGATCAGGAGTGAACGAGTCGACTCTCGACATGTTGCCGATGATGTCGGAGATGTCGCCCCGACCGTTGAGGTCCATCTGCGCAGCGATGAACTCGTTGATCGGTAGGGCGGCGATGGCAGCCTCGACCATGTTGGGGTCGGCTTTGCGCACGAAGTTGGGGGGGGGAGAGAGAGAAGGCGCAGAAAGCCATGTAATGACAAATGGCCTCAGACGTCTCCTCGTCCAGCTTGTGCCAGCCACCGTTACGGAGTTTTTGGTGACCATCCGCGGTGATCCAATCGGCTGATATGACACGGGTGCAGGTGGCCAGCATGGGGAAGATCTGGCCGTAGTGGGAAGCGGTTGATCCTGAGGTGCCGTGGACGATGACGAGCGGACGGTGCCCGTCGTTGATCTAGACTGAGTCGGAGTAGGTGACTTCGGCACCATCGACGGCGACGGTTCGGGTTTCGGTAGTAGCGGTGAGAGGCATCTGAACTCCCGGCGTTGCAATGGCGATGTGGTACGCAGCGAAGTGGACTGTACCTAGCCAGAGATCATTTTCGGATGAAAACGAGATATTTCTCCCAGCTGTTGGTTGCTGGAAGGCTCCAAGGCCGTCAGAATCCGAGAGGTGGTCGGGCTCGATACGTAACTGGCCCGGCCGATATCGGCCGGGCCAGCATCTCTTACGAATCACTGATCATGCTGGGGCGTCCTCCACCATTCGTTCGGACAGGACCGAGAGCACGTGGCGCCACGGCTTTCCGGTGGCTCGTTCCATGCCGAGCTCGCAGGTGCGGTTGGCCGACAGGTAGAGGTCGAAGTCTCGTGCCGACAGTTCGGCTGCCTCGCGTCGGCTGGCCGATTCGGTGAGCTCGGGGTGCAGCATCCCGCGGTCTCCGGCGAATCCGCAGCAGCCCCAGGCGTCTGCCACGACGACCTCGTCAGCGACCGCTTCGGCGCAGCGTTTGAGGGCATCGTTCCAGCCCATCCGCGTTGAGGAGCAGGTGGGATGAAGGGCGGCTGAACCAACCTTGGGAAGGGGCGGCATGATCGGGAGGACCTCGTCGGCGACGTACTGGACTGCGTCGACGACCCGGATCCCCGTCACTCCCTCGTACTCGAGCTCGTGGACGAATCCTTCCGAGCAGCTGACGGCATCGGAGATGATCGTCAATTCACCATTCCTGGTGGCCCGACGCATGACCTCGACGACACGCCGCCGCATCGTCGCGTATCCCCTCGTCATCCCCTTGGACTTCCACGGCGTGCCACAGCACAGCGAATTGATGCCCTCGGGGACCGTCACTCCAATCCCTGCTGCGGTGAGCAGAGCAATGATCGAGAATTCCGTGGTTTTCTCGCCTGGCACCGCGCCACCGAACATGGTGTTGACGCACGCCGGCAGGTAGACGATGTCCGGTCGTCCCCTGGGGGAGCTGCGATGACCCGAACTGCGCCGCCGTCCGCCACCAGGCAACTCGTCGGAGACCGCCGGGATCCGGTCGTCTCCCAGCACGGCACGTGCCGCACCGGTGATCACGTTGGTGGCAGCAGCCGGAACTGGCTTGATCGCGGACATCCCGGCACTCGCAGCGGAGACGAAGGGATTCCATCCCCTGGCGGCGAGGTCCCAGGCGGTCTGCCAAGCAGCTGGATTCTGTTCGGCTCGCAGGCGGCGAACCAGGTCTCCGGTATTGATGTGCAGTGGACAGTTCGTCTCGCACATCCCGTCGACGGCACAGGTCTGCACCACCGGATAGGTGGCGCGCTGCTCGAGATCTGCAGCCAGCTCCACGTTGCCGTCGTCGCGGGCCTGGGCGATGGCCCGTTGCATGACGATGCGCTGGCGAGGGGTCAAGGTGAGATCGCGGGACGGGCAGACCGGCTCGCAGTATCCACACTCGACGCAGCGATCGACCTCTTCCGGGACGGTCGGGGTGAGCTTGACCTCCTTGAGGTGCAGCTTGGGGTCGTCGGTGATGATGCTGCCGCGGTTGAGTACACCCGTCGGATCCACTGATTCCTTGACCTGCCGCATGATTCGGTAGAGGTCTGACCCGTACTGACGCTCCACGAACGGGGCCATGATCCGTCCCGTGCCGTGCTCGGCCTTGAGGGTGCCGTGGGCGTCGAGGACGAGGGTGACCATGTCCTCGGTGAATTTTTCGTAACGGTCCAGGCCCTTCCTCTCCCGGAAGTCCTCGAGGACCAAGAAGTGGATGTTCCCGTCCTTGGCATGGCCGAAGATGACCGACTCCGGGTAGTTGTGCTCGCCGAAGAGCTGCTGCAGGTCTCCGCACACCCCGGCGAGGGTCTCGACGGGGACGGCAATGTCCTCGAGGAGGGCCGTCTGGCCAGACGGTCGGGTGCCGGCGATCTTGGCGTAGAGGCCATCGCGCAGGGTCCAGATCGGGCCGCGTACGGCCGGATCGTCGGTGAAGGTGGGCTCGTTGACGAGGTCAAGACCGGAGATGACGGAGTTACCAGCCTCGATGGCTTCCCTGCGGGACTGCTCGTCGGGGCAGTGGTACTCGACGAGGAGAGCAGCGTCTCCGCTTCCGGGGGCTGGCGGGATGATGTGGCCATTGGCTGGGTCGTCGCGACACAGCTGAAGGGACGAGGAGTCCATCAGCTCGGTGACGGTGACACCGGATCCCACCAGGGCGGGAAGGGCCTTGGTCGCGGCATCGAGAGTGGGGAAGTGAAGCAGGGCGGTGACCAGCTCCGGCATGATCTCCACAGTGTTCATGATGGCAGAGGAGATGAACCCGAGGGTTCCCTCGGAACCGATCATGAGGTGGGAGAGGATCTGGGCCGGGTTGTCATAGTCGAGGAAGGCATTGAGCCCATAACCCATGGTGTTCTTGCGAGAGAACTGGAAGGCGATCTCGTCGGCGCGGGCCTTCTCACGGCACTGATCGCGCAGTGCCAGCAGGGTCTCGACAAGTTCCGGCTCGTCATGGGCCAGTTTGTCCTCGCACTGGGGGTCCGAGGTATCGATGACAGTTCCCGAGGCCAGTACGAAAACCATGGAATCCAGGGTCCGGTATGAGTTGGTGACGGTGCCGCAGCTCATTCCCGAGGAGTTGTCAGCGAGGACTCCGCCCAGGGTGCATGCCACTGACGAGGCGGGATCCGGGCCGAGCTTGCGTCCGTACCTGGCAAGGACGGCATTGACGGAGACGACGGTCGCCCCGGGCTGGACTCGAACCTTGCGGCCGCCGTCGAGAACCTCGATGCCGCGGAATGATCGCCGGGTGTCGACCATGACGCCGTTTGTCATGCCCTGCCCGGACAGACTCGTTCCGCCCGAACGGAAATTGACGGCCACCTTGTGACGTTTGGCAGCCGCCATGGCTGCCGCAACATCTGAGGTCGATCCGGCGCGGACGAGGACACCGGGAGTGAGCAGGTAGTGGGATGCGTCGGGAGCCACTGCAACCAGGTCGAGGGGATCATGGCTGACCTTGGTCTCCCCGAGCATCTCCAGCAGATCGGTGAGAAGCGCGGACGGAATGGACGAGCGTGCACCACGGTTCATATTCCTAACTTTAGGTATGACCGAACGTGCGCGCTCGTCTCAGGGCAGCCTTATGTGAACTTATGGTGAACCCTTGGGGTCAGGCGACCGGATCGGCGTAGAAGAACACGCGGGACTCCCAGTCGTCCTTGCCCTTGTAATCGTCACAGACGACGATGACGGCTTGAGCGGGCCCGTTGTTGTCGTAGAGGATATTCGAGTTGGGGTCGTAGTCCTTGACCATGACCTTTGTCTTGTGGTCGTAGCGGTAGCAGGCGGTCTGTCCGGCCTTGTCGGTCAGGCGAATGATGTCGCCCTTCTTGAGACCGGCCATCAAGCGGTTCCCGATGGCTCCACCCTTGTGATAGGTGTGTCCATTCAGAGCGACCTTGCCCTTGCCGGAACCCGGCCTTGGGCCTTCGTTGAACCAGGCCCACGAGGACGGGTCGCTCTTCGGTGGGCTACCAGCGGCACCAGTACCATCGACACCGCGCGACAGCACCTTGGCGGAGACCTTCATGCCGTCAATGGAGTACTTGACCGGCACGATGGGCTTCGGGTTCTTCATGCAGCCGGACGGGACAGGGCCCTTCTTCTCGGCGGACGTCGCAGGAGCTGCTGAACTTGATGCGGGGGCCGCAGATGCTGATGATGCCAGCCCACCGGCGGAGTCATCGTCCTTGTCGCGCTGAACGAAGATGGCGGCGATGGCAGTGATGATCAGAGCGATGACCACCACGATCGCGATGATCCGCCACTTCGGACCGCCCGACTGGGCGCCCCCGCCGGCGGAAGCAGTCGAACTGGTCGACGATCCGATCGACGGGTCATGGCTTTCGGGGTGAGAAGACTGATCAGTCATGACTGTGATGTCCTCCAAGGCGTGTGAGGGGTTCAGTCTCGGGATGGATTTCCCGAACGGGTTAGTGTCCGACGGAATCGGATTCCGAATGCAGGGTACCTTCTCCTGAGGCTGGCCTCCTGCTGACTCGATCTCGTGTTGACGGCGTGTATGACGAAGAGGTGTCGGCAAAGGCATGAGGCTGGTTGACCCCTTGAATGCCTGGGTATTAAGCTGATCTCTGCGTTGTGGTCTGTGCGATCTCGGACGGGAGTAGATCGTGCTCGATCACCAGGATCGGGGCTGCGGCGCGTTTCAAACCACCTGACATCAATCGGAGTCCTACTACATGACCTCCTCCACTGAGGCCTCCACCTCGAACCCGGTCGACATCGACCAGCAGAATGCCGCCAACACCGCCGATGGATCCGTGGCGGTTGACGACCTTGGCAGCCCGGAGGCCTTCCTGGCCGCTGTGGACGCCACCATCAAGTACTTCAACGACGGCGACATCGTTTCTGGCACCGTCGTCAAGGTGGACCGCGACGAGGTTCTCCTTGACATCGGTTACAAGACCGAGGGTGTTATCCCGTCCAAGGAGTTGTCGATCAAGCATGACGTGGACCCCTTCGAGGTCGTCAACGTCGGTGACGAGATCGAGGCCCTCGTCCAGCAGAAGGAGGACAAGGAGGGTCGTCTCATCCTGTCCAAGAAGCGTGCTCAGTATGAGCGCGCCTGGGGCACGATCGAGCAGATCAAGGAAGAGGACGGCGTCGTCACCGGTACCGTCATCGAGGTCGTCAAGGGTGGTCTGATCGTCGACATCGGCCTGCGTGGCTTCCTTCCCGCATCCCTCGTCGAGATGCGCCGTGTCCGCGATCTCCAGCCCTACGTCGGCCAGGAGATCGAGGCCAAGATCATCGAGCTCGACAAGAACCGCAACAACGTTGTGCTGTCTCGTCGTGCCTGGCTCGAGCAGACCCAGTCCGAGGTTCGCCAGAACTTCCTGCACCAGCTGCAGAAGGGGCAGATCCGCAAGGGTGTCGTCTCCTCGATCGTCAACTTCGGTGCCTTCGTCGACCTCGGCGGGGTGGACGGTCTGGTCCACGTCTCCGAGCTGTCCTGGAAGCACATCGACCACCCGAGCGAGGTTGTCGAGGTCGGTCAGCCCGTCACCGTTGAGGTGCTGGATGTCGACATGGATCGCGAGCGCGTCTCGCTGTCCCTCAAGGCGACCCAGGAAGATCCGTGGCAGGCCTTCGCCCGTCTGCACCAGATCGGCCAGATCGTTCCCGGTAAGGTCACCAAGCTCGTTCCGTTTGGTGCCTTCGTCCGCGTCGAGGACGGTATCGAGGGCTTGGTCCACGTCTCCGAGCTGGCTGAGCGTCACGTCGAGATCCCGGAGCAGGTCGTCAGCGTCAACGACGATGTCATGGTCAAGATCATTGACATTGACCTCGACCGTCGCCGCATCTCGCTGTCCCTCAAGCAGGCCAACGAGGGCATCGACGTTGAGTCCGACGAGTTCGACCCGTCGCTCTACGGCATGACCGCCTCCTACGACGAGGACGGCAACTACATCTACCCCGAGGGCTTCGATCCGGAGACCAACGACTGGAAGCCGGGCTACGACGAGCAGCGCATCGCCTGGGAGCAGCAGTACGCCGAGGCCCAGGCTCGCTGGGAGGCTCATCGCAAGCAGGTCATCGATGCCGAGCAGGCCGAGCAGGAGGCCGCCCTCAATGATGGTGGAGCCCAGTCGTCCTACATCAGTGGCCCGGCCGAGGGCTCGCTGGCTTCTGACGAGGCCCTGCAGGCTCTCCGCGACAAGCTGACTCACAACTGATTGGTCAGTTGTTGACCCATCGCAACGTCGAGGGGCCCCGCCATCGTGGCGGGGCCCCTCGTGTTTCGTCAGCTGGCCGGGCTGAGGTGGACCCTGATGGGTCGGGGCAGCCACGGTATTATTTGGTCGCGTCCTCCTCGAGAATCTCGGTGTAGCGCTTCTCGAACCAGGTCGGGCTCGTCACGGGGGAGTGACACACCGTTGCGGGACAGCTCCGGATTCTCACCGGTATTCGTCGTCGAAGGGACGGTTGCGTGGCAACGGTCGGGAGGTTAGCAAGGCCGAAGAGGGTGCCCTTACCATGGGCCCTTTCCGCAAAGTCTCCTTCTGCTCACATGGCTGTGACCAGTATTTTCACCCTTGCGCATAATACTTAGGTGAGGCTAACCTATGGAACGGCTCAAGGTGAGCCGAATCGATCAGCAAAGGGGGACGTCTCATGACCACATCGGCAATGCGCAGACTTGTCGCCAGCGTGCTCGGGGCCATGGTGGCCCTGGCTGGAGCTCTTGTCGCTCCGGCAGCGTGGGCGACCGACGGTCCGACTGTGACCGTCTCACAAGCATCCCGGGATGGCGGCAAGGTCACTATCACCGGAAAGGGATTCGCGACCGAAGGGACCGGTGTGTACGTCGCCGTCGCTCCCTCGTCGGTCAAGCAGTTCTACGGTAATTCGGACAAATTCGTCGGTTACGACCCGAACAAGCCCATGACGGAGTCCGCCTCCACGATCTGGGTCTACCCGCCGGCGATGAAGGCCGTAGGTTCCAAATTCACCCAGGGCGCGCCTATGGCCGCAGATGGTTCGTTCACCATCAAGATGTACGTTCCTGCCTTTGAGAAGGGCAAGGGCTACGTCGTTCTGACCAGCAAGGCTCATGGCGTCGGGAGGCGCGACAAGTCCAATGACACTCGTACTCCGGTGACCTACCAAGCCGCTCCGGTTCCTCCGGCGCCAAAGCCATCAATCGCTCCGTCGATCCCGGTCAAGCCCAGCACCCCGTCCAAGTCCAGCAAGCCCGTCGAGCCCAGCATGCCGGCCAAGCCCAGTGTTTCTGCCAAGCCGTCCCCCACTCTCAAGTCCGCACCGGTGAAGCCGGTTGTCACCACCCCGGCCCCCCACCGCACCATCACCAAGAAGGTTTGCACCAACGGCCGGTCCAAGGTCACCGCCGGTTCCCTCAGGTGGGGTCTGCGCACCTCCTTCACCAGCTATCTGCGTGGCCCGATCGCCAACGGTTCCTGGAAGCTGTCGAACGGCGCCGACTGGAACGGTTCGGCCTTCACCTTCCCGCTGCGCAGCGGATCATTCGATCCCGCCACCAAGTCGGGCACCCTCAACTACTCCGGGACCGTCCACATGACTGGTCACAACGGCATCCTGGACATGACGATCTCCAACCCCGCCCTGGTCATCAAGGGGTCGACGGGTCACGTGTACATGACCGTCAAGTCCTCCTCGATGGATGGGAGGAAGACCGACTACGGGCGAGTTGACTTCGCCACCTTCTCCGCTTCCACCTCTGGAAATGTCAAGATCAATGGCTCCTCGGTCAAGCTCACGGCCCAGGGTGCCAAGGCGTTTGCCGGGTTCTACAAGACTGGTGAGCCGATGGATTCGCTGTCGTCGAGCCTCACCCTCTCGGCCGAGAAGGTCTGCCACGACGTCACCATCGATGCCGTCACCGGCAAGGTCATCAGCGGCGGTCCTGGGTCCGGTCGTGGGCTGCCCGCCACCGGTGCCCTCGGACCTTCGACCGCTCGCGGCGACATCGCTGCTGCTGGCAGCTTGGCCCTCATCGTCGTCATCTCGACGGTGGCCGTGTGCCGACGCCGCTACGCCGAGCACTGATCCATCCAACCTGACTCATGGGGGTGGGGTCGCCCGACCTCACCCCCAACCATCCTCCCGAAAGGTCGTTGCATGATCCGGATGCGCCGTCGAGTTGCCGGAGCCGGCCTCGTACTCGCGATGCTGGTTGCCGGGTGTGGCCCCTCGGCCACGCAGTCAGAAACATCGCCCCACTCCGTTGCCCCCACGGTGTCGCCGTCCTCGACGCACTCGGCAACTCCCTCCACTGCGGCGCCGAGGCTGCCTGACCCTCGCAACCTTCGCGGCCTCACTGAGGTGCCGGACCTGTCGGACCCAAAGCCGGTCGACGGGTCTTTCGGCCAGAAGCTGCCCGTCACGGTCACCGACGTCGAGAACAACACGGTGACGGTCACCGACACCTCTCGGGTCCTGGCCCTCGACCTCTACGGCACCCTCTCCCGTACCCTCATCGGACTGGGCATGGGGGACAAGATCGTCGGGCGTACCGTCTCGTCGACTGAGAAACAATTGCACGATCTTCCCGTCGTCACCGAGAACGGTCACACCCTCAACGTTGAGGCCATCGCTGCCCTCAAACCGACCCTCGTCATTGCTGACCGCAGCGTTGGTCCTCGTGAAGCCCTTGATCAGCTTCGCAAGTCTGGGATCCCGGTCGTCCTCGTCGACCCCCATCGCAGCGTCGACAAGACCGCTGACCTCATCCGTACGGTTGCGAAAGCAGTCGGCAAGCCCGCCGCCGGTGAAGCTCTGATGAAGCGTGCCCGGGATGAGATAGATGCAGCCAAGGAGGAAATAGCTCAGTGGGCCCCGAAGAAGCCGATGAAGATCGCCTTCCTCTACGTGCGCGGCACCGCTGGGATCTTCTTCATCCTCGGCTCGCAGGACGGGGCCAGTGAGCTCATCCACGGCGTGGGTGGCGACGATGTCGCCGGAGACAAGGGCATCAAGAGCGTCGCCCCCGCGAATGCGGAATCCCTCGTCTCCCTCAATCCGGATGCCATCTTCGTCATGAAGGACGGGCTGACGTCCACCGGTGGCATGAAGGGTCTGCTGGCGAGAGCTGGGGTGGCCAACACCATTGCGGGCAGGAACCATCGCGTCATCGCCATCCCGGACGGTATCTCTCTGTCCTTCGGACCGCAGACCGGTGAGGTGCTGACCTCGGTCGCCAAGGCACTGTACGGGGTCAAATGAGCGCTCTCGTCCAACCTGCGACTGCACGAACGGGAATTGCCCGACGCGCGCGAACCCGAGTCGTCACCTTCATCATCCTGGTTGTCATCGTGTGCTGCCTCGTGCTGCTCTCGGCGATGGTCGGGCAGTACCGAGTCGAGGCCACTGACGTTGTCAGAGGAGTCTTCGGCGGCTCATTTGCTGACCCCCTGGCGGAGTCCGTGTTGTGGCAGATCCGGTTCCCCCGCATCGTCCTGGGCCTTCTGGTGGGAGCCAGCCTCGCAGTGGCTGGAACCGTCATGCAGGCGCTGTTCTCCAACCCGCTCGCTGAACCCGGCGTCATCGGGGTCTCCTCGGGGGCTGCTGTGGGGGCATCGATCATGATCGTGGTGGCTCCCACCTTCCTGGCCGGATTCGGGGTTCCCGCGGCTGCCTTTCTCTCGGGATTGCTGGCTGCCAGCGCCGTCTACGTCATGGCGCGGTCCGGACGACGGACAGAATCGACCACACTCGTGCTGACCGGCATCGCGGTGACGGCGGTCTGTTCGGCGATCACCTCGGTGTCAACCTATGTCGCCCCGACGACCGCACGAGACCAGATCGTCTTCTGGCAGATGGGTTCCCTCAACGGGGCCACCTGGAATCAGGTGGCGACGGTCGGGACGGTGGCCGCCGTCGGCATCGTCTGGGCCGTGTTCATTGCCGCCAGGCTCGACACCCTGGCCCTGGGGGAGAGGGCTGCCGGGCACCTCGGTATCAACGTCAATCGGCTGAGGCTGTCCTCGATCGCGCTCACCGCCCTGCTCACCTCTGCGGCGGTGGCCTACGCCGGGGTCATCGCATTCGTCGGCCTCATCGTGCCTCATGTGCTTCGGCTGGTCATCGGGCCGGCGAACACATGGCTCATCCCGGCCTCCATGCTGGGTGGGGGTTTGCTGGTGACCCTGTCGGACGTCGCAGCTCGCACCCTTGTCCCCTACGCCGATCTTCCCATCGGCATCTTCACGGCCATGGTGGGCGGGCCAACCTTCTTCATCCTGTTGCGACGAGGAATGCGACGAGGGGGAGCGTCGTGATGATTCGTGCCCGTGGTGTTTCCTTTCGGTACGGGGAGCGGACGATCCTGGACGGAGTCGATCTTGACGTCCGCGCCGGAGAATTCGTCGGCCTGCTCGGGCCCAACGGGGCCGGCAAGACGACCCTGTTGAGCGTGCTGTGCGGAGACCTCGACGGGTGGCAGGGAACCGTTGAACTCGACAGGGTCCCGCTGCAGGAAATCGCGCGGCCCGACCTAGCCCTGCGCCGCTCCGTGATGCCCCAGTTCAGCGAGTTCCCGTTCTCCTATCTGGTTCACGACATCGTCATGATGGGACGTTCCCCGCATCCACGCGGCCCAGAGGACGCCATTCTCGTCGAGGCCGCGATGGAGCGCACTGAGGTTACTGGGTTGGCGGACCGAGAGGTCACCGCTCTGTCCGGGGGAGAACGCTCCCGGGTCACCCTTGCCCGGGTATTGGCCCAGGACACCCCCTATGTGTTTCTCGATGAGCCCACTGCTGCTCTCGACATCTGTCATCAGGAACGCACCATGGAGATATGCCAGGAACTGGCTGCAGCGGGATGCGCAGTGGTTGCGGTGATGCATGACGTCGGATTGGCTGCGGCCTGCTGCGATCGCATTGCCCTGCTCTCCGAAGGAAAACTCGTGGCCGCCGGCGATCCCGAGGAGGTTATCACGGAGGGTAACCTCACTTCCGTGTACGGATGGCCCATCGACGTCATCACGTTGTCGACCGGGGATCTCGTCGTTCTGCCCAGACGTCCCTGGAACCCCACCCGCGACGAGCGAAGGACACCATGCCCAGAGATGCAACATCGGTGATGTCGCCCCGATCACCCCACCGGGCTCGGCAAGTTGCTGCGGTGCACCTTCTCGAAGTTGCTGGCACGGCACTCGTCCTCGTCGCCGTGGGGCAGGCCGTCGGTGGTCGCCTCGAGGGGTTCGTCCTCGGCTCCGGGCGGTACTGGGCGATGGGAGTCGGCGGCGTCGTCGCTGCCGCAGCCGCAGGTGCAGCCATGGGGATGTCAGGTCGTCATGCCCGTGCCGAGGAGGCTGCCCTGCATCCCCGAGTACTCGACGTCCTCTACCGACGATCCCTCTCCGCGCCACCTGCTCCGGATGAAGGTGACAGGGTCGTCATCCTGGCCGGTGACAACGCCGAGCGGGTGAGTGAGTACCGCCAGGTGTTCCGTCCCGACATGATCGCGGCGCTGACCACCCCTGTCCTCGTGTGCCTCGGGATCCTCATCGGTTTGGACTGGCTCACCGGACTCGTCCTGCTGGTGATGTGTCCGCTCATTCCAACCTTGATCAAGGGATTCCTCAAGCTCTTCCGCAAGAGGTCCTCGGAGTCCCGGCGGGAACGAGCACGCCTGACTGCTAGCTACCTGGACGCCATCTCGAACCTCGTCCTCATAAGGATGCTGGGAGCTGGCCAACGAGTCGAGGATGATCTGCGACAGCGCGGGGAGGCAAACCGCGGAACGATCATGAAGCTCTTGGCCGGAAACCAGGTCGTCATCATCGTCGTGGACGGTCTGTTCTCCCTCCTCTTCATCGTCATGTCGGCAGGCATGGCCATGACGCGATGGCACAACGGCCACATCACGGCCACGTCAGCCATCACCATCGTGCTGCTCTCGGTTCTCTTGTTGGAGCCGCTGCACCAGGTGGCGGCCTTCTTCTACATCGGCATGGGCGGCAAGGCGTCGGAGAAGTCCATTGGCAGGTGGTTCGACGAGGCTCCGGAGCACGTAGCGTCGCACGGCCCGGTGGCCTCGACGGGTGATGGTTCGGGAGCGATGACTCTTCGCGACGTCACCGTCGGGTATGGAGATTCGGAGATCTTGCACGGTGTTGACCTCGTCATCCCGCGCGGATCCCGCACCGCCATCGTCGGACGCTCGGGAGCCGGCAAGTCAACCCTCCTCGGGGTCATGACAGGGACGTTGCCTGCGCACTGTGGTCAGGTCGTCGTCGACGGTCTTGACGCCGAGTTGGCCGAGGCCGGAGCCATCCGTGGAGTCAGTGCATCGGTCAACCAGCGGACGTGGTTGTTCGCCGGTACGATCGCCGACAACCTCGCTGTCGCCAACCCGGACGCCACCCCCGAGCAGATGTGGGAAGCGCTGAGGCGCGCAGACGTCGCCGACGATGTGGCGTCAATGCCGTGCGGGTTGGATTCTGACGTCGGTGAACAGGGTTGCCTGCTCTCCGGCGGTCAGGCCCAACGGATCTCGCTGGCTCGGGCCTTCCTGTCCGGGCGGAAGATCCTCCTCCTCGACGAGCCCACCTCCCACGTGGACATGGACTCTGAACAGCGCATCATTGACGCCATCTCCAGGATCGGTGACGACACGACGGTCGTCATGGTCACCCACCGACGCCGGCTCCTGGACCTGGCCCATGACGTCTACCGGGTCGCGGACGGCACTCTCGTGCCGGTCAGTGCCGACGAGGTGAACAGTGAGGATCTTGATCGAGTCGAGAGCGAGGACCGAGCATGAGCGAACCGTCAACACGCGACGTCGTGACGTGGCTCACCGGAATCACACGCCCGGTTCATCCACCTCTCTACTTCTCGGCCGTCATGAGGATCGTCCACCTGGTTGCCGACATGGGACTGTTCGCGGTGGCGGCCGGCGGAATGGTCGCCGTCGTCACCTCCGGCTGGTCCGTGCGGGCCTGGCTGGGATGGTTGGTCGGGCTGGCCCTGGTGCAGGCCGTCACCTTCTACCTGGAGCAGTTCAGCGGTCATTACGTGGCCTTCAAGGCCCTAGAGGTGTTGCGAACCCATGCCTTCTCCCGGCTGTGGCCCAAGGCTCCGGCTGTCGTCAGCCATTCGCGCACCGGTGACGTTCTGGCCAGCCTCACCCGCGACGTCGACCGCATCGAGGTCGTCTACGCTCACACCTTTGCTCCCGTTGTGGCGGCCTTCCTCGCCCCGCTCATCGCTGTGGTCACCGGCGGAGCTGTCTACGGGTGGTCTGTGGTGGCCATACCCGCCGTCGTGCTGGCCGTTCTCATCGCGGTCCTACTCGTCGTCGGGACAAGATCGAGCCTGGACGCCACCCATGAGGTCCTTGGCCTGCGTCGCGAACTTGCCGCGCACGTCACGGACTCGGTCTTCGGCGCCGCCGAGGTGGTCGGGTACGGCCGCCAGCACGACCGGATGGCCGAGATGGCCCGTCTCGACGCCCAGATCGCCGAGGGCTCGGCCAAAGCTCGCCGGTACGTGGCCATTCGACGAGCCGCGTGTGTGGCGGCGGCGATGGGCATCGTCGTCTCGGTGTCCTTGATGGCTATCCATGAGGGGGTCGGCGCCGTCGGAGTGTGTGCTTTGGCCGCCGCCGGCCTGAGGATCGTCGAGGGACCGCGCGGGATTGAGGATGCCGTCGGCTATCTCGACCATTCCTTGGCGGCGGCGAGGCGCCTGTGGCAGATCAGCCACTCGCCCATGGAAGTCGTGGACGGTCCGCAGGAACTCCGTCTCGATCACGCCCCGGCAGTTGAATGGCGCGACGTCACCTTTTCCTACCGCAATGCCGATGGGACAGCCCTGGCTCCTGCGCTTGAGGGGGTGAGCCTCAGCGTTCCTGCCGGTGGACACGTCGTCGTGACGGGGGCCTCCGGGTCGGGAAAGACGACGTTGGTGAATCTGTTGCTGCGCCACCATGACCCCGATTCCGGCCAAGTTCTCCTCGACGGTGAGCCGGTCTCGTCGTTCACCCTGGACTCCCTGCGTCGTGCCATCGCCGTGGTGTCCCAGCGTGTGGAGTTGCTCAACGCTTCGATCGCCGACAATTTGAGGCTGGCGGTCCCCGACGCCACTGACGATGAGTTGTCGGGTGTGCTTGACGAGGTCGGTCTTGCTGCCGAGGTACGAGGTATGGATCATGGCCTGGAGACGGTCATCGGCCCACGAGGTACCAGATTGTCGGGAGGACAGGCCCAGCGACTGACGGTGGCGCGGGCCATTTTGCAGGGGCCCAAGGTCCTCGTGCTGGACGAGTTCACCGCATCCCTTGATCCACGTCTGGCGGCAGAGATCCGAACCAATCTTGCACGGTGTCTGCCGGCGGCGACGGTGGTGGAGATCAGTCATGGCCAGGATCATGACGGTGAGGTCGTCGTCATGGACAGAGGACACCTGGTTGAACCGGTGACGACGGGGTGACGCGCCCTTATGCTGGTGCCACGACCGATGGAGGTGTCATGAGGGCTGCGCGAGTGGCCACGGCAGTCCTGATCCTGACTGCTGCCGCGGCGTTGACTGGCTGTTCACATTCTGACGAAGGGTCGAGGCCGGCAACGACCCAGGCGAGTTCCGACGTCTCCAACGTCGGGTTGACGTGCGATTCCGCCCTGGCCAAGAAAATGGTCGAGCCCGCCACGGCTACCGCCGTCAGGGGATGGAGGGGCAAGACCGTCACGGTCTGCCTGATGGACTCGGGGGGCAAGGTCAACGAGTCCATGGAACAGGCCTTCAGCGGTGACGACGACATCAATGACATCATCCAGGGCAATGCCGAGACCGCCAAGGACCGGCCTGCCACCTGTCGTCCACAGGAGGATCAGTGGACCATGGTCATCGACCAGTCCGGTAACGCCTGGCGTCTCACTCCGCTGGAATGCACCGTGGCTTCTGGTGGGTCGGCGACCCCGTCTGACGAGAAGATCCCAGCCTGATGTCCGGTCGTCAGAAGAGCATTATCCGGGTCGGTCTGACGGGCGGAATCGCCAGCGGCAAGTCGACGGTATCCGCGCTCTTGGCCGAGCACGGGGCCGTCATCGTCGATTACGACCAGCTCTCCCGGAACGTCGTCGCAGTCGGATCCGAGGGACTTCGCCAGGTCGTCGAGACATTCGGTGAGAAGGTGCTCTCCGAGGATGGTTCCCTGAACCGTCCTGCGCTGGGGGCCATCGTCTTCGCTGATCCAGCGGCCAGGCGACGTCTGGAAGGGATCATCCATCCTCTGGTCGAGGAGGCTGCACGGCGAGTTGACGAAGAAGCCTGCGCTGCGGACGAACAAGTCGTCGTGGTCCACGACATTCCCCTGCTCGTGGAAACCGGCAGAGCTGACGAATTCGACACGGTCGTCGTGGTTGACGTCGATCCTGCCGAGCAGGTGCGACGTGTCGTCGAGAGGGATGGTCGTTCTGAGGAGGACGCGTGGTCCCGGATTCGTGCCCAGGCATCCGGCCAGGAGCGTCTGGACGTCGCCGACGTCGTCATCGACACCGGTTGTTCGCTCGAGGACCTTCCTCACGAAGTGGACCGAGCTTGGGACCACATCCTTGGGTGTGGGAAATCTGGCGGTCCTCAGCGGTAGCTCGCACCGGACCGTTCGTGGGAGGATGTGCCCCATGCCACGATCCGTATCGGAACTCCTGCCCGGTTTGGGGCTGATGGGCGTCGCAGCTGCAATTTCCTACGGGATCAATCACGTCGTACCGCTGTTGTCCAGCATGCTCATCGCCATCATCCTCGGAGGGATAGCGCGTAACACCAAGCTCATCCGTCCCTCTGCCGAGCCCGGAGTGGCGTTCACCAACAAGGTCGTCCTGCGTACCGGTGTCGTCCTTCTCGGTCTGCGGCTGTCCCTGCCGACGGTGGCGAAACTCGGTTGGGCTCCCATCGTCGTCATCCTCGTCACCCTGACGGTGACGTGGTTCGCGACCACCTACCTCGGCCGCGCGATGAAACTGTCAGGGCCGACTCGCATCCTCACCGCCACCGGTACCGGCATTTGTGGTGCCGCCGCCGTGGCCGGTATGTCGGCCGTCGTGCGTCCCGACCTCAAGGGTGAGGAAGGGCGCGGTCAGGTCGACGACGCCGCAGCGACCGCGGTGGCATCGGTCACCCTTTTCGGCACCGTGGCACTTCTCCTCTTCCCTTGGCTGGCCGGCGTTCTGGGGCTCACTGCGCGCCAGACTGGCGTGTGGCTCGGCGCATCGATTCACGAGGTCGGCCAGGTGGTGGCGGCGGGCAACATCGCCCACGTCACCGACGTCGCCGTGGTGACCAAGCTCGGCCGCGTCGTGTTGCTCGCGCCGCTCATTGCCCTGGTGGGGCTATCACAGAAGCGCAGCGCGCAGCGGCACACCGGGACGAAGATGGGGCCGATCATTCCGCACTTCGTCGCTGGATTCCTCGTCATGGTCGTCATTCGCTCGATCTTCGACCTGCCCACTTGGCTGACGGGCGGGGTCAATGAGATTGCCACGATCCTGCTGACGGCAGCCATGGCTGCGATGGGCGCCGGTGTCCGTATCAAGGTCATTGCCTCCACCGGCGGGCGCGCCATCGGGCTGGGCGCCATCTCAGCGACTATTGCTGCGGGCGTCTCCCTGCTCCTCGTTCTCGCCCTGGTCTGAGTTCCCGCCGGGCTGAAATCCGGGGTTCTCGCATCGGGGTGGCACCGAACTAGGGTTGTCCCCATGCGTCCAGTTACCGACATCACTCGCCGCGTTGCGCCCTTCCACGTCGTCAGTGAGTTCGACCCCTCTGGCGACCAGCCGCAGGCTATCGCGGAGCTGGAGAGGAGGGTCAAGAACGGTGAGCAGGACGTCGTCCTGCTTGGTGCCACTGGTACTGGTAAGACGGCCACGGTGGCGTGGTTGGCGGAGAAGTTGCAGCGGCCGATGCTCGTCATGCAGCCAAACAAGACCCTGGCGGCCCAGTTCGCCCAGGAGCTGCGCACCTTCTTCCCGGACAATGCCGTCGAGTACTTCGTCTCGTACTACGACTATTACCAACCCGAGGCGTACATCCCTCAGACGGACACCTTCATCGAGAAGGACTCCAGCCTCAACGAGGAGGTCGAGAGGCTGCGTCACTCCGCGACGAATTCCTTGTTGACCCGGCGAGACGTCATCGTCGTGGCGACCGTCTCGGCCATCTACGGTCTGGGTACTCCGCAGGAGTACGTCGACCGGATGATCCCGTTGGAGGTGGGGCAGGAATGGGATCGTGACGAGCTGTTGCGTGACCTCGTCACCAACCAGTACGTCCGCAATGACATCTCGGGGGAGCGGGGCACCTTCCGAGTCCGCGGCGACACCCTGGAGATCTTCCCGGTCTACGAGGAGAACGCCCTGCGCGTGGAGTTCTTCGGCGACGAGATCGAGGCCCTCACGACCATGCACCCGCTTACCGGCGAGGTCGTCAGTGAGGACGAGCAGGTCTACGTCTTCCCGGCGACCCACTACGTTGCTGGACCGGAGCGCATGGAGAGGGCGATCGCGTCCATCCAGAAGGAGTTGGGGGAACGCCTCGCTGTCCTGGAACGGGACGGGAAACTGCTGGAGGCCCAGCGACTCCGGATGCGCACCACCTACGACATCGAGATGATGCAGCAGGTCGGCGCCTGTGCCGGTATCGAGAACTACTCGCGTCACATTGACGGACGCGCTCCCGGCTCGGCCCCGAACTGTCTGCTCGACTACTTCCCCGAGGATTTCGTGCTCGTCATCGACGAGTCCCATGTCACCGTCCCGCAGATCGGAGGCATGTACGAGGGCGACATGAGCCGTAAGCGCACCCTCGTGGAGCATGGCTTCCGACTGCCCAGCGCGATGGACAACCGCCCTCTCAAATTCGACGAGTTCACCCAGAGGATCGGCCAGACCGTCTATCTGTCGGCCACACCCGGAGCCTACGAGACCGAGCGGGCCAATGGCGTCGTCCAGCAGATCATCCGCCCGACGGGACTGGTCGACCCTGAGATCATCGTCAAGCCCACTCGCGGCCAGATTGACGACCTCATGGCCGAGATCCGCACCCGAGTGGATCGCGGCGATCGTGTCCTGGTGACGACCCTGACCAAGAAGATGGCCGAGGACCTCACCGACTACCTCATGGAACACGGCATCCGTACCCGCTACCTGCACTCGGAGATCGACACCCTCAAGCGCATCGAACTGCTCAAGGAACTGCGCATGGGAGAGTTCGACGTCCTCGTCGGCATCAACCTGTTGCGAGAGGGCCTCGACCTTCCGGAGGTGTCCCTGGTGACCATTCTGGATGCGGACAAGGAAGGGTTCCTTCGCTCGGAGCGCTCCCTCATCCAGACCGTCGGCCGTGCCGCTCGAAACGTCAACGGTCAGGTCATCATGTACGCCGACCAGATCACCGACTCGATGCGGGTCGCCATTGACGAGACGAATCGTCGTCGCGAAATCCAGTTGGCCTACAACAAGGAGCATGGCATCGACCCGCAACCGCTTCGCAAGAAGATCGGTGACATCACCGAGATGCTGGCCCGCGAGGAGGCCGACACCGACGCTCTCGTCGAGAAGTTCAACTATGGCAAAGGCCATCGCGGCTACAACTCGATGATCACCGACGAGCAGCGGGCGGCCCAGGGCAAGCGCCTGGATGCCTCGAAGATGGCCGAAGAAGATCTCGGCAACCTCATCGTCGAGCTCACCGAAGAGATGCGCTCTGCTGCTGGCGAACTTAAGTTCGAGGTGGCGGCTCGTCTTCGCGACGAGATCGCGGACCTGAAGAAGGAATTGCGCCAGATGGTGGAGGCGAATCGCTAGTTCACACCCGGTTTTCGACTCGCGTCGGACGACGCGGGTGTGAGAGGATGAAAGCCCCTGGAGGGGAGTACTCCTGAGAAGAGTGTGGTCGTCATCACGATCGTGTCATCACGGTCCGGCTGCACAGCCCCGGTAAAACGGCACCTGCCGCGCCGGTGCGGACGAGACCTCCGGACCTTCTCGCTATTCCCTCGGAGGCCCGGTTTTGCACGTTCACGCGTATGTCTGGATCATCACCATCCTTGTGATGGGGGCCTTGCTCTTCTTGGACGTCATGGTCCTGGGGCGAAAGCCTCACGTCCCCTCCACCAAGGAATGTGCCACCTTCGTTGGTGTGTTCGTCGGCCTGGCAGTGTTGTTCGGCTTGGGCGTCTGGATTCTGCAAGGGCATTCCGCAGGCGGTCAGTTCTTCGCGGTGTGGTTGACCGAGTACAGCTTGTCGATCGACAACCTGTTCATCTTCCTCATCCTCATGGAGAAGTTCGACGTTCCACGGAAGCTGCAGCAATTTGCCCTGCTGGTGGGCATCATCGTCGCCCTGGTCTTCCGAGGTGTCTTCATTGCTCTGGGGCAGGCGATCCTGGAAGCTTGGGCCTGGGTGTTCTTCATCTTCGGTGCTTTCCTGCTGTACTCGGCGATCGACCAGGTGCGTGAGTACCATCACCGGGATGACGAGGATGAGGTCACCGGCGAGAACGGCCGTTTGATGGCGTGGCTCAAGCGCACGGTTCCGACCACCGGTGACTACCGCGGCACCAGATTCTTCGTCCGTGAGAACGGCAAGACCCTGGCCACCTCGATGTTCACGGTCTGTGTCGCCCTCGGCATGACTGACCTGCTCTTCGCCCTGGACTCCATCCCAGCCTCCTACGGCCTGACGAGCGAGGGCTACCTCATCTTCACCGCCAACGTCTTCGCCCTCATGGGCCTGCGCCAGCTGTACTTCCTCATCGGAAGCCTGCTCGAGCGCCTGGTGTACCTGTCACTGGGTCTGGCGGTCATCCTGGGCTTCATCGCCCTCAAGCTCATCGGTCACGCCATGCACTACTACGGCCTGGACCAAGCGTGGTTCGGCATCAGCACCGAGGTCTCGATCGGGGTGTCCCTGACCACCATCGTCGCGACCCTAGTCCTCACCACCGTCGCGAGCGTCATCAAGAGCAAGAGGGACGACGCCAAGGCCAAGATCGACGCCTGACCGGTGTGCCGTGAGTGGAGAGAGCACAAGCCGTGTCATTCTTCAGGGACGTGCCGACGTGCGCGTACCCGGTGCGCGTATATCACTCCTCCTGGCCGGTGGCCGCCGCGTAGAGGCTGAACAGGTGCGCCACGATGTCGGGTTCGCTGGTGCCGGGCTGGAGTCCATAGGCCCGCTCGACCACCGCGACGTACTCTCGCTAGGGTCGAGTTACTTGGACAGATCCAGGACGAAGAGGAAGAGGAGGGGCAATGCGGGTCTCTTTCCCATGGGAATCGGACGTATGGGCGCCCACGTTGAAGGTCGCCCAGAAAGCTGAGAAGGCGCAGCTGATGACGGTGCGAATCCAGGTGTCACCGGCTGCCGCCCTGGATGAGGCCTGGGCGGAGTTGTCGCGCGACCATGCGAGCGAAGGGGAGTACTTGCTGGACGGAGGAGCGTCCCTGCTCCGGTGCGGCGATGGGCTGGTCGAAGCATGCAGTGGCGGTGAAGATGTGTTGAGTTCGCTGTCGTGGGTGGTGAACCAGACGCTCGAAAGCGCCGTCCGCCATGCCGACGCAGACGCAACGTTGACCGTGGTCGAGGAAGCGCCCGGTCGTCGCCAGATGGAGCTCTGAAGGAGTTCCCGTCACCAGCCCCGCTCGCGCCACTCAGGCAGGTGGGGCCGCTCCGCACCGAGCGTTGTCGGCAGGCCGTGCCCCGGCCAGATGACCGTCTCATCGTCGTAGACCCCGAAGATCTTGTTCTCCAGGTCCGTCATCAACGTTGCGAACTGGGTCTCATTTTGGACCCGTCCCGGACCGCCGGGGAAGAGGGAATCTCCCGTGATGATGTGGTCGCTCCGGTCCCCGCGCAGCCGGAGGGCGATTGACCCGGGGGTATGGCCGACCAGGCCGATGACGTCGAGTTCCATGTCGCCGAGGCCGAAGAGATCCCCGTCCCACACCGTGCGGCAGGCCACGCCGGTGTCGGCCTCGATGGCCTCGGCGTCGGGTTTGCCGCACCAGGGCTGGACGCCCGTCGCAGCAATGACGTCAGCGAGAGCTCCGGTATGGTCGGAGTGACGGTGAGTCGTGATGACGGCGCCGACCTCGTCGTCGCCGACGAGGGCCTTGAGCCGACCGGGTTCCGCTGCCGCGTCGACGAGGATAGCAGGACCGGCGCCGGGACGAATGAGATAGGCGTTGTTGTCCATCGGACCCACCGACACCTTGATGAGGTCAATGTCCTCGTTGACCCTGATGAGGTCAGCCTCGGGTCCGGGATCGACGTGGTGGAGCGTCATGACGATTCCTTCCTGGGACGAGCAGGCGATCCGCCGGGAGTTCCGTCAGATGAGCATGGGAACGGCGAGCTGGTCGGCCTCGGCGAGACGCGAGGTTCCGCCTCTGCCTGACAACCATCCTGCCAGGGCGCCGTCAGGCCCGTGAACCGTCGTAGCGAATCCAACCCCGCCGATACGATCAGTCAGCCCGGAGTCGGAGACGATACGCATGGCCGGGACTTCTGGACGGTCCCGTAGCCGGAAACATGCCCACTCCAACAAGGTTCGGGATGCGACATCAGGGAGGTCGTCGACGGTCATTCCAAGATCGAGGTCGACGTGGTGGAGCGCGATCTCGGCAAGCCGCAGGGCAGGCAGGTCGGTGGCGTCGACACGGATGTCGTCAGTGAGCCAGATCGCAGTGCCGGGATCCATGCCTTCGAGGGAGTCGAAAGTGGCATTGAGGGAGCCTGCCGTGGTGTCCAGATCGATCTGCAATTCCACCCCGGTGCGTTCCGAGCCGCGTTCGATGTCGCGGTCGCGGATCTCGTCAGAGGGATACAGGCGGGGCACCTCACGGCCAGCGACAACGGCCCTCGTCACTGTTTCCAGGGCCTCGGCATTGCGGGCTATATGGGTCGCAATGTGGGCGCGGGTCCATCCAGCCAGGCGGCTGGGGGCCTGCCACTCCTCATCCGACAAGCCCATGGTGGCCCCGAGAAGTCGCTGGGTGGCTTCCAGTTTGGCAGTGCGGATTTCGTGTAGGGGAGCGCTCGGACACAGACCTGGAGGTCGTGTGACTGCGCTCATGTCGTCCAACCTACTTGCACTTCAAGGAAGTTGCCAGATCAATGGCCACCGGATGGGTCTGCTGGTCCCAGGCCCACAGGGCTTCGGGAGGCTCGTCCGTGTTCCGTTCTGCCGACCGCGCAGAGCCGCAGAACTGTCTTCCGTGGCCTCTACCATGAAGCCTGTGAGCGACCACATCATCGTCCGCGGTGCCCGAGAGCACAATTTGCGCAACGTCAGCCTGGATCTTCCCCGGGACGCCATGATTGTGTTCACTGGCTTGTCAGGATCGGGAAAATCCTCCCTTGCCTTCGACACCATCTTCGCTGAGGGCCAGCGTCGTTACGTGGAATCCTTGTCCTCCTACGCCCGCCAGTTCCTCGGACAGATGGACAAGCCAGACGTCGACTTCATCGAGGGTCTCAGCCCCGCCGTCTCCATCGACCAGAAGTCCACGTCCCGCAACCCACGTTCGACGGTCGGCACGATCACGGAGATCCATGACTACCTGCGTCTGCTCTGGGCCCGTATCGGCAAGCCCCACTGCCCGGTGTGCGGGGAGCTCATCAACCGTCAGACCCCTCAGCAGATCGTCGATCGGTTGATGGCCCTGGACGAGGGCACGAAGTTCCAGGTGCTGGCGCCGGTCGTCCGTGGCCGCAAGGGCGAGTACATCGAACTCTTCCGGCAGCTGACGACTGACGGTTTCACCCGTGTGCGCGTTGATGGTGAGGTCCATCGACTCGGTGAGGTGTCGCCCCTGGACAAGAAACGCAAGCATGACGTCGACGTTGTCGTCGACCGGATCGCGGTCAAACCGTCGGCCAAGCAGCGTCTGACGGAATCCGTGGAGACCGCCCTCAGCCTGGCTCACGGGATCGTGGGTATCGACTTTGTCGATCGTAACCCTTCCGACCCGCATCGCGAACGTCGATTCTCCGAGACGATGGCTTGCCCCAACCAGCATGACATCGACATCGATGAGCTGGAACCTCGCCAGTTCTCCTTCAACGGCCCCTGGGGAGCATGCCCGACGTGCTCGGGTTTGGGGGCAACCCTCGAGGTCGATCCCGAACTCGTGGTTCCCGACTCAGGGCTGAGTCTGCTCGAGGGAGCCATCGCGCCGTGGTCAGGGCCGCGAGTGGCCAACCACTACCAGCACGTCTTTGCGGGTCTGGGGGAGAGCCACGGTTTTGACGCGGCCCTGCCCTGGTCAGAACTTCCCGCGAAGGCGCGCAAGCTGGTGATGCATGGCGAGGGCGATCCGGTGATGGTCTCGTACCGCAACCGGTTCGGCCGAGTGCGCACCTACTCGCAGAATTACGAGGGAGTGTTGCACTACGTGCGTCGTCGTTACGACGAGGCTGAGACCGACGCCGCCCGCTCCAGGTGGGGACAGTACCTGCGCGAGGTGCCATGCCGTGACTGCCATGGCAAGCGACTTAAGCCGACGAGCCTGGCCGTGACGGTTGGCGGTCGCAACATCGCCGAGGTCTCCGACATGTCCATCGGGGAGGCCTCGCAATTCCTTAATGCCCTGACGCTGACGGAGCGTGAGGCGACCATTGCCGAGCGGGTCATCAAGGAGGTGCGAGCGCGGCTGCGGTTCCTTGTCGACGTCGGTCTGGACTACCTGGCCTTGTCCCGGTCGGCCGGATCACTGTCGGGCGGTGAGGCCCAGCGCATCCGACTGGCCACCCAGATTGGTTCGGGACTGGTCGGTGTGCTCTACGTCCTCGACGAGCCCTCCATCGGTTTGCACCAGCGCGACAACCGCCGTCTCATCGACACCCTTGTCAGGCTGCGGGATCTCGGTAACACGCTCATCGTCGTCGAGCATGACGAGGACACCATTCGCGTCGCCGACTGGGTTGTCGATGTCGGCCCGGGAGCCGGCGAGCACGGCGGAGAGGTCGTCGTCTCGGGAACCGTCGACGATCTGCTGGCCAGCGAGAGGTCGCTGACGGGTGCCTACCTGTCGGGCAAGAGGTCCATCCCGTTGCCGGCGAGCCGACGTCCCCGAACCGGACGGCAGTTGGTCGTCAAGGGCGCTCGTGAGAACAATTTGCAGGACGTGGATGTCACCTTCCCGTTGGGCCAGCTCGTCGTCGTCACGGGAGTGAGTGGTTCTGGCAAGTCGACTCTGGTCAACCAGATTCTCTACACCTCGTTGGCACACCGGATTCACGGAGCTCGGGCGGTCCCCGGCAAGCACGAGACGATGACCGGCGTCGAGGAGATCGACAAGGTCATTCATGTCGACCAGTCCCCGATTGGGCGGACTCCGAGGTCGAACCCGGCAACGTACACCGGAGTCTTCGACAAGATTCGTGCCCTCTTCGCCCAGACCCCCGAGGCCAAGGTGCGCGGCTACCAGCAGGGCCGGTTCTCCTTCAACATCAAGGGGGGACGCTGTGAGAACTGCCAGGGTGACGGCACCATCAAGATCGAGATGAACTTCCTTCCTGACGTCTACGTGCCGTGCGAGGTCTGCCACGGAGCCCGGTACAACCGCGAGACCCTGGAGGTCCACTACAAGGGCAAGACGATCGCCGAGGTGCTCGACATGCCCATCGAGGAGGCGTGCACCTTCTTCGAGCCGATCTCCTCGATCCACCGCCACCTCAAGACTCTCGTCGAGGTGGGACTGGGCTACGTACGGCTGGGACAGCCGGCAACGACGCTGTCGGGCGGAGAGGCACAGCGCGTCAAGCTTGCCTCAGAGTTGCAGAAGCGTTCTACCGGCAAGACGCTGTACGTACTCGACGAACCCACGACGGGTCTGCACTTCGAGGACATTCGCAAGCTCTTGCTGGTGCTGGGACGGCTTGTCGATCAGGGAAACTCGGTTCTCGTCATCGAACACAACCTTGACGTCATCAAGACCGCTGACTGGATCATCGACATGGGTCCCGAAGGTGGTAATGGAGGCGGCTTGGTCGTCGCGGAAGGGACTCCGGAACAGGTGGCCACCGTCGAGGGCTCCTACACCGGGCAGTTCCTGTCCGAGATTCTGGCCGGGCAGGAAGTCCCCGTCGGCGATGGGCCGACTCTCATCGAGGAGCCGGCCAAGGCCAGGAAGAAGGGTGCGAAGAAGACTTCTCGCAAGAAGACCCGCTGATCGGTTCAGGAACCGCTGACGCTCAAGGTGCCGTCCTTCTCGGTCACCTTGGCCTTGCCCAGGCCAGCAGCAGCGGGGCCCTTGGTGACATGACCGTCAGTGATGTCGAACTTCGAACCGTGGCAGGGGCACAGCAGGGAGCCGTCACGGACCGCGTCGACCTGGCATCCAGCGTGTGGGCACACCCGCACGAAGCCCTTGTAGGTGCCCTTGGTGGGCTGGGTGACGACGAAGTTCGTGCCGTCGATCACGGTCCCGCCGCCCACCGGGACATCAGCGGCCTTGATCGTTGCAGGGCCGGTGTGGACGTCATTGGAGTTCTGGTAGGTGTTGCAACCGGTGACCGATCCGGCAGTGGCCAGGGCAGCGACGCCGCCAGCAGTACGCAGGATCTCGCGTCGAGTGGGGGACATGGTCTCTCCTTCGTGCTCAGCGGGTGCCGGGGTTGCCGGTGGAGGCGGCGACGGCGCCGTGAACCATACCTGCTTCGATGAGGTGATCCACCCGATTGATCCAATGAACCTCATATCCATTCGGGTGAAGCTCGATCATCGAGGTGGCGGTGTTCTGCAAGCCGACCCAGTGGGGTTCACTACCGATGGGGTAATTGCGCAGATCAGCGGCAAGTCGTGGGGCAATGAGGTGCAGCAGGAGCATCGACCCGATGGCTCCGTGGGCCACCAGGGCAATGCAATCGTCGTCATCGTGTGTCTCCCGCACCCATTCGGCGATGCGACCGGCACGATCTGCCGCCTCTGCGGCAGTTTCGATGCGGGCCTCGCGCCACCCCTCCTCGGTAATCGTCTCCGGGAAGACAGCGCGATCGGTGATGGCAGACAGGGTCGACAGCGGTGACCCGGGGTGACCGGTCTCGGCTCCGTCAACAATCTCAACCGGACCGGGGCGTTCGAAGATGAGGTCGCTGACGGTGATGGGCATGTCGAGGGCTTCGGCGACCGGGGCTGCCGTCTGAATGGTGCGCATCATGGGGGAGGAATACAGCTTGGTCGGTCGCGGAGAGACTGACCCGATCCATGCCCCCAGGGCCTCAGCCTGATGTCGTCCCAATTCGGTGAGTTCGGGGTCAGGCTTGCGCCCTTGACGGTACGCCTCGACGGACTTTGCTGCATTGGCATTGTTTTCGGACTGGCCGTGGCGAATGAGGAGAAGATGCACGTGGCCAGCCTACCGGTGAAGCTGCTGGAGCATTTCCCGCCCGCAGGACGGGGCGTTCGGATGGAGGGAGGAACCACGTCGTCATGACCCCTAGGCTTGCCCCATGGCCGATCCGTCCAGTTACCGTCCTGCCCCGGGGACCATCCCCACCCAACCAGGGGTCTATCGATTCAGTGACGAGCACGGGCAGGTCATCTACGTCGGCAAGGCCAAGAACCTGCGCAACCGGCTCAACTCCTACTTCCAGGACATTTCGGCCCTCCACCCGCGTACTCAACGGATGGTCACCACGGCCGCCCACGTGCAATGGACAGTGGTGCAGAACGAGGTCGAGTCCCTCCAGCTCGAATACACCTGGATCAAGGAATTCGATCCGCGATTCAACGTCATGTACCGCGACGACAAGTCCTACCCGTGGCTGTGTTTCACCTGGACGGACGAGTACCCGCGCGTCTTCGTCGGTCGCGGTGCTCATCACAAGGGATGGCGCTACTACGGACCGTTCGGCCAGGCGTGGGCAATCCGGGACACCGTTGAGACCTTGCTGCGGGTCTTCCCGATGAGGTCCTGCTCGACCGGCGTCTTCAATCGAGCGAAGAACCAGGGTCGTCCCTGTCTGCTCGGCTACATCGGCAAGTGCTCGGCTCCCTGCGTCGGTCGGATCACCTCGGAGGCCCATCGCGAGATCGCTGACGAGTTCTGCGATTTCATGGCCGGCCGTACGACGAAGATCGTCAAGAGGCTGGAGTCGGAGATGGCGGAGGCCGCCGAGAATCTGGAATTCGAACGTGCGGCCGTCGTCCGAGACTCACTGGGGGCCCTGTCCAAGACTCTGGAGCGCAATGCCGTCGTTCTCGGTGACGGGACCGACGCCGACGTCATCTCGATGGCCGTCGACCCGCTGGAGGTGGGAGTCAGGATTTTCCACGTCCGAGGTGGACGCATCCGTGGCGAACGGGGCTGGGTGGCAGACCGCGCCGACGACGCCGACGAGGCCGAGCTCATGGAGACCTTCCTCACTCAGCTCTACGGCATCAATTCCACTGACGGCCAGGTCCGTGACGACGGTCATGGCAATGCCATCCCGCCGCTGGTGCTCGTCTCCACCTATCCTGCGAATCCCGACGCCATGTCCACGATTCTGAGTTCCGAACGTGGTTCCCACGTCGAGATCCGGGTACCGCGCCGCGGTGACAAGGCGACCCTCATGGACACCGTCACCAGCAACGCCAAGGAAACTCTGGCTCAGCACAAGCTGAAGCGAGCCTCTGACCTGGCCACGCGCACCCGAGCCCTGGAGGAGATCCAGGAGGCCCTCGGTCTGGACCGCGCCCCGCTGCGGATGGAGTCCTACGACATCTCCCACATCCAGGGAACCAACGTCGTCGGGTCGATGGTCGTCTTCGAGGACGGCATGCCGCGCAAGTCCGAGTACCGACGATTCATCATCAAGGGATTCGAGGGGTCCGACGACTTCGCCGCCATGCACGAGGTGTTGTCGAGACGGCTGCGTCGCCTCGTCGAGGACCGCGACGCCATGGCCAAGGCACAAACCCCTACCGGTGACGTCGGTTCCCTCATCGACCCCACCACCGGGGCACCTCGCAAGTTCGCCTACGCCCCGCACCTCATCGTCGTCGACGGCGGCGCACCTCAGGTACACGCCGCCCAGGAAGTGCTCGAAGAGTTCGGCCTCGAGGATGAGATCGCACTGTGCGGGCTGGCGAAACGTCTGGAGGAGGTGTGGCTTCCGGACGAGGAGTGGCCGGTCATCCTGCCGCGCACTTCCGAGGGACTCTACCTACTACAGCGTCTCCGTGACGAGGCTCACCGGTTCGCCATCACCTTCCACCGGTCCAAGCGATCCAAGGCAATGGTGGAGTCCGTACTCGACGGGGTCCCCGGACTGGGGGAGACCCGTCGCAAGGCCCTCGTCTCTCACTTCGGGTCAGTGCGAGCGTTACGGAAGGCGACCGTCGAGGACATCGTCGAGATTCCTGGGTTCGGTCCCAAACTCGCGGGAGAGGTCGTTGCGGCCCTCTCCAAGGACAAGCCCGGTGAGGCGATCAACACGGCAACCGGCGAGGTTGCTGACGCTGACGGACTGGCCGATGCCGGTAACAGCACTACCCTTGAGCCGTGAGCACCGAACAGACGACCAGAACCCCGCGAGTTGTCATCATCTCCGGCATCTCCGGTGCTGGCCGTCGTACCGCTGCCCATGCCATGGAGGACTTGGGCTGGTACGTCGTCGACAACTTGCCCCCGGTGATGTTGGGGGCTCTTGTCGACGAGATCGGCGCCAATGACATCGATCGTCTGGCAGTCGTCCTCGACGTTCGAAGCCGGATCATGTTTGACACCCTGGGAGTGGCCGTCGCCGCCCTCGACGAGCGCGGCATCGACCCCGCCATCGTCTTCCTGGAAGCCTCCGACGAGACCATCGTGCGTCGTCAGGAGTCCAGCCGTCGTCCCATGCCGCTCCAGCAAGGAGGTCATCTCCTCGACGCCGTGGCCCTCGAGCGTCGCATGCTCTCCGACCTGCGTGCCGAGGCTGACCTCGTCATCGACACCACCTCCATCACCGCTCGACAGCTCGCCCAACGCATCGACCACGCCTTCGCCGAGGGGATCGACGAGGGCCTGGCCTTTCAGGTGATGTCCTTCGGATTCAAGCGTGGGGTCCCGATCGACGCCGACCTCGTCTTCGATGTCCGTTTCCTGCCGAACCCGTACTGGGTCCCTGAGCTTCGTCCCAAGACGGGTCTGTCCTCCGACGTCGCCTCCTACGTCATGGCCCAGGCCGGCGCGACCGAGTTCATCGATCGAGTCGAGGAACTCCTGGCTGGCATGGCACCGGGGTATCTTCGTGAGGGCAAGAAGCAGGTCACGGTGGCCGTTGGCTGCACCGGCGGGAAACATCGCAGTACCGCCATTTCCGAGGAATTGTCCGCTCGTCTGGCTGCTCGGGGGCACCGCACCGCCGTCCTGCACCGAGATCTCGGGAAGGAATGACGATGGTGTCAACCCCCTCGAAGTTGCCGATTGTCACGGCCTTCGGCGGTGGGCACGGGCTGGCCGTGTCGCTGCGTGCCCTGCGGCGGCTCACGGACCGTCTCACTGCCGTGGTCACCGTCGCCGACAATGGTGGTTCCTCAGGTCGGCTACGCGAGGAATTCGACATCCTGCCGCCGGGCGACCTGCGTCGTGCTCTTGCCGCGCTGTGTGCTGATGATCACCTCGGACGTACCTGGGCGGAGGTGCTGCAGGCGCGCTTCAACGGCATCGGTGAGCTCGCCGGCCACGCCATCGGTAACCTGCTCATCGCGGGCCTGTGGCAGGAGCTTGGCGACCCTGTTTCCGGCCTGGACATGGTCGGTCAGCTCCTTGACGTTCGGGGTCGCGTCTTGCCGATGTCCCTGACCCCGCTTGACATCAGCGCCCAGGTGGTCGGCCTGGACCCGAATCAGCCGGACGAGGAGTACACCCTCACCGGGCAGGCCACGGTCGCCAAGACCCGGGCCGAGGTGCTCAAGGTGAGGCTGGAGCCCTCCGAACCCGAGGCCTGCCCTCAGGCGTTGGAGGCGATTCGCGAGTCCGACAACCTCGTCCTGGGGCCTGGATCGTGGTTCACCTCGGTCATGCCGCATCTCCTGGTGCCTGAGATCGTCGACGCGATCCTCGAGTCGAAGGCGCGGAAGATCCTCACCCTCAACGTGTCGGGGACTGACGAAACGGACGGATTCAGCCCCGCGCGACATCTTGAGGTCATCGCCGAGCACGAGCCACGTATGCGTTTCGACGTCGTCCTCGTCGATCGCGGGTTTGCTGGTCAGGATCCCCATCTGGAATCGTTTGCGCACAATCTGGGAGCTGAAATCGTCGTCGACGATTTGGCAATGCGTGATGGATCGGCTCGGCATGACCCACTGCGGTTGGCGTCGGCATACGCCAACATCATGGGCGTCCAGCCTCGCTGATTGTCGCCTAAGATCACCCTGTCACCCTTTGTATTCCTTTCCGGAGGCTAGAACCACATGTCGCTCACCCTGCAGGTGAAGAACGAACTCGCGACGGTGCCGGTGCAGAAGCTGTGCTGCCGCCGTTCCGAGATCGCCACCACCCTTCGCTTCGCAGGTGGCATCCATCTGGTGCAGCATCGCCACATCACGATCGAGGCCGAGGTCGACACCGGGGGTGCGGCGCGACGACTTCGTCAGTCCATCCAGGAGGTCTTCGGCTTCGACACCGACCTCGTCGTCGTCAATGGCACTGGTTTGCACTCGAACACCCGGTACTTGGTGCGGATGGTGCGCGGCGGCGCTGATCTGGCTCGTCTGACGGGTCTGCTCGATCGTCGCGGTCGCCCGGTGCGTGGCCTACCGGTTCCGGTCGTCGGTGGCGGACGGTGCTGCCAGGCTGCCGCGTGGCGTGGCGCCTTCCTGGCCCGAGGTTCCCTGACCGAGCCTGGACGTTCCATGGCCATGGAAATCACCGCTCCCGGTGAGGAGGCCGCAATGGCCCTGGTGGGTGCAGCTCGCCGACTGGAGATCTCGGCCAAGCAGCGGAAGTCCCGACGCATCGACCGCGTGACGATCCGGGACGGTGACGCCATTTCCGCCATGCTGACGCGAATGGGCGCCCACGAATCGGTGCTGGTCTGGGAGGATCGTCGTCTCCGCCGTGAGGTGAGGGCGTCGGCGAATCGTCTTGCCAATTTTGACGACGCCAACCTGCGTCGTTCCGCCAGAGCTGCTGTCACTGCCAGTGCCCGGGTGGAACGTGCGCTGGAAATCCTCGGGGATTCCGTTCCGGAACATCTCCAGGTCGCTGGCCAACTTCGCCTTGAGCACAGAAATGCCAGCTTGGAAGAATTGGGTAAGTTGCACGAGCCTCCGTTGACGAAGGATGCCATTGCCGGACGGATTCGTCGTCTGTTGGCTCTGGCCGACAAGACGGCCCGTAACAACGGCGAGCCCACCACGGTGGAGAGTCTTCCTCCCGAGATGCGCGACGACCGCGCCTGATTGCCATCTCGGCGCCCATAACCGATCCTTGGCTCTTCCCACCAGGGAGGGATTCGCGCAACCGCATGGTCATTTGTGCGTCGATCTGGTCGATGCTCGTGATCGTTCGCCCGTGACGTTGCCTTAAAGCGGGGCCAGGGCTTTGTTCATTGCCCTTGGTCGCTATGCTTGGAGATGTCCGAGTGCTGAACGCACAAACCTCATCTGGAGGAGATTCCTTAATGACCGTCAAGGTTGGTATCAACGGGTTTGGCCGCATTGGCCGTAACTTCTTCCGCGCCCTCTCCGAACAGGGTGCTGACCTCGAGGTCGTGGCCGTCAACGACCTCACCGACACCAAGACCCTGGCCCACCTCCTGAAGTACGACTCCATCATGGGTCGTTTCTCCGGTGAGGTCAGCTACGACGATGACTCCATCACCGTTGACGGCAAGACCATCAAGGTCCTTGCCGAGCGCAACCCCGCTGACCTCCCTTGGAAGGAGCTCGGCGCTGAGATCGTTGTCGAGTCCACCGGACTCTTCACCGATGGCGAGAAGGCCAAGGCCCACATCGAGGCTGGCGCCAAGAAGGTCATCATCTCCGCTCCCGGCAAGAACGTCGACGGCACCTTCGTCATGGGCGTCAACAGCGACGACTACGACACCGAGAAGCACAACGTCATCTCGAACGCTTCGTGCACCACCAACTGCCTCGCCCCGCTGGCCAAGGTCCTCAACGACGCCTTCGGCATCGAGCGCGGCATCATGACCACCGTTCACGCCTACACCGGTGACCAGCGCCTGCAGGACGCCCCCCATAAGGATCTGCGTCGCGCCCGCGCTGCCGCCCTCAACATGATCCCCACCAAGACCGGTGCCGCCCAGGCCGTGGCCCTGGTCCTGCCGGAGCTCAAGGGCAAGTTCGACGGCCTCGCCGTCCGCGTCCCGACTCCGACCGGCTCCCTGACCGACCTGACCTTCCAGACCTCCAAGGAGACCACCGTCGAGGAGGTTCAGGCTGCCGTCAAGAAGGCTGCTGAGGGTCCGTTGAAGGGCATCCTGGCCTACACCGAGGATCCGATCGTGTCGAAGGACATCGAGGGCGACCCGCACTCCTCGATCTTCGACGCCACCGAGACCAAGGTCATCGGCAACCTCGTCAAGGTCCTCTCCTGGTACGACAACGAGTGGGGCTACTCCAACCGTCTGGTTGACCTCACCAAGCTCGTCGCCAGCAAGCTTGCCTGATCTCACCATCGTGAGCTGATGACGGCCCCGTGCCCATGCGGGCGCGGGGCCGTCATCCGTACCCGGGCCACGACGCTCGTGAAACGTCGTTCACGACCATCGCCTCAAGAAAGGGCTTCCACATGAAATCTGTTGAGGATCTCGGAGACCTGCGCGGCAAGCGCGTCGTCATCCGTTGCGACTTCAACGTCCCGCTCGACGGGGACAAGATCACCGATGACGGTCGCATCAAGGCCGCCCTGCCCACCCTGACCCAGCTGCACGAGGCCGGCGCGCGCACCACTGTGCTCGCCCACCTCGGTCGTCCCAAGGGTGCCGTCGACCCCAAGTACTCTCTGGCCCCGGTTGCCAAGCGTCTGGGCGAGCTCATGAACCTTGACGTCAAGCTCGCTGAGGACGTCGTCGGCCCGTCCGCCACCAAGACCTCCGAGTCCCTCGCCGACGGCGAGATCGCTCTGGTCGAGAACGTCCGCTTCGAGAAGGGCGAGACCAGCAAGGACGAGGCTGAGCGCACCGAGCTCGCCAAGAAGTACGCCTCCTTCGGTGAGTTCTACGTCTCCAACGGCTTCGGTGTCGTGCATCGCAAGCAGGCTTCCGTCTACGACGTCGCCAAGCTGCTGCCGAGCGCTGCCGGCTCCCTGGTCGCCAAGGAGGTCGAGGTCCTCGAGGGCCTGACCGCCGACCCGAAGCGTCCGTTCGTCGTCGTCCTCGGTGGTGCCAAGGTCGCCGACAAGCTTGCCGTGATCGACAACCTGCTCAAGGTTGCCGACACCCTTGTCGTCGGTGGCGGCATGTTGTTCACCTTCCTCAAGGCCCAGGGCCTGGAGGTTGGCAAGTCGCTGGTCGACGATGACTCCGTCGAGGCCTGCAAGAAGTACCTCGAGGCCGCCAAGGCCGCTGGCAAGCAGATCCTGCTGCCGACCGACGTCCGCGTCGCCTCTGACGTCGACTTCGACGCCCACACCGTCGGCCAGGTCGACGTCGTGCCCGTTGACGCCATTCCGGCCGACAAGATGGGCCTTGACATCGGCCCGGAGACCGAGAAGGCCTACGCCGAGGCCATCAGGGGCGCCAAGTCGGTGTTCTGGAACGGCCCGATGGGCGTCTTCGAGATCAAGGGTCTCGAGCTCGGCACCAAGGCCGTTGCTCAGGCTCTCACCGAGGTCGACGGCCTCTCGGTGGTTGGCGGTGGAGACTCCGCCTCCGCCGTTCGCGCCCTCGGCTTCGCCGACGACCAGTTCGGTCACATTTCCACCGGTGGTGGCGCCTCCCTCGAGCTCATGGAGGGCAAGGAGCTGCCCGGAATCGCAGTCCTCAAGGAGAACAACTGATGTCTCGTACCCCGATCATGGCCGGCAACTGGAAGATGAATCTCGACCACGTTGCCGCCACCTCCCTCGTCCAGGATCTCGGTGAGGCCCTCAAGGCTGCCGGATACGACTCCTCCAAGTCCGAGGCCGTCGTCATCCCGCCGTTCACCGACATCCGCTCCGTGGCCACCATTATCGATGGTGACAAGCTGCCGATCGCCTATGGCGCCCAGGACATCTCCGCTCACGACGACGGCGCCTACACCGGTGAGGTGTCCGGCACCATGCTGTCGAAGCTGGGCTGCTCCTACGTCGTCGTTGGTCACTCCGAGCGTCGCGAGTACCACAACGAGTCCGACGAGCTGGTCAACGTCAAGGCCAAGAAGGCCATCGAGAATGGCATGACCCCGATCATCTGCTGTGGTGAGGACCTCGAGGTCCGCAAGGCCGGCAAGCACGTCGAGCACACCGTCGGCCAGATCAAGGCTGACCTCGACGGCATTTCCGCCGAGCAGGTCGCCAAGCTCGTCATCGCCTACGAGCCCATCTGGGCCATCGGCACCGGCGAGACCGCCACCGCTGACGACGCCCAGGAGGTCTGCCAGGCCATCCGCGAGGCCGTCAAGGAGCTCTACGGCGCCCCGACCGCCGAGGCCGTGCGCATCCAGTACGGCGGCTCGGTCAAGCCGGCCAACGTCGCCGAGATCATGGCTAAGCCTGATGTTGACGGCGCCCTGGTGGGCGGCGCTTCGCTCAAGGCTGGTGACTTCTCCAAGATCGTGACCTTCTACGAGGCTTGATCCGCAACAAGTTCAACGACGACCCCCGCACCACTCGGTGCGGGGGTCGTTTCGTCCCTGCGTTGATGTGTATGCACACTTCGCGCATAGTTCCGGGGCTCGATGTGGGGATCTGGCGGCTCGTGAGTTACCCTGTACGACGTGATTTCGGCTCCCCTCATGACCTGGCCCGTGCTGACGATGTCGATCATCCTGTGCGTGCTGAGCGTCATCCTCACCCTCTTCGTCCTCCTCCACAAGAGCAAGGGCGGCGGCCTCTCCGACCTCTTCGGTGGAGGTGTGTCGACCTCCATGGGTGGAACCTCCGTGGCTGAGCGGAATCTTGACCGTCTGACGGTCGTCATTGGCCTGCTGTGGCTGGCCTCCATCATCGTCCTGCTGGTGCTCTACAGCCATTCCTGAGCCGGAATCGGGCGGCAGTCTGCCGCGCCGGAGCACATGGGAGGGCTGATCCCTCCCGCCCCCAATGATGCTGCCCTCAGGCAGTATTGTGACCCCCCTTCGAGGAGAGTGAACGAATGTCAGGTGGAAGCGCCATCCGTGGAAGTCGCGTCGGTGCCGGCCCCATGGGAGAGGCAGAGCGCGGCGAGGCTGCCCCCCGTGAGTACGTCTCGTACTTCTGCGCCAACCACCACGTGATCCGCCCGGCCTTCTCGGCCGAGGCAGAGGTCCCCGACACTTGGGATTGCCCGAAGTGCGGTCTGCCGGCTAACCGTGACCAGGCGAATCCTCCTGCTCCGCCGAAGATCGTGCCTTACAAGACCCATCTGGCCTATGTGAAGGAGCGTCGTAGCGAGGCTGAGGCCGCTGCCATCCTCGCCGAGGCGCTGGAGAACCTGCGTCAGCGTCGCCATGATGGCGAGGTCATCTATTGAGCAGCCATGACCAGCTCGTGGCAGAGCTGACCGCTCGTTGGCCCGAGCATCGCATCGGTCCCGGCCTTGACCGGGAACGTGCCCTTCTCGACCTGCTGGGCAATCCACAGCAGGCCTGCCCCGTCATCCAGATTGCCGGCACCAACGGCAAGGGATCGACGGCCATCATGATTGACTCGCTGCTGCGGTCCGCCGGCCTGCGGGTGGGACGTTACTGCTCCCCACATCTGGTCGACGTCACCGAGCGCATCTGCATCGACGGTCGTCCCGTCAGCCACGAGCTGTTCGACGAGACCTGGCGTCAGATCGAGCCGATGGTGGCCATGGTTGACGGTCAGCACATCGACGGCATCCAGATGACCTTCTTCGAGGTCGTAACGGCCATGGCCTTCGCGGCTTTCGCGGATGCCCCGGTGGACGTCGCTGTGGTCGAGGTCGGTCTGGGAGGACGCTGGGATGCCACCAACGTTGCGGACGCAACTATCGCGGTCGTCACCCCTGTCGCTATGGACCACATGCACATCCTTGGCAACACCATCGACAAAATTGCCGCCGAGAAGGCGGGAATCATCAAACCAGGTTGCACTCCGGTCATTGCTGGCCAGGAGTCGGAAGCCGCGCCGATCCTGCTTGCCCAGTGCACCGACGCCGGCGTCAAGCCGCTGCTGGAGGGCCCGGACTGGGGCCTGTTGGACCGCCGCAGTGGCCTCGGCGGCCAGGTGCTGCGTGTCCAGACTGCTTCCGGGCCGCTGGGGGAGCTGTTCCTGCCGATCTTCGGTGAACACATGGCTCACAACGCTGCCCAGGCTGTTGCGGCGACCGAGGCTCTCACCGGGCCGCTCAAGCCCGCCATCATCGAGCAGGGTTTGGCTGCTGTGGAGGCTCCGGCTCGTCTCGAGGTCGTCCGACGGTCTCCGCTCGTCATCCTCGACACCTTCCACAATCCTCACGGAGCGACGTCGGCGATGGCTGGGATGCGCGAATCCTTCGAGACCGAGCCCCTCATCGCTGTCGTGGCGGCAATGGCCGACAAGGACATCGACGGGGTGCTGTCGGTGCTGTCGGACTCGGTGAGCCACGTCGTCGTCACCTCGATGCCGGACCTGCCGCGTGCCTTGAGTGTTGACGACTTGGCGGAGAAGGCCTCGGCTCATTGGGATGACGGCCACCTCACCCGGGTCGCGGACGTCCCCGAGGCCCTCGAGGAAGCCCTCCGCATCGCAGATGCGTCCGGGCCAGGGGCCGGTGTCCTCATCGCCGGATCGGTCGTGTTGGCTGGTCGTGCCAGGGCGATCCTGCGTCCTGACGGCACCATGCTCGACGCTCCGCAGACCGCCATCGTCGAGACCCCGGACCTGTCCCAGGAACAGATCGAGGCGATGGAGGGTCAGCGCCTCGACCCACTGCCTGACGATGACATGGTTACCGACATGAATGACGACGACGGAGGTTGGTGACGATGGCCGCGCAGCCCGGGATCGCAAGAGGCAGCTTCCTCACCCTGCCCGCAGGCAACCCGATGACGAAGGTCGTGGTGAGTTTCCTGGCCTTTGAGGTCATCGTCTTCGGTCTGACGATCCCGGGCATGATCCTGGTCTCCGGCATCAGTGTGGCCATGTCAGTTGTCCTGGGATGTGTCGGCATGGTCATCTCGATCCTCTGCGCTGTTGGCGTCCCCCGCACGTGGGGATACCTGCTCTCGTGGGCCCTGCAGATCTTCGGAATCCTGCTGGGGCTGGCCACCCCGATGATGTACGCCGTCGGGATCGTCTTCACCGCGATTTGGGTGTCCATCATCGTGCTGGGTAGGCGTATTGATGGAAACCTCGAGGTCCGCTGAGGTCGCGATCCGCGCTGCGATAGGTTGGGGCCATGACTGACACGGAACGTACCCTGGTCCTGCTGAAGCCGGACGCCGTTGAGCGTCATCTCATTGGCGAGATCATCAGCAGGTACGAGGCCAAGGGTCTCATCGTGCGCGCAATGGAGCTGCGCACCATTGATGTTGATACTGCATCCAATCATTACGCCGAGCACGTCGGACGCGACTACTACCCGCCGCTGGAGGAGTTCATCACCTCCGGGCCGCTGGTCGCCCTGGTGCTCGAGGGACGCAAGGCCATCCAGGTCGTTCGCGCCATGAATGGCAAGACCGACTGTGCAGAGGCTGCTCCAGGAACAATTCGTGGCGATTACGGCACGCTCAAGAACCGCAACCTCGTCCACGCCTCTGACTGTCCGGAATCCGCCGAGCGCGAGATCGGCATCTGGTTCCCGGATCTGGTGTGATCTGATTCCGTGATCCGGCCCGAACCGCCTACCATGACCGTTCGTGAGTACCCAGGATCTCCTCGGTAGGATTGAACCGCTGTTGGCCCGAGTCAACAAGCCCATCCAGTACGTGGGTGGGGAGCACAACAGCATCGTCAAGGATTGGCAGGACACTGATGTCCGCTGGGTCCTGATGTACCCCGACGCGTACGAGGTTGGCCAGCCCAATCAGGGCGTGGCCATCCTCTACGAGGTGCTCAATGAACGTGACTGGATCCTGGCTGAGCGCACCTACTCGGTGTGGCCGGACATGGAGAAGCAGATGAGGGCTGCTGGGATTCCTCAGTTCACCCTTGACGGTCACCGGCCGGTGCGCGACTTCGACGTCATGTCAGTCTCACTGTCGACGGAGTTGGGCTACACCAACATGCTCAATGCCATCAGTCTGGCCGGTATCCCCGTTCATCAGGTTGATCGCACTGACGACGACCCCATCGTCCTCATCGGCGGTCACGCCGCCTTCAATCCCGAACCCGTCGCCGACTTCATCGACGCCGCCGTCCTGGGGGACGGTGAGGAGGCCTCCCTGGAGATCTCCGAGATCATCCGGGACTGGAAGGAGGAGGGCCGGCCGGGCGGACGCGAAGGTTTGTTGGTGAGGCTTGCCGAAACTGGCGGGGTCTATGTGCCCTCCTTCTACGACGTCGAATACCTCGACGACGGAACGATCGGTCGAGTTGCCCCTAATCGTCCGGAGGCACCGTTCACCGTCTCCAAGCACACCGTCATGGACCTTGACGAGTGGCCGTATCCGAAGAAGCCCATCGTCCCGGTTGCCGAGACCGTCCACGAGCGTTACTCGGTGGAGATCTTTCGCGGCTGCACCCGCGGCTGCCGGTTCTGCCAGGCGGGCATGATCACTCGTCCGGTGCGCGAGCGATCCATCGACACCATCGCCCAGATGGTCGATGACGGCCTGCAGGCCACCGGTCTGGAAGAGGTCGGTCTGTTGAGCCTGTCGAGCGCCGACCACTCGGAGATTTCTGACATCACCAAGGGGCTTGCGGATCGCTACGAGGGGACGAATGTGTCCCTGTCCCTGCCGAGCACTCGCGTCGACGCCTTCAACATCGATCTGGCCAACGAGCTGAGCCGCAATGGTCGTCGTTCCGGTCTCACCTTCGCTCCCGAGGGAGGCTCGGAGCGGATGCGCCAGGTCATCAACAAGCAGGTGACCGAGGACGACCTCATCCGCACCGTTGCCACCGCATTCGGCAATGGTTGGCGTCAGGTCAAGCTGTATTTCATGTGTGGTCTGCCCACCGAGACCGATGAGGATGTGCTGGGAATCCACGACATGGCCTCCCACGTCATCGAGGCCGGTCGTGCTGCGGCCGGACGCAAGGACATTCGGTGCACGATCTCCATCGGCGGATTCGTGCCCAAGCCTCACACCCCTTTCCAGTGGGCCGCCCAGGCTTCTGCCGATGAGGTCGACCACCGTCTGTCCGTGCTGCGAGATTCCATTCGCGCTGACCGCCAGTTCGGTCGGTCCATCGGCATGCGCTACCACGACGGGCGCCCCGGCATCATCGAGGGGCTGCTTTCGCGCGGTGACCGACGGGTCGGCAAGGTCATCGAGGCCGTCTGGCGTGACGGGGGAGTTTTCGACGGTTGGAACGAGTACTTCTCCTACGACCGGTGGGTGGCCTGCTGTGAGCAGGAGCTCGAGCCGCTCGGTGTCTCCCTGGACTGGTTCACCACTCGTGAGCGTGATTACGAGGAAGTGCTGCCCTGGGACCATCTTGACTCTGGACTTGACCGCGACTGGTTGTGGGACGACTGGCAGGACGCCCTGGACGGCGAGGCCGTCGACGACTGCCGCTGGAACCCCTGCTACGACTGTGGGGTGTGCCCGCAGACGGGCACCGAGATCCAGGTGGGTCCGTCAGGTCATTCACTCATCCCGCTGATCCCGGTCGAACCTGACCTCGCCCCGGCGAAGGAGGCCTGACGATGTCGAAGCGCGCCCAGAAGCAGCCCGAGCAGCAGGCCCCGCCGAAGCAGAGGCTGAGGATGCGGTACGCCAAGCGCGGTACCGCCAGGTTCACCTCTCACCGTGACTTCGCCCGCGCCTTCGAGCGAGCTCTCAACCGGGCCCACATTCCGATGGCGTACTCGTCGGGATTCAGCCCGCACCCGCGTATCTCTTACGCCAACGCCTCGGCCACCGGGGAGGCCTCGGAGGCCGAGTACCTCGAGGTGGCGTTGGCCGAGATCTGCGACCCGGACAAGGTCCTGACGGTCCTTGGCGCCGAAATGCCACCCGGCATGGAGGTGCTGGAGGCTGTCGAGACTGATCGCACCCCCTTCACCGAACTGTTGACAGCGTCGGCCTGGCTCATCGCGCCCGTTGGTGAGGTGGCAGGGCTGGCCGAGGCCGTGGAGGCCGTCATGGCAGCCGAGACCGTCGAGGTGAAGCGGATGACGAAGTCCGGTATGCGCACCTTCGACGTCCGCGCAGCTCTCATCGGTCTGGACGTCTGGGACGGGAAGCTGCGGCTCATGCTGCGTCACGTCACTCCGCTGGTTCGTCCGGACGACGTACTGCGTGCTTTGGCCGAGAAATGCCCGGCGCTGGACGTTGATGCCGCGCGGGCGACGCGACTGGCTCAGGGTGCCTGTGTCGAGGATGCCAGCGGGGTCTCGACGGTACTGACCGACCCGTTTTCCGGGGTTGCCGTGACGGTGTGGTGACGTCGTCGTCACTGTGCGGTATCTGGCATCGACCCCTGTGACGTGACATACTGGGACTCAGGTGAACGGGGTGCCACCCCACTCGACGGTTCTTACCGCGACGCCGAGAGGCGACCGCGGGGGACTCGAGGGCTCACCGAAAGCTTTTGCCCCATGCCGGGGATGACGCCGTCAGTACAGCGCGAGGCGTTTGCACACGTCTGCGGAAGGATTTTCGCAGGGCCGTATCCGGGTGGGCACTGACCGTGCCGAAAGGCCAAGGAGAGCACAATGCTCGACGAGACTGACAACACCACATTGAATTCTGACGAGAATTCCACCGCTGAGATTCCCGCTTCTCGACGCCGTCGGGTCGCATCGCGTCCTGCCGGGGCTCCTGCCCAGGGCGAGACCGAGAGCGCCTCGGTGACGATCACCGCCGCCGGTACCGGCGGCTCCGTCATCACCTCCGATGCCGAGGCATCTGACCTTCCTCGCCCTCCGATGGGACGCCGTCGCAAGGCCGCCAAGGCTGAGACCCTCAAGGTCGAGGAACCCAAGGCTGCCGAGCCGAAGACCGAGGACACGATGTCCGAGGAGATGACGGCCGGGGCTGAGAAGCCCCGTCGCACCCGTACCCGTCGCAATGGCGACTCCGCTGCCAAGTCCACCCGGACGAGGACCAGGAGCACCCGTGCAGCCGCCGAGAACGAGTCCCCGTCCGAGGCCGACAGCACCGAGTCTGCCGCTGGGACGAACGATGATTCCGAGACCCGCACCACCCGTCGTGGCGCATCCGAGACCGCTCCGTCCGTCGAGACCGAGCGTGGCACCTCCCAGCGTCGTCGCGCCACTCGCCGTCGGTCCTCCCGGGCTTCTGACAAGTCCGAGGAAAATGCCGAGGGCAAGGCGACCATCACGGACGCCAAGGATGACAAGAGTGCCAAGGACAAGGGATCTGACGACGATCCCATCAATGCCGCGCTGACCAAGGCCAAGGCTCAGGCCCGCAATCACAAGGTTGAGGGAACCTTGGCCGATCCCTTCGGGCTCAAGGACGGCGAGGAGCGCTCGGCCAGTGACATCCTCGACTCCTTGGCTGTCGAGATCGGCGGGGGAGAGGCTGCCGTGCCGAAGAAGCGTCGTCGTCGCGCCACTCGTCCGTCCGAGGCTGGCAATCACGCTGAGGGGACCGCCGAGAAGACCGAGGGGGCAGCCGAGGTCGAGCCTGAGAAGGGCAAGGGCGGAAAGAGCTCCGGCGAGAAGAACGAGAAGTCGGACGAGAAGACTGCTGATTCCGTCGAGGAGGAGACGACCTCCGAGTCCGAGGACTCCACCTCCGAGGAGGAAGGCCAGAACCGTCGTCGCCGTCGTCGGGGCGGACGTCGTCGTCGGCGCAGTGAGGACACCGAGGACAACTCTTCGGAGGACGAGTCGGACGACGATGACGACTCGGGGAACAGCTCTGAGAATGGCTCGGAGTCCCGGAACTCGGATGCCACCCGTCGTCGTCGCCGTCGTCGTCGCCGCCGTGGTGAGGACATCAGCGGTTCTGACGACGATCCCAGCGAGGTCGTCATCAAGGTTCGTGAGCCGCGCTCGCGTCAGTCGGTGGCTGACGAGATCACCGGCATCGAGGGCTCGACTCGTATGGAGGCCAAGAAGCAGCGTCGCCGTGAGGGGCGTACCGCCGGTCGCCGACGCAGCGCGGTCATCACCGACGCCGAATTTCTGGCTCGCCGCGAATCGGTGGACCGCAAGATGGTCGTCCGTCAGTCCGACGAGTACTCGCAGTTGGCGGTGCTGGAGGACGGCGTCCTCGTCGAGCACTACGTCGACCGTGCCTCGGCCGCGTCCTCGATCGGCAGCATCTACCTGGGCAAGGTCCAGAACGTCCTGCCCTCGATGGAGGCCGCGTTCATCGACATCGGCCGTGGTCGCAACGCCGTGCTCTACGCCGGCGAGGTCGACTGGGCCAAGTACGGCAAGGAGGGCGAGGACAAGCGCATCGAGCATGCCCTGAAGTCGGGAGACCAGGTCCTGGTGCAGGTCACCAAGGACCCGGTGGGCGCCAAGGGTGCTCGTCTGACCAGCCACATATCGGTGCCTGGACGCTTCGTCGTCTACTCGCCCGGCGGTCATCTCTCGGGAATCTCCCGCAAGCTGGCCGACTCCGAGCGCAAGCGCCTCAAGAAGATCGTCGAGAACAACATCCCGTCGGATGCCTCCGTCATCGTGCGCACTGCCGCAGAGGGAGCCACCGAGGAGGATCTCGTCCGCGACATCAACCGTCTCAAGGCTCAGTGGGAGGTCATCGAGCGCAAGGCCAGCACCAGCAAGGCGCCGCTCATGCTGTACTCGGAGCCGGACCTGACGGTGCGCATCATCCGCGACCTGTTCACCGCAGACTTCTCCGAGCTCGTCATTGCCGGCAACGGTGGCTCGGACGACGCCTACGACACCATCAAGGCCTATGTCGATCACGTCGCCCCGGAGATGGCCTCGCGCCTGACCCACTGGGAGGACGCCGACAAGGACCCCTTCACCGAGCACCGCATCGACGAGCAGGTCGCCAAGGCCCTGGAGCGCAAGGTCTACCTGCCCTCGGGTGGGTCGCTGGTCATCGACCGCACCGAGGCCATGACGGTCATCGACGTCAACACCGGCAAGTTCACCGGATCTGCCGGCAACCTCGAGGCCACCGTCACCGCCAACAACCTGGAGGCGGCCGAGGAGATCGTCCGTCAGCTGCGGCTGCGCGACATCGGCGGAATCATCGTCGTCGACTTCATCGACATGGTGTTGCCGACCAACCGTGAGCTCTTGGTCCGTCGTCTCACCGAGTGCCTGGGACGGGATCGCACCCGCCACCAGGTTGCTGAGGTGACGTCGTTGGGTCTGGTCCAGATGACCCGCAAGAAGATCGGCACCGGCCTGGCCGAGGCCTTCACCGAAGAGTGCGAGGCCTGTGGTGGCCGTGGCTACCACCGTTTCGACAAGCCGGTGGATTCCCAGGCCCCGGCCGATGGTGGCGAGCGTTCCAAGGGCCGTGGACGCGGTCGCAAAGGCTCCTCTGGCAAGTCCCATTCCAAGTGAGGATGGGCCCGGATAAGGGCGGTGGACGGCTGTTTTGACCGCCCACTACAGGAAATGTAAAATGGGTAGCCGGTCCGGCGCGAGTCGTCGGTCAGGTTTGTCCGGGGCCGTTGGTTCCGGCCCCCGGAAATGTACGACAAGAACGAGAGTAGGTCAGGCGTGTACGCGATCGTGCGTAGTGGCGGCCGCCAGCACAAGGTGGCAGTGGGTGACGTCGTCGAGATCGACAAGGTCGCCGACGAGGCGGGCAGCAGCATCGAGCTGACCCCGCTCCTCGTGGTTGATGGCGAGTCCGTCACCTCCGACAAGGACGCGCTCGGAAAGGTCAAGGTCACCGCTGAGGTTCTCGGCGAGACCAAGGGCCCGAAGATCCGCATCCTCAAGTACAAGAACAAGACCGGCTACAAGAAGCGCCAGGGGCACCGTCAGAAGTACACCCAGGTCAAGGTCACCGGAATCGAAGGCTGAGGTAGACAGACATGGCACACAAGAAGGGCGCGTCCTCTTCGCGCAACGGTCGTGACTCCAACGCTCAGCGTCTCGGCGTGAAGCGTTTCGGCGGTCAGCTCGTCAACGCTGGCGAGATCATCGTGCGTCAGCGCGGCACTCACTTCCACCCCGGTGACGGGGTTGGCCGCGGTGGCGACGACACCCTCTTCGCCCTGCGTGACGGCAATGTCGAGTTTGGCACTCGTCGTGGCCGCAAGATCGTCAACGTGAACCCCGTGGAGGTCCCGGTCGAGGCCTGAGTCCCCACGCACAGATGTTGATCGGCCCCCGCCCTTGAGGTGGGGGCCGATCTGCGTCTGGGGGATCGATCTGAGCGGAATCGGGAACTCGGTACCTGAGCATTTGTGTGCCTGTGACTTGGCGGAACCTGAGAATTATGCCGGGGATTGCGACTGTCGTCGGATCCTCCCAGCGACCGTGGTCGTCACTGTGTCGCGATCGCTGGAAGTGACGATATGGCGACCTACTCTCAAGACTTGGTCGTTATCGACCCTGTGACGATGGGAGATCAGAGAACCGTGGGTAATCGGATATTCAGCGAGGACGAGAGGTGGCTGTACCGGATCGAGCCGGGGTCGGACGCGCCGACCTTGGTGTCGACGGGGCCGATGCCCAGGATTACCGCGCCGCTGGCACCGATTCGTTCCTCTCGGCCCGCCGCGGCTGAGTCTCACAACCCTCGGGCTGCCCAAGCGGCTCCCGCGCCGAAGGTCGAGCCCCGTCACCGGTGGCCTCGGCCCTATGAGGTGGCTGCTGGTGCCTGCGCCTCGGCCGTTGCGACCGGAGTCGTGGGAGGCCTGGGAATCGGCGGGACGATGATCGGCGCCGCCGTCACCAGCCTCGTCATCGCTCTGGGCGGTGCCTTCTTCACCAGATGGTTCTCCCGGACCCACGACAATGTCTCGGGAGCTCGTCAACGTCGAGGGATGTGGACCCGCATGGTCACAGTGGCCCTCGTCGTGAGTGTGCTCACCGTTGTCGTCGGGGTGCTGTGGTTGGCACCATCGGCCGGTCAGGAAGCCGGATCCTGGGTACACCGAGCCACCGGCTCGCTCGAGCAGTGGCGGGAGTCAGCTCAACGTGCCTGGCCCTATCTCAAAGCTGCCTGGCACGCCTTCCGGTGAGCCTTCTCATGCCGTCGTTCACCGAGGGCGTGACCCTTTGTGTACTGAGTGCATGTTCTGCACTTGATGCAAACACTGCACTCAGTGCATAATTATGGGTGTGACTTCACCAACAGCAATCCGCACTCAGGGCGTCATTCGCCGTGCCGCAATGGAATTGGCGGTCGAGAAGCCGGTGGACGAGGTCACAGTCGACGACATCGCTGAGCGTGCTGGGGTGTCGCGACGGACCGTGTTCAACCACTTCCCGTCCAAGTACGACGTCTATCTGCCCCCGGTGGTCGCCCACTCGGAGGAGGCCCTCGAGACCTTCGCGACGGACATCTCGACGTCACTGGCCGATGCCATTCGCACCCTGCTCGATGCCCGGTGGCGAAACTTCGACGTCAACCTCGACGATCTGCGAGAACTCATGAGGATCAGCGGGGAGAGCACCGAGCTTCGGATGGCCCTCAAGGAGACCGTTGACTGTCAACGTGCTGCCCTCATGACGGCAGCTGCTCGCCGAATCGGCCGCTCCGAGGACTCTCTGGAGGTCCTTGCCCTCGTGGGCACCATCCAGGCGATGGAGCGCTCAGTCTTCCAAGCGGCCATGGTCCGTCCTGGGGCCAGTTCTGCCGAGGTGGTCGGCACCTTTGACCGGGTCGTCGACGTCTGGGTCAGGCTGTCCGCGGAATTGGCCGGCGATCGGGTGCCGGTCTCGACGCAGTGAGCGACGAGCTGACTCGTCACAACCTGCGCGACAACGCGCCCCACACTTCCCATCCGACATCATCAGAAAGCTGTGACATGTCTGCAACTGCTGCCGCTCCTGAGGCTGCCAAGTTCAAACCGGACCGCCGGTTCTGGGTCGTCTATCTCTGCCTCATGATGGTGATGTTCCTGTCCTCCCTGGACCAGACGATCGTCGCCACCGCTTTGCCGACCATCGTCGGTGACCTGTCCGGCGTCGAGCACATGGCGTGGGTCATCACCGCGTACACCCTGGCCATCACCGTCGGTATGCCGCTGTATGGCCGTCTCTCCGACCTCATCGGTCGTAAGACCCTCTACCTCATCGCCATTGGTCTGTTCCTGCTGGGCTCTGCCCTGTGCGGCACCGCTGGCACCATGACCACCTTCATCTTCTTCCGTTTCATCCAGGGGCTGGGTGGCGGTGGCCTCATGATCTTGTCCCAGGCCATCACCGGCGACCTCATCCCACCGCGGGTTCGTGCCGCCTACATGGCGCCGATGGGCGCGATGTTCGGTGTGTCCTCGGTGCTCGGCCCGCTGCTGGGCGGCTGGCTCACCGACTCGATCTCCTGGCGCTGGGTGTTTTGGATCAACCTGCCGCTGGGTGTCGTGGCCTGGGTGGCCTGCCTCATTGCCCTCAAGCTGCCCAAGCATGAGCTGACGACGAAGATTGACTGGCTCGGGCTGACCCTCATGGATGTCGGCGCCGTGGCCATCGTGCTGCTGGCCACCTGGGGCGGTTCCCAGTACCACTGGTTGTCCTGGCAGATCATCGGCCTGGGCGTCGTCGCGGTCGTGGCGTGGGCCGTGCTGCCCGTCGTCGAGCGTCGGGTCGCCGATCCGGTGCTGCCGCTGGAGCTGTTTCACAACCGCACCTTCGTCGTCTCGACGATCATCGGAATGCTCGCCATGGGCGCCATGTTCGGTGTGCTGGCCTATCTGCCGACCTACATGCAGATGACCTACGGTTACTCGGCCACGGTGTCTGGTCTACTGCTCATCCCCATGACCATCGGTATTCTGCTGTCCGCGACGATCACCGGTCTGCTGACCTCCAAGATCGGGCGGTACCGCATCTTCATCATCATTGGTCCGATCGTCGCTGCCGGTGGCATGGCGCTGATGTCGACCCTGAACCAGGACTCCCCGGTCTGGCGGATCATGGGCGACACCTTCGTCCTCGGTCTGGGCATGGGCATGTTCTTCCAGCTGCTCGTCATGGCGGTCCAGAACGACGTCCGCCCAACCCTGCTGGGAACGGCCACCAGTCACAACAATTTCTTCCGTCAGATCGGTGTGTGCCTGGGCTCTTCTCTCATCGGCGTGGCCTTCACCACCCGCCTGACCAATCGTGTCACGGACCTGTTCACCTCCCTGGCCACCAGCAAGGATCCGACCGTTCTCAAGGCGCTGGGCTCGATGAGCTCTCACAGCCACGCCGCAGCCTCGCTGACCCCGGGTGCCGTCAATCAGATGCCTGACGCGATTCGGGACGGTATCGTCCAGGCCTACGTCAACTCCCTGACCCCGCTGTTCCTGTGGATGGCCCCGATGGTTGCTGTAGCAGGTCTGCTGGCCTTCCTCCTCAAGGACGTGCCGCTGTCCCACCACACTGGTATCCAGATGCGCGCTGCGTCCGAGTCCAAGGAGAGAACTTCTCAGGAGACTTCGGCAGCCTCCGGTGACGCCGTGGAGATTCCGTCCCAGGACGCCTGCGCCGAGGCTTCGGACGGCCCGAAGAGGGACGAGCTCTCCGGTACGCCACGGCATGCCGCGGATTCGGTGAAGGTTGAAGCAGCTCCGCCACGTCGAGCTGCTGGACCGGAACGACCAGCACAGGCCTGACAGTTCGGGACGCGCCACCTGGATGGGGTGGCGCGTCCCGGCGTCTAGACTTGGGATCCACCCTGGGCCAGACGGCCCGACCCCATCTTCGAGGAGCAGAACATGGCCATCCCGTCCTTCGTCGACCGCGCGACGCTGACCGCCGTGGCGGGCAAGGGAGGACACGGCTGCGCCTCCGTCAAGCGTGAGAAGTTCAAGCCGTTGGGCGGCCCCGATGGTGGCAACGGCGGTCATGGCGGATCGGTCATTCTGCGCGTCGACCCCCAGGTGACGACCTTGGTCGACTATCACTGGCAGTCCACTCGCAAGGCGACCAACGGCGAGCCTGGACGCGGTGACAACCAGGCCGGGGCCAACGGCTCCGACATCGTCCTGGGTGTTCCCGAGGGCACGGTCGTCTCCGACGCCGACACCGGCGAGCCACTGGGAGACCTCGTCGGAGTGGGATCCGAGCTCGTCGTCGCGGCCGGTGGTCGTGGCGGTCTCGGCAATGCAGCGCTGGCCAACTCGGCGCGCAAGGCCCCCGGTTTCGCCTTGCTCGGTGAGGCCGGAGAGGAACGCAAGGTCCTGCTCGAGCTCAAGGTCGTCGCCGACATCGGCCTGGTGGGATTCCCCTCGGCCGGAAAGTCCAGCCTCATCGCGGCGATCTCGCGAGCCAAGCCGAAAATCGCCGATTATCCCTTCACCACCCTGGTGCCGAATCTGGGCGTGGTCGTCGCGGGGGAGACGACCTACACCGTTGCGGACGTGCCCGGCCTCATCCCGGGGGCCTCGCTGGGCAAGGGCCTTGGCTTCGACTTCCTGCGCCACATCGAGCGTTGCCGGGCCATCGTCCACGTCATCGACTGCGCCACCTACGAGCCCGGTCGCGACCCTGTCACCGACCTCGACGTCATCGAGGGGGAGCTTGCTGCCCATGGTGGCCTGGAGGATCGTCCACGTCTGGTGGTGCTCAACAAAGTTGACGTCCCGGACGCCGCTGACCTGGCCGACATCGTCTTCGACGATGTCGGCAAGCGTGGCTGGGCGGTCTTCCGCGTCTCGACGAAGTCGGGAGAGGGGCTCAGCTCCCTCAAGTTCGCCATGGCCGATCTGGTCGAGAAGGCTCGCGAGGATGAGCCCGAACCCGAGCCGGAGAGGATCGTCATCCGGCCCAGGCCCAAGGAGGAGGGTCCGGCCTTCTCCATCAAGCGTCAGGGCGACGGTGAGGGCGGCTTCCTGTGGCGTGTGACCGGTGACAAGCCGGCTCGATGGGTCGCCCAGACCGACTTCGACAACCCGGAGGCCGTCGGCTACCTGTCGGATCGTCTCAACCGCCTGGGCGTCGAGGAGGAGCTGCTGGCCATGGGTGCCATTGCCGGTGATGCCGTCGCCGTCGGTGGTGAGGACGCCGTCATCTTCGACTTCGCCCCGCAGATCGAGTCGGGTGCCGAGCTGTTGTCCCGCCGCGGTGAGGACCAGCGTCTGGAGACCGAGCGTCCCTCGGCCACCCGTCGTCGCGAGATGGATCGCAAATATCACCGCGCCCGTGAGGAATACGGCCAGGTCGGTCGCGATCCACGGGGTGAGTCGTGGCGTGCCCGTGTCGCCGAGGAGGAGCGGTTCGAGGGCCGTGACTGATCAACGTCAAGTCATTTCCGCGGCCACCACTGTGGTAGTCAAGGTCGGATCATCCTCGTTGACCCTGCCCGGCGGCGGGATCGATGTTCGCCGTGTCGACGAGCTGGTCGACGTGCTCAGCGAGGTCGTCGCGGACGGCAAGCGGGTCGTCCTGGTGAGCTCAGGAGCCATCGCCACCGGTTTTCCAGCGATGGGAATGACCCACCGCCCACGGACCGTGGCCGGCAAGCAGGCGGCAGCCTCGGTCGGGCAGGGAATCCTGCTGGCCCACTACACGTCACGGTTTGCCAGCCACGGGTTGCGGGTCGGACAGGTACTGCTGACCGTCAATGACCTGGTCCGTCCCACCTCCTATCGAAATGCCTGGTCGACCCTGGACACCCTGCTCGAGCTGGGAGTCGTGCCGATCGTCAACGAGAACGACACCGTTGCCACCGGGGAGATCAAGTTCGGCGACAACGACCGACTCGCTGCTCTGGTGGCTGAGTTGGTGCGCGCTCAGGCCCTCGTGCTGCTGTCTGACGTCGACGCCCTCTACACTGCTCATCCGGATTCCCCGGACGCCCGTCGTCTGGATGTCGTTGAGGACATTGACGCTCTGGAGATCGACACCCACAAGGCCGGATCCGGGGTCGGCACCGGGGGCATGACGACGAAGCTGGAGGCCGCCCGAATGGCCACCAGCGCGGGGGTCCCTGTGGTGCTTGCATCGGCTTCGGATGCCCGTGGCGTCTTGGGTGCGGCAGCCGTGGGCACCTACTTCCGACCGATGGCGACGCGGCGGTCCCGGCGTCTGCTGTGGTTGGCCGACGCCGCCACCCCGCAGGGTCAGATCGTCATCGACGAGGGGGCCGTCGAGGCCCTCACCACACGCCATTCGTCGTTGTTGGCGGTGGGTGTCACTCGGGTTCACGGGGATTTTCAGGCGGGCGATCCGGTGACGATCCTGGCCCCGGACGGTCGGCTCGTCGGGCGCGGCATTGCTCAGTTCTCCCATGACGAGGTGCGCGTGATGAGAGGACGTTCGAGCGCCTGGCTGGCCGCAGAAATGGGCCCGGCGGCGTCTCGGGAGATCATCCATCGCGACGCCATGGTGTTGAGCCGTCGTCGAACTACCAAGAAGTGACTCACCGTCGCTGTGGTCACCATGGTGGTGTTGCCCATCTGACGAATACCATGTGGCCATGAGCTCGCGAGTCATCGAACAGGCCAAGGCTGCCCGATCTGCCGCCACGGTGTTGCGTCGGCTGCGTCGCATCGACAAGGACGACCTGCTGATGGCCATGGCCGCCGGGTTGCGCCAGAACGTCGACGACATCCTGGCCGCCAACCGTGCTGATGTCGATCGTGGCCGCGGAAACGGGATGGACGAGGCCCTTGTCGACCGTCTCACCCTCACCCCGGAACGGGTCGAGGGAATGGCCGTCGGTCTGGAAGGGGTCGCTCGGCTCGACGACCCCGTCGGTGAGGTCGTGCGTGGCAGGCACACTCCGCTGGGAGTCAAGGTGGAGCAGGTCCGGGTGCCGATCGGCGTCATCGGGATCATCTACGAGGCTCGTCCCAATGTCACCTCTGACGCCGCCGGTATCTGTCTCAAGTCCGGTAACGCCTGCCTGTTGCGAGGATCGTCCTCGGCTCTGGAGTCCAACCGTGCCGTCATCGCGGCGATGCGTTCCCGGTTGCCCGAGGAGATCCGTGAGGCGGTGCAGCTCGTCGAGGGTGGCCATGAGGTCACCGACGAGCTCATGGCTGCCCGCGGGTACGTCGACCTGCTCATTCCGCGTGGTGGGGCCGGGCTCATCAACGCCGTCGTCTCCGGGGCCGAGGTGCCCGTCATCCAGACCGGAACCGGTAACTGCCACCTCGTCATCGACGTCAGTGCCGATGTGGAGATGGCAATCGGCATTGCCGTCAATGCCAAGACGCAGCGTCCCAGTGTGTGCAATGCCGTCGAGACGGTGCTGGTGCATCGGGGAATTGCGGACACCGCGGTGCCGCTGCTGGTGGACGCCATGAGCGATCGCGGAGTGACGGTGCATGGCGATGAGGACAGTATTCGGCTGGATCCCCGCATCGTGCCGGCCGAACCCGATGAGTACGACGACGAGTACCTGTCCCTGGACCTCGCGCTGCGCATCGTCGACGACCTGGAGGAGGCCGTCGACCACATCGCCAAGCACGGTTCGGGCCACTCGGAGACGATCGTCACCAAGTCGATGACCTCCCAGGAGTTCTTCACCTCCAGCGTCGATGCCGCGGCGGTGTTGGTGAACTGTTCCAGCCGGTTCGTCGATGGCGGGGAGTTCGGATTTGGTGCCGAGATCGGTATTTCCACCCAGAAGCTCCATGCCCGCGGACCGATGGGGCTGCGGGAGATGACGACGACGACCTACGTCTTGCAGGGCGACGGTCAGACCCGTCCGTGAGGCTGTCCTTGACCGTCCAACGGTAGTTCTGGGGTGATTGTGGGATAGGCTGAGGCGCCATGAGCATGGTTCCTCTTCTCATGGAGTCCTCGGCCCTCGTCGTCGGTATCCTGACGCTGCTGGTGCTGCTGATTGCACTCGGCATCGTTCGTGGCATCGGCAAGGGTCGGCCGCATTCCTGATGCCGAGTGCTGAGCTGGGGCTGGCGCGGGTCCACAACGGACGCCGCTACCGGCTCGGGGTGATGGGCGGTACCTTCGACCCCATTCATCATGGCCACCTCGTCGCAGCCTCGGAGGTTGCGGCCAGGTTCGACCTCGACGAGGTCGTCTTCGTGCCCACTGGCGTGCCCTGGCAGAAGAAGGGACGTAAGGTTTCGCAGGCCGAGGACCGTTACCTCATGACGGTCATCGCGACGGCGTCGAACCCGTCGTTCTCGGTGTCACGGGTCGACATCGATCGTCCGGGGGACACGTACACCGTCGACACCCTCAAGGATCTGCGACGAGAGCGAGGCAGCGACGTCGACCTGTTCTTCATCACCGGTGCCGACGCGCTGAGTCACATCCTCACGTGGCGTGGCGCTGAGGAACTGTTCGACCTCGCACACTTCATTGGGGTGTCGCGTCCTGGAGTGCCGCTGGGAGCCAAGGACATCTCCCATCTGCCGGCTGAGAAGGTCACTCTTCTCGAGGTGCCGGCCATGGCCATTTCGTCGACCGACTGCCGTCAGCGGGTCGGGGAGGACATGCCGATCTGGTACCTCGTGCCGGACGGCATCGTGCAGTACATCAACAAGCGCGGTCTCTACCACGACAACATCAACATCAATCCGGAGGATCATTGAGCGCCACCGAACAGGCCATCGAGCTCGCCCGTGTGGCGGCACACGCCGCCCTCGACAAGAAGGGCTTCGACATCGTCGCCCTTGATGTCTCGGAGCACCTCGCCATCACTGACATCTTCGTCATCATCTCTGCGGCCAGCGAGCGTCAGGTGTCGGCCGTGGTTGACGCCATCGACCAGACCATGCATGAGCACAAGGCTCATCGCGCCCGCCGCGAGGGAGAGCGGGAGAACCGTTGGGTGTTGCTCGACTACGTCGACATCGTGGTGCACGTGCAGCATCAGGAGGAACGCGAACTGTATTCCCTGGAAAGGCTGTGGAAGGACTGCCCGGCCGTCGACCTGCAGCTGCCTGAGGAGCAGCTCGACTGGGACCAGATGTGACGACGCGGATCGTCCTGGTTCGGCACGGCGAGACCGAGTTCAACGCCGACGGACGACTCCAGGGGCAGCTGGACATTCCGCTGTCCTCGGTGGGGATTGCCCAGGCCGAGGCCGTCGCGCCCGTTATTGCCGGGATGGATCCGGTGGCGATCGTGTCGTCGCCGTTGGTGCGTGCCAGGGTGACGGCCGAGACGATCGGGCGTGCTGCCGGCCTCGAGGTCGGTTTCGATGACCGGCTCAAGGAGGTCGACGTAGGTCAGTGGGCGGGGGAGACCGTGCCCGCTCTACATCGCAACGACCCCCATTACACGCACCTGATGGCCTCCGGTGAGGATTTCCGGCGCTCTGACGGTGAGACGACCGCCGAGGTTGCCGAGAGGGTGACGGCGGCCGTCAGGGATGCCGTGGACGAGCAGAAGAACCAGACGGTGTGCCTGGTGGCCCATGGATTTGCTCTGCGGGCTGCCGTGGTGTGGCTGCTCGGCGGTGGGTACCCGGAGTTCCTTCGGTTCGGTGGGCTGGGGAATTGCTCGTGGACCGTGCTGGATCGGATTGGATCCGGCGAGGCCGACCGACGCGGAATGGACGATCGGTGGAGGTTGCGGACATATAACGCGACCGTACTGTGACTTGGTGATGTTGGTGTACTGATCGGACGCGTTGATTTACGCCCGCCAAGAAACCTCGTTCCACGAATGCTACAAGTTGTATTTGTGGCACTGCCTGGGAGGTCATCGTGGACATGGGACACATGCCCCGACCGGACGAGTACGCCGCAATGTCAAGGTCGGCCCGACGCCGAGCTTCCCTTCTCACGATTCATCAACGTCCCTAGTCAGTACAGCGCGAGCAACGCTGGGCATGAGAGTGAGGCTGGTGGGCTTGGTCCTGCGGCATGCGCTCTGGCTTGGAGCAGTCGACTTGAGCGTCATGCCTCCGGCGGCTGCGATCCGGTCAGCCACACCTGGAAACTCTCGGTCAGACACTGCTTGAGTAGGCGGACATCCGGTTGGGTTGAGGTGGCCGGCCAGGCAAGCAGTCCCTCGAGCCCCACGGCGACGAGGCTGCGAGCCTCCGCGCGGCGGGCGAGGCTCGTTGTCGCGGGCATGTGTGGGGCGAGTGCGTCGGTCCATGTGGTCGTCCGTGTCCAGAGAGCCTCGCCGAGCTCCGGGGTAGACGTGATGAGCACGACCCGCTGGTAAAGCTGCTCTACCGGATTGGACGCAATGTGAGCGACCATGGCATCAGTCAATGAAGCCGCGTCGAGGACATGACCTTCGGAGACAGCTGCAAGCAGGACATCGACATCAGAGGTCTTGGCGACGGAGAGAACCAGGGATTCCTTGGTGCCGAAGTGTCGATAGACGGTCATGGGTGACACGTCCGCAGCAGCTGCGACTTCCTCGACGGTGGTCTCTGCGTAACCGCGGGCCGTGAAGAGATCGATGGCTGCACTGCGGATTTTGCGGCGCAGCTCAAGCTTCTTCGCTGCTCGAGATCGGGACGTCGCCATGAGCCGTACTCTACTGGGCGAAGTACGGCCCATGGCGGTGGTGAACAGGAGCAGTGCGCTGACGATAACGGCGACCGAACAGAGGGCCAGTACCGAATCCATGGCAGTGACGTAGGCAGTGTTGGCCGTGGCATCGATCTGGTCCCGGAGCCCAGGGAACTGAGGGGCTGTGGCCTTGGCCACACCGATACCGGTATTGATCTGCTTCACGATGAACTCGGGAAGGTGCGTTGATTGGCTGGTGACTGCCCGGGTGTAGCGGTTTCCGAGCAGGCTGCCGAGGATCGCGATCCCGAGCATGGACCCGATCTGACGAATGGTGTTGATGAGCGCCGCCGCAGTTCCATGTGCTTCTTCGTCAACTTGGTCCATGGCGTGCGCAGGGGCAAATGATTGAGAAGGCCCCTGCCCCAATCCCAAGAGTGTCAGTCCCGTCATGATCGGCGCAGCGCCTGAGACGACCTTGGTGGCGGCGGCGATGCCCATCCCGATCCCGATCAGGACCAGACCGCTGGGGAGAGCTAGTTGTGCGCTTTGGGGATGCTTGGACGCGCGGGCAGCAGCGAAGGACCCCAGTCCAGTCGCCGCTGCCATGGGGAGCAGCATCAGCCCCCCGGCAACGGCCGAGTGTCCCAGCACGCTCTGGATGAATCCCGGCACGATGAACAACACGCCGAACAGAACGAAGTTGACCACCATGAGGCCCATGGCGGACGTGCGGAAGTGGTGATTCCTGAGCAGGGACAAGTCGGCCAGGGGCGACTGGGTCCGAGCGGCCCTCAGGGGAGTTACAGCTTGATGCCGAAAAGTCGGCCAGGGGCGACTGGGTCCGGGAGTCGACGACGAGGCACACAATGAGTGCGGCGATCCCTGACGTCGTGGCCATGTAGCCGCCCGGTGAGTTGATCAGTCCGGCGGTGATCAGGATGAACCCGGCAGTCGACAGAAGTATCTGCGGGGCAGGGGCCGCTCGCCTGACAGGGCGCATCGGGTCTGGTGGGATGCACGCCGCAAGCACCATCACGAGGGCAAGGGCACCGACGAAGTCGATCGCGAACATTGCCTTCCATCCCCAGTTGTCAATGGCCAGCCCGCCGAGGATGGGACCGAGCGGTGCGCCCAGCGAGCCGGCAGCGCTCCAGATGGCGGTCGCACGTGCCCGGTATGGCGCCTGGACGAGCCACGGGATCAAGGCAAGTGACATCGGAGTGAACACGCTCGCGCCCAGTCCCATGACGGCCCGTCCCACGAGCAGCCCGATCACCGTGGGACTGAACAAGGGGACAGCGGCCCCCACTCCGAACAGACAGACGCCGATCAACAGAAGGCGGCGGTGCCCGATGCTGTCGCCCAAAAGACCGCCGGGGAGCAGCGCAGCGAGAAAGCCCAGCGTGTAGGAAGACACGATCCACTGCAAGGCTCGGTTGCCCGCATGGATGCTGCTGCCGAGGTCCGGCAGTGCGACGTTCACCATGGTGGTGTTGACGTAGAGCAGAGCCATTCCTCCAGCAAGAGCCCACACTCCTGCCCACCGTTCAGAACTGGTAGTCCCTAACATATGTTAGAGGCTACCAGTTTCCGATCGTCCACTATCACGGTGAGCAGCTCAGGAGGCATACACATGCGTATCTATGCGTCGGGTCGACCTCTGTATCAAATCACCCACCAGATCCATGACCTCATGGTCCAATGTGATCACGAGTTCTTTTCTCCGCTCTCATGACGCCAAGGCGTGGGCGTTCAAGTGCGGAGTGATCACCAGCTCGAGGGCGGTGCCGAAAACCGCTTCTCCTCGATGATGACAGGCGCCCGCACCATCACTCTTGTCAAGAACGGCGATCTGGATGCCTTTCTGGCCCGCTGCGCTCCGGTGTCATGGAAGAGGGGTAGGGCTATGCCCACGTGAGCACGGCGGTCGTGGCACCGGCCAACCGTGGTAAAAGGCTCACCAAGACGTTCGCGGCTCCCGTCGTGGTGGCGGTTGTGCGGTAGGGTGCGGCCGGTCGATTATGGAAGGTCGGGGACCAGGTGGACAAACATGAGGTAGTGTTCGCTTCGAGGTCGGTGGGACCACACCGTGGGGTCAGCATCCTCGATCGTGCGCCTGGCCGGAGCCGTTCTGGCCGAGCAGACCGACGAATGGGTCGAAGGATGTCGCTACCGCGGCCTCGAAGTCCTGGGCCCGCTGCCCGTATCACTCTGGTACCCGACACCTACCTCGAACACACAGACCACGACCTACCAGCCCTGACCGTCTGACCCCGAGAAGGAGTACGCAGCTACACCACCACTAGGGATTTGGCCTTCCCGGCCCTGCTCGCAGCGGGACCATCCGGACCGCCTCCGTTTTCTCATCCGGGGTGTAGCGCCGTGTCTGCGGTTTCCCGGGAACCTGCCACTTCGGCATGTACTCATTCTCGTTTCTAGACCAGTGCCTGAACAGGCTTGGATCAGCTCACCGAACTCCTGGTCGACCTCGACGACCTCCACAGCAATTGCGAACCAGCCGAACGCCGCATCCTCAACCGCACACTGTTCACCCACATCACCATCGACGACGAAGAGAACGCCACCCACATATCCGCCGAGGCCACCGTCAGCGTCCTCGCCCACACCAACATCGATGCCTCGGCGCAGGTCACCGCAGAAACAAAACTGCCCCACCATCAGGCGGGGCAAGCTTCGATATTCTCATTTTACGTGGAGCATAGGGGATTCGAACCCCTGACCTCTTCCATGCCATGGAAGCGCGCTACCAACTGCGCCAATGCCCCGCGGGCGACCTTGTCAGGCCTTCGACACGATCCTCCGCTGCGGCGTCCACCACGCCGGAACATCCTGTCTGGTGGAGCATAGGGGATTCGAACCCCTGACCTCTTCCATGCCATGGAAGCGCGCTACCAACTGCGCCAATGCCCCGAAAACAACTCCTCAGGAGGGTCATCCTCTTCGTTCACCCGACCGCCCGGGCGACCAGGCAAACGTTACCGGATCCCACCCATCCTCACCAAATCGGACCAAGCCAGGCCAGTATTTGCGTATGGGTATCGACACACACTCATGCGCAACGCACCTTCACCGCCCCAAGAAGCCGTCCACCACCGCGCCGCCCCTCTCGCACGACTCCTACTGCCGAGGTCAGCTCTGCACGTCTGTGGCTTTCAGGTAGCCCTGACGGTGTCCCAGGAAGACACATACGTACCGGTCCTTTCCGGTCACATCGACGTGGTCCTTGGGTGGCGGAGCGTCGAACGTCTTGGACCGGTAATAGTCTGTCGCGGGCTGAGGGTCGATGACGACATAGCGCTGACCAGGCTCCAACACGTACGGCAACGCAGCCTCGGGCTGCACCCAGGTGCCGTCCGGATAGGCAGAGGCTTCCGGGTACGCCCGGCCATAACCTGACGTGCGCGAAACCACGGTGATCGTTCGCGCCTCCGGGACGACTCGTGCCACCGGCTGCTGAGCGGGATTGTGGAACCACGCCTTAGCTCCCAGGTACCAGACGGCGACCCACTCGTCGTCCTTCCCTCCAACCTCTGCGACGACATACTCCGCACCCGTGTTCAGCCGGGCGCCGACGTCGGCAGGTTCTGTTGTTGCCGGCTCCGGGCTGATACCGGCATCAACAACCGTCGGGGCATCCGACGACGGGGCCTGCCTCGCCGTCACAAAGTTCACTCCTCTGACGACCTGGCCGTTGTAGGCCTGCGTGTTCATTTCGAAATCAGGCAAAATCCTCACGACGTCGTCGCGCTTGGGTCTGGTGCTCACCGTGCCCTCGGTGAGTGGGCGGCCCAACAGCTCAAAGTATCGAGCCCAGTTCCAGAAGGCGCCCGGATCCCAGTGCATCCCCTTGATGTGCTCGGTGTCAATGCCAGGAACCTCGTCATGGCCAATGACGCGACCACGCGTCAGCGGGATCCCATATTTATCGCACAGATAGCGGACTAGCGCTGCACTCGAGCGGTACATCGCGTCCGTGTACCAGGATTCTCCCTCGAGAGCCTTACCCTCGTGCTCGAGTCCGAGGGCGTGCATGTTGTAGTACCAGTTCCCGGAGTGCCAGCCGATGTCCTTGGGATCGAGGTGCTGCGCAACGTGACCGTCAAATGATCTCAACGTGTAGTTCCATGCGAGGTAATTCGGCTTCTCCACAAGTTTGATGGTGTTGTCGTAGGTCTCCTCGGTGTCGTGGATGACGATTCTCGTCAGCGAAGGCGCAGAGGGGCGGCGCGCAAGGTCGTGATTTCCGTACTTCACCGGATCAGATCCGTACTGCTGATATGGAGCAGGTATCCACTCGATGTGGAGGCTATCCGGCCCGTCAATCGGCGGCCCGGACACCTTATGCTCAGGTAACGCTGTTCGGCTGATAAGCGGGCCGAAGATGGCCATGGCAGTAAACGAACGGCGGCTCATGTCGATCATCGGAATCGTCCTCTCGCCCAGTAAAGATGCTTGTGAACCCACACAAGCACACCACATATGGGGGTCACATCACGAAGGATCACCGCACAGGAGCGTTACATCCATACCGGTTAGGTGAGGTGGCCATCGTCGGGGAGTGGGTAGAGCGTGCGGATGATGTTGGCGGCTGGGCCGGTGGGTGCGTTGCGGTAGCCGGTGCCGGCCCAGAGGTGGACTCGGTGGGTGTCTCCGGCTTGGGTGGCGGCTTGTCGCAGTGGGCGGGTGAGATGGTGCACGGCGGGGTATGCGTGGGGTGCGGTGGCGTGGTGTTGGGTGATGAAGTCGTTGGTGAGGGCGCGGGCCGGTCGTCCGGTGAACGCGTGGGTGATGGTGGTGTCGTCGAAGGCGGGGTCGGCCAGTGCCGCCCGGTGGGTGGCTGAGGTTCCGGCTTCGTTGGTGCGGAGCAGAAGGGTCCCTACGGCAACCGCGATGGCGCCTGCATCAAGTGCTGCTCGTACCGCTTCAGCGCCATCGATGCCGCCGGCGGCGATCACTGGCAAAGGGCTGGCCTTGCGCACGTGTGAGACGAGAGTGGGGAGGTCTTCCGGTTGTGGTGTCCGCGTGGGGTCGAAGGTGGCGCTGTGTCCACTGGCTGAGGGGCCTTGGATGATGAGCCCGTCGGCGCCGCGTTCGGTTGCGGCGACGGCCATGCCGTGGGGGAGGGATACGCCGTCGTCGGTGAGGAAGATGGGGACGTTGTTGATCTCGCGGAGTTCATGGCAGGTGGGTATTCTGTTTTGCGGGTCCGGTCATACCAACCTCAGCCGCGAGGATCGAGCACAGCCTTCGCAGTTGCGATGTCGGTTACCAGATCCGTTACCAGATTGCCTCGAAGGATCGCAGTCAAAGCCGGGGCCTTTTCGGCTCCGAAAGCGCTGACGATGACGTGGGTGATTGATGGGATTCGGTCGATCGGTATTGTCATCAACCCTTGGCAGAAGCCCGCATCGACGTGACGGCCCTGAGCATCGATGTGGTGCCCACAGATGTGGCCGACCGCTCCCCGCGACAACAACTCGGCATGAGCCCGTTCGGGCATCACATGATCGAAAATCGGTGCCACCGAATTCACCCCGACCGCGCCCACCCCTGTCACCAAGATGTCGGCGTGGGAGGCCATTGCGATCGTCATTCCAATGGACTTCTCCGCCTTTAAAGCCGCTGCTACTTGCGGATTCGATACCAACACTGGCGCGGGCATCACTCGGTAAGCGCAGCCAAGTCGCTCCGCCAGTTGGCGACACAGTTCGGGGGAGTCAAGGAGTAGATTCCCCCGCGCTGTCCCCCCAATTGCCTGGACCACTGTCGCTTCAGGGTGACGTGTCGGGGTCATGGCGCGCACCACCGAAGCTACTCCACGCCCATTCGACAGCGCGATGACCGAGTCCGGGTGCATATATGTAGTCACGAGATCGGAAGCCATCCGTGACACCTCGTGAGCCGCAGAGTCGTCATCCGACATGGCTACGCGCGCGCACGCTAACCCAAAGGTGCGCGTCAGGTCCTGTTCCAACGCAACTGCTCGTTGTAACGGGTGCTGCACGGTAAACGTGATGATTCCGCGGCGCCGCGCTTCGTCGAGCAGGCGTGACACCATCGATCGGGAGTAGCCGATCTCAGCAGCGATCTCGGCCTGAGTCGCTTGTTCCAGCCAGTATCGCTTTGCCACGGTCAGTAGGGTCTGGATGTGTTCGCGGTCAGTCATATGTATCTCACAAATGTGAATCTTCGTACTCATGGCCCCGCAGAAACGCGGTGTTAAACCATCATACCGGCGCTTTAGCGCTTAGTGAATTCACATATGTGATCCCATGGCCTTGCGAAGGATGTCAGGCTGACGGCTGAATGGTTCTCGTCACACAGTCGTGAGAGAGGAATCACCCCAATGGCCGTCGTTCGTACCATCACTGGCGACGTTTCACCCGACACGCTTGGTGTCGTCAATGCCCACGACCACCTCATCCGTGTTGGCGCCGGTGAGGTCTACATCGATCCTGATCACCTGCTCGACGACGTCGACAAGGCCGCTCAGGAGGCCACCTACTTCGTCGAAGCTTCCATGAGCTGGGCCGACGGCGCCACGATCGTCGACATGTGCCCCGCATCCTCGGGTCGTGGTGTGCTCAAGACCCTTGAAGTTGTCGAGAAGGTCCCAGGCCTCCAGGTCGTCCAGGCCACCGGATTTCACCAGCAGAAGGTCTACCTGGAATGGCGTCAGAGCTGGGTCAACCAGTACACCGTCAACCAGATTGCCGATCTGCTCATTGCCGACATTGTCGAGGGCATCGACCGCTTCGACTACATGGGCCCCATCGTCGAACGCACCGGGGCCAAGGCCGGCGTCATAAAGTGGGCGACCGCTTACGGCAAGATTACCGAGTGGGAACAGAAATCCGGCAAGGCGGTGGCTATCGCATCTAAGGAGACCGGATGCCCTATCAACACCCATGTAACGGCCGGAACTTGCGGCCCCGAGCAGGCACGCTTCCTCGTCGACCAGGGCGTCGATCCTGCCAAAATCGCAATCGGTCACATGCAGCGTAACTGGGATCCGTGGGTCCACGAGCAGATCTGCAAGCTTGGCTGCTACGTCGAGCTCGACGGCACAAACCGCATCAAGTACGTCCCGGACAATACCCGCGTCAACCTGATTAAGGCCCTCGGGAAGAAGGGCTACGGCAAGCAGGTACTGCTGGGTACCGATTCCGGTAAAGCCTCTTACCAGAAGGTCTACGGCTCGGTCTCCGGCATTGACTATGATCCGGCCGTTTTCTGCCCGCGTCTGATTGAGGACGAGGGCTTTGACCGCAGCTACGTCGATGACCTGCTCATCAACAACGCCGCGACCTTCCTTGGCTTCCAGCCCCTGGCTGGGTGACGACGATGCCACGACTCCAAGTTGCTCTTGATACCTACGACCTGCCGTCGGCCCTCGCCCCGCTGTCCCAAGTGTCCAACGAGGTTGACGTCATCGAGTGTGGCACCATCCTGGTTCTAGCCGAGGGCATGGATGCGGTGCGTGCTATCCGGGCGGTCTATCCTGGGAAGGTTATTCTCGCCGATGTTCGCATAGCCGAAGCCGGGGCCAAGATCGCCCGGCTGTGCTTCGAAGCCGGAGCCGACCTCGTCTCCTGTGTCGCCGGGGCATCTCTGACCACCATCGATCAAGTGTGCAAGGTGGCAGAGGAATTCGGTGGCGAAGTCCAGGTCGAGCTCGCGGATGAGTGGTACGACGCCGACCGCGCCCGCACCTGGCGTGAATTGGGTGTCCAGCACGTCATCGTTAAGCGTTCCCGCGACCGGGAGGCCGCCGGGGACTTGTCGTGGAAACCCGAGGATCTCGGGCGGGTCGACGAACTCGCCGAGATGGGATTCACGGTCACCGTCACTGGAGGCATCACTCCCAAGGACCTTCCGGTCTTTGCTGAGCATCCAGTCGGCATTGTCATCGCCGGTCGTTCAATCGTCGCCGCCGACGACCCAAGGGCTGCGGCACAGCAACTACGCTCCACGCTAGACGAGGTGTGGCCGAGATGACCGAGTCGCTGTCGGACGGAGTGGCACTCGGTATTTACGAGAAGGCTCTTGTTGGCAACCAGCTTGAGACTGATGACGACTGGCGTCGCTTCCTTACCCAGGTGCCTGAGGCCGGCTTCGGTTTCGTCGACCTATCAGTCGACGAAACCGAAGGAAGGGCCGCACGGCTTGAGTGGGATCAGGACCGCCGTCGTATGGTGCGTCGCTGTGCCGAGGAAACAGAGACCACGATCGGTGGTATCTGCTTGTCAGTGCATAGGCGCATTGGCCCCGGTAGCGCCGACCCCGCGGTGCGTCAACGTGCCCGTGACGTGCTAGCCGAAGGCCTGCACCTTTGCCACGATCTCGGAGCGTCCGTGCTTCAGGTGGCGGGGTACTACTGCTACTACGAGCAGATGAATGACCACGCCGAGCAGTGGTACACCGACCTTCTCCTCGACGCCATCCCGATGGCGGCCCGTCTCGGCGTCGTCATGGGCATCGAGAATGTCGACGGCACCGACGTTAATTCCATCCGCAAGGCCATGGAGTTCGTCAAGCTCGCTCACTCGCCTTACCTGCAGGTCTACCCCGACATCGGAAACATTGCCGAACAGCAGCTCGATGCCTCGATCGAACTCGAGGCTGGGCGTGGCCACATGGTTGCGATCCACGTGAAGGATGTCCGGCCTGGCGAGCCTCGACGGGTACCGATGGGAGAGGGGACCGTTGACTGGGACGATTCCTTCGCCATCCTTGCCAGGCAGGGCTGGCGCGGCCGAATGATGATCGAGATGTGGAACGACGATGCCCCCGATTCCAATGATCGCAGTGTGTCGGCGCGTGAGTTCATCGAGGGGCGTCTTCGAACCGCCGGAATCCCGATTCGTCGGGCCCTCGCCTGATTCGAGATCGGTTGGCCCAGCTTGAATCCTGGGCCGACCGACACCAAACCTCCAAAAAATTCCTATACCGCTGTTCAAAGGAGAACGTTCGATGCTCGAAGAGCTCAAGAAAGACGTTTGCGAAGGCAATCTCGACCTGCCCCGACACGGCCTGGTGACCTGGACCTCGGGCAATTTGTCTGCCCGAGACCCCGGGACCGGCTTGGTGATCATCAAGCCCTCCGGAATGCTGTACGACGACATGACCCCTGACGACATGGTTGTCGTCGACCTTGACGGAAAGGTTGTCGAGGGAGATCGTGGACCATCTTCGGACACCGCTTCGCACCTGTACGTCTATCGTCGCCATGACGACATCCGCAGCATCATCCACACTCACTCCACCTTCGCCACCGCCTGGGCTGCCACAGGCCAGGACATACCCTGCGCCATGACCGCCGTCGCTGATGAGTTCGGTGGACGAGTCCCGTGCGGAGATTACGCCCAGATCGGCACTGAGCAGATAGGTGAGCAAATTGTACGGTTCATCGACGAGTCCCCAGCCGTACTACTCAAGAAACACGGTGTCTTCACTGTCGGTACGTCTATTGAGAAGGCTGTCAAGGCAGCCGTTATGGTCGAGGACGTCGCCAGGACCCTGACTTTTGCCAAGCTCATCGGCAAAATCTCCCCGCTCCCGCAGTCGGAGATCGACTCCAACCACGACCGATACACCAACCGCTACGGCACCCCAGCTGCGTCCCAGGGGGTGACGGCATGACTTACGACATCTCAACTATCGGTGAGGGGCAGATCCGGCTCACCTGCTACAAGGGCGAGCGTCTTGTTAATGCCCAGCAGCTACGGGCCACCGCTGCCTGCTCCGAAGCCAACGTTGCAGGCTTGCTGTCCCAGCTCGGTCGCGACACCTGCTGGACATCTGTTATGCCACAGGGCGATCTTACCGACCGGGTTGTCAACGAGTTTCGTAGTGTCGGTGTCGATGTCTCCCACATCTGTATCAAGCCTGAGGGGCGCGTCGCACTGTACTTCATGGAGCCCGGTGAGTATCCGATGCCAGCACGTGTGCTTTACGATCGCGAGCACACCCCTTTTCGTGACGTCCGTGTCGAGGATCTCGATTGGGAGGCCATGCTCGACACGAAACTGGTTTTCGTGACTGGCATTACGGCTGCTCTGACCGAGAACACGGCTGTTGTGGTGAGCCATTTTGTCGAGGAGGCCCACCGCCGTGGAATAGCCGTCGCACTTGACGTCAATTATCGTTCCCTGTTGTGGGAGCCGAGACGGGCCCGAGAAGTGCTCGAATCCATTGCGTGCATATCGGACATTGTCTTTTGCTCGGTGCGTGACGGCATGGCAGTATTTGGGATTGAATCTGACGGCGAACAGGCATGTCACGATCTGCGTGAATTGTTCGGAGCACCGACGGTTGTGTCCACTGACCAGATCAATGGTGTCTATCTATCCGACGACGAGCACGGCGACCACACCTTCCCAGTGGTTCAGGTGCCTGTCGTCGACCGTCCAGGCGCAGGAGACTCCTTCGTCGCAGGAACATTGCACGGGTATCTTGCAGGTGACGTGGTCCAGGGAATCTATTACGGGCAGCGGACATCTGCTTACGCCCTGACTCATTATGGAGACCTTACTCGTGTGAGTCCCAGTGAGCTCAATATTCCTTCGAACACAGACATTCTGCGTTGACAACAACCGCGGCGCAGGTAGGAGATATAGTTACATGTCCACCTCTACAGCATCCAAGCAATCAGCCTTAGATCTTATAGATTCGCGCCCTTTGACGCGCAATCAGAAGAATCTTGTCGCCCTGGCCATCATCGGAAACATTTCCGAGTTCTTTGACATCTTCCTCATTGGTTTCGTGGTATCCGTCCTCACTAAGCCATGGAACCTGACCGGCACTGAGGCGGGCGTCATCCTCGCCTGTTCTGGCCTGGGTACGGTCATCGGTGCCATTATGTGGGGACGTCTGGCAGACAAAATCGGACGCCGTTCGTCATTTTTCTGGTGCGTCCTCATGTTCGTTGCATTCACCGTCGTATCAGTGTTCACTCCAGATCACGGCTGGGTCATGCTAGCCATATTGCGTATTGGTGTGGGGATCGGTGTTGGCGGCCTCAATATCACGTCGATTCCGTATGTTCAAGAGTTTGTGCCAGCTAAACAGCGCGGCCTTCTTGCGGGATTGGCGTCGGTATTCATACCGCTCGGTCTTTTCCTGGGATCTCTCGGGCAAAAAGCCTTGGGTGATAATTGGCGTGCTCTCATCGCGCTGGGGGCGATTCCTGTCTTCCTGCTTGTGTGGATTCGCTTTGTCCCCGAGTCACCAAGGTTTCTACAGAGTCATGGACGGGAAAATGAAGCCCGTGAGGCTTTGGCGTGGGCGTTGGAGATGCCGGCTGACGACATTGGAGATCTGCCGTCGGTAGAGCACGTCCAAGACGCTTCGTACTCACTTGTCTTCGGCAAGTACCGCAAGGGCCTCCTCATAGTCAGCCTAGGGTCCTTCTGCTTCATTCTGGGATCATTCACGATTCAGTCGTGGGGTCAGACCCTCCTCAAGACCGGGTTCGGCAAGTCTGCAGAGCAAGTCGGGATCCTGTTTATGTTCGTCTCTCTGGCCGATCTCATCGGGCGCTTCCTGTCAGCATGGCTGGCCGACCGCATCGGTCGGAGGATCACGATGCTGTCATTCGGTCTGGTAGGTGCCGCCGGAACTCTGATCATCGCGCTTTCGGCTCATCTGGGTTGGGGCTGGCAGGTTTTCTTTGCCGGCGTCCTTGTTGCGATGGCCTTCGGCGACGGCGCCTTCGGCATTCTGAACGCCTTCGGAGCCGAGCAGTTTCCCAACGAGGCTCGCTCCACCGGTCTGGGACTCGGTTACGGCATCGGTGCGACTGCCAAGGTCATCGGTCCGGCGCTCATGGGACTCATGGTGGGCGGATCTGCGGTCAAACAGAATGTCACCTTGGACGCGGTCTTCCCGGCGTTCATCCTGTTCACCGTGCTGCTCGTCGTCGGCGGTGTGACATACATGTTCGCCCGCGAAACTCGCGGCACCTCACTCGACACGATCTGACCTATCAAACGATCCTGACGTCGAGGGCCTGTACCTGACCCAACGGGTTAACCGAAGCCGTGACCTGACGGGTAGCCAGGGGGCCCTCGACACGCCAGATCCAGCGATACGGCGTCATCTCGACGACGTCGATCGCGGCATCCACGGATTCCCCGGTGGCCTCGACCACGTCCTCGAAATCCTTGCGGCGCTGATCCAACGGACGATCCATGTCCATCGTCGGGCTCCACTCCCGAGCCACCAGATCGTTCGACCAGTTGCGAATGATTTTCTCGACGTCGTCGAGATGTTGCCGGACTTGGGGATTCATCGGCGAAGGATGGACGGCGTCGCAGGTCTTGCGATCCTTGGCTGCCGAGGGCAACAGCAGGTCACCCACCCCGGGAACAACGGTGTCGAGGGCCGTGGAGGTTACGCGGATGGCCGGGTGATACGTCCGATTCGCCAGCACCACGATGCCGACTCCCGAGCGCGGATGCCACATCATCGTCGATCCATAACCCGGGTATCCACCGCAGTGATAGACGATGTGTTCCTTCCCCGTGACAGCGACGTGAAGGCCATATCCGTACCCTTCGGTGACTGGGCCGTATGTCGTGAAGTACCGGTACACCTGCTGCATCTCGCGGAAGACCCGACCCCAACCATCGTCCTCGCTGGTCCACGCGGTGATGAAATGGCTCACCCAGATCCCGACATCCTTGGCGGTGCAGATGAGGCCGTCGATGGGGGAGAAGGTTCCGGGGCCAAGCAAGGGCTGGACGCTGCCATCTCTGCCGAGGCCTGGGGTGAGCTTTCCCTCGGGTACTTGCGTGACGTCGAGGAAGGATTCGGTCATCCCCACCCGACGGATGATGTCTTCCTCGACGACGTCGATGAATGGCCGCTCGGTCGCCAACTCGACGACGCGGCCCAGGATCGCGTAACCGAGGTTGGAATAGGCGTACCCCGTTCCCGGCGCGAAGTTCGTGATGAAGGGTTTACCCAACAGCGCCTCGAACTCCTCGCGTGACATGGCCTGCTGACGGTCAGCCCACGGATCGTCGGTGGTAGACCGGTAGACATGGACAACGCGTCACGAATCGTTGCGCTGGCGATGGGCTCCTGAAGCTGCGGAATCCAACTACCGAGGGTGTCGTCGAGAGCGGGCCGTCGAGAAGCCACGTCGATCAGCCCGTGACAGATCCCAAGGACGCTGGCAGCGGTGAACGACTTCGACATCGACGCGATGCTGTAGACGCGATCGTCGGTGTCGCTACAGCGCACCTCACTGTCGTCAACGGCTGCCCAGGACAACGAGGTTCCACTCCCGGCAGCTTCTGACGAAGCAGCACTGAGAACGTCGACGACAGGGTCAAGACGGGAACTCATGGCCGCATTGTGCCACTTGAGACATGGGCTGGTAGAGCGGATTCAGGTAGAAGACAGGACCGCGGCGTTGCCAGCGCGCATCGTGGGTAAGATTGGACCACAACAACGCGGGAGCCCACCACAAGGGCTGAGAGGGTGCCGAGATGGCACCGACCGCCTGAACCTGTCCGGGTAATGCCGGCGAAGGGAGTGGTTGACATGACTGAACTGTCGAATTTGGTGTCAGAGTCCGTGGAGCGGCTGCGTCGGGACAAGCCGCTGGTCCAGTGCCTGACGAACATCGTGGTTGCCAACTTTACCGCGAACGTGTTGTTGGCTGCGGGGGCAGTCCCCGCCATGGTCGATAACCCCGAGGAATCTGAGGGATTCGCATCGTTGGCTGACGGCGTGCTCGTCAATATTGGTACTCCGTACCGGGAGACCGCTGAAGCCATAGTTGTTGCCGTGCGTGGCGCAGCAGGTAGTGACACACCGTGGGTGCTCGACCCGGTGGGAGTCGGGATGTCATGGCGTACCCAGGTCGCCCTGGACGCGTTGCACGTCGGTGCTCCAGCCGTCATCCGGGCAAATGCCTCCGAGGTATTGACCCTGGCTGGGACGGGAGCGTCCCCCCGAGGCCCTGAGGCCGGAGATGCTGTCGAGGATGCCTTGGGGTCCGCCGCTGAGCTCGTGCGCACATACGGCACCGTGGTCGCCATTAGCGGCCCCGTCGATCACATCGTGGACGCGCACCGGCACGTAACCGTGTCATCGGGGCATGAATGGATGGCGCGAGTGACCGGGGTTGGATGCTCACTAGGGGCTCTGACAGCGGCCTTTGCAGGCGTCCAGAAAGATCATCTCATTGCAGCTGCATCCGCAACCGCCATGTTGTGCGTGGCTGCCGAACGAGCGGCGGATCGCAGTGTGGGCCTGGGCGGATTCGCTCAAGCTCTCATCGACGAACTGTTCCTGGTGTCACCCGACGAAGTCGGCGCGCGGGGAGGGCTTCGCGATGTCACGGCCTGACTTCGATCTTTCGGTGTACCTCGTCACAGACACCGCCCAATGTGGTGGCCCAGAGGAGATCGTCGAGACCGTGCTACGCGCTATCTCCGGCGGGGTGACTCTGGTCCAATTCCGCGACCACGACCTGCCTGATGACGAATTCGTCGCTTTGGGACGACGGGTGAGAGATGTATGCGACGAAATACCCCTCATCATTGACGACCGGGTCCATCTGGTCGCTGAGATCGGAGCTGACGGTGCCCATGTCGGGCAGTCCGACATGCCGGTCGCCCAGGCTCGAGAGGTTCTCGGGGACAATCTGCTGATCGGCTTGTCCGCGCAGACCCCCGCCCACGTGGAGGCCGCGCTGTCTCATGGCCCTGACGTCGTCGACGTCAGCCCGTGGCCGGTGTGCGTCATCGGCGGAGTCACTGCCTCCGACGCTCAGGATGTAGCCCGGGTGGGCTGCGACGGCCTCAGCGTCGTCTCGGCAATTTGTCGAAACGCCGACCCTGAATCCAACGCTCGGGAACTCGCACAGGCATGGTGCCACGCGAAGGGGCGGTGACATCAGGGCGTGCACAACCGCTCAGGGCTGCTGGCATCTTGTTCAGATGCGCGGCCCTGGTGCGCAGCGTTGGGGATCAGGTGCGAGGGCACCCTAAAATGGGCGCCATGAGCACTTCTGACGTCACTCGTCGCGCCTCCAAGATCTCCGTCGTCGGGGCCGGTTCGGTTGGTTCCTCGCTGGCCTACGCCTGCCTCATCCGCGGATCGGCCGACCTCGTTGCCCTCTACGACATCGCCAAGGACAAGGTCGAGGCCGAGGTAGCGGACCTCGCCCATGGCACTCAGTTCACCCCCGCCTCAGTGATGGGTGGCGCTGATGTCCACGACACTGCCGACTCTGATGTTGTCTTCATCACTGCCGGAGCTCGTCAGAAGCCGGGCCAGACCCGTCTGGACCTCGCCGGCGTCAATGCCAATATTCTGCGTTCCCTCATGCCGCAGCTGGTCGAGCAGTCTCCGAACGCCCTGTTCGTGCTCGTCACCAACCCCTGTGACGTCCTGACTGTCGTAGCCCAGCAGGCCACCGGGTTGCCGGCCAACCGTGTCTTCTCGACCGGCACCATGCTCGACACCTCGCGGCTGCGCTGGCTCATCCGTCAGTGGGCCAACGTCGAGCAGCGCCATGTACACGTGACCATCGTCGGCGAGCACGGCGACTCGGAGTTCCCGCTGTGGTCGACCGCCAACATCTCCGGTGTGCCGATCCACGACTGGACCGTCGAGGGTGAGCGCGTCTTCACCGAGGATGTGCTCGCTGACCTGGCCCACGAGGCCGCCTTCGCCGCGTACAAGATCATCGAGGGCAAGGGTGCGACGAACTACGCCATCGGTCTGACGGGTGCTCGTCTTGCCGAGTCCCTGCTGCGTCCGGGCCGTTCCGTCCTGCCGCTGTCCAGCGTCATCGAGGATGTCCACGGAGTCTCCGGGGTAGCCCTGTCCATGCCGTGCATCGTCTCGCGTGACGGCATCGAGGGAGTGGTCCCGGTCTCCATGAGCGCAGCGGAAATTGCCTCCCTTGCGGCCTCCGCGGAACGCTTGCGTGACACTTTGTCATCCATCTCGTGACCTGCTGAACATTTGTGCTGACGACCTTCTAGGCTAGGGGGTATGTCAGTTCCTTTTCAGTATGCACAGGACAGTGACGGAGAACTTCTCAAGATTGCGGCTCGCGGCCAGGAGGTGTTGACGAACCCCCTGGCCAACCGAGGCACGGCTTTCACCCTCGAGGAGCGCAAGACCCTTGGTCTCACGGGCCTGTTGCCGTCGGGAGTCATAACGATCACTGACCAGCTCAAGCGGGTTTACGCCCAGTACTCGGCGCAGCCGGACGACCTGGCGAAGTACCTGTACCTCAACCACATGCACGACCGTAATGAGGTGCTGTACTTCCGCCTCATCGCCGAGCACATCGAGGAGATGCTGCCCATCGTCTACACCCCGACGATCGGCAAGGCAATTGAGGAATACAACCACTGGTACGACCGTCCGAGCGGTATTTACCTGTCCATCGACGACCCGGAGGACATGGAGCAGGCCCTGGGGCAGTTGGGCCATGGCCCTGACGATGTCGACCTCATCGTGGCCACTGATGCAGAGGGCATCCTCGGCATCGGTGACCAGGGTGTCGGTGGCGTGGCGATCACCGTCGGGAAACTAGCGGTGTACACCGCGGCAGCCGGAATCCACCCGCACCGCGTCCTGCCCGTCATCCTCGACGTCGGCACCGACAACATGGAACGCCTCAATGACGACGGCTACCTCGGCGTGCGTCACCCCCGTGTGCGCGGAGAACGCTATGACGCCTTCGTCCAACAGTACGTCGAGACGGCCCACCGGATGTTCCCGCACGCCCTGCTGCACTGGGAGGACTTCGCGGCCGGTAACGCCACCCGAATCCTCAACAAGTATCGGGACGACTACTGCACCTTCAACGACGACATCCAGGGCACCGCAGCCGTGGTCGTCGCCGCCGTGTTGAGTGCCGTCAAGGCTTCCGGCACCCCGCTGAGCAAGCACCGTATCGTCATTCACGGCGCTGGTTCGGCTGGCACCGGCATCGCGAATCTCCTGGTACAGCTCATGGTCAGCCAGGGGCTGGACGAGGAAACTGCGCGTTCCCACTTCTGGGGATTGGGATCCCGTGGCCTGCTGCGGGAAGGTCTGCGGCTGCGTGACTTCCAGCAGCCCTTCGCTCGCAGCAAGGAGGAGCTGGAAGGGTGGACCACTGACGCCCCTGACCAGTACACGTTGAGTGATGTCGTGCGTAACGTCCATCCGACGATCCTCATCGGCTGTTCCGCCCAGACGGGGGCCTTCACCGAGGAGATCGTCAAGACGATGGCGGCCCACTGTGATCGTCCGGTGATCATGCCGCTGTCGAACCCGACCCGTAAGGCCGAGGCACTGCCTTCCGACATTCTCAAGTGGACTGAAGGACGCGCCCTGGTGGCCACCGGTTCGCCGTTCAAGCCGGTCATGGTCAACGGTGTGACGTATCAGATCGCTCAGGCCAACAACGCCCTGGTCTTCCCGGGCATCGGTTTGGGAGCCATCGCAGTGCAGGCGTCTCGCGTCACCAACGGCATGATCGCGGCTGCTGCCGAGGCGGTCGCCATGCACGTCGACAACCGGGTGATGGGAGCCTCGCTGCTGCCGTCCATCAAGACCCTGAGACCGCTGTCGGCGTCGGTGGCCATTGCCGTTGCCCAGCAGGCGATGGAGGAAGGTGTGGCGACCGAGGCCACCGACACCCCGGTTGAGAAGGTGTTCTCGGCGATGTGGCAGCCGCGCTACCCACGCGTCGAGGTCATCTGAGCGACGACGCAGACTGATGACAGTGAAGTGACGGGACTGAGCTGATGACCTGGGGACCGGCATCGTGCCGGGCCCCAGGCCATGCCAGATGGGCATCAGAGGTGGCGAGTCACGCCTTGATCGTCAGAGCCGAGATGGGGGAGGACATCCCCGATCCATGTGTGAACATGACGGTGGCGTCAGCGCGCGGACAGTCAATGGTGACCGTGCCGTGCACCTTATGTCCCGGGGAGACGGTGTCGCCGAGGGTTCCGGTGGGCGGCAGGTTGGCCTCGTGGATGTTGGTCGACTCGTTCTCCATGATGAAGAAGGTGTAGTCGCTCAGGGATCCCCTGGTGACCTCGATGGTCACCGTGAGGGTGACACTTCCGGGGCCCCAACTGACGTCGTCGATCGACCATGTTCCCTCGGTCGAGTTGTCCTTGGACGAGAACGGCACCGAGGAGGCCACAGCCGTCACTGATGCCGGAATCGGTGTCGGAGTGGTTGCCGATGACGGTGTCGCCACCGGAGTTGGCATGGGGGACGGGGGGAGATCAGGCTCGCTGGTGACCCGGCGAGCCACCAGAACGAGGGCGATGATGACAGCCACCGCGATGATGGCGGCGATCCAGCCGCGGTGGCGTTTCGGCGGCTGATACTGGCTGATGTCAGGCGGTTGGCTCATGGTGGCTCCACTGTACGTGGTTGGTGGCCGTCGGTGCTGTCCACAGGTTGGCGTTGAGACGAGATGACGCTGCCGGGAGTTGTCCACAGGTACCCAATTGCTTGGCGGATTTCACGGGGTCGGGACGACAACTGAAGGTATGACAACACTGCATTCGTCCACCACCGATGACCGTGATCCACTGACTGTCAGGACTGTCGACGAGGCGATAACCCTGGCGCCCTACCTGCTCGGCTTCCAACCCAGCGAGAGCCTGCTCCTCATCGTCGCTGACGATGGCGCGACCTGCCAAGGTTTCGTCGCCCGGGTTGATCTCGACGACGTTGAACTGACCCTGGCCATGGACGCCTTCGCATCCCGAGTCGTCTCGTTGGCAGGGCGTGGACGGACGGTGATCCTGGCCTTCACCGAGGACCAAGACCGTGGCATGGCTGCCTTGGCGTTGGCCATCCGGGCGATGAAGGGCATGAACATTGGTGACGCTGCCTGGACAGATGGTGAGTGCTGGCGCAGCATCTTCGGCGATGAACGGAGCTGTGGGGAGAATCACCCGTACATTCCCGCCCCGGAGATTGCTGCCGAGGCGGTCTACCGGGGGCTCACCGTTCTGCCGAGCCGTACCAATCTGGTCGATCAACTGTCCGGGCCCGGAAGAACCTGTGACTCAGGTACTCGTCGACTCATCACCAATGCGCGACGACGACTCTCTCGCTGCGGTGATGACGTCGTCGCTGCCAGATGCCGTGCTCTCGTGAGGTCCGGTTCACCGATTGATGATGCCGCCGCCGTCGAGATGGCCGTTGCCGTCCAGCGTCCGGAGGTGGCGCGCACCTTGTGGATGACGATGGAACGGGAGCACGCGTCGAGATGGCTGACGATCTGGAGCCAAGCCGTCGGGATGATCCCTGATCGGATGGCCCCGGCCCCGCTGGCCCTCTGCGGGCTGGCCGGGTGGCTGAATGGAGACGGGGCGGTGGCGTCAGTGTGCGCCCACCGATGCCAATCCATGGTGGGGGCTGCGGACCTGCCACAGGCCTTGATGGTCATCGTCGACGCCTTCGTGCCGCCCAAGCTGTGGGAGATCATGGATCGCGACCCAACGTTGATCGCCCACCCACTCCCGGCGGAGCAGGTGGGCGAATGAGTCACAGCGGCGACGACAGTCAGACCTGCATACCGACGAGGTGACCGATGAGATAGGTGATCGTCATAGAACAGATGCCCACGATGATGTTGCGGGCGATGGGACGGGCCTTGCCGCTGCCGCTCGCGATGGCTGACCCCAGACCGGTGAGGAACAGGCCGATCATCGTGGCGGCGATGGTGATGTAGACGCGGGTTGCCGTCGGGGAACACACCATGGCGAGCAACGGGACCAAGGCACCGACGGTGAAGGCAGCCATCGAGGCGAAGGCCGCGTGCCAGGGGTTGGTGTACTCGTCGGGGTCGATACCCAGTTCGGCCTCGGCGTGGGCCCGCAGCGGATCGTGAGCGGTGAGCTCTCGGGCAACCTGACGAGCAGTCTGCTCGGACAGGCCCTTCTCGGCGTAGATCCCGGCGAGTTCCTCGAGCTCTTCGTCAGGGAAGTCGCGCAGCTCAGCGGCCTCCTTGGCCATGACGGCCTTCTCGATGTCGCGCTGTGAGCTCACGGAGACATACTCGCCGCCGGCCATGGACAGGGCACCGGCGACAAGCCCTGCCAAGCCGGCGATGAGGAGGGAGGAACGATCGATGGTGGCGCCGGCGACACCCATGACGATGCCGGCCGTCGAGATGATGCCGTCGTTGGCTCCGAGCACCGCGGCACGCAGCCAGTTGAGTTTGGAGTTGAGGCTTCCCATGCCCTCGTCGGCCTCGTGAGGCTTGCGGGCTGGGGTGGGGGAGTAGGTCGACGTTGCGTCGTCGGCGGGGGCCAGGGCGGACATGGCCGGAACGGAGGCCGTTTCGGTCTTCCCGGCTGGCATGTTCGCGCGGTGTGCCGTGGTGCTCATGACACCAACTGTGCTCGTGTTCAACGAGTGTTCACAAGGAAGGACAGGGAACCCTGACGGTAGGTGTGGGGCAGCTTCGCTAGACTCTGGCCCGTATGTGTCGCGGGTCTGGTGAGGCCCGTAGTGGATCCGAGAGGTGTGACGTGAGCGACCAGGTGCGCGAGACGACGGGCTACGACGCAGCCGCAGCCCAGGAGAAGTGGTCCAGGTACTGGGAGGAGAACCGCACCTTCGCAGCCCTTGACGACGGTTCCAAGGAGCGCCGCTACGTCCTCGACATGTTTGCATACCCCTCCGGTGACCTCCACATGGGTCATGCTGAGGCATTCGCCATCGGCGATGTGCTTGCGCGCTACTGGCGACTGCGCGGGTTCGACGTCCTGCACCCGGTCGGCTGGGACTCCTTCGGTCTACCGGCCGAGAACGCCGCCATCAAGCACGGCACCCACCCCGCCGAGTGGACCTACAACAACATCGACACCCAGGCAGCCTCCTTCAAGCGCTATGCCGTCTCCTTCGACTGGTCGATGAGGCTGCACACCTCGGACGAGGAGTACTACCGCTGGACCCAGTGGCTGTTCAATCGCTTCTTCGAGAAGGGGCTGGCCTACCGCAAGGATTCCTGGGCCAACTGGTGCCCCAACGACCAGACCGTGCTCGCCAACGAGCAGGTCAAGGACGGTTGCTGTGAGCGCTGCGGCGCCGTCGTCACCAAGCGTCAGCTCAACCAGTGGTACTTCCGCATCACCGACTACGCCCAGCGTCTGCTCGACGACATGGGCCAGATTGAGGGTAAGTGGCCCGATCGTGTGCTGTCGATGCAGCGCAACTGGATCGGGCGTTCCGAAGGGGCCTACGTCGACTTCACCATCGACGGTCGCGAGGAGCCGGTGCGGGTCTTCACCACTCGCGCCGACACCCTCTACGGAGCGACCTTCATGGTCGTCGCTCCCGACTCGGCCTTGGCCCAGGAGATCGTCTCCGACGAAGCCCGTCCCGACTTCGAGGCTTACCTTGGCGAGGTCAAGAAGAAGTCCGAGATCGAGCGTCAGTCCACCGAGTACGAGAAGACCGGTGTGCCTCTCGGTGTCGAGGCGACCAATCCCGTCAACGGGGCCAAGATTCCAGTGTGGGCTGGCGACTATGTGCTGGCTGACTACGGCACCGGTGCCGTCATGGCCGTGCCGGCCCACGATCAGCGCGACCTCGACTTCGCCCGCAAGTACGGCATCGACGTCATCCCTGTCATCGACACAGGCGAGGCCGATCCGCGCGAGTCCGGCATTGCCACCACCGGTGACGGCGCATACCAGAACTCCGGATTCCTCGACGGCATCACCACCAAGGCTGAGGCCATCGAGAAGATGTGCGAGTTCCTTGGGGACAAAGGCATCGGCGAGTCGACGATCACCTACCGTCTGCGCGACTGGCTGCTGAGCCGTCAGCGCTTCTGGGGATGTCCGATCCCGATCATCCACTGCGATACCTGTGGCGACGTCCCGGTCCCCGACGACCAGCTGCCGGTCAAGCTGCCCGATCTGCGCGGGGCCGAGCTGGCTCCCAAGGGCAAGTCACCGCTCGCCGGTGAGGAGGCTCGCGAGTGGCGAAAGGTCTCCTGTCCCAGGTGTGGCGAGGCCGCCCAGCGTGACACCGACACCATGGACACCTTCGTGGACTCGTCCTGGTACTTCATGCGTTACTGCTCTCCGCACTTCGACCAGGGGCCGTTCGACACCGACGCCGTGCGTCGTTGGATGCCGGTCGCCCAGTACATCGGCGGCGTCGAGCACGCCACCATGCACCTGCTGTACTCGCGGTTCTTCACTAAGGTGTTGCACGACCTCGGCATGGTCGACTTCACCGAGCCTTTCCAGCGTCTCATGAACCAAGGCCAGGTCATCAATGAGGGTCGGGCGATGTCGAAGTCGCTGGGCAACGGTGTTGATCTCGGCAAGCAGATCGACGAGTTCGGCGTCGACGCGGTGCGGACCACCGTCATCTTCGCCGGTCCGCCGGACGAGGACATCGACTGGGCGGACGTCTCCCCAGCTTCGATCTTGAAGTTCCTGCAGCGTGCCTGGCGGGTGGCTTCCGAGGTCACCAGCGACCCCGACGTCGACGTGACCAAGGGCGACGGCGGCCTGCGCCGTGTGACTCACCGCAGCATCGCCGACATCACCGAGCTGCTCGACGGCGGCCGGTACAACGTCGTCGTGGCGCGCATCATGGAGCTCGTCAATGCCACCCGCAAGGCCATTGACGCGGGTTGCGGCCCGGCCGACCCCGCGGTGCGCGAGGCCGTCACCTTCACCGCCCAGGCGCTCTCCCTAGTGGCCCCGTATCTGGCCGAGGAGATGTGGGAGATGCTCAGCCTCGAGCCGTCCGTCGCCAACTCCCAGTGGCCGACCGCTGACGAGAAGCTGCTGGTCGCCGAGGAGGTGACCATGGTCGTCCAGGTGACGGGCAAGGTTCGTGCCAAGATCCAGGTGAGCCCTGACATCACCGAGGAGGAGGCGCGTGAGCTGGCCCTGGCTGACTCCAACGTCCAGCGGTTTACCGAGGGCAAGGAGATCATCAAGGTCATTGCCCGTCTGCCGAAGATGATTTCCATCGTTGCGAAGTGACCCCCTGAAATTTTCGTGATCATGCCGGTCATGAGCTGACACTCTGACGACGCGGCGGCGAGCCTGTGGAAAACAGGCTCGCCGCCGCGTCGCGTTGTCCACAGATTTGAAAAAGGTGGCGGATTCCAGGTCCTGCGACGACAACTGACGGTATGAGCGATGAGTACCGAGAACGTCTTGAGGACCTCATGGCGCGGCTGCCTGCCCGAAATATGGGGCCCAGACGCTCTGCCACCCCCGTGGCGGAGGAACCGGCAGAGGAGGAGGCCCCGAGTCCGACACGAACAGTGACCCGTGTCCACGCCTCGGCCGTGGGCATCCTGCTCGTCCTGGTGCTGTCGGTGGTGGCCGTCGTCTTGCTGAGATCCAAACCCGCCGAGGTACCCGCTGGGGCGGTGGTCGTCTCGACGGTGCCAGAAGGTGCGACTCTGCCGGGCGCGGCCAGCAGCGATGCGGAGACTCCTGAGGGATCTGCGTCTGCTCCAGCGGCAGTGTTGAGCCCCTCATCAGCTCCCACCAAGAACCAGAGTGTCCAGGTGCACGTGGCGGGGCGGGTGAGGCATCCCGGGGTCTACACGGTGCCTGTCGACGCGAGGGTTGCTGACGCCGTCGAAGCAGCTGGAGGCATGGCATCTGGAGCTCACCCGGGACGCCTCAACCTTGCCGCTCCAGTCTGCGATGGCTGCCAGATATGGATTCCAGCTCGTGGGGACGGAACGGTGGCCCCGCCTGGCCAGACTGGCAGTGTCGCAGCGACTCAGAAAACCGGACCGAGTGATACTGGTGGGGCCGCCGGTGGGTCGTCCGCGGCTGGCGCTCCGATCAATCTCAACACCGCGAGCCAGGGTGAGCTCGAGTCGATCGATGGGGTGGGGCCGGTCATGGCCGGTCGGATCGTGGCGTGGCGGCAGGAACATGGTCGCTTCACCTCGGTCGATCAGTTGCGCGAAATCTCAGGGGTCGGTCCCAAGACCTTCGAGAAGATCAGACCCCATGCCACGGTCTGAGAATGGCCATGGGGAGCAGGCCGTCACACCTGACGTCCGCATGGTTCCGGTCGCCGTGACGGCGTGTGTGGCGGCTGCACTTGGGATCAGTGGTCGTCCTCGGCTCGTCCTCGTCGCTGCTGCAGGATGGCTTCTCGCGAGCATGATCGCAGCCCGGCGCAAGGGATGGCTCGTGGTCGTCACGGCCCTCGTGGGTCTCAGCGTCCTTGTCACCTCCGGAATGCGCGACCACATCGTCCATGGCATGGGAGTGGCGGAGCTGGCTGACGAAGGGGCCATGGTGACCGTGATAGGTCGAGTGACCGTGGAGCCACGGACCTTTGACGGCAACGGGTCGGGAGGACCGATGGTTATGATCACCCTCGCTGTCAGTCGCGTCGCCACCGAGGACCGGGTCATCAGGCAGTCGACCCAGGTTGTCGTCATGGCTACTGGGCTCAGATCGGCCGCAGCCGCGAAGCTGTCCGTCGGGGAACAGATCGAGGTGCGTGGGCTGCTGACCCCGCCACGGGAGGGACGCTCGGAAGCGGCTGTCATGAAGCTGCGCTCACCGCCCAAGGTTGTCGCTCCCGCCGGTCCGCTAGACCGCGCCGTCAATCGCCTTCGCGCCGGCTTGGTGAGGGCGGTGGCAGGGTGCCCTGACGGTCAGCGGGCCATCGTGCCGTCCTTGGTCGTGGGGGATACCGCAGCGGTTTCGGAGGAGATGTCGGAGGACTTCCGCGTCACTGCATTGACCCACCTCATGGCCGTCTCAGGAGCCAACCTGGCGTCCACGACCGCTTTGCTGTGGTGGATCGGAGCGTGGTGCGGCATGAGGAGGCGCGGGTTACGCGTGCTCTCGGTGATCGGGGTCGTCGGTTTCGTCGCGGTGTGTCGGGCAGAGGCATCCGTGGTGCGTGCAGCTGCCATGGGAGCCGTCGCCATGGCAGCGACCGGGGTGTCTTTCGATCGTCGCGGGGGAGTACGGACCTTGGCGGTCGCGGTGACCAGCCTCATGCTCGTCGATCCGTGGCTGGTGCGATCAGTGGGATTCTGGCTGTCCGCCTGCGCCACGGCAGGGATTTTGTGGTGGGCCCGACCCTGGACGACCGCGATGGCGTGGGTGCCGACCTGGTTGGCAGCGGCCGTCACCGTGCCATGGGCCGCCCAGCTTGCGACCCAGCCAGTCGTCACCTGGATGGCAGGGACGGTCTCCACTACCGGTCTGATCGCCAACCTTGCCGCAGCTCCCTTCGTCCCGCTCGCCTCGGCCCTGGGAATGACGGCTGGACTCGTGGCCTTCATCTGGCCACCGCTGGCCGTGCCGTTGGGACGCCTGGCGGGATGGTGTGTCCAGCCGATCATCTGGATCGCGCACCTGGGAGCCAAGGCTCCGGCTGGCCTGTTGACCTGGCCAGCGGGAGGGACGGCCCTCGTCGTCCTCGGTGGGTTGTGCCTGGGCCTGGCCTTGATCACGCCTGCTGTCCTGGCACGGCCATGGTTGACGGTGGTGGCGGGTCTTGCGGTGGTTGCGGCCACTGTCGTCCGCCCTCCTGTTCCTGGCTGGCCGGGGGCGTGGCAGGTGGCCATCTGCGACGTCGGGCAGGGAAGTGCTGCCTTGGTGCGTGCTGGCCCTCGTGCCGCAGTCGTCGTCGACACTGGTCCTGATCCTGACAGGCTGGGCCGGTGCCTCGATGATCTAGACGTCAATCAGGTGCCCATGGTGGTTCTCAGTCACTACCACGGCGACCACATCGACGGGTTGGACGTCATTCGTGGTCACGGGCCGACGACGACTGTCGTCGTCTCTCAACTGGCGTCTCCGGAATGGGCAGCCAAGCGGGTGACGCAGGTCGCCACTCAGATGGGAGCCCAGGTTCTCGTCGCACACCCGGGCCAGGTCATGACGGTTGGTACGGCGAGGCTCACGCTTTTCGGCGGAATCCACCTGGTCGACGCTGAGGAATCGGAGGAGGAGCCTGCCGTTGAGAACAATTCCTCTGTCATCGTCAAGGCCACCGTTGAGGGACTACGGGTTCTCCTTCCAGGAGATGCCGAGCCTGGTGAGCAGCGCCACGTCCTGGCAGATCACGCTGATCTGTCGAGTGACGTCCTCGTGGTTCCCCATCACGGATCCGCTCATCAGGACGACGACTTCTGGGCCGCGACAGGGGCGAGCGTCGCGGTGATCTCGGCAGGCAAGGCCAACCCTTTCGGACATCCCTCTCACAAGGCCATTTCCCTGGCCAAGAAGATGGGGATGCAGGTTCACCGCACTGACGAGGAAAGCACGGTTCTGCTGGCGCGCAGTGGCGGGACCGTCCTGGTACAGACGCGACCGTGACAGATCCCGTGTTCCGCGTCGCAGGGAGATTCGTCGATGTGGAGGTGTCGGAAAAGCGCGCTAGTCTGAGCGGTCGGTTCACCTGAGGTGAGCCCTCACGGGAAGGAGAGCAGGTGGCGTCACGGTTCACGACCAAGGGGCCTCGCATGCCGATGCGGTTGCGCACATGGCAGCGGGAGGCACTGGATTCGTACCTGGCTTCCAGCCCACGTGACTGGCTGGTGTGCGCCACCCCTGGTGCCGGCAAGACGACGTTCACCCTGGCCGTCGCGGCTCACCTGTGGCAGGACCACGTCATCAACCGTGTCATCGTCGTCTGCCCGACCGATCATCTGCGCACCCAGTGGATAGGTGCGGCCCGCGGACTCGGCTTTGACCTGCGCGACACCACGAATGCCGAGGCGCTTCCGCCCGACTGCCACGGCTGCGTCGTCACCTACGCCCAGGTCGCCCAGAAACCAACCCTCCACGCAGCCCGGTCTACCAACATGCGTACCCTCGTCATCTTCGACGAGATCCACCACGCCGGCGACGTCATGAGCTGGGGATCTGGCGTCATCGAGGCCTTCTCGGGTGCGGTGCGACGCCTCGGTGTCACCGGAACCCCGTTCCGTTCCGATGAGGCCAGGATCGCTCACGTCCGCTACGAGGAAGTCGGCGACGGCGCCTTCGAGTCGGTGGCCGACTACACCTATGGCTACGGTGACGCCCTGCGTGACGGGGTCGTGCGTCCCGTCACCTTCGCCACCTACACCGGACGATCCACCTGGACCGACGCGCTGGGGGAGACCCACACCGCCATTCTCGGCGACTCCGAACTCACCAAGGCCAACGAGGAAATGGCCTGGCGTACCGCCTTGGACTCAGACGGGGAGTGGATCGCCCATGTCATGGCCGCGGCATGGGCGCGGGTGAACCAGCTGCGCGATTCCGGGACGATCCCGCATGCCAAGGTGCTCATCCCGGCCTCGAATCAGAAGGTGGCCAAGGAATACGCCGAGGTCTGGCGAGAGGTCACGGGCAATGAGCCCTCGGTGATCCTGTCCGAGGACGCGGCCTCGGCCAAGAAACTCACCGCCTACCGTGACGACCCGGACAAGATCTGCGCGGTCTGTGTGCGCCTCATCACTGAGGGGGTCGACGTTCCCGACGCCGCCGTGCTGATCTACTCGACGACGGCCTCGACCCCGCTGTTCTTCGCACAGATGGTGGGGCGTGTGGTTCGTGCGCGCAATCGTCGCGAGCGTGCCACGGTCTTCTTGCCGGTAGTGGGACGTCTGCTCGACATGGCCTCCGAGATGGAGGAGACCCGCGACCACGTCATCGGGCCGCCCGAGGAGCCGGACCTCATCGAGGAGTTCGACACCCGGGAACGCTCCGAGCCTGACCCCGATGCCGGGACCTGGCAGGCCGTCGCCTCCGATGCCATCCTCGGCGAGGTCATCGACACCTACGCTCCCCTCCCGTCCGATGGCGGACTCTTCGCCCTCGACGACCTCTTGAGTCCTGAGCAGGAGCGCGCCCTGCTGGCCCGTGACGAGAAGATCCGCGCTGAGCAGGCCCGCCGCGTAGCCTCGGCTCGCCGTGCCTCCAAGGCGTCGAAGGCGGCCGAGGAGAGGCAGGCCCGACGTGACGACCTCGTCGCCCTGCAGCGCCGTGGTGGCTCGGTGTATGACACCATCAGTGACCCGCGCGAAATGCGCCGAGAGATTCATCGAGCCCTGCTCGACTACTCCCGCCATCACGACCTCACTCCGCAGGCGGGCTGGGGGCAGCTCTACCGAGAGGTGCCGGGCCCCAAGAATGAGTCAGCGCCGATGGATCTGCTGCGCACCCGGCTGGAGTGGTTGCACTCTCACTGATCCTCTGACGAGCCAGAACACCACCTGACGCGATCCTGACGGCATCCTCTGGCATCCTTGGGAGGGTGAGTTCGGTCTACGGCACGGCATTGTTGGTCCAGGGGTCGGAGACCCTGTTGTCGGACAGGGCCGTCGACGCCCGGGTGACGGCTGCCCGACGGGAGGTCCCCGAGGCTGAACTGGTTGAGTTGGAGGGCCGCGAGGTCGACGCGGGCCGGTTCGTGGAAGCCACCGGAGGGTCCCTGTTCAGCGAGGCGACGATCGTCGTCGTCGATTCCATCGCCGATCTCGACAAGGACCTCTTCGACCTGGTCGTCACCACAGCGGCACAACCCTCGGACGACCTGTGCCTCGTCCTCGTCCATCCCGGGGGGATGAAGGGAAAGGGACTCCTGACCAAGCTCGCCAAGGCGAAGATCGAGACGGTGAAGGTGGAACCCCCCAAGCCTTGGGCCATCCCTGACTTCATCGCCAAGGAGGCCCGTCGAGCCCATCTCGACATGGATCATGACGCCTACGACGCCTTGCACCAAGCCCTTGGCAACGATCTTCGCACTTTGGCTGCGGCCATCGACCAGCTGGCCAGCGATTCACCGGATGGTCGGATCGGGGCCGAGACCGTCAAGACTTATTTCGGTGGCAGGGCGGAGATCTCGGCATTCAATGTTGCCGACTCCAGCCTGGAAGGACGGCTTCCCGATGCCCTGGAAACCTTGCGCTGGGGGTTGTCGACCGGGGTTCAGCCAGCAGCGGTGACGGCCGCAATGGCTCGCGGTCTGCGATCCTTGGGACTGTTCCTGGACATGCGCAGCCAGCGGATGGGGGACAAGCAGCTGGCTCAGGCGATCGGCGTCTCGCCGTGGAAACTCAAGGCCCTCAACAAGCAGGCACGGTCCTGGAGCAAGGCTGGGGCGGCCAAGGCAATTCGGCTCGTCAGTACCTGCGACGCCGCCGTCAAGGGTGCTGCAGTTGACGCCGACTACGCCTTGGAGTCGATGCTCATCGACGTCGAGAAGGCCCGGCAATCATGAACCAGGGCCGCGGACGGTAGTCTTGCCGAGGCTCTGAAGTGTGTCAGGTTCGATGGAGTTCCTGGGTTCGGCCGGGCCGCATGATTGGCGGTGGTGTCTTGACGTGCTCCACGACAGGCACGTCAAGCGCCTCGGCCACCCAGTGGGTCGAGGCGCTCTGTGCATCCCCTGAAGGGGAGAGGAAGACTCAGGCGGCCAGCGAGTTGAGCTTCTTGGAGATGGCCGACTTGCGGTTGGCGGCCTGGTTCTTGTGGATGACGCCCTTCGACACGGCCTTGTCGAGCTGACGGTTGGCGATCTTGGCAGCCTTGGTGGCGACCTCGACGTCTCCGGCCTCAGCGGCGCGACGGAAGTTGCGCACGTAGGTGCGCAGGGCGGACTTGACGGCCTTGTTGCGCTGGCGCGACTTCTCGTTGGTCTTCACGCGCTTCATCTGCGACTTGATGTTCGGCACTGGGCAGCCTCTGATTCCTTGATCGGTGTACGTGGAAAGCGCCAGACAGGCGCGACAGGAAACGCTACCAAATCGACGCCGTACGACCCAAATCAGCGGGTCTTCTCGTGGCCTCGCCCCTAGTCGGAGCATTGTGGTGGTTACATCAGGACCCAGGTCGGGCGCTCAACCAGAGACACTCGTACGGGGCCAGCCGCAGGTTCATGGGGGTGAGATCGTAGTCGAATCCGCTCAGCAGCTCGGTGACGACGTCGTCGAGCTCCGATCGCAGGGTTTCCATGGGGAACCAGACTTCCTGCTCGCTGACGTTGTACAGCTCGATCATCCGGCCTTCGGGATGCGGTCGTCCCCACATGATGACCTTGCGGCTGGGTGAGGGCAGCACGACCGTTTCCACCGACGCGTGGAACTCGGGGCTGCGACGACGGGCATTGATGGCTCGTCTCACCCCGCGCCAGATTCGACCAGGGACGCTGTGAGGCTCGGCCTGAGCCTGCTCCACCAACGACCAGTCCATCACCGGACGATGGACCCATCGGTTGTCGTCGGCATGATCAGGGTCGCGCTGCCAGTCGTCGTTGAGCATTCCGACCTCGTCGCCCATCCAGATGAGCGGCACGCCGCCGTACCCCAGGATCGCGGTGTGCATCATGACGATGCGGGCGATGGTGGCGTCGATGAGGGCCGGGTCCTCGGCCTCCAGGGCACGTTCCAATCCAGCGAGGCTCGCCAGGGAGCCGCTGATGCGACGGTCCCCGGTCTCCGGGTTGTCCTGGAAGACCAGGCCGCGGGCGAAGGACCCGGGGAAATCCCCGGAGTAGAAGTCTGAGAGGAATCGACGATGGGCGACGGGGTCCAGCCCGGTGTCGTGAGCGTCAGCGTCGTCGATCGCCCATCCGATGTCGTCGTGACACCGGGCATAGGTGGCCCAAGTTGTCGTCGAGGGCTTGTCGGGGACCCGGCTCAAGGCCGTCTCCATGAGACTGACGTCGCGGGCAGCCAGGGCGCTCCACAGCTGCACCATGAGGCTGTTGTGGTACGCCATGTCCGATACCTTGCCCCAGTGACGGCCTCGTCCCAGGTACCCGATGAGGTCATTCGGGCCGACGACCGCCTCGGCCTTGAAGGCCACAGCAGGGGCGACGATTCGCATCGCCTGGCGCAGTGACTGGGTGATGTCGTGGACTTGCGGGAGGTTCTGGCAACCGGTGCCGAGCTTCTTCCAGATGAAGGCGATGGCGTCCAGACGGAAGACCTCGACTCCGCGGTTGGCGAGTTCACACATCAGGTCGAGGAACTCGCAGAAGACGTCGGGATTGGCCCAGTTGAGGTCCCACTGGAACTCGTTGAAGGTCGTCCAGACCCATCCCTGACAGTCGTCGTTCCAGGTGAAATTGCCACGCGCAAAGTCGGGGAAGACCTCCGGGAGATCCTTCTCCCAGGCATCGACCTCGTTCTGAGTCTTCAGGACGTGGAAGTAGTCACGGTATTTCTGTTGACCGGCACGTGCTCGCTGAGCCCACTCATGCTCGGCCGCCACATGGTTGACGACCAGGTCCACGACCAGGGAGATGCCGTGGCTCCTCAGCGTGGCCGTCAGATCGTCGAGATCGTCCATCGTGCCCAGATCAGTACGGATCGTGTGATGGTCGGCGACGGCGTAGCCCCCGTCATTGGCTCCTTGTCGTGGTTGCAGCAAGGGCATGAGGTGCAGATATCGCACCCCCATCTCGGACAGATGGTCCAGATGATCGTTGATGCCCTTGAGGGTGCCTGCGAAGCGGTCGGTGTAGGTGGCGTACCCGATCATGGACGGCTTCTGCAGCCAGTCAGGTTCGAGGAGCCGAGCCTCGTCGAGACGCTTGAGATCGTCGGGGCGCTCGGCGATCCGGGTCACGAGAATGTCCCGGACTCTCTGCAAGGTTTCGTCGGCGCGATCGCCGTAGACCCTGCTGAGACCGATCCACAGATCGGGGAGATAACGCTCCCAGCGCAGTTCGAAGGATTGCTGGGTGGACGGATCGAGGCTCGCATGTCGGAGGCTGTCGTCGGCGACCATGATTCGAGCCTAGTCGGGTGTGGAGCTGACCGTCGGGATTGACGTGTGGTCGACGGAATGAGCACCGTGTCGCTGGTGCGTGAGACACTGGAAGTTGAGCCGGGCACCCCCGGCACCATCGTCGAGACATGAGGGAGCAGATGTCCGCGCCTCAGCCTGGCAGCACAGATCCGGCCATCATTCGGAACTTCTGCATCATCGCGCACATTGACCACGGCAAGTCGACCCTGGCCGACCGGATGTTGCAGATCACCGGTGTCCTTGACGAGCGCAGCGCTCGCGCTCAGTACCTGGACCGTATGGACATCGAGCGGGAACGCGGCATCACCATCAAGTCCCAGGCGGTGCGGATGCCTTGGGAGGTCGACGGTGTCACCCACATCCTCAACATGATCGACACCCCGGGGCACGTCGATTTCTCCTACGAGGTCTCGCGGTCCCTGCAGGCTTGTGAGGGGGCGATTCTGCTCGTCGACGCGGCTCAGGGCATCGAGGCCCAGACCCTGGCCAACCTGTACCTGGCCCTGGAGGCTGACCTGGAGATCATCCCAGTTCTCAACAAGATTGACCTTCCGGGCGCCGAACCGGATCGTCACGCCGCTGAGATCGCCGGAATCATTGGATGCGATGAGTCCGAGGTGCTGCGGGTCTCCGCGAAGACCGGTGACGGGGTGGACGACCTGCTCGACACCATCGTCGCCAAGGTGCCTGCTCCCGAAGGAGTGGCCAACGCCCCAGCTCGTGCCCTCATCTTCGACTCGGTCTACGACACCTACCGCGGCGTCGTCACCTATGTTCGCGTCGTCGACGGTGCTGTGCGCCACCGCGAGAAGATCCTCATGATGAGTACCGGGGCAGCCCACGAGGTGCTTGAAATCGGCGTCATCTCCCCGGATATGGTGCCAGCTGACGGACTGTCCGTCGGCGAGGTCGGTTACCTCATCACCGGTGTGAAGGATGTTCGTCAGTCCCGAGTCGGCGACACCGTCACCAATGCTGCCAAGCCCTCCGAGAAGGATCTCGGAGGGTACCAGCATCCCAAGCCGATGGTGTACTCGGGGCTCTTCCCCATCGACGCCAAGGACTTCCCGGAGTTGCGCGATGCCCTCGACAAGCTGCAGCTCAATGACGCAGCCCTCGTCTACGAGCCCGAGACCTCGACCGCCCTGGGGTTTGGATTCCGTGTCGGCTTCCTGGGCCTGCTGCACATGGAGATCGTGCGCGAGCGCCTGGAACGCGAATTCGATCTCGACCTCATCTCCACCGCGCCCTCGGTGGTGCACCACGTCCTCATGGAGGATGGGTCGACCGTCACCGTCACCAACCCGTCGGAGTACCCGACCTCCGGGCGTATCGCCGAGGTGCACGAGCCCATCGTCGATGCCACCATCCTCAGTCCTGCCGAGTACATCGGCACCATCCTCGAGCTGTGCCAGCAGCGTCGTGGGGTCCAGCAGGGACTGGACTACCTCTCCTCGGACCGCGTGGAGATTCGTTACCGACTGCCCCTCTCGGAGATCGTCTTCGACTTCTTCGACCAGCTCAAGTCCCGCACGAAGGGCTACGCCTCGCTGGATTACCACGAGGCGGGTGAGCAGGCCGCTGACCTCGTCAAGGTCGACATCCTGCTCAATGGCGATCCGGTCGACGCCCTCAGCTCCATCGTCCACCGCGACAAGTCCTATTCCTATGGCGTCGCGATGGCGGCCAAGCTCAAGGAACTCATCCCGCGCCAGCAGTTCGAGGTGCCGATCCAGGCTGCCATCGGCGCTCGCGTCATCGCCCGAGAGACCATCCGCGCCGTCCGCAAGGACGTGTTGGCCAAGTGCTACGGTGGTGACATCTCCCGAAAGCGCAAGCTGCTCGAGAAGCAGAAGGCCGGTAAGAAACGGATGAAGGTCGTCGGCTCGGTCGAGGTGCCCCAGGAGGCCTTCGTGGCCGCCCTGAGGACCGGCGAGGGTTCCGAGAAGAAATGAGCGGCGAGCTACGGCTGCACCGTCTGGCTGTGCCGGCCGCCCTCGCCGACCGGGGGATCGACGAGCTCGGCGTCTGGTCGGTGCCCCTGACCGTCAGGTTCCGACGCATCGAGGTGCGCGAGGGAATGGTGCTGCACGGGCCCGAGGGCTGGTCGGAGTGGTCACCCTTCTGGGACTACGACCCGGTCGAGTCCGCGTCCTGGTTGCGTGCGGGCATCGAGGGAGCCACTCAACCTGTCCCGGCCGCCCGACGTGACCGCATCCCCGTCAACGTCACCATCCCTGTCGTCGACGCTGATCTCGCCCGGACGATGGCAGCTGAATCGGCCTGCACCACCGCCAAGGTCAAGGTCGCCGATCCCCGCAGCGACTTGTGGGAGGACTGCCGCCGGGTCGCCGCGGTGCGTGAGGCCATGCCAGACGGCCAGATCCGGGTGGACGCCAATGCTGCGTGGGACGTCGAGACGGCAGTGCGAGCCATCACCGAACTCAACGCTGCAGCCGAGGGACTGGAGTACGTCGAGCAGCCCTGCCCCCAAGTCGAGGATCTCGCCCAGGTGAGACGCCGGGTCGATGTTCCGGTGGCGGCCGACGAGTCGGTGCGTCGCGCTGAGGATCCGGTTGCGGTGGCACGAGCTGGTGCGGCTGATTTCATCATCGTTAAGGCTCAGCCGTTGGCCGGTGTTGTCCGCGCCCTCGAGGTCATTGATGCCGCCGGGTTGCCGGCCGTCGTCTCCTCGGCCCTGGACACCAGCGTCGGCATCGGACTGGCCACCCACCTGGCGGCCGCCCTGCCCGAGCTCGACCATGCCTGCGGGTTGGGGACCCTGAGGCTCTTCCGTGGTGATGTCTGCGGCTCACCCCTGATGCCCGTCGACGGCTACCTGACTCCGCAGCGAGGCGTGGTCGACGCCGAGGCCGACGATCCCGACGACGACCTGTGTCCGAGATGGACCGAGCGTCTGGATCTCACCGTGGCCGCCCTGGCCGACTTGGAACGGAGATGACCGTGAACCCCTCCACTGCAATAGCTCGCCGACTGGTGAGTGCCCTTGTCGGAGCTGGGGTCGAACATGTCGTCTACTGTCCCGGATCCCGCGACGCCCCCATCGGATATGCCTTGGCGGATGCTGAGGCTGCTGGATGGCTGCACGCCCACGTGCGTCTCGACGAACGGTCGGCCGGATTCGTCGCCCTGGGGATCTCGAAATCGTCAGCCGGGTTGCGGCATCCGGCAGCGGTCGTGACGACGTCTGGGACTGCTGTGGCAAATCTGCATCCAGCCGTGCTGGAAGCGGATGCGGCGGGGGTGCCACTTGTCGTCGTCTCAGCTGACCGACCACATGAAATGTGGCACACCGGGGCCAACCAGACGACATTGCAGGCTGGAATCTTCGGGTCGGCATCGCGATTCGACGCTGAAATCCCCGCCGGGTTTCCTGCCGATGGAAGGCTCGACTCACTCGTGCTGCGTGCGATAAGTGCCGCGACCGGAGTACTTACCTATGACCCTGGCCCCGCTCACCTAAACGTCGGTTTTCGCGATCCGCTGGTACCAGATGATTCATGGCGACCCACACACATACCACGTCGTCACATCGAGCCTTATGGAGCTGAGCACTCCGAAAGTACTCAGCGCAGGCCAGCGGTAGGTGACGGGACACCACTGTCGATGCCGCCGCGTACCGTCGTGGTTGCTGGAGACGGTGCTGGAAGTGATGCCCAGAGGCTGGCCGAGCAGGGCGGATGGCCGTTGCTGGCCGAACCGACCTCGGGGGCCCGGGCTGGTTCCCATGCCCTGACTAACTACCAGGCAGTCTTGGCTGGCTCGCTGGTCAAGGATGTCGACGGGATACTTGTCATGGGGCATCCAACCCTCTCGCGTCCAGTGTCGCGGCTGCTGTCGCGCCCCGGGGTGACTGTCGTGACTGATCGGGCGCGCTGGACCGATGTCGCTGGGGTGGCGCGAGTGGTATCTGGCCCAGCGAGGCTGATCGACGTTGAGGTTGATGAGTCCTGGCTGTCACGCTGGCTGGACGCCGACCAACCAGTCGGCCTCACCTGCAAACAGGAGATCTGTGACGTTATCTGGCAGGCCTCAGCGCGGCAAGGGGCTCCGCAACTCGTCATTGGGGCCTCTGACGTCATCCGAGCCTTCGACATCGGTGCAGTGCCGCAGCGTGAGTCACCTCACGCAGTGGCTAATCGCGGACTGGCTGGTATCGATGGAACGGTGAGCACGGGAATCGGCCATGCGCTAGGCGGTGGATGCCCAGTCCGGGTGGTCGTCGGGGATCTCACCTTTGCCCATGACGCTACGGCGCTACTCACTGGCGACACCGATGATGACGTCGACGTGCAAGTCATTGTCCTCGACGATCACGGTGGTGCGATCTTTGGTGGGTTGGAGCATGCTGCGGCACCTCGTCCTGTTCTCGAGAGAATGTTCCTTACTCCGCAATGTCTGGACCTGTCGGCCCTGGCGGCCGGACTTGGGGCACACCATTGCACCGTTGCGTCAAGTGATCCCACGCGCCTACACGAACAGATGCGCCGCCTATTGGCTGAGCCGGTTCATGGTAGGAGGGTCGTCGAGGTGTCTCTGCCTCCGGTATGATCCTGTCATCGGCGCACGCACATGCCGCTTAGCATCGGTAGCCTCCGGACGAAGCTCGAGGCATCACGTGGTGTCTCGAGAGTGACCCCGTGGACTCCTAGGGCGAGGGCCACGAGAGGGACTCGTGGAAGCCAAAGGAGGCTCGCCAATGTCAGGACAGAAGAGGCAAGGACTGTGGATGCGGATGACCGCCGGTCTTGTTGCTGGAGTCACCACCTTTGTCGGTATATGTGTCTGCGCTCAGGCTACACCAGCGCAATATTCTGAGGCGCCTGTTGGTGCTAACAAGGCTGCTGCGCCACAGATTGAGACTGTCACCGGATATATGACGTCCACAGACCAGTGGCAGACAAAGATTTTCATCAAGAAGGACCTGGTGGCACATCCTCGCGGCAGCATTGTCATTATCCCCGGCGCAAATGAACATCAAGGTCGATATGACTACGTAGCCAAACGTTCTGCTCAGGCTGGATACAACGTTTTTCGGCTGGATCACCGCGGACATGGCAGGAGCGCTGCACCCTACGTGAATAACGTGGTTCCGCGCGGTCATATTGACGATTGGAATTCAATTATCGGTGACATCCACCAGTTGGTCGGAATCGCGAAGAAAGACACGCCAGGTAAGAAAATCTTCTTGCTGGGGCACTCGATGGGTGCTCAGGCCGTCCAAGGCTACGGCATCGCTTACCCCAATGACGTCGATGGCATCATCTCCACGGCTGGTGGAATCGGCATGAACCGCTATGGCAAGGACACTCTCAAGCCTCAGGTGATAACGGCCAAGAACCTGACTGAGGCCGAAAAACACGCTAAGCCCACCGTCTCTCAGTTGCTACCGCTTGACCAGATGACGAGCGTCAGGCGTTCATTACTGCCGCAGTTCCAGAAGGATCCGAAGAATGTCCGTCTTCCATCCTCGCCCTACGCGACCTCGGCCAAGGTGAAGATCCCCAACACGTTGGTCGTCTTCCCGAAGACGACGTACGACGGGGTATGCACAGATTCGCGATCCTACGAAAGCTTTGCCTACGACCTGCTCAACAACAGGTACATGACCGCAGGCCTGCTGACTCAGATGGTCGTCGGTCAGTTGTACACCACTTTCAATGCCAAAGACTTCACCACCCCGACCCTCATTATGCATGGCGAGGCCGACGGGCTTGCGCCGTCATTCGCTGATGTTAACTGGTACAACGCGATTAGCTCGAAAGATAAGACTGCAATTGTGTGGAAAGGTCTTATGCACGAGATCCTTAACGAGACTGTTCGTGATCAGGTCATCGACAAAACCCTCGATTGGATTAGCGCTCGAAACAAGTGAGGAATGTACCCATCTCGAGGTCGGCGTCATGACAAGTCCGTGGACTGTTCCAAACAGCTACGGAAGGCCTCCATCTTGGCTCCGGTCTCGATCCACTCCTTGTCCGGGTCGGAGCTGGGCATGATGCCCGCACCGGCATGTATCCGGACGGATCGGTTGTCCTCGGAGAACTGACCGCAGCGCAGGGCCAAGGCCCACTGGCCTGACCCATCCGGCGACATCCATCCCACTGGCCCGGCGAATCGTCCTCGGTCAATGACCTCGGTCTGCTCGATGAACTGGTAGGCGAGCTCTCGAGGAGTGCCGCACACAGCTGCGGTCGGGTGGATGACGTCGACGATCTGTGCAGCATTCGACGTGCCGACCCTGGCGGTGATGTCCGTGGCCAAGTGGGTGACATTGGGCAGTTCCAGCAGGAAAGGCCCGCGGATGGCAGGGTCGGACAGGCCAGCCTCGGTTAGTCGTCCTGTCACGGAAGCCACCGCCAGCTCGTGCTCACGATGCTCCTTGGGATCCTGCAACAGCTCATGGGACCAGAAAGGCTTGCGGGTACCGGCGAGCACTCGGCAACGGAACAGGCCATCGCGGCAGTCAACGAGCAGCTCGGGAGTCGCGCCAACCAGGCCGTCATGGCAGTAGGTCCAGCAGCCGCTGAACTTGCCCGAGAGCCGGGACGCGACGAGTCCACGGTCCATCGGGGCGGATGCCTGGACGGTCACTGACCGTGAGAGCACCACTTTTTCCAGCTCGGGGTCCTGGGACAGCCGGGTCGTCGCGGCGTTGACGGCCTGGCTCCAGTGCTCGGCGTCAAGATCGGGAAGCTGAGTCTCGATGACCGGCAGGTCGGAATCGCCGCGATGAATCGGGGTGGATTCCGCGCAGAAGACGAGAGTGCGCTCGCCCAGGTGACGACGGAGGAGGAGGACAGCGGGGACGACGAGGAATCCGTCCTCGTCCCGGGAAAACGGGAAAGAACCGAAAGCCACGGGAGCTGCGTCGGAGTGCTGAGCAGCCCACGATGAATAGGCGTTGAACACCTTCGCGGCAGCGCCATGGCCGCCTGCGGTGAAGCGGGCCTGCTCGCCCCACCCGACCATGGCCGGGGCATCGTCGGTGTCGGGAGCCACCCAGATCCACGGCTCGACCTCGGGCGGGCAGTAACGACGCGCGGTATCCAACCACCGAGCCCCACTCGCAGCGGACAGGTCGACATCGCAGGACAAGGTGTGCACGAGAGGAGATGCTACTCCGGGCCTGTCGGCCGGCCGCGCGAGGCAGCAGCGGCCTGAGTCAACGCGTCCAGGCAGATCCGTCTGCCTTGGCCTGCTCGGCCAGTCTCCTTACCTCGAGACGATCCACTTTCCCGGAAGCCAGCATGGGAATGGCCTCGACCGTCACGACGATTTGCGGACGAAGTTCCCGTGGCAGATCGACGGTGTCCCGGATACGCTCCGGCTCCTGGCATCCCGCGACGACGGCCGTGACGACCTGGCCCCACCTCTCGTCGGGCAGCCCGACGACGACGCAGTCCTTCACCGACCCGGTTGCGGTGACGGCATCGGCCACCTGGCTGGGGGAGATCTTGAGTCCACCGGAAACGATGAGGTCGTCGGCCCGACCATCGACGGCGAGTCGGCCGTCCTGCCAGTGGGCGATGTCCCCGGTGAGGTACCAATCATCGGCCGGTCCCTCATCGAGATACCCCGACATCACCATCGGACCGGACAGTGACACCCGACCATCCTCGTCCAGACGTACCTGCACCCCGTCGAGCGGAACCCCGTCGTAGACACAACCGCCGCAGGTCTCGCTCATGCCATAGGTCAGTACGATCGGCATCCCCGCAGCCCGAGCGTCGGAAACCAACTGCGAGGAGGTCGCGGCACCCCCGACGAGAATCGCGGAACACCGCGTCAAGGCGTCACGGGCAACTGAGTCATCCATGCAGTCGGTCAGCTGGGTCGGCACCAGGGACAGATGTACCCGACCGTCCGGATCCCTCCGTACCGCTTCGTCGATGGCGTCAGACAGGGCCCGAGGAGTCACCTTCCCCTCGACGACGACCACCGAGCGATCACCGGCTGCGGCCCTGGCGACGACCTGCAGACCGGCAATGTGGTTGGGGGGAAGGGCGAGCACCCAGGTTCCGGCCCCGCCAAGTCGCGCATCCGTGGCGTTGATGGACGCCAGCAGCTGAGCCGCTGAGATACCCACGAGGCGTCCGTGAGCAGAGGTCGACCCGGACGTGCGCATCACGAGCCCGACCTCATCGGGCAGGAAGACCGTCCTCCTCTCGACGTCCTCGAGGGTGGCCACTGGGTTCTCCTCGCTCCCGGCCGGCACGAGAACCGAGCGCGTTGAGCCTTGAAAGAAGCGTGTCAAGCGCTCGGTCAGCCAGACGACGTCTGTCTGGGTGCGTTCCACCCTGACGACGTGCAGTCGTGCGGTCTCGGCCATCGGGCCTCCTGTCGGGTCGTGGTGTCCAGAGGTGAGGAATCAGAAGTAGTACGGGTAGCTGGACCAGTCGGGGGAGCGGTGCTCGAGGAAGGCGTCGCGCCCCTCCTGGGCCTCCGGGGTCATGTACGCCATCCTGGTTGCCTCCCCGGCGAACGCCTGCTGACCGGCGATGCCGTCGTCGACCATGTTGAAGGCGTACTTGAGCATTCGGATGGCTTGCGGGGACTTGCCGGCGATCGTCAGGCCCCACTCGATGGCGGTGCTCTCCAGCTCGACGTGATCGACGGCGCGGTTGATGACCCCCCACCGCTCGGCCTGCTCGGCGGTGTACGTCTCCGCCAGGAAGAAGATCTCGCGGGCCCTCTTGTCACCGATCTGGCGAGCCAGCAGAGCCGAACCATATCCGGCGTCGAAGGAGCCGACATTGGCATCGACCTGCTTGAACCGAGCGTTCTCCCGGCTGGCCACCGCCATGTCGGCCACCACCATGAGGGAGTGGCCACCACCGGTCGTCCAACCAGGAATGGCGGCGATGATCGGCTTGGGGGTGGCGCGCATGAGCCGCTGCACCTCGAGGATGTGGAGACGCCCCAGACGGCCCCTGGCGATCCGCTCTCGGCGGGTGTCGGTGGCCAGGTTCTCGTCGCCGGCCGTCTCCTCGGACTCGTACTGGTAGCCAGCTGCACCGCGAATGCGCTGGTCACCGCCGGAGCAGAAGGAGTATCCGCCGTCGCGCGGGGAGGGGCCGTTCCCGGTCAAGATGATCGCTGCCACGTCAGGGGTGCAGCGTGCCGCGTCGATGCAGCGGTACAGCTCGTCGACGGTGTGCGGGCGGAAGGCGTTGCGGATGGCAGGACGGTCGAAGGCGATCCGCACCACCGGCAGGTCCTCGCCGGCCGGGGCGTGGTCGATCTCTCCACGCGAGATGAGGCGGTGGAAGGTCATGTCGGTCAAGGGGTCGCCGGGAAGGTTGACCTCGCGCCAACGGTCTGCGTCGAAGGTGTCGGAGACGAAAGGATGGGTGCTCACCCGGTGGAAGCTACCACCCCTGGTTAGGCAGTCTCACCTGGGACGACGAGCCAGCCACGACGCCGCGATGACACCTCCGACCGCACCGCCCAGATGGGCCTGCCAGGACACCCCAGCTTGTCCCGGAAGCACACCCCACAGCACAGACCCGTAGATGAGGAAGACGACGATGGCCACCAGGATGTCGCGCAGCCTCTTGGTGAACAGGCCCCGGACCAGCAGATACGCCAACCAACCGAAGACGATCCCGGACGCACCGAGGGTGATGGTTCCCGGTGCGCTGAAGAACCACGCGAAGAGGCCCGAGCACACCGTGATCATGAGCCCCGAGATGACCCAAGTTGATGTCGATTCCATGTAGACGAGCATGCCGAGGACGAAGAGCGGCACGGAGTTACCGGCCAGATGGGCCCAGCCGTAATGCAGCCACGGAGCAGTGAAGATTTCCCACAGTCCCTGACCGGTCCAGGAATGGATCCCGAACTGATCGAGGGTGTTGCCGAGCACGGTGTCGACGACCTCGAGGACCCACATGATCGCGACGACGACAGTCATCACCCCGGCGCTGCTGGCGATGGAGTTCGTGCGGCTCGGTGTTTCGGCCCGACGTCGGCGGACAGGAGTGGACGACGGAGGCAGGTAGGAAGTCATGTATCCAGTGTCGCAAAGAAGAATCGGGAATTTTCTGTGATTTTCCTCACAAAAGACCCGTCGATGTGGTTCTATCGTTCCCAACACACGAAACGGATGCCGCAAGAGCGGTAGAAGGTCGAGGAGGACCGTATGGCGGACCAGCAGGACGTCTTCGAGCCTGATCAGAGCATCATCGACAACGCCTGGGTCTCGGACTGGAAGACGCTCGAGGAGAAGGCCAAGGCCGACCCAGTCGCTTACTGGGAGGAACGAGCCCGGGGAGCTTGAATGGTCGAAGCCGTGGGACAAGATCCTCGACGATTCAGGCAAGCCCTTCTTCAAGTGGTTCACCGGTTCCAAGACGAACATCGTCACCAATGCGGTGGACCGTCACCTCGATACCGCCCGTCGGAACAAGTTGGCTCTCATCTGGGTCGGTGAGGACACCGACGAGGTGCGCACCTTCTCCTACTTCGCCCTCAACCGCGAAGTCGAGCAGATGGCGAACGTCCTCGAGGCCATGGGCGTGCACAAGGGTGACGTCGTCACCATCTATCTGCCTCGGATCCCCGAGATCTTCTTCGCGATGTTGGCCTGCGCCAAGATCGGCGCCGTTCACTCGGTGGTCTTCGCCGGTTACTCCTCAGATGCCCTCAACCAGCGCATTGACGGCTCGGAGTCCAAGGTTGTCATCACCGCTGACGGGTCGTGGATCAACGGCAAGGTCTTCCCGATGAAGCAGATCGTCGACGATGCGGTGAAGTTCTCACCGACCGTGGAGAACGTCATCGTCGTCAAGAACACGGCCACCGAGGTCACCATGGACCCGACCCGGGACCACTGGTATCACGAGCTGTGCAAGTTGCCGATTGCCAAGGGAAAGTGCCAGACCGTCCAGGTGGACGCCGAGGATCCGTTGTTCATCCTCTACACGTCGGGCTCGACCGGTAAGCCGAAGGGAGTTGTCCACACTCACGGTGGTTACCAGGTGCATTTGTCGGCAACCATGAAGTACTGCATGGACATCCACGAGGAAGATCGCTGGTGGTGCACCGCTGATCCGGGCTGGATCACCGGCACCTCCTACGTCATCTACGCCCCGCTGCTGCGCGGCGCGACCACCTTCATGGCCGAGGGCAGTCCGGTTTTCCCCTACCCGGATGTGTGGTGGCAGCTCATCGAGCATTACGGCATCAACAGCATGTTCACCGCTCCGACGGCCATCCGTACCCTGATGCGCTTCGGCGAGGCCTGGGTACGCAAGCACGACCTGTCCAGCCTGCGCATGCTCGGCTCGGTCGGCGAGCCGATCAATCCGGAGGCCTGGCGTTGGTTCCACGACGTCGTCGGCGACGGCACGTGCCCGATCACCGACACTTGGTGGCAGACCGAGACCGGCATGTTCCAGATCACCACGGTTCCCTCCATGCCTCTCAAACCCGGCGCCGCTGGTCGACCGGTTTTCGGTCAGGAGGCTGCTGTCGTGGACGAGGAGGGCAACGAACTGCCCGCCGGCAAAGAGGGCTTCCTGGTCCTCAAGAACCCGTGGCCCGCCATGATGCGTACTCTCTACAAGGATCCCGACCGTTACCTCGACACCTACTGGTCGAAGTATCCGGGGGCCTACCTCACTGGCGACTCCGCCCGTATCGACAAGGACGGCTACATCTGGATCATTGGTCGTACCGACGACGTCATCAAGGTGTCCGGTCATCGCATCGGCACCGCCGAGGTCGAAGCTGCCGTCGGCTCCCACCCGGCCGTCGCCGAGTGCGCCGCGATCGGTCTGCCGCACGAGGTCAAGGGCAATGCGATCCACATGGTCGTCGTGCTCAACACTGGATATGAGCCGTCCAAGGATCTCATCGCCGACATCCGCGGCCACGTAGCCGAGACCCTCTCGCCGATCGCAAAGCCCGACGCCATCGAGTTCGTCGAGAAGTTGCCGAAGACTCGCTCGGGCAAGATCATGCGTCGCGTCCTCAAAGCTCGTGCCTTGGGGGAGGACGAGGGGGACCTGTCGACCCTGGAGGACTGAGCCACTCCACTGACGTGCGAGGGCCGGGACACCATCTGGTGTCCCGGCCCTCGCGATGGTTCTCGACGGCGTAGCCACGCAGGGGCACGGTTCCTCAGTCCATGCCAGAGGTCTCCAGGCCCTGCACCAGGTAGCGCTGCAGGACGAGGAAGACAATGACCACCGGCACGATGGCCACCAGGGCGCCGGCGAAGAGCTCGGAGTAGTTGACTCCCTGGCTCGTCATGAACCGACTCAAGGTGAGCTGGACGGTCGTGGTGTTGTCGCGAGCCACCAGCAGCGGCCACAGGAAGGAGTTCCAGGCGCCGATGAAGGTGATCGTCGAGACGGCCGCGATGATTCCTTTGGAATTGGGGACGACAATGCGCCACATCGTCGTCCACGGATTGGCTCCGTCGAGGTTCGAAGCCTCCTCCAGCTCCTTGGGGAACTCCAGCAGGGATTGCCGAAACATGTAGGTCGCGAAGGCCGAGAACATCATCGGGATGATGAGGCCACGGTAGGAGTCGATCCACCCGAATCGGGTCGTCATGATGAAACTCGGCACGAAGGTGACAGCGGTCGGCACCATGAGGGTGAGCACCGTCAGACGCAACACCACCGTCGCAGCCTTGCTGCGGAATCGCGCCAGCCCGTAGCCAGCCATGAAACTGACGATGACCGTCAGCACCGTCTGGCCGACGGCCTGGATGGCCGAGTGGACCATCGCCCCAGGCAGGTTGAGGTCAGTGTCGGAGAAGAGATCCCGCAGCACCGAGAAGTCGAGGTTGTCAGGCAACCACTTCCAGTCCGCGGCGACGAAGGCCTCCGAGCTGCTGAAGGCATTGCGGAAGATGACGTAGAAGGGCAGCAGGAAGAGCAGGGCCAGGATGAACAGCACGACGATCTTGAGACCGTGCAAGAGGCTCCCCGAGCGGCCCGTGACCATGTGGGAACGTTCCTCAGCCATCGGACACCTCCTTGCGGTGGGTCTTGGCGGCCTGCTTGATGGCCTTCTTCTCGCGACGCTCCTGGCCACTCATGAGCCAGTTCTGGGCCAGTCCGAACAGCACGATGATGGCGGTGAGGGTGACGGTCCCGGCGCCACCCATACCGAGATCCTGGTCGGCTCCACCGACGCTGATGAGGTACAGGTGCACCAGCGGGGGGCGAGCGTAGGGCGGGTAGGTGCCTGAGGAGGACAACAAGTTGTAGAACTCGTCGAAGGCCTGGAAAGCACCGATGAGCAGCAGCATGAGGACGGCCGCACTCACTCCCCGCAGCTGCGGCATGGTGACGTGACGCAGGGTCGCCCAGCGGCCGGCACCGTCAATCGCGGCAGCTTCATAGGTGTCGGTGGGAATGCGGTTGAGACCCGCGATGAGCAGAATCATGTAGTAGCCGACCTGCAGCCACAACCGCAGTGAGATCAGCGCGATCCAGTACCAGTAGCCCACTCCGGACAGCCAGTCGATGTTGTTACCGCCGACCTTGCGCAGCAGGGAGTTCGCCAGGCCGAACCGTGCTCCGTTGAAGAAGCTGAGTCGCCAGACCATTGCCGCGACGACGTAGGAACAGGCTGTCGGGATGAAGAAGGAGGAGCGGAAGAAGGCCCGGAACTTGCTGACGTTGTTGAGGGCCAGCGCAAGGGCCAGGGAACAGACGTAGGTGAGCGGAACAATGAAGACCGCGAAGATGATGAAGACCAGCATCGAGTTGCGGAACAGGGTGTCCGACAACAGGTTCTGGTAGTTCGCGAAACCGACGAACTTCGTGGGGGACAGGGTTGCCCGGGCGTCGAAGAGCGACAGGTAGGCGCTCCAAATGATCGGGATGTAGACGAAGACCAGCAGTCCGATCAGGAACGGCGCAACGAACAGGGCAAACCAGAGGTTACGCCCCTGGTGCCCCCGAACCCGCTGCCAGAAACTGCGGGTGGGGGGCACCGAGACTGCCGACGAACTCACTTGTTGACGCGCTTGAGCTCGGCCTTGGCCGTCGACTGCACTCCGGCAAAGGCCGACTTCGGGTCTGCACCCTTCTTGACGACGTTCGTGAGCGCGGCGCTGTAGGCGTCAGAAATTTTGGAGGTCCAGAAGAGGCTCGCGGCCTTGCCGTGCTTGTCGACCATCTCGGCAGCGGCCTTGCCTGCGCCGCTGCTGATCTGGGAGCACTTGTCGGTGAGGTCAGGCTGCGACGGGATGTGGGTGCCGTAGGAGTTGGCGAAGTCGACCTGCTTGTCGGTCTGATCGACCCACAGCCACTTGGCGTACTTCTTGGCGGCCTCGACGTCATTGTTTGCTCCCTTGGCAGCGACACAGGAACCGTAGGCGCCGAAGGGCACGGCCTGCTTGCCGGACTTACCGATGGCAGGGAACGGGATGACGCCGAAGTCGTCCTTCCACTTCTTGGAGATGTCGCCCAACGACCACAGGCCACCCCACTGCATGGCGGTCTCGCCATTGGTGAAGGGGGAGGCGTCGAACCAATCCTTGGAGGCGGCAGTCAGCAGGGCGCCGGACTTGTAGAAGTCGCGGTAAGCGGCGACGGCGTCGAAGAAGGCCTGCTCCATGAAGGCGACATCAGTGTGGTCATCGTTGAGCTGGTCGAATCCGGAGGCCCAGATGAGGAGGTTGCCGAGCACACCGACGCCACCGTCGTTGCCGGCGAAGAAGCCGCCCATCTCCTTGGTCTTGACGGCCTTGGCAGTCTCGACGAGCTGCTCGAAGGTGGTCGGGGCCGACAGCTTGGCCTTCTCCAGGGCCGACTTGCGGTAGTAGAGCAGCTGCATGTCGACGACCTGCGGGATCGCGTAGATCTTGCCGTCGAGGGTCATGCGATCTAGCACCGGCTTCGAGAACTTGGACTTGGCGTCACCGATGGTGTCGGTGAGATCAACAACCTGACCCTTCTGAATCATGTCGAGGGTGGCGCCGTACTCAGACTCGAAGACATCAGGGATGCCCGATCCGGACAGCAGGGTGGTGCTCAGCAGCTTCATGTAGTCGGTACCGGGGTTCCATTTCACGGTAACCGTGGCGTCCTTGTAATCTTTGGCGTAGCGATTGACGGCCTGCTGGACCCCCTTCTCGCCGTATTCGTGGTACCACTGGACGATTTTTCCGGAGCCACCCGAAGCGGCGCTGGACTTCGAGTCGGTGGAGACGCCACCGGTGTTCGATCCGCATGCGGTCAGGACCGCGGCAGTGGCCAAACCGGCGGATGCGCTGAGGAAGTGACGGCGAGAGAAATTCATGACGGCAGCTTAAACCTCAAACTGTTGAAATTTCACCCGTTGATCGTGGTGTTCGCCATTCGAATAGCTGTGGACTCGTGTGGCTGAGCCGTCTTCGGCCCAGATGGCATCATGCAAGGGCCGCATTCGCACCTTGGACATCAGGAGGACCATGACTCACGCAGACGGCGACCTGCCCCAGCTCCAGGCAGCTGACGGCCCATGGAGCATCTATCTGCACGTGCCGTTCTGTGCGTCCCGGTGCGGATACTGCGACTTCAACACCTATGTGCTCTCAGCCATGGGGGAGGACGCCATCTCTGGTTACCTGGAGGCGGCTCATCGCGAGTTGGACCTCGCTGGGCAGATGTGGAGACGGCGTCCGGCGGTGTCCACCATTTTCTTCGGGGGAGGCACTCCGACGATGCTCACCCCGGCCCAACTGGGAGAGCTCGTCGATCACATCCGTACTGCGTGGGGGATCGACGACGACGCCGAGATCACCACGGAGGCCAACCCGGAAACCCTGGACGAGGATGTGCTTTCTGGGTTGCTCGCGGCCGGGATCAACCGATTGTCCATGGGAATGCAGTCCTCCGATGAGTCCGTCCTGACGATTCTGGATCGTCGTCACCGGCCCGGGCGTGCCGTGGAGATGGCAAGGCTGGCCCGCCAGGTGGGATTCGACGACGTCAGCCTCGACCTCATCTTCGGCACTCCCGGGGAGGACATGGATTCCTGGCGGTGCAGTCTCGAGGCCGCGCTGTCGGCCGAGCCCGATCACGTCTCCGCCTACTCCCTCATTGTTGAGGAGGGCACCAGGCTGGCAGCGCGCATCCGGCGTGGCGAATTATCGATGACTGACGAGGACGACCTCGCCGACAAGTACCTCATCGCCGAGAAGGCCCTCACCGAGGCGGGGTACGTCAACTACGAGGTGTCGAACTGGGCCCGGTCCCGCGACGGTCATGACCACCGGTGTCGTCACAACATGGCGTACTGGCTGGGACATGACTGGTGGGGGATTGGTCCTGGAGCCCACTCCCACGTGAACGGGACGAGGTGGTGGAACGTCAAGCATCCTGCTATGTACCGGAGCAGGCTGGCCGAGGGTCGTCTGCCCGTCGAGGACCACGAGGTCCTCGACACGGAGCAGCATCATGAGGAGACGGTGCTGCTGCAGCTGCGTCTGGCTGACGGGTTGCCGTTATCCGAGCTGACGGAGGTGGAACGTCACCGGGCTGACCACGTCGTGGAGCAGGGACTCGGGGCGATCCAGGGCAGTCACCTGGTGCTCAACCTGGCCGGGCGAATGGTGGCCGACAGGATCATCACGGATCTGCTGGTGTGAGGTCATTGCGCGGGTGGCCATGCCGGGCGGGTCATTTCAGCTGGTGATGCACGGCTTGTCGTCATGGCCATGCGTGGCAATACAGTGGCTACCGTGATCGACCGGTATTCCCACGACGTCCTCGCAAGTGGCTGGCGCACCTCTCACATGAAGGCAAGCGTCGATATGCCATTGGAACTCGACATGGTCGTCGAGGATCCATCGAGCGGATACGTCGGGGCCGTCGTCGCGTGGCAGAACGGCTTGGTCGTGCTCGAGGATCGCAAGGGCAAGCGCAAGTCCTTCCCCATCGGTCCGGGTTTCTGGGTGGACGGCAAGCCCGTCAATCTGTGCATCCCCCCTCGTCAGGGCAGTGCCAGCATCAAGCACACGGCGTCGGGGTCCGTTGCCGGAGCGGCTGGACCAGCCCGCGTTGCCCTTCCCAGCCGCATCTACGTCGAGGGTCGTCACGACGCCGAACTCGTCGAGAAGATCTGGGGAGACGACCTGCGCCACGTCGGGGTCGTCGTGGAATACATGGGCGGTATGGACGACCTGGTCGGAATCGTCGCCGAGTTCAAGCCGGGCCCCGGGCATCGACTGGGAGTGCTCGTCGACCACCTCGTCGCCGGAACCAAGGAATCCCGCGTGGCTGACGAGGTGAGACGCGGCGGATATGGCGAGTACGTCATGATCACCGGACACCGGTTCATCGACATCTGGCAGGCCATCAAGCCCGAGCGGATCGGACGGAAGGGGTGGCCGGACGTTCCGATGGACGAGGACTTCAAGCTCGGCACCCTGAAACGTCTCGGCCTGCCACACTCCACCCAGGCCGACGTGGGCAAGGCCTGGCAGGCCATGTTGAAGAGGGTGCGCGACTGGCACGACCTGGATCCACGGTTCAACACCGAGATGGAGAAACTCATCGACTTCGTCACCTGTGACCACGTCGACGAGCTGGACGATGGGGAGACGGCATGAGTATCGACGCCGAGACGGTCTGCGACCTCATCCGGGACGTCAGTGCCAGGATCATCGACCCGCGGTTCCGGTCCCTGAATGATCACCAGATCCACCAGAAGAAGCCCGGAGACTTCGTCACCGACGCCGATCGTCAGGCCGAGAAGGAGCTTGGTGCGGCGCTGACCAAGCACGCCGGTGGGGTCGTCGTCGGGGAGGAGTCCGCCTTTGCCGACCCGACCATCCTCGACGCCGTTCCGGACGCCGACCTGGCGTGGGTCATTGATCCCATCGATGGCACGAAGAACTTCGTCCACGGATCGGCAGACCACGGGGTGATGCTCGCCGAACTCAATCGTGGCGAAACGGTGAGGGCCTGGATCTGGCAGCCCCAGCACGGCCACATGTGGTGTGCCGAGCGCGGCGCCGGGGTCACGTGTGACGGTGAGGCGGTGACCCGCGGAGGGTCGCACGTCCCGGTTCGTGCCGCGACGACCCATGAGGCTTACAAGATCGCCTCGCCCCAGGTGGAGTGGCGGATGTCGAAGTGGTGCTGCGCGGTGGACTACCCACTGATCTGCCTGGGGGAGAACGACGTCACCGCCTATCAGCACTCCTACCCATGGGATCACCTGCCTGGCGCCCTTATGGTGCGCGAGCTCGGCGGGGTTGTTCGGACTGTCGACGGGGCGGAGTACGGGCCTCGCGAGATGTCGGGAACACTCGTCGTCGCAGCCGACGAGGATGCCTACCGGGTGGTTGCTGAACTGCTGCGCTGAGTTAGCCGTGCGGGGCCGGGCCCGCATCAGGCCAGCTGGGGAGGAACGTGCCCGGTCACCGGGGTGAGCGGGATCTCGACGGGGACTCTCTCGGCGAGATCGGCGCGCTGCTTCATGACGGCGGTCGCATCGATCGGGTGCCCGTGGCCAGGTACGTAGACGCCTACACCATCGGTGCCGGTGATGACCGAGTCAATGGCGCGCGGCCAGCCGCGGACATCGGTCGTCTCGTCGGACTGTGGCTCCCCTGCGGTCTCCACCAGGTCCCCGACGAAGGTCACCTTCTCGTCGCGGACGATGACGACGAGGTCCCCGTCGGTGTGGGCCGGACCGGGGTGGATGACCTCGGCGCCGACGCCGCCCAGGTCGACATAGGCCATCAGCGCGATGGGATGGTCGACCCGGAGATCAGGACAGTGAGCCAGGGCGGCCTCATGCATCCAGGTCTCAGCCCCGTCAATCCCAGGGAGCCCGCCGCTGTGGTCATAGTGATGGTGGGTGATGACGACCCGATCAACCGGACGACCCAGCATGCATGCCGCCGACATCGCCAGGGCGTGTCCCTGTTCAGGAGCCGAGCCGGTGTCGATGAGGAGGACATGATCGTCACCGGCGACCAGTCCGCAGGTGACGGCTTCTGGTTCGACGACGGCCGTCCATACCCGGGCAGTGAGAGCGGACCACTGGGGAGTCTCGGGATTCGTCGACATGGCCACCAGTGTGGCACGTCCCGGGGGGTGCGCTGCCAGCGAGAGAGGCAGAAGGACGTCAGGTGAACGCGATAAGGTGGCACTCGGCACCTGAGAGTGCCAAAGTGGGACTTGTACCCGATGGGATCGCGTGAGGAGGGATTGTGCTCGACGACCGCAAGCTCGACGTGCTCAAGGCCATCGTCACCGATTACGTCTCCAGCAAGGAGCCGGTGGGTTCCAAGGCTTTGGTGGAACGCCACGGACTTCGGGTGTCCCCGGCAACCGTTCGCAATGACATGGCCGTCCTGGAGGAGGAGGGGTACGTCACCCACCCCCACACCAGCGCCGGTCGTATTCCGACTGACAAGGGGTATCGCCTCTTCGTCGACCGGATCGCCACCCTCAAACCGCTGTCCGGGCCAGAGCGCCGGGCCATCCAGGCCTTCATGACCGGAGCCGTCGACCTCGATGACATCGTGCGTCGCACGGTGCGACTGCTCGCCCAGATCACTCACCAGGTCGCCATCATGCAGTATCCGGTGGCGACGACGGCGACGATCCGTCACCTCGAGTTGGTGAGCCTGTCGACCGACCGCATCCTCATCGTCCTCATCATGTCCTCGGGGTCGGTGGAGCAGCGGATCGTGGAGCTTCCCGGTCACGACGAGCAGAATCTTGTCGCCCTTAGCGCCCGGCTCAACCGGGCCCTCGTCGGTCTGACGGTGGCAGAGGCCGTCGACTCCCTCAATCGGCTTCTTGACGAACTCGGGCCGGCTGAGGGGCCGCGCGCGACCTCCGTCGTCGCGACCGTCCTGGAGATCCTCGCCGTCGACCCATCCGCCCGCGTGGTGGTTGCCGGGGTTCCCAATCTCACCGCATTCGGTGCACAGTGGGAGACGACGGTGCGTCCGGTTCTGGAGGCTCTCGAGGAGCAGGTCGTCCTGATGCGATTGCTCGGCGAGGCCACCGCTGGAGAAGCCGGTGAGGTCACGGTGCGTATTGGTGCCGAGAACACTGACGTGCCCTTCCAGTCCACCTCACTGGTGGCAAGCACATATGGATCCGACGATACCCTGTCGAGTCTCGGCGTGGTCGGACCCACCCGAATGGACTACCCCTCAACCATGGCAGCCGTGCGAGCCGTGGCCCGTTATGTGGGCCGGTTCCTGGCAGAAGGATGATCCTTGAGCAACGACTACTACGAGATTCTCGGTGTTTCCCGCGATGCGAGCGCCGACGAGATCAAGAAGGCTTATCGCCGCAAGGCCATGAAACTCCACCCCGATGTCGCCGGACCGGGATCCGAGGACGAGTTCAAGAAGGTCCAGGAGGCCTATGAGGTGCTCCAGGATCCGCAGAAACGCGCCGTCTTCGACCGTGGTGGTGACCCGAACGCCCGCATGGGCGGATTCGGGGAGGGAGGATTCAGCAGCGCTGGATTCGACTTCACCAACCTCGTTGACGCCATGTTCGGTGGTGGAACCTCCTTCGGTGGTGGCGGACGTGGGCCACGCTCCCGGACCCGGCGAGGTCAGGACGCCCTGGTGCGGATGCGCCTGAGCCTGGCCGAGGCGGTGTTCGGCGTCACCAAGCCGCTGGAGGTCGACACCGCAGTTGTGTGTCCCAAGTGTCAGGGCAAGGGGGCCGAGTCCGGCTCCGAGCCCGTCACCTGCAACACCTGTCAGGGACGCGGTGAGGTCATCACGGTGCAGCGTTCCTTCCTGGGCGACATTCGCACCAGCCAGCCTTGCCCGACCTGTCGTGGTTACGGCACGGTCATTCCGGATCCGTGTCAGGAGTGCTCCGGTGAGGGACGAGTGCGCACCACCCGCACCATCAACGTCAAGATTCCTGCTGGTGTTGCCGATGGCAACCGGATCCACCTGGATTCGCAGGGAGAGGTGGGGCCCGGTGGTGGCCCGGCAGGTGACCTGTACATCGAGATGACGATCAGCCCGCATGAGGTCTTCACCCGCGAGGGTGACAACCTCGAGATGGTCGTCACGATTCCGATGACGGCGGCTGCGCTGGGAACCAAGGTTCCGGTGCACACCCTCGAGGCCGATCGCGAGGACTTCGAGGAGTCCCAGAAGTCGGTCACCGTCGAGGTGCCGACAGGAACCCAGTCGGGAACCCGCATCGTCGTGCCTGAGCGGGGAGTGCCGCGGCTGCGTCGTGGCGGTCGGGGTGACCTGGGCGTCACCTTCATTGTTCAGACACCGACCAAGCTCGACTCCCACCAGAAGGACCTGTTGCGCCAGTTGGCCGAGGTCCGCGGGGAGACCAAGGTGTCGGCGTCCGTGGAGAAGTCGGGTGGACGCGGCATGTTCTCCCGCATCAAGGAAGCCTTCGGCGGATGAGTGACGCCTGCTTCCTCGGGGAGGTTGCCGGGGCCACGCCCGGGTCGGTGGTCGAGATCACCGGTGCGGAAGGTCACCATGCCGGTTCGGTGCGCCGCATTCGGGTGGGGGAGTCCGTCCTCGTCACCGACGGCGTGGGACATGCGGTGCGCGGACCTGCCGTCGAGGTGACGAAGGGATCCGTGAGCGTCGAGGTGACCGAGGTGCTCGAGGTCCCTGTCACGGCTCACCGCTGGGTTGCCGTCCAGGCCCTGCCGAAAACCGACCGCGCTGAGCTTGCGGTGGCAACCCTCACCGAGATGGGTGTCCACGAGATCTTGGCCTGGCCGGCCGATCGCAGCATCGTGCGCTGGAAAGGCGACAGGCAGGCCAAGGGTGTGGCGAAGTGGCAGGCGGCTGCCCGTGAGGCCACCAAGCAGTCACGACGATTCCTCGTTCCCCAGGTTGAATTGGCGCAGACCAAGGATGTGGTTGAGAGGATTCGCGATGCTGACGCTGCCTATGTGCTCCACGAGTCGGCCACCGAGCCTCTGGTGAGCCAGGACCTGCCCGAGTCTGGTGAGGTGATCGTCATCGTCGGGCCTGAGGGCGGCATCACCGACCAAGAAGTTGAGTCCTTCGTGGCTGCCGGAGCTCGCCCGGTCACCGTCTCCGACGGGGTGTTGCGGACCTCGACCGCAGGCGTGGTCGGCGTCGCCCAGTTGCAGGCCATGGTCGGTATGGCTGAGTGAGAGCATCCCGCAGCGCGTCGTACCTGGCATGACGATGGGGCCGGACGGATGATCCGTCCGGCCCCATCATTGGCGTGGAGAGCGTGTCGCCGTGGCACGACGGCATCTCAGTGGATCACTTCTTCTTGGTGGCGCCACCAAGAGCGACGGCGAGTAGGCCGCCGATGAGACCGAGATTCTTGAGGAACTGGATCTGCTCACCGATCTTCTCGTCGTCATCCTTCTCCCAGAAGGGGTGGCCGGCGAGAGTCACGGGGACGAGCTGGGCAGCCAGGATGGTGGCGGCCAGACGCGGCTTGATGCCGAGGGCCAGCAGGGATCCAGCGGTCAACATGGTGCAGCCGTTGGCCTTGACCAGCAGGTTGGGATCAACATCGGGGATCTGAGAGGTAGCTGCCTCAGGCAGCTTCGCGAGCAGTCCGTCGACAGCGCCGGAAAGCTGATCGGCGCTCTTGATCTCGCCGAGGCCTCCGGTGATGAAGATCGCCGACAGAGCGGAACGGGCGGTGAACTTGGCAAGGGACATGAATCCTCCTGGCTGATAGGTGCTACTTCCATCGTGCCTCACCACGGGTCGCTGGGGTGGTCGCGTTCGCGTTTAGGTGACGAATCCACTTTTGTTTCATGACGACAACACAGAGACGGTGGCGGTGACGGACGAGTGGTGCGATTCGTGCGTGATCCCCGGGGTGTCACTGGGTCAGCGCGAGTGCCAGCGGCAGAACAGGGCCAGACCCAGCTCGCCTCAACAGGCGTGCGCCGACAGTCATCGTCCATCGCGTGGATATGACGTCGTCGACGAGGAGAACAGGGGCGCCGCCGAGGTGGGACAGGCGGGACATGAGTTGTGGCCCGACGCTGAAACGATCATGCACGTCGCGGAGGCGATAAGCCGAGTTCCTTGACGGATCGAGACGTGGGGCATTCTCTGCGAGATCGAGACCGCCAAGATCCTGGAGGCGGCCAGCGCGGGCGAGCCCCGAGGCGAGAGAATCGATGAGGTGAGGTCGGGTGACGGATGCCACTCGGACCACGGCGGCTGGACGATGCTCCCAATCCCACTCGGCCAGCACCCGGATGCAAGCCTTGGCCAATGCTGGGGTGATCTCGGTGTCGATGGGCACGCCGTCGGCGTCGTTACGAAGCAGGTCTCGCAACGGGCCGCCCCAGCCCAGATCAGAGAGCCTGGCGATGACCCGTCCTTCCTCGGCCGTCTCGTCGGCGCTGATGCGACCTTTGAGGCCAATTCCCAGGGTGTCCATGCCTGACGGCCAGGTCATGCGCGGTTCGACGGGAACACCGACCCGATCCAGGGTGGTCGTCGCCGAGGACGATGCCGCCGGGTCAATGTCCGTCGGGTACCAAGGTCCGGCGCAAACATCGCAGCGACCGCAGGGAGCCGCCGACGGGTCGTCGAGCTGTCCGGTGAGGAAGGCCATCCGGCAGGTGTCCAGCCGTTCGTAGGCGAGCATGGCCTGCTGCTCCTCGCGTCGCGCCTGTGCGATCCGCTGGTAGCGCTCGGTGTCATGGACCCACGGTCTCCCGGTGGCCTGCCAACCGCCACGGACCTTCTCGACGGCCCCGTCGACCGCCATCACCTTGAGCAGCAGATCGAGTTGACTGCGTTTGATGTCGACGCGGGTCTCCAACGCGGGCACCGACAGCACCTGACCGTTGGACAGCGCTCCCAAGACGGCGTCGGCGCGTTCCTGGGTGGGCATGGAAGCGGTTGCGAAGTAGGTCCAGATCTCTTGATCCTCTGAGCCAGGAAGCAGCAGGACGTCAGCGTTCTCGGTGGCGCGGCCGGCCCGTCCGACCTGCTGATAGTAGGCGATGGGGGAGTTCGGTGCTCCCAGATGAACGACGAATCCCAGATCGGGTTTGTCGAACCCCATGCCGAGGGCACTGGTGGCGACGAGGGCTTTCACCTGGTTGTCGCGCAGAGCCTCCTCGAGGACGGCCCTTTCCTCCGGGTCCGTGCGTCCGGTATAGGCCTGCACTTGGTGTCCGGCCTCGGCCAGTGCTCGAGCGGTGTCCTCCGCCGTGGAGATCGTCAGACAGTAGATGATCCCGGAGCCGGGCAGTTCACCCACGTGCTGCACGAGCCAGGCCAGACGATCGGCTGGCCTGGGCAGGTTGAGCACACCGAGACGCAGAGACGTCCGGGCCAACGGCCCGCGCAGCACGAACACGTCGTCACGGTCGTGGCCTGGTGCGATCTGTTCGGCGACGTCCTGGACGACTCGCGAATTGGCGGTGGCCGTCGTCGCCAGCACCGGGATCTCGGCAGGCAGTGCCGAGACGAGATCCCGGATACGTCGGTAGTCAGGACGGAAATCATGGCCCCAGTCCGAGATGCAGTGGGCTTCGTCGATGACGAGCATTCCCAGTCGCCTCACCAGATCAGGCAGTTGCTCACTGGCGAACTTCGGATTGACGAGTCGTTCCGGAGATACGAGCAGAACGCCGATCTCGTCAGCGTCGAGACGACTGGTGATGTCAGCCCACTCCGTGACATTGGCCGAGGAGATCGCGGCGGCTCGCACACCCGCGCGTTCCGCGGCGGCCACCTGGTCACGCATGAGGGCAATGAGAGGGGAGACGATGAGAGTCGGTCCGAACCCGGCGGACCGTTGCAACAGAGCTGTGACGAAGTAGACCGCGGACTTTCCCCATCCGGTGCGTTGCACCACCAAGGCACGACGACGATGGGCCGCCAAGGCCTCGACCGCCTCCCACTGGCCGGGGTGGAACTCGACATCATCGCGACCGACGAGACAGCGCAGGATTGCCAATCCGCGGCTGTGCAGGTCACCGTCCGGTGCTTCAGACATTGGTGTCATGGCCCCTCCCCTCGACGCTCATCATGGCTGTGGACGCCGACAGTTTCGGGTCGAGGCTCCGGAACACCAGGAGAACAGCGAAATCAGAACGGCAACGGCAGCTGGTCGATGACGTCTTGAGCCTGGGACTGCTGGGCGGAGACGATGCTGCCGAGCCACTCGACGATGGCTGTCTGGGTGGTTTCGTCGAATCCCTGCACGACGTCGAGGTACTCGGCTCCACTGTTCGCGGCAGCATCACAAAGCCGCACGACGTCCCCGGGAGCCTGGGCGTCGACGACGTCGAGGGCGGACAGGAAGGCGTCACGATTCTCGATCAACTGAGTTCGGCCCGCGTCAGTCGGCTGTACCTTGCCAATGAGGGACCTGAGCCTCTTGACCCGCTCGGCGCGCGCCGAGACGAGGTTGTCGAGGGCTCCCTGCCACACCAGCCCGGACAGCCGGTCGCGCGACATGAAGAGGCGACGAATCTGGCGGTACCAGGCCTCCAGGGCCGACAGGTTGCCGAGGTAGGTGACGTTGTGGGCGATGATCCTGTCGAGCTTGGCGTAGCTGGCCGGGGTCACCGGACGCTGCCGACCGGCGGGCGGAGGAGTGAGGACGAGCTGGTCGTCGTCGGGGATGTCGTCACGCAGGATCGACCCAGCCCCGACCACGGTTCCGAATCCGGTCGCCACCGGACCGACCGTCCCACCCTGACCGCCGAGGAAGACCGGGTGCTGGTTGAGCAGCACCCCGTGCGGGACGTCGCCGAAGAGGGATGCCGTCGTCTTGTCGCCGTCAGGAGTGAAGTTGAAGTGAATGTAGGACGACCCGACCTCGGAATGATCCGACCGAGAGGTTCCTCCGGCCATGAGGACGTCACAGAAGTTGATGAGGCTGCCGAGGGTGACGAATGGCAGCAGAACGGTCTGCTTGAGGCCGACGGTGTGGGCCCCGCTGGCCTCTTCCTCGAGGATGGTGCCGCCACGGACGTGCGCACCCGATGCCATGTTCGCTCCGGCCAGGAAGACGGCGTCCTGGGCGAAGCCGCCCTTGAGCTTGACCCCGGTGCCGAGCTGGCAGTCCTGGATCGTCATGGGGGTTTCGTCGCCGAGCACGCACCCGGCGGAGATGACCGTGCGACGGCCACGAATCCGACATCCGGGGCCAATGACGACACCGTCACCGCTGATGTTGTCGACGTCGACGTCGTCGTCAATGTCGACGGTCAACGGATTGGGGATGCGAACACCCCTGTCGATGAGCTTGGCCACTTTCTCCAGGCCACGCGGTTGCAGCGCAGGGGAGTTGACGTCCATCGATGGTCCTTTCGGGGTGGCGGTTCGTACCGACCAGCGTAGTCAGTCGTGCTGACGGCCGCGGGCCATGACGAGCCAGGCCGCTGCGACGACGAAAGCCATGCCGACCATCTGCACCGGGGTGAGGGTCTGGCCCAGGATGAAGAATCCTGCAGTTGCGGCCACGGCCGGTTCCATACCGGTGAAGACGCCATAGACCGTGGTGTCAATGTGGCGCAGGGCGTACATCTCCAGGCTGTAGGGCAGGGCGGAGGACATCAGAGCTACCACGAGACCAATGAGGAGGTGACGGGGCTGGACGAGGTCAGCCCCCTGGGCAACGAATCCGATCGGCAGCAGGACGACCGAGCTCAGCGCGATGGCCCACCACAACCCCTCGAGCTTCGACCAACTCGCCCCGACGAGCTGTGCTGACTTGGCGTAGAGGGCCCAGAAGATACCGGCGGTGAAGGCCAGCAGGAGGCCGAGAATGCTGATGCTGGCCCAATCGGCATTGAGGGCACCGGAGACCCCGACGACACCGCCCAGAGCGAGCAGGATCGCCAACCAATCACGCACTGAGTGGCTTCCCAGGGCGGCCATCCCCAGTGGCCCGAGGAACTCGACGGTCACCGCCACACCCAGCGGCAATCGCTCCAGGGAGAAGTAGAAGGCGGTGTTCAAGCCGCCCAGGGCGATGACCAGAGCCAGCACCCTCATCCAGTCGTCGCGGGTGTGGCCGTGTAGATGAGGTCTGACGACAGGGGCCATGAGAAGGGCGGCCAGCGACATTCGCAACGCAACGGTTCCCAGCGGTCCCACCTGAGGGATGAGGGTGGCAGCCAAAGCTCCCCCGATTTGAACTGAGAGGACAGCTCCTAACATGAAAAGAATTCCGCGCACGGGGCCCACCATAGTGGCGCACCTGCCACGATCATGGCGCTGCTGTCGGCTCGTCGCGCCCTGGAGGGTCTGGATCGATGCCCCACACTCGGTGTATCGGTTCTGTGGCTGACCTCAGCGCGGCACCACCAGGGCGAATCCTGACAGGAATAGGCCGGTGAAGATGCCTCCGGAGCGTTCTTGGGCTTTCTTGGCTGCTGATGGGTCCACTTCTTTGATCATGGCTCCGGTTTGCAGATCGTAAAGTCTGATGACAGGACTGTCGGTGGCGGTGTCGACCACCCCGACGGTTTTACCTTGGATTCGGAGTGGAATTCCCTGATCTGCGGCCAAGTGGGTGTTCACGATGAGGCGGGATTTTCCAGTGGTCAGGTCAGTGGCCACGACTTGCCCGGACAGGAGGGTCCAGATGAATTCATGTCCCATGATGACCGCGTCTGAACCGGTAGGGCCCATGCTGTCTTCGCGGACTCCTCCGCCGTCGATCGTATTGAGGGGTTTCCCGTGTTCATCGGTGATCGGGATCTGCCGGGCTGATCCTGTTTTCAGGTCGAAGAATGCCAAGGTGGTTTGCGGGTATGTCGCCTTTTTGTTCCATGACGTTGCCCCCAGTCGCACGACAAGATCCTTCCCGTGACATGCGAGGCCGCTTTCGGGGGTCAACCCCCACCGGGGTGTCATAAGAGGCCCGAGGTCTACCGTCTTGTGGTGCTGTCGGTCGATGCGGAAGAATTGCACTCCTGAAGGGCTATGGTATGTGTTGTGGGAAATCCCATATATCTGATTGTTGCACATTGTAATATCAGACACCCAGTGTGGTATGTGCATTGATGTGCCATCGGTGAATTCGAGAAGGAATGTATATCTGTCGGGATTTGATGGATCGTCGCCCCAATTCGACAAGAATGCAAATTCTCCGGCACCGAGAGGATAGGGGTAGATGAATTGCGAATCTGATACGTAAGGATCTTTTCGGGGTATGATCCTGGTTCCTGATTTCCCCATGACGTACATGTTGGAGAAGTCAATGAAAGCGACGTTCCCGTTGCTATCGGAGCCGACGCTAGTGTATCGGGGCGCGTTGTCCAGTTTTTTGAGTTCGTGGGTGGTGTCCCCGTCGAGGGACAACAGCCCCGGGCGATCGAAGATGGGGGAATCTGGTTGGCTCCAGGATGTGGCGATCCTGACATCGGCATGAAGCGTATCGGTTTCACCGATGGACGTTGTCTGGACCGTTGTGCAGGCGGTGGTCGTCACGAGACAGATCACCGCCACCATGAAGGTCGCAAACCTCGTGCGCTTGCGTCGTTTATGCGCTGGTTTCATGATGATTGCTGCGGTTTTCCATCCTCAGTAATGCACGAGATAATGACTGTCTCGAATGTCATCGGGGTAAACACCTGGTCCGCCATCGGAATCAAGGTCATATCTGGAGATCTTGTATGCTGCCCACACGAACTGGGAACAATTGTAATGGGTATCCTCGACCTTCTTATTGTTCCAGAACTCTTTCTTGTATGGTCTACCGAGGTGGGAATATGTCCAGGTCTTTGCTTTTTCTCGCGCCGACCAAGGTATGCCTTTGAGGCCGTATCGTCCCCAATTGCGAGATACGCATTTCGCTTTGGCAGCGATCTTATGGGTCGTTTTTCTTATTCCGGGGGCTTCGGCGAGGGTAGCAGGATCGGCGTACAAGGCAACATGATTCCACGTCGATATGCCAGCCGGGCCGGCAGCTGTCCACATGATGTCACCACGATGCTTGGCGGCGATAGCTTTGGGATGGCAGTCTCCGGAACCGCTCGATGACGATCTCGTCGAGAAGCCGCCGAAACCCGATTCCTGGTTTTCGCGAGTGACTTCTGCAACGAGGAACTCAGCAGTCTGTTCCGGTGACTCGTTGCGTTGACCAGCCAAGGACTCAACGCCTTTGATCACATCCGTTCTCGTCGATTCAGGCGTGAACCGCATCAACGTGTCGATGTCACTATCCCACGCAGTCGCATGGACTGGTGCTACGGAGGTCGTCGCGGTGAGCAATGCGCCGACGACGACCATCCCCAGAGTATGAACAGCTTTCATGGGTATCTTTCCTTCTCGGAGGTGAGCCACATTGCTCACAGCGTAGCTACACGCTAGCAACAGGGCCCGTACCGGAGAAGGGCAGGGTAGGGTATTGGTCCCCTCTGGTTCGGCGTACCTGGGTTGGACTCGCCAATACAATGGCGCCCATGTCATTCGGCTTCGAGGTCACCTCACGTCTTGACGACGCCTGCGGGCGCACCGGCATCATCCACACACCACACGGCTCCGTCGAGACCCCGGCCTTCGTCGTCGTCGGGACCAAGGCCACCGTCAAGTCCCTGCTGCCTGAGTCCGTGGCGCAGCTGGGAGCCCAGGCAGTGCTGGCTAATGCCTACCATTTGTTCCTGCAACCGGGTCCAGACCTCGTCGACGAGGCTGGCGGGCTGGGACGGTTCATGAATTGGACCGGCCCGACCTTCACTGATTCCGGCGGCTTCCAAGTGCTCAGCCTCGGAGCCGGGTTCAAGAAGACCCTGGCGATGGACGTCTCCCAGCTCACCGAGGACGACGTCATTGCTGCTGACGCCGATCGCAAGGCCATGGTCGATGACGACGGCGTCACCTTTCGCAGCCCGCTCAACGGTGACCTTCATCGCTTCACCCCTGAGGTGTCGATGGGGATTCAGCACTGTCTCGGCGCGGACATCATGTTTGCCTTCGACGAGCTGACCACGCTCATGAACACCCGCTCCTACCAGGAGGAGGCGTTGGAGCGTACGCGACGGTGGGCCGAACGCTGTCTGGCTGAGCATCGTCGCCTCACCGAGGCCCGGGTCGGCAAGCCGTACCAAGCCCTCTTCGGGGTCGTCCAGGGTGCCCAGTACGAGGACCTGCGCCGCAAGGCCTGCCGGGATCTGTCTCAGATGGAGATTGACGGCCAGCGATTCGACGGCTTTGGCCTGGGAGGTGCCATCGAGAAGGTCAATCTTGGGCGGATCGTCACCTGGTGTGCCGAGGAACTGCCGGAAGATCGTCCCCGTCACCTGCTGGGCATCTCCGAGCCTGACGACCTCTTCGCCGCCTGCCGTGCGGGTGTCGACACCTTCGACTGCGTCAACCCTTCCCGGGTGGCCCGCAACGCCGCCATCTACACCGTCGATGGGCGCTACAACGTCAACACCGCCCGATTCCGGCGTGACTTCGGTCCGTTGGAGGAGGGCTGTGACTGCTACACCTGCACCCATTACTCCCGTGCCTACCTCCACCACCTGTTCAAGGCGAGGGAGATGCTAGCCAACACCCTGGCGACGATCCACAACGAACGCTGGACGGTTCGGCTCGTTGAACAGATTCGCGCTGCTATGCGGCATGGAGAGCTCGACGCTCTCGAGACCGATTTCATGGGTCGTTGGAATATCAACGGTGGAAGGCTGGTCAAGGCCAACTGATATGCCTGTTCTCCCTCATCCTCGGCCTCGCGACGGAAGAGACTGAAGGCGCCACTCGTGACGCTCGCGAACGCGAGAGTCGATCGTGGCCTTCGTGGCGATGGACGCCCTTGACGTCGATGACGACGTCGAGGTCGGGTCACTGATAATGGTCGGTCGATTCGATCGGCTCCCTCGACCAGGGTGATGATCGACGGGATGCCCGAGCGGGTCGAGGTCCTGGGCGGCACCATCGCCCTCGTCGAATTCCGTGGTTCCACTCAGATCGACCGTCTCCTCGAGATCATCGTCACCGAGCCGATGAACCGTGGCGGACTGATCAAGCTGGACCATCTTCGCTCGAGCTTGAGCGAGATCTACCGAGAGGTGTCCCAGTGGGACCTGGCCGTCAGCGAGGTAATGGACAAGATCGAGGTGGTTCGGGCTGCCGATGAGGCCGAGGCCGATCGCAAGTTTCAGGGTGACGGCTGGTCTTCATTCCGCTGCGCATGCTCGGTCATCGCGCGCGGCGGTGGCCCTTGTCCTCATGGCGTTCTCCGTGCTCGCAGGAGAAAGGATCTACCGACACTCGATCTTGCAGACGAACGGCCGGGTCAGCGTCGAGAACGCTTGGAGGCCGAACGAATTCGTGGCGCGACGTTCGAAGGTGCTGGTGTACGGGACTGTCAGCGAAATCTGCCAAAAATCGGCCCGACACCATGATGGCAACGTCACCATCGGCGTTTATTGGCAGATTTCGCCGGTATTCCGAGGCACAGCGTCAATGCTGAGCTGCTGCCAGCCTCTCCTGGTAGGTCGGCTCGTGCTTCTTGATCCAGGCGATGATCCGAGTCGTGATCGGGATGCAGGCGTACTCGACGAGGGTCTTCCACAAGAATCCGAAGAAGGCGTAGTTGCACCACTGCCGGAAGCTGGTAATTCCGACGACCGGTGCCGCGATGGCACAGAAGATGACGGTGTCGACGGCCTCACCGGCGCCGGTGGACCCCATCAGACGACCGACCAGGCCACGTTCCAGCCACTTGGCCTTGAGGCGAACCATGATGACCGAATTCGTGAACTGTCCGGCGAGGAATCCGCATGCCCCGGCCAGTACCATCTGCCACAGCGGTCCCAGCGACATCTCGAGGGCGGCGTCATGAGCCACTGAGTAGGAGTCGTTGAACCCTGGCAGGGCGATGATCGCCCAGAAGCACAGCACCGAGAGGATCGAGCAGATGAACCCCATGACGATGGCGCGGCGAGCCGCATTGATCCCGTAGATCTCAGTGGTGATGTCTCCCATGACGTAGGCGAGCGGGAAGAGGAAGAACCCGCCGTCGGTGGTGATGGGGCCGAGCTGGACTCCCTTCGATCCGCCGATGTTCGACAGGATGACCACGACACACATGAGGGTCAGGAGGATGTCATAGTGCCCAGAGCCGCGATCGGCATATGTCGGACGGACGGTGGCAGATGACCTGCGGCTGGTGGAGTCTGATGTCACGGCGAAATGGTAACCATGTTGACGAATACCATCGAAGTGACGACCACGACCAAAGGAGGATTCCGTGACCCTTGCAACCCCGGAACTCAACATCAGCCCACAGCGGGATCTCTACCCGCCGATCGAGCCCTACGACACCCGGATGGTCGATGTGGGTGATGGCCAACAGCTCTACGTCGAGCAGTGCGGCAACCCTGACGGCAAGCCGGTGGTCTTCCTGCACGGTGGCCCTGGCGGTGGTGGCGGTACCGAGCGCCGTCGTTTCTTCGACCCCGAGGCCTACCGCATCGTCGTCCTCGACCAGCGCGGTTGCGGCCTGTCAACCCCGCACATCGCCAAGGCTCGCACTCCGGAAGAGATGACCAGCAACACCACCTGGAAGCTCGTCGAGGATCTTGAGAAGATCCGTGAGCTGCTGGGTATTGAGCGCTGGCAGGTCTTCGGCGGATCCTGGGGATCGTGTCTGTCCCTGGCCTACGCCGAGAGCCATCCCGAGCGGGTGACCGAACTGGTGCTGCGCGGCATCTTCACTCTACGTGAGCAGGAACTCGACTGGTATTACAACTTCGGCGCCTCCGAGGTGTACCCGGAGCTGTGGGACAAGTTCTGCGAGCCGCTGCGTCGAGCTGGACATGACTTCTCCCGCGACAACATCGCCGCCTACTACGACCTGCTCTGGGACGACGACCCCGATGCCCACGGCCCCGCCGCCGTGGCCTGGACGACCTGGGAGGGGGCGACCACCTCGCTGTCCTTCAACCCGTCCCACGTCGAGGAGTTCTCCGATCCGGAGTTCGCACTGGCCTTCGCCCGCATCGAGAACCACTACTTCGTCAACCACGGATTCATGGTTGAGGGGCAGCTGCTGCGCGATGCCCACAAGCTCGCCGACATCCCGACGATCATCGTCCAGGGCCGCTACGACATGTGCTGCCCAGACGTCACCGCCGTCAGCCTGTCCAAGGCCCTGCCGAGCGCGGATCTGCGCATCGTGCTGGCTGGTCACTCAGCCTTCGAGCCGCTCGTCGCCTCCGAGCTGGTCAAGGCCACCGATCAGTTCCGCGGTTGAGATCTGACTCTCGGAGGGCCGGCGTCAAGAGGTGCCGGCCCTCCTGGGCTGTCCTCCGGACTGATCACCCACGGAAGCAGGGAACCGTCCCCAACTCACCGGGCCAACCCCAATCCTGGACGGCCAGGTCAGCCGCTCTCCCACACATCCGGGCCAGTTCCGGAGATCTTCCTGGGTGCTCGGCCACCCACCGCCACCGCGAGACCAGACGCTGACGCCCGCTCCCGAACCGTCCGGAAGCCTCCCGTCGCCGCAACGGGCCCAGCGACAACTCGGTGGTTTGCAAGGTGGCCGCAGCCGCAGCCAGGGCAACCATGTCCTCACTCACCTCGGGGCCGACCTCCCGATACCCGGCCATGGCAGCTTCCCTGAAAACCTCGCTCACCTGGCCAGAGTCGTCACAACTGACCCACGGAACCTGCAGATGTGCGAGATCGACCGCGGGATGATGGACGCTGCTGGCCTCGAAGTCGATGAAGGTGGCGTCACCCCCATCAGCGGGAATGACGATGTTTCCCGGACACGGATCAGCCTGGGTGAGGACGGCGTCATCCCCGCCTGCGAGCTCGGCGAACAGCCCGATCTCGGCCGACGCCTCCGCGCTGAGCACCCTGTCGTCCAACAGCTCAGCGAGCCTCGTCGCCCCACGCCCTGGCAGCCGAGGAGAGGCCGGACCGCCTGAGGACAGCGTCCCTGGATCGGCCTTCCTGATGAGTTGTCGGAAGGTCGCCACATCGGCCCCGCGCATCGTCGCCCCCAGTCCGCGTCCCCACGCCCGAGCCGCCTCCACAGCGGCATCAGGGTCAGATCCGGACAGCACATCGGCCAAGGTCGTCATCTCGCCGAGATCGGCCATGACGATGACCCCGAGATCCAGGTCGGCGGCCAACAACCGTGGCGCCCCGGGGACCGTCGCCAATCCAGCCCATTCCCGCACGATCCCGAAACCGCCGGAGTTGTGGGCCATGGTCTTGGATCGAAAACACTTGGCAATGACGGTGTGGGCCCCCTCGCTGGCCACGGTGGAACCGTCCACCCAGCACCGAGCGACGCTGGTGCGCACCCCGTCGCGCAGAACCTCGTCAAGGGACAACTCCGTGCCCAGGACGAACGCGGCGTCGTCGAGCCAGCCCAGTCCCATCTCCACCTCCTGGCTACCGCGGCGACCAATACAGTCGTTGGCTACGTCTACAGTGGGAGAGTACACATTCGCGTCATACCGGAGAGAACCCTGACCACCACCTTGCACTCCCACAACACCGATACCGGCAACCCCGGCCAGGCGCGCCGAGTCGTGACGGTGCCCGCATCGATTCCCATGGTCACCCTGGTCGGCCCCAACGACGAGTTCCTCAAGCATCTCGAGGACGCCCTTGGTGCCGACATCCTGGTACGGGGCAACGAGATTCACCTCGCCGGGCATCCCGCCGATCTTGCCGACGCCAACGACATCCTCACGGAGATGACCACCATCATCCGTACCGGTCAGGGACTGTCTGCCGACGACGTCGACCGGATCGTAGCGATGACCCGCAATGGGGAGGGGCCGGCCGAGATCATGACGGCCGACATCCTCAGTAGCCGTGGCAAGACGGTTCGCCCCAAGACCCTCGACCAGAAGCGCTACGTCGATGCCATTGACGCCCACACCGTCACCTTCGGCATCGGCCCCGCCGGTACCGGCAAGACCTACCTGGCGATGGCGAAGGCGGTCCAGGCCCTGCAGACCAAGCAGGTGAGCCGGATCATCCTCACCCGTCCGGCCGTGGAGGCGGGGGAGAAGATCGGCTTCCTGCCGGGCACACTCTCGGAGAAGATCGACCCCTACCTGCGTCCGCTCTACGACGCCCTACGCGACATGGTCGACCCGGACTCCATCCCGCGTCTCATCGGCGCCGGAACCGTAGAGGTGGCACCGCTGGCGTACATGCGTGGCCGCACCCTCAACGACGCCTTCGTCATCCTCGACGAGGCCCAGAACACCTCGCCCCAGCAGATGAAGATGTTCCTCACCCGTCTGGGGTCCGGATCCAAGATCGTCGTCACCGGCGACATCACCCAGGTCGACCTGCCCGGCGGGGTGAAGTCCGGCCTGCGAGTGGTGCAGGGCATCCTTGACGGTATCGATGACATCGCCTTCTGCAACCTCACCAGCCATGACGTCGTCCGTCACCGTCTCGTCGGCAAGATCGTCGCCGCCTACGACCGGTACGACACCGTCGCCGAGTCATACGGCCCCAGGAACCCGCGCAAGAACAGGAAGACCCGATGATCGACATCACCAATGAGTCCGGCTCCCCGGCCGATGAGGAGGGGCTCGTCGGACTGGCGACCTTCGCCCTCGACCGGCTTCGCATCCATCCCTCCTCGGAGCTGTCGATCATCCTCGTCGACGAGGGCACGATGGAGGCCTACCACGAGAAGTTCATGGGCCTTCCCGGACCGACCGACGTGCTGAGCTTCCCCATGGACGAGATGCGTGCTCCCGGCGACGACGAGGACCCGCCGTCAGGTCTGCTCGGCGACATCGTGCTGTGCCCGACCGTCACGGCTCGCCAGGCGGCCGAGAACGGTCGTACCCCCGACGGGGAGGCGGAATACCTCCTCATCCACGGTTTGCTTCACCTGCTCGGCCACGACCACGCCGAGCCGGAGGAGAAGCGCGTCATGTTCGGACTCAACGACGAGATCATCGCCGCATGGGATGATCATCGAGAACAGGCAGGTCAGCGGTGACGCAGCAGGAATGGGTCGTTCTTGCGATCGCTTTCATCTTCACGGTGTTGGCAAGCCTCAACGTGGCCATGGAGACGGCCCTTCAGCACATGTCCCACTCCAAGGCCGAGGAGCTGGCCGCCGATGGGTGGAAGCCTCACCTGCGAGTGCAGGACATGGTGGCCGATCCCGCCCCCTTCATCAACACCGCGATGCTGGTGAGAGTCATTTCCGAGGTGACGGCGACGGCCCTCGTCGCTTTCCTCATCTTCGGCCATTTCGATCTGCCCTGGCAGCAGGTGCTCGTCGTCGTGGCGATCATGGTCCTCGTCGACTTCCTGGCCTGGGGAGTGGCGCCGCGCACCCTGGGTCGCCAGCATGACACCGCCATCTGCACCTTCTGGTCGCGACCGTGGGGTGTGTTGGCGCAGATCCTTGGCCCGATCGCAGCCCTGCTCATCCTCATCGGCAATGCGCTGACCCCCGGCAAGGGATACGCCGAGGGGCCGTTCACCTCCGAGGCCGAGCTGCGCGAGATGGTCGACTACGCCGAGGCCTCCGACCTCATCGAGGCCGGCGAGCGCGAGATGATCCACTCGGTCTTCGAGCTGGGTGACACCCTCGCCAAGGAGGTCATGGTCCCGCGTACCGACGTCGTCTTCATCCCGCGGTCCAAGAACTTGCGTCAGGCCATGTCCCTGGCCCTGCGTTCCGGATTCTCCCGGGTCCCGGTCATTGGTGAGAGCCTCGACGATGTTCGGGGGGTCGTCTACCTCAAGGACCTCTCCCGTCGAGTCCTCGACAACCCTGAGGGCTACGCGTCCGAGACCGTCGAGTCGATCATGCGTCCGCCCGTCGTCGTTCCCGATTCCAAGCCGGTTGACCAGGTGCTGCGCGAGATGCAGCGTGACCGTAATCACCTCGTCATCGTCGTGGACGAGTTCGGTGGCACTGCTGGCCTGGTGACGATCGAGGACATCGTCGAGGAGATCGTCGGCGAGATCGTCGACGAGTACGACGCCGAGCCCACTCTCACCGAGGAGATCGAGGACGGAGTCTTCCGGATTTCCTCGCGTCTGCCGGTCGACGACCTGGGTGAGCTGTTCGACCTCAAGGTCGACGATGACGACGTCGAGACCGTCGGCGGCCTCATGGCCAAGGAATTGTCCGTCGTCCCGATCCCCGGATCTGTCATCATCTGGGAGGGGCTGGAGATCACCGCAGAGAAGGCAACCGGGCGACGTCACCAGGTGGACACCTGCCTGGTGAAGCGAGCCCCCGAGGAAAACCCCGATGAGGAGGACGACGATGAGTGACGACGAGATGCCCTCGCTGGCCTATCTCATGGACGGTGACGACGAGGAGATCTCCGACGTCGACTATGTGGCCGCCAGGGTGGCCGAGTCCACCCGCTCCGGGTTCCATTCCGGGTTCGTGTGCTTCGTCGGGCGTCCCAACGCCGGCAAGTCGACCCTGACGAATGCCTTGGTCGGTTCGAAGATTGCGATCGCCTCGTCGAAGCCTCAGACGACCCGTCACGTCATTCGCGGCGTCGTCACCGACGAGGACTCCCAGATCGTCGTCATCGATACTCCCGGACTCCACAAGCCGCGCACCTTGCTGGGCCAGCGCCTCAACGACCTCGTCTTCGACACCTGGACCCAGGTCGACGTCATCGGGGTGTGCCTGCCGTCCAACCAGCGGATCGGGCCGGGGGACACCTATCTCGTCAAGCAGATCGCCGACCTTCCCAGGAAGCCTGCACTCATCGCGCTGGCGACGAAGTCGGATCTGGTCTCCTCGGCGCGGATGGTTGAGCACCTCACCGCCATCGACAAGCTGCAGGAGGAGGTCGGCATCGAGTTCGCCGCGATCGTCCCCTGTTCGGCGGTCTCCGGTGAGCAGGTCGACGAGGTGCACGACGTTATCGTCTCCCTGCTACCCGAGGGGCCGGCCTACTACCCGGACGGAGAAGTCACCGACGAGCCGACCGAGACCCTCGTCGCCGAGCTCATCCGTGAGGCGGCCCTGGAGGGTGTGCGCGAGGAGCTCCCGCACTCGCTGGCCGTGGAGATCGTGGAGATGGGGCTGCGTGAGGGGCGGCCGGAGGACCGTCCGCTGCTCGACGTCCACGCATCCCTCATCGTCGAGCGTGACTCTCAGAAGGGAATCATGATCGGTCATCGCGGATCCCACATCAAGGAGGTCGGCACCCAGGCCAGGCAGCAGATCTCTGCTCTGCTGGGGACGCCGACTCACCTGGACCTGCAGGTCAAGGTGCTGCCGAATTGGCAGTCCGACCCGAAGTACCTCAACCGGCTGGGGTTCTGAGACCGATGACGGCCTCATATGGCTGAGGCCGTCACCTCTCCGCCGACGATCGTCAGGTCACTGGTCAACCCTGCCAGTGTCTTCCCGGAGAGGTCGAAGGGGTTGGGGCCCACGGCGATGACGTCGCTCGGCCCGCCCTCGACCACCTTGGCGATCTGGCGAGTACTGGACAGCAAGGCCTGGGAGACGGTGAGGGCATGCTCCATGTGCCATCCCGGGCGATGGTCCCCGGTCCGCTCGACGGCCACCCGTACGGCACCCCATGGATCGACTGGGGAGACCGGGGCATCCGACCCCATCGCCAACTCGGCCCCGGCGTCCACCATGTCGGCGAATCGGAAGCAGCGATCGGCGCGGTCGGCCCACATGACGTCGGTGGCGTCACGATCATCGACCATGTGCAGGGGCTGGACGCTGGCTCGCACTCCCAACTTTGCGAACCGGGGGACGTCGGAATCGGTGAGGACCTGGGCGTGCTCCACCGATCCCGAGATACCGGTCGTCTCGAAGGCGTCGAGGACCTCCCGGACGGCGCGATCACCGATGGCATGGGCCGCACACTGCAGGTTGGCAGCTTTCGCCCGTCTCATGAGCTCGACGAGGTCCTCAGGCGTGACCGAGTCGATTCCGGTCCCCTCAGGCCCACCACCTGATGGATATGAATCCATGCACCACGCGGTGCGCGTTGACATTGAGCCATCGACGATGACCTTGAGCGGGCCCATGGCGACCCGGCTCGGACCAGGCTTCTCAGTGATGGGGGACTGCCCGGTGGCCAGCCCTTGCGCGATCGCCTCGTCAAGACGCTCGGGGTAGACGCTCACCTCGACTCGCAGCGGACAGCGTCCATCTGCCTCGCGCCGCAGCCAGGTCTCGACGTCGGTGTCGAATTCCATGTCGCGGATGCCGACGATTCCTAGCCGAGCAGCCGCACCCCCACAACTTCCGACCCAACCGTCCAGCACGTGGGGATCGACGTGGGAAAGCTGGGTCTGGATGTCGAAGCTGGCCTTCTCGCGGAAGAATCCGTCACCCTGGACGCCGAGTTCGCGCATCGCCGCGGTGTTGCACCACACCGAGTGCAGATCAGCCGAGACGAGGACGGCTGCCCGGTCTCCGGTCACGGCATCGAGCTGTGCGGCATTCGGGTTCGAGTCCCACACCGAGGACCGAAAACCAAACCCTTGCAGGATGGGCTCGTCACTATCCGTGCGTCGTTCCACGTGTGCCGCGACCTCGTCGAGGACCTGTTGGTAATCAGCGGTCTGGCTGACGAGGAATTTTCGGGATGCCAACGCCCACTGCCCGACGTGGACGTGTTCGTCCCACAGCCCAGGCATGAGGATGCGTCCGTCCAGGTCGACACGTCGCACGGCCTCCGAGGAATCAGCGGCACGCTGCCAGGCCTCCGGACCGATGGCGACGACGCGGTCGGAGAGCAACACATCGGTGGGTTCGCCAGTGGACCCGTCAATCAGGTCGAGAATGCGGGCGTCGTGAAGCAGCAGCATGACCAGATGGTCCCACCTACGGTGGCCCATGTCAGACTTCGGACGAATTTGAGAGGAATCCCACGTTTTCACGACTGCGGTGTACTCTGACACACATGTCGCGCGCGCTCCTGCTTGTGTGCCGCAGCGAGACCCGTTGAAAGGGTGGCCTCCTCGCTGCGGGTGATCGGGCTGCCCGAGAAATCACACACTTTCGGAGAGACCACCACTGATGACGCGAATTCAGCCCCTCCCCTGTCAGCTGGCCAGCCAGATGCCCATCGGTCGCTACAAGCCCTTCGTCCCGCAGAAGCTGCCTGACCGCACCTGGCCCGACAAGACCCTCGACCACGCCCCGCGCTGGCTGTCCACCGATTTGCGCGACGGCAATCAGGCCCTCATCGACCCCATGACCCCGGCTCGCAAGATGCGCATGTTCGAGCTGCTCATCGAGATGGGTTACAAGGAGATCGAGATCGGCTTCCCCTCAGCCTCCCAGACTGACTTCGACTTCGTCCGTCAGGTCGTCGGGTCCGGCATCGTCCCTGACGATGTCACCATCTCGGTCCTGACCCAGGCCCGTGAGGACCTCATCGAGCGCACCGCGCAGAGCCTCGTCGGCGCCCACCGCGCCACCATCCACATGTACAACGCGGTCGCCGAGCTCTTCCGCCGTGTCGTGTTCAAGATGGACGAGCAGCAGTGCATCGACCTGGCCCACCAGGGCACCGAGTGGGTCGTCAAGTACGCCGAGAAGTACCTGGACGACGTCGAGTTCGGTTACGAGTACTCTCCGGAGATCTTCAGCCAGACCTCCACCGACTTCGCCATCGAGGTCTGCCATTCCGTCATGGACGTCTGGCAGCCCGGTCCGGACCGCGAGATCATCCTCAACCTGCCGGCCACCGTCGAGATGAGCACCCCGAACACCTACGCCGATCAGATCGAGTACTTCTGCCGCACCATCCGTGACCGCGAGAATGTCTGCGTCTCCCTGCACCCGCACAACGACCGTGGCACCGCCGTCGCGGCCGCCGAGTTCGCTCAGATGGCTGGCGCCGACCGCGTCGAGGGCTGTCTCTTCGGCCACGGCGAGCGCACCGGTAACGTCGACCTGGTCACCCTGGGCATGAACCTCGTCAGCCAGGGAGTTGACGCCGGTATCGACTTCTCCGACATGCCCAAGATCCGCCGCACCGTCGAGTACTGCACCTGTCTGCCAGTACCGGCCCGCCAGCCCTACTCCGGCGATCTGGTCTTCACCGCCTTCTCCGGTTCCCACCAGGACGCCATCAAGAAGGGTCTGGAAGACCTGGCCCGGCGCGCCGAGGACCAGGGCATTGACATCAATGAGATCGGCTGGGAGGCCCCGTACCTGCCCGTCGACCCGCACGACCTCGGCCGTACCTACGAGGCCGTCATCCGCGTCAACAGCCAGTCCGGCAAGGGCGGCATGGCCTACCTCATGAAGACCGAGCACCAGGTCGACCTGCCGCGTCGTCTGCAGATCGAGTTTTCCCGTGCGGTGCAGAACTACACCGACGACCAGGCTCGCGAGGTCTCCCACGACGAGATCTGGGACCTGTTCAACCGCGAGTACCTGCAGGTGCCCGGTATCGAGCTGGTCAGCCGCACGACCTCCACGGAGTCCGGCTCCTACCAGCTCACCGCCAACCTGCGGAACAACGACGAGGACGCCCAGATCCATGGTGAGGGCAACGGTGCGGTCTCGGCCTTCATCGACGCCCTGGCCTCCCTCGACGTCGCCGTCCAGGTGCTCGACTACTCCGAGCACGCCATGACGTCCGGCGGCACCGCGAAGGCCGCCGCCTACGTCGAGTGTGAGATCGGAGATGGCGAGACCTCGCAGATCCTCTGGGGCGTCGGAATCGATCCCGACATCACCCAGGCCTCCCTCAAAGCCGTTGTCAGCGCGGTGAATCGCTCCCGCCGCTGACCCGGCCAAGGGCGGGCGACCAGCAAGATCAGGCGGTGGGGCTGACCTCATTGGGGACGGCCCCACCGAACCTGCGGTCCCGCTTCGCGTACTCCAGGACGGCGTCCCACAGGTCTCGACGATCGACGTCGGGCCACAGCACGTCGGAGAACACCATCTCGGCGTAGGCCGATTGCCACAACAGGAAGTTCGATGTGCGCTGCTCTCCCGAGGAGCGCCAGAACAGGTCGACGTCAGGAATCTCTGGTTCGTCGAGGTGAGTGCGGAAGGTCTTCTCGGTGATGTGATCCGGATCGATCTTCCCCTCGGTCGCCAGCCTGGCGATGTCTCGCACCGCGTCGACGATCTCGGCGCGACCGCCGTAGTTCACGCAGAACTGCAGGGTCAGGACGGTGTTGTCGGCCGACTGCTGCTCGGCCGACTCCAGCTCCTTGATGACCGACTTCCACAACTTGGGGTGACGACCTGCCCAGCGGATACGCACCCCCATGGCGTCAAGCTGGTCACGACGACGGTGGATGACGTCGCGGTTGAACCCCATCAACCAACGCACTTCGTCGGGGGAGCGCTTCCAGTTCTCGGTGGAGAAGGCGTAGGCGCTCAGGTAGGGGATGCCCATCTCGATGGCCCCCTCGATGACGTCGAAGAGGGCGTCCTCACCACGGGCATGCCCCTCGGTTCGCTTGAGGCCGCGCTGCTTGGCCCACCGTCCATTGCCGTCCATGACGATGGCGACATGTCGGGGGATGAGCTCTGGAGGCAGTTCCGGAGGACGAGCTCCGGACGGATGCGGCAGCGGGCCGCGCTTCGGGGGTCGCGGTGTGGTGTGAGCCATGGGTCACAGCGTAGTGGCGTTGCGCTCGCCTGGGATCCGACGTTGTTGGTGTTACAGCCGACGTCCCATGTTGTACAGACAGACCAGCAGCAACTGGCAAGTCTGCTTCGACCATCACAGGGTCGTCCAGACGATGATGATTCCCGAGCCGAGACAGGCGATGATCGAGGCGACGCTGGTCCAGTGGCCGATGCGCTCTCGAGTCCGTCCGGAGATACCCGAGGAATTGGGTCGCAGACGATCGACAACGATCGGCAGCCATGCCGGGACCAGGACGATCCACCACGAGACGATGAAGGTCAGTATGCGCACGATGAGTGGCAGGTCGGCTGTTCCGATGCGCTGGCTTGACGAGATGAACAGTGGGATTGTCGTGAAGTTGGTGGCCATGCCGAGAGCACCCCAGGTGAACATGCCGTGAGCACCCGTGGATCGCGGACCTGACGATTTCTTGTGTCGGAATTTCTGGACGCGATGGGATCCCCATTTCTTCCACGCCAGATAACAGCCGAAGAGGAAGAGCAGAATGCCCAGTACACGGTCGACGGCGTGGGAAGCCAGCTGACGGGATGCGAAGTCGGTGGCGGCACTTCCAAGCAAGCCAAAACTCGTGATGCCAATGGCGCCGAGCACCAGCCCGGCCCCCGACACGAAGGCCCAACCATGGTTCTGTTTCTGGCCATGCACAGCGGCGCTGGCATTGAGGATCATGACCGGACTGACGGCTGCCACGAGCACCAGGTACCACACGCTGCCGAGCAGCGCGACAAAGGTATCCATGAGGCTTCTCCTGGTGGGGGGTCGCAACAACGTTACTGGGTGGGGGCATGCTCAGAGTCGGCGGACACCCTGAGAGGCCAGGCATGGCAGTTTTGCGCGGAACATTTTCGGCTGCACACCGTGACTGGGAGACAATAGGTGTCATGCCCACCTACCGCGATCAAGCCGTCGTCCTGCGCACACACAAGCTGGGTGAGGCCGATCGCATCGTCTCCATGCTGTCGCGGGAACACGGCAAGATTCGCGCAGTAGCCAGAGGTGTCCGACGCACCTCCAGCAAGTTCGGGGCCCGGTTGGACCCTTTCAACCTCGTCGATCTGCAGTTGGTGCAGGGGCGAAACCTTGACGTCGTCGCTCAGGTGGAATGCCTTCACCCATATTCCGCGCCACTGCGTCAGGACTATGGGCTCTTCACGGCCGCAGAGGTCATGGTCGAGGCCGCCGATCACCTGGTCCCGGTGGATCGGGAGCCTGCCCCGGCCCAGTATCGCTTGCTCGCCGGTGCGCTGCGGGTTCTTGGCCGGGGGACGACTGACGGCCCACGTCCACCTGAGATGGTGTTGGACTCCTACTTGTTGCGATCCTTGTCGGCGTCGGGATATGCCCCGGATCTGGTCGATTGCGTCCGCTGCGGAGCTCCCGGCCCGCACCCTGGGTTCTCGCCCAGCCTGGGCGGAGTGGTCTGCATCAACTGTCAGCCACCGGGCACGCCACATCCCCATGAAGAGACGATCGCCTACCTGCAGGCGCTGCTGGTGGGGGACTGGCCTGCCACCCGTGAGGTGACGTGGCCGAGGATCCGGGAAGGATCGGGGCTCGTCGCCGCCTTCGTGTCCTGGCACATGGATCGAGGACTGCGTTCGATGCCATTCCTGGAGCGTTGACCCGGTCTGGAGCCTGACCTCTGGCCACCTGCGGTGGCTACGACGACACTTCTACGGTTAATCACAACGTGCCGATCATCCACACCGACACCAGCGGTCCAGTGAAAGCCAATCTGCTCAGCACCCATCCGGTGTGCAAGCAGGCCGACTACCGCGCCGTGATCTCCCCGGGATGGGGGACACCTTCAAGCCCTACGAGGCCTTCGAGACGACCAGTACCACTGACCGGGAGATGCCGCTCACCCAGGCTGGTCGCCTTCCTGACGACCGAACCACGTGGAATGACCAGGACATCAATTCCTAGAAGTGGACCTGGAACGACACGAATAACTATCAGAACGCTGGACTGTTCTGAGCTGTCAGAGATAGCGGGAGGCCGGCGTGATGTCGGCCTCATGTTTGTGTGTTCTTGTACGGAGTATCAGGTTTGGCGCGCGGGATCCGAGCATCGACGATCCACCAACCATTGCGCAGACCAATGGAGATCTCACCACGGAGCAGGGAGACCCGCTCCTTGAGTCGCGCAATACCCATCCCGGTGGAACGGACGGGTTCAATCTCGGATCCGGTAACCGGATTGGAGACGGTGGCGACGACGTCATCGCCATCGTCTCGGACAATGATCTTTGCCGTGGTCGGGCCATTGTGCTTAATCGCGTTCGCGGTCGACTCGTCGAGGATTCGGTTAACGGCGTCGGAAACGCTCACCGGCATCGGTTTACAATCAACCGACCAATCGACGTGCCATCCCAAGGTTTCAAGGCGCGTCACCATGGCTGCCACGGTGGCCTCGACGGAGTCCTCGTGGGTGGGGGAGGACACCAGCGGAAGATTCTGGTTTCGCAGCACCAGGAGCAGGCGCTGAAGGTCGTCGAGGGCCGTCCGGGAGGTCGTCTCAATGGACTTCGACGCCGTGATGACGTCTTCGTCAGCGGTATTGAGACGAAGGGAACCCGCCAGCATGGTGATGACGGTGAGGTCCTTGGCCACGACGTCGTGGAGCTCGGCTGCCAACTGTTGGCGTTCTTCCTCGTGGGCATGGGCTGCCTGTTCGAGGGCGTCAGCTGCTTGTTCCTCCGCCTGCTCGCGGCGGTGATCGAGCCAGCGGAATGCGGAGCCGAATCCGACACCGATTCCGCATGCGAGGCCTGCGACCAATAGGATGGAAGCCCATCGTTCTTCGTGAGCAGTCGCTCGGGTCATGACAACAGCGGCTCCGATAATAATCGGAATGAAATGGCGTCTTAGACCGTGTTGGCTGGCGAAGAATGCAAGCACGACCAACAGAGGAATGCTAAATGCGACCTTTTCCGCGGCGACGCTACTGACCAGGCCGACAAGCAGTAGCAATTCCTGTAGTGCAGGACGCTGCCAACACAGCAGAGCCACTGTGGTGAAGACGTAAGTGGCTACCAGCCAGATCATCGTACTGCCGCATCGGTGAGTTACGACAGCCACACGCAGATCGTCCGCACCGGAAAACACCAGCACAGTGATGACGGTAACCGTGATACCAAAGGTTCGACTGCTCCCTTTGGGAATGAGGCGGCGTCCAGACGCACCACTATTCATTTGATGTGTTTCCCCATGGGCCAGACGGCCTATATATTGGGTATGGGATCAGTCACACCAATTAGGGTAGATGGCGCACAAGCCTTCTATGATTCCCTCGACATGTGCCTTTGGCTGTGTATTGACGGCGTTCTGAACAGGGGTGGACTCGGCGGAGGCCTGAGCGGGGGCTGCCATCGAGAAGGAGCTAACTGCCAAGGCAGCCACGATGCCGGTGATGATTTTCTTCATGGGCACAATGTATCCCTTCGGAGGGGGCATCTACAACGGGGTGCAGGGAGTCGCGTGGATGTCGCTGACACGTGCAGCGACATGCTGTGCGTATGGGCCGGTTGGCTGCCCACATGGCCGGCAATGTGGCCTGACGGTGATCATTTGTTCGTCAATGGCGCTGGGGCGAACCCGGTGTCATGAGGACTGCTCGGGCATGCGAGGATGGTGAGTAACGTAAGGAGGTGCGATGTCAGTTCGACTCGTCGTCACTGACGATCATCCGATCATGAGGCAGGCCCTCGCGGGCTATTTCTCCCGCGTCGAGGAGATGGAGGTCGTCGGCCAGGCCTCCAACGGTCGTGAAGCCGTCGAGCTCGTTGACCAGCTGTTGCCCGACGTCGTCCTCATGGACCTCAAGATGCCTGAGATGGACGGTCTGACGGCCACCCGAATGATCGTCTCCCGCCATCCTTCTGTTCGCGTCGTCGCCCTGACCACCTTCGCCCGCCGGGACATCGTCGTCGAGGCCATCCTTGCCGGTGCCGCCGGATACCTCCTCAAGGAGTCCGAGCCCGAAGCCGTCATCGCTGGGGTACGCGCCGTCATGGTCGGCCAGGTGACCGTTTCACCAGAGATCGCCCGAGGGGTTGTCGAGACCTTCTCGGCCCAGGTTGGGGGTAAGGCAACACCTCGTCAGGTCGACATGAACCCGGTGGAACTCTCTAACGCCGACGACGACGTCCTCAAGCTTCTCGCTGAGGGGCTGTCGAACGCTGTCATCGCGGAAGAACTGTGCCTCAGTGAGTCTGCCGTCAAACAGCGTATTGGTCATCTGGCGAAGAAACTGGGAGTGCGGAGCCGTCTCGAGGTGCTGGTGCGAGCCTGCGAGCTGGGTCTCGTCACCCCGCGGCTGCGCCGCTGATTAGGAATTGTCGCGCTTTGTCGAGCATTCCGAGCAGATCCCGAACAACTCCAATTCGTGTCCGGTCTCGCTGAACCCGTGCTTGGCAGCGATGTCGCGCGCCCAGTCCTCCAGGATTTTCTCCGGGCCAATCTCGACAGCCTTGCCGCAATTACGGCACACCAGATGGTGGTGGTGAGCTGAGGAACAGCGTCGGTAGGTCATCTCGCCATCCTCGGAGCGGATGGCATCGAGCTCGCCGTCCTCGGCCATCGTCTGCAAGTTCCGGTAGACCGTGGCCAGACCGACCTGGTCCCCCCGTTCCCTCAGTTGGTCGTGGACCTGCTGGGCAGTGAGGAAGAACGACTCGTCGTCAAACAGAGCACGAATGGCAAGGCGCTGTTTGGTCGTACGCCGCCGATTCTCCACCATGATCACCTCACTGCTGGGCGTGGAATTGCCTCAAATGTACCCCAGCATCCTGTGGATGACCCCGGGCGCACCATCTCGGACGGCTCCGAGGCGGGGTTGGTGGTGATTGCTGCCGCGTGGTTACCGGTAGGCTGGTCAATGGCCTCGCTGCCTGGACATGTAGATCCGTCGGTGGCGCTGCCCGCGTGGACACCATCCGGGTGTCCACTCCAATGAGGACTTGGAAGAAAGGGACGGCTGTGGCCTCCACCAGCACACTCGACAACGTCATCAACCTTTGCAAGCGTCGCGGATTCGTGTTCCCCTGCGGCGAGATTTACGGCGGCACCCGGGCGGCCTGGGATTACGGCCCATTCGGCGTCGAGCTCAAGGAGAACATCAAGAGGCAGTGGTGGCGTTACATGGTCACCTGTCGTGACGACGTCGTCGGCCTTGACTCGTCGGTCGTCCTGCCTCGCGATGTGTGGGTCGCGTCCGGCCACGTCGGCGTCTTCAATGACCCGTTGACCGAGTGTCTGTCGTGTCACAAGCGTATGCGTGCTGACCATCTTCAAGAAGGCCACGCCGCCAAGCACGGGATCGACGATCCGGATTCTGTCCCTCTGGGGGAGATCAACTGTCCCAATTGTGGCAACAAGGGCCAGTGGACCGAGCCCCGTGACTTCAACATGATGCTCAAGACTTACCTCGGCCCGGTCGAGGACGAGTCTGGTCTGCACTACCTGCGTCCCGAGACCGCCCAGGGTATCTTCGTGAACTTCCAGAACGTGCTCACCAGCGCTCGTAAGAAGCCGCCGTTCGGTATTGCTCAGACCGGTAAGTCCTTCCGCAACGAGATCACCCCCGGGAACTTCATCTTCCGCACCCGTGAGTTTGAGCAGATGGAGATGGAGTTCTTCGTCGAGCCCGGCACCGACGAGGAGTGGCACCAGTACTGGATTGACAACCGCACTGCCTGGTACACCGACCTCGGTATCAACCCGGACAATCTGCGTCACTACGAGCACCCCAAGGAGAAGCTCTCCCACTACTCGAAGCGTACCGTCGACATCGAGTACAAGTTCGGGTTCGTCGGTTCCGACTGGGGCGAGCTCGAGGGCATCGCCAATCGCACCGATTTCGACCTGGGTACCCATTCGAAGCATTCTGGCAAGGACCTGTCCTACTACGACCAGGCCAACAACAAGCGTTACCTGCCTTATGTTATTGAGCCGGCGGCTGGTCTTACGCGTTCTCTCATGGCGTTCATGGTTGACGCGTACACCGAGGATGAGGCTCCGAATGCCAAGGGTGGGGTTGATAAGCGTACTGTCCTGAAGCTGGATTCGCGTCTTTCGCCGGTCAAGGCTGCTGTGCTGCCGCTCAGCCGTAACTCTGATTTGTCTCCGAAGGCTCGTGATCTGGCGGCTCGCCTGCGTCAGCGGTGGAACGTCGACTTCGACGATGCTCAGGCCATTGGTAAGCGTTACCGTCGCCAGGATGAGATTGGTACTCCGTTCTGTGTCACTGTGGACTTTGACAGTCTTGACGACAATGCTGTGACGGTGCGGGACCGTGACACCATGGCTCAGGAACGCATCGCCATCGACAAGGCCGAGGACTACCTCGCCGGGAGGTTGCTCGGCTGCTGATCCTCTGGTCAGACCAATCCGACTGACAGTGGGGCCGGGGTATCCATCTCAGGTATCCCGGCCCCGGTGCGTCTTAGGAAAACGTCGTCCTTTAAGCTGTTCGGACAGCAGTGAAAGGGTGATGACTCCATGAGCGTGCCTGACGTTCGAGAGCGACGTGAACTTGAGCGCGGGGGGGATGCCGTGGCCATTCGTGCGCGCAGCGCAGCGCGTCCCTCCAACGTCACACTGAAATTGATCATGGCCATCACGGGGACGATCTTCGCGTTGTTCGTCTTCGTGCACATGGTCGGAAACCTCAAGGCCTTCATGGGCGCAGACGACTACAACGCCTACGCGGAGTTTCTCCGCACGGTCCTGTACCCACTGTTCCCCATAGGTGGGGTGCTGTGGTGCTTCCGGATCGTGCTGCTCGTCTGTCTGGTCCTGCATGTGTGGGCCGGTCTGACGATCTGGGCAAGGGGTCGACGAGCCCGCGGAAAGTTTTCCCGGCACAACATGAAGGCGTTGGGATGGGGGGCCCGCACGATGGTGCTGTCGGGCATCGTCATCTTGGCCTTCGTCGTGGTGCACATCCTTGACCTGACCTTGGGTAAGGGTGTCGCGTCCGCGTCCTTCCAGGGGCCGGTCAACGAGGGAACTCCTGACATCCAGATCACCGCGTACCAGAACCTCATCGCCAGTCTGTCGCGGCCGTGGATGGCGATCTTCTACACCGTCGTCATGATCATCATCGGGTTGCACATCTGCCAAGGCGTGCGCAACACCATCAATGACTTCGGCGGAACCGGCCGTCGTCTCCGCGCCGTCTGGACGGTGATTGGCCTGCTCATCGCACTGGCCATCGTGGTGTGCAACGGCGCACTTCCCATGCTCATTCTCGCCGGGGTGATCTCATGAAAAACGTCATTGGTGCCATCATCAAGCCTCTTGAGAAGATTGCCGGACGTCACGGTGAGGTGACTGTCGACGAGCCGGCCAAGGAACTTGTCAAGCCCGAGCAACCTCAGCCACGTCAGGCTGAGGTGAGCGTGCCGAGACGAGCAGCCCGCAAGGGTTCCAAGGCCCGCGACAACCTTGGGCCGGCTCAGAAGAAGGCCGGATACCTCGTAGGGGACGAGCTTGACGGCAAGGCCCCCGAGGGGGACCCGCTGACCGCGTGGACCCGTCGTCAGAGCGAGTACAAGCTGGTCAACCCCGCCAACCGACGCAAGATGAACGTCATCGTGGTGGGAACTGGACTGTCCGGTTCCGGCGTCGCCGCGACCCTGGGGCAGCTCGGCTACCACGTCGACTCCTTCTGCTTCCACGACTCGCCGCGTCGGGCCCACTCGGTGGCCGCTCAGGGCGGTATCAACGCCGCTCGGTCCCGCAAGGTTGACGGCGACTCCCTCAAGAGGTTCGTCAAGGACACCGTCAAGGGAGGCGACTACCGAGGCCGTGAGGCCGATGTCGTTCGACTCGGCACCGAGTCTGTACAGGTCATCGACCACATGTATGCCATCGGCGCTCCGTTCGCCCGCGAGTACGGCGGTCAGTTGGCCACCCGATCCTTCGGCGGCGTGCAGGTCTCTCGCACCTACTACACCCGTGGTGAGACTGGTCAGCAGCTCGAGGTTGCCTGTTCTCAGGCCTTGCAGGCCCAGATCGACGCCGGATCGGTGACGATGCACAACCGAACCGAGATGCTCGACCTCATCGTCGCCGACGGCAAGGCTCAGGGCATCGTCACTCGTGACCTGCTCACCGGTGAGGTCAGGGCTTGGACGGCTCACGTCGTCATCCTGTGCACCGGCGGATACGGGTCGGTCTACCACTGGTCGACCCTGGCCAAGGGATCCAACGCCACCGCGACCTGGCGGGCCCACCGTCAAGGTGCCTACTTCGCCAGCCCTTGTTTCGTGCAGTTCCACCCGACCGCCCTGCCGGTCAGCTCGTACTGGCAGTCCAAGACGACCCTCATGAGTGAGTCGTTGCGCAATGACGGCCGGATCTGGGTGCCGAGGAAGGCCGGTGACGACCGTCCTGCCAACGACATCCCGGAGGAGGAGCGTGACTACTACTTGGAGCGCAAGTACCCGGCCTTCGGCAACCTGACGCCTCGTGACGTCGCCTCCCGCAACGCCAGGACTCAGATCGATAGCGGCCACGGCGTGGGCCCGCTCAAGAACTCGGTGTACCTGGACTTCCGGGATGCCATCCAGCGTCTGGGCAAGAAGACCATTGCGGAGCGTTACGGAAACCTCTTCGACATGTACCTCGATGCCACCGGGGAGAACCCCTACGAGGTGCCGATGCGTATCGCCCCGGGAGCCCACTTCACAATGGGTGGCCTGTGGGTCGATTACGACCAGATGAGCACCATCCCGGGTCTGTTCGTCGGTGGTGAGGCCTCGAACAACTACCACGGCGCCAACCGGCTGGGAGCCAACTCCCTGCTGTCGGCCAGCGTCGACGGGTGGTTCACCCTGCCCCTGACGGTGCCGAACTACCTGGCCGGATTCGTCGGGAAGCCAGTATTGCCGCTGGATGCTCCCGAGGTCACCGCGGCCATCGAGAGGGTCCGGAAGCGTACCGACGCCCTGCTCAATTGTGGGGGGACCCACCGTCCGGAGTGGTTCCATCGCAAGCTGGGCGACATCCTCTACGAGCACTGCGGGGTCTCGCGTGACGAGTCGGGCCTCCTCGAGGGTCTGTCCAAGGTGCGTGAGCTGCGTGAGGAGTTCTGGCGCGACGTCAGAGTCGTCGGAAGTGGTGACCGACTCAACCAGGAACTGGAGAAGGCTGGCCGGGTCGCCGACTTCATCGAACTCGGCGAGGTCATGATCCTCGACGCCCTGGACCGCCGGGAATCGGCTGGTGCGCACTTCCGCACCGAATACGCCACCGAAGCTGGCGAGGCCAAACGTAATGACGACGACTGGTGCGCGGTCTCGGCGTGGGAGACACGGCCCGACGGCACCCAGGTTCGCCACAGCGAGCCGCTGACGTTCTCGTTGATCGATCTGCAGGTGAGGGATTACCGATGAGGGTGACATTGGATATTTGGCGTCAGGACGGCCCGAAGGCCAAGGGACGTTTCGAACGCCACGTCGTGGAGGACGCCGAGCCGGAGTGGAGCATCCTCGAGTTGCTCGACCGGCTCAACGACCAGATCGTCGAGGATGACGGTGACCCGATCGTCTTCGAGTCCGACTGCCGCGAGGGAGTGTGTGGCTGCTGCGGATTCGTCGTCAACGGCAAGCCGCACGGGCCGCTGCCGAACACCCCGGCGTGCCGTCAGCACCTCAGGGCCTTCCCCGAGATCACCCACTTCAAGATCGAACCCTTCCGCTCGGCGGCCTTCCCGGTCATCCGTGACCTGGCCATCGATCGCTCGAGCCTGGACCGCCTGGTGCAGGCCGGCGGAACCGTCGACGTCATGACGGGAACCGCTCCCGACGCCGACTCGGTGCCCCAGCCGCACAAGGAGGCCGAGCAGGCCCTCGACTTCGCATCCTGCATCGGATGCGGAGCCTGCGTGGCTGCCTGCCCGAACGGTGCTGCCATGCTTTTCGCCGGCGCGAAACTCTCGCACCTGGCGATGATGCCGCAGGGTCGTCAGGAGCGCTCGAAGCGAGCGCGTCGCATGGTCAATGCCCTCGACGAGAATTTCGGCCCTTGCTCTCTCTACGGGGAATGCGTCGAGGCCTGCCCGGTGAGCATCCCGTTGGTTGCCGTCGCCCGGGTCAATCGGGAGCGCTGGCGTGCCGGGTTCCGTGGGGCGCGCAGCAAGGACAACTGATTGGAAAGGTCAGCTGAGACGACGAGAGGGCTGGTATCCGTGACGGGTACCAGCCCTCTCGCGTGATGTGTACGGGATCCGGCTCAGTCGAAGTCCAGACCCAGGTCGAGCACCGGGGCGGAATGGGTGATGACACCCACCGCTATGTAGTCGACCCCGGTCGCGGCCACATCCTTGGCTCGGTCGAGTGTCAGGCCACCAGAGGCCTCGGTGATGACACCGAGGGGCCGACAGATGCTGACTGACTCCGTCATGAGGGAGTCGTCCATGTTGTCGAGCAGAATCGTCGTCACACCTGCCTCGACGGCCTCGCGCACCTGGTCGACGGTGTCACACTCCACCTCGCAGACGATATCGGGCTGGTGGGATCGCACCGCTTCGACAGCGGCCGTCAGAGACCCGGCCGCGGCGATGTGGTTGTCCTTGACGAGGGCAGCATCCGACAGTCCCATGCGATGGTTGAGCCCACCTCCGCAGCGCACCGCGTACTTGTCGAGGTCACGCAGACCGGGGACGGTCTTACGGGTGTCGCGGACCTTGGTGTCGGTGCTTGCCAGGGCATCAACCCACTGGGAGGTGGCCGTCGCCACTCCGGAGAGATGACTGGCCAGGTTGAGCATGGTGCGCTCTGCCACCAGCAGGGTGCGCAGCGGCCCCGAGACGGTCGCGACGGCGTCGCCGGGGGAGACCCGGGTGCCGTCGTCGTGGTGGGTGGTGAACTCGATATTGGTTCCGGTGCGGTTGGCGAGGACGTGCAGCACGGCAGCGGCGACTGGAACCCCGGCCAGGCAGCCGTTCTGACGAGCTCTGATGTCGGCTCGGCCGGCGGCCCCACCGAAGATCGACTCGGTGGTGACGTCAGTGCCGCCGCGCAGGTCCTCGTCCAGACAGGCCTCGATGGTTCTGACGACGAGGTCGGGATCGAGCCCGCGTTCGGAGATGGTGCGGACCAGATCGTGCGGCAGTGCGGTCATGCGATGCTCCTCTCCTGGCTGCGCGTGATGACCGTCGGACGTCCACCGACGAGGCGCAAGTCAGTGTGCAGCTGGAAGGACGGGTTCTGACCCGGATGATCGCTGCGGCGATGAGCTCCCCGGGACTCCGTGCGCCACAGGGCTGCGATCGCCAGGGTTGTCGCGACCAGAGCGGCATTGGTCGCGGTGAGGGTGGCGTCTTCGAGACCCTCGGTGGGAGTCATCCGGTGCAGGTCTCGGAGGGCTCGCTGCAGACCGGTGGCATTGCGACTGATGAAGACGTCGCGGTCCATGATGGCCTGCACGGACTCCAGATGCTCGCCCGGTAGCCAGCGACGATGGCGCAGCTGCTCAGGGACGTGGGACGTCGGGGAGAGCGGGCCAGTGGGACTGGTGGAGCAGCGTCCGCTGCGCTCGCCAGCGATGAGGGCCTCGGTCAAGGAATTCGAGGCCAGGCGATTGGCCCCGTGAACTCCTGTGCAGGCAGCCTCGCCGACGGTCAGCAGGCCGGGGACCGAGGTGCGTCCATCCATGCCGGCGGCGATGCCACCGCAGTGGTAATGAGCTCCTGGAGCGACCGGGATCGGCTCGGTACAAGGGTCGATGCCGTGTTCTCGACAGCTGGTCAGGATCGTCGGGAAGCGATGCCGCCACATGTCCTCGCCGAACCCGGTCGCGTCGAGGAGTACGTGGTCAGATCCGGTGGCGATCATGGCCTCGTGCTCGGCGGCGGAGACGATGTCGCGGGGTGCGAGGTCGGCGAGCGGGTGGACTCCGGTCATGATGCGACGACCGTTGACGTCCAGGAGGACGGCACCCTCGCCGCGCACCGCCTCCGAGATGAGGGGAGATCGGCCCTCGTTCCCGGGGAGGAAGAGAACGGTGGGGTGGAATTGCATGAACTCGGGGTTGCGGATCGTCAGTCCGGCGCGCAGGGCTGCCGCCATCCCGTCACCGGTACACACCGAGGGGTTGGAGGTGGCCGACCACAGCGCTCCGATGCCCCCGGTCGCCAGTACGACGCAACGCGCCGGAATCATCACCGCATTTCCGTCAGACAGAGCCGTCACACCGCACACATCCCCATTCGGACCGATGATGAGGTCGATGAGACGGGTACCCGTCAGGACGGTGATCCCGGTTCCCTCCAACTGAGCGCTGAGGCACTGATGGACCTCGTGTCCGGATCGGTCGCATTCGGCATGGAGAACTCGACGGGCATGGTGGCCCCCTTCGAGGTGGAGATCCGGCTCGCCATCGGCCCCGGTGTCGAAGTGAGCTCCGAGGCCCATGAGATGACGCAGGGCTCCCGGGGCGTGGTGGACCAGGTCGTCGACGTTGTCGCGGTGGCACAGCCCAGCACCTGCCGCGAGGGTGTCGTTGAGATGGAGGGAGAAGGAGTCATCCTTGCTCCAGACCGCAGCCAGACCACCCTGCGCCAGATTGGTGGAGGAGTCGTCTATCCCCTCGCGGGTCATGATCGTCACGGAGCGCCCGATCTCGGCAGCGGCCAGAGCGCAGGACAGGCCCGCGGCTCCGCTGCCGACGACGAGAACGTCGCATTGATGCTCAGGCATGAGCCGACTCCTTGACGGGGGCGGCCGTCCCGCCGATGGCGATCATGCGCTCAACGGCTCTGCGAGCCTTCTCGGCCAGGGCGGGATCGACGGTGACGGCCTCGGCCCCGGTCTCCAGGCAGCGCAGCAGTTTCTCCGGAGTGATCATCTTCATGAAGGGGCAGACGGCATCCGGGTTGACCGCGGTGAAGGTGGTGCCGGGATTGGCCTGACGCAGCTGGTGGAGCATGCCGGTCTCGGTGGCGACCAGGACGTGGCTGTTGCGGGTGGCGCGGGCGGCATCGAGCATTCCGCCGGTCGACAACACGTGGGTACGGTCCTGGGGAAGGTCGCCATTGCTGGTCAGCCACAGGGCGCTGGTCGTGCAACCGCACTCGGGGTGGATGTAGAGGTCGGCCTCGGGATTGGCCTTGATTTGGTCACACAGCTCGGTGGGGGAGATGTCGGCGTGCACGTGGCACTCGCCCATCCAGACGTGGATGTTGTGGCGTCCGGTCATGCGGCGCACATGGGCACCGAGGAACTGGTCAGGACCGAAGAGGATCTCCTGGTCGGCAGGTAGGGAGTTGACGACGTCGACGGCATTGGAGCTGGTGCAGCAGATGTCGGACTCGGCCTTCACCTCGGCGGTGGTGTTGACGTAGGTGACGACGGCAGCGTCGGGATGCTCGGCCTTCCAGGCCCGCAGCTGTTCGACGGTGAGGGAGTCGGCCAGGGAGCAGCCGGCCTGGGTGTCAGGGATGAGGACGGTCCTGTCGGGGCACAGCAGGGCAGCGGTCTCGGCCATGAAGTGGACTCCGGCCAGCACGATGGTGCTTGCCGAGCTCTTGGCGGCCAGGCGCGCGAGGGCCAGGGAGTCGCCGACGTGGTCAGCCACGTCCTGGATCTCGGGGGCCTGGTAGTTGTGGGCGAGGATGATCGCGTCGCGCTCCTTTGCGAGGCGACGGACAGTGTCGGCCCAGGTCGAGGAAACTCGGGTAGTGGCGCAGTCGGTGGTCACGGGAACGACTCCTTTCAGGTAATCGACGTATAGTCTAGAACTACTCGTCTCAGAGACGAAAATGGGATCGTCGAGGCATCCGGATAAGCTGACTCCGTGATGACAACGGCTCACGGAGACGCCGGAGATTCCGCCCCGCGTCCGACCTATCGAGACCAGCGCGGGGTGGCGAAGTATCGTCACGAGGTGCTGGTCGTCGTCGTCAGGGTCGCGGGGGATGATCTCGAGGTGGTGGTCAAGGATCGTGCTCGCGAACCGTTCACCGGGATGCCTGCTCTGCCCGGTGGACCACTCGAGGTCTGTGAGACCATGGAGCAGGCCGTCGTCCGCCACCTCAAGGGTCTGTTGGACGTCTCACTGTTGGGTCACCACGAGCAGTTGTCCACGCGCTCCGAGCCGGGACGTGACCCCTTCGAGAGGACGGTAGCGACGACGTATCTCGGTCTGGTTGCCCCCGACGTCGAGACTGGCGGGGGAGCGCGCTGGCTGCCGGTGCGGGCGTCTGTACCGATGGCCTTCGACCACGCGCAGGCCGTCGAGGAAGCCGTCGTCAGGCTGCGTGGCAAGGTCTCCTACACCAACATCGCCCATGCCCTTGCGCCTGCAGAGTTCACCCTGGCCCAGTTGCGCGACATCTATTGCGCTTGTCTGGGCCATGACGTCGATGTCACGAACCTCTCGCGAGTGCTGCGTCGCCGTGGCCAGATCGTCAAGACCGGTCACCTGGAGGAGTCGGGGGAAAGAGGAGGCCGGCCACCGGCCACCTGGACCTTCACCCGACACGATTACGAGGTCACCGACCCCTTCGCCGTGCTGCGCCCGGCGTCACGGGGCAACCTCACGGGACAATGAGTCCTGAAGCCTGACTGATCCTCTGCGAACCAGTGGCTCAACCTGACGTTTCAGCTGAGTTCAATGCGTGCGCGCGGCTGTCCGTCGCACCTGAAGACCAGTGAGGATCATCTGGGCTCCAAGGCAGGCGCCGACACCTTCACCGGCTCGCATCCGCAATTCCATGAGGGGTTCCACCCCAAGCTCGGCCAGCACGGCTTGGTGAGCGTGCTCCCGGGACGCGTGGGAGGCGACGAGCCAGCCGTGGAGACCTGGCGAGAGTTTGGTGGCGATGAGGGCTGCGACGCTGGTGGCCAGCCCGTCCAGGACGACGGGGGACCCGGCCTGGGCCGCCCCCAGACACGCCCCGGCCAGGACGACGAACTCCGGTCCGCCGAGGGATGCCAAGAGATGCTCGGGGTCGTTGGGGCCGGCCTGGGTGCGGGCCAGCGCAGCTGTGATGACGTCAGCCTTGCGCTCAACCATGGCGGTGTCGCTGCTGGCTCCTAGGCCGACGGCCTTCGTGGGAGCCAGACCGGTGAGGGCGCAGGCCAGAGCCGTGGCAACGGTGGTGTTTCCGACACCGACCTCTCCCAGACACACCAGGCCGGCCTCGGCAGCCTCCTCGCCCAGGGCCCGACCATCGCGCAGCAGGGCCTCGACCTGGGCTGGGGCCATGGCGTCGGTATGCAGAAGATCACCGCGTTCTCCGGGGACGCGCATGGAGCGAGCGCCCTCCACCGGCTGGGTGACCCCGGCGTCAACAACGAGATGGGAGAGCTCGGCGGCCGTGGCGGTCGAGACGCCGAGCCCCGTTCCGGCAACCGAGGCAGCCATGACGTCATGGGTCACTGTGGGATCGAAGGCCGTCACCTCCAGGCCGGCGACCGGGTGGTCAGCCCCGACGAGGACGAGGGTGCCGCCTGTGATCTCAGTTCCACCTGCGGCCTCGACGCGGTCCAGGGTCTGGTCGAGCAGGCCGAGCGATCCAGGCGGGGTGAGGAGCTGGTCGGCATCGTCGTGGGCCGCCACCACCCGATGGCGGTCGGGTGAGTGCAGGGTCTCCCGGAGAGCAGAGACGGGGGCCTCGGGCTGACCGTCGTCGGGCCAGCGATCGGCCAGGGTGACGTCGGCCAGCGGGAGCCGACGGGACCAGCCGCGTCGCTCGAGTCCCGGGGCCGGGGGACGTTCGTCAGGCCATCCCAGGCACAACCAACCGAGGGTCTCCACCCGCTCGGGCAGATGAAGCAGGGCGGCGAGTTCCTCTGGCTGGAAGAGGGTCACCCATCCCATTCCGAGTCCGTGGGCGCGGGCAGTCAGCCACATGTTCTCCACGGCGCAGGCACAACTCCACATGTCGGCGTCGGTGAAGGTGTTGCGTCCCAGCACCCCCGACGCCGGGGCGCGACGATCGCAGGCCACGACGACGCCGACCGGGGCCTCGCGGATCCCCTCGAGCTGGAGGTCGAGAAGCCGGGCGCGACGATCCGGGGTCAGCAAGTCGGCCTGACGCAGTCGCTCCCGGTCGGCCATGACGGCGGCGCGATCGCGGGTGTCGGCGTCGCGCACCACGATGAACCGCCACGGCTGGCTGTGACCGACACTGGGGGCGCGGTGGCCAGCCCACAGGACGGCATTGACGAGGTCTTCGGGGATGTCGTCGTTGCGGTAACGACGGATGTCACGGCGGGCGTCGATGGCGGCGTCGAGCCCCTGCTGCACCTGGTCACCCAGGGACCACCCAGCGGGATCAGCGGCGCGAGTGGCTGAGGAGGTGGTGTCGCCGATCCGGGGGATCGGGCGGGCCCAACGGTCGCTGGTGGATGCGGTCTCATCAGGGGTGCTCACAGCATGAGGGTAGTGGGCAGCCCGTCGCGGCTCGTCGCCGGGATGGTGTGGCGAAGTGGTTTGCGGCGGCCTGTGGTGCCACGGGGGCGGGCACGACGGTTTCGGTCGAGCCGGTGTGCCACGTCTACCATGGGCGAGTGCCTTCCAACCCCTTGACCCTGACCGCGCCTTCTGGAGGTACCGTTTCGGTGGACACCCCGGTGGTGTTGGCGCCGATGGCCGGTGTCACCAATGCCGCTTTCCGTCAGCTGTGTGCCGAGCAGGGAGCAGGGCTCTACGTCTGCGAGATGATCACTTCTCGCGGCCTGGTCCATGGTGACCACAAGACCCACGACATGCTCGCCTTCGCTGACTGTGAGGACGTCCGTTCCGTGCAGCTCTACGGGGTCGACCCGGGAATGGTCGGTGAGGCCACGTCGATCCTGTGTGAGAAGTACGGGGTCAACCATGTCGATCTCAACTTCGGCTGCCCGGTACCGAAGGTCACTCGCAAGGGCGGCGGGGGAGTCCTGCCCTGGAAGCTCGACCGGTTCGCCGCGGTCGTCTCCGCTGCCGTCCAGGCCGGCGACGCCCACGGCGTCCCCGTCACCGTCAAGACCCGTATCGGCATCGACCCCGACCACATCACCTACCTCGACTCCGCCCGCGTCGCCGTCGACTCCGGGGCGGCTGCGGTGTGCCTGCACGCTCGCACCGTCGCCGAGGCCTATGCCGGGCACTCCCACTGGGAGGCCATCGGCGACCTCGTCGAGACCGTCGACGTCCCGGTCATCGGAAACGGCGACATCTGGGAGGCCAGAGATGCCATGGCGATGGTCGAGCAGACCGGATGCGCTGGCGTCGAGGTCGGACGCGGTTGCCTGGGCCGGCCCTGGCTCTTCCGCGACCTGGCAGACGCCTTCGCCGGTCGCGACACAACCACCCTGCCGACCCTGGGCGAGGTCTGTACAATGATCCGACGTCACGCCGAGTTGCTCGTGAGGTATCAGGGCATCCATGGCCTGGTCGACATGCGAAAGCACATGGCCTGGTACCTCAAGGGTTTTCCAGTGGGTGGGGAGACCCGTCACGCCTTGGGGCAGATATCCAGCTTCGAGGAACTCGACGCACTGCTGGCCACCCTCGACCACGACGCACCTTTCCCCGTCAAGGAACTTGGCAAGGCACGTGGCCGGCAGGGCACCCCGCGCCGCAAGGTCGTCATGCCGCACGGGTGGCTGGACTCGCGCACCCTTGACGATGACGATCTGTCAGCCGCCGAGATCGACGCTTCCGGGGGCTGATTCCATCCGGGTCTGGTCCTACGGGTCGAGGTGAGACAGGATGGGGCCATGTCCGAAGTGGGAGAACGCGCCCGAGCCTGGGCTTTGACGATGTCCGGCCATCGCGGTGCTGACGACGTGGTCCACGCCCATCTGTCAGGTAGTGCCCGGATCGACACTGGAGAGGTCGTCAGACGGGAGGCTCGGGAGGAGAGGGAGAACCTTCTGCTGCGTTCTGGAGCCACCCGCGCTCAGGGGGCAGGGAATCGCGCTATTCCGGAGGAGCCAGATCCCGAGCGGACCTGCTTCGAGAGGGACCGTGATCGTATCGTCCACTCGACCTCTTTTCGGCGACTTGCCGGCAAGACCCAGGTCGTCGTCCATCCCACTGATCATCAGCGCACTCGGCTGACCCACGCCCTCGAGGTGGCCCAGGTGGCTCGCTCCATCGCGGCTGGTATTGGGGCCAACGTCACCCTGGCCGACGCCATGGCGCTGGGGCACGACTGCGGCCACGGCCCCGGAGGTCACGCATCGGAGCAGGCCTTCGACGCGTTCATCCCGGAGGGTTTCGATCATGGGCCGTGGGGAGCCGACGTCAGCCTGGCCAGTCTCAATCTGTGTGCCGAGACCCTGGACGGCATTCGTAACCACTCCTGGTCACGTCCGGCCCCCAGCACCGTCGAGGGGGAGGTCGTCTCGTTCGCCGACCGGATTGCCTATTGCGCCCATGACCTGGAGGACGCTATCAAGGCGGGGATCGTCACCGTCGCGGATCTGCCGCAGGTCGTCGTCGAGGTGGCTGGGACGGATCGGCGCACCCAGTTGTCGGTCTTCATCCGGTCCGTCATCGACACCACCTGCGCAACTGGACGGGTGGGGATGGCAGCCGACGTCGCGGACGCCCTGGCGGCCCTCAGGGCCTTCAACTATGAGCGGATCTACACCAGGCCCGAATCACTGGGGCAGTCGGAGGCCGTCATCGAGGTTCTGCACGGATTGGTCACGTACTACCAGGGACATATTGATGATGTGCCGGCCGAATTCCTCGAGACCGATGCCGACCGAATCCACCAGGTTGTGGCATATGTGGGGGGAATGACCGATCAGTTCGCCTTCTCCCGGGCAACCCAGTTGCTGGGATGGGATTGCAGCCGGCTGCCCAAGGGTATGGGCAGGGGCTTCTGACAACTGTCAGGGTGTTGATCAGAGTGTCGTCACGGGTACAGCTTGCCCGCCAGATCCTCGGGCAACAGCTTCGCCCTCTTGACCAATTCGTGCGCCACCACCACGGTGACGGTCTGGCCCGCCAAGATGCCGATGAGGACGAGGGCCTGGGCAGCACCGGCCTGGAGAGCCGAACCGCCACCGAGCAGCACACCGACGAAGGCGCCCGGCAAGGTCACCAGACCGACGGTCGCCGTGCGGTCCACGGTGGGCAACACGGATTCCGTGACGCTCGGTTCGGTCACCAGGGCGATGGCGTCACGACGTGGGAAACCAACGGCCAGACCGGCCTCGAAGATGCCGATGCCCTCGCGCAGGTCGGCGAAGAAACGGCGGCATGCCAGGGTGTGACCGCTCATGATGTTGCCGATGATGATGCCGGCCACCGGGATGAGGGAAGCGGGGCTGAACGGCGCGCAACCCGTCGCGAAGATGATGAGGAGGACCGGAATCACCCCGGCAAGCATGGCCACCGCGGCCCAGATCCAGGCCTTGCCGACTCCGGAACGATTCGCCGTCGTGCGAACCGCGATGGCGAACATCAACAGGGTGAACAGGCAAGCAGCCCACAGATGGGCGAGGGCATAGACGAGGATGACGGAGACGATTCCGAGCTGCACGACGGCGCGGATCGACGCGATCACGGACGACTTGGCGATGCCCAGACGTCCAAGGAGTGAGGCGACGACGGCCAGCACGACGAGCATGACCATCGCCAGGGCGAGCTGCCAGGTGGGGTTCACTGTCACGGCGGAAAGTTTGGCACCAATCTGGCCCACCTGCATGCATGGATAGCATGTCCTGCGCAGATGGGTAGGATCGTGGGCATGGCTGGCCGGATCAACGAGGAGGACATCGCGCTGGTCCGGGAACGCGCTCGGATCGACGAGGTCGTCGGCGAATATGTGGCTCTGCGCAATGCCGGCGGCGGTTCCCTGAAAGGACTGTGCCCCTTCCACGACGAGAAGACGCCCAGTTTCCAGGTGACCCCTTCCCGTGGGCTGTTCTACTGCTTCGGCTGTGGGGAAGGTGGCGACACCATCTCCTTCGTCCAGAAGATCGACAACCTCACCTTCGTCGAGGCCGTCCAGCGTCTCGCCGACAAGGTTGGCGTACAGCTGCGCATCGTCGACGACGGTCGCCCCGGGCTGGAACCAGGTCTACGCATGCAGATCCTGGCCGCCAACGAGGCAGCCGCGGAGTTCTTCCAGGCCCAGATGTCGACTAAGGAAGGTCAGATAGCCCGAGATTTCGTCGCCGGGCGCGGATTCTCCCAGGATGCCGCGGTGCAGTTCGGGATGGGATATGCGCCGCGCGGCGGCCACGTGCTGCGCGACCACCTGTTGGCCAAGGGGTTCACACCCAAGGCCCTCATCGAGTCCGGCCTGGTGCGATCCCAGGGCTGGGACTTCTTCCAGGGACGTGTGTTGTGGCCGATCAAGGATTCCGGAAAATCCGTGCTGGGTTTCGGGGCCCGACGGGTTTATGACGACGATCGCCTGCCGGCCAAGTACGTCAACACCCCCGAGACCCCGGTCTACAAGAAGTCGCACGTCCTCTATGGCCTGGACATGGCTCGGGCCAACATCGGCAAGAAGAGTCAGGCTGTCATCGTCGAGGGATACACGGACGTCATGGCGGCACACCTGTCCGGCATCGACACAGCTGTCGCGGCCTGTGGAACCGCGTTCGGTGAGGACCATGCCCGACTCATCCAGCGGCTCATGGGCAACAGCGGTTCCCTCAATGGCGAGGTCATCTTCACCTTTGACGGTGACGCCGCCGGCCAGAAGGCCGCCCTCAAGGTGTTCCGCGGTGACAAGCAGTTCTCCGCCCAGACCTATGTGGCCATCGAGCCCACCGGCCTTGACCCGTGTGACCTTCTCATGCAGCGCGGTCCGGAGGCGGTTCGGGAATTGGTGGCCCGACGGATTCCGCTGTACCGCTACGTCATGGAGAACACGGTCAGTCAGTTCGACCTCGACCGAGCGGATGGACGCGTCGCCGCGGTCAGGGCTGCAGCCCCGCTCGTGACGAGTATTCGTGACCAGTCCTTGGTCGATGGTTATCTGCGCGAGCTCTCCCAGGTGGTGGGTGCCGACATCGATCTGGTGCGTCGTGAGGTGTTCCGTGCCGGAAAGCAGCATCATGCCGTGACGGTGGTGCCTCCGCCCCAGCCCCAGCAACCCGCTGGTATTCCGTGGCCCGACCCGGCCGACATCTCGCTGTCCGTGGAGCGCGGATTCCTCAAACTTGTCCTGCAATACCCCGATCTCTTCGACGAGGACTGGGACCAGGTCGAGGTCGAGGACCTGCGTCACCCCGCCTACCAGGCGGTTTTCGAAGCCATCTTGTCAGTGCCTCGTGGTCAGGAGAACTGGGCCGAGGAAGTCGGTAAGGCGACGAGCGACCCGCAGGTGAAACAGCTGGAGGTGGCCCTCCTCGTCGAGCCCATCTTGCGCGAGGAGCCGGACCAGAGCTACGCCGCTGCGTACGCCGCGCGGGTGCGATTGCTGTCCATCACTGACGACATCGCCAACCTCAAGTCTCGTCTGCAACGCACTAACCCGAACCAGGATCGCAAGCTCTACGACGCGATGTTCTCCGACCTGGTGACCCTCGAGGCGCTGCGCAAGAGTCTCATCCTCGCTGGTGGAGCGACCTCAGCCTGATGTGACATCTGTGGACAGCTAATTCGCCGTCCACAGATCACCGCGGAAGGGTTCCACCGTGGTTCTGGGCGAGTCATCGTCAGACCATGAGATACACGGATTTCATCGACGATGTCGTCGCCCTGGACCCTGCCGATGAGCGCGAGCTCTTTCGCAGACTCGATGCCGGGGTGATTGCTGATGCCATCTTGTCCGGACGGTTCCTGGCCACGACACCGGTCACCGTTTCCGAATTGAACGCGATTTCCGACGACGGAGCAGCAGCCAGGCAGAAGCTCTGGCGACAGATGCTCGCGATGGTGCTCACCCAGGCCCGTCAGGCTGCCGCGACCAATCGATGCAGCGTCGAGGATCTCATCCAGGCCGGCTGCGTGGGGCTGGGAGAGGCGGTCGAGAGGTACGACGAGCGTCGAGGGGCTCGATTCTCAACGGTCGCCTGGACCTGGATCCGTCGTCGTGTCGGCGAGGAGGTCGTCCGCCTGCGTGGCGCCAGGTCCCGGGCCGCGATGCGGGAGTCAGCCGAGGTCGCCCGAGTCGAGGAGGAGCTGACGACGCGGTGCCGGCAGGTGCCGACCAGCGAGGCGATTGCCGAGTGCATGGGCAAGGACGTCATGTGGGTCGAGCAGCGGCGCGCCGAGTGCTGGGAGGTCGACAGCAACGTCCTCGAACACGTGGCGGCCCCACAAAGACGACCAGTCCGTCCGGAACTCCACCTGCTTGCCGTGCTGGCGGGGCAGGAACGGCAAGTCGTGGTATTGCGTCATGGATTCGAGGGAGAACCCATGAGCTTCGAGGCGGTGGGCGAGGAGATGGGGATGTCCGCCTCCAGCGTCCGGCGGATCGAGCAGAGGGCACTGGACCGGCTGCGACGCCATCTGCAGCAGGCTGGGGCGGCGTGACAGGATGGATGCCATGTGGCGGACGAATGGGCCCAGTTCCGAGGAGATGACCCGGGTGCGAGCCGTACTCGGGTTCGACGACGTCAAGGTGCTCGCCTGCGGGAGAGGAGAGAGGGCGACCGTCATCGCGGTGACGGAGGGGCTCGTCATCCTGACCGACGAGACGGACTCCGCGGTGGCCTGGCACGAGATCGTCCATGGTGGCTGGAATGGCGACACCGCGACGCTGACCTGGGACTTCCTGGACGGATCCGGTGCCTCGGCGGTGTTGGAGAAACCCGGCAAGATCCCTGAGATGTTCCGGGCGCGGGTCACCGAGTCCATCGCCGCGACCCGCACTGTCCCGGTGCGTGGCGGAGACGTCCTCATCGCCGGGCGTGTTCCGGCCGGCCACCTGGCCGCCCCGGAGGGAGCCATCACCTGGACCGCGATGGCTCGGGAGTCCGCCGACCTCGATGACCCCGAGACCCGTCAGAAGGTGTTGGAGGCCACTGACGCTCTCAAGAAGGAGTGGAACTGACGAAGTCGCGCCGCTGCCCAGAACTCGACAAATGTCAACGATTTGTCATCTGCCGAAGGGCGCTGCTAGTGTTTCATTTCGCGCCCGGGGCGCTGATCCCCTGTAGCTCAATTGGCAGAGCATCTGACTGTTAATCAGAGGGTTACTGGTTCGAGTCCAGTCGGGGGAGCGCAGATCATCCCAGATCCGATTTCGGATCTGGGATTTTTCATGCCCAGACAGCATCGAGCATTGACGTTGACGGCGGCCGGTCGGTGATCACCGACCGGCCGCCGTCAACGTCAATGTGTCCGTCTGTCGCTCAGCGACCTTCCAGCTCCGTGAGGAAGTCATCGGCCCAGACGTCGATCGTCTTGTCGAAAACCTGACGACGCATCGAGCGCATCTTGCGGGCCTTCACCTTCGGCGAGTCGGTGAGGGCCTTCATGATCGTGGCCTTCATGCCGTCAATGTCGTACGGATTGACCATGTAGGCCTGTTTGAGCTCACGGGCAGCACCGGCGAACTCGGAGAGCACCAGGGCCGAGTCGTCGTTGGACCGGCATGCGATGTACTCCTTGGCAACGAGGTTCATGCCATCACGCACCGGGGTGACGAGCATGAGATCAGCCACCTGGTACATGGCGGCGAGGACCTCACGGGGCACCGACTCGTTGCGGTAGACCAGCGCACGATTGGCGATAGTGCCCACCTTGGAGTTGATCTGGCCGACGAGCTGGTTGATGTCGTCGCGTAGGATCTTGTACTCCTCGACGCGTTCGCGCGACGGGGTGGCCAGCTGCAGGAAGACGACCTCGTGAGGATCGAGTTTGCCCTCCTTGAACAGCTCTCCGACGGCGCGGATGCGCTGGCGCAGACCCTTGGTGTAGTCAAGACGATCGACACCGAAGATGATCGTCTCCGGGTTGCCCAGGTCCTCGCGCAACTTGGCGGTCTCGGCCTGAACCTTCTCCGAGGTGGCAAGTTCGTGGAATCCGCGCGAGTCGATCGAGATCGGGAAGTCACGGACGACGACGTCACGTCCGTCACGGGTGTGCGCCCGACCGCGGGAGGCCGTGACCCCCGGACGACGCTTGGCAAGGCGCAGGAAGTTGGCGGCGGCACCAGGAGTCTGGAATCCGACGAGGTCGGCCCCCAGCAGTCCTTCGACGAGTTCCTCACGCCACGGCAGACGACTGTAGAGCTCGATCGGCGGGAACGGGATGTGGAGGAAGAACCCGATACGAAGATCGGGGCGCATCTCACGAAGGTATGTGGGAACGAGGTTGAGCTGGTAATCCTGCACCCACACCGTGGCGCCCTCGGCGGCTTGCTCGGCGGCCTGCTCGGCGAACCGCTTGTTGACTTTCTGGAAGGCGTCCCACCACTCGCGGTGGAAGACCGGCTCGACCACGCAGTCGTGGTACAGCGGCCACAAGGTGGCGTTGGAGAATCCCTCGTAGTACTCCTCGACCTCCTGGGCGCTGAGCGGCACAGGGTGGATGTCGTAGCCATCATGGTGGAAGGGCTCGACAACCTCGTCAGGGGCACCATGCCACCCGATCCATGCACCACCCTTGCGCTGCATGACCGGCTCGAGTGCCGTCACCAGACCACCCGGGGAGGACTGCCAGCTGACGTTTCCTTCATCGTCGATCTTCCGGTCCACGGGCAGGCGATTTGCGATGACAAGGAAGTCAACCTTGTCCTGGACGGTCTCCGACATGTCTCATCACACCTCTCATGGAGGTCCTGCCACGCAGCAGGCCCTCCTTCACGCTACCAACCCGTAGTTCGTGTTCGAGCTGATCCTCCCTATTCGCGGGCTGAGGTCCCACCGTGGGACCGGTATGTGTGACCATGGGCCCATGACTGATCGCCCCGCCCCTGCCAAGAAGTCGTGGACCCCTCTCACCGACGCCGGAAGGGGGGTCCTCGACGCCGTCGCCACTGACCCGGGTTCGGTGCTTCTCGCCTTGGACTTCGACGGCACCTTGGCCCCCATCGTTGACGATCCCGCTGACTCCGCCATGGCCGAGGAGTCCAGGGCGGCAATGTCTCGGATGGACGAGAAGCTCGCCATCATGGCCATCATCACCGGACGTGAGGTAGCCGCAGTACGACACATGACGGCCGTCGACGAAGTCCCTGGCCTGGAGCACCTGGTGGTCCTGGGGCAGTACGGGGTTGAGCGCTACGACGCCGCCACCGGGGCGCTGCGTGACCCCGAGGTGCCCGAGTCGGTGCGAATCGCCAAGGGACGTCTCGAGGGACTTGCCGAGGAACTGGGGCAGCAGGATCCTCGTGACGTCGGCTGCCGGATCGAGGACAAGGGTCGCGCTGTCGCCCTCCACACCCGTCGCGCAGCCGATCCGGCTCATGCCCTGGCCAGTGCTGCGCCGCGAGTCCGTGAGATCGCCGAGGAGCTCGATCTCCACTGCGAGGACGGCCGCAACATCATCGAACTGAAATCCGCCGTCACCACCAAGGCCCAGGCTCTGCGCGAGCTCATCGACGAGGTGAAGCCGCGGGTCGTCATCATGTGCGGTGACGATCTGGGTGACGTCCCGGCCCTCGAGGTCATCGCGGAGTGGATTCGGGAGGGTCACCCCGGTGCCCGCGTGGTGAGCTATTCCGACGAGCAGCCGTCGATGACCGATCACGCCGACATCATCTGTGATCAGACTGAGGGGGTCTCTGCCTTCCTGGCAGCCCTGGCAGACCGGGTTTGTTTCACAAAGTGATACCCGAGATCAAAATATAAGAAAAACTAACCTTTTTCTTGAAACGCCAAGGCAACTGTGCTTGCATGATTTCAGACACCATTGATGAACGTTGCGGCGCGGCGTCGGGGCAGTCCCGGGAAGGTCGATGAACGTCATGGCGGAATCATCGGTCATGGGTCATGAATGGAAGGACGAGAAGGTGAACACACACCGTGTCTGGGGTCATCGTGCCGGTCGATCGGTCATGAGCTCAACCATGATGATGTGTTCAATGTGCCGGTGTTGTTGCTGATCCGGGGTTGATCGCACATGCGCCGGACATGAGAGGTCATGTCGACCCCATGCCGATTTCAGCGCACATGAAATGCACATCACGTCCATCCCTGAATCCGCTTCTACCTGTGTGTTTCGAAAAACTCACAACGGCGTTGTCGGATCATTCTGAACGGAATTTGTCATGATCCTTACCGGCTTACTCGTCGGAATTGCTTTCGGCTTCGTTCTGCAACGTGGTCGCTTCTGCGTGACCAACGCCTTTCGTCAAGTGTGGCTTGCCAGGAGCGCCACGTGGATCACGGCTTTCCTGCTCGTGATCGCCATTCAGGCCATCGGCGTCACGACGTTGACCCAGCTCGGCGTCGTCCACCTGTCCTGGCAGCCGCTGCCGTGGCTCGGCGTGATCGTCGGAGGACTGCTCTTCGGCGTCTCGATCGTGCTTGCTGGCGGATGCGCCACCGGAACCTGGTTCCGCAGTGGTGAGGGTCTGGTCGGTTCGTGGATCGCGCTGGTCTTCTACGCGATCGGCGCGGCGGCCATGAAGTATGGCGCCTTGTCGGGACTCAACGAATCAGTGCGATCCGTCAAGGCGCCTGTGACGACGATTCCTGCTCTGGGAGTCTCTCCTTGGATTCCCACCGTCGTGTTGGTCCTCGTCGTCGGTGGCCTGGTGTGGCGTCAACTGCGCAAGCCGGCCCGAAAGGTCGCCACCCTTCCGCCGGAGATGGCAGGTGTCGCGCACTGGCTCTTCGAGGCCAAGTGGCATCCGTTCCTCACTGCGGCCCTCATCTCGGTGATCGCGATCATCACCTACCCGCTCAGCGAGGCGACCGGTCGTCATGCCGGGCTGGGCATCACCACCCCAACCGGCAACCTGCTGGAGTGGGCCGTGACAGGTGATGCTTCCTACGTCGACTGGGGAGTGCTGCTCGTGCTCGGCATCCTCGTCGGGTCCTTCATCGCTGCCAAGGCATCCGGTGAGTTCCGAGTCCGCGTCCCCGACTCAACCCAGGTCGTCAAGTCAATCGGAGGAGGGCTCGGAATGGGAATCGGGGCCAGCTGGGCTGGAGGCTGCACCATCGGCAACGCGATGGTCGAAACTGCTCAGTTCAGCTTCCAGGGCTGGATCGCCTTCCTCTTCATGTTCCTCGGCGTGGGCCTCGGCACGAAGGTCTTCGTGCTCGGCTTCGCCCGGCGCAACCCCGGACTGGGGACGCTGCCAACCGCCACCGTCACCGAAGGAGTGTCATGACCACACATGTTCTCGAGACCGGTGGGCAGGTGTGCCCGTTCCCGCTGGTCGAAGCCCAGAAGGCCATCGCCGGGCTGCCAGTCGGAGATCGTCTGACCATCAACTTCGACTGCACTCAGGCCACCGAATCCATCCCGGAATGGGCCGCCACGGCCGGTTATCCGGTCACCGACTTCCGGAAGGTGGGTGATGCCGGCTGGACGATAACCGTCGAAAAGGCATGACCCACATCAACCTACGCACACAGAGATTTTCCGAACACCCATTGACTCGAATCTCAACCGAAAGGACTGACACCATGACGACGATCGCCAACGACGTCACCGAGCTCATCGGCCACACTCCGCTGGTCAAGATCAACAAACTCTTCCCGGACTCCCAGGCCACCGTGCTGGCCAAGCTGGAGTTCTACAACCCGGCCTCCAGCGTCAAGGACCGCATCGCCAAGTCGATCATTGACGCGGCCGAGGCATCCGGACAGCTCAAGCCCGGCGGCACCATCGTCGAGGCCACCTCTGGCAACACCGGCGTCGGCCTGGCCCTCGTCGGTGCTGCTCGCGGCTACAAGGTCATCATCACCATGCCCGAGACCATGTCCAAGGAGCGTCGCGCCATCATTCGTCTGCTGGGTGCCGAGCTCGTGCTCACCCCCGGTGCTGATGGAGTTCCGGGTGCCAACGCCAAGGCCGCCGAAATCGTCAAGGAGACCCCTGGCGCCATTCTGGCCAGCCAGTTCGACAACCCGGCCAACCCGGAGGTTCATCATGATGCCACCGGCGAGGAGATCTGGAACGACACCGAGAGCAAGGTTGACGCCATCGTCGCCGGCATCGGCACCGGCGGCACCATCTCCGGTGCCGGCAAGTACCTCAAGGAGAAGAACCCTGAGGTGAAGACCTTCGGTGCCGAGCCCGCCGAGTCCCCGGTCATCACCAAGGGAGAGAAGGCCCCGCACAAGATCCAGGGCTGGGGCCCGGGCTTCGTGCCGGAGAACCTCGACAAGTCCGTCGTCGACGAGATTCTGCTCGTCCCTGGTGACGACGCCATTGCTTTCGCCCGCCGTGCCGCCGCCGAGGAGGGCATCATCACCGGCATCTCCGGTGGTGGCGCACTGCAGGCCGCTGGCCAGGTCGCGGCCCGTCCGGAGTTCGCCGGCAAGACGATCGTCGTCGTCATCGCCGACACCGGTGAGCGCTACCTGTCGACCGCTCTCTTCGAGGGCCTCGTCGACTGACGGCTCATTCGCGGATCGGCCGGTACCCCACCGGGGTGCCGGCCGATTTGCGTCACGAACCGGTATGGTCGGCGACCACCCGAGCGATCGTCGTCAAGGCCGTTGCCAAGGTGTCGTCGTCGTGGCTTCCGAAACCCAGCACGATCCCAGCCGCGTCGGCGTCAGCCGATCCCCAGTAGGTCGACAGGGGAGTGACGCCGACCCCTTCATGACGACACTGTCTGACGACGTCCTCCTCGGACCCGTTGAAGAGCAACACGGCATGCAACCCACCGTCGATCGGCTGCAATGTCGTACCGGGTACCGACCCGAGAATGTCGATGACGGTGTGGCGGCGGCGTCGGTACACCTGGCGCATCCGCTGGGTGCGACGCCGTAACGCCCCGGTCGACAGGTAGTCGGCGACGGCCTCCTGGACGATGGCGGGAACAGGTTGCCCGGTGGCCTGACGCTGTTCGGCGAAGGGGTGCATCAAGTCGGGCGGGATCACCAGATAACCACACCCCAAGGCGGGGGTCAGTACCGACGAGAAGGTACCCAGCAAGATGGTGTGTTCCTCGTCCAAGGATGCCAATGCCGGAAGGGGAGCACCGACGTGACGCAGCTCGGAGTCGAAGTCATCCTCGATAATCCAGCAACCCGCCCTCTCGGCCCACTCGATGACGGCAGCCCGACGACTCGCCGACAACGATCCTCCCCAGGGGTACTGATGGCTCGGGGTGATGAGCACCGCATCCAGATTCGTCGCGTCGCTTCCGGTGGGAAGGCCCTCGGGGTCAAGTCCGTGGTCATCAGTTGGCAGCCCGACGATGCGATGGCCAAGTGCCGTCGGCACTTTCCTCAGGCTGGGGTACCCGGGGCTCTCGACCCCGACCATCAGGTGTCTGGACCTGTCACAGAGCACCTGAATGAGCTCGGCCAGTCCGGCGCGGGCACCACCGGTGACGACGACCTGGCGCGGATCGGCGAGCAGGCTTCGCATCTGACGTAGGTGCTCGGCGACTTCATGCCGCAGCCGAGGAGACCCCAACGGATCGGTGATCCGGCGCGGTTGGACGCAGGCGCGATGCCAGGCCGACCGCCACGCTGAGTTCGCCAATCCGGCCGTGTCGGGTGCTCCCGGCGCCAGATCGATTCCGTGGCGATGGCGAGGGGACGGGGGAGGGGTCGGCGTTGCGGAGCGCCGATGGAGACCTCGCAGGTCAGGGTTGACCTGGGTGCCCGACCCGCTCGCCGCGACGAGGTACCCCTCAGCCTCCAGCTGTTCGTAGGAGGCGACGACCGTGCCGCGGGACACCCCGAGTTGGGCGGACAAGGCCCTGGTACTTGGCAGATGGTCCCCCGGGGCCAGCACCCCGTCCATGATGAGACCGCGCACCCCCTCGCAGATCCGCACCGGGAGCGGCTGGGAGTCCTGAGGAAGGTCCAGCGGCACGTCGACGACGAGATCCGGTCTCATCTCGTCCATCCGAGAAGTGGTCCAACGGAAGTGGTCATATATGGATCTTGTCATGAACCACAATCGTCGATTCGATGAGGTACATGACTGAGAATGCAACTACCACTGGGACCACGCGGGTCAAGCGTGGACTGGCCGACATGCTCAAGGGCGGCGTCATCATGGACGTCGTCACCCCCGAGCAGGCGAGGATCGCCGAGGATGCCGGAGCCTGCGCCGTCATGGCCCTGGAACGTGTCCCTGCCGACATCCGCGCCCAGGGCGGAGTGGCCCGGATGAGTGATCCCGACCTCATCGGGGGAATTATCGACGCCGTCTCCATCCCTGTCATGGCCAAGGCTCGTATCGGCCACTTCGTCGAGGCTCAGGTGTTGGAATCCCTCAAGGTGGACTTCATTGACGAGTCCGAGGTGCTCAGCCCGGCTGACTACGCCAATCACATCGACAAGTGGGCCTTTGACGTCCCCTTCGTCTGCGGCGCCACCAACCTGGGTGAGGCCCTGCGTCGCATCACCGAGGGCGCCGCCATGATCCGCTCCAAAGGTGAGGCCGGCACTGGTGACGTCTCGGAGGCCGTCCGCCACCTGCGCACCATTCGAGCCGAGATGGCACGTCTGAGCAGCATGTCTCCTGATGAGCTCTATGTCGCTGCCAAGGAACTGCAGGCCCCGTACGATCTCGTCGTCGAGGTGGCTCGTACGGGTGAGCTCCCGGTGGTGCTCTTCGTTGCCGGTGGTGTGGCGACTCCGGCTGACGCCGCCCTCGTCATGCAGATGGGTGCCCAGGGCGTCTTCGTCGGGTCTGGCATCTTCAAGTCCGGCAATCCTGCTGCCCGCGCCGCTGCCATCGTCAAGGCCACCACCGCCTACGACGATCCCGACACCATCGCCGAGGTCTCCCGCGGACTGGGCGAGGCCATGGTGGGCATCAATGTCGCCGACGTCCCGGCGCCGCACCGTCTGGCCGAGCGGGGTTGGTGAGGTGGCTCCACTCATTGGGGTCGTCGCCCTGCAAGGCGGATTCGCTGAGCACATCGAGGTTCTCGAATCCCTCGGCGCGACGACCCGTCGAGTCCGTCGGGAGGCTGATCTCGAATCCCTCGACGGGATCGTCCTGCCCGGTGGGGAGTCGACGGTCATCGACAAGCTGATGAGATCTTTCGGTCTCGCCGACCCGCTGCGAGAAGCCATCACCGGAGGCCTGCCGGTGCTGGCAACCTGTGCCGGCCTCGTCGTGCTGGCGACAGAGGTGGAGGACGCCGCCACGGGCCAGCAGACCCTCGGACGGCTCGACGTCACCGTGCGTCGTAATGCGTTCGGATCCCAGCTCGACTCCTTCGAGGGACATCTGGACATCGATGGGGTGGGTGAGGGGATCCCCGCCACCTTCATTCGCGCTCCGATCGTCACCCGTACCGGGCCGGGGGTCGAGGTCATCTCGACGCTGCCCGACGATGCCGACGAGGCGGGTGGGGCCATCGTCGGTGTCAGACAGGGGAACATCCTCGCCCTGTCTTTCCATCCCGAGGAGACGGCGGATGATCGGGTGCACCGACGGTGGCTCGATGAGCTGTCCGAGAGGGGTCTCCAGGCCGTCGGAGCGGCCAATTCCGCCCCCTCCTGAACACTGTTCAAGAGTGACGGCTAGCATTCCTCGCTGTGAGTCCTGAACAGCATCTTCTCGAATACGACAGACGTCATGTCTGGCACCCCTACGCTCCGACGGTCGGGGCCGATCCGATGCTTGCCGTCACGGCCGCCGACGGGGCCCGGTTGCAGCTCCATGACGGGGAACACCGCTACGAGGTTATTGATGGCATGGCCTCGTGGTGGTGCCAGATCCATGGTTACCGCAACCCTGTCCTCGACGAGGCCGTGAGCCGTCAGAGTTCCCAGTTCAGCCATGTGATGTTCGGTGGGCTCACCCACCAGGCAGCCGTCGACGCCGTCAAGGCCCTCGTCGACCTCGCCCCGGAACCGTTGGATCGGGTCTTCCTGGCCGACTCCGGCTCGGTGGGTGTCGAGGTGAGCCTCAAATTGGCTCGTCAGGTGCAAATTGCGCGCACTGCTGCGCGTGGCGGCACCCTCACCCGTACTCGTATCGCCGCCCTGCGCGGTGCCTACCACGGTGACACCCTCGGTGCCATGAGCGTGTGCGACCCGGTCGGCGGCATGCACGCCATGTTCTCCGACTCGATTCCCCAGCAGCTCTTCCTGCCTCGCCCGCCCTCCTTCGATGCCGATGACGATGCCGTCGAGACCTGGTGTGACCAGGCCAATGAGATCATCGACGCGCACCGCGACGAGCTGGCCGGCATCATCGTCGAGCCGATTCTGCAGGGGGCGGGCGGCATGTGGCCGTGGTCTCCGGCATGTCTGAAGCACCTTCGCCAGCGCGCTGACGACCTGGACCTCGTTCTCATCGCTGACGAGGTCGCCACCGGATTCGGTCGTACCGGAAAGCTCTTCGCCTGTGAGTGGGCCGACATCGTCCCCGACATCATGGTCGTCGGGAAGTCCATGACTGGCGGGTACATGACCCAGTCGGCCGTGCTGTGCTCCGACGAGCTCGCCACCGAGGTCAGTCGAGGCCCGGGCGGGTCCCTCATGCACGGGCCAACCTTCATGGGCAACCCACTGGCCAGCGCTGTCACCGCGGCCAGCCTGGGCATCGTCGCCCAGGGCGGATGGCAGGACGACGTCGCCCGGATCAACGAGGTCATGTCCCGCGAGCTGACCCCGCTGCGGGACCTCGACGGTGTCATCGACGTGCGCGTCTTCGGAGCCATCGCAGCTGTTCAGGTTGACAGCCCGATCGTCATGAGACGAGCCACCCGTACCGCCGTAGAGAACCGGGTGTGGTTGCGCCCGTTCCGTGATCTCGTCTACGCCATGCCGCCCTACATCTGCACCGAGGACGACCTGGTGGTGATGGCTGCCGGAATGCGGGCAGTCGTCACCGATCAGCTGACACACACGTCATTGGAGGAGTCATGAAGATCACCGATCTGGACGGAATCGTCATCGTCACCGGAACTGACACCGATGCCGGCAAGACTGTAGCGACGGCCGTCATCGCCTCGGCCCTGAAGCAGGCCGGCAAGGAGGTCCTCATCATCAAGCCCTACCAAACCGGTTTGCCCCCCGAGGAACCCGGCGACGTCCATGACGCAGGCCGTCTGGCAGGTATTGATTCCGAGAATCTGCTCGAGTACGTGCGCTGTCCTGAGCCACTGGCCCCGACGACGTCGGCTGCCCGCGCTGGGATGACGATTCCTTCCATCGAGGAGATCGCGGCGCGAGTCCTTGTCGACTCCGACGGCTACGACGTCACTCTTGTCGAGGGTGCCGGGGGCGTTCTCGTCGGTCTGGACAACGCCGGAGCCGGTGTCCTCGATCTCATGGATTCCCTGACACACCGTGGACACGAGCCCCACGTGGTCGTCGCTACCCGCTCGGTGCTGGGCAGCCTCAACCACACCGGACTGACCTGCAATGCGATTCGCGATCGCGGCCACCAGGTCGACGCCATCATTATCGGGTCCTGGCCGGCCGAGCCCGACCTGGCCGAGAGGTGCAACCTCGAGGAGATCGAGGATGCTGCCGGAGCCCCATTGGCTGGAGTAATTCCGGCCGGCATCGGAAAGGACCCCGCCGTCGTTCAGCGGACGGCCCTGACACTGGGAGAAACTCAGTGAGCGTAACCCTCGCCCCCGACTCCCAGTTGGAGGACCTGGGCTACCAGCCCAGTCTGAACCGTCAGCTTCCCCTCGGTTCGCTGTTGGTCTACGGACTGCTCTTCTTCGTCCCGATGGCCCCGGTCGCCGTCTTCGGCCCGGTAGTCAACCGCTCCGGCGGGGTACCGGTGTTGGTGTACCTGGTGGCCGCGGCCGTCATGGGGCTCTCGGCCATCAGCTATCGCGAGATGGCCCTGCGCTTCCCAGTTGCCGGATCGGTGTACGGGTACACCCGGTTCTCCCTGGGACGCGTCCCCGGGTTCATCGCCGGATGGCTCATCCTGCTCGACTACATCCTCTTGCCTGCCTTGTTGACGGTGCTCTCCGCCGTCGCCCTGGCCCACATCTGGCCCAGCGTCCCGACGGGGATTTTCGCCGTGGTCTTCGTGCTGGCCTCCATGGCCCTCAACCTGCAAGGGGTGACGGTCACCACCCGAGTCGGCCTCGTCCTGCTGGCCATCCAGGTGGCGACGATCGCCGTCTTCCTGGTGTGCGTCGGGCAAGGGTTGGCCAGTGGCGAGGTGGCGTGGAGTTGGCATGCCCTGTGGCGTCCGGGGACGTCGTGGGCGTCGGTGGCCTCGGCGGTGTCCATAGCCGCGCTGAGCTACCTCGGTTTCGACGCCGTAGCCACCTTGAACGAGGAGGCCCGTGGGGGAGGCCGAGCCGTCGGCATCGTCACCCTCCTCCTCGTCGGCCTGCTCGCCGTCCTCTTCGGGGTACAGGTGTTGGCCGCCGGTCTGGTCTCTGACACCATGCACTTTGCTCCCGGCGGGGCGACCGACCGGGCCTTCTACCACACCGTCGATCAGGTGTGCCCAGGCTGGTTCACCTCGATCTTCACCGTCGTCAATGCCTTCGTCGCCATCTTCGCCTGCCTGGTCGTCGCCCATTCCTCGACAGCCCGGCTGGTCTTCGCCATGGCCCGTGACAAGGTGATGCCCTCGGTGCTCTCGCTCACCAGTTCCAAGGGTGTGCCGTGGGTGGCCACCGTTGTCGTCGCCACCGTCACCGCCATCCTGGCTGTCACCTTCGCCTCCCACGTCGAGACGATGACGACCCTGGTGACCTTCGGTGCGCTGTCGAGCTACGTCTTCCTGCACGCCGACGTCATAGTCCAGTGTGTTTCCAAGGAGGGCTCACGCAAGTGGGTGCGTCACCTCGTCGTCCCGATCCTGGGTGCCCTAACCTTGCTCATCGCCCTGGCGAAGACCGAGGAGATGACGCGGATCGTGGGCCTCAGCTGGCTCGCGGCTGGTGTCATCGGTGCGATCATCACTCGGGTACACAGATCACGTCAGGCTGGGAAATTGACTTCACATCAGGCGTAATTCCACCCCGAAGAGGCGGCTCATCGCCCACACCGCGCACACCGAGACGAGAATGCTCGCGGGAACGGTGAGCAGGCCCAGCCGGGTGAATCTGCCGATGTGGGCAGGTCGGTCATGGTCGCCGATGATGCGACGCCACAAGAGGGTGGCCAGGGATCCGGCGTAGCTGAGGTTGGGGCCGATGTTGACCCCGATGAGCATGGCCAGCACTGCGACCCACCCGGCGGGGGAGACGAAGGGCAGAAGAACCATCACTGCGGGCAGGTTGTTGATGAGGTTCGACAACAGAGCAGCGATGGCGGCGACGGCCAGCAGGCTGAGCAAGGTCTGGCCGGAGGGGACGAGATGGTCGATAAGGTTCCCCAGCCCGTTGCCGACGACGGCCTCGACGATGATTCCCAGACACAGGACGAAGGCCAGGAAAAGGGGCTTGGTGGCGCGCAGGGCGCGTCCGGCCTCGACTGCGAAGTTCCCGCTGTGATGGACGGAACTCAGCACCATCAAGGCGAGGACGCCTCCCAGAGCGGCCCAGAAAGGTTCGGTCCCCAGCAGCGAGCACACCGCGAATCCGGCCAGGGTGAGTCCGAGGATGATGAGGGCTGTGATCGGGGCGCGTTGCTGCTTTTCGACCCCTGCGGTGATCTTTCCGGAAAGTTCCTCACGGAACTCGATGTGCATCGCCAACCATTCGATGCTGATGGATAACAGCCATGGCAGGGCCATGACGGCGGTGAAGCGTCCGAAGGTGAGTTCGGGCACGGCTGCCACCGCTAGCAGGTTCGTGAGGTTGGACACCGGCAGCAACAGGGACGCCGTATTGGCCAGATGTGCGGTGGCGTACAGGTGTGGTTCAGGTCGGGCCTCGAGTCGTCTCGTCGTCGTCAGGACGATCGGTGTCAGCAGGACGATGGTGGCGTCGAGGCTGAGAACCGCCGTCGTCACCGACGCCACGATGAAGACCCACAACAGAAGGCGATTCGAGGAGGACCTCGCGTGGGTGGCCATGAGCTCGCCGGAGTAGCGGAAGACCCCTTCGGCTCGGGCAAGCTCGGACAGGGCGAGGACCGCTGCCAGGAAGATGACGGTAGGTCCCATGGTGGTGACCTGGTGGCCGGCATCGGACCAACTGATGGTTCCGACGAGGCACAGCAGCAGAACTCCCGGCACCGCGGTCGTTGCCTCCGGCAGACCGTGCGGACGGACGAGGGCGAAGATCATCACGGTGACGAGGACTGCCACGCTGAGTGTCTCAGCCAACCACGACGTCACCGCTGAATGCTATCGGAGAGTGGCGACGGTGGACGATGAAAAGTGTTGGTGATGGCTGACATGAAGCACGATCACATTGCCATGGCGGGGTCGAGGAGGATGCTGCCATCAGCATTACCCGGTAAGGTGGTCATTCGTCTCGGGGCGTTAGCTCAGCCGGTCAGAGCAGGGGACTCATAATCCCTGGGTCGCGGGTTCGAGCCCCGCACGCCCCACTTCATACGATCCTGCAATTTGCCTGGGTAGTCCCTGGCTAGCAACCGCCACTGCGGTTATGGGTTTCGTGGCTTTCGAGGTGTGAAATCGTCCGTCGAGCCCGGAATGAAGATGTCGGGGCTGGTCATTCATTCGCATGATGAAAGAAATCAGTCAATCGGATGTTCAGGTGTCAGTTAAATGACGGGTATGAGTCTGCCGTGAAGCGGAAAACTGTACATTGGGACACTTCAGGGGCTACATAATTGGTCGTTTTGGCAATGGTGTACTGAAATGCACCATCCCCTCGGTAGTGTGATCGTCGCCTGGGCATGGGAGTCAGGTTATTGATCGACAAGGAGTGTCATTCATGAGATCTACCAAGCTACGTAGGTCGGTTCTCGCCGTCCTCACTGCGGCAGCTACTGCGCTACCGATGACGATGGCAGCCGGCACCTCATGGGCTACGGATTCGGGAATCACTCCCGATCATCCCGGTGGCGTCGCTGCTCCGCATAGCCCGGATGGCGTCCCGTCGAGTGGCACGGGGCCACAGTTTCGCACCTGGCCGGTGGCTTCCCATTATTCACACACGCATGTGGGTACGAATCCAAAGGGAGCTAACGATTTCACGTGTAAGCCTGCGTCAGGTACTCGACCCGTCGTCCTCATCCCGGGTACCGGTGAGGACGCATTCGCCACGTGGTCATATTACGCGCCTGAGCTCAAATTGGCCGGTCTGTGCGTATTCACCTTCAACTACAACATTCAAACGAACCCTGATCGCGAATGGGCTGCCACCACTGGCGACATTCGTTCCAGTGCCGCGTTCCTGGCCCACTATGTTGAGAAAGTACGGGCAGCGACCGGAGCCGAAAAGGTTGACCTGGTGGGGCATTCCCAGGGTGGAGGCCCCCTCCCTCGTGCCTATATCAAGTGGTTTGGAGGAGACCGGGTCGTCAACCATCTGATTGGTCTCGTCCCCTCCAATAAAGGCACCAGTGTCTACGGTTTGGCTACTTCCGTTGGCCTCGACCGGCCCGGAAGCCTGAGCGCTCGGGCTTTGCAGAACTATGCGGATAGGCACAACTATGAGTCGCTTCCGCAGCAGCTTGCGGGCTCCCGCTTCCTGGGTGAACTCAATGACGGTGGGATGACCGCACCGGGTGTCCGGTACACCGTCATCAGTACCAAGTATGACGATGTGGTGACTCCATACACCAACGCATTCATCCGTGAGCCTGGAGTAACGAACATCACCATGCAATCAGTGTGTGCCAAGGACCACACTGATCATTTCGGGTTCACCTATGACCCCGTTGCCTTCCAGGTCGTCTTCAACACGTTGCTTCCTGACAAGGCCAAGGCCATCCGCTGCGTATACGTGCCGGGGTTCATCCAGTGATCGTTATCGCTGCTGCTTCATTGGTGCGATGAGTCCTGTTAGCGCTGGTTGCCATCCTGGCAACCAGCGCTAACGATGTCATGGCGGTTATGGCTCGTAGGCATGAGGGCCGCATTGGATTGGTCATGACGCGAATCAACCCAGCAAAATCCGTATCTGTCGTCCCACCGCAGACTCGTCATGGTTTCCGATGATGGGGAATCCACGATCACGCAATGTTGGGTGGGCGTCCGAGACGACATACGGATGCCCCACTAACTCCAGCATGGTGAGATCGTTGGGCATATCACCAAAAGCTGCGGCGTCAGACGGGTCAATGCCGAGATCTTGACAAACCTGGGCCAACGCCATTCCCTTCGAAACCCCGGGAGCCGCGATCTCCACGAGACCGTTCGTCATGGTGGCGGAAAAAGTCGCCGTGCCGCGGTCGCCCACGATGGGATTGACGACGTCGAAGAGCTTGTCGCTGGGGAAGTTGAAGGTACGCACCAACAGCTTGACGATGCGGCGATCGCCTCCCAGGAAGTTCTCGATCGGCCCCTCGCCGTCCGGAGGGCCGCCAATCTGCCAGCGATCGAATCCCTCGTCGGCGAACCACTGGGTGGCCTCCTCGGTGCAGAACAGAGCTTCAGGCAGAGCCTCGCGGACATCGGCAATGATCTCGGCGACGCTGGTGGGGCTCATGAAGATGTCATGGAGGACCTCGCCGGTCGTGGCATCGACGCTCACCGCCCCATTTGAGGCCAGCAGGGTCGGATGGATTGAGCGGAACGGGTCGAGAACCGTCAACCAGCGGTAGGGCCGTCCAGTGGCGAAGACGACGTGGACCCCTGTCTCGGCCGCAGCGAGCATCGCCTCGGTGTTCTCGGCGCTGGGCATCTTGTCAGCGCCCAGAAAGGTGCCGTCCAAATCAGTGGCGATGAGTGAGACCATCACAACCTTCCTCGCCCGGTCGGAGATCCCGACGACGTACCGGTGCCGGCTCCCGGCGACTGCATCGACGGGGTGCGCGACGGACTCCTTGATGGGTTGTTCGACATGCTCGGCGATGCGCTCCTACCCGTTGACGGGGACTGCGACTCGCTCGGCGTGGCACTGTTCGACCCGCTGCTGTTCGACGGAGACGCGCTCTGGCTCGATCCTTGGCTTGGGCCGGGACTCGAAGAACTGTTGGCAGAACTACTCGACGAGGCAGAGGTCGGAACCGGTGGAGGCGGGGGAGTGGGCGGCACGTTCTGGAACAACAGCACCGCGATGAGCAGACCAGTCAGGGCGATGAAGATTGTGAGCAGCCATGCCACCACAGTCGTCGACCAGCCGACCCTGTCACGACGACCCGGCCACGGCAGCGGCCAGGCGCGCACCCGGCCGGGAAGGGTGTCGTCGATCCAGTGCAACCGGAAATTCGGGCCTGCAACTGACGATCCCGAGAGGGCCGACATGTCGACGGCTTCCAGGATGCGTCGGGCCTCGGCCACCGCTGCTGCCGACCCGTCATGGACCAAGGCCACCCACGGGGCCAGGGACTCACCGCCAGCCCCGTCCGGACCAGTCACAGGGCGGTACAACTCGCCCAAGCGTCCAGAGTTCTGTCCCGCGCCACCGCGAGCAATGACGGTCTCGGAGTGCAGGTGGTTGACCTCCCCCGCCAACCGGTCCCAGGAAGCCGGATCACTCGCGGCGCCATGGGACAACAGAATGATGAGGACGGCCCGGCCGTCGTCATCATGGGCCCGGAACACAGTGCCCGAGGCCATCGCGAGAACACGGACATCGAGCCAGAACTCGTCGATCCTCGGTGGGTCGCACGGTTCCAGTGGCAGGGCCTCGATGGGCCACGGGTTACTCGACATCGCCCACCATCTCACCACATTCCAGCCGTGACCTCCGAACGACAGGCGTTCGCACTTGGTGATTTCTCACCGTTCTTGGGCTGCGGCACTCTGACGGTATCGTGAGTGCGGGCCCGTCACGGGTCATGCGCAAACCAGGCAGGAGACGTCAGTGAGCACCCAGCACTACTCGGATGGTCAGGACATCGGCAAGGGCAACCAGGACGCCCCGATGTCCAATGACGAGGCCGCTCGCCTCATCGGGCAGGCCATCGGGCAGGTCCAGCGGGTCATCGTCGGCCAGGAACGCATGGTCGAACAGCTCATGGTCGGTGTGCTGGCCAAGGGCCACATCCTTCTGGAAGGTGTTCCCGGTGTCGCCAAGACCTTGGCGGTGCGCTCCTTCGCGACGGTCCTCGACGGTAACTTCGCCCGAGTGCAGTTCACCCCGGACCTCGTCCCCTCCGACATCGTCGGCACCCGCATCTACTCGGCCTCCAAGGAGACCTTCGACATCGAGCTCGGCCCGGTCTTCGTCAACTTCGTGCTGGCCGACGAGATCAACCGAGCTCCGGCCAAGGTCCAGTCGGCGATGCTCGAGCTCATGGCCGAGAAGCAAGTGTCCATCGCAGGACAGACCTTCCCGGCCCCGCACCCCTTCAGCGTCATTGCCACCCAGAACCCGGTGGAGTCTGAGGGCGTCTACCCGCTCCCGGAAGCCCAGCGCGACCGTTTCCTACTCAAGATCGACGTTCCCTACCCGCGAGGCAACGAGGAGTTCGAGATCCTGCGCCGGATGAGCGTCAAGGCTCCCGAGCCCCAGCAGGTGCTGACTCCCGAGACCGTCATAGCCCTGCAGGACATGGCCTCCGACGTCTTTGTTCACAACCTCGTCGCTGAATACGTGGTCCGGCTGGTGCTGGCCACCCGTAATCCGGGCGATTTCGGGATGCCGGACCTCGCCAACGTCATCCAGATCGGCTGCTCACCACGCGCCACCCTCGGTCTGATTGCCGCTGCGCGTGCCCTGGCCCTCGTTCATGGTCGTGACTACGTCCTTCCCACCGACGTCCAGGCCGTCGCCGTCGACGTCATGGCCCACCGTCTGGTGCTCAGCTTCGACGCCATCGCTGACAACGTCTCGGCCTCGGACGCCATCGAGCGGGTTGTCGCCATGGTTCCGCCGCCCACCCCGGTATGGAACGAGGAGCAGCGCCAGGCCGCCCACCAGCAGCACAGCCACCCCGACGACTTGGGCCAGTACCCCGCTCCGACGACTCCGCCTGTCCAGCACTGAGGCGTCCCCATGACGCGACCGACATTTCGCGATCCGCAGCCACCGTCGGTGGCGCAGACCCTGGTGAGTCCGCCCACCGGGGCGACCCTGCCGCTCAATCAGCTCGCCCCCGAGGCTGCGTTGCGCCGACTGGAGCTGACGATCGTGCGTCGTCTGGAGGGTTTCCTGCATGGTGACCACCTCGGTCTGCTCCCGGGCACCGGGGCTGACGTCAATGATGCCCGCCCCTACGAGCCCGGCCAGGACGACGTGCGCATGATGGACTGGGCCGTCACCGCTCGTACCACCGTTCCACATGTACGAGAGACCATCGCTGATCGCGAGCTCGAGGTGTGGGCCCTGCTGGACGTCACCGGGTCGATGAACTGGGGCACCGTGTCCATGACCAAGCGTGATCTGGGGATCGCAGCGGTTGCCACCATCGGATTCCTGTCCCAGCGGATGGGGGACCGATTCGGTGGCCTCATCATGCGTCCGGATTCAGTGCGTCGTCTGCCAGCGCGCTCTGGCAGAACTGCCCTCTACGGCTTGTTGCGCTCGATGCTGACCGAACCGATCGTCGCCGACAATGCAGCTGGTGACATGATCCTGGCCAAGGGGATCGAGAACCTGGCTGCATCGGGCCGACGCCGAGGCATGAAGGTGGTCGTCTCGGACTTCCTCTCCCCGGGCGACAACACGCTCGACCCCAACAACCGCCCCGACTGGGAACGGTCCCTGCGAAGGCTCTCGGTGCGCAACCAGGTGCTGTGCATCGAGGTCGTTGACGCTGCCGAGGTTGATTTCCCTGACGTGGGTGATGTCATGGTGCGAGATCCAGAAACCTCCTTCGCCCACTACGTCGATACCGCCGACAAGGCCACCCGGGAGCGCATGAATGCGGCTTCCCGGGCTCAGCGCGAGCGGGTCGCGGCTGCCATTCGCCGAGCTGGAGCCGGTCATCTGCAATTACGCACCGACTCCGACTGGGTCACCGACATTGCCCGCTTCGTGCTCGGGTACCGCCGCACTGCGGCCATCCTGCATCAGCCTCCGCAGGGGGTGACGAAGTGACGCCATTGTTCCTGGGTCTGCCTGAGGTCAAGACCCCGTGGGTCCTGTGGCTGCTGTTGATCATCCCGGCGCTGTTGATCTTCTACATCTGGGCACTGCACCGCAGTCGCTCAACCGCGATGAGGTTCACCAATACCGCGATCCTCGGTTCGGTGATGAGCAGGCAGCCGCAGTGGAAGAGACACATCGCCGTTGCTGCCGCGCTGCTGTGCCTGGCGACGACCATCTTCGCGTGGGCCCGTCCGATGGGCATCGAGAAGGTGCCGCGCGATCGCGCCACGATCGTGGTCGCCATCGACGCCTCCTTGTCCATGAAGGCCGAGGACGTCTCGCCCAATCGTCTCGCAGCTGCCAAGGCCAAGGCCAAGGACTTCATCAACAGCCTTCCGGAGGGGTTCAACGTCTCGGTGGTGAGCATCTCCGAGCATTCCGAGATTCGGATGCCCCCCTCGACCGACCGACCCACCGTACTGCGTGCCGTCGACGGTATTGAGCTGCAGGACGGTACCGCTCTTGGCGGGGCCATCGACAAGTCCATCGAGGCTGTCAAGATGGCTCCGGGAGCCAAGGACTCCAAGGATCCCATTCCGGCAGCGATCGTCATGCTCAGCGACGGCGGCAACACCCAGGGCGGGTCGCCGATGGTTGCCGCCACTCGTGCTGCCGCAGCCAAGGTGCCGGTGTACACCATTGCCTTCGGCACCGAGACCGGCTACGTCGATCTCGACGGGAATCGGGAAAGGGTCGCTCCCGACACCAAGCTCCTGTCGGCCATCGCTGACCGTACTGACGGTCGGTCCTGGTCCGCGGACTCGGCTGACAAGCTCCAGGAGGTCTACGAGCAGGTGCACTCCTCGGTGGGTTACGAACCGGTCAAGAAGGAGGTGACGGCAACCTGGGCCTTCTATGCCTTCTGCTTCGCCGTCGTCTCAGGGTTGGCGACGCTGTCGGTGGCGGTGGGATGGCCGTGATGACACTCATCGCTTTCGGACGTCCGGGACGCCTCTGGTGGCTGCTGGTGCCGCTTGCGTTCCTCGTCGTCTATCTGATTGTCGTCATGTGGCGTCGCCAGCCGCAGCAGGGCGGCAATGAACTCAAGAGGCTGTTGTCCAGCTCCCGCCCATGGAAGCAGCATGTGGCGATGGGGCTGTCGGTGGTGTCGATGGCGACCATGGTGTTGGCCTTCGCCCAGCCCAAGGCCTACCACGAGGTGCCACGAGATCGAGCGACGGTCGTCGTCGCCATGGACGTCTCACGGTCCATGGTGTCCACCGACGTCGATCCGTCCCGGCTTTCTGCGGCCAAGACCGCGGCCAAGGAGTTCGTCGGCGACCTGCCGCCACGATTCAATGTCTCGCTGGTGAAGTTCGCGGCCTCCGCGCAGATCGTGGTGCCTCCCACCACCGACCGGACTGCGGTGTCGACCGCGATCTCCAACCTCCAGGTGATGCCGTCCACCGCCATCGGCGATGGGATCTATTCCTCCCTCAACGCCTTGAAACTGGTGCCGGATGACCCGAAGCATCCTGGACGTAAGCCTCCTGCGGCAGTCGTGCTGTTGTCGGACGGCGCCACCAACATTGGGCGTCCCTCCCTTGACGCCGCCAAGGAAGCCGCACGCGAGCATGTGCCGGTGTACACCATCGCTTACGGAACCGCCAACGGATATGTCGTTCAGGGGGGCCAGCGCCAGGCCGTTCCAGTCAACCACTATGAACTCGCCGCAGTGGCGAAAGCGTCCGGAGGAGAGAAGTTCTCGGCGGAATCCTTGGGTCAGCTCTCCGACGTCTACAAGTCGATCGCTCAGTCGGTCGGCTACGAGAAGGTCTTCGGCGAGGTTACCGACAAATATGTTGGCGTCGCTCTGGCCCTCATGGTGTTGACGGCGGCTTCCGTCATCAGCTTGTGTGCCCGGTGGCCCTGATTTGTCGTCCTGATCGGGAGTAGATTCTTCGATGTCTTCGTAGAAGGAGTCACCATGAGTGTGGCCGACAATCTGACGGCTGTACGTACCCGCATTGACGACGCCTGCCGGGCCTGTGATCGCGACCCCGGCGAGGTATCCCTGCTGCCGGTGTCCAAGACCAAGCCTCCCAGCATGGTGGAAGAAGCCTACGAGGCGGGGTACCGACTCTTCGGGGAGAACAAGGTGCAGGACGCCCTGGCGAAGTCAGAACTCATGGACGCCGATCACCCCGGGCTGGAGTGGGCCGTCATCGGCGGTCTGCAGACCAACAAGGCAAAATATGTCGCCCGATTCGCCACCGAGTTCCAGGCCTTAGACTCCCTCAAGGTGGCTCGCGAACTCGACAAGAGGTTGCAGAAGGAAGGACGCCAGCTTCGGGTATTGGTGCAGGTGAATTCCTCGGTCGAGCCCCAGAAGTCCGGTATCGCCCCTGACGAGGCGGTGAACTTCGCCAAGGAATTGGCGGCTTTTGACTCCTTGGACGTGCGAGGCCTCATGACGGTGGCCCTCAACAGTTCCGAGCCGAAGGCGGTGGCTGATTGCTTCGACGTCGTGGTTGGGGTGCAGGAGAAGCTGCGCCAGGAGGTCAACGAGGTCTCCGACTGGTCAGAACTGTCCATGGGAATGTCAGGAGATCTGGAAATCGCGGTCGCCCACGGATCCACCCAGGTGCGTATCGGCACCGACATCTTCGGTGCCAGGACCGATCCCGCGGAGATCTGGCGTCCCTGAATCCGGTCGTCTATGGTTGAGGTGTCCGTCCGTACCGCTGCAGGGGAAGGCACGTGGTACCGGGAGGACGACCGTGGAAACAACACAGCTGGCCAGTGGAACCCTCTTCATCCACTCGGCACCGACGGCATTGCGCAGCCACATCGAATGGGCCGCCGATGCCGCTTTCGCCGTGCCCGTGCCGCTGCGCTGGACCAGCCAGCCGGTGGAACCCGGGACGTGGCGTACAGAGACGCCGTGGCGCGGGGACGTCGTCGATGCCGGCAAGTTCATCTCCACCCTGGCGGCATGGCAGCGGGTACGCGTCGAGATGACGGTGGAGACCGGTGCCGTTCCGCATCGTTGGAGCCTGACACCGAGCCTGGGTATTTTCTCCGCCCACACGGACGAGGCCGGTTCGGTTCTCGTCGACGAGATGAGGCTGCGAGCCGCCGTGACCGCGGCACGAAGGACAGGACTTCGTCTCGAGGACGAGATCTGTGACCTGCTTGGTGAGCCGTGGGACGTCGAGCTGGAGGCCTACCGGGCGTGCGACCCCTCCCTGGACGTCTCGTGGCTTTCTCGCGAGGTCGGCTGACGCGTGAATCGGCCCCGGTCACCACTGGTGACCGGGGCCTCACAACGTCTGGTCAGCGGGTGGCGTTGGCGTTGGTGAACGCCAGGGTGACGTTGTGTCCGCCGAATCCGAAGGAGTTGTTGAGGGCGACGAGGTCGCCGGTGGGTAGGTCGGTCGTCTTGGTGACGATGTTGACCTTGAGCCCCTCCTCGAGCTGGTTGATGTTGATGGTGCCGGGAACCTTGTGGTCCAGCAGGGCCATTACCGAGGCGAAGGACTCCAGAGCGCCGGCTCCACCGAGCAGGTGCCCGGTCATCGACTTGGTACCCGTGACGAGCACCTGATCGGTGGCGTCTCCGAGCACCGAGGCGATGGAGTGAGCCTCAGCAGTGTCGCCGAGCGGGGTCGAGGTGGCGTGGGCGTTGACGTGGTTGACGTCAGAGGGGGAAAGCCCAGCCGAGTGGAGGGCCTTGCGCATCGCGGAGGCCTGACCTGAACCGGTCGGATCGGGCTGGACGATGTCGTGGGAGTCGGCGGAGATGCCCGATCCGGCCAGGGTGCCGTAGACCTTGGCACCGCGAGCCTTGGCGTGCTCCTCAGTCTCGATGACCATGATTGCGGCACCCTCACCAATGACGAATCCGTCACGGTCGACGTCCCAGGGACGGGATGCGTGCTCGGGGTCGTCATTGCGGGTCGACAGCGCCTTCATCTGGGCGAAGGCGGCCACCGGCAGCGGGTGGATGATGGCCTCGGCGCCACCGACGACGGCGATGTCGGCACGTCCCAGACGGATCTGGTCCAGACCGAGAGAGATGGCCTCCGATGAGGAGGCACAGGCCGACACCGGGGTGTGGACGCCTGCCTTGGCATGCACCAGCAGACCGATGTTGGCGGCCGGCGCGTTGGCCATGAGCATCGGGACGGTGAACGGACTGACCCGCTTGAACCCCTTGTCCTTCTGGATGTCCCACTGGCCGAGCAGCGAATGCAGGCCTCCGATACCGGTGGCGCAGCAGACCACCAGACGCTCGGGGTCGATGCCGTTGGAGTCACCGGTATCGTCGCCGGGCTCGGGAAGCTCCAGGTCGGCGTCGGCCCAGGCCTCCTTGGCTGCCACCAGGGCAAGCTGGCTGGAACGGTCCAGTCGGCGAGCCTGCGGGCGCGGGATGTGGTTCGTCGGCTCGTCCACCGCTGACGCGGCGAACTTGACCGGCACGTCGTCCATCCAGTCGAAGTCCAGGGTGTGCACCCCGTTTCGACCTTCCAGCAGCCCCTGCCATGTGGTGGGGGCATCGGGTCCCAACGGTGTGGTGGCCCCGAAACCAGTGATGACGACGTCGCTCATGAGTTCTCCAGTGTCGGTGATGGGTTGGTGCGGGCCGGTGTCCGGGACTCATCCGCCCCGGACACCCTGGAATCAGCCCTTGTGCTCGATGATGTAGTTGACAGCGTCGCCAACGGTCTTGATGTTCTTGGACTCCTCGTCGGGGATCTCGACGCCGAACTTCTCGTCGCAGGCGTAGATGATCTCGACCATGGAGAGGGAGTCGACGTCGAGGTCGTCGACGAAGGACTTCTCAAGGGTGACCTCGGACTGGTCGACACCGGTGATGTCGTTGACGATGTCAGCCATGTCGGCGAGGATCTGGTCTTTGTCGGCCATGATGATTGTTCCTTTTCTCGTGATTTCCCCGGGCCATCGACCCGAAGTGTGTGGGTGGTGTTCGTGTCATGAGTATGGGTCTCAGGGGAGCCGGATGACCTGACCGGCGTACACCAGTCCGGCTCCGAAACCGATGATGAGGGCGAGGTCGCCGCTGTGGGCCTCCCCACGCTGAAGCATACGGTCGATGGCGATCGGCACGGACGCGGCGGAGGTATTCCCCATGTCAGCGATGTCGTGGCAGATGGTCACCGACTCGGGCAGCTTGAGGTGACGGCAGATGACGTCGGTGATGCGATCATTGGCCTGGTGCGGGATGAAGACGTCGAGGGTTTCGGGGGTGATCCCGGCCGCGGCCACCGCTTCGGCGGAGCGCTTGGCGACGTCGGTCATGGCCCACTTGAAGACCGCGCGGCCCTCCATGTGGATGAGGGGGTGGACCTTCTTGGGATCGGCGCTGGCGCTTGCCCAGTCTTCGATCTCGATGGTCTTGAGCTGGTCAGAGCGCGATCCCCAGATGACCGGACCGATTCCCGGCTCGTCGCTCGCGCCGATGATTGCAGCCCCTGCGCCGTCGGAGAAGAGGAAGGCAGTGGAGCGATCATCGAGGTTGGTCATCTCGGAGAGCTTCTCGACGCCGACGACGAGCACGTTGTTCGACGATCCGGTGCGGATCATCGAGTCGGCCAGAGCGGTCGAGTAGCAGAATCCCGCGCAGGCGCCGTTGAGGTCGAAGGCTGCGGCGTTGCCCAGGCCGAGCTCGCGAGCGATGTAGGTCGCCAGGCTCGGGGAGGGACGATGATGCGATACGGTCGCGACGATGATGGCGTCGATCTGCGAGGTCTCGAGGCCGGAACGCTCAAGGGCGGTGCGAGCGGCCCCGGCGCCCATCGACAACACGGTCTCGGACTCGGTACCCCAACGACGCTCGGTGATACCGGTGCGTTGTTCGATCCACTCCGGGGTGGAGTCGATCATGGTGCACATTTCCTCGTTGGTGACGACCCGCGAACCGCGGACTGACCCGGTGGACAAGAACGTCGAGTACTTGTCCGCCGGGCGGGGCTTGATGGCTGTCATGCATTCTCCTTGCCAGCATGGGCCGCGATGAAATCGCGGGCAGCCGGAATCTGGTCTGGGGTGTTGAGGTTGAACAGCTCAACATCCCCGAGGTTGCGCTTGGCGATACCCGTCAGGGTGCCAGCCGGGGTGAGTTCAAGCAGACCGGTGATGCCGCGCTCGGCCATGGTGTCCATGCACAGGTCCCAACGCACCGGGTGGGCAACCTGGTTGACAAGACGATCAGCGAACTCGCGTCCGTCCGTGACGACGACACCGTCGCGGTTCGACAGCAGGGCCACCGACGGGGTGGTCGTCGGCATGGCCGCGGCGACCTCGCGCAGGTGGTCGACGGCAGGCTCCATGTGAACGGTGTGGAAGGCGCCGGCGACCGAGAGCGGGAAGAGTCGGGTACGAGCCGGCGGCTCAGCGGCGAAGGCCTCGAGCTGCTCGACGGTTCCGGCCGCGACGATCTGGCCCTTGCCATTGTGGTTGGCCGGGGTGAGGCCCGCAGCCTCGATGGCCGCCAGGACCTCGTCAGGTTTGCCACCGATGACGGCGGTCATCGAGGTCGCGGTGCGAGAAGCAGCCTCTGCCATGGCGCGGCCGCGCTCACGGACGAGAACCATCGCGGCTTCGGCCGAGAAAGCACCAGCGGCAGCGCCGGCAGCGATTTCGCCGACCGAGTGTCCGGCCAGTAGGTCCGCCTTGGAGAAGATCTCGGGATCGACCGACCAGGCGGTCGCCAGCGCGGCGGCGACGAGCAGCGGCTGGGCGACAGCGGTGTCCTTGATGGTCGCCTCGTCGGAGGTCGTGCCGTGGGTCACCAGATCGATGTCGGCCACCGCTGACAACCACGCGAGGTGGTCAGAGAAGGTGGGGTCGGACATCCAGTCCGACAGGAATCCTGGTTTCTGGGCTCCCTGGCCCGGAGCGACGATTGCAAGCACGTTCCCACTTTGCCCCCTGACAGGCCCTGAGGCGAGACATGGAACCGACGAAGTACCCAGGGTTGCCTTTGTGGGGTTTTCACAAAGGGACAGGGGGGTTCCTCCAAAACCCGGTGTGTGTCTCGAATCAGGCCCGATTGGCGGCTTCCCGACGTCCCAGCACAGTGGCAATGACATCATTGACGGGGGTGTCGACGCCCACCTCGTCACCCAGTCCGGGAACGGCTCCGACCTGGGCGGCATACTCGCTGGGACGACCGGCAAGGATGTCGCGTTGGAATGAGGTCGTCGAGGCAGGATCCTGTCCGGCGAGGAACCTGAGGTTCTTCTCGACGAAGTCGTCGGCGATCTTGGCCCCGTGCCCACGAGCGACATGCACCGTCTCGTCAATACACCGGGCGAAGATGTCGCGATAGGTGCTGAGTAGATCGCCCAGAGCGACGTCGAGGACGGCTCCACAGGCTCCCTGGGGAACGACGGAACACATCTTGACCCACAGCGTGGTGGTGATGTCGTCGATGACGGGGGAGACGATGCTGGCCGTTTCGCAGGCAGCTCGCAACTCATCGATGATCGGATTGGGGGAGTCGTCCATCGTCGAGACCTCCAACATGCGAGGCCCGCCCAGATCCATGATGAGGCCTGGCTCGATGATCTTGACCCATTCCCTGCAGACACCGGGGGCCACGTGCTCGGCGCCGATGATCTCAGCCAGCACCCGAGGTGCAATGACGCCATTCTGGGTCGTGACGACGAGGGTGTCGGGTCCCATGAGAGCAGACAGGTGGGTACGAGCGGCATCGGCTACCTGGAAGGTCTTGGTACACATGAGCACGACATCGACCTGTCCGATCTCGGCAGAGTTGTCAGTGGCGGGAACGTCGAGGGTCACCTCGGTGTTGCCGACGATGCGCAGTCCGTGCCCGCGAATGGCTTCCAAGGTCTTGCCACGGGCGACGAAGGAGACGTCGGCCCCGGCGTCGGCCAACACGCCACCGTAGAAAGCGCCGATGGCTCCGGCGCCGATCACAGCTGCTCTCATCACTCCGCCTCATCCTTGACGGCGGCGCAGGCGGCGACCATCGCCTGTTCGACTGATTCCCGGGCGTCGGGGAGGGTTGCTGGCAGCAGCGGAACCTTCATCGCTGCCAACGTGCGCTGCATCCCCATTCCGGCGTGAGTGGCCACGCATGCCACGACCTCGTGTTCGCGCAGGAAACGGACGATGCGAGCGTGATGACTGCCCTCGGTGCCCTCGTCGTGGAGGCGGTCCCATTCCACCTCGAAGGTCTGCCACTGCGTGACGTGACCGTTGTCGTCGACCTGTGCGACGGCCACCATGGGTGCCTTGCCGAATCGGGGCTCCACCGAGCCGTCCGGGCGAACTGGAATCATGACGTTCATAACGTGAGCCTAGCTTCCCGGACGGTAAGTGTGATGGCAAGAGAAACTCGATGCGCGGCGCGGGGAAGCGGGATGACGACCGTTAACTGTAGTGTTAGGGGGCTGGCCGGGTCGGTTATTGCGTGCGTGAAGTTCAGTGCTCGGAGAAAGGGAATATATGGCGTCGAGTGATCCTGCACAGGGGAATGTCAAGGCAGGCGGATACGAGACAGATGGTGCCGTGGACGGTAGCCAGATGCGTAGGGCTGTCTTCATGGCGGTGACAGCAGCAGCTCTGGGAATTACCTACGGTTATGATATTTCTAACACCGCTGCTGCGTTGCAGTTCGTGAAGCGGGACTTTGGTATCTATGGTGCCATCAACACGGCGTCGGTCGTGGGTCAAATAGCTGGCGCTATTCTCGGCGGCCCCATGGCTAATGCCATTGGACGCAAGAAATCGATGATCATTATTGCCGCTGGCTACACTATTTTTGCTATTTTGACTGCCATCTCTCCGTCTGCCGGGTTGTTCCTCGCGATGCGGGTTCTCCTGGGAATAACTATTGGGCTTTCCATTACAGTCGTCCCGGTGTTTATTGCTGAATCCGCTCCGGCATCGCGGCGCGGCGGGTTGGCGACTGCGTATCAGGTGACGTGCGTTATCGGAATTATTTTGGGTTACCTTGTCGGGTACTTGTTGCTGCCCACGGACACATGGCGTTGGATTCTCGGTGTGGCAGCCATCCCGGCATTCATCGTCCTGTTGATGCTGTTTCGCACTGAAGAAACTCCGTCGTGGTACATGCTCAAGGGGCGAGAGGAGGAGGCTCGCCGTGCAATGGAGCGCATTGAAGTAGCAGAATTGGTTGAACCAAGTCTCAACGAGACCCGAAACTCGTTGTCGTCCCAACCCGCCGGATCTGTGTGGGGGCGATTGCGTGAGATGTTCCATGGCGGCATGGCCAGAACCACTATTTTTGCCATTGTACTAGGATTCTCAATTCAGATCACCGGGATCAATGCCACTATTTATTATGCGCCTGGCATCTATTCTCGAATGGGGTTCACGGATACCGCGACGACCTACCTTGTGCCGTCCCTGGTTCAGTTCCTGTCGTTGATAAGTGTTGTCGTCTCTATGCTGGTTATCGACAAGGTGGGACGTCGTTTTGTACTCATTACGGGAATATCTACGATGATCATTGCGACGATTATTCTCATCGTGACCTATCTGGTGAGCGGCTTCGAGGGCACCGCAGCCGGTGTTATGGGCCTCATCGGCATGTCCTTGTTTACGATGGGATTCACCTTCGGATTCGGTTCAATCGTATGGGTTTATGCAGGTGAGATCTTCCCGGCTCGTTACCGGTCACTCGGTGCGTCCTTGGTGCTCACCGCCGACTTGGTCGCCAATGCGATCACTGCTCAACTAGGAGCTGTGATGCTCGACGGCATCGGGCTTGCTGGAACCTTCGGCGTATATGGCGGACTCCTCGTCCTTGCGCTGCTATTCCTGCTGCGATACGCCCCGGAAACCTCTGGTCGTTCGCTTGAGGAAATCCAGGACTACTGGAACAACGGCGCGAGGTGGCCTGAGACTGAACCATCTTCGATGGCGTGAGCCCTGAGACCGGTTCGCATCAGTTCGTCAGCCGCCCCAGGGTGATCGCCAGTCGTAGCACATAAGCCTCTCGAGGGTCCGATGGGGAGTAGCCAGTGACGGCCTGGATCCTCTTGAGGCGGTAGCGCACCGTGTTCGGGTGGATGAACATGGCCCGACCGGTGCCTTCCACCGAGCAGCCATGATCGAGGAAGGAGACGGTGGTGTCCATGAGGTCCCCACTCGCGGCGGCCAACGGGGTGTAGACCTCATCGACGAGCCATGCAGTGGCCTCGGCGTCACCGGAGAGAACCTGCTCGGGCAGAAGATCGATGGCAGCCATGACCCGCGGACCCTCCGGCCAGGCTCGCGCGGCTCGGGCTCCTGACAGTGCGGCGCGAGCGGAGGCCGGTGCCAGGGTGAGGTCAGCGACGACCGGTCCGACGACGATGGGCCCGGGTGCAAAATGCTCGGCCAAGGCTTCGGTGGCAGCCACCGCGGCCGGATCGTCGACGAGTTTCTGACTGGCGAGGATGACGACGAGGCGATCGGACTGCAGTGCGGCCAGCACGGTCATCTGCATCCGTTCCCCGTCGCGACGCAGCACGTGCAGTTCATGCTCAGTGGTCGGGGCACGACCCACGACGACACACAGATTGATACCGGGACGCCATCCGAGGGTGGACGCGCGGGAGATGAGTTGCTCGTCGGCGTCGGCGCGGACCACGGCATCGACGACGAGGGATTCCAGTCGCTCGTCCCAGGTGCCGCGGCGCTCGGCGGCCCGGGCGTACACCTCGGCAGCGGCGAAAGCGACCTCTCGGGAGTAGTGGACGATGGCAGTACGCAGGACCTGGCGATCCCCGCGTGGCATCTCGGTCTCGATTTGAGCCTCGACGACGTCGATCGTGGTGCGGACCAGCTCGACGGTCTGGTGCAGCGAGATCTTGCGAGTCATGGATCGCGGTGCCACGTCGAAGACGTCGGTCGGGGAGTAGGGCTCGGCGTCGTCGTCAGCAAACCACTGCACGAAGCCATCGATGCCGGACCGGGCCACGATCGAAATCCACGACCTCTCCTCGGCAGAGAGGTCGCGGAACCAGGAATGACGACGGCCCATCTCCTCGAGGGTGGCGGTTGTCATGGCGGAGGTGCGAGCAGTCAAGCGCTTCGCGATGGCTCGGCGGGTGCGGTCAGAGGAGACGACGGTGCGACCGGTACTCGACGTTCGGCGCGCGGACGTCGGCGTGATGTCATTCCTGGCCACCTGAGCCTCCCCCCGGCGAAACGTCGGACAGTCTAATGGGGATGTGGTTGGGCCGCGATGTCCTTCCTCGCGTCTGCCTCAAGGCAGGAATTTCGCGCTGAGTCGATTTACGATATCTGCAAGTGACTTTTCTTTCATAACACGACACAATAGGTTGGCGGCGGGCCCTCGGGCTGCCACCTCGAACCGTCACCGGTGACGACGCCGGTAGCGCGTCAACGTCGATGAGAAAGGACCCAGCGTGATCCCACGCGAAGAACGTGGACCAGTCCTCAACGGACTACCGACAACATTGCCTGACATCGATCCCGAGGAGACCCAGGAGTGGATCGAATCCCTCGACAAGATGGTCGAGGCTGACGGTCCCAACCGTGCCCGGATCGTGTTGCTGAAGATGCTGGAGCGGGCTCGTAGCCACGGTCATCTCGATCTGTCGGCTCTCACCTCCACCGATTACATCAACACCATCGCTGCCGAGGACGAGGAGGAGTACCCCGGCGACGCCGAGATCGAGCGGAACATCCGTCGTCTGCTGCGGTGGAACTCCGCCATCACGGTGCATCGCGCTCAGCGTCCCGGCATCGGCGTCGGTGGCCACATTTCCACCTATGCCTCCGCAGTCACCCTCTACGAGGTCGGCCAGAACCACTTCTGGCGTGGACAGGACGCTCCCGGTGGTGGCGACCAAGTCTTCTTCCAGGGTCATGCAGCTCCGGGTATGTACGCCCGCGCCTTCCTGGAGGGACGCCTCAGTGAGGAGGATCTTGACGGGTTCCGTCAGGAGAAGTCGAAGGCTGGTCACGGCCTGCCCTCCTACCCCCACCCGCGCATGCTTCCCGACTTCTGGCAGTTCCCGACGGTGTCTATGGGGCTGGGACCGATGGACTCCATCTACCAGGCGTCCATGAACAAGTACCTCACCAACCGTGGTGTCAAGGACTGCTCCGACCAGCACGTCTGGGCCTTCCTCGGCGACGGCGAGATGGACGAGCCGGAGTCGCGTGGCTTCCTGCAGGTTGCCGCCAATGAGGAACTCGACAACCTTACCTTCGTCATCAACTGCAATCTTCAGCGTCTGGACGGCCCGGTGCGTGGCAACGGCAAGATCGTCCAGGAGTTGGAAGCCGTTTTCCGTGGTGCCGGCTGGAACGTCATCAAGGTCATCTGGGGATCGGGCTGGGATCCGCTGCTGCAGGCTGACCGCGACGGCGCTCTCGTCGACATCATGAACAACACTCGTGACGGCGACTACCAGACCTTCAAGGCCAACGACGGTGCCTATGTCCGTGAGCACTTCTTCGGTCGTGATCCGCGCACCGCCAAGATGGTCGAGAACTGGACCGACGAACAGATTTGGGCGCTGCGTCGCGGCGGCCACGACTATCGCAAGATCTACAACGCCTACAAGGCCGCCACCGAGTTCAGGGGAGCTCCGACCGTGGTGCTCGCCTGCACCATCAAGGGCTACGACCTCGGAACCCACTTCGCGGGCCGCAACGCGACCCACCAGATGAAGAAGCTGGCCCTCGACGACCTCAAGCAGTTCCGTGACCGTCTCGAGATCCCGATCTCCGACAAGGTCCTGGAGGCCGACCCGTACCGCGCCCCGTACTTCCACCCGGGCACCGACGATGAGCGCATCCAGTACCTCATGGAGCGTCGTCGTGCTCTGGGCGGTTTCGTGCCGGAGCGTCGCGTGAAGTTCACCTCTCTGCCAATCCCGGAGCAGAAGGCCTTCGACGGTGTCAAGCGTGGATCGGGCAAGCAGGAAGTCGCCACCACCATGGCTTTCGTGCGTTTGCTCAAGGACCTCATGCGCGACAAGAACTTCGCCCCGCACGTCGTCCCGATCATCCCTGACGAGGCCCGTACCTTCGGCATGGACTCGTTCTTCCCGACGATCAAGATCTACAACCCGCACGGCCAGAACTACACCCCGGTGGACCACGAGCTCATGCTCAGCTACCGCGAGGCCAAGAACGGCCAGATCTTGCACACCGGCATCAACGAGGCAGGCTCGACGGCTGCCTTCATCGCTGCCGGTTCGGCCTACTCCACCCAGGGCGTGCCGATGGTGCCGATCTACCTGTTCTACTCGATGTTCGGATTCCAGCGCACCGGTGACTCCTTCTGGGCCGCCGGCGACCAGATGTGCAAGGGATTCATCATCGGCGCAACCGCCGGGCGCACCACCCTGACAGGTGAGGGCACCCAGCACATGGACGGCCATTCGCCGATCCTGGCTGCCACCAACCCGGCGGTCGTCTCCTACGACCCGGCCTACTCCTACGAGATCTCCCACATCGTCCAGGCCGGTCTGGAACAGATGTACGGTGAGAACCCCGAGAACGTCATGTACTACCTGACGGTCTACAACGAGCCGATCGTCCAGCCGGCCGAGCCTGAAGGAGTCGACGCCGAGGGCATCGTCAAGGGCATGTACCTGCTGTCGAAGGGTTCCTTCGAGGGGGTTGGTGAGGACGCCCGTCGCGTCCAGCTGTTGGCCTCCGGCGTCGCGGTGCCGTGGGCCCTTGAGGCTCAGAAGCTCCTCAAGGACGACTTCGGTGTCGTTGCCGACGTCTGGTCGGTCACCTCGTGGAACAAGCTGCGTCGTGACGCCATGGAGGCCGAGGAACAGGCCTTCCTGCATCCTGAGCAGGGCAAGCGCACTCCGTACATCGTGCAGCGCCTGGCCGATGCCCCTGGCCCGGTCGTCGCGGCCACCGACTACATGCGTCAGGTCCCCGACCAGATCGCTCAGTGGGTGTCGGGAGACTACGCGTCCCTGGGTGCCGATGGGTTCGGGTTCTCCGACACCCGCGCCGCTGCCCGTCGCTTCTTCCACATCGATGGACCGTCCATGGCCGTCCGAGCCCTGCAGATGCTCGCCGAGCGGGGTGAGATTCCGCAGGATTGGCCGGCCAAGGCGGCTGAGAAGTACGACCTTCTCAACGTCAACGCTGGGTCGTCCGGCAATGCCGGCGGCGACGCCTGATCGAATCTGACGACGCGGAGGTCACCCCTGAGGTGGCCTCCGCGTCTCGCATCTGGCACGCTTGTTCCAAGGCGTCTTTCGCGCCAGACGCACATACGTGAGGAAGCTGAGGATTCGTGGGAAGCGGCACCGATTTGGACAAGCTCGGTCTCGAGGCCGGGCAGGTGGTCCAGGAGCTCGGTTGGGACGATGACGTTGACGAGGATCTCCGCCAGGAGGTCATGGACATCATCGACGGCGACATGATCGAGGATTCGATCGATGCCGTCGACATCGTCTGGTTGTGGTTGCGTGCCGAAGACGGGGATGTGGCCGATGGACTGGTGGACGCCATGCGCGACCTCTCCGACGATGGTTTCATCGTGCTCGTCACCCCAAAGGTGGGACGTCCTGGCACCATCGATCCGGCAGATCTTTCCGACGGTGTCGACACCGCTGGCATGGTGCTGACGACCAGTTATGACGCCGGCGAGGACTGGCAGGCCCACAAGGTCTTGCGTCCCCGTGGTGGACGTCGTTGACCTGGTCCACTTTCTGACTCGGTCTGATCTCATCCAGGCGTGCGGCGGCACGCTTCCCCTGACATGCATCGGTGACCCGTCATGGGCCACCGACTCGCGTCTCAGTCGCCGAGCATCTTGTCGAGTTCCTCCGGCGTCATGATTGGCGCCATCTGGAGCATCTTGTAGGCCGGCATGGCAAGGATGAAGGCAGCCGTTGTCGGGTCGCTGTCAAGGTCGATGCCGGTCTGCTCGGTGGCCCGCCGGACCTTGGCGGCGAACTCCTCATCCGCGTCCATCCACTCAGCCACGGTGGAATCGCGACGCAGCGGGTGGCGGACTGTCGGGGCGTCGAGGATGACCTCTCCGGTCAGTGGAAGGTCACGACTGGAGATACCCACCTCAACCCTGAGGGTACCTGGTTCGACGGTCCATGAGTGCAGCAGAATGTCCCAGTAGGACAGGTCTCGACGGGTGAGGTCAATGGTGATCGATCGGCTCTCGCCAGGGTCCAGCTCCACGCGGAGGAAGGCCTTGAGCTCGCGTACGCAACGGTCGACGGTAGCGTCGGGAAATCCCAGGTACACCTGTGGGACGGTGGCACCAGCGCGGTCGCCGGTATTGGAGACGGTGAAGCTGACGGTGAGCACCGTCTCGTCCTGAGCAGTTTCGTCGGAGACCGGCCGGACGAGTAGATCGAGGTCGCAGTAGGCAAAGGTCGTGTAACTTAGCCCGTGGCCGAAAGGATAGGCGACCTCGCGTTCGGTGGCATCGAGGCCGCGATAACCGATGTACCTGCCCTCGCCGTAGGTGACGTGCTGAAACTCTCCGGGGAAGTTGAGCTGGGCAGGGATGTCAGACAGCTTTCTCGTAATGGTCTCGGCGAGGTGTCCGGATGGATTGACCTTACCTGTCAGGACATCGATGACGCCGGATCCGCTGGCCTGTCCACCCAGCCAGCACTCGACGATGGCGTCGGCCTGGTCATCCCACTCGGCAGTGCCCACCGATGAGCCATTGGAAAGGACGACGATCGTATGGGAAGCGACCTTCCTCACCCGGGCCAGAAGGTCGATCTGGTCGGTCGGTAGATCGGTGTTCGTGCGGTCATATCCCTCGGACTCGGCTACGGCCGGAAGCCCGAGGAAGAGAACAGCTGTCTTGCCCCGGGACAGAGATACGGCCTCGTCAGCCAGTTGCGGATCGGGGTGGTCGGTGAGAGTGAATCCGGGAGCGAAGGGGACGTCGTCCCAGGTCTGGCGCAGACTGTCCAGAGCGGTGTCAACACGAGTCGGATTGACCTTGGATGACCCCGCTCCCTGATAACGCGGGGTGCGTGCGAACTCTCCGATGACGACGACGTCGTCAGGGTCGATCAGTGGTAGGACGTCCCCGTCATTCTTGAGCAGCACCACCGAGGCAGCAGCCGCCCGACGAGCAAGCTGGTGGTGGGCCTCGATGTCGTAACTGCCGGGATCGGCCATGGCAGCCGACGCCCGCGCAATGAGGGAGAGAATCCGTGCCACAGCGGTGTCGAGGATCTCTTCGTCAAGATCGCCACTACGCACAGCCTCGACGATCCGGGCGTCGTTGCGCGGAGCGTCACCGGGCATCTCGAGATCGAGCCCGGCGCGTAGCCCCTCGACCCGATTGACGACGGCACCCCAGTCGGAGATGACGAGTCCCTTGTAACCCCATTCCTCGTGCAGCAGCTCCGTGAGTAGCCAACGATTCTGGCTGGAGTAGACCCCGTTGATGGCGTTGTAGGAGCACATCACCGTCCAGGGGTCGGCCTGCTTCACGACCATCTCGAAGGCCGGAAGATAAATCTCGCGCAGAGTGCGCTCGTCAATCTCAGCGTTGACTCTCAACCGGTCGGTCTCCTGATTGTTCGCGGCGAAATGCTTGAGGGAGGTGCCGACTCCCTGGGACTGGATGCCGCGCACCAACTCGGTGGCCAAGGTCCCGGCGAGAACCGGGTCCTCGGAGAAGTACTCGAAGTTGCGTCCGCACAGCGGGGAGCGTTTCATATTGATGCCAGGGCCAAGGAGGACTGACACAGATTCGGCCCGTGTCTCCTCACCCAGAGCCACGCCGATGTCATGGACGAGCTCTGGATCCCACGTCGATGCCAACCCAGCAGCGGTGGGGAAACAGGTCGCGGGGACGGAGTCATAAATCCCTGCCATGGATCCGTCGGCAACCTTGCGCAGGCCGTGTGGACCATCCGTCACCATCGGTCCGGGAATCCCCAGCCTTTCGACGGTCTGGAGGTGCCAGGAATCACCTCCTGAGCACAAGGAGGCCTTCTCCTCGAGGGTGAGCTGGGAGATGAGGTCGGTGATCTCAGCTGGGGTCATGTTGGCTCCTTCGTCAACGTCGAGACCATTATCGTCCTGGCCTGCGACAGATTAGGGGAGAGGATGTTCTGGCTTGTCATGGCGGAATCATGAGTCAGCATCGCAAGATCGAACTGGACCAGTAGGTTTGGCGCCTTCAGCAACAGGAGGTGCGGCCTCCCCGGCAGTGACGGAATGACGGAGTCGGCTATCAGATCTATCCATGTGGCTACGCCGACGCCAATGGCGAAGGAACTAGTGACCTGGCCGGGACTCGCTCCCACCTTGGCCATCTCGTCGAGCTCGGGATCGATGTGAGGTCATTGACGCGTCCTCCCACCACGGCTGATTTTCGGTACGCTGAGGCCATGGCAGTGAGCACCTATGGGGCAGCCCAAGATCGCTACGACACCATGGAGTACCGACGTTGCGGGACCAGCGGATTGTTGCTGCCTGCCATCTCCCTGGGCCTGTGGCACAACTTCGGAGACCTTCACCCAGGGTCCACCCAGCGTGCCGTGCTGCGTCGTGCCTTCGACCGTGGCATCACCCACTTCGACCTCGCCAACAATTACGGTCCGCCCTATGGTCAGGCGGAGATCAACTTCGGCCGCATCTTGGCCACCGACTTCAAGCCCTACCGTGACGAGCTCATCATCAGTTCCAAGGCGGGCTACGACATGTGGCCTGGCCCCTACGGACAGGGAGGCGGCTCCCGCAAGTACCTCATCGCCTCCTGCGACCAGTCCCTCAAGCGCTTGGGCCTGGACTACGTCGACATCTTCTATTCCCACCGCTTTGACCCGGACACCCCGCTCGAGGAGACCATGAGATCCCTCGACCGCATCGTCCGCTCCGGACGCGCCCTCTACGTCGGCATCTCCTCCTACGATCCGGAGCAGACCGAGAAGGCAGCCGCCATCGCCCGCGACCTCGGCACCCCGCTTCTCATCCACCAGCCGCGCTACAACATGTTTGACCGCTGGATCGAGGATGGCCTGGTCGACACCTGTGAGCAGGAGGGGATGGGCATCATCTGCTTTTCCCCGTTGGCACAGGGAATCCTCACCGACAAGTATCTCAAGGGCATTCCGGCCCAGTCCCGGGCTGGCATGGGTGCGGTTTCCCTGCGTCCCGAGCAGATCGATGACGCCACCCGCGCCGCCGTCTCAGCCCTCAATGAGATCGCCAAGGACCGCGACCAGACCCTTGCCCAGATGGCTCTGGCGTGGATCCTGCGGGATTCCCGCATCACCAGTGTCCTCGTCGGTGCCTCCTCGGTGCCGCAGTTGGACTCCGACATTGACGCTCTGGGAGCAACGCCGTTCACCGATGACGAGAGGGTGAACATCGAGTCAGTGCTCGCTGATCACGCCTGCTGAGATAACTTCAGTCCGGGTCGTGCTACGCTCTTGGCGACGCCCTTTAACGGCGATCCCGTGAGGTCGCGAAGGTCGTGCCAACAGGTGGCTGCGCATGTCGTCGCCCGATGTGCTCCACCCTCGCACCCGCGGTGTCCAGCGGTAGGAGCCTGTTATGCAACTCACCCAGTCATCCGGCCAAGTCACCGTCCTCGACTCCAAGGCTTTGGAGCGGGCGCTGACGAGAATCTGTTACGAAATCGTCGAGCGCAATGAGGGGCTCGACCAGTTGGTCATCGTCGGTATTCGCACCCGCGGCGCATACCTGGCACAGCGTATGGCCGCCAAGCTGTCCTCCCTGAGCGATGTGGATGTTCCCGTCAGTGAGCTGGACATCACCTTGTACCGGGACGACCTCGATCCCAATGAGCACCGCGAGCGCCCGCAGAACCCGGTGCTCTCCGGCAACAACGTCCCGAGGGACCTGGCCGGCAAGACGGTCGTCCTCGTCGACGACGTCCTCTTCACCGGTCGCACCGTGCGGGCTGCCCTTGACGCCCTGCTCGACACTGGCCGGCCCGACCGCATCCTGCTGGCTGTCATGGTCGATCGCGGTCACCGCGAGCTACCGGTCCGTGCCGATTTCGTCGGGAAGAACATCCCCACCTCTCTGGGTGAGGCTGTTGACGTCCGCGTCACCGAAGTCGATGGCGAGGACGCCGTCACCATTCGAAAGGTGGCATCCCGATGAGTGCTGAGGTCGTTGAGGAGTTCGACGTCGACTACTCCGGACGCCACTTCCTGTCCGTGGAGGACATGTCCAATGACGATGTCATGAAGATCATCGATCGCGGACGTCAGTTCAAGGCCGGCGAGGCCCCGCACGTCGAGCCTGGGCACGTCGCCATCAACATGTTCTTCGAGAACTCCACCCGAACCATGACGAGCTTCCAGATGGCCGAGCACCGCCTGGGCATGAAGGTCCTCGACTTCGATCCGGGACACTCCAGCGTCACCAAGGGGGAGAGTCTCTACGACTCGGTGCGCACGGTCGACGCCATCGGTGCCGAGGTGGCCATCATCCGACACTCCACCAACCATTACTACGACTACCTGTTGTCGACCGGGATGCTCGGTCTGTCGGTCGTCAATGGTGGCGACGGTTCCGGTCAGCACCCCAGCCAGTGCATGCTCGACCTCATGACCATCGCCGAGGAGTTCGGTCACGTCGATGGCCTGACGGTCGCCATCAGTGGCGACATCGCCCACTCGCGAGTGGCTCGTTCCGATGCCCAGATCCTTGCCCGTCTTGGTGCCAATGTCGTCTTCACCGGCCCGCGCGAGTGGATGGACCACGACGTCACCAGGCTCGGCACGATGGCCACCCTCGACGAGACCATCTCCGACGTAGACGTCGCCATGATGCTGCGGGTCCAGCATGAGAGGTTCGATGCCGGCCCAGACTTCTCTGCCACCGACTATCTGCAGGCCTTCGGACTCACCGACGAACGGGCGAAGCGGATGAAGCCGAACGCGATCATCATGCACCCGGCCCCGGTGAACCGCGGATGTGAGATCTCTGGTCACCTCGTGGAGGCCCCCTCATCTCGTATCTTTGAGCAGATGGGGAACGGAGTCATGGTGCGAATGGCCATTCTGGAACAGGTGCTGCAGGCCAGGGAGACGAAGTGAGCCGAAAGGTCCTCCTCACCGGGTTGACCATGCTGGAGGGAGCCACCCCGGTTCCCTCCCAGCTCCTCGTTCGCGATGACCGAATTGAGGCCATTTCACGAGGTCGTCGCAATGCCCTCGACGGAGCCGACGCTGAGATCATCGACCTGGGCGGGGCTCTCGTGACTCCCGGCATGGTGGACCTGCACGTCCATCTGCGCGAGCCGGGACAGGAGCATAAGGAGACCATTGCCTCGGGCACTGCCGCCGCAGCCCGCGGCGGGTGGACGACGATCTGCGCGATGCCGAACACCGTGCCCGACCCGCACACCACTGAGCTCATGGCCGACCTCAAGCGCAGGATCAAGGAGTCAGCGATGGTGCGAGTGCGGCCCATCGCTCCCATCACCGTCGGGCTGACGAGTACCGATCTGGTCGACGTCGATGCCCTGACCCAGGCCGGGGCCATAGCCTTCTCCAATGATGGCAAGGGCGTCCAGCTGGCCGGAACGATGTACGACGCCATGCGCGCTGCCGCCGCGGCGGACCGTCCCATCGCTGCCCATGCCGAGGACGAGTCTCTGGTGCGTGGTGGGGTCATCAATGACGGACGCCGGGCCCGCGAACTCGACCTGCCGCCCATGACTCGTCTCACCGAGACGGTCCAGGTGGCCCGAGACGTCATGATCGCAGAGGCCACCGGGGCCCACTACCACCTGTGCCACGCCTCGACCAGGCAGTCGATTCGCACCCTGCGTCGTGGTCGGGAGGACGGTGCACGGGTCACCGGCGAGGCGGCACCACATCACCTGCTGCTGGCCGACGAGGACATCCCTGGCGACGATGGGTTCTACAAGATGAATCCCCCGCTGCGCACTCGGGATGACGTCGACGCCATGGTCGAGGGGCTGTGTGACGGCACCTTGACCTGCATCGCCACGGACAATGCCCCGCACGCCGGTGCTGAGAAGGACTGTTCCTTCCGCAATGCCGCCTTCGGGGTCATCACGAATGAGCACACCTTCGCCCTGCTGTACACGAACTTCGTGCTGAACCGTCGATTCCGCCTGGATCAGCTGGTCGACTGGCTCACCGTCGGGCCTGCGGACACGTTCGGGCTGGCCGATGCCGGACGACTGCGAGCGGGCGGACCGGCCGACCTGGCCGCCTTCGACCTGCAAACCCAGACGACGATCATCCCCGAGGAGGGTGCCGGCATGGGACGCAACACCCCATTTGCCGGTCGCCCCGTCCTCGGTGACTGCGTGCTGACGATGGTCGGTGGCCGGACGGTGCACCGTCGAGGACAGCAGATCGGCAAGACTGATGACCACGAGATGGGAGACCCGCGATGAGCAGACGCACCCTGTTGTTGGCCGATGGGACGAGCTACCAGGGGGAGGCCTTCGGGGCTGACGTTCAGGTGAGTGCCGAGGTCGTCTTCACCACCGGGATGACCGGATACCAGGAGACCCTCACCGACCAGTCCTACAACGGACAGATCGTCACCTTCACCTACCCCCTCATCGGAAACTGCGGCATCAACCGCGACGACATGGAGTCCCTCTTCCCGACGACTGCCGGGGTCATCTGCCGAGAGGTGCCGCGACTGGCCAGCAACTGGCGCAACCGTCGCAGCCTCGACGAGTTCCTCACCACCCATGGCATTCCAGGCCTGGCTGGCATCGACACTCGTGCCCTGGTGCGACGACTGCGTAACGAGGGGGTCATGAAGGGGGTTCTGCTGGGCCCGGGCGCCGATCTCGACGCCGAGCTGGAGAAGCTGCGCGACACCCAGCTTCCCACCGACCAGATCGCCCAGGTTTCCACCCGCACCGCCTATCCGTCGCCCCTGGGCGGACGCAGCGTGGTGCTCCTCGACTTCGGCCTCAAGCACTCCATCCTGCGCGAGCTCGGCAAGCGGGGATGCGCCGTCACCGTGGTGCCCTGGAACATCTCGGCCGACCGGGTGCGTGCCCTGGCCCCGGACGGCATCATGCTGTCTAACGGCCCCGGCGATCCGAAGTCGATCCCGCAGGTCCAGGACGTGGTGCGTGAGCTCCAGGAGGACTACCCGGTCTTCGGCATCTGCATGGGTCACCAGATCTTCGCCCTGGCCAACGGAGCCGACACCTACAAGTTGCCCTTCGGACACCGTGGTTTCAACCACCCGGTGCGCGAACTGTCCACCGGACGGATCGATTTCACCAGCCAGAACCACGGATACGCCGTCGATCCCGACTCAGTGGCCGGGACGGAGTTGGAGATCACCCACATCGAGATCAATGACGAGACGGTCATGGGTGTGCGTCACACCCGTCTCGGGTCCTTCTCGGTGCAGTACCACCCCGACGCGGCCGCCGGGCCGCACGACGCAGCCCACGTCTTCGACGACTTCGTGGCACTCATGGACGCCAATCACTCTGGAGGCCAGAACTGATGCCCCGCCGCACCGACCTGCATCGCATCCTCGTCATCGGATCCGGTCCGATCATCATCGGTCAGGCCGCCGAGTTCGACTACGCCGGCACCCAAGCCTGTCTGGCCCTCAAGGAGGAGGGGTACGAGGTCATCCTCGTCAACTCCAACCCAGCCACGATCATGACCGACCGCGACATCGCCGACAAGGTCTACATCGAACCGATCACCCTGGAATTCGTCTCCTCGATCCTGCGCCGGGAACGTCCCGACGCCATCGTCCCCACCCTGGGCGGTCAGACCGGCCTCAACTTGGCCACCGAACTGGCCAAGTCCGGGATCCTCGACGAGTTGGGCATCGAACTGCTGGGCACCAAGCTCTCCGCCATTGAGAAGGCGGAGGACCGTGACCTGTTCAAGCAGCTCATGGACGAGCTGGGCCAGCCGGTGCCGGCTTCCGAGATCGTCCACACCGTCGACGAGGCGGTTGAGGTGGGTAACACCATCGGTTACCCGCTCATCGTCCGTCCCGCCTACACTCTCGGCGGTACCGGCGGCGGTATCTGCCATGACGAGGCCGAACTGGTTCGCATCGTCGGGAAGGGTCTGGAACTCTCCCCGGTCACGGAGTGCTTGGTCGAGCAGTCGATCGCCGGGTACAAGGAGATCGAGTACGAGATGATGCGCGACGGCGCCGACAACACCATGGTCGTCTGCACCATGGAGAATTTCGACCCGGTCGGTGTCCACACCGGAGACTCCATCGTCTTCGCCCCCACCCAGACCCTCACCGACGTCGAGCACGAGATGTTGCGCGACGCGTCGATCGAGTTAGTCCGGGCGCTGGGCATCGAGGGAGGCTGCAACGTCCAGCTCGCCCTGGACCCGGAGTCCTTCCAGTACTACGTCATCGAGGTCAACCCGCGAGTCTCGAGGTCCTCGGCCCTGGCCTCCAAGGCCACCGGCTACCCGATCGCCAAGATCGCCGCGAAGATCGCCGTCGGTATGACCCTCGACGAGATCCGCAATCCCGTGACCGGGACGACCTGGTCGATGTTCGAGCCCATGCTCGACTACGTCGTCGCCAAGATTCCGCGCTGGCCCTTCGACAAGTTCGCCCGGGCCGATCGCCGCCTCGGCACTCAGATGAAGGCCACCGGCGAGGTCATGGCCCTGGGGCGCACCATCGAGGAATCCCTGCTCAAGGCAGTGCGCTCCCTGGAGATCGGCGTCGACCACATCGCTCTGCGTGATGTCGCGGACCTACCTGACGACATCCTCGAGGAACGCCTGCTGCACGCCCGAGACGACCGTCTCTTCTGCTTGGCCGAGGCGATTCGCCGCGGTCGCACTGTGCACGAGCTCCGCGAGCAGACCAAGATCGACGTCTTCTTCCTCGACAAGATCGCCCACATCCTCGAGATCGAGGAGAGGCTGCGGGCCTGCCCCGATGATCCGGAAGCTCTCTGGATCGCCAAGCGCAACGGCTTCTCCGATCCGGCCATTGCCCACTTCTGGGGCAGGACCGCCGATGAGGTACGCAACCGTCGAGTCGAGACCGGTATCAAGCCGGTCTACAAGATGGTCGACACCTGCGCCGGCGAGTTCGACTCCTCGACCCCGTACTTCTACTCGACCTACGAGATGGAGAACGAGTCGGTGAAGTCGAATCGCCCCAGCATCCTGGTGCTGGGCTCCGGGCCGATCCGCATCGGTCAGGGCATCGAGTTCGACTACGCCACCGTGCACTCGGTCAAGGCCATCCAGGCCGCCGGGTATGAGGCGATCATCATGAACTCCAACCCGGAGACGGTGTCCACCGACTTCTCCATCTCCGACAAGCTGTACTTCGAACCGCTCACCATCGAGGACGTCATGAACGTCATCGACCTCGAGCAGCCGGAGGGGGTCATCGTCCAGTTCGGTGGCCAGACGGCCATCAACCTTGCGGGCCAGCTGGAGGCTGCCGGGGTGCCGATCCTGGGCACCCAGCTTGCCGACCTCGACCGCGCCGAGGACCGTGAGGGATTCGAGTCCCTGCTTGCGGAGCTGGGGATCCCACAGGCTCCTGGTGGTACCGCCCGGTCCACCGAGGAGGCTCTGGTGGTCGCCGAGGAGCTCGGGTACCCGGTGCTGGTACGTCCTTCCTACGTCATTGGTGGTCGTGCCATGGCCATCGTGACGAGCGCCGAGGAGCTCAGGCGGTACATGCGCGACGCCGTCCACGCCAGCCCCGACAAGCCGGTGCTGGTGGACCGTTACCTCAATGGTCTTGAGTGCGAGGTCGATGCCATCTGTGACGGCACCGACGTCCTCATCCCCGGCATCATGGAGCACATCGAGCGTGCGGGAGTACACTCCGGAGACTCGATGGCCGTCTACCCGCCGCAGCGGATGGGCCAGAAGGTCACAGATCGCATCGTCGAGGTGACGACGGAGCTGGCCCTGGGGCTGAACACCAAGGGCATCCTCAACATCCAGTTCGTCATCGCCAAGGATCCCTCAAGCGGTGAGGACACGGTCTACGTCATCGAGGCCAACCCTCGTGCTTCGCGCACCGTTCCCTTCCTGTCTAAGGTCACCGGGGTGTCGATGGCCGAGGTGGCCACCCGGATCATCCTCGGGGAGAAGCTCTCGGACCTCGATCTGCAACCTGGACTGCTGCCGGTCTCCACGCGCATCCACGTCAAGTCTCCGGTGTTCAGCTTCTCCAAGCTCGACCTGGTCGACTCGCACCTGGGACCGGAGATGAAGTCGACCGGTGAGGTCATGGGTTCTGACGACACCGTCGAGAAGGCGTTGTACAAGGTCTTCGAGGCCGCAAGTCTGCACGTCCCCGAATATGGCAAGATCCTCATCACGGTGGCCGACGACGCCAAACCCGAGGCCCTCACCCTGGCCCGTCGCTTCGACCGGATCGGATTCCAGCTCGTCGGCACCAAGGGTACCGCGCGGTTCTTCGACGAGGGTGGCCTGAGGATCGACGTGGCCGAGAAGATCGGGTCGGGGGAGGCTGGTTCCACCGAGTCCGTCCTCGACCTCATCAGTCGCAACGGGTGTGACGCCGTCATCAACGTCATGGGCAACGGCCAGGGCACCATCATCGACGGAAAGCAGATCCGTCGTGAGGCCATCGCCCGGGGCATCCCGCTGTTCACCTCCCTCGACACCGCCGCGGCGATCTGCCGGGTGATGGAGTCGCGAGTCTTCTCGACGGAGTCGATCTGATGAGCGGGGCCACGGGGCAGCGTCCGGCCCCTCAGATGATGGAACTGACGGATCGTCAGGAGATTGCCCGCGGGGTGTACTCGGTGCGGCTCATCCCTGACGGGCCGATGCCGAGGGCCGTCCCGGGAACCTTCCTCGACCTGCTGCCCGGTGGGTTGCACGTGCTGCGTCGGCCACTGTCCATAGCTGACGCGGACGAGGAGGGATACACCCTCATCTTCAGGGTGGTCGGACGAGGAACTGACGAGCTGTCGCGGGCGCCTCTCGGGGCAAGGATGGACGTCCTCGGCCCGCTGGGACACGGATTTGCCTCCGACTCCGTGCAGTCTGGACAACGGGCCCTGCTCGTTGGTGGAGGCGTGGGCATCCCGCCGCTGTACCTGCTCGGTCGTCGCCTCGTGGAGCGTGGCGTCCAGGTGCAGTTCCGACTGGGATTCCGGAGCCGCAACGACATCTTCTGGGCTGATGAATTCTCCCAGCTGGGCGAGGTGCTCATCTCCACCGACGACGGATCGGTGGGGACGAGGGGGACCGTCGCCCAGATCGCCGAGACCGACGCAGCGCGACGGTTCGTCCCCGACATCGTGCAGGCCTGTGGGCCCATCCCGATGCTGAAGTGGGTGAAGTCGGCCCTGGCACCGACGGTGCGCACTCAGCTCTCCCTGGAGGAGAGGATGGCCTGCGCGGTGGGTGCCTGCTACGCCTGTGTCATCGGGGACGCGGGGGACCCCGATCATCAGTTCCGGGTGTGTTACGAAGGCCCGGTGTTCGAGGCCGAGGAGGTCGTGCTGTGAACAGGTTGGCCGTCTCGCTGCCGGGCTTGGAGCTCAAGAATCCGATCATGCCCGCCAGTGGGTGTTTTGGCTTCGGTTCCGAGTATGCCCAGTACTACGACCTGTCAGTGCTGGGATCGATCATGATCAAGGCGACCACCGTTGAGCCGCGTCCCGGCAATCCGGTCCCTCGGGTCGCCGAGACCCCCGGCGGGATGCTCAATGCCATCGGTCTGCAGAATCCCGGTCTCGACGTCGTCATGGCCGAGAAGCTGCCGTGGTTGGCCGAGCGCTTCCCGGACCTGCCGATCATTGCCAATGTCGCCGGGTACACCACCGAGGACTACGTCACGGTTTCCGAGGTCATCTCGACCGCTCCGAACGTGGCAGCCCTGGAGATCAACATCTCCTGCCCCAACGTCAAGCGCGGAGGAATCACCTTCGGCACCAATGCGACCGCCGCCCACGACCTGACGAAAGCCGTCGTCGCGACCGCCAACGTGCCGGTTTACGTCAAACTGTCTCCCAACGTCACCGACATCACCGAGATCGCCAGAGCGGTCGCTGACGCCGGGGCCGACGGCCTGACCCTCATCAACACCCTCACCGGGATGAGGATCAACCTGGGATGGCGAAAACCCGTCATCGCCAACGGTACGGGCGGGCTCTCCGGGCCAGCCGTCCTTCCCATCGCAGTGCGTATGATCGACGTCGTCACCCGGGTCGTTGACATCCCCGTCATCGGGATGGGTGGGGTGACGACCAGCGCCGATGTCCTGGAACTCATGATGGCTGGGGCCTCGGCGGTCGCCGTCGGTACCGCCAACTTCACCGATCCGTTGGCCTGCCCCAAGATCATCGACGGCCTTGAGCCGCTCATGGACGACCTGCACATCCCCAGCCTCGAGGGCCTCCGCACCGAGGTCCGCCGGTCTCGCTGATCATCGACCACCATCAAGGAGTACACATGGACACCAGCCGTCCGATCATCGCCCTCGACCTTCCCGGCGCCGAGGCTGCCCTCGACTTCGTCGCGAAGTTCGACGAGAGCCTCTTCGTCAAGGTGGGGATGGAGCTGTTCTACGCGGCAGGTCCGAGTGTCATCACCAGCCTCAAGGACGCCGGGCACGATGTTTTCTGCGACCTCAAACTCCACGACATCCCCAACACCGTCAAGGGTGCGGCCATAAGCCTGTCCCGGCTGGGAGCAGATCTGCTGACCGTCCACGCCGCGGGCGGAAAGGCCATGATGGAGGCAGCTCTGGAGGGCCTCGGGGATGCGGCCGGGACCACTCGTGTCATCGCCATCACCCAGCTCACCTCGACCTCCCCAGAAGCGCTCAAGACCGAGCAGCTCATCGAGGTGCCGCTGGCCGAATCGGTGCGCAACTACGCCAAACTTGCCCAGTCGGCCGGTCTGGCTGGTGTCGTCTGTTCGGCCCATGAGGCCGCCGACATCGCCTCGGTGACGGGTTCGGGCTTCCTGCGTGTCACCCCCGGTATCCGTCCGGCAGGCGCCGTGGTGGGGGACCAGTCCCGGGTCGCCACCCCTGGCAACGCGGCCTCGATGGGCTCCTCGGCCATCGTGGTGGGCCGTCCCATCACCAAGGCCGACGACCCGGTCGCGGCCTATCACGCCATCCGCGACGAATGGAATGCCGGACGCACGGCAGCCTGACGACAACACCACCTGGAGGAAGACCGTCATGACCGTCACCAACAAGGAGATCGCCCAGCAGTTCGCCGAGCGTCTGCTCGACATCGAAGCTGTCTCGCTGTCCCCGGATGCCCCGTTCACCTGGGCCTCCGGCCTGCACTCACCGATCTACTGCGACAACCGCGTGACCCTCTCGGACCCACAGATCCGTGACCTCATCGCCTCGGGCCTGGCCGAGCTGGTGCGCGCGAATTTCGATCAGGTCGACGTCGTCGCCGGGACCGCCACCGCTGGCATCGCCCACGCCGCGCTGGCTGCCGATCGTCTCGGTGCTCCGATGGCCTATGTCCGTTCCGCCCCCAAGGACCACGGACGCGGCAACCAGATCGAAGGACGCATCCCGGACGGCTCCAAGGTCGTCATGGTCGAGGACCTCATCTCCACCGGCGGCTCGGTGCTCAAGGCCGCTCAGGCCGTCGAGCGAGAGGGATCGACGGTGGTCGGCGTCCTCGCCTTGTTCTCCTACCAGCTGGAGAAGGGGCATCGTGCGTTTGAGGAGGCCGGTCTGCCGCTGTACACCCTGTCGAACTACCCGACCCTCATCGAAGTGGCAGCGGAGTCCGGACGCATCACCCCGGAGCAGCTGGCCACCCTGCAGACCTGGTCCTCAGATCCGCAGGCCTGGTCCGACGCCCACTGATTCCTTTCATATGAGCCTGTCCAGGCTGGCCTCATCGACTCACAACGATGCCGAGAACCGGCTGGTGAGACATATTCGTGGCCTCGTCACATGACGGGGCCACGAGCCCGTTCCGGGGAAGACGATCAGAGGTAGCGGCGTGCTACCTCGACGGTCTCACCGACATATCCGCCGCCGAAGAGGAAGCAGTGGACGATGAGCATGTGGAGCTGGTGCAGCCCAACTCGTTCCTGCCAACCGTCGGCCAGTGGGGACTCCTCGTCGTAGGCGGCACGAATCTCGTTGGTGAAGGGGGCACCAAAGACCGACAAGGAGGCAAGGTCCTCCTCGGCATGACCACCTTGGGCAGCAGGATCGATGAGGACGACTCCGTCGGAGGTCCACATGAGGTTCCCGGACCACATGTCACCGTGCGTACGAGCGGCAGGATCGGTCACCAGGGCGGGCTGGTCGTGGTCGAGCACCCCGCTGGCCAGCCGGTCGACGAGTTTGGACATGATCGCGCGGGCGTCGGCGTCAAGGCTGTCCATGTAGGGCTCGATGCGGTGGCGGGCGTAGAACTCTCCCCACGAGTCAATGTGTTCGGAGGGCAGGCGCAGGGGAGCGCGACCGATATATCCGCCGTCAGGGGTGAACCCGTCGGGTGCCGCTCCCAGGTGGGATGCCCCTGCTGCGTGGGTGTGAGCCAGGCGTCGACCGAATTCCTCAGCCGCCTCACGGGTGGGACGGATCGGGGAGAGCTCGGGTTCCGTGAGCCAACCATTGCCATGGTCCAACACCTCGACGATCGCAGCTCCAGCGGGCTGGGCAGCCGCGAGCCATGTCAACCCGGCAACCTCGTAGTCGATGGCGTTCTTGTGGTGGTCGGTCTTACGAAAGGGCATGTATCCCACGGTAGACGCGTAGGATGCAGCCGAAACCACCTCGTCCATCAGAATGGAGTCTCGTGTCTGCCGGTGATCACCTCATGACAGTCCATCTCGTGTCGATGGGCTGCGCCCGCAACGACGTCGATTCCGAGGAGCTTGCGGCCCGCATGGAGGCTGGCGGGTTCCGTCTCGTCGACGACCCCAGCGAGGCCGAGACGGTCGTCGTCAACACCTGCGGATTCATCGAGCAGGCCAAGAAGGACTCCGTCGACACCTTGCTGGCGGCCGCAGACCTCAAGGGCCACGGACCCACTCAGTCGGTTGTAGCGGTTGGGTGCATGGCCGAGCGCTACGGACGTGAACTGGCCGAGTCCCTCCCCGAGGCTGACGCCGTGCTGGGATTCGACGACTACGACGACATCGCCGATCGGCTTCGCACCATCCTCGACGGGGGATCCATCGAGGCCCATGTTCCGCATGACCGTCGCACCCTACTTCCGATCAGCCCGGTCGATCGCAGGCCAGCCAGCTCTGGTGTGTCGATTCCCGGCCATGGCACCGCCCCTGATCTGTCGGCCACGATGGCCCCGGCCTCGGGCCCTCGAGCCACCCGACGCCGTCTCGGCTCGGGACCCAGCACAGCGCTGAAGATGGCCTCGGGCTGTGATCGTCGCTGTGCCTTCTGTGCCATCCCGCGATTCCGGGGCTCCTACCTCTCCCGACCTGCCGCCGAGATCGTCGAGGAGGCACGCTGGCTGGTTGACCATGGCGTCAAGGAGGTCTTCCTCGTCAGTGAGAACTCCTCCTCCTACGGCAAGGACCTGGGGGATCTGCGCGCTCTGGAGAAACTCCTCACCGGCCTGGACAATGTCGACGGGCTGGAATGGATTCGGGTGTCCTACCTGCAACCCGCAGAGCTTCGACCGGGGCTCGTCGACACCATGCTGGCGACCGCCAAGGTCGTGCCCTATTTCGATCTGTCCTTCCAACACGCATCAGGGCCGTTGTTGCGCCGGATGCGCCGCTTCGGTGACGCCGAGTCCTTCATCGACATCATCGAGTCCATCCGTTCGCGTTGTCCGGAAGCCGGCTTCAGGTCGAACTTCATCACCGGCTTCCCCGGCGAGACCGAGGCCGATGTCGAGATCCTCGCCGATTTCCTGCAGCGGGCGCGGCTCGATGTTGCTGGCATCTCGCCTATTCCGACGAGGAAGGCACCGAGGGAGCCACCCTCGACGGCCATGTCGACGAAGACGTGATTGCTGCTCGACGCGAAGATCTCGCCGATCTCATCGACGAACTCGTCTCCCAGCGCGCCGAGGATCGTGTCGGCACCCGTGGTCGGGTCATGATTGAGGAGACCGGCGAAGCCATCGTCGGCAGGGCGGAGCATCAGGGCCCGGAGGTCGACGGGGTCGTGACCCTCGTCGATTCTGCCGGGGTGAGCGTCGGCGACATCGTGGACGTCGATTTCGTCGGCTCTGACGGCGTCGACCTCGTTGCGCGCCCGGTACTGACCTGAGCGTCATTGCCACGGCATCGGCACCACGGTGGTCCCACGGCGCTGACGTCGACGGACCAATCGGGAACCATTTCGGGGCGGTGAGTCGCATCAGGCGTCGTCACGCGAGATACTGTGCCTATGGCCACGAAGAAGGACCGCTCCAGCAACATCAACGTTCCGAATGCGCTGACCCTGCTGAGAGCCGTTGCGGTTCCAGTCTTCGGATGGATGCTGTTGGCCCATGCCCATGAGGGCGGCTGGCGGACGGCGACGACGATCGTCTTCATGGTGGCGATCCTCACCGATTTCGTCGACGGCAAGATTGCCCGCAAGTACAACCTCGTCACCAACTTCGGCAAGATCGGTGACTCCATCGCTGACAAGGCGCTCACCGGCATGGCCTTCATCGGCCTGTCGATTCTCGGCGAGTTGCCATGGTGGATGACGATCATCATCCTGCTGCGCGAGTGGGGCATCACCGTCATGCGGATGAAGATGCTCAAGTATGAGGTGATGGCGGCCAACAAGGGCGGCAAACTCAAGACCGCTATGCAGTCCCTGGCAATCACGCTGTTCTGCCTCGGCCTGTGGCGAACCCCGACCTTCGTCGACGTCTTCGCCTGGGCCGTCATGATCATCGCCTTCCTGCTCACCGTCGTCACTGGCCTGGTGTACATCAGGGACGCCATCCAGATCCGTAACCGTGCCAAGAACGCTGGGGTCAAGCCGGTGAAGTCTCGGAAGCAGAACCTCAAGTGACCGGCGACGAAGGCGCACGTCGATTCATTGCCGGGTTGTCGGAACGCGGTCTGACGGCGGCAACCTGCGAATCCCTGACAGCAGGCCTGGTCTCGGCGACCATCACGACCGTTCCGGGGGCTTCGGCGGTCTTTCGTGGCGGTCTGGTGACCTATGCCAGCGACCTCAAGACCAAGCTCGCTGGGGTCGATGCCGGCTGGATCGCCGAGAACGGGGTCATCAATTCCATCACTGCGGCTCAGATGGCGATGGGATGTCGGAAAGCCTGCCGGGCTGACATTGGTCTGTCCTGCACCGGGGTTGCCGGGCCAGATCCCCAGGACGGTGAGGGGGCCGGAACAGTCTTCATCGGTGCGGTGTACGAGGGAGCTCCGATCGTGAAGCGTCTTCAGCTGGAGGGGCCACGCGAGGAGATTCGACGGGCGACGGTCCAGGCACTTCTGGACCTCGGATGCGAGGTTTTGAGCGGTTCGCAGAACTGACGACGACCCCGTAAGAAAAATGTGAAGAATTTCGCCGTGTGGGGAATGTTTCATCCGCTGGGAGCGTTGTCATGGATGAATCACCTAGGAGGAGACGCCCATGAAATCAGCTATGCTGCGTGAGATGCTCGGCGAGTCGCTGCGTGAACAGAGGTTCGCACAGGGCCGCACCCTGCGTGAGGTGTCTTCTGCCGCACGCGTGTCCCTCGGATACCTCTCGGAGGTCGAGCGGGGCCAGAAGGAAGCTTCCAGCGAGCTCATCCTCGCCATTTGCACCGCTTTGGACCTCCCACAGTCCGAATTGATGCGCATCGTCAGCGACAAGATGCTCAAGAGTGAAGGCACCCCCGAGCACCGCATCACTGTTGCGGCATGAACAACACCCTGAACTTCTGACGTTTCCCGGTCCCGTTGGGGCCGGGAACTTCTGTGTTGTGGGTCTCTCGACCACGAATGGCCCGGATTGGCTCCGCCATCTGGGCGGCGCGCGGCCTGATCAGTCAGTCGGTGCGTGGACGATACGAATTGCGATTCCGAGAGCGCGCAACCGGGCCAGCTCGTCGGGATCAGCTGAGTCGTCGGTGACGAGGAGGTCGACGTCCTTGGCCTCAGCCAGCTTTGCCAGGGTGACTCGGCCGATCTTGGAACCGTCCACAGCCGCGATGATGCGAGCTGCTCTCTTGATCATGGTGTGGTTTGCAGCGGCTTCGATGCCGTCGTGGGTCGTCAGGCCACCCTCGGCACTCAGTCCGTCACACCCCACGATGGCGGTGCCGACGTTGACCTGCTTGAAGGTGGACTCGGCCAGGGAGCCGACCAATTCCAAGGAGGAGGGGCGTAGCACCCCGCCGGTGATGAGGACACGTTGCTGGCCCTGGCCGGCGGCCTCGAGGGCGATACTCACGGAGTTCGTGATGAGGGTGAGGTCATGGCGATGATGCAAGGCCCGGACGATCTCAGTGGTCGTCGTGCCGCCGGTGAGCCCAATCGCGTGACGTCCCACCGGAAGCTCGGAAGCAACGGCATGCGCGATGGCTTCCTTGGCGCGGCGACGACGGCCGTCCCGCAAGTTGACGGGCAGTTCGGCACCCGTTCCGGCGCGGCGAGCTGTTCCATGTGAGCGAATGAGAAGGCCTTGCTCAGCGAGTGAGGCAACATCGCGTCGGATCGTCGCAGCACTCGCTCCCAGGGTGGCCGCCATGGCCCGCAAGGGGACCTCGTCGTGGTCACGCAACATGGCGAGAATGGCGACCATGCGGTCGTTTCGCCGTGAGGATGATGAATGGGCATCCGACGGCATCGTCATCGCTTCTCCTTTCGCGCGACTCATGGCTCGTGGGGAGAGCCGTGCAGTGAGCGTTCGCACATCTGCGCTGATCTTATCCTGCCCTTAGGCTTGTCTTCATGACAGAGACCCAATTGTGGACGCGACTGGCTGAGGCCCTGGGTGACGACTACTGCCGAATCTGGGCTGCACAGCAGGCTGTACCGGGTCTCGACTCACGGACTGTGCAGGAAGCCTTGGCTGATGGGGTCGATGCCAAGACGATTTGGCGGGCCTGCTGGGAGGCACTGGAGCTGCCCGACTCGCTGCGCTGACCTGGGGAGATGGACGTGTCCGGACGCCGAGGAACGGTGCCAAAACGAAAACGGAACAAAACCGGAACACGACGCGCTGCAAAGTCGTCAGTGGCATCTGGAAGGGTTGTCCACAAGCGAGCGGACAGCCGTGACGGCAGTCATCCACAGGAACGAACTTGGCTGACGGATTGTCCGACCTCGCTCCTACAGTTTGAGTGATGACACGGGGAAACCGGTGAGTCTCCCTCATCACGACACATGACCAACGCTGCGGCGATGCCGCGCGGCAAATGGGGCGGGAGACCGCCTTCAAGGAAGGAACGGACATGGCAGCGACCGCAGATCGCGAACAGGCCCTTGCCACGGCCTTGCAGCAGATCGAGAAGCAGCACGGCAAGGGCTCCGTCATGCGCCTTGGCGAGCAGGAGACCGTGAAGATTGCGGCGATTCCGACGGGATCGGTGGCCCTGGACGTCGCCCTCGGTGTGGGAGGCCTCCCACGCGGCAGAATCGTCGAGATTTATGGTCCGGAGTCCTCGGGCAAGACGACGGTGGCCCTGCACGCCATCGCGAACGCTCAGGCCGAAGGCGGCATCTGCGCCTTCATCGACGCCGAGCACGCCCTCGACCCGGAGTACGCCCGCAAGCTTGGTGTTGACACTGACTCCCTGCTGGTGAGCCAGCCTGACAACGGTGAACAGGCCCTCGAGATTGCCGACACCCTGGTGCGGTCGGGCGCCCTTGAGCTCGTCGTCATTGACTCCGTCGCAGCCCTCACCCCGAAGGCTGAGATCGAAGGAGAGATGGGTGATTCCCACGTCGGTCTGCAGGCTCGCCTCATGAGCCAGGCCTTGCGCAAGATGACCGGTGCCCTCAACGCGGCCGGGACGACGGCCATCTTCATCAACCAGCTGCGCGAGAAGATCGGTGTCATGTTCGGCTCCCCGGAGACGACTACCGGTGGACGCGCGTTGAAGTTCTACTCCTCGGTGCGACTGGACGTGCGCCGCATCGAGACCCTCAAGGACGGTTCCGAGATGGTCGGTAACCGTACCCGCGTCAAGGTCGTCAAGAACAAGGTCGCCCCGCCGTTCAAGCAGGCCGAGTTCGACATTCTCTATGGCCAAGGCATTTCCCGAGAGGGAAGCCTCATCGACATGGGCGTGGACTGCGGGATCATCACCAAGTCCGGATCGTGGTTCAGTTACAACAATGAGCAGCTGGGTCAGGGTAAGGAGAATGTCCGCAACTTCCTCAAGGGCAACCCGGACGTCGCCAACGAGGTCGAGGACAAGATCCTCACCCACCTGGGTCTGCGTGAGGCCGAAGTTCCCGAGGGAGTCGATCCCGAAACCGGTGAGGTGGAATTCTGAGCCGGCGACGCAAGGATTCTCCAGAGGAGTTGACCGACGACCAGTGGTACGAGGAAGCTCGCGAGATCTGCCTCAAACGACTGGATCGTCGGGCCAACACCCGAAGTGAACTCGCAGCAGCTCTGGATTCCAAAGGTGTGCCCGAGCAGGTGCGTGAGGCAGTCCTTGATCGCCTCACCGAGGTGGGGCTCGTCGATGATGCTGACTTTGCCAACCGATGGATAGCGTCCCGTCACGGTGTGCGGGGTCTGTCCCGCAGAGCAGTGGCAGTCGAATTGTCGCGCAAAGGGGTCGATTCCCAGATCATTGAGGACGCGACCTCCCAGATCACGGAGGCTGACGAGTTGGATGCCGCCACTGAACTCGCAGTGAACAAGCTGCGGGCAGGTCGAGGTGTCGAGGAAGCCCGTCTGACCCGCCGGGTGTTGGGTGCCCTGGCCCGCAAGGGCTACGGACCCCAGGTCGCCTGGGCCGCCATCCGTGCCGCCCGCGAGGAACTCGGTGAGGAACCCCCCGAAGCGCCGATGACCGGCCCCTTCGACTAAGGTCGTATCGTTTGCCCCTCACCTCGGTTTTCCTGGCACCGACGTCAGGGGGGCGACGGTGCAGCTCCGAGTCAGGATGTGAGGAAGGGTAGAGGTCATGCTCATCGCACTCGTCGTGGTGGCGGTGCTCTCAGTGGCAGTCATCATTGGCTGGCTGGCAGATCGTCGAGCCATTGGCAGGAGGGCGGAACGAGCAGAGTCAGAACGCGATGCGAAGGCATTGGAGCTATCCCGCAGCGAGGAGCGCCTGGTGCGTGCGACTCAGGATCTTGCGGACAGTCGTGACGAGACCGAGGCAGCTCGCGCTGCGCTCGAGTCCAGTCGAGTGCGGCTCGCTGATGAAGAGCGTCGAGCCGATCATGCCGAGCAGGCTCGCCACAGCGCCGAGGCCCTGCTTGAGATCAACCAGCGCTCTGCCGAAGAGTTGACAGAGCGTGATCGTCAGCTGCGCGAAGCCCGTCGCCACCTCGACGACGGCCTCGACAAGCTCGAGAGGGAGCGCTTGGAGTTGGCGGAGCGCAGCTCCCACCTCGACGAGCGGGACGCCGAGCTCGATCGACGTGACGAGCAGATTGTCGCGGAGCTGGAGCGCGTCGCCGGGATGTCCCTTGGCCAGGCCCAAGACGAACTGGCAGAGCACCTCGGCAGAGAGTCTCGTGCGGTGGCTGAATACAGTGCCCGGGCGATCATCGCCGAGGCGACGACGAACGCCGAGGGCAAAGCTCGGCACATCGTGGCTGATGCCATTCAGCGGTGTTCCTCCGAGATGGTTGCCGACACCGTCGTCAGCGTCGTTCCACTGCCCAGCGACGAGATGAAGGGTCGCGTCATCGGGCGAGAAGGCCGCAACATCCGCACCTTCGAGCAAGTGACGGGAGTCACGGTCCTCATCGATGACACTCCGGGCATCGTCTTGCTGAGCTGCTTCGACCCCATGCGGCGCGAGGTGGCCCGACAGGCTCTCGTAGATTTGGTCGAAGACGGTCGCATCCACCCCATCAGCATCGAGAAGGCTCATCAGCGAGCCGTCGACCACATCGAACAGATGTGCCTGGAAGCCGCGTCCGAGGCGCTGTCCGAAGCCGGGATCGGCGACATTGACGATCGGCTCCTCCCCATCCTCGGGTCTCTGCGCTTCCGGACCTCCTACGGCCAACAGGTGCTCGATCACTGCGTCGAGTGCGCCCGACTCGCGGCCACCCTGGCAGCCGAAATCGGTGGCGACGTCGACACCTGTCGTCGTGCGGCCTTCCTGCACGATCTCGGTAAGTCCCTCACCCCGGGGGTTGGGGGAACCCACGCGGCCATCGGTGCCGAACTGGCACGACGCCATGGGGAATCCGATGAGGTCGTGCATGCCATTGCAGCTCACCACGATGAGATTGAGCCCGTGAGCGTCACGGATCTCATCGTCAAGGCTGCCGATGCAATCTCTGCGGCCCGCCCAGGAGCACGTCGAGATTCCTTGGAGGCCCATGTCCGCCGGATGGACACCATCGAGGAGATTGCCACCAGCTTCTCCGGGGTCGAACGGGCATTCGCCCTGCAAGCTGGACGTGAGGTCCAGATTCTCGTCGATCCGGGTACGGTGGACGATCTGCACGCATCCCGACTTGCACGCCAGATCGCGTTGGCGGTGGGGGAGCAGGTCACCGTGCCAGGACGCACCAGGGTTACCGTCATCCGCTCCTTCCAAGCCGTGGAGACGGTGGGAGAATCCTGAGCCACCAGCCCTTGTGGAAACGTGGTGGTTCGGGATGCCGTCCCGAGCAGCCAGCTCAGGCGATTCCCCAGGTGAGGGCGACCTCGTCCCCGGATTCCAGGCGGATGGCGTCTCCATGGGTGGGGCCCTCGTTGAAGGCGTCCGGCCCGCATGTCATCGGTTCGACGGCGAGGCTGAGGCGGTCATCTGGAGTGTAAATCTGCGCCCAGCCCATGGTCGCATCTCCCCACAACTCATGGCTGGTCTCATCGCTGGTGACTTTGATGCGCCATGCCGGCGATCCAACGGTTCCTTCACGATCCAAGGTGTAGGCGGTGTCGAAGGTGCGCTGACCGAGCGACTGCCCACTCATCGTGTGGACCTCGTCCATCCCACAAATCCGCACCGGCAGAAGCCGATCGTCAACCTGCAGCCAGGATGCAAACGGGGCGTCAATCTTCCACTCATCGATGGACCCGCCGAGGCAGAAATAGGGATGGGCGGCATAGCCGAAAGGCACTGCCGTGGCCCCGACGTTCCGAGCTCTCACGGTGACCGTCAGTCCGTGATCATCCAGGTTGTGGGTCAGCCGGACATCAATCGTTCCAGGCCAGCCAGGCCGAGCCATGATCCGGATCTCCTGGGTCACCGAGGAGTCGGTGTGCTCGACGAGGTGCCACGGCGACCACGCCACCAGACCATGAATGGCATTGTTGCGATCGACCTCGCTGATAGCCAGCTGCTGGTCAACGTCATCGAATCGGTAGCGGCCGTCACGGATGCGGTTGGGCCAGGGGAGGAGCTGCTGCCCCTGCGACGAAGCGGGGGACTGGTCGGCCTCAAAGGTCTTGATGACGTCGTCTCCGTTGTGGCGAAGACTGCGAAGGGTGGCTCCCTGCTCCGTCACGACGGCCTGCCAAGGACCGTGGGAAATCTCGTACTGGGTGCCGGTGGGGAGTATGACGTCATTGATCATGATGAAAAGCCTATCGTCCCGTCCTTTCCGGGCGCTAATTCTTAAGCCCCAGTACCTGCAGGTACTGGGTTGTTATACTATTGTTAGTCGAGTTGATAGTGCCCAACGGAGGGCAGGTGAACCGGCAGTGTCGTCGGTCCTTCCGTTGCGACGACTCACCGATGCTGAAAGTAGGTGAACCTTGTCCAACAACAATGCTACTGCGACCCGCCATCGCCTACGGGTTCCGTCAGCTTTCACAATCCTTTTCGTCCTCACAGTTCTCGCCGTTGCGTGTACATGGCTCGTCCCAGCCGGAAGTTACTCAAAGATGAGTTACTCCGCAGGTTCGCAACAGTTGGTCATTGTGGATCCTCATGGCACCATGACGAAGCATGCGGCCACCCAGGAGACCCTCGACAAATATGGGGTCGCCATGAAGATCTCGGAATTCACCTCAGGGTCCATGACGGGGTCGGTGTCAGTACCAGGCACCTATCAACGCCTGGCATCCCATCCAGCCGGTATCGGAGAGATTACGAACGGCATGGTGACGGGAACGATCGAGGCCGTCGACATCATCGTTTTCATCCTTGTACTGGGTGGCCTCATTGGCGTTGTGAGGGCTAGTGGCGCATTCGAGGCCGGTCTCGGGAGACTCACTGCCAAGTCCAAGGGAAAAGAGTTCCTCCTTGTCCTTTCCGTGTCCCTGTTCATGATCGTGGGCGGAACGACGTGTGGACTCGAGGAGGAGGCAGTCGCCTTCTATCCCATCCTTGCTCCGGTCTTCATCGCCATGGGGTATGACGCTCTGGTCGTCGTTGGGTCGGTCTTTCTCGCTGGATCGATTGGTACGTGTTTCTCGACCATCAACCCGTTCTCCTCTGCCATCGGAGCGAATGCGGCCGGTATTCGACTCACCGAAGGCATGCCATGGCGTGTGGTAGGGCTGGTCGGAGGAGCGGTAGCTGTCGTCATCTATCTCGCCTGGTATTCACGAAAGGTGAAGGCAGATCCGGAATTCTCCTACGTCTGGGAGGATCGCGACGCTTTTGCGGCTCAGTGGGGTTTGGGTAATGACGGCACCGAGATGGGATTCGATTGGCGTCGTAAAGTCATCCTCGTCCTCTTCGCGTCAGCCTTTCCCATCATGGTGTGGGGAGTTATGGCCCGAGGATGGTGGTTCCCGGCGATGGCGTCATCATTCCTCGCCATTGCCATTGTCATCATGTTCATTGCTGCGACCGGACCGAATAAAATCAGTGAGAAAAAACTCGTCGATGCGTTCAGCGCAGGATCATCAAGCCTGGTGGCCGTCTCCCTCATCATCGGGTTGGCGCGTGGAATCAATCACATCCTCAATGAAGGCTTGATTTCTGACACCTTGCTGTATGAGTCAGCCAAGGTGGTCTCCCACGTCAACGGCCCCGTCTTCGTGCTGTCCCTGCTCATCGTGTTCTTCCTGCTGGGATTCATCGTGCCCTCGTCGTCGGGTCTGGCCGTTCTGGCACTGCCGATCATGGCTCCTCTCGGCGACACCGCCGGGGTGTCGCGAGCCACAGTGTTGTGCGCCTATCAGTGGGGTCAGTACGCGATGTTGTTCCTGGCACCCACAGGATTGGTCATGGCAACTCTGCAAATGCTGGACATCAGGTACTCGCACTGGCTGAAGTTCGTGTGGCCATTGGTCGTGTTCGTCCTGGTGTATGGCGGGATCCTCCTGGTCCTGCAGACGATGGTGTGAGGGACGGGCTGGTCCGGTACGTGGGCTGATGACGTAGAGTGTTCGCGCCATGCCCAGTAACACCGTGCGGCAGACCGAGGCCCCGACCTACCGGGTCGTGACCTACGGATGCCAGATGAATGTCCATGACTCCGAGCGCATTGCCGGTCTCCTCGAGGAGGCCGGCTACGTTCCCGATCCCAGAACCGACACCTTGGCGCCGGCTGACGTCGTCGTCTTCAACACCTGTGCAGTCCGGGAGAACGCCGACAATCGTCTCTACGGCACCCTCGGCCACATGGCCTCGGTGAAGTCGGCTCACCCCGGTATGCAGCTGGCCGTCGGCGGCTGTATGGCTCAGAAGGACAAGGACACGGTCGTCGCGCGGGCACCATGGGTGGACGTCGTCTTCGGCACCCACAACGTGGGCTCCCTGCCGGCCCTGCTCAAGCGCGCCCGTCACAATGCCACGGCCCAGGTGGAGATCGAGGAGTCCCTGGTCACCTTTCCGTCGAACCTGCCCACCCGACGCGACTCGGCATACTCGGCCTGGGTCTCCATCTCGGTGGGATGCAACAACACCTGCACCTTCTGCATCGTTCCGCAGCTGCGCGGCAAGGAAACCGACCGACGCCCCGGTGAGATTCTCTCGGAGATCCGAGCCCTCGTTGACGAGGGAGTCCAGGAGATCACCCTGCTCGGTCAGAACGTCAACTCCTACGGAGTTCAGTTCGGTGATCGTGGCGCCTTCGCCAAGCTGCTGCGGGCCTGCGGTGAGATCGACGGTCTAGAGAGGGTGCGGTTCACCTCACCCCACCCGGCCGCCTTCACCGATGACGTCATCGAGGCCATGGCCGAGACCCCCAATGTCATGCCCAGCCTGCACATGCCTCTGCAGTCCGGGTCTGACGAGGTGCTGCGCCGGATGCGCCGATCCTACCGGTCCAAGAAGTTCCTCGGAATCCTTGACCGGGTGCGCGAGGCCATTCCGGACGCCGCCATCACCACAGACATCATCGTCGGGTTCCCCGGGGAGACCGACGAGGACTTCGCCGAAACCATGCGTGTCGTCGAGGAGTCGAGGTTCTCCGCTGCCTTCACCTTCCAGTACTCCATTCGTCCCAACACCCCGGCAGGGATCATGGAGGACCAGGTCCCCAAGCCGGTCGTCCAGGAACGCTACGACCGCCTCGTCGATCTCGTCGACGACATCGCCTGGCAGGAAAACAAGGCTCAGGTCGGTCGCACCGTTGAGGTGATGTTCGCCGAGGGCGAGGGGCGCAAGGACGAGGTCACCCATCGCGTCACCGGAAGGGCCCGGGACAACCGCCTGGTTCATGTCAGCTTGGCCCCAGATGACGAGGTTCCGCGTCCGGGCGACATTGGAGAGGTCGTCATCACGTCCGGTCATCCCCATCACCTGGTTGCCGATGGTGGCCTGGTGAACCTGCGCCATACCCGTGGCGGCGACGCATGGCAGATCCGTGAAGGGTCATGCGCTCAGCCCGGCGTCACCATGCTCGGTATTCCGACGATCGGCGCGGCGCAGGGCTGACAAGGGGGTGGCTCGGAGCCTGCTGTGAAACCTATTCAGACATGCGACGAGGGATGGTGCTCAGTGAAGCACCACCCCTCGTGTCGCAGCTCATCCGCTCCCATCCGGAGCAGGTCCCCTCAGGGGACGGGCCGCGTCATGTCGTGGACGACTCAGAGGTCGCCAAGCTTGTCCTTGAGGGCATCCTGGCCCTTGTCGACCTGATCGGAGAACTTGCCGCCGGTCTTGTCGTCGACAGTGTCGCCAGCCTTGTCGATGCCCTGCTCGACCTTGTCGCTGTGCTGGCTGACCTGGTCCTTGATGTCGTCCTGGTGGTCGCTGATGGCGTCCTTGGCCTTGTCGAAGAGTCCCATGTGATCTCCTTTCGGGAGTTTTCCCCCTCTCGGGGATGACCCCTTTAGGCTACACACGAGATGGTCCACTCATGTGAGGTTTTTCGCTCTACGCGTTGGCCCCGCAATGTCGTTGCCGTGCGTAAGGATGAACGTGTGAATTTGCCGGTCATTTGTCTTCTCGGGCCTACTGCCAGCGGAAAATCAGGGTTGGCGGTGCGAGTCTGTTCACGCCTGGGACGTGAAGGGCGCCCCGCCGAGATCGTCAACACTGATTCAATGGTGGTGTATCGGGGGATGGACATCGGTACCGCCACCCCTACCCTTTCCGAGCAGCGTGCAGTGAGGCACCACGTGGTGTCGATCCTTGACGTCACCGAGCCCTCCTCAATCGTCCTCATGCAGAAGTTGGCGCGCGAAGCGACCGAAGAGTGCTTGTCTCGCGGTGTCGTCCCGGTGCTCGTCGGCGGTTCGGCCCTGTACACCAAGGCCATCGTCGACGAGATGACTATTCCCCCCACTGATCCGACGGTACGGGCGAAGTGGCAGAAACGTCTGGAGGCCGAAGGTCCGGAGGCCCTGCACAAGGAACTGGCACGACGGGATTCCAAGGCGGCTGAATCGATCCTGCCGGGGAATGGCAGGAGGATCGTGCGAGCCCTCGAGGTCATTGACCTCACCGGATCCTTCACCGCCACCATTCCCGACGGCACCTCCCACTGGCCTGACACGGTGCACATTGGTCTGGAACTTCCTCGTGAGGACATGGATCGACGGATAGCCGATCGCGTCGACCAGATGTGGGAGAACGGACTGGTCGACGAGGTTCGTGCCTTGGTCGACGTCGGATTGAGGGACGGCCTCACGGCAAGTCGAGCGCTGGGATACCGGCAGGTGCTGGAGTTCCTTGACGGCGAGTATGACGAGGAGGAGGCCCGTCGTCGTACCGTGACCGGCACCCGCCGCTTCGCCCGGAAACAGCTCATGTGGTACCGCCGGGACGAGCGTATCGAATGGTTCAATGCACTTGATCCCGATCTCGACGACAAGGTTGTGGCGCGGGTGTTGACCGCCCTGTCCACCGACGAGGAGGATTGACGACATGACGACGACGTTCTGGAAGGCACACGGGACCGGCAATGACTTCGTCATCGTCGACCGCCCCGAGCCCCTGACCCCTGGGCAGGTGCGGTGGCTGTGCCACCGTCGATTCGGTATCGGCGGCGACGGCACCCTGCAGGCTCTGCGGGCCGGCGACGTCGCCGGGTGGGACGGCGATCCGGAACTGTGGTTCATGGACTACCGCAATGCCGACGGCACCGTCGCGGAGATGTGCGGCAACGGACTACGAGTCTTCGCGCGGCACCTCGCCCGGACCGGGCGCATCGCGGGTGACGAGGCTGACGTCGCGACGCGGGCCGGTGTTCGTCACGTCAGCCTGTATGACAACGGCGATGTGTCGGTGACGATGGGGACGGTCCGGGTCGAGGGCGACGACCTCACCATCGAACATCAGGACATGTGGTGGCCGGCATGCAAGGTTGACGTCGGCAACCCACACGCTGTGGTCGTGACAGACCACACCACCGTCACTGCGCTCAACCTCGACGAATCGCCCACCTGGCGTCCACGGTCGGCCTTCCCCGAGGGGGCCAATGTCGAATTCGTCGAGCAGCTGGACGGCCATTCGGTCTCGATGAGGGTCCATGAGCGCGGATCGGGAGAGACGATGTCGTGCGGTACCGGAACCGTGGCCGTGGCAGCGACGATGGCCACCCGTACCGGTCACCGTGGTCCGTGGACAGTCCATGTGCCCGGTGGCCACGTCATCGTCACCCTCACCCCTGCTGACGACGGCTATGACGCGGTGCTGACGGGCCCTGCGGTCATTCTCGCGACCGGGACGGTCAGCCTTCCCGAGGAATGAGGAACACCGAGGTCAATGAACCGCCGTTGACCTGTCGGCTCCTCCTCCTACACTTGGCCCGATGACCTCGAAGCACGAGGTATTGAGGGCACGAGACAGTGGGCCAACAGGACGGGGACCGGGTGAGCGACACCGAACGATTCGACGACGAGCGCGAGGATGCGCCCGAATTCGTTGAGGACTTCAACGACGATCAGAACGAATATGACGGTGACCAGTTCGACCTGGATGCCCGGTTGTCCTTGACTCGTGTGCCGGGCATGTCGACCGACCTGTCCGACATCTCGGAGGTCGAGTACCGACAGCTGAGGCTCGAACGGGTGGTGCTCTGTTCGGTGTGGACCAAGGGGTCGGCTGTCGATGCCGAGAACGCCATGGCCGAGCTCAAGTCACTGGCTGAGACCGCGGGGTCACAGGTCCTCGAGGCCGTCATGCAGAGGCGAACGACCCCGGATCCGGCGACCTACATCGGTTCGGGCAAGGTGGCTGAGCTCGCCGAGGTGGTCCGAACCACCGGAGCTGACACCGTCATTTGTGATGGTGAACTCGACGCCGCTCAGCTTCGAAACCTCGAGGACCGCGTCAAGATCAAGGTGGTGGACCGGACGGCGTTGATCCTCGACATCTTCGCCCAGCACGCTCGTAGCGTGGAAGGTCGTACTCAGGTCGAATTGGCCCAGCTCAACTACCTCAAGCAAAGGCTGCGTGGCTGGGGCGGAAACCTCTCCCGTCAGACGGGTGGTCGCGCGGCTGGTGGCGCCGGTATCGGTGGTCGTGGCCCCGGTGAGACCCGGATCGAAACCGACAGACGACGTATCGGTCATCGCATCGCTGTGCTGCGTCGTCGTCTCAAGCGCATCGAGTCCACCCGTGCCTCCAAGCGGGCTGATCGCCTTCGCAACAAGGTACCCTCCGCCGCCATCGTCGGATACACCAACGCGGGGAAGTCCTCCCTGCTCAACCGGCTGACCCGTGCCGGAGTGCTCGTCGAGGATGCCCTCTTCGCCACCCTCGACCCCACCACCCGTCGTACCACGACGGCGGATGGTCGCGTCTACACCCTCACCGACACCGTCGGCTTCGTGCGGCATCTTCCCCACGACCTCGTCGAGGCCTTCGCCTCGACCCTCGAGGAGACGGCAATGGCAGACGTTCTGGTGCACGTCGTCGATGCATCTGACCCCGACCCCATCGGGCAGGTCGACGCCGTGCGTGGTGTGCTCGCGGGAATCGGTGCCAGCGACATTCCTGAAATCCTGGTACTCAACAAGATTGATCGTCTCGACGACGACACCATCTTGACGTTGCGGTCGACCTTTCCCAGTGCCCATGTCATCTCGGCTCATACCGGAGAGGGAATCGACGACCTCGTAACAGCCATCGAGGGGTCGCTGCCGGTGCCGTCCCAGAAGGTTGACGTGGTCATGCCCTATGCGCGCGGAGACCTCATGGACAAGATCCACCGCGACGGGACGATCGAACTCATTGACCACACCGCCGATGGCACCCATGTCATCGCCCATCTTCATCCTGCGCTGGCCGCTGAGGTCGAGGAGGCGTGTCATGGCGCGTGAGCCGGCTGAGGTCAGCAAGATGTGTCGCGATCTCCTCGGCGTAGCCGTCTCCCAGATGGGGGGTCAGGAGAGATCTGGCCAGGTGACGATGGTCGAGGCCGTCGACCAGGCGATGCGTGAGGAACTGCATCTCTTGGTTCAGGCCGGAACCGGAACCGGAAAATCCTTGGGGTATTTGGCGCCTGCTCTGGTCCATTGTGTCGAGGAAGGGGCGCAGGTCGTCGTCGCCACTGCCACCCTTGCCCTGCAGACGCAGCTCGCCCACAAGGACATTCCGGCAATTCTCGATGCCTCGGACAAGGTCCTGTCCCGTAGGCCGAAGGTGGCCGTGCTCAAGGGGCGCAACAACCACGTCTGTCTGCACAAGGTTCGCGGTGGATCGGCGGGGGCCAGAGGACAGGACGCCCTGGTCCCTGGGGCTGATCTCGCGGCTGAGGCCGAGGACACCAGGGAGGCTGGGACGGCGCCGGCCTCCGCACTAGGCGCCGAGGTCGTCATGCTGCGTGAATGGGCCGAGAAGCAGGTCGAGGAGTCGGGGCTCGGCGATCGTGATGACGCACCTCCGCACACTCCGTTGGCGTGGGCCCAGGTAAGTGTGCCAGCCAACGAGTGTCTAGGGGCTCAGCGCTGTCCCTTCGGCAGCGAGTGCCTCTCCGAAGCAGCCCGTGAGAAGGCCCGAAAGGCTGACCTCGTCGTCACCAACCACGCCATGCTCGCGATCGATGCGCTGAACGGTAACAACGTGTTGCCGGAGCACGACACCGTCATCATCGACGAGGCCCACGAGCTGGTGGATCGGTTCACCGGGGCTGCTTCCAAGGGGCTGTCTCCCTCCCTCGTGACGATGACGTCGAAACGGGCCTCGACATGGCTTGACGACGACGTGAGCGCTGATCTGCTCAATCAGGCGGACGTGCTGGCCAGGGCCTTGGAAGCGACCGCGCCGGGACAGGTCACCGAGCCCGAGGCTCAGGTCATACAGGCGTGCACGGTATTGCGAGATCTGGCCAGGGAAGCAGTGAGCCAGTTGGGTCGACGGGACGAGGATTCCAGGGAATCCGTCGACGCCGAGAGGGTGCAAGCTCAGGCCACCATGCGCGAGGTTTTCGAGATCGTCGACCGCATGGTGTCGATGGCAGTTGCTGACGTGGTGTGGGTCTCGGAATCGGAGAAGGGGTACCGCAGCATTCACGTCGCTCCATTGAGCGTGGCAGGCCTGCTGCGCGAGAACGTCTTCGCGGGGGCGATCACGATCCTGACCTCGGCCACCTTGTGCATCGGCGGTAGTTTCCTGGCCACGGCAAGGAACGTCGGGCTGTCGCCACGTGAGCAGATCGAGGGGGACGCTCCGGAGGTTCTCGATACTCAGATGGGGTGGCGAGGGGTTGACGTCGGCTCACCGTTCGACTACTCGAAGCAGGGGATTCTGTATGTCGGTAAGTCCCTGCCGCGCCCGGGTCGAGATGGCATCGCGCCAGAGGTTCTCGACGATCTTGCCGAGCTGATCTGGGCCGCTGGTGGACGTACCCTCGGGCTGTTCTCCTCCCACCGCAACGCGGTGGCTGCTTCCGAACACATGCGCAGGGTCATGCCGGACATTCCGGTGTTGTGTCAGGGGGAGGGACATCTGGCCGATCTCACGCGCCGATTCACGGCTGATCCGCGGACATGCCTCTTCGGGACCTTGTCCCTGTGGCAGGGGGTGGACGTTCCTGGTGACACGTGTCGGTTGGTCATCATTGACCGGATTCCCTTCCCACGTCCGGATGACCCGCTCATGGCGGCACGGGGCAAGGCAGTTCAGGATGCTGGCGGTAATGGATTCATGACGGTGTCGGCCGGACATGCGGCCCTCCTGTTGGCCCAGGGGGCGGGCCGGCTCATTCGACGTTCCGACGATCGGGGAGTCGTTGCGGTTCTGGACCCGCGGTTGGCGACGGCGCGATATGGCGGTTTCTTGAGGGCGTCCATGCCCTCGTTCTGGACGACAACGGATCGTGAGATGGCTGTCGGAGCTCTGCGCAGGCTGGGGGAGTGACCACCAGGGTCACAGTCGTCTCATGATGGAGACGGCGCGACCGATGAGAGAAGCATCATCGAGGTTTACCGGTGAGTGAGCGGGGTTCGAGGCCATCAGCCACGGTTTCCCTCCGAGCTTGGCCAAGGAACGGATGATGGTCGTGCCACCCACTGTGGCCGCCACGAAATAGGTCTCGGGCGGGTCGTCGGGAAGGTCCGCCACGGGTAGCTGTTGGACGAGGACAAGGTCTCCGACGTGGAAATCGGGTGCCATCCCATCGTCACGGACGACGACCACCACGTGGTCTCCGTGGCTCAGTAACTGGGAGGGAACCGCGATGACAGTGTCGTGATGCTCGTCATCGGCAATTTCATTCGGGTTGAAAACCTCGATCTGAAAGGCCTGGGGTCCGTGCGGATCATTGACGTCGACGATGTCCTCAACGACCTCGAGGGTGCCGTCAGTGCGTCGCAGCAGGCCGAGATCGATGAGCGCGGAGATACGCCTCTGGACGGTCGATGTACTGGCTGCTCCCGTCATGTCAGCCAGGGCACGAACAGTCGGTGCGCGACCGTCGCGACGCAGCCCTTCCTTGACGGCGGTAAGCACCGCGTGCTCCTTGGCAGAAGGTTGACGGGTAGTGGTGAACGGGACAGCCGACGAGACGGCGGCCGAGTCCGAGGAGTCGGTTCCGGGCGTATCGGTGGTCATGCCAGTCACGGTATAGGTCGGGTACGACAGTTCCCCGTCGGCTCTGTTTGATGGTTGTTCCGGAGCATGGGGACGGCGTCGATCTGAGCTCTCAGGAAACCTGTGAATTGCTTCTGACTAGGTTGTTCTCCTGGTGTTCCAGTCTGATGACGGTGAACCTGTCGGTCGGGTCGGATGTCATGGATGGTGCCGGCGGAGGTTGTGCCGCCGGGCCCTTCCCCGGGATCCATTCCGGGGACCGCTGACGGGAGCGGATGGCTCTCGTCGACAGAGAGGTGATCCGATGAGTGCTCAGACGTACGAGTGGGATGTTGAGACGACGACCAGTCGGCAAGGTGACCTGGTCATCGGACCGTGGCAGGATGAGCTGGCCGAGCCGGTGGTCGTCATCGATCGTCAGGAATTGATGGCAGGGAGTCCCAGTGCCGTCGCACGCCATGAACCCGTCCACGATCGGTTCTGGGACGTCGCCGTGATGGCTACCGTTGTCGTGATGATCGTTGGTGTGATCCTGTCCCTGGGACGCCTTGGTCAGGTGTGGCAGGGCAACTCCGAGAGCGGTCACCCCGACCCGGCTGCCGTCGTCCAGACCGATGGACATCAGTCGGACGACCTGCCTGATATCAGGTCCTGACGGTGGAAGGTGGTCGTGTGGACTGAGCATCTTCGGCGTGTCACGCGTGGCAGCTTGACGAACGATCAAACGACATCCTCAATGATCCCTCTCGACACCAGATGTTGTGGCGAGTAACCTCACCATCCCTACAAGTTGTGTTTTCGGTCCAAGTTCGGAGTAGTCTTCTGGATCGACGGCGTATCTGCCGTTCGGAACCCAGCAAGGTCGGGGAAGGAGGCGACGATGCGCTGTCCGTTCTGTCAGCATGACGACTCACGAGTCCTGGACTCCCGAGTCTGCGAGGACGGCACTGCGATCCGTCGGAGACGGCAGTGTCCCGTGTGTGAACGACGGTTCACCACCATCGAGCGCATGCAGATGACGGTTCACAAACGCAACGGCATCGAAGAACCCTTCTCCCGAGACAAGGTGATCCGTGGTGTGCGCAATGCATGCAAAGGACGCCCGGTCACGGATGCCGACCTGGCCTTGTTGGGTCAACGCGTCGAGGACGGCCTTCGAGCCCGAGGAGTCGCGGAGATTCCGAGCGACGAGATTGGGTTGGCAATCCTGGGCCCACTTCGTGAGCTGGATCCCATCGCCTATCTGCGGTTCGCAAGTGTGTATCTCAATTACGACACCATCGAGGACTTCGCCACCGAGATCGATCGGTTGCGTGATGAGTCTCCCGAGAAAGTGCGGTCCCCGGGCCGCAAGCGGCCTTCGAAGCAGGACGAGCCGCTGTTCTGACGAGCCGTGGCCAAGTGCGCCTCAGCTCACGACAAGTACCGACACCAAACCACCCGTATCACCGAATATCTAGAGGGAGCCATGACCGAGACCAAGTCCGCACCACGCAGGACGAGCCGCTCCAAGGGGCTGCACGTCGAGCGCACCTTCAGCACCGAGGGTATCCATCCCTACGACGAGGTGACGTGGGAGCGTCGCGACGTCGTGCAGACGAACTGGCGCACCGGTGACGTGGTCTTCGAGCAGCGCGGAGTCGAGTTCCCCGACTTCTGGAGCGTCAACGCCTCGACGATCGTCACGAACAAGTACTTCCGTGGCGCCCTGGGCACTCCTGCCCGTGAGGACAGTCTCAAGACTCTCATCGACCGTGTCGTCAAGACCTACGTGACGTCCGGACGTGAAAACGGCTACTTCGCCTCTGAGGAGGACGCCAAGGTCTTCGGTGAGGAGCTGACCTGGCTGTTGGTCCATCAGTACTTCAGCTTCAACTCCCCGGTGTGGTTCAACGTCGGTACGACGAGCCCTCAGCAGGTCAGTGCCTGCTTCATCCTCTCGGTGGACGACTCCATGGAGTCGATCCTCAACTGGTACCGGGAAGAGGGATTCATCTTCAAGGGTGGCTCTGGTGCCGGTCTCAACATTTCCCGTATCCGTTCTTCCAAGGAGCTGCTGAGCTCCGGCGGTACTGCTTCCGGCCCGGTGTCCTTCATGCGCGGCGCCGACGCGTCTGCCGGAACCATCAAGTCCGGTGGCGCCACCCGTCGCGCTGCCAAGATGGTCGTCCTTGACATCGATCACCCGGACGTCGAGGAATTCATCGAGACCAAGGCTCGCGAGGAGGACAAGATCCGCGCCCTGCGCGATGCCGGCTTCGACATGGACCTGGGTGGCCGCGACATCACCAGTGTCCAATACCAGAACGCCAACAACTCGGTGCGCGTCTCGGATGCCTTCATGACGGCGGTCGAGCAGGGCAAGTCCTTCGGGCTGACTTCCCGCACCGAGCCGGGCAAGGTGCTCGACACCGTCGATGCCAAGGAGCTCTTCGGCAAGATCGCCCAGGCTGCCTGGGAGTGCGCTGACCCCGGTCTGCAGTACGACGACACCATCAATGCTTGGCACACCAACCCGAACACCGGTCGGATCAATGCCTCCAACCCGTGCTCGGAATACATGAGCCTGGACAACTCCTCGTGCAACCTGGCCAGCCTCAACCTGCTGAAGTTCCTCGACGAGAATGATCACTTCGACGTCGAGAAGTTCACCAAGGCCGTCGAGCTGGTCATCACCGCGATGGACATCTCCATCTGCTTCGCCGACTTCCCGACCGAGGCCATCGGGGAGACCACCCGCAACTTCCGTCAGCTCGGAATTGGGTACGCCAACCTGGGTGCCCTTCTCATGGCCCTGGGCCTGGGATATGACTCTGATGGTGGACGTGCTCTGGCTGCTGCCATCACCTCCGTCATGACCGGTGTCTCCTACCGACGCTCCGCCGAGTTGGCGGCCATCGTCGGTCCTTATGCTGGCTACGCCGAGAATGCCGAGCCGCACCAGGCCGTCATGGCCAAGCATCGCGACGCCAACCGCCAGGTTCATCCGCTGCACGACAATGACACCACCGTCCTCGCTGCTGCCAAGGCCGAGTGGGACAAGGTCGTCAAGCTGGGCCGTACCAATGGCTTCCGCAACGCCCAGGCCTCGGTGCTGGCCCCGACCGGCACCATCGGCTTCATGATGGACTGCGACACCACGGGCATCGAGCCGGACTTCTCGCTGGTGAAGTTCAAGAAGATGGTCGGTGGTGGCTCGATGCAGATCGTCAACCAGACGGTGCCGCGTGCCCTCAAGAACCTCGGCTACACCCCTGAGCAGTCCGAGAAGATCGTGGCCTACATCGCCGACAACGGTTCGGTCGTCGGAGCTCCCGGCCTGGACGAGGCCCACTACGAGGTCTTCGACTGCGCCATGGGCACCCGCTTCATCGCGCCGATGGGCCACGTGCGGATGATGGCTGCCGTCCAACCCTTCCTGTCTGGTGCCATCTCCAAGACCGTCAACCTGCCGGAGTCCTCCACCGTCGAGGACATCGCCAACGTCTACATGGAGGGCTGGAAGCTTGGCCTCAAGGCCCTGGCCGTCTACCGCGACAACTGCAAGGTTGGCCAGCCTCTTTCCGAGGTCAAGAAGGAGGAGGAGAAGGCCGAGCCGGAGGTTCGCATCGAGTACCGGCCGCGTCGTCAGCGTCTGCCGAAGTCGCGCATGGGCCGCACGACGAGCTTCCAGGTCGCTGGAGCTGGCGGTTACCTCACGACTGGTGCCTACGATTCCGGCCGCTTGGGCGAGATCTTTCTCAAGCTCGGCAAGCAGGGTTCGACCTTGGCCGGCGTCATGGATGCCTTCTCCATCGCGGTGTCCATCGGTCTACAGTACGGCGTGCCGTTGGAGTCCTTCGTCCAGAAGTTCTCCAACCTCAAGTTCGAGCCTGCTGGTATGACTGACGACCCGGACATCCGGATCGCCTCGTCGATCATCGACTACGTGTTCCGTCGTCTGGCCTTGGACTACCTGGACTTCGACGAGCGCGCCGAGCTGGGTATCTACACCGCCGCTGAGCGTGCCCGATACGTCGAAACCGGCTCCTACGCGTCAGACGAGGAGGAGGGCGGGCTCATCGACTCCGAGACCCTCAAGGACACCCCGGCCGACCGCGTCCGGGTGCACGAGGACGGTGCCAACCAGCCCGGGCTCTTCGCTGCTCAGGAGGCTGTTGAGCGAGTCGCTGGTGCCCACACCAGTGCCGAGCTGCTCGAGGAGCAGATGGGCCGTGAGGTCGATGCCCCGCTGTGCATGACCTGCGGAACGAAGATGCGTCCGTCAGGATCCTGCTATGTCTGCGAAGGCTGTGGATCCACCAGCGGTTGCAGCTGATGACGTCATGATCTGATCAGGTGGCCGGGGTACAGCAGAGGTTGTGCCCCGGCCCTTGGCGTGTGCGCGTCATCGCACCCGTCGGCTTCCGGATGCCGAGGCCCATGCGTGTGTCCAACCATGCACGTTCACCAGATGGCACCGGAAGACGAGCACAGGCCGCACATCTGCCTCCGGACCTACTAGGTTGGAGGCATGGACGAGCCACCAGACTTCGCGTTCGACCTGGATCGCAGTACGGCACAGGCCTGGGACCAGTTCACCGAGCGTCTGGCCGAGGTCGTCTCCGTCATTGACGACGATGGTGAGTTGACGATCTCGACCATGTCAGCGCGCAATGACCCCACGCCCTTCATCCGGTTCGTGCAGGATGACCCCGATCACAGTAATGACACCGCGATGATTCTGGCCGAGGCGTCGAGCAACAGCTGTCTACCGGACAGCTCTCAGCTCACCCCCGGCCAGCTCGACGGACTGAGCTCCCTGGGATGGCAGAACCCCGGAACCTGCACCTCTCACAAGACTGACAACTACTGGGTCTACCGAAGCCAGGATGACAGTGAACAGCTTGCTGAGCTGGCGGTGACGACCCTGCGCGACATCTTCGGTGTCCCCCACCCGGTCTTCCTGGCCCCCGACCAGCTCGCGGAGATTCTGCAGCCCGAACCTCCGCTGTCTCCCACCGAGGCGGCCAGCGTCCCCGCCATCATGCCGGTCGACAAGGATCACCTCGACCGCCTCGTGGCCGACGAGCTGTCCCAGATCTTCGGACACCCCGCCATTCGCGACAGCGAGGGAGATTTCGCCATCCGGGTGGGCACCTGCATGGTGTTCGTGCGAACCACTCCTGACGCCTCTGAACTACTGCTCTTCGCAGCTCTCGTCCATAACATTGAGGGACGGTCTCGAGCCGTCGAGGTGCTCAACGACCTCAACGTCCAGTCCCGCTACGGACGCTTCGCCCTGCATCAGGACCGGGTCTTCGTCACGATGTCAGTGATGGCTCGTCCGTTCGTTGCGGCGCACTTGCACCAGGCAGTCTCCATCATGTCCAGGCTGGCTGACGGGTTGGACAACGAACTGGCTCGCAAGCTGCACGGCAGAACCACTTTTGAAGAATGATCCGGACCCGATCCCTTTGTCACAAGGCAAGTGGTGGGACAATGTGACAAGGGGTTGACGCCCCTGACGTCTCACTGAGGAGGACCACCATGACCGACGATCGAACCTCGTCAAGGACTCGCCGTACCACCGTCATCGTTGGAGTCGACGGCTCGGAGGACGGCCTGCGCGCCGCCCGGTACGCCGCAGGATCCGCGATCAGGAGAGACGCCGATCTCATCGTCCTTCACGCTGTTGACGATGCTGCTGTCGCCGGTGCCTGGGGTGTTGTCTATGACCCGACCGCTCTGCAGGACGCCGGCCAGGTCGTCGTCGATGACGCCATCAACGTCGCCAAGGGGCGCGGCATGGATCCCGATCGCATCTCGGGTGAGGTGGTTCTGGGTAACCCAGCGGCCATCCTTGCCGACCGCAGCGCAGACGCCCAGCTCGTCGTTGTCGGTCGTCGCGCCAGCTCCGGACTGGAGCGGATGTTCGTCGGATCGACCTCTGTGGCGGTGGCTGGCATGTCCGCCGCACCTGTTGTCGTCATCTCCCGTGCGTCGAACCCGGACCCGACCGGTGGCAAGAAGTGTGTGGCCGTCGCCGTCGGCCCCCAGAGCGCAGGAACTGCCGCCCTCGGATTCGGATTCGCCGAGGCGGACCACCGTGGGTGCAAGCTACTGGCCGTGACCGTTCCCGGGCAGGATTCCCAGAAGGTCCACGCCGAAGCACTCAAGCGACTCAACGAGGTCGTCAAGCCCGTCGCCGACGAGCACCCCGACGTCGAGGTTGAGACTCGGGTGCTCTCCGGTGAGCCAGTGGACGCCCTGGTCGACTTGTCCGGCGATGTCGACCTCCTCGTCATCGGCATGAAGAAGCACCCGATCCTGGGATGGACCGCTGGCGGAGTCAGCCGTGGCATCATGGCCCACGCCCAGTCTCCGTTGGCCATTTGCCACTGACCTGCCGGCTCGAAGGACTACCAGTGGTTGTCCCGCCGTGTGGTTGGTCCTCGAGGCGGTCTTGGACGAGGACGACTGGTCGATCTCCCAGCGCGCAGCCTTTCACGCTCTGCGGCTTCGCAAGGAGGCGCAGTCTCCACTGGTTGCCGGCACTGTCTTCGGGCCCCATTGTGGCATTATCTGCGGCGGGCTATGCGCGGGGATCGACCAGATCACCGAGGCACTCGACCGGATCCAGCGGATGGAGATCTTCACGGCTTGACCGACGAGACGGTGGTTAGCACGAGCCCGTCGCTGAGTGTCAGACCTCTCACATAAACTAAATTGGCCATGCCTGATTCACGACTGGAAGGTGAGCTGCCCGGTGGGGGAGTCGTCGCCTTCGACACCGAGCTTCCCATCGCGGCGCATGCCGACGAGATCGCAGACCTCATCCAGGACCATCAAGTCGTGGTGGTCGCTGGTGAGACAGGTTCGGGAAAGACCACCCAGCTTCCCAAGATCTGCCTGGCACTGGGGCGTCGACGCATCGCTCACACCCAGCCTCGCCGGATTGCCGCGCGCAGCGTCGCCGAACGCGTCGCGGAGGAGATGGGGGTCGATCTGGGGGAACAGGTTGGCTATCAGGTGCGATTCACTCGTCGCGCCACCTCTGACACTGCGCTGACGGTCATGACCGACGGTGTGCTGCTGGCCGAGATCTCCCATGATCGCGACCTGCACGCTCACGACACCATCATCATCGACGAGGCTCACGAGCGTAGCCTCAACATCGACTTCCTGCTGGGCTACCTCAAGCAGCTACTGCCACGGCGTCGCGACCTCAAGGTCATCATCACCTCGGCCACCATCGACACCGCGAGGTTCGCGGCCCACTTCGACGACGCTCCCGTCATCGAGGTCTCCGGACGGACCTATCCCGTCGAGGTGCGGTACCGGCCCCTGGACCCCTCGGAACAGGTCCGCGCCGATGACGAGGATGAGGACGAGGAGCTCTCGGAGCGCCCCTCGACTCCTGCCCCGGTCGATACGAAGGACGAGGTCATCGACCAGGTCACCGGTATCTGCAAAGCTGTCGAGGAACTCACCCGGGAAGGAGAGGGCGACATCCTCGTCTTCCTGGCGGGCGAGCAGGAGATCCGGGAGACCACCGAAGCCCTCGCCGACTTCAGACTGGTCAACACCGAGATTCTGCCGCTGTTCGCTCGGCTGTCGGCCGCCGAACAGCATCGGGTCTTCACCCCGCACAGCGGCCGGCGCATCGTGCTGGCCACAAACGTCGCCGAGACCTCCCTGACGGTGCCGGGCATCCGTTACGTCATCGATCCTGGAACCGCTCGTATCTCGCGGTACTCGGTGCGTACCAAGGTGCAACGTCTTCCTATCGAGCCGGTCTCCCAGGCCAGCGCGAATCAGCGGGCCGGACGATGCGGTCGCGTCGCTCCCGGTATCTGCATCCGTCTCTACTCAGAGGCCGACTTCGCGTCACGTCCCGAGTTCACCGAGCCCGAGATCCTGCGCACCAACCTGGCCGCCGTCATCCTCCAGATGGCCCAGGCTCGACTCGGTGCCATCACTGACTTCCCCTTCGTCGAGCCCCCCGATCGCTCCCGGATCAATGACGGAATCCGCCTGCTCGACGAGCTGGGAGCCCTCAAACCTGGCCACCGGGACGCTCCCAGACTGACCAAGATTGGCCATCAGCTTGCCCGCGTCCCGCTGGATCCGCGTCTGGGGCGTATGCTGCTTGAGGGGTCGAAACAGGGCAGTCTCGCTGAGGTCCTCGTCATCGTCGCGGCACTGTCCATCCGCGATGTCAGGGAGCGCCCTGCCGAGAAGCGGGAGGAGGCCGACAGCTTCCACCGACGCTTCGCCACCGAGGCGAACCTGCTGCAGACCCTCCGGGCCGTCGACGACGCCGACAACAACCGGGTGGGGGACTGGTCCCAGGTTCGTCAGCAGGTACACCGGCAGCCCGCCAACGCCCCGACACCGGGGACACCGGCCCGTCACACCCCTCACACCAATTCCCGTCCGGGCAAGCCTGCCTCTCAGCCCCAGCCTGGTGGGATCGACGAGGGCGGGGACATCATGGCCATCCACCGACTGTGGCGCTACCTGAGTCATCAGCGTCGGCAGATGGGATCCTCGGCGTTCCGTCGTATGTGCCGGGCTGAGTACATCAATTACCTGCGCGTGCGCGAATGGGGCGACCTGCACGGCCAACTGCGCCAGATCGCCAAGGAGCTGCACCTGGAGGTCAACCGCACCTCCGCTCCCACTGACCGTGTTCTCGTCGCATTGTTGTCCGGCCTGCTCTCCCACATCGGTCTGGCCCAGGTTCGGGAATCCTCGAAGCGTCGCGGCCAACGTCCTGGACCCCAGGAGTACATCGGTGCTCGCGGCACCAAGTTCGCCATCAATCCCGGATCCCTGCTGGCGCGCAAGTCCCCGGAACTCGTTGTCGCCGTCGAACTGGTGGAGACCTCCCGGCTGTGGGCCCGGACGGTGGCCGCCGTCCAGCCGGAGTGGGTGGAGGAGGTCGCCGGACCGCTCATCAAGCGTTCCTGGGCCGCTCCGCACTGGGCAGCCTCGACGGCCTCCGTGGTCGCCACCGAGCGGGCGGTCCTCTTCGGGGTACCGCTGTGGGCAGATCATCGCGTCAACTACGGGCGCGTAGACCCGGTCGTCTCCCGACAGATCTTCATCCGTTCCGCCCTGGTGGAGCGGGACTGGCGATCCAATCACGGTTTCCTCAAACACAATGACCGGGTTCGGGACGAGGCAGTCGACCTCGAGGAACGTAGCCGTCAGCGCGGATTGGTCGCCGACGACGACGTCATCTTCGCCTTCTACGACCGTCGTGTTCCGGAAGGCGTCGTCTCGGGATCCCATTTCGACGCCTGGTGGAGACGAGTCCAGGATCGTCACCAACTCGACCTGTCCCTTGATGACCTCGTCGACTCCGACTCGGTCGACGCCGACGCCTTCCCCGACCATTGGAAGGTTGGCAATCTCGATCTTCCGGTGCGTTACGTCTTCGAACCTGGATCCGGCCATGACGGTGTCACCGTCACCATTCCGCTGGCCCTGCTCAATCAGGTTCCGACCGCTCCTTTCAGCTGGCAGGTTCCGGGTCTGCGCACCGAGTTGGCCACCGAGCTCATCCGGGCCCTCCCCAAACGGATCCGGACCCAACTCGTCCCCGCTCCCGACCGTGCCCGAGCTGCGCTGACCTGGCTCGAGGACAACGGCGCTGACCGTCAAGCCCCTTTCACCGAAGAACTCGGGCGAGCATTGCGGGCTCTCACCGGGGTCATCGTGGAAGCCGATGGCTGGAACACCGCAGCCATCCCAGCGCACCTGCGGGTCGGGTTCGACATCGTTGACGCCGAGGGGCGCACCGTCGGCAAGGAGCCCGGGAAGAAGGGCAGGAACAAGCCGACCTTCTCCCAGCCCAAGCACGTCGCCAGGTCCGAGGACCTGGAATCCCTTCAGACCGATCTGGCCACCAAGGTCTCGCAATCCTTGACCAAGGCCGCCGGACGACCCCAGATCCATGGGGCGACGCAGTGGACCTTCGATCCGATCCCGGAACGGGTTGACCTGTCGCGCAAGGGGGCTGACGCCGTCGGCTACCCCTGTCTGGTTGATGAGGGAACTGCGGTCGGTAGCACCGTTCTCGACACTCCGCGGGCTCAACGCGCCAGCCACGCCGCAGGAGTCGTCAGGCTGCTCGTCCTCACCCTGCCCGATCCGACGAAGTGGGTCGTCTCGCACATGGACAATGGCACGAAGTTGGCGTTGGCGACCTCGCCATATCCCACCGTGCCGGCATTGTTAGCAGATGCGCGTCACAAGGCGGTTGCCTCGGTTGCTCATGAGAAGGCGGGGGATCTGTCGGGGATTCGGGCGAAGGAGGCCTTCGACGACCTTTCCCTGGCTGTCCGTCAGGACCAGGCCGATCGGATGGCCCGAGTGGTGCGCACCGCCGGGCGGATCCTCACCCGACTCGTCGACGCCCGTCAGGCCCTGGCAATGGTTTCGGATCCGGCAATTCGCGCCGACATCACCACTCAGATTGATGACCTCGTCTTCGAGAACTTCATCTCGGCCACCCCGGATCCCTGGTACGACGACATGCCGCGCTGGATCCAGGGGGTGAGCGTGCGCATCGAGTCCCTCATGACGAATCCGACGCGCGATCCCCGCCAGATGGCTGAGTTGGAGCCGCTTCTGGTCGAGTACGACGCCCTGTGCGAGGAACAGCCGGCTGGCAAGCTTCCCGCCGAGATCGAGGAGATCGGGTTCATGTTGGAGGAGCTTCGCGTCCAGTACTTTGCCCAGCGCCTCGGGACCAGGGTCACCGTCTCCCCGAAACGGATTCGCTCTGCGATGAACAAGGTGTCCTGAACACAGCCATGAACACGTTCACATGGAGTGAGCGAGAGGCCGGATCCATCGCCTCGCCGCCGGTAGGATCGTGGCCCGGCCGCACTCAAGGAGGAATGCCCCATGACCTCGTCTGATCCCCGCTTCTCGGGTCGAGTCACCCTGCCAGTTGAGGAGGGGATGGACGACGAGTTGGCTGCGATCATCGATCGTCTCGGTGCCGACGCGGTGCGTAACAGCGACGGCACCTGGTTGCCGAAGATTGTCTCCAACCTGGGGACGAAGGTCTACTCAACCCGTTTTTGTGCCCGTGGGGACGAAGCCTGGGCCCTGGACCATCTCGACGAGCACGTCAGCCTGTACCTGTGTTCCGACCGAGTCCCGGCCCTGGAGGACGGTCCACTGGAGATCCACATCATGCGTGGCTTCTTCGCCGAGCAGGTTCGCCCCGACACAGATGTCGACGTCAAGCGATGGTGGCAGGTACGGGACCGCACCACCGGCGAGGTCGTCGACGACTGGACTGTGAGTGGCGAGGGTGCTGACTGCGTCGTGGCGGTGCCCGCGACGGCCGGACACGTCTACACCGTCGCATTCCTGGCAGCCCAGCTGTGGGACACCACCCAGATGTACAACTACACGACGAATCACTGGGAGAACGATCCCACTCGCAGCAAGGAGCATCCCTTCGACGTCGTGCACCCTGCCACCTGGAATCACGTCCAGGAGTCCTTGTCCGAGTGGCTCGACGCCCACCCAGAGGTCGACGTTGTCCGTTTCACGACCTTCTTCTACCACTTCACCCTCTACTTCAATGAGCAGGCCAAGGAGAAGTTCGTCGACTGGTTCGGCTACTCCGCGAGCGTTTCGGTGCCTCTCATGGAAGCCTTCGAGGCCGAGACCGGCTGGCAGATCAACCCGGAGGACTTCATCGACGCCGGCTATCACAACTCCTCCTTCCGCCCGCCCTCCCAGTTCTTCCTGGCGTGGATCGACTTCGTCAACCGCTTCGTCACGGACCGGGTGCGTCGACTTGTCGAGATCTGCCATGACAAGGGCCGCGAGGCGATGATGTTCCTCGGGGACAACTGGATTGGCACCGAGCCCTATGGTGAGCTCTTCGCCACCACCGGTCTGGACGCCGTGGTCGGCTCGGTGGGATCGTCCGCCACCTGCCGGATGATCTCCGACATTCCTGGTGTCCACTACACCGAGGGACGATTCCTGCCCTACTTCTTCCCCGACGTCTTCAATGACGAGGGGGATCCGGTGGGGGAGGCGAACACCTCCTGGGTGCAGGCCCGTCGCGCCATCGTCCGCAAGCCCCTGGACCGTATTGGCTACGGCGGATACCTCTCCCTGGCCAATCAGTACCCGGAGTTCATGGAACGGATCGAGCAGATTTGCCAGGAATTCCGTGACATCTGGGAGCGTAGCGGGGGGAAGACCGCGCGTACCGCGCCGTTCCGGATCGGCATCCTCAACTGTTGGGGAGCCCGTCGTACCTGGATGTCCCACATGGTCGCCCATGCCCTGTACTACAAGCAGGCGGCACCGTACCTGGGCGTCGTGGAAGCGCTGGCGGGCCTGCCCTTCGACATCGACTGGCTCGATTTCGACGACATTCGTGACGGCGTTCCCGAGGGAATCGGGGTACTCATCAACACCGGTTCTGCCGGGACAGCCTTCTCGGGGGCCCAGGAGTGGACCGACGTCACGGTGCAGGCAGCAGTGCGCACCTTCGTGGCTCGTGGTGGCGGTTTCATCGGGGTGGGCGATCCCACCTACTGGCCTGGCGACGGAGCGTGTTTTCGGCTTTCTGACGTCCTCGGCGTCGATCGTGAGATTGGCTGGAGCCTGTCGACCGATCGCTACCCGAATGTCGTCGACTCTCATTTCATCACTGACGGTCTGGCCCTGGAGGTCGGACCAGTCGCTCCCGAGATCGTCCCGGTCTGTGACGACACCGAGGTGCTGGAGCTCGATGACGGCTCGATACATGCTGCCGTCCACACCCTCGGCAAGGGGCGGGCGGTCTATCTCGCCGGTCTGCCGTACACCGTGGACAACTCGCGACTACTACACCGGGCGATCTGGTGGGCCGCTGGTCGCGACGACGAGTTCGCAGACCAGTTCATCGCGGATGATCCTCGCGTCGAGACGGCCTGCTACGACGAGGCTGGCCTGCTGCTGGTGACCAACCTCAGTTTCGACGAGGTGACGACGACCATCAGTGGTCTGGACGACGAGGTGACTCTTGCCCCGGCCGGGTCTGCCTGGATCAACATCTCCGCTTGACGACGAGAACCCGAATTCGCTGTGCCGGACCAGTCGATCTGGCACAGTGGTTGGGTGCCATCGACGACTGCTGAACTGCTTGACCTGCTCGATCTCGAGGACTTGGACCTCGACCTGTTTCGAGGCAAACAACCTCGTACGACCTGGCAGCGAACATTTGGTGGTCAGGTGCTCGCCCAGGCTCTGGTGGCCGGTGCTCGCACGGTCCCCGAGCGTACTGCCCACTCCATGCATGCCCTCTTCCTCCATGCCGGTCGCACTGACCTACCGATGATTTTCGACGTCGAGCGGATTCGTGACGGACGGACATTCAGTACTCGTCGGGTCAATGCTCGTCAGCACGGCCGGACGATCTTCACCGCGGAGCTGTCTTTCAAGAACCGTGAGAACGGGCCGGAGCACTCCGATCCGATGCCGGACTACCTGCCTGGTCCGGAGAAGTGTCCGACCCTGGCCCAGGCTTTGGAGCAGATGTTCGGACGGTCGATGCCGACCGTCAAGGAATGGGACGCCCTCGACGTCCGGTTAGCCGGCGACGGGTCCAATCTCGTCGACCCCAATCACGTCACTCATCTGAGCTTGTGGGTTCGCACCACGGCGAGCCTTCCTGACGACCGGGTGGTGCAGCGAGCCATCCTCGCCTACATCTCCGACATCAGCTTGATGGCCGGTGCCGTCATGCCACATCTGGGGTCGATCCCACCGGGCATGATCGTCAATCCGGCCTCCTTGGACCACGCGATGTGGTTCCACCGGACTGCCAAGGCAGACGAGTGGATGCTCTACGACCAGGTTTCCCCAAGCGCCTCGGGTCTACTCGGATTCTCCATGGGCCGGTTGATGCAGGACGGACAGCTCATCGCGTCGTGTTGCCAGGAGGGAGTCATGAAGCTGGTGGACGCCAACGACGTGGATGCCTCGGTGACCTTCCCCGTTGGGCCCCGACCAACGGCCACGTCATGACGACAACGATGGCCCCGGATTTCTCCGAGGCCGTCGTCGTCGTTGGTGATGTCGTTGTAGGGACCAGGCAGCCATGGTGGCCAGGTTGCGCTGACGCATGGTGGCCAGGGCGGCACTGTTCGCTATCGACATTGATGAGCAGTCATGACATGAGTACGTACGGTGAGCAGAGGAAGGCGTGGGCCCGGGAATGGGCTCGCTTGCGTCGCGAGTACCTTGACGGCGAGGCCCCGGCCCGCCAGAACTCTCACCCCGACCCGGGGTCACCTATACCGGCCAACACGAAACTCGCCACGATAGCCGGACGAAATCACATGCGGACCCACATCAGTGACGACGAGCGTGCCGCCTTGGTTCGAACTGACTAAGAATCTTTGTCTTTCCACTTATCTTGCTTTTTCTTGGCTACAATGATAAGAATCGCCATAATGGCGGTGAATACCAAAAACTGAGGAGCCCAATTGAAGCCAACCTTAGTCATTCCTTCAGTGGGTCGCCGAGAAAATCCCCCGGATGCTGAACTAAATCCGGATACGAAAATCCCAGCTACTGTTGCCAACCCATAGAGAATCCACCATGTATAAAGCCAGTCAGGATCGACTATCTTCTCTAATGGCTTCCGCTTGTCTTTAAATATATTGTACGACATGCCCCTCCTTAGTACGCATTATTAAACGGGAATATGATCCTCTCCGCCACTGGCAGCCAACCCGCAGGCCATGCCGGCGACAGGGTTCATACCGCCAACACCTCCGCATAAAAGGCCGGCGCCAACGCGGTAGCTCCACTTTGCCACCTCGCTTGAGGCGCAGCGCTGGCTAATGGCGGAAGCTGTGGTCTGTGGATCATATACCGTCGCGATGCCTGTATCGCTTGAATACTTGAAAGCACCCGATCTGCTGCCATCTTCTCCTTGGATCAGAGGAGATGTCATTGAGAAAAGAAAAGCTCCATTTTTGCTATAAATAGAAAGAGTTCTCCCGTTGTCAAGAAGTTTTACAGTGTCGCCTTTCTGGAGGCTTAATTTAAGTTGAGCAGCACCGATATGGGAAGAGTCCATGAATGTTACAACTCTCTTGAAGCCGTCTTGGCCTAGAAAAACTCGAGACCTCTGAGGGGTTTCAGATTGGCTTATGTGCGAATTAACTGATTGCTTAATTGGATTGGGGGGAAGCAGATGCGTAGACAGAAGATGAAAACGTTAAAGTAACGGACGCAAGGGCTATGGTTGCAGAAATCGCGCGCTTCATGGGTAATAACATCTCCAATGCATTTCGATTGAATTTGAGTCCAAGGTACGCCCCAGGAGGGTCGCCTCGGTGTCCATGCTGGGGCCGGAGCTGCCGGGAATGGCAACTTGCTCGGTTCAAAGAGCCCATCTGGAGGTTGTCCCGCCTCGGACGTATCTGACTTGTCCTGCCTGGCCAGTCCCAAGCCCAGCGAGTTTAAGGGCTCTTCACAATCGAGGGTGTAGCTGGGGTCTGATGCCTCCGGCTTCCAGGAGGGATCGGGTGGTATAGTGGGTCAGGTTACGGAACCCGAGGGCGGTGCCTCCCAGGTGTTCGAGGCGGCCGTTGATGGCTTCGGTGGGGCTGTTGCTGGTGGCGGGCCGGGCGAAGAACGCGAGGATGTCGTCGCGGCGTGTGGTCAGGGTCTGGCCGAGTCGTACGACCTCGACCAGGCTGGCGGGAACGCTCGATCCGATCGACGCGATCAGCCGGGTCATGATCTTTGTGCCTTCGGTTCGACTGCTGGCGCGGTAGGCGGTGATCATGGGCTGGTAGACGTCCCAGGTGGCCTCGACCTCGACATGCCGATCATCACTGAACAGTTCATCCAAGCGGCGTTGTTGTCTATCGGTCAGCAGATCAGCGCTGGTGTGCAGGATTCGTCGGTTCTGGTAGAGTCGATGATGTTTACGCCCGCAGGTGCCGTGCAGCCAGCCAGGTTGTAAACGTGTGTTTCGAGTGTCCTTCGACCATCGCCGGTAACCGACTCGCACCGGTGCCGGTACTGACTTGAGTCAGGTCGATGACCACCAGTGCTTCCAACGCCCACCGCAACGCCCCTCGTGACAAGCAGGAGTGCGGCGAAGCGGCGCGGGTGAGGTCGTGGCTCCACACATGACCACAACCGGTGCACTGGTAGCGGGGAAGCCGGACTGTCAGGGTGGTGGTACGCCAGCAGAACGGCACATGCGCCAGTTCCCGAGTGATGGTGTCGCGCACCCGGCCGTGGCCGCTGCAGCGATGGCACCACTCATCCGGTGCCGTCGGGCAACACAACAAGACGGCCCGCTCAGGGGTGAGGTGCTGGCCTGTCAGGACCAGTCCGAGGTCGTCCAAGCAGCAGAACGTGGCCAGATCAGAGGTGGTGACGGTAGCGTTGTTCATGTCGAGGCCTTGGGCGATGGCTGTGTGCGAACTTCCATCATTCCAAGGACCTCGACCCGCATCAGGACCCAGGGGTCAGCTACCGATCCACACCCCTTCATCCTCATCTGTGAAGAGCCAGTTTGAGCAGCAAGGTGGACGTCGAGAGCGTCGCATCGTCACACCACGCAGCGTGACGCTCAGACAGCCAAAACAACCGTCGTGACATGAGCAGACGACAGTTACGCCAGGCTGCGATAAACAATCACCCAAAAAGACATCAAGAATGGTGACACTGGATCGCGTGAGAAGGTCGATCATATCGAATTCGATTTGCGATCAGTCTCATAACAAGTGGGCTTGCCCATGGAATGCTTGGTTTGCATCGGCCTTCCAAAGGCCCTCAGCCAGATCCTTTGAGTCTTGCTATTTCTTTCTGGAGTCTTCGCGTTTTCATCTTAGACGAGCCGACCGACGGCCCCCTGCGTATGGGGGCCGTCGTCTATGTGATCGTGGTGTCGCTCGGGATCAAGCAGCCATGGTGGCCAGGTTGCGCTGACGCATGGTGGCCAGGGCGGCACGCTCGATCTGACGGACGCGCTCAGCGGTGATTCCCCACACCTTGCCGATGTCAGCGAGCTTGGCCTGGCGGCCGTCAACAAGTCCGTAGCGACGACGGACGACGTCGGCGGAACGCTCGTCAAGATCGTCGAGCAGACCCTCGAGACGACCGCGGTCCTCGGCGTCCAGGACGATGTCGTCGGGGCCGGGGGAGGTCTCACGGGCAATGAGGTCACCCAGGCTGGTGTCTCCGTCGTCCTCGACCGGGGCGTCGAGGGAGACGTGGTCGCGTCCGAAGCGGATGAGCTCGATGACGCGCTCCTCGGTGATCTCCAGCTCATCAGCGATCTCAGCGGTCTCGGGCTCGCGGCCCAGCTGGCGCTCGAGGTTGCGGCGAGCGGCTGAGACTTGGTTTACCTGTTCGGCGACGTGCACCGGGAGGCGGACGATGCGGCCCTGTTGAGCAATGCCACGGCTGATGGCCTGACGAACCCACCAGGTGGCGTAGGTCGAGAACTTGAAGCCCTTGGCGTAGTCGAACTTCTCGACGGCGCGAATGAGGCCGGTATTGCCTTCCTGCACGAGGTCAAGAAGCGGCATCTGGGAGCGGCCGTACTTTCGGGCCACCGACACGACCAGGCGCAGGTTGGCGCGCACGAAGTGGGCCATTGCCTCGTCACCGTCAGCCGCGATGAGATGAAGCTCCTCTTTAGTGGCATCCGACTTGGTCTCGGCCTGACCCTCGAGAACGGCGCGTGCAAACACACCCGCTTCGATCCGGCGGGCCAACGCAACCTCCTCTGCGGCATTGAGCAGTGGGGTGCGGGCGATTCCGTCCAGGTAGAGGCCGACCGCGTCCTTTCCATCAATGCCATCGGTGGTACGAACCCGGGACTTGGTGTCCATGTGCTTCGCCTTTCTCCGTCTGACTGGCTGACACCTATATCAACGCCCGAAGGGATCGAATGTCATCCCTCATCAGCGGAAGAGTGCCTGCAGTCGTGGGCGAAGGCGGAGGATCAGACTGTGGTCGTACACAGTTGCGCAGTGCAGCCATTCCATGGCAGGAGGGTGAGAGGGGGACCCAGTTTGTGTCATCGGTCACGGGGTGCCACAATTGGCACAAGGTCTTGACGCCTGCCGGGCGTCGTATGCCCTTGGGTCCGTCAGGCGTGTGTTCGCCGGTTCTCCCGGACCCATTTTGAAGGGGACAGCACTGAAGGACTGGTCAGTCCTTGGAGAGGATACCCGTGTCGACCACCACGTCCAGCACTGCAAACACCGCTGCAGACGAGGAGGCGAAGACAGCCACCGCGAGGAAGAGCACACGTTCCACCTCTGCCAAGACCGGTACTACCGGCCGAGCCAAGAAGACCACGACGAAGACGAGCTCTTCGTCGACCACGAAGTCGTCGGCCAGGAAGTCTGCCGACGAGGCCGAGGCTCCCGCAGTCAAGAAGGCTGCTGGTGTCAAGACTGGTGCGAAGTCCACCAAGACGACCGCAGGCGGGACGACGAAGACCTCCGGTTCGAAGACTTCCGGAACCAAGTCGACGACGAAGCCGTCCGGAACCAAGTCCACTGGTACTAGGAAGTCCACGGCCAAGAAGTCGACCACCAGGGCGAAGGCCAAGAAGGAAACCACCATCGCCGAGGCTGCTTCCGGAGCGGTTGACGTGACGGTGGAGCGCGACGGCGACGACGTCGTGCTGACCATTGGCGGCAAGAAGCGTTCCCTCGACGACGTCGACGACCGGGACTACAACCCGGACGAGGCCGCCAAGGACGAGCAGCAGATCAACAAGGAGACCGAGGGGTTCTCCCTGTCCGACAATGATGACGCCGACGAACCCGAGCAGACCGTCATGGTCGCGGGTGCCACCGCCGACCCCGTCAAGGATTACCTCAAGCAGATCGGCAAAGTGGCCCTGCTGAATGCTGTCGAGGAGGTTGACCTCGCCAAGCGCATCGAGGCTGGCCTGTTCGCCGGTGAGCAGCTGGCCGCCTCGGACGCCAAGATCCCCGAGAAGGATCGCGAGGACTACGAGTGGATCGCCGAGGACGGCAAGGCCGCCAAGAACCACCTGCTGGAGGCCAACCTCCGTCTGGTGGTGTCCCTGGCCAAGCGCTACACCGGCCGCGGCATGCTCTTCCTCGACCTCATCCAGGAAGGGAACCTCGGCCTCATCCGTGCCGTCGAGAAGTTCGATTACACCAAGGGTTACAAGTTCTCGACCTACGCGACGTGGTGGATCAAGCAGGCCATCACCCGAGCCATGGCTGACCAGGCCCGCACCATCCGTATTCCGGTGCACATGGTCGAGGTCATCAACAAGCTGGCCCGAGTGCAGCGTCAGATGCTCCAGGACCTGGGACGCGAACCCACCCCGGAGGAGCTGGCCAAGGAACTTGACATGACCGCTGAGAAGGTCGTCGAGGTGCAGAAGTACGGCCGTGAGCCGATTTCCCTGCACACCCCACTGGGCGAGGACGGCGACTCTGAGTTCGGCGATCTCATCGAGGATTCCGAGGCCATCGTGCCGGCCGACGCCGTCAACTTCACCCTCCTGCAGGAGCAGCTCCACGACGTCCTCGACACCCTGTCCGAGCGCGAGGCCGGCGTCGTCTCGATGCGATTCGGCCTGACCGACGGCCAGCCGAAGACCCTCGACGAGATCGGCAAGGTGTACGGCGTCACCCGTGAGCGCATTCGCCAGATCGAGTCCAAGACGATGTCGAAACTGCGCCACCCGAGCCGCTCCCAGGTGCTGCGCGATTACCTCGACTGAGGAATCATCACGACGCATGAAGGGGCGCCCGATCGGGCGCCCCTTCATCATGTCTGAGTGATCAAGACATCACCGTTTGACATCGTCAAGGAAGTGGCGGACGGTGATCTCGTCAGGATTGAACCCGCCGGGTAGCCCTTCGAGGTTCATGACGACAGTCTTCCCCGGTCGCACGTCGAGGGCCGAGACGTCAGCTCTGACGCCGGGCCACGGCGTCAGAACGCGGACGAAATAGGCGAACTTCGAGGCCCTCACCCGGACCTTCGCCGTCGTGGTTCCCGTCGGCGTCACCTCGACATCGAGTTCGGGGTCGGGCAGGACGAGGTCAGCTATGTGTGTCAGGAAGAGCCGGTTGCTCGGCAGCATTGCCCCTTCAACCCACACGTAATGGCCGCCGTTTACCGGCACCTGGGCACGCGGTACCGACCACACCCTCTCTGACGTGGATGCCGGCACGGAGACCTTGACCTCGTGCGTCTGCTCAACAGTGCCGTTAAATCCCTCGATGCTGACGGTCACCGTGTCGGTGACGCGAGTTGGCTGGACGTTGCTGACCCACAATTCCAGGGCTTCGTCAGTCAGTCGCAGGATGGGTAGGGCCGGAGCGAAGGCTCGAGCCGCGGCGTAATAGCCCGGCTTGGCCCCGAGATCATGATCGAGAAGAGACCACGTCATCCCTGGCCAGGGTTCATTGAGCTGCCAGACCAAGGTGCCGGCGCAGTGTGGCCAACGACGTCGATAGTGCTCGATGCCGTACTTGAGCCCTTCAGTCTGTACCACCTGGGTGGAGGTGACGTAGGACTGGAGCGAGGTGGGTCTCCCGACCTCGTACTCGAGGAGGGCCATCCCCTTGGCCTTCGGAGTGTCCTTGTTGCGCGCGATGAGCACCGGATCGTCGAGCTTCAGATGGTCCCTGCCGAGCCACCTCGCGAGGGCGGGCAGATCGGCGCTGGCGTGGATGCCGAACTCGCTGATGAAACGCCCAGTGTCATGGCGATAGCGGTGGAAGTGCATGGCCTCGGCCGGGCTGGCATAGTCCTCGTGGGTTCCGGCTCCGACGTCGGCTCCGTGCCAGACCTCCCAGGCATGACGATCGCCGGCACCGGTGCCATTGACACGCGGGTCTGTGTCGGCGTCGGTGGCAGGGCTGTTGGCCCAGTAATCCACGGTGGGACAGTTGCGACGAACGGCCGTGGGCAAGATCTCGTCAAAGATTTCCGATCCCCACTGGCCAGGGTCCAGGTTGCTCCAGACAGCCTGGTGCATGGCCTGCACCTCGTTGCCGCCGGCCCACAGCGCAAGGCTCGGGTGACTGGCCAGACGACGGGTCTGGTAATCGGCCTCGGTACGCACCTCAGACATGAATTCCTGGTCGTCACCGGGGTAGTCGATGCAGGCGAACATGAAGTCGTGCCAGACGAGGATGCCGTTCTCGTCGCAGGCGTCCATGAAGGTATCGGAGGCGTAGATCCCGCCACCCCAGACGCGCACCATCGTCATTCCGCCGTTGCGGCAGGCGCGTACGAGATCGCGATCCTGTTCCGGGGTCACCGAGCCCACCAACATCGACTGCGGAACGAGGTTGGCGCCCCGGGCGAAGACCGGCACGCCGTTGAGGATGAAGCGGAAGTGACGAGCGGGCCCGTCGTACTCGGGATCGGGGGAATGGTCGACCTCGATCGTCCGGATGCCGGCCGTCCCGGACTCCGTGGCGATGGTGTTGGCGTCCTTGTCATGGGCGTTGACCTCGAGACGATACAACGACGGCTCGCCGAGATCGTGGGTCCACCACAGTTGCGGATGCTCGATGTGCAGCTCGACCGTGGCCACCCCGTCGCGGATGCGGGCATGGCCACCGGTGCGCTCTCCGGTGGGCGAGGTCAGGGAGACGTCGACGTCGAGAGGCCGAGGGCCGTCATGGTGGGTGACGGCCACGATGACGTTGACCGAGGCGGAGTCCCCGGAGATGGAGACGGTCTCGACGCGATGAGTGAGCTCGACAGGAGCGCGTCGGGACAGTTCTACCGTCCCCGTCAGTCCGATGGAGGGAACGCGCGGGGCGAAATCCCACCCCCACGAGAACATTCCCTTGCGACGTCGAGTCGCAGCCAGATCGAGGGTGAGGATCCCGGCGCCGGGCTCGGTGTCGAGCTCCTGTGGAGCCGTCGCATTGAGGAAGTCGCTCACGGCATTGACCATGGCCCGTGTGGCAGGCGGCTCGGTGAGACCGTCCAATGGGGGAGCGAAACGAATGAGGACCTCGGCCTGGTCCCCGTCAATGGGTGGAAGGATGGTCGAGAAGGGACGGTACTGGCTCGCATGACGTCCGACATGCTCTCCGTCGACCCAGATGTCCGCGACCGTGTCGACTCCTGTCAAGGACAGGACGAGGGGATCCTCCCCACTCGGCACAGCTAGGGTCCCGCGATACCACCAGGCGCAGTCCTCGACCCAGCGACAGTCCTTCTCGTGGTTCCTCAGGTAGGGGTGATCAATCACCCCGGCCGAAATGAGGCTTTCGTGGACTCCACCCGGTACCACCGCGTCGATCCACTCGCAATCCTCGGCAGCCAACTCGACTGGATCGACGACACGCGGGTTGCTTGAGGTGAGCTGGAAGAGGACACTCATGAGAACTCCTTTGTCGGCCCGGGGCACATCTAAAACCTAGCATGGCTCAGTATTCATTGGTAGGCCAGGGGAAGGCAGTCCGCGTTTTCCCTCTATCGTTGGGCCCATGGCAGTGACGACGAAAACTTCGGCTCGACGTGGACCATACGCCAAGGGGGTTGCTCGCAGAGCCGAGATCCTTGACGTCGCGCTGCGGCTCTACGGCGCAAGTTCCGGTGAACGACCCACCCTGGCTGCCATTGCCGCTGAGGTCGGTCTCACCGAGGCTGGCGTGTTGCATTATTTCGGGACGATGGACGAGCTCTTCGTCGCCATCCTGGAGGCTCGCGACGCTCACGCCGTCGACGGCGGCGCGCTCACCGACCCCGATCATGTCTGGGCATACATGGCTGGGACAACCCGCACCCCGGGGCTGACGAAACTCTTCGTCGACATGAGTGTGGCGGCCGCCGACCCCAATCATCCTGCACATGCTTTCATGGAAAGGCACCGCCAACGAGTCCACGAGGTTGTCAGGATGGCACTGAGGATCGATGACGAGCAGGCCGTGCGGCTGGCGGTGGCGGCGGCCGAGGGCTTGCAGATGAGGTGGATCCAGAACAAGGACACCGACATCGCCGGGGATCTCGAGGCCTTGGCCCGGGTGCTCACCGGCGGATCACTGGTGCTCACTGAGGAAGGTCTGCCCGAGACTGGTGACGGCCTGGAATCCCAATGAGTCTCGCGCCTGGGCGTCGAAGGCATGGTTGAGCATTGGCAATTGCACGTGCGTGATGTCCGCCCCGGCCTGGCGAGCGCGAGCAACGAAGTCTCGCACACTCGATGGCGGAACGAAGGTGTCGTGATTACCCTGGATCACCATCGTCGGAGGAGCCTTGGCTGTGATCCAGGTGGAACTGTTTACGGCGCGGTAGCGATCAGGGAATTGTTGTGGGGTGCCACCGGTGTACTTCGTCGCGGCATTTCCCGCTCCCAGGGTGGTGACTGACTGGACGGCTGCGACATCCACCGTCGGATACAGGGCGAGAACTGATTTCGGGGCTCGCACCGGTCCGCAGGAACTCGTCAGCTTCCCACTCGCGGCGCCGTAGGCCAGGTTGATGGCCATCCCACCGCCAGCGGAATCTCCCATGATCGACACTCGGGACGGGTCGCCACCGAGCTCCTTGGCGTGAGACAGGCTCCAGGCCCAGGCACACGCCACCTGCTTCGGTGCGATGTCCCAGGTGGGGTGACCTTTGGATGCCAGGGTGTACGAGGGACGGATGACCAACCAGCCATGGTCGGAAAACCACCTCAGGGTGGCAGGCATGGTGGCATTGGTGTTCCATCCTCCGCCGTGAATGTCGACCAGAACCGGGGCATCGTGGTTTCGCGGACGATAGATCTGGGCCGTCTCGTCGGGTCCAGATCCATACCGGACCGTCTCGTCAGGATGATCTGCCATCGATGACACCGCAGCGGCTGAGAAGACGTTGATCCATCCACCGGCCCGATCGGTCACCCACGTCGTCGACGCTGTGACGGATGTCGGAATGATGAGGCCATCACCGAGATGACGACCGCCGTCATTCGTAGGCCACCTCGTCCCAGAAGGGCGAGGATGAGGGCAATGGCGGCAATGACCAATGCCGGTACGGCCAACGAACCCGCCAGAACGGAGGAGACGAAGGTCAGGGCATGGTGGGACGGCAGGATCGCAGCCACTGACCACGCCAGCACCGGAACGGCCAGTACCAGACCCACGAGACCAGAAGCGGTGCGTAGCCAGGAATGACGAGAGCCTTTCGTGTCTGCCACGCGTCCACCGTACTCAAGGGCTGTGGTCGGTGGGATCATGGTGCAGGAGGGATCGGTGACTATTCGGATCAGACAGACGGACGCCGGCGACGGGCAGGCCATTGCGGCGTGCGTGAGGACATGTTGGGAGGAGTCCTTCCTCAACTGTTTGCCATGGTGTCTGGACTGGTTCGACAATTCGACCGTTGCGAACCGGGCCTCTGTGAGGCCCCGGACCGGTAGGATCAGGTCATGGATACGTCAGTCAATGTTGACATGCCGTCAAGACCGGCGCACGACCCGGCCACCGCTCCCGGTCGTTTCGTCGTCAGGGACGCTCATCGTGAGGACCTTCCTGAGGCTGCGGCTGTTCAGGCAGTGTGCTTCCGGGAAATCGGTCAGGGGGTGATCCCCAACGACATCCTCACCGAGGTCACTGGCCCCGGCATCGTCCACACCACCATCGAGCAGTGGAAGCAGTTCATGGACGACGGTGCGGTTTTCAAGATCCTCGTCGATCGCCTCGACATGATGACCGTCGGAGTGGCAATGGCACGCATCTCCACCAGCCCGGATGCTCCCACGCCGTGGGAGGTTGCGACCCTCCACGTCCTTCCCGAAGCTCGTAACTGCGGGGCCTCGGACGATCTCCTCAACGCCTGCATCGGACACCGCTCGGCTTATGTGTGGGTCTTTGCTGACAACGCCCGCGCGATCAAGTTCTATGAGCGCCACGGGTTCCACGTCGACGACACTGATGGTGCCGTCGACGACTCCCTCGGCGGGGTGGAACTCCAGCGGCTCATTCGCGAGGATGCGATCGAAGCCAAATGACGATCACACCTGGATGAACAGCATCGCCAGGATAGCGTTGCATATCGTGGCGATGGTCATGGGCACTGCGGTGCGCTTCACGAGCTCCGCCGGGCTCACCTTGATCGCGCCTGCCACGATGAGGACGGCAGCACACACCGGTGAGGCCTGACGCATGAGGTTCGAGGTGCCCCAGATCGCCGTCAGGGTGCGCACCGGGAGAACCCCGCTGCTGGCGGGCAGGTGACCGACGACCTCTGCGAAGGAGAAGTACGGGGCGGTACCGGAACCGGTGAGCACCGACAGCAACGCGGTGGCGGCGACGAAGCTCAATGACACCACGGCGGCGGCCCCGTGGGAGGACCGTGCAGCGTCGGTCAGGGCGGTGATGATGCCCAGCTGCTGGATGCCTTCCACCAGGACGCTGGCCGCGATGACGAGGGCGACGACGCCGCCAGCAGCGTCACCCATGCCGGTGAAGAAGCTCTTGAAGCCGTCGAAGACGCTGGTGACGGAGCGGGTGCGGATCATTTCGCAGATGAGTGCGAACAGGGAGCAGACGACGGTTGTCGGGACGATGCCGAACTCGAAACCAATGGCCCCGGACTGGTTGAGGATTGCCGTCACGATGATGACGAGCAGGGGAAGGATCGGCAGCAGGGCATAGGCGGCGGGCACCGTCGAGGCACGTTCCATGGCCTCAGCAGTGGCGCGATCAGCCTGATCGTCAGCAGTCACGTGGGGATCATGACCGCGACCGGCCCTGACGTCACGGCGATCCATGTACCACTGCCACCACATGTGGACGAGGCTTGTGAGGATGAGGGTCGGGACGGTGGCCTTAGCGACGTGGCCAAAGACGAAGGACGACGGCGTCATGTCGGTGAGTTTGGCACCCTGGATGATTCCTGCCTCCAGCGGAGTCGGCATGATCGTCGAGGATGTCACGATGACCGCTCCCACCGTCAGGGGGCTCAGACCAGCCGCGATGAGTGCGGGTAGGAGGGTGGCAATGAGCAGCAGGGACAGGCCAGCGGCTGAAGGTACCACCAGGGACAGGACGGAGCCGAGCACGAAGGTGATGGGAACCAGCCAGTAGGAGCCGTGGAACCTCTTGAGGGGCGCCGACAGCATGACGACGGAGCGAGCGTCTGCACCGATGTGACGCATGTACGCCACGAAGCCGAAGAGCACCATGATGGACAGACCGATACCGGAGAACCGTCCGGCGATGATGTGTTCGATGATGAGCAGCTCGTCGTAGAGCGCGGTGCCCGAGCTCTTGATCTCGACTGTGCTGGCACTGACCTTGCCCATGAGCCCGGCGATGAGCAGCAAGATGGTGCCGACGACGAAGATGGCAGAGGCCGCATGAGCCTTGGCGATGATGAGCCATGCCACGGTGATGATTGCGACGATGGCAATGATGATCCCGGCCACAGAACGCCTCCTTGATGTGTGGGGGGTGTGGCCAAAGGGTATCGGTATTCACAGGATTCACAGGAATGAATCCTGACAAGGGGATCAGTCAGGGAGACGACGCGGTGTGATGGGCTCCTCATGGAAGGCTTCCGGACCTTCCTTGCCGGGGACCTGTTCAGTGACCCAGCCATACACGTCGGGACGGTCGCAGACGAACTCGCTGACCTCGGTACCTCGATAGACGATCCCAACACCGTTCTCGCTCGAGTAGGCCTTCGGGAAGAGGCCTTCTCCGACCATTCGGCACAGCAACTCGCGGCGCTGTGGGTTGACTCCGTAGTGGACGCCATTGCCCCAGGGCAGGAATCCCAACCCGTTGATACAGGGTCGAAGATCCGGCCCGAAGGAGTCGGTGGCTCCGCCAGCGTGCCAGCACATTGACCCGGCACTGACTCCACCCAGGACCTTGCCTGACAACCAGAGGCGGCGGAAGATCTCGTCAAGTCCATGGGCTCGCCAGACTGCCAGCAGGTTGACGACTGACCCGCCGTCAACCCAGATGAGGTCCTGATCGAAGAGATACCCCTCGACGTCATCGACGTTGGGCATCATGAAAAGGGTGAGCGGGTTGAGTCGCCAACCGCGCAGGCGGGCAGCCTCCTGACGCTGTGCCAGCCGGGCCTCCTGGTCGCCGCAGGCTGTTGCCAAGTACCCAATCTTGGGTGTGCCGGTGGCACCGGACAGTTCGACGGCGTGGGCAGCCAGCGGGCCGAACTCGACGTTGCAGCGTCGTCCTGGGTGGTAGACCCCGGACACGCCAATGATCGTGGGTTCCTCAGGCATGGGAGAAAAGTTTCGTGGTGTCGTCCTGGATGTGCAGGGCCACCTGCTTCAGCTTATCCTCGTGAGCCCTGGCGTGGTGGGCACAGAAGAGGAGCTCGCCACCATTGCGCAGCGTGATGCGCACATAGGCCTGTGCGCCGCAACGATCACAACGGTCCGCAGTGGTGAGGGCGTGATGCTCGATCATCGTGGTGCTCATGACAACCTCCTCCGGTTCAAGTGTTCGGTCACCGTATGAACAACGTACGTCATCGTGGGAATGTTCCCAGGAGTATCGCGGAATGAACGCCGCTGGGGACGAACATTCTTGTCGAAACCCTGTCCGAGCGTGCCGATAGGCTGTCTGCGTGACCATGGACAAGACCTCGACTCCATCATCCGTCGTCGCTGACGCCTCAGCCAGTGCCGGAAACACAGTGCGCACGGCGTCGACGAGCCGTGAGTACGGCGCGAAGAACCTCTTGGTGCTTGAAGGTCTTGAAGCCGTCCGAAAGCGTCCCGCCATGTACATCGGGTCGACCGACACCCGCGGCCTCATGCACTGTCTGTGGGAGATCTTCGACAACGGTGTCGACGAGGCGCTGGCCGGGTTCGGGCGTCGTATCACCGTCACCCTGGAGAAGGGTGGGTCGATCCTCGTCACCGACGAGGGACGTGGTATTCCGGTCGACGTCGAGCCGAGGACCGGGCTGAGCGGCGTCGAGGTGGTCTACACCAAGCTCCATGCCGGCGGAAAGTTCGGTGGCGGGGCCTACAACGTCTCAGGCGGTCTGCACGGCGTGGGCGCATCGGTCGTCAATGCCGTCTCCTCCCGTCTGGACGTCGAGGTGGACCGCAAGTCCACGGTGTGGGGGATGAGCTTCCGACGCGGTGTCCCTGGTTCCTTCGACGGGGAAGGCCCCGATGCCCCCTTCACCCCCGAGTCCGGGGTGCGCAAGATCGGCAAGGCCAAGCGCGGAGCCACCGGTACCCGGGTGCGCTACTGGCCGGACCGGCAGATCTTCCTGCCTGATGCCAAGCTGTCGTGGTCTAAGCTTGCTGATCGTGCTCGTCAAACGGCCTTCCTCGTTCCGGGGCTGGAGATCGTCATCACCGACGAGCGTGGGATCCAGACTGATCCGGAGACCGGCGACGTCCTCGAGACCGTCTCCGAGACGATGCGCTTCGACGGCGGTATCTCCGAGTTCGCCGAGTACCTCGCCAATGATCAGCCGGTCAATGACGTCATGAGGTTGCAGGGTGGAGCCTCCTTCACCGAGACCGTTCCGATGCTCGACGAGAACGGTGGCATGACGCCGACCGACGTCGACCGCGACCTCGAGGTGGACATCGCCCTGCGCTGGGGCACCGGGTACGACACCACGGTGCGTTCCTTCGTCAACATCATCGCCACTCCCAAGGGAGGCACCCACGTCCAGGGGTTCGAGCAGGGCCTGCTGCGAGCCTTCAACGCGGGCTTGGAGGGGACGCGGATCCTCAAGTCGTCCGAGGAGATCGTCAAGGACGATGTCCTGGAGGGCCTGACGGCCGTGGTGACGGTGAGTCTCGCCGAACCTCAGTTCGAGGGTCAGACCAAGGAGGTGCTGGGCACCCCGCCGGTGCGTCGTCTGGTGGCTCGCATCGTCGAGGAGAGGATGGCGGCCTTCCTGACCTCGGCCAAGGCTGCCGACAAGCCGGTGGCACGCACCCTCATGGAGAAGGTCGTCAATGCCTCCCGGACGCGTGTCGCGGCCCGCGCTCACAAGGAGAACCAGCGCCGCAAGAATGCCCTGGAGTCCTCGCACCTTCCTCCCAAGCTCAAGGACTGCCGCTCCTCGGATCCCGATGTGACCGAGCTGTTCATCGTCGAGGGTGACTCCGCCCTGGGAACGGCCAATGTGGCCCGCAACTCCGAGCACCAGGCCCTGCTGCCGATCCGAGGCAAGATCCTCAACGTCCAGAAGGCCGACCTCGGCGCCATGCTCAAGAATCTCGAGTGCGCGTCGATCCTCCAGGTTGTCGGGGCCGGGTCGGGAAAGACGTTCTACCTCGACCAGGCTCGCTACGGCAAGGTCATCTTCATGGCTGACGCCGACTCCGACGGCGCCCACATCCGCTGCTTGCTGGCAACCCTCTTCTTCCGCTACATGCGCCCGATGGTGGAAGCGGGCCGGGTGTTCTCGGCCGTGCCTCCGCTGCATCGCTTCGAGCTCATCAATCCCAAGCGCGGGATGGACAAATACCTCTACACCTACACTGACGCCGAGTACCAGCGCACCGCCGCCCAGTTGACCAAGAAGGGGGTGCGGTTCAAGGAACCGCAGCGGTACAAGGGTCTGGGTGAGATGGACGCCTCCCAGCTCAAGGAGACGACGATGGACCCGCGACATCGCACCTTGCGTCGCATCACCGTCGACGACGCCGCCGAGGCCGAGAGCACCTTCGAGATCCTCATGGGCAACGACGTGGCCCCGCGCAAGCAGTTCATCGTCGAGGGGGCCTGCCGTCTCGACGCCGAACAGATCGACGCCTGAGAGGGCTTGCTCACGGCTCGTTAATGCTGCCTCGCGGTGACGCTGTGAGGTGCACTCGGTGTGCTGCCTAGGTGACTGGCCTTAAGCGATGCGACGGCATGCACAGTTGTTCCCACGACAATTCGTGTATGAGAAGTTACGGTAGATCGTAGTAGTGAAAAAATGTATTCGCTATCGTCGCTGAGGTGCCAGGGCAAGAATGTCGCGGCCCTGGGCGGATAGGAGCAGGCCATGCTGGATCACATACGACAGCCCGGTGGCGGATACAACGCCAAGATTGATGGAGAATCCGCTGTGGGGAGGCTGCAGCAATGATCTGGTTCCACCTTGCTGTGGCCATCATCTTCATCATCATCGGCTCGCGCCTCGGTGGAGTTGGTGTCGGGCTCGCGGGAGGCGCGGGATGTATTGTCCTCGCGGCCACTGGTCTCCACACGAAAGTGGCTGAGGACATTCCCTGGACGGTCATCGGAATCATCATGACCGTCATCTGCGCCATCGCAGCCCTCCAACTTGCAGGTGGCATGGACTACTTGGTGCACCTGACTGAGGTCATGCTGCGCAAGCACCCGAACCACATCAATTATCTTGCGCCGTTATCAACGTTCCTCCTCTCCTTGCTGTGTGGCACTGGACATACCGCGTATTCTGTGTTGCCAGTCATCGTCGAAGTGGCGAAGGAGCACAAGATCAGACCGTCGAGACCGTTGTCCATAGCCGTTGTTGCGTCCCAGGTTGCGGTTGCATCCTCACCGATTTCGGCAGCGACATTGGCGTTGGTCGGAGTTCTGGAGCCGCTGGGGGTGGGATATCTCAAGATTCTTGCGGTGACGATTCCTACCACCTTTATCGGGTGCGCTGTTGGTGCGGTTGTGGCATCGCACCAGGGCAAGGATCTCAAGGATGACCCGGTCTACCAGGAACGCGAGGCCAAGGGCTTGGTGAGCCACAATGCGGCTGTCGGCGACACCGCCTGGAAGCCAAAGTGGTCGGCCGTACCCAGCCTTGTCGCCTTCCTGATTGCCCTTGTCGTGGTGGTCGGTTACGCCACCATTTCGTCAGAGGAAGTCGGTGTGCTGTCCAAGCCTCCCATGACGTCGTCGGCGGCGATCATGCTCATCATGTTGACGACAGCGATGATCATCTGCATGATCTCGCATGAGGACGTCAAACAGCTCACTACCCAAGCGACATTTCGGGCCGGAATGTCAGCAGCGATCTGCATTCTGGGGCTGGCATGGCTTGGCAACATGTTTGTCAATAACTACATGGACGTCCTGACCCATGCTGGCGCCTCGATCCTGCACTCCGCCCCGTGGTTCCTGTCGGTGATCCTGTATCTGGCTGCGCCACTGATGTTCTCTCACGCTGCGACCACCGTTGCCTTCATGCCGGTGGTGGCCAAGATTGGTGTGTCGCCCGCGGTGATGCTGGCTTGTTACCCGGCAGTGGCCAATTACTATCTGCTGCCGAACTACCCTACGACGGTTGCCGCTATGGAGATGGACGACACCGGCTCGACGCGAGTTGGACGCATCGTCTTCAATCATCCCTTCGTCATTCCGGGTACCGTCTCGATCGTCGTGACGATCCTGTTGGGAGCTTTTTGGGTTCCCGTCGTGCTGGGTTGATGCTGCGATGAGCAGTGACCACAAGTGGCTGGGCACCGCTAAACTTCACAACCATGAGCCACGTCGACGTGCCGGCGGACCAACGCAAACGCGTCTTCGCCTGGGCCATGTGGGATCCGGGCACTCAGCCTTTCGCGTCAGTCATCACCACCTTCGTCTTTGCCGTTTACCTTGTCGGTGACGCCTTCGGGCCGAAGGACACCACTGTCACGGCCCTGTCATGGACGATGAGTCTGGCCGGTCTGGCGATCGCCTTGCTGGCGCCGATCGTCGGCCAGTGGGCAGGTAGACGAGGACGCCAGGTGACTGCCCTGAAATGGCTCACATGGACCCTGGCCGTGATGTCCGGGCTGCTGTTCTTCGTCAAGCCCCATCCGTCCTATCTTGTCCTGGGGCTGGTGTTGTTGGGAGTCGGCACGGTCATCTCCGACGTCGGCAGCTCGCTGTACAACGGCATGCTCGACGACGTCGCGGAGCCCGGCAAGATCGGTCGCATCTCCGGTCTGGGATGGGGCATGGGTTACCTGGGCGGCATCATCGCGCTGCTCGTCATCTACATCGCCTGGATCAAGCCGAAGGTCGGCTGGTTCGGGGTCACGAGCCACGAAGGTATGAACATCCGTGTGGCGATGCTGTTCTGCGCCATCTGGATCCTGGCGCTGACCCTGCCCACCTTCCTCATCCTGCGTGACAACCCACGCCCGGTGGACCAGTCCGAGCCCCAGTTACGAGGATTCCGCGCGCTGGGACATGCCTACGCCGAACTGTGGCGCAGCGTGGTGAGAATCTGGCACATCAGCCGCAACACCATCATCTTCCTCATCGCCTCGGCGCTGTTCCGTGACGGCCTCAACGGCGTCTTCCAGTTCGGTGGCCCGTTGGCCCGTCAGACCTTTGGATTCAGTGCTGCCGATGTCCTCATCTTCGGCATCGTGGCCAATCTGGTCGCCGGTATCTCGACCATCCTGCTGGGACGCCTGGACGACCGAATCGGCCCCAAACACCTCATCATCGTCTCTTTGGTCGTGCTGTCTGCCTGCGGCATCGGTGTCTTCATCGGCCACAACGGTTCGGCCATGGTGTTCTGGGTGCTCGGCCTCATCATGTGCGGCTTCGTCGGCCCGGCCCAGTCGGCCTCGCGAAGTCTCCTCGCCCGGATCTGTCCGCCGGGATGCCAAGGCGAGGTCTTCGGCCTCTACGCCACGACGGGTAAGGCGGTGTCCTTCCTGGCGCCAGCCCTCTTCGGTCTCCTCATCACGATGGGACACGCCGTCACAGATGGCGACAACAACCAGTACTGGGGAATCATCGGTATCGTCCTGGTGCTCGTGGTCGGTCTGGTGGCGATGATCCCGGTCAGCACCGCCGAGACCCAGAACAAGTGATTGGTTCAGGCATCCCGGCTCACCTGAACCAGGACACCTGGACAGGCAACTGTTCGCGGACGAGTGGGATCAGCAGACCCGCTCGACCTGTCCGGTCGTGACGTCATAGACCATGCCGCACACGTCGGCGGCTACCAGTGGGTCCCGGCGTAGGGTCGCGACATCGTGACGCAGGCCAGCCATCTGATCGGGGGTTGACCCGATACGCATGCCGGACAGGTCAGTGCCGTCGGTCTGTCGCACCTTCTCAATGACCGAGGTGTCGTCCCCGCTGGCCATCGCGCACTTGGTGTGGGCCAGCATAACGATTCGATCAATCCCGAGGACGTGAGAGCCCACGATGAGCCCGATGTGAGCATCGGGGGTCAACCGGCCACCAGGAGTACGCAGCACCTTCGCGTCCCCGACCTTGAGATCAAAGATCGCCGGAGGATCCAGCCTGGAATCCATGCAACAGACGATCCCGACCCCTCGAGCTGCCTGCCCCGGCATGTCTGCCAGGTCGAAGGACTCGGCATAGCGGGCATTGCCATCCATCAGGTCGTCGAACATGGTCGCAGCCTCCTAATCAGCTGAAGAGGTCCGGTTCTGATTTGTCGTCGTGCTCAGTCCTGGTACGGCGACGACGGCGGTGCGGCTTGGACTCCTCCGAGTCCTTCGCGAGGGTCGACTCCGGGGCGGGGATGAGAGCTCCGCCCGCGTCGGGAGTCGCCCCGCTCCTGACATCGGTGGGTTGGAGATCGTCGTCCGAGGTGTCCGGATCGAGCCGTTCGGCGGGATTGGCCACGTCGTCACCGCCATGATTACGGGTGCCGACGGCCAGGATGGGCTGGCGTCCCTGATCCCCGGAGCCGTCACGACGCAGGCTCGGCTCCGGCAGCTCGACAGGAACACCGGATGCCGCACATGCCACGGCAGGGTCAGGGCCGATCCAGGCGAGCACTAGGGCCGTCTCACCCTTGAGGAAGCGCTGACACCTCATGCCGCCGGTCGCACGGCCCTTGGGCGGAAACTGGTCGAAGGGGGTCACCTTGACCGAACCGGGCTCCTTGCCGGCGGCAGCGGGGGAGGAGGCCGCAATCGTCACGACCGACGAACCATGGCTGGGAGCCGCGCCGAAGAAGACGACTGGGTCCTTGGCCTTGATACCGGTCACACCACCACCGGAACGTCCTTGCGGGCGCACCGCCGTGGCAGGGAAGTGAAGCAGGGAGGCTCCCTCGGTGACGAAGCACAGCTCGAGGTTCTCGTCGTCCAGCTCGACGGCTCCGACGACCTCATCGCCGTCCTTGAGGCTGATGACCTCCCAGAAATCCTTGCCGAGCAGTTCCGGATTGACGCGTTTGACGATGCCGTTTCGAGTTCCCAGGGCCAGGGAGGGGCCTTCCCCGGACAAACTCGTCACCGCCAGGGCCTTCTCGTCCTTCTCCAGCCCCACGAGGTCCGCCAGTGGGGTGCCACCGGCCACCGACGGTGCGGTGGCAGTCATGGGCAGACTGGCCAGCTCGATGGCATGTGCCCTGATGAGACGACCCGTACTGGTGATGATGCCGAAATCACCACGGGCCGTGGTGCGGGCACGGGAGATGATGACGTCGTGGCTGGCTCTGTCCCCGCCACTGGGCAGGTCATCCTCGGTGTCGATACGGGCCAGCAGACCAGTGGCCGACAGCAGCACCCAGCAGGGATCGTCGGGGACCTCCAGCGGGGCGGAGGCTGCAGCGACGGCGGGAGCCGCTCCCAGCAGCACGGTGCGACGAGGCGTGCCGTACTTGGTGGACACCTCGGCCAGGTCCTCCGAGACGACTCGACGCAGTTCGGATTCGTCATTGACGATGAGAACAAGCCCCTCGATGCGCTCGCGCAGCTCGTCACGCTCGGACTCCAACTCGATCGTGGAGAACTTGGTGAGTCGACGAAGCTGCATGTCGAGGATGTAGTTGGCCTGCACCTCGTCGAGGTTGAAGGCCTCCATGAGTCGGGTGCGGGCCGTTGCCGCGTCCTCGGAGGACCGGATGATGGCAATGACGTCGTCGATGTCGACGATGGCCAGCAACAGTCCCTCGACGAGGTGCAGCCGGTCCTTGGCCTTGTTGAGCTGGAAGTTGGTGCGCCGCAGCGTGACCTCGAGGCGATGGTCGAGGTAGACCTGCAACATCTCCTTCAGACCGAGGGTTCTCGGCTGTCCCTCGACCAGGCTGACGGCGTTGATCGCGAAGGAGTCCTCGAGCTTGGTGAGCTTGTACAACCGCTCCAGCAGGGCCTCCGGGTTGATGCCGTTCTTGACCTCGATCACCAGACGGGTGCCGTTGGCCAGGTCGGTGAGGTCCTTGACGTCGGAGATGCCGGTGATCTTCTTGGACTGCACCAAGGTCTTGATCTGGTCGATGATGCGCTCCGGGCCGACCATGTACGGCAGCTCGGTGACGACGATGCCGCGGCGTCGCGGGGAGACCTTCTCGATGCGGGCGGTGGCGCGGATCTTGAAGGAGCCCTTGCCGGTCCGGTAGGCGTCAGCGATGCCGTCAAGGCCGACGATCCGCCCGCCGGTGGGCAGATCCGGTCCCGGCACGAAGCGCATGATCTCCTCGAGATCGGTGTCCGGGTGATTGAGCATGTGACGCAGGGCGGCGACGACCTCGACGAGGTTGTGTGGCGGAATGTTGGTGGCCATACCCACCGCGATGCCCGACGCCCCGTTGACGAGCAGGTTCGGGAAGGCGGCCGGCAGAACCGACGGCTCGGTCTCCTTGCCGTCGTAGTTGGGCTCGAAGTCGACGGTGTCCTCGTCGAACCCGTCAATCATGGCCAGGGCTGGGGGAGCCATCCGGCACTCGGTGTAACGCATGGCGGCCGGGCCGGCATCCAGGGATCCGAAGTTGCCGTGCCCGTCGACCAGAGGGAGGCGCATGGCCCAGGGCTGGGCGGTGCGGACGAGGGCGTCGTAGATGGCGGCGTCGCCGTGTGGGTGGAGCTGACCCATGACCTGACCGACGACACGGGCCGATTTCACATGGGCGCGATCAGGGCGGACCCCCATGTCACTCATGGTGAAGAGGATGCGACGCTGAACAGGTTTGAGGCCGTCACGGGCGTCGGGCAGGGCACGAGAGTAGATGACGGAGTAGGCGTACTCGAGGAAGCTGTTCTCCATCTCGCGGGAGACATCGACGTCGATGATGTTCTCGGTGAAGTCGTCATCCACCGTCTTCTTGGCCATCGTGATACCTCCTTAGCAGCACACGCTAACGACCTATATTGGTCGATCGGCGCGAAATCCGCATGTCAGGGCCGTCCTGGTGAGTCCTCATGGTTGAGCGCCTTGTCCAGGAGTGGGGCCAACTGGTCGCCGTCAGGGGCGCGTACCAGAGGGGCTGATTCGGGGGTCCACTGCACACGGTGGCGATCCTCCAGCACCGTCGTCGTGCCGTGGGCCAGCACCTGCTGGGTCGTCGAGAGCTCCCGAATGGCGATCGCGCGGGTGTGGCCGGGTTGCAACTCGTCGAACTCGGAGTAGATCCGGATGTCGTGCTGCCCGTCATCGCCGACCAGGACCCACTCGATGTCAGGGAAATCGCGGGCCAATTCGCGCAGGGCCGTCCGCTTGTGGTCGACGCCGGAGCGGAACCAACCGGTGTTCGTCGGCCCCCAGTCAGTCAGCAGCAATGGTCCTTGCGGATAGCCGTGACGGGCCAGGAACCTCACCAGGAAGGGATAGGTGTTCCAGGCGCCGGTGGACACGTAGACCACGGGTGCGTCGGGATGGCGTTCCAACAGCTTCTGGTACATGCGGGCCATACCGGGAATGGATTTGCGGGCCTGCTCGGTGAGCACGAAGGAGTTCCAGGCGGCGATGAGAGATCGCGGCAGGGAGGTTGCGATGACGGTGTCGTCGATGTCGGACACGATGCCGAAACGGGTGTTGCGTGAGACGACGAGGACCTTCGCCTTCGTCGTGTCCCCGGAGGTCGAGAGGGTGACCTCGTGCCATCCCGGTTGCAGCCCATTGTTCTTGACGCGCACGTCCACGTATCCGCCACGGTCTGCCCGGACGGTGATCTTCTCCCCGTTGACGTCGACGACGACCTCGGTACCCGGCGCCGGAAGACCGAGGAAGTTGCGCCATCCTCGCTGGGACAGCAGGTCGATGGACAACATGTTGCGCCGGGTGAGCGGAGAACGGTCAGGATGACGCTCCTCTTCCGGAGTGGCACCAGGGGGACTGGTGAGGACGACTCGGCCCAGCACGCGCACATGGGTGGCCGATCCGTAACTGCGATATCCGATCACGCGCTGCACCCAACCGCGTCGGCGCAGCGTGGTGTTGAGGCGCCTGTGAAGGACATCCTCGACTCGGGCTCCGATGAACGGCCGGTTCGACATGTCTTGGAGATTACTGGATCGGGCTTCGTCGTGGGACGATGGGCCGGTGAGCCAGTCTGTCGATCAAGCCCGAACTCCTCTTCCGGCTGCCCTAGCTGCCGAGATCCAGTCCTGTGGGTTCTTCCCTGAACTGGTCAGCGACGTCGCCGAAACCTCCTTGGCAGGAGAGGAGATCCTCGACCATCTGCTTCACCTCGAGGCAGTATTCGACAATGACGAGGTTCACCGGCACCTCACCGTCATTCTGCGCACTGCGACGCGAATGCTCATCGGTCACACCGACGAGCGGACCGAGGGAGGACAGCTCCAGGCCGTGACCTCGAGTGAGTCGATCCCGCTGTCGGAGGTGAGCTCGGTGGTGCTGACGCGCGTCGTCCAGCATCCCGACAAATTCGGCAAGGACCCCTCAGCAGCGACCGTGGAGACCTGGCTGCAGATGACGTGGGGCGCGGTGTCGCGCATCGAGCTCGAGCCTGCCACTTGCGGTGACCCGATGTGTACCGCCGATCATGGCTACACCGGCACCTTCAGCGGGGATGACATCGTCATCCGGATGAGTCCTGCTGCTGACGGCCCCGACCAGGTCGAGCGGATGATGGGGTTTGCCACTCGAATGCAGGTCGCCACTGGAGCAGCACGATGAGTTCATTCACGATGAGTTCATTGCTTGGCCCTGACCTCATGGCGCCGGGTCCGCAAACCCTTTCCGACCTGGTGCCCGCCATGGGAAGGGTGTTGACGGGTCAGAGGTCGGCTGGGCTCGGCCTGCCCGAGGCGAGGCGTTACGTCTTCCTACTCGTCGACGGGATGGGGCGGGAGAACCTCGAGCAGTCCCGTCACTTGGCTCCCGCCCTGTCGGACATGCAGGTGTGCCATGACCTGACCTGCCAGGTTCCGTCGACGACGGCCACCTCGTTGAGCTGTATCGGTACAGGTGCCGTTCCCGGACGCCACGGCGTCGCCGGGTACACCTTCCGTGCTCCCTCCGGACAGGCCATGAACGCGTTGAGCTGGGCCAACGGAGACGACCCCGAGGTGGTCCAGCCCCACCCGACGGCCTTCGAAGACCTGGTGGCAGCGGGAGTGACGGTCAGCAGCGTCGGCCCGGCACGGTTCGAGAGGTCTGGGCTGACGCGAGCGAGCTTGCGGGGTCCGAGATTCGTGGCCGTTCGCAACGAGGACGACGTCGACGAGCGGGTCCGCAAGACCCTCGCCGCGTCTCAGGGCGGGGAGGTCTCTCTGACCTACGTCTACGAGCGTTCCCTGGACCATGTCGGCCACGGTGAGGGATGGCAGTCCGCTGCGTGGAGATCGCGTTTGATGTGGGTTGACGATCTCGTCGGGGCTCTCCTCGACGAGCTGGATCCCGGCACTGCGCTGGTGGTTACGGCAGATCACGGCATGATCGATGTGCCGCAGGACCACCGCGTCATGGTGGAGGACGAGGGAGGACTGCTCGCAGACGTCGATCTGCTGGCAGGGGAGCCGAGATTCCGCCACATCTACACCCGACGTCCCGACGAGGTCGCACAGCGTTGGCGACGGGTGCTCGGAGATCGTGCCCAGGTCGTGGTGGGTGATGACGCCGTCGACGCGGAACTCTTCGGGCCTGTCGATGAATCCACTCGATCCCGGTTCGGTGATGTGCTGGCGATCACCCGTGACGACTGGGCGATCATGAGCCGTGCCACCCCCAAGGAACTCTCCCTGGTCGGCATGCATGGTTCCCTGACCCCGCAAGAGATGAGGATTCCGTTGCTGGCGCAGGTCTGCGAGGGCTGAGGATGGCTGAGCTCGTCTTCCACACCGGGCCGATGGACTCCGGAAAGTCCACACTCGCGTTGCAGATGGACCACGCTCAGTCGGCCCATGACCGTCAGGGTGTCAGGTATGCCATGCACGATCGGTCCGGCGGTGCCCGCATCACCTCCCGAATCGGTCTGAGCGTCGAGGCCGTCGAGGTGACGGACTCCCTGGACCTCTACCAAGACGTCGTAGCGCGGTTGAGTCGCGGTGGGCGCATCGACTACCTCATCTGTGACGAGGCCCAGTTCTACCGTCCCGAACAGATTGATCAGCTCGCGCGGGTCGTCGACGACCTCGGGGTTGACGTCTACTGTTTCGGCATCCTCGCCGATTTCCGGACCGCGCTCTTCCCCGGATCCAAACGGCTCGTCGAGCTCGCCGACCGTGTCGTCCAGCCTCCCGTCTCGCCACTGTGTTGGTGCGGACGTCCTGCGACCCACAACGCCCGTATCGTCGGCGGCGTCATGGCGCGTGAGGGGGATCAGGTGGGCGTCGGCGACATCGGCGGCGGATCCGAGATCCACTACGAGGTGTTGTGTCGTCGTCATCACCGTCAGGGAATTACCGGAGAAATGTCCAAGGCGACCCTTTCGGAGCAAACCCTGCCCTTCGACGGCTGAGAGCCCCGAATGCCACGAGCCCGGCTGGACGGCGGGGCTCGTGTGGTTGTGAACGTCTCCGGCGGTCGTGACCTCTCACGCGTGGGGGGTGGGTCCTCCGAACATGATTTCGTCCCACGACGGGATCGACGCCCTCTTAGACTTGCGAGGCTTGCGCTTCTTGCGCGGCTGCTCGCCACCCTCGACGAGGGCATCCTGTCGGGGCTCGTCCTTGTCGGCAGGCTGGCTGTCCTTGGTGGACTTCGACCTGCGAGACGTCGCCCTGGTCGTCGGCTTCCTGGCAGGAGCGTCCGTCCCGGGCTCAGGCCTTTTCGGATCAGGAGCGGTGGGGGGATCTTCGGTTGTGTCCGAGGGAGCGTTCTCGTCCTGGAAGTCGTCGGTCTGGGACTCCTGCGTTGCGGCCTGTGATGCTTCCGACGTCTGGACTCCGGGGGCGGAATCGGCGTCGACCACCGGCGTCTCCAAGCCCTCATAAATGTTGACCGAGTCCTCCTGGAAGCCTGCCAGCATCTCGTAGAGCATGTCCATGTCGGCCGGGGATGAGGGGACGAAGTCATAGACCCCGTCGTGCTTGGTCATCCCGGCGACGGCATTGGGGTCGGCCGGCTGCTGCGGATGATTGCTCACTGCGCGAACGATGGCCAACTCGTCGTTGAGATCCAGCGTCGGCTCCTGATCGGGATCGGGAGCACCATCTGGCAACGGCTCAGCGTGAGCAGGGGACCGGTCGTTGACGAGCCAACGTGCACCGGCGTCCTCAGGGGAGGTGTGGCGTCCCTTGAGATCGAAGCGGAACATCGCTGCGCTCGGAGCTCCATCCTCGGTCTCGGGCCAGGTGGCCTCGAGGGCCCAGGTGCGATCCTCGTGGCGCCACGACCGCCAGGAGATCTTCTCATCGGGGATTGAATTGGCCTTGGCGACGCGGGAAATGACGGTCCCCAGGGTGCGGTGGGACCCGGCCGCGCCGGCGCGGCGAACCGGGCACGTCATGGCAACCTCGATGATGTGGTCCAACTCGGCGAGGACCGGTACGGCGAAGGGCTCCACCTGGTCGACGCCGACGCCCGCCTCTGCGGCCACCTCCTCGACAGTGGCCCCGGAACGGATCCGCGACTGAATCTCGCGGGGGCTCAGAGCGCTGTCCATCGTCCACCTTCCCTCCCGATCCCTTGTGGTCGGGGTTTGGCTGTGTGAGTCACCAACTTACTGCCTCCGGGCGTGATGGTACCGCCCGGATGCCCCGGCGCGCTGTCTGTCGACTTGACAGGTGTGATACACAAGGGTGCGAATGTTGTGCGGTCGCAGCTCGCAACGAGCGAGTTGGCGACGTCTCGAGTCCTTACTGGAAGGTGACCATGGCTACCGATTACGACGCTCCCCGCAAGACTGATGAGGAGGTCAGTGAGGACTCCATCGAGGAGCTCAAGAACCAGCGCAACGACAAGAACTCCGGAAAGGTCGACGAGGACGAGGTCGAGGCTGCTGAGGCTTTTGAGCTTCCCGGCGCTGACCTGTCCCATGAGGAGCTGACCGTTCGGGTGTTGCCTCGCCAGTCCGGCGAGTTCACCTGCGCGTCTTGCTTCCTCGTGAAGGGACGCTCCCAGCTGGCTGAGGAGCGTGACGGCCAGTTCTACTGCGTCGATTGCGTCTGATCCTCTCCCGACGTGAACGGACCCCCGCCACGTGGCGGGGGTCCGTTGTCGTTTGTGGGGTAGGGGGCTCAGTCGTCGTTCTTGTCCTTGAAGTCCTTGCCGGTGATGGGGTTGACCGAGCTGAACTTCATCCAGCGCTTGTTGACGAAGCGGTGCATCAGCAGCTGGGATCCGGCGATCCCGATGCCGCTGGCCAGCGCCCATGAGAGTGCTTTCGTGGTCGAGACCTCGGGGTCATCAGGCTGGGGAGTCTCGTCGTCGCCGGTGACGTACTTCCACACGCCTTCGACGACCTTCTGGCTAACGATGGTGGTGACGGCGCCGAGGGCACCGGCGTAGACCTTCCACAGGATCTTTTCTGGGATCATGACGTCATGATATTGCGTCATGGCCCGTCGACTAGGCTGTGACGGTGAATTCCCCCCATCCTGCTGGATCAGTCGTCTACTCCGAGAGACTCTGCGCTCCGCCTGCATGGTGGCTTATCGGAGCTGCCGTCGCGATCTCACTCATCGTGGCGATCGGTGCCTGGACGAGCCCAACCACGGGGATCATCGTCGCCGTCATCATCGTCGTGCTCGTCGTTGCTGCCTTCGTCGAGGCCGGACGGGTATGCATCGTCGTCACTGAGGACGGATTCGGTGCAGGACGGTCCTGGATCGAGTGGAGATGGGTCGATCGGGTTCGGGGCGTGGACGCAGGGACGATGGCATCCGTGATGCACTCCAGCCATCAGGTCGGATCGTTCCTCGTGACACGGCCCTGGATAAAGTCTGGGCTCGTGTTGAGGCTCGCTGATCCTGCAGACCCGCATCAGGCGTGGATCGTCAGTACTCGTCACCCCGACAAGTTGGCGGCGATCGTGTCCGAGTACGTGGTGGCGCCGGATTCTGCCGCTGTGTCCTCCCCGCCTGTTTCCAAGGATCCTTCTAGTGACTCTCGTGATGAGGAGGACAGCCGTGACTGACGTCATTGTCCCGACCGTGGCAGATTCGGAAGCCATGCCCCGCTATGCGATGCTCGGTGACGCCGGGGCCGATCTCACCTGCCGCCATGACGTGGACCTGGGGCCGGGGGAGCGGGCGATGGTCGAGACCGGTGTGCGTATCGCCCTGCCGGAGGGTTACGTCGGGCTGGTCAACCCGCGGTCAGGCCTGGCCGCGCGGCGCGGACTGTCGATTGTCAACGCTCCCGGGACCATCGACTCCGGGTACCGAGGACAGATCAAGGTGCTGCTCATCAACACTGATCCCAGGGAGTCCGTGCACCTTGATGCCGGGTCGCGAATAGCCCAGCTCGTCATCGTCCCGGTGGTGCAGGCAGTCTTCCAGCCGGTCGACGACCTGGACGAGACCGAACGCGGCCAAGGCGGATACGGGTCGACCGGCGTTTCTGGTGTGCGTCCCGCTGATGGTTAGACTGCATTTGTTGACACCACAGTGTCGGTCGAGGAAGGACACAATGTTCGGTCGCAAGAAGCGCAACGACGACGTCGAGACGGATGAGGACATCGACGAGGAGCTCGAAACCACCGAAGAGGCTCCCGACGACCCCGAGGTCGAGGAGACCACTGACGAGGACGAGCCCGGCGAGGAGAAGGACGCCTCCACCTACCGGATCAACCTCGACCGCGAGGATGGCCCCTTCGACATCGACGAGGTCGACCTCGACGCCGACGATGTCGAGCGCATCGACTTCGGTTCCCTCATCGTCACCCCGTTCGAGAACATGCAGATGCAGATCCAGTTGGACCAGGCCTCTGGTGCCGTGCAGAGCCTGCTCGTCGTTCAGGGGAACTCCGCCATCGAGGTGGCCCTCTTCGCTGCTCCTGCCTCGACCGTCATGATTGACGAGGTCCATGAGGAGATGGTCCGCGGCACCGCTGCTCAGGGTGGCGAGGCCAATGTCGGCCCAGGGCCGATGGGTGCCGAGCTTCGTCGTATCGTCCCGATGAAGGGACCGGACGGTGAGGATGGGTACCACGTGTCCCGCACCTGGTTGGCCCAGGGGCCGCGCTGGCTGCTGCGCGGTGTGCTGATGGGCGAGTCGGCTCTCGGCGAGAAGCTCGACGCCACCGGCCAGCTACTTCTGGAGTTCTTCTGCAACCTCGTGGTGCGTCGCGACGACAGTCCGCGTGTCCCCGGCGACGTCATCCCGCTGAAGGTTCCTGAGGGTCTGCACCCGGAGGAGTCCTGATCATGGCCGAAGGCACCGATACTCGCGCTCCCCGCGAGTCGATGCTTCGGCGGGTCCTGCACCGGGTCACGGCGTCCAACGAGGATCTTGCCGATGACGACTTGCAGCGCTCCAGCATTAATGCCGGGGTCTCGACCATTGCCGAGGCCAGGATGCGTTCCCGTGCGTCCCTCCAGGGGAGGATCGAGGTGCTGACCCTCAACCCTCGCGGAACGAATCGCTGGCTCGAGGCCGAGCTGCGCGACGGTACTGGTGCCGTGACGTTGATATGGATGGGTCGACGGCGCATCCCGGGGCTACGCGCTGGACGAAGGATCAGCGTCGAGGGGATGATCACCGAGGCGGATGGGCGCCGAGTGATCTACAACCCCAGGTACACCGTTCTTCCCGACTGAGTGGCAGTCCTCGACTAGGTGACAGCTTCAGCGAAGGATCTTGGGGTCTCCGGGCCTTCGCCGGGCCCCGGAATTCGTCTTCAGGCCGGGTGGCCCCAGCTCCCTTCGCTGACGCTTCTTCACCGCTCGGTGCCTGTTTCCCTGGCATGGCTGCCCGATTCCTGATCTCGTGTCTCCGTTTTTCATCTTCCTTCCGACCCGTGTTGGCCTCCCGCTCACCTCACGCGTTCACTCCGTCTTGGTGTGGTGATGCGGGTCCTGATGACTCCTGTTGTCGTGTGGGTTGGCAGCAGGGGCCGTCGTAACCGTTATTGCCACTACTTGGGCAAGGTGAGGTGCGGGGCGCGTGGGGTATTGCTGCTCTCCAGGCCAGCCATAGATTGTCGAGGCGTTCAACCCTGGTGGGGATCTGGGTGACAACCGGCCCTGATGCAACCACAGCTGACAGCAGCCTTATCCAGAACCGGGATTACCACGACGGAGGGGAACCGGGCACGAGGGGGAAAGAGAGAACACGAAGAGGAGCGCGGGACAACAGGGTGGGTGCTGCCTCACAGTTGCGGGATGCCCCACAAGAAGCCTCGGGGCGGTGAGAATCCGAATCAGCTGATCAGTGAGGTGCCAGCAGATCGACCAGATCGGGCTCGTAGTTCGGCGAGACCATGAAGAGCAGCTCATCGCCGGCCTCCAGGGCGGTCTCACGTTCCGGCGCACGCCCCTGACTATCACGGATGATGGCGACGAGAACTGCATCTCCGGGCATCGAGATGTCGCGGATGCGGTCACCCACACGCGGCGAGTTGTCAGGCAGGGTGAGCTCGACAAGGTTCGCGCGGCCCTTCTGGAAGGTGAACAGGCGGACTAACTCTCCGACGGTCACGGCCTCCTCCACCAGTGCCGCCATGAGCCGCGGGGTTGACACAGCAACATCGACTCCCCACACCTGGTCGAACATCCACTCGTTGCCGGGATGGTTGACACGGGCGACGGTCCGCGGCACGCCGAATTCGGTCTTGGCGAGCAGCGAATGGACCAGATTGACCTTGTCGTCGCCGGTGGCCGAGATGGCGATGTCACAGTTGTCGATGCGGGCCTCTTCGAGGGCCGCCAACTCGCAGGCGTCCGCGCACAGCCACTCGGCTTCCGGCACGGTGTCCGGCTTCATGGCCTTGGGATTCTTGTCGATGAGCAGGATCTGATGCCCATGAGCCGTGAGCTCACGGGCAATGGATCGACCGACGTTACCGGCTCCAACGATGACGATTCTCACGATTCTCCTTGCCTCGGGTGATCAGAGCGTTGTGTCTGGCACTCAACGCTTGACCGGCGGCTTGGCCAGCAGGCCCTCGATCTCGGTGATGCGCTCGACCTCGACGGCTGCGTAGACGACGTCTCCGTCCTGCAGCAGGGTGGCGTCGTCAGGAACCATGCCCTGACCGAACCGCAATAGGAAGGGCAGCGGGGTGTGGATGCGGTCCTGGATGGTGGAGATCTTCATCCCGACCCAGTCAGTGTGGGTGTTGACGCGGATGAGACGGACCTGACCGGACGGATCACGCCAGGCCGGCTCAGAACCCTCCGGCATGAGGCTTCGCAGCACCTGGTCGGCAGCCCAGCGCACGGTCGCGACCGTCGGGATCCCGAGCCGCTCGTACACCTCAGCACGTCCCTGGTCGTAAATGCGCGCCACGACGTTGTCGATTCCGAACTCTTCGCGGACCACGCGGGCGGCCAAGACGTTGGAGTTGTCGCCACTGGAGACGGCAGCGAATCCGTCAGCCTCGCGGACGCCGGCCTTCTCCAGCACAGAGCGGTCGAATCCGACCCCCTTGACCGTCCGCCCCTTGAAGTCGGGCCCAAGCCGGCGGAAGGCGTTGTCGTCAATGTCGATGACCGACACGTCGTGGCCACGCTTCTCCAACAGGATGGCCAAGCTCGAACCGACTCGGCCACATCCCATGATGACGATGTGCACGTGACCCCTCTCCTGGGTGGCGGTGGCACCCATCCGTGTCGTGGTTGTCGAGGCCATTCTGCCGCGTCCCGGTCTGCCTGTCTCGTCCGAGGGCGGTTGCTGACCTCACGGTCATGAGGGTACCGGCAATGTGCCGATGATGTTCTACGCAAGTAGAGTGGCCCGTCGTGAAGGTTTTCCAAGCCGTCAAGAGGGTGCTCATCGGGCGCAAACTCGAGAGCAGTGCTCTGGGCGAGACCCTCCTGCCGAAGCGGATCGCACTGCCGGTGTTCGCCTCTGACGCCCTCTCGAGCGTGGCGTACGCCCCTGACGAGATCCTCATCACCCTGTCGCTGGCAGGCGCTGCCGGATTCGCATTCTCGTGGAAGATCGGCATTGCCGTTGCCCTCGTCATGCTCATCGTCGTGATGAGCTACCGCCAGACGGTGCATGCGTACCCGTCCGGCGGTGGTGACTACGAGGTCGCGACAGCCAATCTCAGCCCGCAGTTCGGGCTCGTCGTGGCCTCCGCCCTGCTCGTCGACTACGTCCTGACGGTGGCTGTGTCGGTGTCGTCGGGCATTCAGAACGCCGAGGCGATGATCCCCGGCCTTGCCGGGCACGAAGGCGTCGCGGCTGCTGTCGTCATCGCGATTCTGACAGCCATGAACCTGCGTGGTGTCAGGGAGTCCGGAACCTTCTTCGCCGTGCCCACGTACGCCTTCATGATCTCAGTGATCTGCATGGTGATTTGGGGTTTGACAAGGGTTTTCGTCCTTGGAGACAGTCTGCGCGCTCCCACCGCCGATTACACGGCCGTCGGAGCGCCGAAGTACACCGGTCTCGTCGGTATCGCCTTCGTCATCCTCATGGCGCGTACCTTCTCCTCAGGCTGTGCCGCGCTGACCGGCGTCGAGGCCATCTCCAACGGTGTCCCATCCTTCCGCGAGCCGAAGTCGAAGAACGCCGCCACGACCTTGGCAATGCTCGGTGGAATCGCCGTCTCCATGCTCATGGGCATCCTCGTCCTGGCCAATGTCACGGGCGTCAAGATGTTCGACCCGACGGGGGAGTCCCGCCTCGTCGACACTCACGGAAATGTCGTCAAGGACCAAGTGACGGTCGTCGGCCAGCTCGCCCGAACCGTCTTCTACGACTCCTTCAAACCGGGCTTCTACATCATGATCGTCTGCACGATGATCATCCTGTTCTTGGCTGCCAACACTGCCTTCAACGGCTTCCCGGTGTTGGGTTCGATCCTCGCCCGTGACGGCTTCCTACCCCGTCGTCTGCACACCCGTGGCGATCGTCTGGCCTACTCCAACGGCATCCTGACGCTGGCCACCGGCGCCATCATCCTCGTGCTGGTCTTCAACGCCTCGGTGACTGCGCTGATCCAGTTGTACGTGGTCGGCGTCTTCATCTCCTTCACGGTGAGCCAGACCGGAATGATGCGCCACTGGACGCGGCTGCTGCGCACCGACGCCTCAGCCTCGGTCAAGGAGCGCCGCAGGTGGAAGCACTCGCGCGTCATCAACGGCATTGGCCTGGTGGGCACGGGCATCGTCCTGGTCATCATCCTGGCGTCGAAGTTCATTCATGGGGCCTACCTCGCGCTCATCGCGATGGCAGTTGTCTATGGCCTCATGACGGGGATCAAGAAGCACTACGACGCGGTGGCCGAGGAGCTGGAGCTCAACAGTCCGTCCGATCGCGCCCTGCCGTCGCGTGTGCACGCGGTCATCATGATCGCGGACCTCAACAAGCCGACGATGAGGGCCATTCAGTTCGCGAAGGCCACCGTGCCGACCTTCCTGGAGGCCGTCATCGTCGACGTCGATCCCGACGTCACGGACCGCCTGCTGGAGCGTTGGGACGAGGAGGACATCGACATCCCCCTCAAGGTCATTGCCTCCCCGTACCGCGAGATCACCAACCCGTTCATCGACCACATCCGTCATATCCGTAGTGAGAATCCGCGAGACATGGTCGAGGTGTTCATTCCTGAGTACGTCGTCGGTCACTGGTGGGAGCATCTCCTGCACAACCAGACGGCTCTCGTGGTGCGGGCGCGCCTGCACTTCATGCCCGGAGTTCTCATCTCCTCGGTGCCGTACCAGTTGTGCAGCTCGGCGATTCTGGAGAAGCGCTGGAAGCGCAACGATCCGCGATCGTGGCGGGATCCCAGCGCGACGATCACGCCGCGGCACTGACATCGGGATGCTTTCCTTGTGACGGCTTCGTGGTGATGATCACCACCAAGCTGTCACGGGTAGTGCCACAACGTCAGCTTCTCGCGAACGTGGCCTCGTCCACCCCTGATATTGCGGGGTTCGAGGCATATCAAGGCCTCAGCCGCACGGAAGTGACTGTAGACACCGTGTGATTCGGCGGGTTAATACCATCAAGGTCTCAGCCGCACGGAAGTGACACCACTGGGGGCCTAGACTTGGCCTGATGCAGGAGTCTGTTGATGCGTCCCCCGCCGAGGAATTCGACCTCGTCATGGGCAAGGTCGCCCACGGTGGTTACTGCGTGGGGCATCTGGACGGCAGGGTCGTCTTCGTCCGCGGCTCATTGCCAGGGGAGAAGGTTCGGGTTCGATTGACCGACACCTCCAAGGCCTCGCACTGGTTCGGGCAGGCCGTCAAGGTCATTTCGCCTGATCCGCACCGCGTCGTCCCGCCGTGCCCCGTCGCGGGGATGTGTGGTGGCTGCGACTTCCAGCATGTCGACGTCGAGTTCCAGCGCGAGCTCAAGCGACGGGTCGTTGCCGAACAGCTCAGTCGCATCGCCGGCATCAAGTGGACTGGATCCGTGGAGACTGTCGACGGTTCCTCCGACGGTCTGGGCTGGCGGACCCGTATGCAATATTGCAGCCTCGATGGACGGCCGGCTCTGCGACGCCACCGCAGTCATGATGTGGTGAGAGTGCCTGAAGGTGGTTGCCCCATCGCGCATCCCGCTGGGCGTCCGGCTGCCGAGTCAGCGTGCCGCGCGGCCGACCAGGCGATTGTCATGGTGACTAGCTGCCTCACACAGGACCCGGAGGTGAGTGTCATCGCGGATGGGCAGCTCATCGCCGGCGGCGAGACGATGACGGCTCAGGTGGGTCAGCGGCGTTGGAAGGTTGGCGCCGGCGGCTTCTGGCAGGTCCACCCCGGGGCAGCTGAGGCGTTGGCCGACGCCGTGGTGGGTGGCCTGGATCCTCATCAGGGTGACGAGGCCCTGGATCTGTACTGCGGGGTTGGACTCTTCGCAGGTCTGCTCGCCGATCATGGCGTTCGCGTTCGTGGCATTGAGGTGTCGCGTCAGGCGGTGGCATTGGCACGACGAAATGTCCCCGGTGGGCGTTTCACTGCCGGGCGGGTGGAACGGGTCCTGCCGCGCATGAAGGCCAAGTCGAATCTCGTCGTGCTGGATCCCCCGCGCAAGGGGGCGGGCAAGGCTGTCGTCCAGGCCGTGACGCGAACGTCACCGCGAGCGATCGCACATGTCGCATGTGATCCGGCTGCGTTGGCCCGCGATCTGCACCTGTTCGACGTCGGCGGATATGTGCCGCGTTCGATCCGTGCGTTCGACGTCTTCCCGATGACTCATCATGTCGAGGCCGTGGCGATCCTGGAGCCGAAAAAAATCCGTCAAGAGTTACGCCTACGTTGACATCTCGCCGTCCGAGCTTGGCATGGGCGGCAAGGTGGCGAAGCCGACGTATGAGCAGATTAAGGATTATGTCCAGAAAACGCACGGCATGAAGGTCAGCTCCTTGTACGTTGCGCAGATGAAGGCCGAGTGCGGACTGGAAACGCAGGCCGATAGGTCGGGTGACAAGAAGCAACCGAAGTGCCCGCCCGAGAAGCGCGAGGCGATTCTGGACGCGTTCCGTCACTTCGGACTCATAGGAGAAGACGAAGCGGAGCAATAGAGGCCGTAATTTGCGTTCTAAGGCATTTTCAGCCCGTTGGGGTACTCTCCGGTACCCCTCGGGCTTTTTTCGTGCCTTAAAACGCCTCTGAAGCGGTCGTAGGATATTCGAGCGCCCATGTGCATCTCGCGTCCGCTCGATGCGAGGGGTAGCCGCCCTACGGGCGGCAGTCGGATGTGGGTGGACGTACAGAAGGGGTGCGGCATGGGTCTCGTTCCATTTTGCCGGTTGTTCGTTAATGTGGCTCTTCGGACTTGGGGTGGGGCGGGTAGTCGTGGCTCGGTGTGGTGAGGGGTCGGGGTCTTCGGCAGGGTCAGCAGCGACCAAACTCGCTGTTCCAAGAAGACCCCGACTGTGTGTGAGCCTACCGACTACTGCCCGCGTTGTGATGCCCTGATCGACCTGTCTGGTCTGCACGTGACCGCCGTCGAGCGCGCCCCCGACACGATCACCGTGGAGGTGGAGTCCGCCCCTGGCGAGGGATTCTGTCCCGACTGCGGCGTTCTCGCGCGGTCTCACGGCCGCCGTGCTCGGGTCCTGCACGATGTTCCCTTCGGCGACACGGCGGTCGTGATTGTGTGGCGCACCCGCACGTGGCGTTGCGCCGAACCCTTGTGCGCCAAGGGCTCGTTGACCGAGCAAGACCCGGCGGTCGCCGCGCCCAGGGCCCTGTTGACCCGGCGCGCCATCGGGTGGGTCTTGGCGCAACTGCGCCGAGAGCACGCTTCGGTGCTGGGACTCGCACGCCAGCTCGGCATCGACTGGAAGACCGCGTGGAGGGCGATCAAACCGGTCCTCCAGGCCGCTGACGCCGACCCGTCCCGGTTCACCGGGGTCCGTCGTCTGGGGGTTGATGAACACGTCTGGCATCACAAGAACCCACGAACCCGGGGTCTGAAGATGCTCACCGGCATGGTCGACTTCACCCCCGCCGCTGACGGCACACCCCGAACCCGGCTGCTGGACCTGGTCCCGGGACGCTCGGGAACCGCCTACTCAGCCTGGCTCCAGGAACGCGGCCCTGACTGGTTGCGGCAGGTCGAGGTCGCCTCCCTGGACCCCTTCCGGGGCTACAAGAACGCCATCGACGAGCACCTCGACGACGCGACAGCGGTGCTGGACGCCTTCCACGTCGTCGCCCTCGCCACGAAAGCAGTCGACGAGGTCCGCCGCCGCGTCCAACAAGCCACCCTCGGCCACCGAGGCCGCACCGGCGACCCGCTGTTCGGGATCCAGACGATCCTCAAAGCCTCAGCAGAGAACCTGTCCGACAAGCAGAAACACCGCCTCGCCACAGCGATCGACGCCCACCAAGCGCATGAAGAGGTATTCATTGCCTGGCAAGCCGCGCAACGCGTCCGCGAGGTCTACCACGCAAACTCACCAGCCGAGGGCCGGGCTCTGGCCGAGCACCTCGTCGAGGCTCTGCCGACCTGCCCGATCCCCGAAATCGCGTGTCTGGGCCGGACCCTGAAACAGTGGCGCGACGCGTTCCTGGCCTACTTCGACACCGGGGGCGCGTCCAACGGCCCCACCGAAGCGATGAACGGCCTGATCGAACTCCACCGCCGCATCGCCCGCGGCTTCCGCAACCGCGACAACTACCGCCTCCGCTGCCTGCTCATCGCCGACGGCCTCGACACGTGACCCCCACCTCAAGTCCGAAGAGACATTAAAGGAGGCTAAGCTATGGCGAATATGTTCGAGAAATACGCTGCCGACCGCGAGGCCGAGCAGAAGAAGATAGAGAAGGCCGTCGTCGCCGACACGGCTACTGAAGAGAAGCGCACCACGCTCTCGCTGTCGCTCACGGTGAGCGATAAGAAGGCGCTCAAGGTGATGGCGGCTGAGAAGGAAACGACGATTTCCGCGATTATCCATGAGTGGATTCAGGAACATTCGGAAAACTGATTTGGAAGGAGTGGAATCTATGTTGACAAGAGAAGACGTAATGGAGAAGCTCAGGAGCGGCGAACTGACGCCGCAGGATATTGCTGCGAACGGATGGATGTGTTCTGTGACGCAGCGTATCGGCAAGATAAAGCAGCCGAGAGGCGGCTATATCAAACCGAAGGAGTTTGAGCAAACGATGCTCGACGGGGGCGGCATTGATGAACTGCATACAGAGGAAAACGTATCTCCGGGTTTGGTCGGCATTGCCGTGGACTATCTCACGCGTTTCATGTCCGGGACTTCGGCCGAAGATGCGTTTAAGATTTCCCAGATGGGTGCTGCTACTGTTCAACAGCTTGAGCTTTTTGAGAGACTGATATCTAATGTGCGCGGGCTGGATGACGACTCAATAGACGCGGCTGTAAAACTATCTGGGTTTGATTCTGCATATAGAGCAGGAATTATGGCATACCGCCCTGTAGAGGATATTACGCCTGATGGTTATACGATTGAGAACATACGCGTGATGGTCGAGCGTTCATTAGGGTTCTTCGAGCAGTATGGACCAAAGGTGTTGGACGGTATGACATTTGAAGGCGGCTATACCGGTTATGTTGCTACTGGAGACGGTGACTTTCTGACGGATGATACGTTGTGGGATTTCAAGGTTTCGAAGCAAAAACTTCAAAACAAATACACCCTCCAGTTGCTTATGTATTGGCGTATGGGACTTCATTCCATTCATCCTGAATATGAGAATGTGAAATACCTCGGTGTGTACAATCCGCGTATGAATGTTGTGTATCGGCTTGATGTGAATGACATTCCCGCAGATGTGATTTCGACAGTCGAGACCGAAGTTATCGGTTATTAACGACCGATAAAGCCCGTCGCTCTTGTGGGCGGCGGGCTTTATAATTAAATGCGTATTTACGCAATTCATCAATCAAAGGGGATTGTTATGAGCACAAATCAGAAATCACGGAAGGGGGTGGCACACAAAGCCAAGACCTGCTTCCTGTACGTTCGCGTCTCCACGAAGATGCAAGTGGAGAATGGCGAGTCAATCGAAGCGCAGCTCTACGACCTGCGCGCGTATGTGAAGCGTGAGAACCTGCGCGTATTGCACGAGTACATAGACGATGGCTACTCGGGCAAGAACATCACGGGGCGTCCTCACTTCCAAGAGATGATGGAAGAGATAAAATCCGGCGTCCACGTTGATTATGTCCTCGTGTTCAAGTTGAGCCGTTTCGGGCGTAACGCGGCAGATGCCCTCTCGTCGCTTCAGCTCATGCAGGACTTTGGCACGAACCTCGTCTATGTCAAGGACGGCATCAACAGCGAAGCCCAGATGGGCAAGATGATGATTGCGTTCATGTCGGCGTTTGCCGAGATGGAGCGCGAGAACATCCTCGTTCAGACGATGGCTGGGCGCGAGCAGAAGGCCCGCGAGGGAAAGTGGAATGGCAGACAAGCCCCCTATGGCTATAAGCTCGTCAAAGGCGAGAAGGGCAAGGGGCATCTGGAAATCGACGAGTCCGAGGCGGAAATCGTCCGCATCATATTCCACGAGTACACCAAGAACGGCAAGGGCGTTATGGCGCTGGCGTCTTGGCTCAATGCGCAGGGGTACCGCAAGACGGTGCGCGGGAACGGACAATATGAGCATTTCGTCCCGGCGTTCCTGAAAAACGTGCTGCGCAACCCCGTGTATGCGGGAAAAATCGCCTTTGGGCGGCGCAGGACGACGCCCGTCAAGGGCAAGCGCAACGAGTACCGCGTTGTGAAGCAGTCTGATTATGACGTGTACGAGGGCGAGCACGAGGCAATCATCGACGAGGCGACGTGGAACGCGGCGCAGGAGCGCATGGCCGAGGAGTCCCATCCGTTCCCGGAGGCAAAGCCCGGCGAGCACGTGCATCTTCTCACGGGGATGCTCGTCTGCCCGGCGTGCGGGCGCAAGATGATTGCCAACATCTCGCGCGGGAAGCGCAAGAAGGACGGAACGGTCGGCAAGTCCACGTATGCGTACACCTGCAAGTACAGCAAGAAGCAGTTCGGGCCGAGCTGCACGTTCACCCGACAGTTCAAACAGGAGTACATCGACCGGGAGGTCATCGAGGTCATAGCCCGCGCGGCTTACTCCGATGTGTTCGAGGAGCGCGTGCGCGAGGGGCTTGATGCCGCCGTGGACATCGAGAAGCTGGAGGCGGACGTAGAGCGCATCGGCAAGGCGCTGGACAACAACAAGGCGGCAAGGCGCATGTTGTCACGCAAGCTCGATTCTCTGGACGCCTCCGACCGAAGCTACGAGCGCAAGTACGAGGACATGCAGGCGCGTCTCGACAAGCTCTATGAAGAGTGCACAGACATCGAGGTAGCGTTTGATGATGCCGAGGCGAAGCTGGAAAGCGCCAAGGAGAAGCAGGTGACGACGGCTCGCGTGTACGAGATGCTGGACGAGTTCCGTGAGCATTTCGACGAGTACGACCCCGCGCAGCAGAAGGAGATTCTGCGACAGGTGGTTGAGGGCATCGAGATAAATCCCGATGCGAACCCGAAGAAGGGCGACACGATTGTGACCAGAGTGCGCTTCAAGTGCCCCGTGTCCTTCTATCCCACGTTGCCCGAAGAGGCTTATGATTTGCTCGGCATCGAGGCGTTCAACCGTCTGGAAACGACGGAGTATGTGCCTGATGACAATTCTCGGGTTGACGAAGATACCGTTGAGGCCGTGGCGATCCTGGAGCCGAAGATCTGAGATGGCAGGTCCAGTTCCGATGTGTCCGCTGCGTCCGGGGGATCCTTGTAGTCTGTGCCAGCTTTACGTCACCGGCCCTCAGGACTGCGGGCTGGTATACCTCGTCATGGGTGATGACGCCCTGCGCAGCGAGCTCGCGAAGTCCAGGAAGGTGGCGCGTGAAAAGGAGAAGCAGAGCGCCCCGCCGCATGCGGTCGAAGTGACAGATGACGACGAGTTGGGGCCCGATCCCCGATCTGAGGGACTTGACTGATCCATACGATCTTGACTGATCCATACGATGAATCCTGTCCGGAACCACGATGTGCTGCAGGCTGGGGTGGTGACGCCGTGTTGCGGTGCTGACAGGGGCGTCTCCATGGCCACCACGACTGTATCCCGCCGCACCGTCCCAAAAAGGGTGCAGCGCGGGGCTCTGGTGCCATGAGCAAGTCGGATGGAGGCGTTCACCTTGAGCATGCCGGCGGGGCCTGATGATCCGGTGGGTTCATTCTACTTCTTAGTCAAGCCTAACTTGGGGGCCGTTTCACAACAAGATATCTTGACATCAAGATATCTTGTTCCGCCACGGTGGTGGAGCTCGACGCGAGATGATGAGATCCGCATCGACTAGTCAGGAGTCCACATGAGTGTCAACAGCTTCGACGCGAGACGAACCCTCGACGTCGACGGCCAGTCCTACGAGATCTACGACGTCACCAAGGTCGACGGTTCCGACAGCCTGCCGTACAGCCTCAAGGTCCTGCTCGAGAACCTGCTGCGCACCGAGGATGGTGCCAACATCACCGCCGAGCAGATCACCGACCTGGGACATTGGGACGCCGACGCCCAGCCGTCCAAGGAGATCCAGTTCACCCCGGCCCGCGTCATCATGCAGGACTTCACCGGCGTGCCCTGCATCGTCGACCTGGCCACCATGCGTGAGGCAGTCACCGATCTTGGTGGTGACCCCAGCAAGGTCAACCCGCTGTCACCCGCCGAGATGGTCATCGACCACTCCGTCATCGTCGAGCGCTTCGGCACCCCGGAGGCCTTCGAGCAGAACAAGGACATCGAGTACCAGCGCAACCGTGAGCGCTACCAGTTCCTGCGTTGGGGCCAGACCGCGTTCGAGAACTTCCGTGTCGTCCCGCCGGGCACCGGCATCGTCCACCAGGTCAACATCGAGCACCTCGCCCGCGTGACCTTCGTCCATGACGAGGACGGCAAGAAGGTCGCCTACCCGGACACCTGCGTCGGCACCGACTCCCACACCACCATGGTCAACGGTCTTGGCGTCGTCGGCTGGGGTGTGGGTGGCATCGAGGCCGAGGCCGCCATGCTCGGTCAGCCGGTTTCCATGCTGGTTCCGCGTGTCGTGGGCTTCAAGCTCTCCGGTGAGCTGCCTGACGGCGTCACCGCCACCGACCTCGTCCTGACGATCACCCAGATGCTTCGTGAGCACAAGGTCGTCGGCAAGTTCGTCGAGTTCTACGGCCCCGGCGTCGCCGCCGTGCCGCTTGCCAACCGCGCCACCCTGGGCAACATGAGCCCTGAGTACGGCTCGACCATCGCCGTCTTCCCGATCGACGACGTCACCCTGGACTACCTGCGCCTCACCGGTCGTGACGAGTCCCAGGTCAAACTCGTCGAGGCCTACGCCAATGCCCAGGGCATGTGGCACGACCCGGATCGCGAGCCCCGCTACTCCGAGTACATGGAGCTCGACCTCTCGACGGTCAAGCCGTCCATCGCCGGCCCGAAGCGTCCGCAGGACCGTATCCTCGTCTCCGAGGCGAAGGAGACCTTCGAGAAGACCGTTCCCGACTACACCACCAACCCGGGTGCTGTCATTCCGGTCAGCCTGGCCGATGGACGCTCCTTCGAGCTGCGCAACGGTGCCGTGACGGTTGCCGCCATCACCTCCTGCACCAACACCTCGAACCCGAGCGTCATGATCGCTGCCGGGCTGGTGGCCAAGAAGGCCCACGAACTGGGTCTATCGCCGAAGCCGTGGGTCAAGACCTCGTTGGCCCCGGGCTCCCAGGTTGTCACCGACTACTTTGAGCGAGCCGGACTCTCCGAGCACCTTGCTGCCATGGGATTCGACCTGGTCGGCTACGGCTGCACCACCTGTATCGGTAACACTGGTCCGCTCATCCCCGAGGTCTCGGCCGCCATCAACGAGAACGATCTGGCCGTCACGGCAGTCCTCTCCGGCAACCGTAACTTCGAGGGTCGCATCAGCCCCGACGTCAAGATGAACTACCTGGCCAGCCCACCGCTGGTGGTGATCTACTCGATCGCTGGCACCATGGACATCGATCTCAACAACGATGTGTTGGCCACCACCCCGGACGGCCGCGAGGTTCGTCTGGCCGATCTGTGGCCCTCCACCAAGGAGATCGAGGAGATCGTCGGATCGTCCATCTCCGCTGAGATGTACTCCGAGCGCTACGCCGACGTCTTCGACGGTGGCCCGCGTTGGAAGGAGCTGGAGACCCCCGAGGGTGAAACCTTCTCCTGGGATCCTGCCTCCACCTATGTCCGCAAGCTGCCGATCTTCGACGGTATGAAGGCTGAACCCGACCCGGTTGGTGACATCACCGATGCCCGCGTTCTGCTCAAGCTCGGCGACTCGGTCACCACCGATCACATCTCCCCGGCCGGAAATATCAAGACTGACTCCCCGGCGGGCCAGTGGCTTGCTGGCAACGGCGTCGAGCGTCGCGACTTCAACTCCTACGGATCCCGCCGTGGAAACCACGAGGTCATGATGCGTGGCACCTTCGCCAACATCCGCCTGCGCAACCAGCTGGCCCCGGGAACCGAGGGCGGCTTCACCCGCGACTTCACCAAGGTCGACGGCCCCGTCACCACGGTCTACGACGCCTCGGTGAGCTACCGCGAACAGGGCATCCCGCTGGTTGTCCTGGGTGGCAAGGAGTACGGTTCCGGATCTTCCCGTGACTGGGCCGCCAAGGGTACCCAGCTGCTGGGGGTCAAGGCCGTCATCACCGAGAGCTATGAGCGTATCCACCGCTCCAACCTCATCGGCATGGGCGTCCTGCCGCTGCAGTTCCCGGAGGGCGAGTCGGCTGATTCCCTCGGCCTGACCGGCGAGGAGACCTTCGAGATCACTGGCGTCGACAAGATCAACGAGATGATCCCGGAAACGGTCCACGTCAAGGCCGTCAACGGTGAGAAGGACGTTGAGTTCGACGCCGTCGTCCGCATCGACACCCCAGGAGAGCGCTCCTACTACCTCAACGGAGGCATCCTTCAATACGTGTTGAGGAACATGGCTCGTAACTGACACATGCGTTCAACCGGGGGCGGAAACCACGTGGTTCCCGCCCCCGGTCATCGTCTCCTGAGAAATCGCACCAGGGCAGGGGCGACGACGAAATGGTGGGTGCCCTCGAGACGCCCTGAAATCCGTGTGACAACCCTCACATCCCGTGACCCTCTGGTCACTACAGTGACGACAAACAGCGCTGAGAATCGCCGACGAGGGGAAACACCGATGGGACGACTCACCCGAATCGTGGTGACTGCACTGACCGGCGGAGCCTTGACACTGACGCCCATGGCAGCCCACGCCGCACCGGCCACTTCCGATGCCCCGACCAGTGACGTCGCGGCAGCCGTTCCGGAAATCCTCGGACAGGTCCATGACGCGCAGATCCATGACGCGCAGATCCATGACACCAGGGGCATCACCGTCACCTCCGTGACGAAGGTCTCGGGCCTGCAGCGCACTTGGCAGATCAATTACTCGACCCCGTCGATCGATCCCGCACAGACCTTTGATGGTCAGATGGCCATCCGCGTCACCCTGCCAGCTGGGTACGCCTCCCATCCCGACAAGCATTACCCGGTCCTCTACCTGCTTCCCGGCGGTGGAAGCGGTCGGGTCCGTGACTGGACCGACGAGTCGGGCAAGCAGGGCAGGGCAGAACAGATCACCGCCGATGCCGACCTCATCACGGTGACATTGGAGGGTGGCAAGGTCAGCTGGTACTCCGACTGGGCGAACCAGTCTCGCGGTGACGCCGACTGGTTGCATCACCATCTCGACGAGGTAATTCCCTTTGTCGACGCCACCTTCCGCACCGTGGCGTCAGGCAAGCATCGCGCCATTGCCGGCCTCTCCATGGGCGGTTACGGGGCTTACCACTACGCGATGGAGCATCCGGGGATGTTCTCCTCGGTCTCGGCCTACTCCGGTGCTGTCGACATCGAGAGCACCTCGGTGCGGGCCACCGTGGCCGAACAGCTCGTCACGAGTGGATATCAGCCTGACTCGGTCTGGGGCCCGATGGTGCGAACCAACAAGACACTCGTCGAGGCGAACCCGTCCAGTAGGGAGGGAGCCGACAACCTCGCCAGCATTCAGCGTGACGGCACCCGTCTGGCTTTGTATGCGGGCACTGGGTTGGGTACCGGCAATCCAGCTGCCATGGCCATCGAAACCGCTGTTGGAGCCAATACGACGGCTCTGCACGTGCGGCTCGCTGCTCGCCAGGTTCCCCATACCTACATCCGTTACACGACCCGCACTTACGGCGGTTTCAAGTGTGATGGCGGCCACGACTGGGGTTGCTGGAACGCTGATTTGAGTCAGGACCTGCCTCTCATCCTCAAGGCCGTGCGTGCCTGACTCCCCATGATCTGCCGGGCCCATCCTTTTTCTTCCGGGGCGGTGGTGAAGGATTGGCCCGGTACCGTCTCGTGCCGAACATTCGTGCATCCTGGCCCTCCCGGGACTTACCAGTTGTGAAGAAGGTAGCCAGATTGTGAGCGTGAGGCGAAACGGAACGCAAAGTGGGCCCGGCACCCTGGTGGCAGGTCCTAAGATGGCACGTATGGCTCTTCTCGACGACATCGGCTGCCCCGACGACGTGAGGAAACTCACCACCCAGCAGACCGAAGACCTCGCCGAAGAGATTCGTACCTTTCTCATCGACAATGTTTCGCGTACTGGCGGCCATTTGGGGCCGAACCTCGGCGTCGTCGAACTGACGATCGCACTCCACCGGGTCTTCGACTCACCTCATGACCCCATCATCTTTGACACCGGTCACCAGAGCTATGTCCACAAGATCCTGACCGGACGTGCTGCTGGCTTCGACAAGCTGCGTCAGCGCGGCGGATTGTCCGGATACCCGAGCCGGTCCGAGTCGGCTCATGACTGGGTGGAGAACTCGCACGCCTCCACCTCCTTGTCCTGGGCCGAGGGCATTGCCGAGGGATTCCTCTCGCGTGGCGAGGACCGCACGGTCGTCGCCGTCATCGGCGATGGTGCACTCACCGGTGGTATGGCCTGGGAAGCCCTGGACTCGATCGCGGATCAGCAGGATCTGCGTCTGGTCATCGTCGTCAATGACAACGGACGCTCCTACACCCCGACGGTGGGAGGTCTGGCCAACCAGCTCGCCATCATTCGCACCGATCCTCACTATGAGGAAGCCCTTGATCGTATGAAGCGGCATGTCACCGAGAAGCCGCTGGGCAAACAGGTCTTCGGTCTCATGCACGCGGCGAAGGCCGGCGTCAAGGACGCCCTCATCGGCAACGGGATCTTCTCGGACCTGGGAATCAAGTACCTCGGTCCGGTTGACGGCCATGACGTCTCATCCGTCGAGCGCGCCCTCGAACTGGCCAAGCGTTACGAGCATCCCGTCATCGTCCACGTCATGACGACGAAGGGCAAGGGATTCGCTGCCGCTGAGGCCAACGAGGAGGACCACTTCCACGCCGTCGGTCAGATCGACCCCAAGACGGGAGAATCCCTCAAGGCTGCCGGTGGCGCCTCGTGGACCCATGCCTTTGCCGGTGCCATGGTCGAGCTGGGGGAGAGACGTCCCGACGTCGTCGGCGTGACTGCTGCCATGCTCCACCCAGTCGGACTGGCCCCGTTTGCCGCCCGTCACCCGGAGCGGGTTCTCGACGTCGGCATTGCCGAGCAGCATGCGGTCACCGCGGCGGCTGGTATGGCCGCTGCCGGTCTTCACCCGGTCGTCGCCTTGTACTCGACCTTCCTCAACCGGGCCTTCGACCAGCTCCTCATGGATGCTGGTCTGCACCATGCCGGCGTGACGATCGTGCTGGATCGGGCTGGAATCACCGGCACCGACGGCGCCTCCCACAACGGCATGTGGGACATGGCGATCTGCGGGATCGTGCCCGGCCTTATGCTCTCGGCACCTCGTGACCGTCAGCATCTGATCTCGCTACTTGACGAGGCCGTCGACACTGATGACCGACCCACCGTCATCCGGTACTCGAAGGCTCCCATGCCTGACGACATCCCAGTGGTGTCCTCCCATGATGGCCTGGACGTCCTGCGCGAAGGACCGGAGGACGGCATCCTCGTCGTTGCCCATGGTCAGTTGTGCACTGATGCCTTGAAGGCAGCAGACAGTCTCGACGTCCCGGTGCGAGTGGTCAGCCCCCGCTGGTCCCTCCCGGTCTGCGAGGGTCTTCTCGAGGAGGCATCAAGGGCTCATGCCGTCATCAGTGTGGAGGACGGGTTGGTCGTCTCCGGACTCGGATCCCATCTGGCTGACGCCTTGTCAGAACGAGGTGTCTGGCGTCCGACCCGCAACCTCGGCATCCCGCAGCGCTACCTCGACCATGACTCGCGGTCGGCCATCATGGCTGAGCTGGGCCTGAATGCCGAGGGGATCGCTGAAGCGGTCGCTCAGCTGGCCTCCCAGCTCGACGCCCAGTGAGCTGACTCCTCTCAACCAGAGAGCCTGAGGTCGCGATCACAGCTCAGCCATGACCTCGCTGAGCAGACTCGCGAGGATCCCTCGCTGCCACGGACGGGCGCCCAAATCTGCGAAGAACGCATCGACCCCCGCGATGGAGAGGTCGTGCGGTGGCTGCCATGCGAATTGCCGCAACCATGCCGGGGTACAGAGGTTTTCCGGTGGGACGTCATGGTCAGCGGCCACCTCATTGACGGCCGGTCTGACCGCCGCCCAGCGGGCAGCCTCCTCAGGATGGTGACGCTCCCAGGAGCGGGGGTGGGGGATCGCTGAGGAATACTCGCGAAATGGCGGGTACTTCTTCGGCGAGACGCCACGAGCGTGGTCGATGGCGTCGTCACGCAACAGCCTGCCCGGAGCAATGTCGAGGTCGTGGGCGAGGTTCTCGCGGGCCAGCCACAGGTCATGTGCCAGCTGCAGCCCAGCTCGGCTGTGAACGTTACCGATGTGGCTGATCCGGCGCCAACGGGACGCGTCGACACCCGGTTCCTCACTGGGTAGTTCAGCGGCCATCATGACGAGGTGGGCGAACTCCTGACGAGCCCATTCGTCCTTTCCAGCCTCCTGGAGGTCGGCTATGACCTTTTCTCGCACGTCGTTGAGGAGCTCGACATCCAGAGCGGCGTAGACGAGCCAGTCATGGGGGAGGGGACGTCGAGACCAGTCCGAGGCGGAATGTTCCTTGAGAAGGGTCACCCCGCAGTAGTGCTCGACCATCGATCCCAGGCCGACGCGAGGAAGGCCGAGAAGGCGTCCAGCCAACTCGGTGTCGAACAGGTCGTCAGGACGAAGACCGTCCATCGCCAGGCATGGCATGTCCTGGGTGGCGGCATGGAGGATCCACTGTGTCCCGGCGAGGGCATCGGCAAGAGGCTTCAAACCGTTCGTCTCGCCGAGGGAGACGGGATCGACGAGGTGAGTGCCAGACCCCTCACGGCGCAACTGGATGAGGTAGGCGCGCGGGTTGTAACGGAAACCATGGGCCCGCTCGGTGTCGATCGCGACGGGACCGTGGCCGTTCTGAAGCGCCTGGCACGTGTGGCGAAGAGCCTCGGGAGAAGCGACGACTGGCGGCACTCCTTCCCGAGGCTCTGCAAGGACGGGGAAATCGCTCACGCGAGTTTGGCCCGTCGTGGTGAGATCGCGGTGATCTCGTCAGGAATCGGGGAGACCCCACACGAGAGCAGGCAGAGGTCGCTCCACGATTCCGCGTGTGAATCGACGTCTTCGGCAGTCGAGAAGGTCGGCGTCCATGAAGCGCGCACCTCGATGTGATTCGACTCGGGGTCGGCAGCGAGCTGCCCGAATGGCCGACTGACGACTGAGGTGACGGTGCCGGCCTCGGCGTGACGGAGCGCGTGATGGGTGTCGAGGGAATCGGTCAGCCAGGACCATGCGACGTTGCCGACCAGGGGGTCAGAAGCCATCGACGGATCGACCTCGGCACGGATCATGGCAACGAATCGGCTCGTTCCCCGCCAGGCATCGGATCCCGAGGGGTTGTGGAGCAGGATGAGACGTCCGCTTCCGAGCTCGTCACCCTTGATGATGACGGATCCTTCGATCGCCACCGAGAACGGCGAGATGCGGGTAGGAGCGGGTATCTCGCGAACCTCGAGCTTGCTTGACCACGAATACTTGAGGATTCGGGAACGCAACTCCTCGAAATCCACCGGATACATCTGCCGAATCACCTTTTCAGGCTATGGGGATTGCCACCCCTGGTGCTCTCCGACGCGCCGCGCACCGCGGATAGATGCGGTCCTCATGGTTCAGGTTGAGGGTTTTCACCGTGAGGAGGTCGTCACTTGTCAGTTTCTGCAGGATCGAGATCGAGGCAGATCGAATTGATGCAGTACCTCAGGTCGGTCGGGGTGTCGAAGCCTTCACCGGCGAAAACGTGTCCGAGGTGGGAGTCGCATCGGGCACATCTGACCTCCGTCCGTGGGCGCCCCGGAAGGGACTCATCAGTGAGGTAACGAACTCGGTCCTCGGCCAGCGGCGCGTAAAAGGAAGGCCAACCGCAGCTGGACTGGAATTTATGGGTGGAGCGAAACAGCTCAGCCCCGCAGGCGCGACAGCGATAGACGCCCTCGGTAGTGGCGTCGGTGTATTCCCCCACGAAGGGAGCCTCGGTGCCCGCCTCCCGCAGCACGTGGTATTCCTCGTCGCTAAGACGCTGACGCCACTGATCGGGGGTCAGCACGAGACCCGGTTGCAGGTCTGGTGGGGTGGTGTTCTCGTTGGTCATGATCTCCTCCAGCCCGGCGCATCTCGCCGGTTCCGTGTTGAGTGAAACGGTAATTCGGATGTTGTCATTCCCGCGCCGAGTCCGCCGGGTCGCGGCAGGATGGAGGAGCAAGAACCGAGGAAGGACGAACTCACATGGCCAAAGACTCCCTTCAGCTGTCCGATGTGCTGCGCTGCCCGCAGCCCCCGGTTGACATCAACAAGATCGACACCGGCGCGACTCCGGAGGCACCTGGGGACAAGGAAAGGACCCTCAAGGAGTTCGAGCCGATGGCCGAGGAACTCTCGGAGTTGCAGGAGACGCTGTTCGCCCGCGGCCGCAGCAACCCTGACGAGGCTCGCCGCGTGCTCGTCGTTCTCCAGGGGCTTGACACCGCTGGCAAGGGTGGAGTGGTCCGCCACGTCTTCGGACTGGTTGACCCGCAGGGAATTCACCACCACAGCTTCAAGGCTCCGACCGACGAGGAGCTTAAGCACGACTTCCTGTGGCGAGTGAGGAAGGCCTTGCCCGAGCCCGGAATGCTGGGCGTCTTCGATCGCTCCCACTATGAGGACGTCCTCGTGGCCAGGGTCGACAACCTCGTCGAGGAGAAGGTCTGGAAGGAGCGTTACGACCTCATCAACGAGTTCGAGCTCGGACTGGCGGCTGACGGCTGCAAGGTCGTCAAGTGCTTCCTGCACATTTCCCCGGACGCCCAGAAGGAGAGGCTGCAGGCTCGTCTTGATGACCCCGCCAAGTACTGGAAGTACAACCCCGGAGATCTCGACACCCGGTCGAAGTGGCCTGATTACATGGACGCCTACAACGACCTGCTCAGCAAGTGCAATCCGGACGTGGCTCCCTGGTACATCATCCCCTCGGATCGCAAGTGGTACCGCAACTGGGCGGTGGGACGCATCCTGCTGGAGACGATGCGTTCGATGAAGCTCACCTGGCCTCCCGCCGATTTCGACGTGGAGAAGGAGAAGGAACGCCTCAGCAACGCGTGACGAATGAGAGACCGGCCCGGACACTTGTCCGGGCCGGTGCTGAGTTGATGGGGGTACTACTCGGGGACGACCTCGTCGTCAGTCTGCCCGGAGACCAAACCCATGGCAGCCGAGCAGTACCGCTGAAAGGCGAGGGCTGCGAGGACCGGATCGTCCCCCAAAGGCGCGGAGACGACCTCGGCGCCAGCCTGAAGCGCCTTGTGAGTGTGGGCGCGGAAGGTCTCGTCGTCGCAGATCCACAGGCTTCCCACCGCAATGTGACGACGACCCTCTCGACGTAGGTGGGTGACGACCTCCTCGACGTCGGTGGTGCCGCCGCTGTTGGTGGCAATGTGAACCGGTAGGTGGTGGTGCTGGGACCACAGGCGCGTCATTTTGGAGAGCATGGCCGCGCCCCGCTGGTCTCCGCTGTCGGGGGCCGAGAGGATGAGTGCATCCAATTCCTGGGCGTGCACGCGATGGGCTGCCAGTCGCAGACGTGCATCGACGAGGTTGAGCAGAGCCGGGGCCGGGCCGGTGGGCCGGGCCACGCGGATGGCCAGGTCCGGATGATTCCGACGGATGTCCTCGGCGTGGCGAGTCAGCTGCGGTGGGCTGGAATGAAGGTGAGTGGCATTGACGGGGACCAGGACCAGCTCACTCCACGACGGCTTGATGCGAGGAGCTTTGCAACGGCCTTTCTCCGGCACGAAGCTGACCGTTGACTCGATGTGCGGGTGGAGGTGAGACATTCGCTGCCGCAATCTCTGGCCGATGAGATTCGCGGAGGCTTCGGACATCGCAGGGAGGACGAGGCCGAGTATCGGCGCAGCCATCTGAGCACTCCCTTCCCCAGCCATCAGGACAACAAGTCCGACACGTCGCGTTCACCCTATCGAAGTCGACCCGTCGAATTGGCGAAAATGTCCCTGCGAACCGGTGTGCATGCAGTCCGTCAAGATATGGGGCAAATGAACGGTGGCTGTGAGCGTTACGGATTTAAAGGGACAGATCTCTGAGGGAGGGGAGAAACGGTCGGTGTAGCAAAAAGGTCGACCGACTCATGTCGGCCGACCTTTTTGGTGGGCGATGCCAGGTTTGAACTGGCGACCTCTTCCGTGTCAGGGAAGCGCGCTACCACTGCGCCAACCGCCCGAGGTGGAGACGGGATTTGAACCCGTGTACACGGATTTGCAGTCCGTTGCCTCGCCTCTCGGCCACTCCACCATGTGGATAGGTCCGAAAGACCTCTCCGAGCGGACGACGGGACTCGAACCCGCGACCCTCACCTTGGCAAGGTGATGCTCTACCAACTGAGCCACGTCCGCATGCTTTCCAGCAGTTCTCTGAGGGGCTTTCGCTCCTTGTGGTTCCTGCCGGGCGACGAAAAAGAACTTTAGAGGATGTTTCAGCAGCGATGCAAATCGGGGCGGGATGCTCGCGCCAAAAACTTGTGATTCCCCTAGTCAGAATGGAGTTTCATTAATGTGATCCATTGGCGTGTCGCGATTCGGGATCGGTTGGACGTGCTCCACATCGGGCCCGGACGGATGTTGATCCAGGTCACGGTGTGGGGGATCGGGCTGGGAGGGGCGTGCGACCGGGGAAAGCGGTCGATGGGCATGGCGGTGATCGGGTTGCTGATCGAGTTCGCTGCCACCGTGCGTTGCACGATGAGGTGTCAGAACCGCGGTCACCAGACACGGGCGTGTCAGACGTCATCAGGTGGTTGGATGATCTTCGCGATCCCCGGCATTGGTGTCTGCGGATAGTGGCCCGTCGACCTGGACAAGCACCCCCGCTTCTGGCATAGTTTCTCCAGCGCGGGCGGTTGGCGCAGTGGTAGCGCACTTCGTTCACACCGAAGGGGTCGCGGGTTCGAACCCCGCATCGCCCACCACCAGGCATGGCTGCACAGGAGTCCACAGAAGACTGTGCAGCCATTGTCGTCTCCTTTGCTTAAGCATCTGGTTGTGCTTCTGAGCCGCCTCACAGGCTGATTCGCAATACTCTGACAACGTCAGTGCCAGGGATCGGCACTGGGGATCACCGAGGAGGCACACTCATGCCCATCACCGTCAAGGCCCTTCAGAAGGAAGGCCCGGACAAGCCGTTCAAGGTCGTCGAGATCGAGAGGCGAGATCCTCGCCCGGACGACGTCGTCATTGCCATCAAGGCTGCAGGTATCTGTCACTCCGACATCCACACGATCCGCAACGAGTGGGGTCACGCGCATTTCCCGCTCACCGTCGGTCACGAGATCGCCGGTGTCGTCGAGGCTGTCGGTTCCGAGGTGACGAAGTACCAGCCCGGCGACCGGGTGGGTGTCGGGTGTTTGGTCAATTCCTGCGGCAACTGTGAGCAGTGCGCGGCAGGAGAGGAGCAGGCCTGTCTCAACGGGTCCGTGGGAACATACGACTCCCGTGACGTCGACGGCACCATCACCCAGGGCGGGTACAGCCAGAAGGTCGTCGTCAACGAGAGGTTCGTCTGTCGCATCCCCGACTCCTTGGGCTTCATGGCGGCAGCTCCGCTGCTGTGCGCCGGAATCACCACCTATTCGCCCATTGCCACCTGGGACGTGGGCCCTGGTGACGAGGTCGCCGTTCTGGGTCTTGGTGGCCTGGGACACATGGGCGTTCAGATCGCGGCGGCGAAGGGGGCTGAGGTCACCGTTCTGTCTCGCAGCCTGCGTAAGGCTGACCTTGCCGAGAAGCTCGGAGCCACGCGCACCCTGGCGACCAGCGACGAGGATTTCTTCCGTGACCATCGCGGTGAGTACGACTTCATCCTCAACACCATCAGCGCCCCGATCGACCTGAAGTCCTATCTCAAGTTGCTCAAGCCGCGCGGCGTGATGGCCTGTGTCGGACTGCCCCCGGAGGAGCTGGGCCTGCCGATTGGTTCCCTCATCAACGGTTCCAAGGTGCTCGCGGGGTCCAGTATTGGCGGTATCCCGCAGACCCAGGAAATGCTCGATTTCTGTGCCGAGCATCATCTGGGCGCCTGGGTGGAGAAGATCGGTGTCGACGAGGTCGATGCGGCCTATGATCGTGTCGTCGCGGGGGATGTGAGGTTCCGCTTCGTCATCGACACAGCGACCTTTGAGGATGCAGCCCCAGCTGAATGAGCCACGCGCCGATACGGCCACGAGCTGAGTCCGAGCCGTTCCGCGACGGCTTCTCGTCGCGGACTCCACGCGCCTGGGCGAGATGTCCATCGAGCATCTCCAGATGCTGGGAGCCGTGATCGATGAGCTCCTCGTCGTGGGTCACGAGCATCGTGGCGGTGTCATGCTCATGGGTCAGTTTGACCACGAGTTCGATGATGCGGGTGCCAGCCTGGGAATCCAGGGCACTGGTCGGCTCGTCGACGACCAATACGCTGGGGTCGTTCATGAGGGCCCGGGCGATGTTGACTCGCTGACGCTGTCCACCTGACATCTGTGCCGGCCTCTTGTGCATGTGGTTGGTCAGGTCGACGGCGTCGAGGAGTTCCTTGGCCTGCTCGCGGCGCTCGTCACGGGTGGAGCGATGCGCACCGTCGAGTTCTCCCATCATGACGAGCTGGTCGACGGCGTCGAGGCTGGGGATGAGGTTCGACTGCTGAAAGACGATGCCGATCTTCTCCCGGCGCAGTTCGGTGGCACCGGCGTCGTCGAGTCCGGTGACGTCGATGCCGTCAATGAGGATGGTGCCGGTGTCGGGCCGGGCCAAGGTGGAAGCGACGGCCAAGAGGCTCGATTTTCCCGACCCGGACGGTCCGGTGATGACGGCGACGTGCCCGTTGCCGACGTGCATGCTGACGTTCTCCAAGGCGGTGACGCGACGGTTGCCGTCTGGACGGGTGAAGGTGACGTTGTCGAGGGTGATCATGCGAAGCTCCTGAAAACTGTGGGGACGGACAGGTCAGCGGGTCGAGCCGAGGGCCTGCTCGGGTTCTGCCCTCGACAGGGAGCGGATGGCCACAGCGGCTCCGGCAAGGCCCAGTAGACCGAGCAGGGTTCCTGGACCGAGTACCGTCCACCACGTCATGGCGAAGGGCATGGTCGAGCGGATGGCGAATCCGGTGATCGTCACGAGGACCAGGCCGGCACCGATACCGATGGCCAGCACCACACCTGCCTGTCCCAGGGCGTCACGACGCAAGGCCCGGGTCGTCGCTCCCAGCGTACGCAGCACACCGATGTCGTGCTGACGCTGGATGGTCCAGACGGTGAAGAATGCTCCGACGACGAGGGCCGAGATGCCCAGAAGGAGGCCGATGATGAGAGCCAGGGAGCCAATCTCAGGTCCGAAGGTCGGCAGCATCCGCACCGACTTCCAAGGAGAAGCCGACTCGGTTCCGGCGGCCTTGTCGACCGTCTTCCAATCGGGCTCTCCGTGCACCAGCAGGGCGGTTGGCTCGGCCTTGGGTTGGCCCATGCGCGCCACGGTCGCCTGCCAGTCCGCGTAGCTCATGGCGACGACGGCCGAATGGCAGTACCAGGTGTCGTCACTGACGGACTCGACGGTGAACTTCTGGGACCCGATTTCCATCGTGTCCCCGGCTGCCAGGCTGAGGTCATCGGCGATGGTCCGGGAAATGATGACCTTTCCCCTCGCCGGGGTGCCGAGGGAGGTCGCCGCGACGTCGGACCCGAAGATGGCCACCGCGGATCCGGTGCCGTCCTTGCTGGCGTGAGTCTGGGTGACGCCCAGGGGAGTGACCTCGGACACCCCGTCAGCTGACTGCCAGGTCTTGAGTTGGTCCTCATGCACCCTGGAATCGGTCCACGTCGTCGTCGATCCCGTCTTGGCCAGCACGACCCGATCAGCCGGTACCTGCACCACCGCGACGACGCTGCGCTGGGCGAGGCCGCCTGCCAGACCGGTGAGGAAACCGACCAGTACGCAGATGAGGGCCACTACGACGGTCATGAGGGCAAACCGGCCCTTGGCGAAGGCCAGATCACGCCGGGCGAGGAACATGGGAACTCCTTGTCGTTGTCGTCGTAACCACCTTCCTGGTGAAAACCCTTGTCGGAATCAGCGCGTGGTGTGGTTGTGGGGCGACTCCAGGCGGAGGCGGACATCAACCTTTTGGATGACGCGGGGGGGGGGGAGGGGCCTGGTGGCACGGACATGTGGGTTGCGCACCTACACTTGGGGCCGATGAGAACGACCGCACTTGCTCGTGATGGGTTGCACCGGTGGCGCGACATGGACGCCGGTCACCGCGGACGCGCGGTGGTCATTGAGGTGGGCATGCAGATCGGCATCCAGGTGCTCTTTGCCGGTCTGGTCATCTTCACCGTCGTGATGGCCCTGGTGTTGTCCCCACCCCATTTGTGGCGAATCCTCACCTGGGAGATCCTGCTCATCCTCGTCCACACCGCCCTCATGACGACCCACGTCATGGATCGCACTCGGCGTGACAGGTGGCGGCCCATCCTGGTGACGGTGATGATCGCCGTCTCGATCCTGCTGGCCATCGACTTCCCTTATGCCGCCTACCTGACGATCCCGCTCTCCTTCGTCTACCTGGATCACTTGGCCCCTCTCCATGCCTGCATCGCAGTCCTCGTCGGGGCCGTGGCCATCGTCCTCGGCGTCGGACTGACGAGTGGCTGGAGCGTCGGGGGAGTCGTCGGGCCGGTAGCCGGTGCCGCAGTGGCCGTCGTCGTCGGTCTGTCCCTCAAGGCGATGCAGACTCAGGCGGCCGAGTTGGAACGCCTCAATGTCGACCTGCTCGCCGTGCAGGAGAGGCTGGCAGCCTCCCAGCGGGAAGCCGGGGTGCTGGAGGAACGTGCCAGGCTGGCACGAGAGATCCACGACACCGTCGCGCAATCCTTGTCGAGCATCGGTCTGCTGCTGTCGGCGGTTGAGCGCACGGCTCCTGCCCATCCGGCGATCGAGCAGATCCAGCTGGCCCACCGCACCTCGTCCGAGGCGTTGTCCGAGACCCGCGGGCTCATTGCGGAACTGGCTCCTCCCACCGTGGCCGATCAGGGGTTGCCGGCAGTTCTCAAGCGACTGGGTGCGACGACGTGGTCACTCGGCGGGCTCCACGTCAACGTCGACTGTCCTGACACCTCAGACCTGTCGATGGAGATCCAGACAGTCCTGCTCAGACTGTGCCAGGGAGCCATGTCCAACGTGGTCCGTCATGCCCGTGCCCGTCACGCAACGATCCGGATCTCGCGTACCGATGAATCCCACGTCCATCTGAGGGTGACCGATGACGGCGTCGGGATGGACCTCGACGCGCCAGTGCGAAAAGGAGCTTTCGGGCTGCATGCCATCAGACAGCGGGTCGACGAGCTGTCCGGGGAGGTCTCACTGACCTCAGAACCGGGGGAGGGGACGATCATCGACGTCGATCTCCCGGTGCATTCCACCGCCGAGCAACCACGCCTCGTTCACCAAGGAGAACCGTCATGACCGTGCGGGTCCTCATTGCCGACGATCATCCGGTGGTTCGAGCCGGAGTGACGGCCCTGCTCGGTACCGATCCGGACATCGATATCGTCGCCACCGCATCGACCCCTGCCCAGGCCCTCGCCGCCGCAGCGACGACGGACCTCGATCTCATGCTGCTCGACCTGCAGTTCAGCAGCGATGCCAAGGCACCGTCCGGGGTGGAGGTCACCCGCAAGGTCCGGTCACAACCGAATCCCCCGGAAGTCCTCATCCTCACCAACTACGACACCGACGCCGACATTCTGGCAGCGGTCGAGGCGGGTGCCACCGGTTACCTCCTCAAGGACGCTCCCGCCGAGGAACTGCTGTCGGCGATCCATCGTGCCGCTCGCGGTGAGGGAGCTCTGGCGCCGGCCGTCGCCACTCGTCTCATGGCTCGGATGCGCTCCCCACAGACCTCCTTGACGGCCCGGGAGCTCGACGTCCTGGGAGCCTCGGCGGAGGGGCTCTCCAACGCACAGATCGCGGATTCCCTGTACGTCTCGGAGGCCACCGTCAAGACCCATCTGTCGCACATCTACACCAAGCTCGGAGTGACCTCTCGCAGCGCGGCAGTGGCTCGCGCCCGAGACATTGGTCTCATTCGCTGACCCGCAACTCGAAGCGACCCGACCCGGTACGGCATTATTGGACCATGTCCGGCATCCGTCGGGTTGCAATCGAGTGAGGAAGTCAATCGTGTCCATCAGCATCACCCTGCACCGTTCCGGTACCTCCAGGACCGAGCAGGTGGACACCACCACGACCGGTCTGGATCTCTTCGGCTCCGAGCGTGACGTCGTCGCCATGCGGGTCGACGGCATCCTTGTCGATCTGCAGCGCGAACTCCACGACGGCGCCGAGGTTGAGCCCGTCGAGGCGACGAGCGAGGACGGGCTCAACGTCATTCGGCACTCGTGCACTCACGTCATGGCACAGGCCGTCCAGCAGCTGTACCCCGAGGTGAACCTGGGTATCGGTCCGTTCATCACCGACGGTTTCTACTACGACTTCGGCAACATCGAGCCCGTCACCCCCGAGGTGCTCACCGAGCTCGAGAAGCGGATGAAGCGGATCGTCAAGGAGAACCAACGCTTCGTGCGTCGGGTCACCAGCGAGGAATCCGCCCGCGAGGAGCTGGCTGACCAGCCGTACAAGCTGGAACTCATCGGCACCAAGGGCAAGGGCGCCGATGGAGCCTCGGTCGAGGTCGGTGGCGCCGAGCTGACGATCTACGACAACGTGCGCCGCAATGGCGAGGTTGCCTGGAAGGACCTCTGCCGTGGCCCGCACGTGCCGTCAACCAAGTATCTGGCCAATGCCTTCGCCCTGACGAAGTTCTCGGCTGCCTACTGGAAGGGTGACCAGGCCAACGACCAGTTGCAGCGCATCTACGGCACCGCGTGGGCCAGCCGTGAGGATCTCGTTGCCTACCGGGAGCGGATCAAGGAGGCCGAGCGTCGGGACCATCGCAAGCTGGGAGCCGAGCTCGATCTGTTCTCCTTCCCCGAGGAGATCGGTCCGGGCCTGGTGGTCTTCCATCCCAGGGGGGCGATGCTGCGTCACCTCATCGAGGAACACGTCATCGCGCGCCACATGGAGGCGGGATTCTCCTTCGTGCATACCCCGGAGATCACCAAGGGTGGGCTGTTCCACACCTCGGGTCACCTGCCCTACTACGCCGACACCATGTTCCCGCCGATGCTCGTCGACGAGGAGCGTGACGAGGAGGGCAACGTCACCCGGGCTGGCCAGGAGTACTACCTCAAGGCCATGAACTGCCCGATGCACAACCTCATCTTCCGCTCGCGTGGTCGGTCCTACCGCGAACTGCCGTTGCGGTTCTTCGAGATGGGCCATGACTACCGCTACGAGAAGTCGGGCGTCGTGCACGGGCTGACCCGTATGCGCGGGTTTGCCCAGGATGACTCGCACACCTACTGCACCCGTGAGCAGGCCCCTGGCGAGATCGAGAAGCAGATCGAGTTCTTCCTGTCGATCCTGGCCGACTTCGGTCTGAATGACTTCTACCTCGAGCTGTCCACCCGCGAGGAGGACGGTGCGAAGAAGGAGAAGTTCATCGGCTCCGACGAGGACTGGCAGGCTGCCACCGACACCCTCGACCAGGTGTGCCGCAGCACTGGTCTGCAGTTGGTCCCCGATCCGGGCGGCGCCGCCTTCTACGGTCCGAAGGTCTCGGTCCAGGTCAAGGACGCCATTGGTCGTACCTGGCAGATGTCGACGATTCAATATGACTTCAACCAGCCTGAGCGCTTCGACCTCGAGTACGCGGCTGCTGACGGTACCCACCAGCGCCCGATCATGCTGCACTCGGCCAAGCTGGGCAGTGTTGAGAGGTTCATCGGCGTGCTCACCGAGCACTACGCCGGTGCCTTCCCGGTCTGGCTGGCCCCCGTTCAGGTGCGCCTGGTCCCGGTTGCTGAGGCCTTTGACGAGTACGTCACGACCTTTGCCGAGGTGCTGCGCTCCCAGGGCATCCGGGTCGAGATCGACCTGTCGTCCGACCGCTTTGGCAAGAAGATCCGCAATGCCTCCAAGGAGAAGGTCCCCTTCACCCTCATTGCGGGTGGGGAGGACGCCGAGGCCGGTGCGATCTCCTTCCGACTGCGTGATGGTTCCCAGGTCAACGGCATCGCCCAGGACGAGGCCGCGCGCATCATCGCAGGCTGGAACAGGGCCCGTCGCAACGACGACCCGACTGCTGAGACCCTGTGTGGGGTCGTCGATGACTGAGGACTACCGCCTCGAGTTCGCCGAGGATCTGGTCGGGGTCCCTGATCCCTTCCGAAGGTTCTGGACCCCGCACCGGATGGCGTACATCGGCGGTGAGAACAAGCCCCGGGGCGACCGCCCGGAGGACGGGTGCCCGTTCTGTGTCGCTCCGCAGCGCAGCGACGAGGACGCCCTCATCGTCCACCGTGGCGAGACCTGCTACGTCATCATGAACCTCTACCCCTACGGACCGGGGCACATGCTGGTATGCCCCTATCGTCACGTTGCCGGCTACGTCGACGCCACCGAGGTGGAGGTCGTCGAGATGGCCCACCTCACCCAGGCTGCGATCCGGACCCTTCAGGAGGTGTCCCACCCGCAGGGATTCAACGTCGGGATGAACCAGGGAGCCTCTGGTGGAGCCGGAGTGGCCGCCCATCTGCACCAGCACGTCATTCCACGCTGGACGGGAGACACGAATTTCCTTCCCATCGTGGCCGGTGTCCGTGCTGTTCCACAGCTGCTGGGAGATGGCCGTCAGATGTTGGCCGATGCGTGGGTGGCTCATGCTTGAGCATTTCCGGGCCGCCTGGGCCAAGGTCATGAACCCCATCGCCGACGCCCTGTTGCGGGCGCACGTCACCCCCGACATGGTCACCTGGGTCGGCACCGTCGGTGCCGTCGCCATGGCACTCATCTGCTTCCCACAAGGGTGGCTGTGGCAGGGGCCGTGGCTGGTCGCCCTGTTCATCTTCTCCGATTCGCTCGACGGCAACATGGCCCGCAAGATCGGGCGTCACTCCCAGTGGGGATCCTTCCTCGACTCCACCTTGGATCGATTTGGTGACGCCGCCATCTTCGCGGGGGTGGCGTTGTACTACGCCGGCCCGGGAAACAACCTGCTGTGGACCTCGATGTCCCTCGCAGCGCTGGTCTTCGGGATGGCCACCTCCTATGTGCGTGCCAAGGCTGAGTCCTTGGGGCTGGAGGCCAAGGTCGGCATCGCCACCCGTGCGGATCGTCTGCTCGTCAGTTTGCTGGCCGTCGAGATCACGGGTCTGGCCAAGGCCGGGGGTTTCCCGCACTGGTGCCTGGCCGTCCTACCGATTGCGCTGTGTTACCTGACGGTGGCCGGAGCCATCACCGTGGTGCAGCGGATGGTGGCAGTGCGTCGGGCGTGTCAGTCGTGACGGGTCGGGGCACGGCGTGGGCAGGCTCTCGACTGAACGGGATGAATGGTTAGGGTGGAGGTTGTGACGCGCACCCTGCCGCCTGAGGAAGTGCCCGAGGCTAATCCGTGGGACACCGATCGATTCTGGACGGTTCCCAACATCCTGTCAGTGATCCGTCTTATCGGCGTACCTGTCTTCCTGTGGCTCGCTCTGGGCCCGCATGAGGATGGCTGGGCCGTTGCGGTGCTTGCTGTTGCCGGTATCACCGACTGGCTCGACGGCAAAATTGCCCGTTGCTGGCACCAGATCTCGCGCATCGGCCAGATGCTTGACCCCATCGCCGATCGTCTCTACATCTTCGCCACGGTCATCGCGCTGACCCTGCGCGACGTCATACCACTGTGGCTGGTCATTCTGCTCATTGCCCGGGACGTTTGCATGGCATGTCTGGTTCCGGCCCTGAGAACTCGCGGGTTCACCTCGTTGCCAGTGCACTTCGTCGGCAAGGCGGCCACCTTCTGCCTGCTGTATTCCTTCCCGTTGGTCCTGCTGGGGCATCTCGGAACAGGAGGCTGGACGGTCTTCCGGGTCCTCGGGTGGGCCTTCGCCATCTGGGGAACGGCGCTGTACTGGTGGGCCTACTTCCTCTACCTCGTCCAGACCGTTCAGATCGTTCACACCTTACCGCGGGTCGATCGCCGGGGTGAGCAGTCGTGAAGCAGCGTCCTGATGCATCGATGGACCTGCTTCGGGAGGTTCGCTCGCAAGCCTTGGACCAGGGGTATCAGGAGTACCACGACCGCAACCCCGGCAGCACGAAGCGACGTCCTGTTGGAGTTGCTGCCGTTGTCATCCTGCTCGTCACCGGGGTGCTCATCGGTATCGCGTGGCGCTCAACGGCTGCACGCGCGCCGCTGGACGCACGAGAACGCAGGAACCTGGTCGCCCACGTGCAATCGGCCCAAGCTCATGAATCAGCTCAGCATGCAGAATTGGCCAGGTTGCGCGCCTCCATGGATGCCATGAAAGGTGCCTCCGCGTCACCCATTGATGATGACGAGACAGGGCAGGACTCAGCGGTGATCCCACTGACGGGTCCAGGGGTGCGGATCTTCCTCGATGACGCCAATGCGGCGCCGGACGATGAACTTGGTGACGCCGACCTGCGCAAACTCGTTAACGCCCTGTGGCAGTCCGGAGCGGAGGCTGTGGCCGTCAATGGTCACCGAATCGGGCCCCGCACGGCGATCCGCTCGGCCGGATCGGCGATCACCGTCGACTACGTCTCGCTGTCTCGACCCTATGTCATCGAGGCGATCGGCTCCCCGCAGACGATCCCGGCGAAACTGGCTGACACACCGGGGGGTCGCTGGGTGACCTACCTGAGCGACAATTCATCGATCACCTATACGGTGGCGACGAGGGATCGGGTCTCGGTGCCGGGATCGAGGGTGTCGGTGAGTCACGCGAGTCCTCACCGATGACAGTGAGACGATGAACGGCATCGGAGCACAGGAAGGACACCCATGATTGCGCTCATCGGCCTGGTGGTCGGGATCATCATCGGCATCGTGGTCAACCCGACGCTGCCACCTGGCCTTCAGCCCTACCTGCCGATCATGATTGTCGCTGCCCTTGACGCCATTTTCGGAGCGGTGCGTGCTTATCTGGCGCACACCTTCTCCGACCGTGTCTTCGTCGTCTCCTTCCTCTCCAACGTCGCCATCGCCGCCCTTATCGTCTGGGTGGGTGATCAGATCGGTGTGGGTTCGCAGTTGTCGACTGCCGTCGTCGTCGTGCTCGGCATCCGAATCTTCACCAACGCTGCCGCCATTCGGCGAGAGGTGCTCCATGCCTGAGCACCACGATCCGCGGGAGTGGACCGGAAACCACTGGCGCAAGATCGGCAAGGACCTGACCTCGGTGTCGACCGGGCAGATCCTCGTCGCCATCATCTTGTGCCTGTGCTCCTTCATGATCGTGACTCAGGTGCATTCCCAGCACAATCAGGACGCCTATTCGACGATGAGCAGGGCAGATTTGGTGACGATGCTGGACACCCTCTCGGGATCCTCCCGTCAGCTGGATTCCGAGATCGCTGACCTGCGTGCCACGACGAGGGAGCTGCAGTCGGGGGCCAATTCGCGCAAGGTCGCTCAGCAGGAGGCCGAGGACCGACTGACCCGGATGAAGGTGTTGGCCGGCACCGTTCCGGTCCATGGACCGGGAATCAAGATCACCATCGACGACCCGGACGAGAAGGTGACCTCCGACATGATGCTCGACGCCGTCGAGGAGATGCGTGACGCCGGGGCTGAGGCCATGGTTCTCAACAACAAGGTCCGCATCGTTGCCGATACCTGGTTTGCCGCCAGCCCTGATGGTCTCGAGGCCAGCGGAACGACGATCAGCCGTCCCTACACCCTGGCTGTCATTGGTGAGCCCCATGCCCTCCGGGAGGGGGCACGGTTCCGTGGCGGCCTGGTCTCTCAGATGGAGTCCGACAAGGTGGGGGCCTCCGTCGAGATCACGACTTCTCAGGACCTCATCATTTCCGCGGTTGCCCATCCGCGTCCGATGACTCACGCCACACCGGTGAGATGACGCGGGCATCGAGGCGCTGAGCGCGGTAGTCTGCGAGTACGAGGATTTTTCCGTCGGCCGTGTCCTGGAGGTGGCGATGACCGAGATTCCCGATGATGTGTTGTGCACCTCGGATCACCTGTGGATCAGGCCCGGTAATGGTGACCGGGTGCGCGTCGGAGTCACGTCGGCCCTCCTTGACCAGTTCGGGCCGGTGGAGTCGTTGTCCCTTCCTGACGACGGGGAGGAGATCGTTGCGGGAGACACCTGCGGCGATCTAGAGTTCTCGTCTCGCAGCTGGGAGTTCGTTTCCCCGTTTGCCGGGGAGGTCGTCTCGGTCAATCAGTCGGTTGACACTGACCTGCTCGAGGCGGATCCATGGGGTGACGGATGGCTCTTTGACGTGAGACTGTCTGACCCTGAAGAGCTCAACGAACTGCTCGACCCGGACGAATACCTCGCGAGCATGGGGGAGTGACCCCTAAGATGACTGTTTCGGAGACCCCCGAGAGCGAGGACGCGAACATGAACAAGTGCACCATGTGCGGCCACGTCAATGAAGATGGCGCAAACTTCTGCTCCCGATGCGGGACCCGTCTCGGGGTGCCCATCGACACTCCCGGGGACAACACCGGCGTCATCCCGACTATCACCGAACCGGCGGTGGCCGAGGAAACCTCGCCCAATCTCGACCTTCCCGCCGACGTGTTGCAGGACATCGCCGGCTTGCCGGCCGAGAACGCCATGCTGGTGGTGCGACGCGGACCGAACCTCGGTGCGCAGTTCCTGCTCGATCAGGATGAGACGACGGCTGGACGTTCCACCCGATCTGACATCTTCCTCGACGACATCACGGTCTCTCGTCACCATGTGAAGTTCATCCGTCAGCCCGACGGTCGCATGATCATCGAGGACCAGGGCAGCCTCAACGGCACGTACGTCAACCGCACCCTGGTTGACGGTTCAGCCGTGCTGCGGGACGGTGACGAGGTGCAGATCGGCAAGTTCCGGATGACCTACCACACCGGTGGGATGGCATCTGGTGCCAGCGGGGCTGGTCGCGTCTGATGCCAGGATCTGTCCGCACCATCGGGCAGGTGATGAAGACTCTCAAACCGGATTTCCCCGATCTGAGTATTTCCAAAATCCGATTTCTAGAGTCTGAGGGCCTGCTGTCCCCTGAGAGGGCACCATCGGGATACCGCAAGTACTCCGACTCCGACGTCGAGAGATTGCGGTACATTCTGACGTGTCAGCGTGATCACTTTCAGCCGCTGCGTGTCATCCGAGACCATCTGGAGATGATGGACCGGGGCGAAGAGCCTCCGGTGGCTGAGGCACCGCCGCTGCCGTCCGAGAGTGAGGGGACTCCGGTCCCAAAGACTCCGGCAGGTCAGGGAATCGTCCAGACCCGTGGTCCCATCAGGATGAATCGGCGTGAGCTCATCAGGGCCTCGGGTATCACTGAGGCTTTACTCATGGAACTCGAGCGTCACCAGCTGGTGCGTCCCAAGAGAGGGGTTTCCTACTTCGGGCAGGAAGCTCTCGTCATCTGCGTCGCGGCTCGACGGCTTTCTGCCTATGGGATGGACTCGCGTCACATGCGCGCCATCCGTCAGGCAGCTGAGCACGAGGCCGGCCTCATTGAGCAGACTCTCATTCCGCACGCTCGTCATCCCGAGCAGGCGTCCAAGATTGCCGCGGAGACGACCAAGGTGATGATGCACGCCCATACGGCGATGGTCTACGACATGTTGGAACACTGGTCGGCCAACTGATTCGGCCAACTGGGCTGCCTTGCCAGGTGAACGCTGTCACGCCGAAGGATCGACTCCAAGGCCGCGCTAGGCTGGCAGCATGGTCTTGCTTGAGGTTGCCGAGATTCGGACCGAGCCGGTGTCCGGGGCAGCGGTGCTGCTGTTGCGCGAGGTCGATGGTCGTCGCCATCTTGCTTTGTGGATCGCAGAGCCGGAGAGATTGGCCATCACCGACGCCCTCAATGAGGAGGAGCCGATCCGGCCCTACACCCATGACCTGCTCGCACGCGTCGTCGCGGTGCTGTGCGAGGAAGAGCCGCAATGCGTCATCACCAAGGTCGAGGACGGCGTCTGGTTCGGCGAGTTGGTCCTGGGGGCCATGAGGATTGATGCTCGGCCCTCGGATCTGGTCGCCCTGGCACTGCGTCTTCCGGTACCGATCTGGTGTACCGAGGAGGTCATCTCCTCGGCCGGAATACTCCTCGATGCCGGCCCGGAGGACGCGGTGGAAGAGTTCCGGCAGTTCCTGGACCAGGTCAGTCCGGACGACTTCGGACCTGGACCCTCGACCTCTGGTTGACCTTGAGTCAACAGCAAAACACCTTGTCAAGCCTATATTCGCAACTGGGATGTGAGGACGGTGTGAAGCCATCGGCGTGGCTTCGACGGCGATCAGGACTGGCGCCGTAGCGTCGAGGGCGTTCGACGGGGCAGCCGTGCTCCGCCGTTGAGACGATGAACAGAACTGGTGAAGGGTGACGAGATGGCAACGACCGGTGAGCAGCCGAGTGTTGAAACTCCCCTCGACGGCCCCGCGCGTCGTGGTCAGGATGCCCTCTTCGAGGGTGACTTCGCTCCGATGCCTGAGGACATCGGATTCCGGGGGCCTGTCGCGTCCGGCGCAGCCGGCATCACCTACCGCCAGCTCGACTACTGGGCGCGAACCGGGTTGGTCCGTCCGGAGATCCGAGCTGCTCGCGGCTCCGGTAGCCAGCGTCTTTACTCCTTCCGCGACATCCTCATGCTCAAGGTCGTCAAGCGCCTGCTCAACGCTGGCGTATCCCTGCAGCAGATCCGGGTTGCCATCGACCATTTGCGCAGCAATGGCGTCGAGGATCTCTCCCGGGTCACCCTCATGAGTGACGGGGTCTCCGTCTACGAGTGCACCAACGACAATGAGGTCATCGACCTGCTGCGCGGTGGCCAGGGAATGTTTGCCATCGCCTTGGGAGGAGTGTGGCGAGACGTTCAGGGAAGCCTTGCGGAACTGCCGAGTGAGCGTCTCAATCCGATTGACGAGGAAGAGCTCGACGAGTTCACTGCCAGAAGAATTGCCAAGCACGCCTCCTGAACTGGCGGTGAATTGACGGGAAATCGTCCCCGTCATTCCTGATGTGTATGCTCGTTGAGCGTGCGCCTGGGGTGTTCTCCATGCAATGATTCACGATGAGGAGGCCCCTGTGAAGGACACGATTGCCGCCATCATGAAGCGGCCAGGTATCGCCCATCTGCTGCGAGCCCACACCCGATTCACCCGACGTCTCGGCAACCATTTCGCCGCGTCCATCACCTACTTCACGGTGCTGGCGATCGTCCCGGTCATCGCATTCGCCTTTGCCGTGCTGGGATTGATTCTGAGCCGGTTGAGCCCCTACCTGCTCAATCAGGTGGTGGATTCGGTCGTGAGTCTGGCCACTCAGCAGGATGACAAGGAACAAATTCGCGGCATTATTGAGAATGCGATGAAGGTCGGCGGATCGGTCTGGGCGTTCATCGTCTCCATCCTCACCGCTTTTTGGGCCGGAATCGGCTGGGTCGGAAACATCCGCAAGGGAATCCAGGCGGAATGGGCCCCAGACTTTGACATGGTGGCCGACGACCGCGGATTCGTGCGCGCCAAGCTTTCCGACATGTTGGCATTCCTGGGATTGCTGCTGGTGAGCCTGCTGACGATTATCACCTCCCAGGTCGGCTCCTCGATGGCCGGGCTGTTGGCCAGGTGGACTGGCCTCGACACCGTTCCTGGCCATGGCCTGCTGCTGACCCTGGCCGGCCTGCTGGCCTCGGCGATTGCCGGTTGGTTGCTCTTCATCTTCCTGTACACCGTCATGCCGCGTGGCAAGCCGGTGTGGCGTCCGATCCTCAAGGGATCGCTGGCCGCAGGTTTTGCCCTGGCCCTCCTACAGGTGGGTGCTGGCTATCTTGTGCAGGCCTTCAGCTCCAACAAAGCTGTGCAGGCCTTTGGGTCTGTCATTATCATCATGCTGGTCTTCGATCTCATCGCTCGATTGAGTCTCTTCATCGCCTCATGGATCGCTACGGCGAACCAGCCGGCTGTCGACAAGGAGTGGAACGACTGCGACGAACCCCTGCTCGGTCGTGACGATTGCCGTACCGTTGACGGGCACTGGGAGGCCGCGTTAGCGGATCGCGCCCGCAAGCACTCGGACGAGGACGGAGCGGAAGTCGTCGGTGTCGCCTCACAGGCCAATGGGGGAGAGGAGGACGCTAGCCGGCAGGAGGCGGATGACGCATCGGCCGACGCACCTGCTGCTTCTCGTGCCTTGCCTCCCGCGCACGCCGAGCCTCGCCGTTGGCCGGTTGTCGGAGCGAGTATCGTCAGTGCTGTCGGGGGCATGGCGGTTGGCGCCATACTCGGTCGACGCCGCGAGGACCAATGACCCACTGATGATGCTGCGTGGTGGCAGGTCAGTTCGTGACGGCGTGATTCAGCTGCGGGCTGGCGTTTGCCCCATATGTGATTGGCCCCGTGGCCATTGGGCCCTGACGGACCCAGAAAGGGAATCGCAATTTTGCAAGGGTCGTCGTCGCGGATAGCTCATTGTGCCTTGGCTGCCAGTCTTCTGGGCACGCTGTTCCCCGGAGTCGTCATGTTCACGTTGCCTCCGCTGTTCACCTCGTGGTGGAGGAGCTCTACCAGAGCTTCAGATGCATCATTGGGCTGGGTGACGACGTGTGCGGTTCTTGCGTCGGGGCTGTTGACATACGTCGCCGGGATCGTTCGTCAACAGTTGGGCACTCGCTGGATGTATGTCGTGGCGACGGTCCTCATGATGGTGTCTTTGGCGGTCGTCGTGGTGGACTCACGGTCGCTACCGGTTGCTTACACGTGGGCGCTGTTGTCTGGAGCATCCTCGGCCTTCACGTATTCCCCCTCATTGACTGCGGTCCAAGAATGGTTTCCGCGACGGTTGGGGCTGGTTACCGGATTGGTCAACGCCAGTTTCGCCCTTCCCGCTGCCGCGGCGGCCCCTGTCGTCGCGGCAATGCTGAAACATTGGGGGTTCACAGACACGGTCTTGACGCTGATGATTGGCGTCGCCGTCACACAGGTCCTGGTGATTTTTCTTTCCACCCCGCACTGGCTCGAGGAGGAGCGTAGGGCAGGGTTAGCGGCATCGCGGGAAGAGATTTCAGCACCGTCTGCAACCACCGCGCAAGCCGTGCGGACGCCCGCGTTCTGGCAGGTATGGGCGATCTGGTTCGCTGGTGGTGGGGCAGCCATCACGATGATGACTTTCGCTGCCACCTATTCCGCGCATCTCAATGATATTGGGGTGCGAGTGAGCGCGGTGGCGGCGGTTACCGCGTTCGTCTCCGGAAATGGGCTGATACGAGTGATCAACGCGATGGTGCTCGATCGTGTCGGACCGACGGTCATCGGAGCCGTGACTTCCTTGACCCTTGCCATGGGGTACGTGCTGTTGGGTTTCGTCACCAGCGGTTGGGCACTCATCGTGGTGGCTTTCCTGGCAGGAGTCGCTTTGGGGACAATCTTCACGATCTCGCCCTTGTTACTGACACCCCTCTTCGGTCTCAAACACTTTGGGCCCATCTTTGGGCTGGCCTTCACCGCCTACGGTGTTTTTGGTGCCTTTGCTGGCCCTATGCTCAGCTCATATCTGGCTCAGCAACTGGGATATGCCCTGGTATTCATCTACCTTGCCGTGTTGATGGTCTGGGTTTTCTGGCTCTTCAGGATCCAGGGTGTAGTCGGGGTCTGAATCCTCCGGTCTCCAGGAGGGATCTGGTGATGTAGTGGGTGA